>Ga0310696_10000142_pt1 | contig 127491 bp, 215 predicted proteins | sample AusTroGonzalo_MG_4_FD_203885 | JGI IMG/M metagenome (GOLD analysis project Ga0310696, IMG submission 203885) | Bovine rumen microbial communities from tropical cattle in Woodstock, Queensland, Australia - Gonzalo_02 (v2) (version 2) | ecosystem: Host-associated > Mammals > Digestive system >...
TAAAGAAAAATTCATAGTTCCATATTTTTTATATTTAATATACTGATAAGCATATTCAACCAAAGCACCTATCAATGTTGAATGTTGATAATAATTTGGTTCACCTTGACAACATACAATCACATTGAATTTAGGATTTTTGCAATTTCTTTGTATCATTCATCATCACCTTCTTTCGGAATACACCTAAGAGAATGACACTTCAAACGAATTAACAAATCACCTTCGTATATATACCCACAATCACAAACACAAATATGATGTACCATATTAAAAGCCATTGTTTTTCCGCATTTAGGGCAAGTTAGAAAAATAGTATCATTCATTCTTCATCAACTGCCTTTTCTATAATCTGCCAGTACAAAGTTTTACATAACGGATTACCTGCAAGATAACAGATATTCTTTGTTTCCAAACAAAAGGAATCCTCGTTATTTATCTTAATGTAAGTGTTGCCTACAAACTGTCTTTCTTTATCAAAAGGCGTAAAGAACTCCCCTATCTCCAAGTCTTTATATGGAACTATTTTAACGTCATACATTTTCGTTGCCCTCTTCTTTCCATTCCATTTCTGCTCCACAGTGGCAAAAAGGGAATTTATCAGGATATTCAAACGGTTTGGTATTAATCACTCTTTGGCACTTAGAACAAAAGAATTTATACTTATCGTTCTTTATCCTTATCCACTCACCTATATTTATTCTTGGGTTTAAATTTTTACCAATTCTCATTCCGTATGTGTATCCTCTATGATATCCACGTTGAATTTCATTGGCTCTGATTGCCCCCAAGTTTATTGTCGGAAGATTCTTTATTTTCGATAACAGTTCGAGAACATATTCAGGAGCGTTTTGACAGATATTCTCCAACTCCTCTACTATCCCTTCAACCTCGTAATGGCTTATATATAAGCCAAATCGAGGCGAGGGTTTATCCTCGTCACAAAGAGATTTTCCATCGTTACACACGGATAATCCAGTGGAAATAGACAATTCATAAGGCTGTCCATCTGTTCCGTACTCAATCCTCTTGTCCATCGTTGTCTCCTGTTTCATCAGTATAAAACTTTTTTATAAACTCGATACTTCCATAATTTTTAGGATTTATGGTAATAAGTTTTACTTCTCCTTCAATGATTTCTCCTGCAACTGTATGCAAAGTCAGAAAGTCTATGTTTCCTAATGTGATATTTTTAAGTTCTGATTCAATATAAGCCAAACTTTCACTAACTTCGTATTCTTTATCGAAGTATGGATTTCTAACCGTTATCAGCGTCGTTATCCTCGTTACTTTGCTCATTGTTTTGCTCCTTTAGGTATTCCAAAACCTTCTCCAACATATTAATAATGCTTTGTTTGTTATAAGCACTCGTGTTTAATTCGTCAGACAAATCTTCCAACATATATGCAAAAGAAGGAAAATCGTTTTTGCATATTAGTGATAAATCGTTTAAAAAAATAGCCTGCGCTACTATTGGCAAATCCCAAATTTCTTGTGCAAGTTCTTCAGGTGTTAACCATATATCAACCTCAAACGTCTTTTTCATTGTTTTGCTCCTTTTCTAAAGCCTCTGTTACACCTTCTTGGCTTATCAAATCGCCTATTGCGTCCTGTTGCCTTAATGCCTCTTTTATCTTTTCTTTCATTTTGCAATCCGAACACCCTGTTTCCCTGTAAGAACACTCGCCACAAATGTTAAGTTCACAATTTCCATGACGGTCTGTTTCTTTAAGTGCCTTGATAGCCATATTTAAGGCTTCTTTTGTCATTCTGTATCACCTCTCTTTCTCTTTTACATCCATATATTTTTCACAATCAGAAGAATTGACCATCGTGAAGTGAAGCGTTAAACACCGCACCTGCAAGTGAATCTGCGATATTCTTGGAATGGTCTGCATCATGGTCTACACGACCTGTTTGATTATCTTGTTTAAGATTTACCAATTCGGTTATCAGTTCTTCTTGGTGTGAGAGAATCATAATTCTTCTTTCTATCAGAGCCGTTTTAAACGTTTGGTATCCGTCAGGTTTCTTATCCAAAGAAACGATAGTAGTATCTTCAAAGCCTGTTGTTTTGAATGTCTGCATCATATCTCTGCTTTGAAAACTATCAAGAGATATTCCTTTTATGTTCCAACCTAATTCGTTTTTTAAATAATATACAAATTCTCTGTCCTTCCTAAAAGATATCTCCGACCCACTAGGACACTGAATGCCGATAGAAAATACCTGTCTGTATGCTAGTTCTTTTATTTTGGTATGTTCTTCTGTGAAGAAGCCACATCCTTGTCTATTAGTGTATCCTAGAACTGCTACACAACTTATTCCTTTACGGTTTCCTACCAACGAACGATTAAAATGAATAAACAAAGGTTTCGTGTAGATTTCAGGCGGTACTTTTTCAGGCTCGAAAAAATCCTGATATTTGAGTTGGTCTAACATTCCGATAGTCAGGACATTTGACTTAAACGGATTGTCTTGTGGAATAATACACTTCTCCAACGATGAATAATCAATGTATTGAAGTTTTCTTTTTAGAGCCTCATGGTTAATTAAATCATTGTTCATTCTTTTTTACCTCTCTTCCTTCTGAACTCTTTGATTTTATCTTTTATATCAAGAAAAATAACTAAGATAACCCAAAAACCAATAACAACAAACAACAAACCCCACCCGATAATTTCTTCAATCATCTTTAATTTAAAATACATTTCCATTCTTTATCACCTCTATCTTTCTTAACGAATTATCTCGATTGATTCTTCGATAGTTTATGCAAACACTTCAAAAGAGCGAACTCGTTTCTCGTTATCCTCTTTGACAGTCTGTTTAGTCTCCTGACTACCCTGTTAGTCTCACGGATATTCGGATGTTCATTGAGTGACTTAGTTGCTTCGTATAAGAGCCTGTCAAACTCTTCAGAATGTCTCTTATTTATCGTCATAAGGCGTTGAGTGATAAGAGACCTTATAAACTCGTTCCTGTCGCTTACAGGCTCTCCTAGAGCCTCTATACAGTCCCTTATGATATCAGGGTCAAGATTTAATTGTTTTGAAAACATTTTTAATACCGCCTGACTTATAATCCTTCTTATCTAAAGCCTTTTCGAAATCAACGATTCTCTTTGCTATGCTCGCCCTCTCGCTCTGTGGAATACCTGCCAGTTCCATTGCTTTCTCAAAGGTCTCGTTCTCTATCCTGTAATAGTGGTGAACAAGAAGTGTCTGTAAAGCCCACTTGCACTCTTCCGTTGTAGGTATCTGAATCGTTTGTCCACCATAGAACTTAATCAGATTAGCAAAACTCTTGCTGTCGGTCAGGTAAGCCAACTCATTAAGCAGGGCATACTTCGGATTGTCAGAGGAAGCGTACAACAGCACACACATCATTGAAAAGGTATCTTCTCTTTTAAGGCTATCCATAATGTCCATCTTAAAGTCCTCCTAGTGGTTCAACCTGTTCCTTAAAGGATTCCAGTGCAAAGTTTTTTATCACATTAAACGATTTGTCTTCTTCGGAATACAGGTCAGATATGATTGCGTCCATAAGGATTCTATATAGCATCCTCGTATAATTCTCGTCCTCTTCGGTCTGATTAAAACTCACAAACCTGCTGTTTGCTATTGACAGTGTTAGCGATATTTTTGCGTTCAGATATTCCTTAGTGTCAGGATAGAAGGTTGAGGCTTCCAAGGCTCTGTCTATCATTCTAGGTATTCCCTCGATAACACTTCTCATACAGATATTGCTTATATCGGGATTATCTATTGAAGAAGCACTGCCCATCCTTATTATGACTTCTTCAAGGTTAGAGTATTTCCCTGTACAGTCTACTATCCTAGGCTGATAATCTCTCTTCCATATCTTGATGTAGTTATGATACCAAGAATTTATGTATCCAATCCAAGATATAATATCAAACCTCTTCATGTACATATCGGTTGCCAACAGGTTTGCTACGAGGTCACAATCTTCTTCAGTGTTGAGAAGTTTGTTCCTCATTAAGAAGCATTTGCATAAGAAGTGGATGCGTTCATATATCTTAGGGTCGTCAGGGTTTTCTGCCAACATATCCTTGATATTCTGCTCCATCGTAACAAGTCTCATGTCATGCTCCTATCAGATTTCTTTGCAGTCCTGACAGATAATCATAGAGTTTATTTCTGAACTCTTCCTGCTTATCTGCGGTAGTTAGTTCGTCATACTTCTTAGCAAACAGGAATATCATGTTGTCAGGAAGATTGTAATTGCTCTTCAGATAACCATAGGCTATCTGTCTCTCTTCCTCATAGAACTCTTTAGGAAGCGGTTTAGTGAATCCGCAGACTTCGGTCTCAAATTCAATCTTACGTTCTATGTCTTCTTCGGTCATGCTTGCTTTCATTATCATATCAACAAGCCTGTACTTTAATTGGGACACTCCCATACTGTCAACAGCCTGTACATCCTCAATAGCCTTGAATATCTCTTTGGTGGAAGGAAAGTAATCACTCTCCTTTGCTACCTGACCGCAAGCCTTTATGAAGGTCTCGTCAGGGATATCTCCAAATAACTGCATCCAGTCTGCCGTGAATAAAGCCTTATCTTCTTTAGTCTTATCTCTGAAGAAATAAGGGAAGTGTGTTTCGAATGTCTTTAACGCTAAAACAACTGTCTCTTCTTTCATGTTGTCTCCTTACAGTCCACATTCTTTAAGAAATGCCTTTTGTTCTTCTTCCGTCATACCACCTGAATGATTGTTAGTAGGCAACGACAGTGGTGTGGAGAACGAAAGTTTAAGTTGCCCATCTATATTTCTTAACGATTTTTCGGAATTGATTCTCTTCAACTCGTCACCGAAATAGTCGTTGGAATCTTTTACTTCAAAGAAACCATCCCAACATCTTTCTATGCTCTGATTGATAATTGCTTCTACCAATCTGACATTATCTCCACCGAGTTTTAAGAGTTTATTTACACTTGTTCTTACTGTTCCTTCTGTCTTCATTTCATATTTCTTGCCTTTTGCTTTTCTCATTTCAGCAAAATCAAGATATGCCTTAACCAAGTTAGGATTATTTACAAAGATAGGGAAGTCATCTAAGACAGTTTCAACCATAGATTTCTTTGCTTTAGTTTCTTTAAATATATTATTATTTTTGTTATTATTTGTGTTATTATTTGGTATTGCTTTGCCCTGTGGGTCACATCCATTTGCCCTGTGGGTCACATCCATCTGCCCTGTGGGGCAAATGGACAACGAAGGGGTTTCTACGGTTTTTAAATGCAAATCAGCATACCATTTCGTCTTATCACAGGCATCATCGTTATAACAGCCTGTCTTTATATATCCCGAATCTTCCAACTTCTTTAGCGAGGTTCTTATCTGCTTTTCAGACATATAAGGAAACTGCTTTTTGTAAGCCTTAATACTGTTATACGTCCAATAGTATCCGTCATAAAAATTCAAATTATTTTCTTCGTTATGTTCACACCAATAAGAAATATTGGCATAGAGAATTGCTGACATTATGCCTACGTCCAAGGCAACATCAGTATCAAAATAATTCTTCCTGTTTTTGTTAGAATCGCTCATACATTAGTTCTCCTGTTCCTTATATTTCTTCTCAAATGCCTCCCACGCTTCATCCGTACCTATGTTATCAGCAACAGCGTAATCTATTGCTTTTATGACTTCGTTTATAGGAAGGTCGGAACTATACCACTCTCCGTCCAACCTGTATCCAAGTTTCGTGTATGTGTTGTGCATCCTTTGTTCAATATCAAAAGCAACATCGCTTTCAATCTTATAGATTAGTTCAAGAGGGAATGGTCTTGTGTCAAGTTGCGACATTCTTTTCTCTACGTTGATAGAATATCCTATTTTATATTTATCAGCGCACTTCAATATATACACAAATCCTTTATTCCTAATCTTTTCTTGTTTTAAATTTGTTGGAAAATCAGAATCATTATTTTCTATCAATTCTGTTTTTAAAAAAGTAGTATAAAAGAACATCCTACCATTCGGTGTTTCTAAGGACAAGCAATCTATAAAATTGCTATTATAGAGACACTTTAAACATTCGATAATTTTCTCGTTAGAAATATAAGGTATAGAATCTTTAACATCTTCAAGAGTTACGCTTGCGTATATCAGACCGTCTATAATCTTCTTTTTTGCTTTACTCATTACGCACCAACGTTTTAGAAAATGGTAAACTATGGAAGCCTCTATCCCAATTTTCATAGCATCAACTTCAATTTCGTGTTCAATTCCAAAGCAATATCCCATAAAAACCTCCCATATCTAGTGGTATTTTTTTGTGCAAACCCCACATATAGTTGCCTTAAACAACCGAAAAAAGGGTAAAAAAAACCGTCTGTGAAGGTGGCTCTTCACTGACGGAATGTTGTTGCATTGAATTGCATTGAAGCCACCCAATGCAACGTTTGTAGAAATAATATTAACACAAGCATTTTAGAAATGCAAGTATCAATCAGATATCAAAAGGCAAATCGTCACCTTCCTCTATAACAGGAGCAACAGGCTCTTGTCTTGGTGCAGGTGCAGGTCTGCTATTGTTCCCACCACTAGATGCACCACAGAAATTAGCGGTCTCTACAAGAACCTCGGTAACAAACACCTTTTTGCCGTTGTTGTCATCATAGTTACGTGTCTGAATCTTGCCGTTCACGACAATCATATCTCCCTTATGAAAATACTGACCGATGAACGAGGCTGTTCCACGCCACGCTACGCAGTTGATAAAGTCAGTCGCCTTATTACCACTGCTGTCTTTAAAGTCTCTCTCACAGGCAAGTGTGAACGAGGCACACGCTACCTGATTTGTTGTGTTCCTAAGTTCAGGGTCTTTTGTGAGACGACCCTGCAAACATACGTTATTGAGCATATGTATCTCCTTCCTTGTTATAAATTAAACGGCAGTTCAACGCCATCTTCGTCTATGATAGGTTCAGGCTGTGGTTCGGGCTTTGGCGGTTCTTCTGCCTTTGCCCTTCTCTTAGCCGAACACTCCATACAGATTGGCACTCCGTACTTCTTCTTAGTAGCCTCGGCTATCTTACTTGCTGATACGCCTTGATGTTCCTTAATCTCACCCTTGCAATCAGCACAGATAAGAGGCTCGATAGGCTTTGTAACAGTCGTTGTCTTAACAGTCTGCTTTGGTGCTGATACAGGCGCATAATCTTCGCTATGGTCTTCAGGCAAATCCTCTTTGCTGTATACACGCAAGCCTAAACCGTGTCTTGCGATACACTTTGTTGCACACCTCTGAATAGCCTTGGTTACATCAAAAGAGGTTACGCTGTCCAATGGGATACTCTTATTCCTGTAATCCATGACAGGCAGATACTCAATCTGTTCCAACCCCTTAACAACTACACCAACCTTAACCCATGCGGTCTTACCGTCAGTATGATAGTTCCATCCATCCTTGTTCTCATAAACAATGATATTAGCATCAGGAAATTGCTTTTTAAGTTCGTTCCACGCAAAAACCCAAGAGACGTAAGAAAAGCCGTTTCTCTTTTCGGTATAGTCGGTTATGTCTATCTTAGACAGATTCTTAAAAACGTCTGCGTCAATGTAATCCTGATAGTTACACATTATCTTTTACCTCCTTCCATAAGTTCGGATGACGAAGCAAGAAGTTTATCACGTTCCCTGCTTCGGCTAGTGCCACGGCACTGTACGAAGCCTTATACTTCGTTGTCTTATCATTAGATGTAGAAACAATCCTCTCAAAATGGTCTTTTAGGTCTATGAGTTCATCCCTTACATCTACACCGTCCATTATACTAAACAATCTGTCCGTTTTAAGGGACACTTTATTGTTTTCTGTCATTACTCCACCTCCTGTAAAATGCTTAAATAACGGTCTTTTTCGTACTTACAATCCACTGTGTCCAAGAACTCGATGAACTTCTGTTTTACATCAAGGTCTGTGAAGTCGTGAACCTGTTCTTCGGTCTCGGAAGACCCTTCTTCCGAGTAGACATTCAATAACTTGAAAGCGATTATATTCTTGCGTTCAGAAAGAATCTTCTGATAGGTTTCTTTGTTATTGTATTCACTATACTTAACGATAAAAGCATAATTGAATCTACGGTCAAAAGTATCGAGGATTGCTTCAAGGTCTGATGAATCTTCAAATCCTTCAATTCTTCTGAACAAGATAGCATTAGGATTTTCGAACCTCAATGTTTCCATTGTATCTGTGTCATAGATAAAAGCAGAAGGAACGTAGTCTTGGTCATCCGAGAAAGAATGAGAAAAAACAGACCCTATGTTATTTACGCTGTGTTTGGTCGTTCTCAATCTGCTAGGAACATGGATGTGACCATTAGCCACAAATCCAAAGTGTTCGGCAAGTTCCTCTGACCTTATTCCTGTTTCCAGTTTCACTCCGTCCCTGATGTAACTCTCTTTGATATCTATGTGAGATACCAAGACGCTATTCGATATTGACATCAGAAGAGCCTCGTCGATATCCTCTGCATCCATATACGGTAGGATAGAAAGTACGTCGTTTATCTTTGTAGGTTTATCCACAACGACCACGTTCTTATATCCTGATAGGATATCTGAAGCGTTGAAGTTATCGTTGACCTTCTCATGGTTTCCTACTGTTACGTAGTGAGGAACATCAACCTTCTCGAAGTATCCAAAGAACCTGCGTATCGCTTCAAGTTCCTCTGCCTTGACCATCGTGCTGTCAAAAGTGTCTCCACCGTTCACGATACAGTCAACGTTGTTTTCTTCGGCTAATTTGGCAAGCCACTTGCCTGTCTCTATGACCCTTCTAAGCCTAACCGTAAACTTAGGGAACTCCGTTTCCTCGTCTATATAGAGAGGAAGTATGCTACTGTTATAAGAACAGTGTAAATCTGTGTAAATCAGAATCTTCATGTTTCGGTAATACCTCCTGACATTCTTAACGAATAAGACGGTTTGAATCTCCGATTGTTAGGGTAGTAGCAATTTACACAAACGACTACCCTAACTATTGTGCAACTTGTCAACTAGGTATTAGGGTAGAATAATGATAATCTTAAATCACACACCAAACAATACAAGATGCAACGCAAATGGAGGTTTTTCTATGAACGATTTTATTAATGAACATTTTTCCGAGTTAGATAACTATATCAAGTCTGTCGCTAGAAGGTTCTCGTACAGCATCCGTGGAATGGAGACTGACGACTTGTATCAGGAACTTTGGCTTGACGTTTGTTCCAAGAACTATACTGAAATGCCTTTGGCGATAACAGCCATCCGTAATAAGGCTAAAGATATCTACTTCAAGGAGAAGGTTCATCTTTCCGACAGATATCTTACCGACGACGAAACCCTCTGTGATATCTTCCTCTTGGAAGAAACTTTGGATGAATATCTCTTCTATATTTCCAACGATGACGAGCATGACAGGGACACTCTCGCTGACATACGCAAGATAGTGGATTCCTTGGATGGTAAGTACAGGAAGTACGTTATCTGCAAGATGTATCTTGACTGCAATATCGAGGAGTACGAGGACGAGTTCAACAGCATTACTGCTAATCTTCCTAAGAATCAGAAGGACGAACTTCTCGGACGTAAAAAGATTGTCAAGAACGATTCACAGAGGAACTTTACTGGTCTCGGTATCGACACCTTGATTTCCAAGTATGTCCTGAATTTCACATCGAAGAACTACATCTATACCTTCAAGAGAGACCTGAAGGAGAAGTTCGCACAGGCTCTTGCCTAACATTACAGCAGTATTACAGGTAGATTGCAGAGAGATTACATTTGTAAACTTTCTGTTAAGTCTACCCTATACCTGTTGACATATACTACCCTACGTGGTAAGGTTAGGGTACAATACTACTATATGTTTAGGAGGAACGCCTATGAGATTTGTTTACAGTGATGGTGGCAGGAGCAACTACTTCAAAGCCACAAAGGTTGGAGATTGTGTAGTACGTGCTATCGCCAATGCCACAGGGATTGACTACAAGGCTGTCTATGACAGTATCAATGCCTTGGCTAAGAATGAGCGCAAGAGCAAGTATAAGAAATCACAATCAAGAAACGGAGTACGCAGGACTACCGCAAAGAAGTATCTTGAATCCCTCGGTTGGGTATGGAAGCCGTGTATGACCATTGGTTCAGGTTGTCAGGTTCACCTTACAGAATCCGAACTCCCTTCAGGCAATCTGATTCTATCCCTGTCTAAGCACTTCACCTGTGTTAAGGATGGAGTTCTCTACGATACCTACGATTGTAGCAGGGACGGTGACAGATGCGTATACGGTTATTGGTACAAGCCAAATCTCGATGCCGAATGGACTGTGTTAGGAAGAGTTGTTACGTCAATTCAAAAACAACAGTTCCATGAGGGAGATATCGCAATCCTTCATACCAATAGCCACGATTGGAAGGTCAAGGTTATTATTCCTTTTCAGGAAGAGGACGGTTCTTGGTATTACGAGGTTGAGTGTATTGACCCTGAAGTATCAGAGTGCGTTCGTAAGAACTTTCACAGAGACGTTGCACAAGACAGATTAAGGAGGGTGTAATATGGCAAAGACAAAATGGGCTACCACTAGAAAGTGGGATGCAAGCAAGGTAGAAGTTGAATTTGAGAAGAGGCTTGCAAAAGATGGATTCAGCATCAAAGGCATTAAGGAGTATACTACTCTGACCGCCTATCTTATAGAAAAGGACGGAATAGAAACAGAATTTCGTATCTGTCATACAGGGGGAATATCGGTTGTTGACTTATACAATAGTTTCCTCTCTTTCCACAAAGTTAGTGAAGAATACTACAAGGTTAAAACAGAGTATGAGAAGAAAATGAAAAAAGATAACGAGGCGAAGCAAATGTCACGTGATGAATACACATCAAAAGAAATGCAGTGGTGCTCCTCTGTGTTGAAGGGAATTGATTTAAGGATAAGGCAAAACATGGATATGTTTAGTCGTATTGATATCACAGCGTTAAGGATGGCAGTAGCCATAATAGAGGAAACGATTTCAAAGCAGGAGCATTTTGAAAAGGAGGTAAAATGATATGGCAAAATCTATGACAGTAAGAGCGTTGATGCACGAGTATTGGATGAACAATCCTGACGGTCACTTCTTCGACCCTAAAACACTACGTTTCTTTGGAGAAACTATCTCCGATATGCGTATCGAAGGAGTAAAAGAGATAGAGACATACAGGGGAGAAAAGCATCAGTGTTATGTCCTGTCTTCCCTTCAGAAGAATCACCCGATGGGTGCAACAAGAGTTAATCATTATTTCGATGTGAACACGTTTGAGTTCATACCACAGTAAGAGAGGAGAATCAGTATGGGCATTTTTGACAAAAAGGTAAAGTATGAAGAGATAGTATCCGTTGCTACGGATAAGATTGCCAAGGTGAGGCATTACGGAGAAACTATCAGCCGTATCTCGTTGCTTCAGTACATCTATCAGTTCTTCGCTAGTAAGCGTGGACAGGTAGACTTCCATGACGCTATGGATGTAGTCGAGGCTTTCTATATGTCAGGTGACGTAAAAGCCTGACATATAATCGTAATAAATATCTTCTTGACATATACTACCCTATCGCTTATAATCAAGATAACTACTAGGACAGGAGGTACAGACCATGACAATTTTCAAGTTCTTGTTTTGGGGATTCAATCTCCTTCTTGCTTGCAAATGGACTGTCTTCTCTATCGAGTGGTTAGAGACGGACAAGCCTAGCAGAGAGTGTTATTGGAAGTACGTTCTCCGCAGGATGTTTCCTGAATTTTACGACAGGTTTTTGTGATAGGAGGAATTGCTAATGGATAAGTTTAACAGTTTGATGACCTGCTTTATGTTGGTCTTCTTCACTTCTCTTATGGGAGTTATCTTCCTTTGGTTCGAGAAGGAAATGGGTGGCAGTCTCATAGACGACCTTAGAAATCTTTTCAGAACCACTGGTGATTCTAAGAAGCAGATTCGTTAAGAGAATTAGGTGGGAGTGCCTCAACGTGCCGAGGACTTTAAAAGAGGGTGTTCCTTCGCTGTGAATGGCTAGGATTGTAATTGAGACCCGAACCCCCCTTCTCCTTTTAAATGCGAGGTGACTATGATGAACGAGATTTTGATTTATCCATATAAGTTCGTAGCCGAAAAGGTTACTACTAACTTGTACTTGATTCGCATATCCAAGTTGAAGACCGTATGGTTTGAACATCTTCATGGGAGTAAGACCTTCGAGTTTGACCGTGAAGTAGGTTGGATGAAAACAAGTAAGTATTGGGCATTAGATATGCCGAGACCGTTTGATTACCACGACTTCTATACATGGTGTAAGGAGTGGTTAGAGAATAAGCAGGAGGAACAGAGAAGTGTTGAAACAGAAGTTGTATGAAAAGATTGAGTATTTGGAAGAAACTGCCAAGACCTATTGGCGGTACGCCAAATACGACAAAGAGGGACTTGCTTCAAGATACGAACAGGATGCCCTCAAATTTGATAAGAAAGCCGACTTGTTTCGTTCTTACATTGACAGGATTGATAAGGGAGAACCCATCTGTAATTGTGAAAACTGTGTTTTCTACAATCCTAATTATGTAGACAAAGACAAGCGTACAGGAATCGAGTTTCATTGTAACTATTGTGAACAGAAGAACCTTGCTTGCTATGACACAGAGTTCGTTCTGTTCTGTGAATCTATGAAGGAGCGTTGATATATATGATGGAGTATTTCGTTGGAGACTTTAGATTTGAGTTGGATAACGACAGTTGTACTATCCACATCTTTGAGCATAACTATAACACCTACGAGAGAATAGATTCGTTCTATGGCACTTTCCCGATGGGCAAGAATTTGTTCAAGGCGTGGTGTGAGAACTGGTACGCCAATAACTAGGAGGAATAAAATGTACAAGCCACCCATAGAGATAGAATCTTATGATAATTTTATAGAAGAAACGTCTAAGGAATTTGCGAATCAAATTGAAAAAGAGACCTTCAACGTCATTCAAAGATTCGGTATCGTTGTTGATAGGGAAGAACTCATAAAAGCATTGAGATATGATAGAGATTCCTATACCAAAGGATATAACGATGCTTTAAAACACGTTTCTAAGAGAGTATCGGAACTTATTGAAGAATGTATGATTAAAACCGAGGAGGGCGAGTAATGAAACTATTACCATTAGTTTGTAGTCAGTGTGGGGGTCACTTAGACCCTGAAACCTTCACCTGTAAATCCTGCGGTACATCATTCGTTTCTAAACTGGGCAATCTGACATTCATTCAGGTTGAAGTTGGAGATATGGCATTTAACCAAGTGAATATGTATATGGAAAAAATACAACAGGAAATAAAAGCCAATGTAGGAGAAGACGAGAAGTTTATCATTCTTCCTACAAGAAATGGCATGGGTGCTGTAACGGTAAAGCAGTTTAAGTATTTAAAGGAGTAACAAAGATGGGAATAGAAAAGGTTAAAAACTGTCCGAATTGTGGAGGCATCCTGAACGATTCGGGTTGTTGTTTATTCTGTGGAAGTAGGGTCTATGACTTTGCTGACCTTTACCTTGCCACAGAAGATATCCCTATACATTCTGATGTTTACATCGGAATAACAGACCATCAAGAGAAAACAACATTCTATCCTGCCTATAATTCTAGTGCTCTTTTTGATTTTAGTTATGATAATGATGTTTATGTAGATTTATGGGGCAGGAGCACACGTTTTAGAAGACCTCCTTCTGTTTCCATAAGTCTTAGTTTTTATCTAACAGGAAATCCTATTGAAAACATTATGGAGGACAAAGAAGGAGAGATATGTCCTAACTGCGGTGGTCACTATGATTCCTTCGGAAGATGTACTTCCTGTGGAAGCAAGATATATCACTTCTCGCTTATTCCGATAACTCTTCCTTATTATCGTCAGGCAAAGAAAGAAGGGAAGCAGTATATCAGAGCAAGAGCAAACAACGAGATAATTCAATTTCCTGTGAAATATGTATCTGAATGCGAAAGAACATTTCGTGGAGGTATATATGACGAACTCATTGTAACGTTTGAGACTTACGAAGATGAAATCATAAAGGAGACAATAGATGAAAGTTAGTAAAGAAAGAATAAGAGAACTCAATGCACTAGGAATACAATTAAGTATGGTAGTAAGTCATATAAAAGCATTTAAGGCTAAAGACGAGGAAGAGAGTTCTTTTAGAAATAGTTATATAAAGAATTTATATGAAGCATATATAGAACTTTTGAAAAGTGTAGAGGTAGAGGATATAGAGTGTGAGCAGTGTGGTAGTGCTTCTATGACCTGTTCGTTTTGTGAGTGTGGAACAGAACATACAAGAAATGGCACAAAATATAGTTTGAGTACATTACGTAAGGCTATTAAGGAGGCAGAAATGAAAGAAATTCATAACGGCATTATCGAAAAGGCAGATGTAGGATTTGACGGAGATTGGCTCTTTACCTATCACCTTCAGTTAAGAGGTGCAGGGACAGGATGTATCTTCGGAGGTCATTGTCTCGGTAAGAGAATGGAGAACAAGTTCTATTTTGATTCAAGGAGCATCGTTGCTCTTATGAAGATTCTTGATGTAGTAGGAGCAGACAACTTCAAGGAGTTGGAAGGAAAGCCTATCAGAATTATGGAAGAGAATTGTTCAGTAATAGGCATAGGGAATTTCTTAGAGGATAAGTGGTTTATCCCTAGAGAGTTCTTCGCAGTAAAAAAGGATTGGGAGGTCTTAGAAGATGATAACAACAGTGGAACAAAGGTTGACGAGAATCTTTGGTGAAGGACACGTCAGGAAGAGCAAACAGAACCTTCCTGACAAAGTTCTGTTTATGAATGACACAACGGAAGAGAAGTGTTCTCATACAGGATATGATGTTCTCGATGGAGAAGATACGCCTAATAATTGGTGGCACTGCTATGTTGACATGGCAGGACGTTACCACTTGGACAGATAAGGAATTACTATGGGATATCGTTTAAATGTTTACAGAGTTACCAAAGCAGACCTAGAGAGCGAAGGTTGGAACGACGAACACGAAGGTATCTTTAGTCAGGAGTTCCTTTATAACACAGGGTCTTTTATCGCAGAGACATACAAGTTTATCGGTTACTACAACATAGACGTTGAACACCTGAAGAGTTTGCAATACCTTATAAAACTCGGAAAACTTGATACGGATTACGGAGTGGATGATTGGGGTCATATACTATTTTCGGGACACCGTTCTCTTACTTATCCGCTAACCGCAGAAGAGTTCAGGAAGTTCTTTGACCTATATAACGAAGATATCAACGACTATCAATTCTCGCCACAAGACCTTGGATATAAAACATACAAGAAGCCTTGGACGCTTGATAGTTGGAAAGATGGAGCACCTGCTCTAGTTAAGGCTTACTATGATAACGACTATAAACTTTTGATTTGGGAGTGATTTACTATGGACATAATTTACGGTGGAAGAGGACAAGGAAAGACTGTCACGCTTGTCAAGTACAGTGCAGAAAAAAGAATCCCTATCGTTGTGTATAACGAACCTTCTCGTAGGCGCATACTCGATATAGCGTATAATCTAGGGGTACGCATTCCCGAACCTATATCCATTGAAAAGATACGTTCAGGAAGAGCAAGAGCCTCTCATGTTGATAAGTGTGTGTTGGACGACATAGAGCGTATTCTTTATGATTCTCTTGACGGTATCAGCGTACAGGCTTTTACCATAGATACAGAAACGCTTAACACTGTTAAGGCAAAAACAGGAGAGAAAAAGAAGCCTAGTTTTCCTAAATTAAAGACTATTTATAAGAATTGGGTGTCCAAGCAGTACCACAAACTGTACGGTGATGTTCCGATTGTTCCAAATATAACAGTTTGCAGAAGGGATGTTGTTACCTTGTGTGGACAGCATATCATTCCCAATCCTCTTTGTTGCCCTCCTGACTTTTTCGACGAAAATGGCATACCGACAGAAACCTTTGTTAACTATGCTGTTGACGAGTTTCTTCGTGGTCATCTGAAGAATATTGCGGATTGTGTAGAGGTCAAGCACGATTATTCTGATTACGGAGAACCTTCTCTTCGCTTTAGTCTCCATATAGCAAGAAATAAATAAAAGGAGGAACTTACAGTGTCAAAAGATTATAAAATAGGAGAAGAAATTAAAAACCATGTGTTGGAAGGTTTGATGGCTTCTTATAACGAAGGTTATGATGATGGTTACAATAAAGGCTATATGGATGCTAAAAGGGATATAACAAAGTCTTTTAGAAAATCCGAATGGTTTCTTCCTGATGATTCTGAAAAGTGTTGTGTCGCTGAAGAATCTAGCAACAAGCCTCGCTCTTGTTTAAATTGTTTCAACTGTTCAAAAAGAGAAAACTTGATAGGTCAATGCTTTTGGACTTGTAACTTCGGAGAGGGAGAATTGTTAGGAGACGACGAAAAACAAGTCTGTTCTCACCCTGTCTGCAATTTTTATATAGAGTGTTGACATATTCTACCCTATCCATTATACTTAGGGTACACTATTAATTATGGAGGTACGGAATATGTGCGATAACAAACGTTTATGGAAGTTGGCAGAGGTTGAGGAATATGTTTCCAACAACAGACCTGCTCGTGACTATGACTTTATTATGTCATATGCCTTAGACCTTCCTTTTATCAGAGAGGCAAGGGATGACGAGCGTTGTGGATTTGTTTTTGATGGACACGGATTCGGAACAGTTCACCTTATTATCAAGGCAGAACCGTGGAATGTCAACGAGAAGACAGGTTCTTCTAACATAGGGTTCTATGTGATTACATACGACCATGGTGCTACCATTCATGTATGGGATGCTTATCAGGACGAGTACGGCATCAGAGACGGTAGCAAAGTAGGAGACTATTCTGTTGACGATATAAAAAGCCTTGATGACTTCATTAGGACACTCGAAAACGATGCTGATACTTGCCCTGTTTGTGGCAAGAAGGTCGGAAGAGAAAATATGAAGCGTTTCTGCTATGCAGGACGTTGTTGTGAAGATTGTCTTCCTGCAATGAAGAATAAGTATGAAACAGCAGGTTGGTATAACTGACAGGAAGGAGAGATAGTATGACGATTAAGGATTTGCTCGGATGCTACGTAGAAACAATGTGCAGGGATACGGTTCGTATCTATGTAGTCAGACGTATAGGAAACAACGAGTTGGTCTATCAAGACCACATTTGCGACCTGAAGGAAGAATACGAAGACCTTGAAGTTTTCCACTGGTTCGCTTCCCCTATTAGGAACGAAGAGACCGACACGGAGATTACGATATTCGTAAAGGAAGATGATTACAAGGCTCTCAACATTGAAGAGGAAGACGTGTTGTTCGGAGACGATAGTGCTGTGGTCATCCACTTCGTTGATACCGCAGATGCTATAAGGGAAATCTATCCTGATTCTTTGGGCAGGTTTTCGTCAATCATAGATTACCTTAGAAAGAAGGGTCGCCTGTGAATGTCATGGTCTGTGTTATTCTCGGAGTATTCTTCTACATAGTTGCATGGGCAACAATTTTAGGAAACGTCTTATTTGTGCCGAATGAACGTAAGGACAAGTTCACTCTTAGGGCATGGATAGGAGTACATATCATAGCAATAGGAATCGTTTTTACATTTTTTATCGGGAGGTGAACATTATGTCAAAGGATAGTGCGTTTGTTCTGTTCTATGCTATTTATCTACTTTTCTTTGCTGTCGCAGGAATAGTTATCTTCCTTATCATCAGGAAGAATATCAGGAAGAATCATGCCAACAACGTGAAGCGTAGAGAAGAAGAGATTCAGGCTAAGAGAGAATCTCTTATGAGGCAGATGATTCAGATGTATGTTAAGTACCATGAGAAGGGATTCGCCCCTTCATGGGTCAAGGAAGACTTTAAGAGGCTCTTTGACGAGTATCTTAAATTAAGAACATCAGAAGAGGAATTGGAAGAAGCAGAAAACTTCAGAGATAAGTTCTATTCCCTTCCTGAATCAGAATCACAAGGAGGTAAATGATATGCAGACAGACTTGCTGAAGTATTGGTCGGAAAAGTTATCTGAAGCAAGCACAGACTTGTCTCACGCTGTAACAGAAAAAGGTGTCTCTTCCTACGATGAAGAGTACGAAGACCTTTTCAACGAGATAACAATGATTAGCCGTACAATCGCCCTGCTTGCTAATACAAAGGAGTGATGCTATGTCGTTAAGGTGTACTTGTTATAAAGACAAAGACCGCTTTAGACAGAAGAGAGAGGAATGGAAGACAGGATATCGCAAGAGAACAGGTGCTTTTTTATATCCTGCTAGGGACTATTCCATACGTGAAGACATGGCAATTCTTGAACATTCTATCCCCGACAGAGAATTGTCAAAGAAGATAGAGCGTTCGGTAAACGCAATTCAAAAGAGAAGATGGTTTTTGAAGAGAAATGAGACCGATTGACGGACAGAATATAGAACAAAAGATATCGGCATTGAGAGAGGGTCAAAAGGATTTACTTTCGGTTGACCTTCTCAATCAATGCCTTGACCTAGTTAAAGAAGAGCCTGAACTGGCAATAGAACCTGACTATGGAGAATTGGTCTATCAGGTAACGATTCCTATCGTTCCTACGACCAAGAAAAACAGTCAGAGGATATTGAAGAACCTCAAAACAGGGAAGAACTTTATTGCACAAGGAACAGCCTATAAGCAATACGAGAACTCTGCCAAGTGGTTTCTTAGACCTTTAGGGATAGATTACCCTGTAAACATCAAGTGTTTGTTTTACAGGGAAAACAAACATAGGGTTGACCTTACTAACTTGCTAGAGAGTATCGACGATATCCTAGTTGGTAAGGGAACTATCAAGGATGACAGTTTCAATATCCTTGTAGGACACGACGGAAGCCGTGTATATGTAGACAAGGAACATCCAAGAACGGAAATCTATATCTACAAGATAAAGGAGTGAATATGGCAACATTTGAGAAATACGTAATCATCCTATTAATCGTGATAATAATCCTTCAGATTTTTAATGGTCTGAACAGTAAATAAAGAAGTGAGGTAATACAATGTCAAAGAAGAAAAAGAATCCTACTAGACCTCGTAGCACTATCGAGGCGCAGGAGCGTTATAAGAGAGAATCTACGAGACAATATGCTATCCGTTTCCTGAAAAATGCGGATGCGGATATCATTGAACTCTTAGATGCCACGCCTAAGAAGTTGGACATTTTAAGAGTGGCTTTGAGAGATTACATAAATAAATATAAATAATTTTCGTCTGCTCTATTGACTTAGGCTACCCTATGCTCTATAATCAAGGTAGTTATACAGGAACTACACTTTTTATGGAGGTACGGAGCAATGACAAAGTTCGCTATTTATGAAGGTCTTATGGAAGACCTTCGCAAGAAGGTAAAGAGAGTAGAGAAGAAGTGCAACCGATATGGATGCCCTTTTTCATACGAGGAAGTCGGAGAGACTTTTAAGAAGTTCAATAACCCTGACGACCCTGACCATCCATTCGTATACAGATTCATCGAGGTCGAGGTTGAGGGAACAGCCAAGAAGGAAGATTGGGAGTTCGTAGCATCTATCGAGCATACCGACAACGGTAATATCTATCACAAGGCACTGACAGATATCGAAATCCCTGTAAGGTATCGTGACTGTCAACCATACTGTGAGCACTGCAACACAGACCGTCCTCGTAAGAAGACGTACATCGTTCACAACACAGAGACAGGCGAGTTCAAGCAACTTGCTTCTTCCTGCGTTAAGGACTACACAAGAGGTCTTAGTGCTGAAATGTTCGCTTTCTACGCTTCAATCGTAGACCTCTTCGCTGAAGAAGAGATTTCCTTCGGTGGTGGTTATCACGGTGAGAAGATGCTCTACAAGGTAGAGGACGTTCTTCTCTACGTATCCGAGTGTATCAACTACTTGGGTTACGTCAAGAAGTACGACGAGTACGGTGAGCGCAATCCTTACGCTACTGTTCATTCTGCAAGACTTCTTTACGAGAATGACTTCTACAAGAGCCAACTCTCCAAGTACGAGAAGGAAGAAATCTACAAACTTCAGGAGAAGATTGAGAAGAAGGGTACATTCAATCCTTCTTCCGACGAGAACAAGGCACGAGTTAAAGAGGCTCTCGATTGGCTCTTCGCACAGGAGAACCCTTCTGACTACATCCACAATGTACAGGTAATCGCAAAGCAGGAGTACATCGAGTGGAAGAACTTCGGTCTCCTCTGTTCCCTTCTCCCTGTTGCTTACAAGGCTATCAACAGCATCAAGGAACAGGCTAAGAGAGTTAAGGAAGAGGCTAACTCCGAGTACGTTGGTACAGTGGGTGAGAGAAAAGACTTCGTACTTACTTTCGTAAGAGAAGCATACTTCGATTCAGAGTTCGGTGTTACCTACGTTTACACTTTCAAGGACGAGAACGGTAACATCTTCGTATGGAAGACTAGCAACATTCTCAACCTGAAGGAGAACGAGCAGGTTACTATCAAGGGAACTATCAAGGCTCACAACGAGTACAAGCACGTTAAGCAGACAGTTATCACACGTTGCAAGGTAGCATAAGGAGTGACAGGCATATGTGTAAGGATTGGCGAAAGAAGTATCCAGTAGACGAGATTCGAAATATCGAAGCAGGTATCAAGAAGTTGCGGAGCATGATTGAGCAGGTGGAGGCATCGGGAACGCCCTTTGAGAAGATTTTCAACAACGACGTAATCAAGTACGATGTTCTCCCTAAGAACTTCTTCGTGTTCAAGCACCACGGTAAGATGAACAGTCAGGTTCGAATCCTGTACCGATTCATCAGAAAACCTGATGGTTCATTTGAAATCGAGATTCATCAGGTGTATATTAAGAGGAAGGACTTAGGTAAGTTACAGAATATTTACCTAAAAGACTTCGAGAAATATGTTAAGAACTACACCGAATAGTAAGCGGTAACAAGTGTGGAGACTAAAGTTACCTACAAGCCAAATGAATTTGCAAAGTTAGTTGGGGTATCGGTAAAGACACTTCAACGTTGGGACAGACAAGGACTTCTTAAAGCGAATCGTACTGTTTCTAATCGCAGATTCTATACCGAAGAACATTATAAGGTTTGTATGAATCAGTCCAAAGACAAATTATGTTGAAGAGTTTTAAGACGGAAATCAATCCTACTAAAGAACAGATTGTTTTGATTAACAAAACTATTGGTGTATGCAGATTCATTTATAATTTCTATATTGCTCACAATCAGGAACTCTATAAGACTAATCATTCCTTTATGAGTGGAAGAGAATTTAGTGTATGGATGAATAACGAATACCTTCCCGATAATCCTGAATATTCTTGGATTAAGGAAGTCAGTAGCAAGTCAGTTAAACAATCTATAATGAATGGATATGAAGCCTTTTCAAAGTTCTTTCAAGGTAAGAGCAGATTTCCAAGATTCAAAAAGAAACATCAAGACCTTGTGAAGATGTACTTTGTGAAAACTAATCCTACTGATTGTTATTGTGAAAGACACAGAATAAAGATACCTACTCTTGGTTGGGTAAGACTTAAAGAAAAAGGATACATACCACTAACTAAGAACGATTATGTAATAAGAAGTGGAACTATTTCTAAACAGGCAGGTCGTTACTATGTATCAGCCATTGTAGAAATCCCTGACAAGATAGTTAACGAATATTCTGAAGGTATAGGAATAGATTTAGGTATAAAAGACCTAGCAATAATATCCACAGGACAATCTTTTAAGAACATTAACAAGAGTTCAAATGTAAGAAAGTTAGAAAAGAGATTAAAGAGAGAACAAAGAAGGTTATCTCGTAAACAAATAAAAAAGAAAGGAGAAGTTGCTCAAAACAGAGAAAAGCAAAGACTGAAGGTACAGAAACTTCATCAAAGGATATCTAATATCCGTACAGACTACATTAACAAGACAATAGTAGAGATAGTGAAAACCAAACCATCTTATATAACTATTGAAGACCTTAATGTAAAGGGAATGATGAAGAATAAGCATCTTTCAAAGGCTGTATCGTCACAAAGGTTCTATGAGTTTAGAACAAAACTAAAAAGCAAATGTGACGAGTACAGAATAGAGTTAAGAATAGCAGACAGGTTTTATCCTTCTTCCAAGACTTGTAACTCTTGTGGAAGAATAAACAAGACTTTAAAGTTGTCTGATAGAATCTTCAAATGTGAATGTGGATACATAGCAGATAGAGATTTCAATGCTAGTCTTAACTTGAAGGATTTGAAAATCTATACAGTAGCATAGGCAAGCATTTATAGATATGTACCGATGGTCAGTCGGGAATTTACGACTGTGGAGTGTACAAGAACTTGTGAGTAGATTACTTAGTAATCAAAAGCATACACGTTGAAACAGTAAGAAGTATCCGTGAGGACTTCATTTCTCATATATTTGAGTGACAGGTGTAGATTTAATAACTGTTTTTCGTTTAGAGAATTAGGAACAAATATATTGAGGGGGTTTAGTATGGAAAACTCAAACGAAAGCAAGAACAATATAATTCAGTTAACCGAAAAGGACTACGTAAATCTCTTTGCTTGGATATCCTTGCTTGAAAACAGAGTAGAGGTTTTAGAGAAGGAACTTGGTATCCTTAATAACACTCCGAGACCGAAAACTCTTTCAAAGGTTCGTATCTACGAAGAAACAGCCAAGTCGGAGGTTAACGCATGAATATAAGATTTACGAAACTCGTTATCGAGGGTTTCCAATCTATCGGGAGCAGAGAAGAACTTGACCTCGAAGGGCAGGGCATAACAATCATCAAAGGTATCAACGAATATGAAAAAAAGGCTTCAAGTAACGGCACAGGAAAGTCGAGTACGGTAGAGGCATTAAATTGGTGTTTGTTCGGTAAGACCTCGGCAGGTGTTACCAACGTCACAAACCGTTATTATCCGAACGGATGCTTCGTATCCGTAGAGTTCCATAAGGACAGCGAGAAATACCTCATAGAACGCTTCCTAGACCACAAGGAACGCAAGACAGGTATTTCCTTATTCTGTAATGGTCTCGACCTGTCGTGCCGTAATAAGAGCGATACAGACAAGTTGATTAAGGAGAAGGTGCTTCCATTCAATCAAGATGTATTCTTATCGACAATCTTCCTGTCGCAAGGATTCAGTGGCAGGTTGTCCCTGCTCACACCTACGGCTCGTAAAGAGAGATTAGAAGTGCTCGCAAATATCGACGAGAGAATCACCGCTTTCAAAGAGCAGGTCAATAATAAAAAGTCCGATTATTCGGACAGTTTAAGAGAGTGTGATAAGCAGGTCTCATACATCAACGGTCAACTTGATTCGGTCATCAGGAACAAAGAGAATGCCGAGAAGTTGAAGGAAAAGTCAGTGGATATTCCCGACCTCGACGTTGATGAAGTTACGGCTAAAATGAATGAATTAGAGAAGACCATCGGAGACCTTAAAGAAGATTCTAAGAACTACTCCGAGAAGATTAACAAGTGCGAGTATCAGTATTCCTCGTTGAACATTGAGAAGGACAGGATTAACAGAGATAAGAATAAACTTGAAGTACAGTTGAACGCTGTCGGAGAATCCTTCGAGTGCCCGACCTGTCATCAGACCGTGAGTGCGGAACTCGGAGAAGAAATCAAAGCGGATATCGAAGAGAAGATATCTGATTTGGAGGATGAAATCTTTGACAAGTCCGAACAGATAATGCTCGTTGAATCAGACCTTATGACTTACAGAAGAAATTCTGAAGACGTGAATAACAGGCTTAACGCTATGTCTAAGACCCATAAGGAACTCACAGAGAAGATGTATGCCTATAACAAGGCGGTAAGAGAAAATGCCACCTTGCAGGGTCAATTAGCGAACCTCGCAAATATCAGTGAGTTAGAAAAGAATATCCTCGACCTTAACTCACAGATTCAGGAGGTCAACGACAAGAGGGGAGAAGTAGAGATTGACTATAACATCACCGACCATATCCTGAAGTTGATTACCAAAGAGTTCAGGACATATCTGTTGTCAGGCATCATCGAGTACATGAATCAGAAGTTACAGAAGTATTCGGAATATCTCTTCGAAAACTCCGATGACAAGATTTGGGTCGATGCAGATACGTCTAAGTTGACCATCATGCTCAATGACAGTCTCTATGAGAGTTTGTCAGGCGGTGAGAAGAAAAAGGTTGACCTTTCCCTTGTCTTGGCACAGAGAGACCTTGCCCTGAAGGTGTCAGGCTTTACCTGTAATCTCATGGTCTGTGATGAAATATTGGAGAACTGCGACGAGGTTGCTTCCAACGTCTGCCTTAAACTCTTGAACGACGTATCAGAAGAAATCGAATCTGTATACCTGATTTCACACAATAACTACTCCCTGCCTATTGATAACACAATCACTGTTATCAAAGGAAGTGACAGAATTTCAAGAATTTCTTACAGTTAAGTGGAGATTCAATCTCTACTTACCGTTAAGAGAGATAGGAAAATAAAAGAGAGGTGTCGGTTATGCCAAGTGCTTATATCACATTCCCATTGGCAATGCTTATAGGAATAGAATTTGGAATGATTCTTTTGGTCATATCTCTGTACAGTTCTAGGGTCAAGGCTTTGAACAAGACCATTAAGGAACAGGAAAAAGAGATAGATGAACTGAAGAAGTCTGAACTTAAAATCTAACGTCGTGCAGACGTAGAAAATAAAATAAAAGGAGACTTTTGCCTATGCTTTCACAGGAAAAGAGAGTTATCAACTACCTTTTGGAACATGATACCATTTCACAGTTGGAGGCGACCAAGTTGTTTGGTGCTACTCGTCTAGGGGCTATCGTGTTCAACATCAGAGAGAAGTACGGATATGATGCTGTCGCTTCTATTTGGGTAGAAGAGCCAAACCGCTATGGAGTGAAGACACGTTTTGTTCGTTACAAGTTGAACAAGCGTAAGGTCAAGGTAAAGAAGGGAAAGAAGTAATCCATTACCCTCCATAACACGATAAGGCGGTAAGAGACCGAAACTTACCGCCTTATCTATCCAATTTAGAGTTGTTCCACAGGAGGTGCTAGGGTGGGGCAACTCTTTTTAGTAGAGTGTCTTTATTATGGTTCTTCTTCCTCGTCAGGGGTTTCCTCTTCGTCAGGATTGCCTAACATGAACAGGGACAACGGTGCTTGACCTTCTCTGTACATATAGAACTTGTCATCGTCATTACAAGGATAGAAGACATTATTGACCAATTCCAATACTCCGATATGCTCATTCTGTCTCTTCGGTACGAACGACTTTATGAGGTTCTGATTCTCGTCGTAGATAGAGAGTTTATAGAACTTGCCATAGTTTCCATAAAGAGCATCGACCATCTTGTATGCACCAAGAATCTTACCATCAACTAAAGAATAATCTTTCGGAGCAAGAAGCATAAATCCAGTATAAGTTCTTTCTTCCTGATTTACATAAATCCTGTTTGGTCTAGTAGCAGGATAGAACTTATTGGAAACCTTATCTCTTACACCTGATACTCCTTCATATGCTTCAGGAATAAAGTCAGCGACTACATTGTTACTTGCATCCTTTATCTTTATCTCCTGAACTGTACCACATCCATTGACGAACGGAGCAATGTAGGTATAAGCAGGAACAAACGGTTCATCGTTGATACTATCTCTACCGTTCATAATATAGAAACCACCACTAGTAGCCTGTGTATGACTTCCGTTACCTGCTAATACAAACGTATGTGGTGTGTTTATGTAAGGTCTGATATCTTCGTTGGATATTACTCCTGTGTTATACTGAATACCTGTCTGTAAATTGAGGAAATTACCATTGTTACCGTCTTCACAGACAAATAGACCTTCGGTATTTGTAGCACCTGTACCACCGATTATCGTGTAACATCTGCCAAACTCTTTATCAAGACTTCCTGTTATCTCGAAGGTATAGTCAGTATAGAGTTCCATATCGTCAACATAGATATATCCATCATCTACCGAGCCATAAGTGTCAGTCGTCCATACCTGATTCATGGAAGGTGTTATCGAACTGCCATGTAAGGTGTAAGTATTTCTACCTTCTACAATGTCCAACGGAGGGCAATCATCACTAGACTGCTGTCCTGCAAGTTCCATTCTTAACTTACCTGTTTCTCCGTCCAGTACAAGGAACAATCCTCTATACTTAAACTCTCTGTCATCAGGTGTATATTGATATGAACCACCTGCTATAGTCCACAGTCTGCTAGGTGTGGAAGGATTCAGGTCTGCATCTATCTCATAAGTATAGGTAGTTTTTAATTCCAAGTCAGGAATAGTAATCCATCCACCGTAAGTTTGAGAATCACTATTAGTGTATTGAGCCGTTGTCTGCATGAGATAATAGTCAGCAAGCACTGTCTTAGTATGTAAGTGCCAGTACAGCAGGAAATACGACCATGACACATTAAACTCGCTTGCCGAATACAGAGGCAAACCGTCTGCTCCCTCAACAGGAACATTACCATTGACACTCCTGAAGGTATAGTTGTAATTTCCTAACGGCTGTTGGAAATACTTGTTGTATTCTTCAGCATAGTCATCAGGAACTTCCGACAGTTGACTAAGACCTGTCTTCTTGTTTGTGATAGCAAAGATATGGTCATAGACTTCAGGATTGCTCTTTAAATAGGCAGGAGCGTTAGAAGAAAGTGACCCATCAGGCGAAATTGCCCTCGGCATTTCATAACGCTTAACATTATCCCAACCTGCTGTTGCCAAATAAAGGGCGTTAATTGGCTCTATAAGGCTTTGCAGGTCTGTGTACTTAATCTTCTCTCCTGCCACCACGGAAGCCGAAACAGACCCATCTGCGAACGTAGCAACGACATTTCTTGCCTCAATGAACTTATTCATGCTCTCGGCAGAGATAGGATAGCCTCTTGGATAGTCACCGTTTGAACCGTCTTCGGCAACAGCGAGAGGGAAGTCTTCAATATAAATCTTGTAATTAGCACTTCTTTTAGAACCATATTGAGATTCTACTTCGATTTTTATCCTGTAAAATTTCTTCTCTTCCCCTTGTTCTATTGCCGTAATAGGGTCTAAGTCTATTCCTGTCAGGTCAATTATAACAGTGTTCTGATGCGTAAGTTCACCGCTACCCGATACACAGATATAAGTCGGGTTATCTTCAGTGGAGTTGTCTGATATATCGTAGGTAAGAAAAAAGCCTGTTTCATCACCAATATATGTTACTTCCAAGGAATTATACCTGTATGCGTCCTTCTCTTCCTGTGTTAAGAAATCATAGTTGTTGTCTTTAGGTAATCTGACCGCTATCCTGAAAAGAGATTTTTCTCCGTTATCTGTGTCACCGACGAACCATGTGGCACGAGTGGAAGTAGGTGAAATTCTCTGAATATTAGAAAGACCACTGTCCACCAAAAGAAAATCAGTGTACGTTGCAGGATTTGTACCTTCTAAAGTCTCACTGAAAAGAGGAGTGATTATAAGTGTGTATTCTACTCCAAGAGAAATATTTTCAAAATTAATACTTGCACTTTTTTGAGGCACAATAAATGTTGCCACATTAACAAATTCGAGTTTGTAGTAGTTTGCAATACCTGTTTCGGCAGGGTTGCTGTCATCGTAAGACCATATCAACTCTAAAGGTTCTTGTTTTGGTTTAACAACATGGTCAACTTCGACATATTCTCCGTTTACTTTGACCTTCAAATTAGTTATCTGATTGGTCGGTCTAGGGTCTCTGCGAACATAGTTATTGTATGTGGCAGGTGAACCTGTCAGACTGTAAATATGAGCACCGTTCTGAATGTAACTACCGTCATAGACAGGAGTTACTTTACAGGAATAATATCCGCTAGTTTGGATGTTTATATTCTGAAGGTTAACAGGTATTGTGTACGTCTTTACCCCTGCGTTGCTGTTCGCATATGAGTTAGTTACTGTACCAACACTATACGTTGTTCCTCCGTTTACCAAGACCACAACAAACTTCTTAACAACACCGTTGCTTTCAGGTTTGTTGTTATATGAGAAGGTTATGTTGAAGTTTTGCTCGTCTCTTCTGATGTTAGGAGAGAGCGCATTAATGGAAGGTAATACCTGCGGTCTCGGATTGAAGGTCACATAGTTATTTACCGTAGTAATAATATTCGTATAACGGTAATTTGTTCCGTTGAACTTATAGTAAGGTGTTATCTTTAAAGAGTAACTATGTTCAGGGATAAGGTCTTTTGAGTTGCAAATATTCCAAGTGAATTTAAGTTTTGAAGACCCATCTACATTAGTCCCTTCAGACTTTGCCACTTCCTTATAATATTTGCGAGTGTTGTTTGCTTGGTCGTAGAGTTCAACTAAAAAATGCGTAGCAGTGCCACTAGTTGAACTGTAAGGGAATGTCCAACTAACAGAAATAGCACGCTCGTTCCTGACCGTTCCATAACTAGCACTAATGTTGCCTACGTTAACCCTAGGCTTAATATAGAACTGTCTTTTGATATATTCGTCGCCTTCGCCAACACCTGCTCCGAAGTCCTTCTTAATTTGAAAAGCAACCTTTTCAGAGTTGTTATTAAGAGCCTGATTGTTCCCTGATTCAAGAAGATTTCTAAAAGGATAACTAGATTTATTTAAGAAAAAATCATCAAAGACAAGGATTTCACTTTGAGGAGTACCATAGCCTACCCACCACGAATTACTTGCATTTGTCTTATTTTTATATCCAACCGCACTGTTATTCTGATATGCAGGTTCAATAAAATAAACTCCACCGTAATCAGACCCCCAAACACCATTTTTGCGTCCTATTGTCGAAGCCCAACTAAAAACAGTAATATTATTGCCTGTTCCTGATTCATACATATAAATGTCAAAGACAGGCATACGTGCTGTATCATTAAAATATTGGTCGCTGATATATATATCCGAACAATTTCTTGTATTAAGAAAAGTCGGGGGTGGATAAGGATTAGACGTAATAGGAAAAGGGGGTTTATTTAAAACAGGTTGTCCTAAGACACTATAATTTGCCCATACCATGTAGTTAGAACTTCTATCACTTGATTCCTGAAATATCTGTTTCCCTGTACGTGCCATAGTATCCTCCTTTGTTTGTTATTAGTTGTAGACAGCGTTATATACCTTGTCTCCTGTTATCGTTCCTCCGACACTAAGATTGCCTGTAATCTCTACATCAGTTGTATCCAGTATAATCTTACTCGAAGAAGATATTGTCGGTTCTCCTGCTGTTGACAGGTCGATTGTAATGTCTCCTATCGTAACTGTGTTATTAGAGACAACAACTGTTGTTCCATTGACGTTAAGTGTGATGCTAGAATCTGAACTGATTACGCTTCCGAGAATGTCGAGCAATGTCGTTGTATCATCCTTGAAAACAATCTCCTGATTATCTACGGTAACAGACTTCTTATCGGTAAGAACGTTACTAGATATGAACTTAGCATAGCCAACCTTTTCATCATCGGTTGTCTTGTTCAGGTATGTATCGCTTACATCACTAGCGAGGAACGTTTCGAGAGACTTACTATTATCAGTATTACTCCTAATCTCGTTAGTAGAGAACGGAAACGGATTCGGTGTGAAGTCAGTGTCCACATCACCGTTAGAATCAAGTACGCCAATCTGAAGATATTTGTACTCGTCTCCTACCTGTGGGTCATCGAACTCAATCGTGATACCTTCAATCAGGGTATTATCAACAGGGTCAACACCTGCCATAAGAAGGTTGTTAACGTCAAAATCTATCTTAATCCACACGTTCTTGCTCGAAGGTGCGTTAGCAATAGTAAGAGTGTCCGTAATAGTAATAAGGTATCCGTCAATATTGCACCTGCCAACGGCTATCTCCAAATCAGAGCCACTCTTAGAAATACCAAGACCCTCAACAACGAAGTTAAGGGTATTAAGCCTTGTTACTATTGCCTTAATATTTCCCTCGGCTGTTATCTTACCCTGTGTAGTGGAATTGCTTGAAGGGAATACTTCGATATCGGAATAAGGTATATTTGCCATAGTTTATCTCCTTTATGTATTTTCATTGATTGACGTAATAGAGATATCCCATACTACGTCTATAAAGTCGTTTTCTTTCTTTTCTATCGGTGTAGGCATTACATACCTAGCGCAAAGTTGATGATTAGGTGTAAGAAGACCTATCTCTTTGATAACAGTAGGGTCATCTGTCGTTCCTGCTAATACATCGGAAGCAATATAAAATCTTAGAGAGAGTGTAATAGTAGTAGAACTTTCATTATATCCGCTTGAACCTACACATATTTTCTCTAAGTCTGTGCCAACAGAATACGGTGGAGAATCATCCTTACTTCCATCATAGTAAAGATATTGTCCAAGACTTGTATCGGTAAAAGATGTAGGGTTATCAGAATATCCAACTACAAAGAAGTGCGGATAAAAATCTGCCATTACGTCTTCTGTGTTCTTTCTGTCAAAGTCTCCCCTAAGAAATTTGAAGACCCCAAGGGACATTTGCTTAGTACCTAAGTTGTGACCGAAATACTCTTTATATTTACCTGTATTTCCGTCTACAACTCTTATCCCGACGTTTACATTTAACTTAAAATCTATACCTTGCACACGCACACCTCCATTACGGTTGTTGTTCGTTTACTTCACCAAAGCCTACCATATTAACATCATCATCAGGGTCAGACATAGGCATAACCTTGTTTCTGTTGTTGACCGAGAAATCCAAGTTGGAAACCGTAACGAGGTCTCCAAGTATGAGGGCTTCTTTAGGTCTGATGTTAACAGACTGCTTGATTTGTACCGCCATTCCGACAGGTCTTACCACTTCTATTAATTCATAGAGTTTCTTTGTCAGGACATTTGCTCCGACAAACACATTAAGAACATTGTTAGTCGTGTCATATATGATATTCAGGTAATCCATATCACCGCTTATATCATCCTTCTCTAAAGCACTGTTTATAGCAACGGCACACGCTAATCTGATGCCCTTTTCACTTCCCCTGTATTTTATCATTAACGGATAGTATTTGATTATCAATCTGTTCGTTTCATACGACAGGGAATAGTCATACTCGTATCCTACATACGAAGCAAGAAGAGGAAGATGCTTGCTAGGGCATTTATCAGCATTAACTAACGATACCATGTTGTTGATATCGTTCTTTTCTACATTGGTTATGATATCAAGTAATCTAAGGATTGCTTGAAAATCTCTCGATGTAGTGTATATATCAGGTACATTGTCTCTCGAATGTATTAACATCGAAACTCTCCTTATATTCTAATGCTGTCTTCTGCTATCTCCAAGTCACCTGCATTGATTTCAGGCAATACCATATTGATTACATTCTGCTGATATGTGATGTTCAATGTCGTTGTCATAGCACCTGTGAAGTTAACCGTGATATCGCCTGTCTGATAATCAACCGTTCCCGATAAGAACACAGCCGATTCGCAACTTAGTCCACCTGCGTTGTCGTCAAAGATAGTGCTTCTTCCGTTATCAAAACTGATAGTCAGGGTAGAAGGTTTGATAGGGGCACTAAGAGTAGCCGTGTACGTGGATACTCCTGTTATGTCAACCTTGCTATTCTTCTTTCCTGTTATGATTGTCTTATCCGTAACAGGTGTCGTGCTTGTTATATTACCGTCGATATCATAGGTATGGAGACAATATTCTATACCGTCCACATCCACGTTATAAATCAACGGAGAAGCCGAATGAATCGTATTGATAAGACCCGAATATCCGATAACAGAATTGTACCTGATATCTTCTCTCTTATAAGACTGTTGTATTGCGTCTATGACAGCGTTGTAGATGTTGTTAGCGGTTGTCTTGTCTACTTTCTCTTTGAGATATATTGTCCCTTTAATCGTCCAATTATAATAAGTGATATCATCAAAATCTATCATCAGGTTCAACGGCATCAACTTGTTCTTTTGTAACGCATTAAGGATTGTCGTTCTGAAGTCTGCATCAGTTACGCTCTGCTCAAAAGCCTCGGTCTTAGTCACATATATCTTAACATCATTAGCATGGAACTCTGTACCGTTTCCATCAAAGTCGTCAGGGTTCGGGTCTGTGGTCAAGTCCGTTACCATGCAATTAGCGACACCCTCAATCCTTCTAGTTGCTTTCTCAAAGTCACTAGCCGTTATTAAGGTGTCATAAGTGTTGATATAGTTGACTACATTATCTCTTGCTTCTTCAGGCGTTTCCGCATTAAATCCATAAGTGCTGTTATCGTTTACGATATTGATATCTGAAGATACATCTACCTGATTTCCGTTAACGGTCTTGATAATTCTCGAAGTAGCCTTAACGATAGAGTTCTGCTCTACCTGTCCGTTGATACCTGCGGATACAAGATAGAACAACTTGAACTTCGTTGCTCCAAAGTTCTGCCAATAGGATACGAGTTCAATATACGGTCTGTCATCACTGTCTGTCTTTAACTCGAAGTATCTTCCTGTATAGGTAAGAGCATCTACGTTGTCAACCTGCTTCCATTCCTGACCCTCTCCAAGTCCTGAATCGTCAATAAGGATTATTGAGGTTTCGTCTACGGTTATATCATCAAGGTAAATCTTGTTACCTGCAATGATATCTTCGCTTGCAACATTGTAATTAAAGACAGTATGCCAAGCCTTATTAGGGTCAGCAGGTACAACTTCCGCACCAACATAACTAGGAGTTTTCGGAATGCCCTGTACTAATTCTACTTCGATTGCCGTGTTACCATTAGCAGGGATATTCGTTTGATTTCCGATATATGTGTATGTTGTATCTCCGTTCTGTGTTGCGAACGATGTGAACTTTGGAAGCGTAGCATCTGAAGTTCCAATATTGGTAAGAGAAGCATTACATCTAGCAGATTGATACCAATGAAGTTTATAGCCTACGAGACCGAAGACCTGTACTGCGTTCTTCCTCTGTGACACCGTAGCAGGATAAACTTCCAAGACAGCCTTATCATGGTTATATGACAGCATATCTCCGTACATACTAATCAACTTGATAAGCAATACGCCCACGTCAGATTCGTCCGACGTGTTCCAAGTTTGAGACATATTCTGTACGCTGTCTACAAGGTCTGCATAGATAGAAGCAAAGTCCCTAGAATCAACTTTAATCTCGTTTATGTTGTTTGTGTCGATAGCCATTAATTGCGCCCTCCTGCCATTGCAAGTGAGAAATTAGAATATATACCTTCAGCCTTAATGTAGTACCTCATATTGATAATTACTGCATCCTCTTCATAGGTAAAGGTAATATCGTCCGAGTTCATTTCAATTCTCTTCTCATATAAGTTTACCGCATTTAATATCTTAGAGCGAATCATTTCTTCAAGAAGTGCTCCCTCATAATCAAATACGTGCTCCACTATATCCGAACCGAATATCGGGTCTCCGAGAAGTTCAGGAGTAGTAGAGTTAAGAAGCAGATACAGACAACGGTCAATAGACTGTTTGCCTGATTCAAGATTGACCTTGCCTGTTGTCACATTAAATATATTAGGAAATCCAATCGTCTGATTCATTTTTACACCTTAACCTGTATACCTAAGAACATAGTCCCAACCTTTTGAATAGATACGGTACTCACAAACAAGAACCTCTCTGCCTGTTTGGTCTCCACCTTGACCGTAGATACCGCCTGTCTCCGAGATACTTGCCTGTACCATCATTCCGTTTCCAATGTAGCAAGCCGTGTGATGCGCCTCGTTAAGAAGTACGTCGCCACGAACTAACTCCATATTAGCATTAAATGGAATAGCCGTAAATCCGCATTGTGTAAATACGGAACGCATATTTCCTGTATATGTCGCCCCTTTATCTCTAACCCCTGTTCCTGCGTTTTGGTATCCCATGATGACAAGGCTAGAACAATCCACATCGGGGTTGAGGTAACGGTTCTTCTGACTGTATCCGTGAGAATCGTCATTAGCGATATCTATCATCCAATTTACAGCCGTGTCGATTACTCCATTGCCCGAAGCGTTAACGTTGTTGCTTACACCTTCGAGATATGGTAAAGGGTCAACAGCGACACCGTTCATATACATTTCAAAGCCAAGGAATACCGAGTTAGCATCACCGCTTCTTCCGACATATCCAATGACTTCTCCCTGCTCTATGTCTACTGTATCCGTAGGGGCATGATTACGATGATTATTAGGGAAGTTACGCAGGTGAGTATATCTAGTTGTATACTTGCCCTGTTTAATCTCTACGAACTTACCATAGCCGTTAGCACCTCTGTCTAAGAACTTAGCCGTTCCACTATGCGAGGCTCTTACTTCTGCACCCATGATACCTTCTTCAAATATCTTGATGCCTTTATTCTTTCCACGCTCAAATCCCTCGACAATCTCTTTACAGTCTGTCGGATATTCGACAGCAAATCCAAGAGAATTAGTTCCTTGTAAATCTGAAGAGGTTGCTGTGGTCAAAGCCTTGTTGATATCAAGAACTTTGACCTCGTTATAGACCCTAGTCCTTCTGTCTCTGTTTCCATAAGCCGAACTGCCAAGCCAATAGTCACCGTTAAGGGTCTCGTTATAAAGACCGTCCAAGTCTTTCTTTCTCGACGCTTTAGCGATATTCATTGCTCCTTTTGGAGATTGGTTATACATATCGCAGAAATATATCTGTGCTCTGAAGTCCGTTACGCCCACAGATTCGCCCTGTGCTACGTAGTTAGACAGATATTCGTTAGTATATTCATCCTGTACCGTATGACCGTTAGGAGTGTCGATAATAGCCTTTATCGCATTGTAGTTGCTGTCATCTTTGATTACATAGAAATCACTCCACGATTTCTCTAAGGAGAAGTTAGCACCGTAGTTACTGTACAGCGCATTATATTGAGAAGGGTTAGCGTCCCTTATCCTTCTCATTAACTCCCTGCCGTTGTTAGCGTGCCACTGAAGAAGTCCGATAGAGATTGCATCTACATCTTTAGGATTAATTATGTTATAGTTCTTACCGCCTGATTCATTGGCAAATATAACATCAGCCATGACACTAAGATTGGATGTGCCATTTGAAATAGACAGATTATTGTTATCGCTTCCTGTGTAAGCACCTGACACCAACTCGTTGATTTCACCCTTGGCAAGAGAACCCATATAGATAGGGGAACGCAAATCTCCACCTTCGAACATGACCCAACCTACTGTTCCGACTGAAGGTAAAATGATAGGCATATCACCTGCAAAGAGTTCCTTCATAGAATCAATAGTGAACATATCCATATCCTTAAATATGGTCGTACACATAGTTGCCCAAGGGTATTCTCCGAGTTCATCAGAATATCCTGTTTTTTGTTCTACAAACTCACCGTGACAGGTAGGTATATAGACTTGTACCCTATTCAGTTGTTGAGGGTCATCTACTCTCGTTACTCTTGCTTTAAGTGGAGAATAATAACCCTTGTAAGCATTGTTCTCGTCCATATCATCACCTGTACATATTCTTCAGATAAGTAGGGTCGTATACATCGTCTTTTTCATACGGTGTAGGAGGTTCATTGCCTGTAATCTCACGATACACCTTCTTTGCCATAGAAGTCTTCGTGTTAGGTTGCGATTTGGTTTGAGTTTCCGTCGCAGGAGGATTATACGTAGGTGTATAAGGAATATCCTTGCCACTATAAGTAAATGAGGTCTCAATCCTAATCTTTGAAGATTCTGCTTCCTGCTTAACCCTCTCGGTAATGAGATTGACTGCACCAGTTATAGTTTTGACAATGGCTCTCTTAATCCTAAGATACCTACTGCTCGTATCATCAACGATAATCTTGAACAAGGAGAGGTTCGTGGTGAAGCCACCACTAGTTATGTTGCTCCTTCCTCCGATTACCATATACAGACCTGCTGTATGATGTTTCTGTCCATAAAACATAGGGTTAACAGATATGATTGCTCCGATAGGGATATCGGCAGGGATACCTTCAAGTTCGATAGAGGCATTGTAAGCCCAATCCATAGGCTTAGACCATTCCCTAGTCGTTACCCTGTTATCCTGTTCCATGTAGTCACCGACTTCAAGTTCTTCCATACCTTCAATGGATACATCCTTACCCGAAGAATCTATTCCGTATCTTGTCTCCATTATGTTTTCCGAAGTGGCAATATTGAGTTCACCCTTGAACTCCGTCTCAAACGCCTTTACGAGATTGTTCGTGGAATTGTCCTTGTGGTTTCCACCCCAATCAAAAGTAAAGATGATTGCTTTTCTGTTCAACCTGCCGTTAGAGATAACTGAAGTCCTGTGAATATTAATATTCTTCTTGCCTTTGATATCACTCACGGAATACCAGTATTGAGCCGTAGGGTCTTCCTTATCGTCAATGTTCATAAGAAGAGTATCAAGATACTCGTACACGGTTACGTCGGATACAGCGTCCATATCCATGTTGTTTGCATAGGAATCACAGTTGTCAATCAACTCGATATCATAATCCTGAAAATAAGATATGCCTTTATTTCCAAGAGCATCATCCTTGACGAGATTTTTTACTATAAAAGTATCTTCCATGTTGAAAAGGTTTCTGACAGCAAGCAACGGATTGCCATTGACTATTGGAGGGAAGTTATATCTCTTCTCTCTCAAAGTCATAGCCGTGGATACTCCGTTTATCGTGTAATAGATGATGCTGTCTCTAAGGGAAATCGAATATCCGAGGATGATACATTCATATTCCTGTGATACGAGATTAAATCCGTCCACTCCACCGTAGCCGAATCTCAATCTGCAAGGTTGCTTTGTCGCTGTTACTCCGTCAAGTGCTCTGTCAATAGCATTAGGGTCTTGATTAGGTTGTGGAACATACGCAATGCTGATAGTAAATTTGTTAGCCGAACCAACACCTGTTCCTGCATACTCCATGTCCATCTGCATGAAGTAGTCAACATTGCGCTTGTTATATGTAGACATTTTTAAATCCCCTACATAAAAGTCTATGAAGGGGGTACACTTGCTACCTGTCATTGCTTTGGTGACATTAGTGATAGCGTTTTTGAATTGTGTCATCCTATCTACATATTGTGCCATTAACTCAATACACTTCCATCAGAATATAAAGATACTAAAGGTGGACACCTAAGAACTGTTCCACATGGAACATCAAAAGGGTCTATGATATCATTTGCCATTGCTATTATCCACCAGTAAGGAGCAAAGCCGTAAACGATATTGGCAATAACATCCAATCTGTTTTCCGTCTGTCTGTTGACCGTTATATACGTATCATTCTCGGTAACAGGGATTTCCTTCTTATCAACAGTGGAATGATAGTAAACTCCGATATGAGAATCAAACAATCTGTCGGTTGTCTGATACCTAGACAGAGTAGGATAAATCCTCGGAGAATAATACTCCAAGGGTTCATATATTTTTCTAGTCTCGGCTATCGAACCGAGTTCTACTTTTACATAATCACTCATTCTTAGCCTCCCTTAATTGGCGGTCTGTTATAAGGGTTAGTCGGAACAGAATTAAGGTCAGAAGCCGAGAAGACACTATCAGGCACGTCAACGAAATTAAGTGACACATCACAGCACTGATAGTATCCGTCAATGATTGGTTTCTGCCAATTAAAAGATACGCTCTCTACATAACCTTTGCATCTGAATTGTCCGAACTGAAATGTAGTTACAGGCGGTTGAAGACCCTTCTCAACATAAAAAGGAAATACTGACCTTCTTAATTCAACAAGAATCCTGTCAATATATTCTTCATCACCGTTGACCATTTCACGGTGAAGTCTGAAATTAAGTCCAAACGTCCTGTATCCTGTTCCTGTAAAGGTGGATATTGGAGAACTTCTTCCCAACGGTTGAGACTGTGACCAATTAGCCGACTGTGATTCACTGATTTGGTCAGGATAGCAAGGAAGAGTGAACACTATGTCTGTGCCCTTATTAAAGGCTAATTCTGCATATCTGTCTCCTATACGAGAATATCCGTTATGATGTACTATCATAAAACACTCGGAAGAAAGATTGCGTATTTCCGTGTTAACAGTAGGATTGATATATTCCTTCAGATTGTCTGTCGCATTCAACTGAACAGGATAAACTAGAAATTCTCTTCTAGGCATACTTTATCTCCTTCCTGACTTAATAATATAATTGTACACCATTTTCGGTGTCTTTGAGTATCTGACCTTCAGTTTGAACATCAACATATCCCAAAGAATAAAACATCTTCGGTCTCCTGTCTAAGTAACGAGGGGTCTTGTATAACTCCTGATACTCCTTCACTATCTGTCTAAATTCTTCGGTGTACATTCCACTAGGCTCAATGCCCCTCTTAGGAAGGATATTAGCCAACAGTTTTTGAATGTAGTATATGTCCGATTCATCGGACAGTTCGCACAATGAAGACCCGAAGAGATAATCAAAGAACTTGGAATGAATAAGCCAATAAGAATCTATAAAACCATCAGTGTCTATGTCACTTCCCGACAGGTTGTTTTTCTTCAGGATAAGGAACGAGTTGTTGTATGTATACTCGTTATACTCATAGGACAAAAGGATATTGTTTGCTCTCGAACTCGTTTTGTATGTGACACAAGTTCCACGAACAACGCTCTTCTCTTCTATCTCGGAAACAGAGTTATTTACCTGACTAGGGAATGTTTGGCTAGTAGACCCTACATAGAACGTAACAGGAAGTTGGTCTCCGTTTCCGTCCTCGTTGTCAAACCTGTGGCAGATAAGGTATTCTGTATCAGGCTTGCAAGGAACAATCATCGTACAATAGGAATTGTTAAGTGATATGACGTTCCCCTCTATCTTAGAATCAAACATGAAATCTTCAGTAGACAGGTTGACCAATGAACTTGCGTCCAACGGTATAAGGTTTTTCCTCTTGCTCTGTGTAAGAACAATCCTGTACTCGTCAGTCGAGTTAGTGTCAACATAACTGATAAACGTGGTCAAGTCCCAACCGTACTCCTTGGCAAATTCAAGAAGACTAGGTTGAGTATTTGCGTCCATGATATATCTCATTGCCTGTTCAACTATATCGTCAGGTTTATTGACTGATTTTGAAGAGCAGGTAATCGTGTTAACTGTACGGACAACCGCAAAACAATACGTGATGGATTTATACTCCGTCACTCCGTTTATCTCTATCGGTATCTGACTATATTGAGAGGCAAGAGCATCATACATTTCTTCGCTCGAAACAACCTTCGGGAGATTGATATACTCGATAAGGTTGTTATGAGTGTATGTATCATAAATACCACTTACTCTCAAAGTGTTGTTGTATTCTTCCTGCAAGAATGCTTCCAAGTATCTTACAGTTAAATTCGAATCACCGTACTTGATATTCATTAATGACCGCCCTTCCCACTCATAACAGGTTTAAGACTTGTAGATATATTACCTGACATAAGACCTGAAGATGAATCAATATAGATTGAACCACCGTTTTCTGCTATTGCTTTTACGATTGCTAATCCTACTTCTCTGATAACCGCCTCAACATCAGTTGTGTCAGGCTTGTTGTTCTTGTTAGCAAGGTTAACTCCACGCATTACCGCACTACTTAATTGTGGGATAGGCGATATGATTTCTCCGTAAGGGTTATCGCCTACTACGGCAAGTTCAGGGGTTTTAACATAACCACCTGTTCCGTATTTCTTGACCCAATTACCGTTTTCGTCTTGTACATATCCTGACTGTACAAGTTGTGCTACTGACATTCCTGTTGTTCCAACACCTGCATCGTAACCGCCCAAATCAACGTGTGCTATCTCTTTGGCTTTTTTCTTGTACTTATGCAGATTCCAAAGGTCTCCCATCATCGTTGAATCAAAATCGCCAAAGGCTAATTTTACGGCATCTGATGAAAGAGCACCTATTGGGATATACTCGTACCATTCTTTGTCTTTTAATTGACCTATTGCGTAACTTCCTACTGCTTGGTCTATGTACTTTTGCTTTTCCTTTTCGGTCTCGGCTACCATTGCCTTGTTAAGCATTTCCTCCTGATATGCCTCGTCACCGCCTAATACACGAGCCTTGTCGAAAACATCCGCAAGAAGTTCTGCGATAAAGGCTACATCAGTAGCAATAAGTTGAAGTGCTCCGTTGATATCGTTTGCTACTGTGCTGTTAGAAGCAATGTTCTCCAACATTTCTTCAGCAGTTGTAAACAGGTCATCGTTTGCAAATGCCTGTACCAAATCCTCGTATGCACTTTCAGGCGAATAGTCTTTTTTGAGTTCTTCTTCTAAGTTCTTCTTGAAGTCTGCATCTATCTTCTGATAGTTAGCCCAATCACTTAACCACGAAGCCCCCAAAGCGGAATTGACAGCACCTTGCGTAAGGGCATTGCTCGTTCCACTAGTGAACATTCCTGCAAGTCCTATCTGCTGTCCTATAAGTGCTTCCCACGAAGAAGGAACACCACCTGATTGAGCAAGGGCAATCCTCTGAAGAGTGTTACCACCTGTCAGTCCCTTATAAGGCGAGTAAAACGCTTCGATAGAATCGTTAACAAGGTTGATAGCATCAGCCGTGGACATTCCACTCTTTTCAAGAGCCGAAAGATATGCTCTTGCTTCATTGGTCATCAACTCTCTCTTCGTATAGAGTTCAACAGGAACGAGTTTGTCTATGATAGTAGACATAGAACCCATCGTTACCCTCGAACTACCTGCTGTATCTCTTACTGCTTCTACGATACCGCCAAGAGACCTAGACATATTGAAAAGACCCTGCTGTTGCAGGTCAAGGAAATACTGATTGTTCGTATCAAGAGTGGGCGCAATCTTAGTCAACAAAACATTCTCTAAGGATGCCTGTTCCGATTGACTAGCAGAGAAACCTTTTTCAAGAAGTCCTGCCTGTGTCTTCCACCACTCTGTTGCCTTTACATTGTTTCTAAGGTTGTTGTTAGCGATAGAATTAATCCTATCTTCCATCATGTTATGGTACAACGCACCCTGTTCATTGGCATCGTCGGCACGTTCAAGATACAATCCAAACGTCTTGTACGTCTCTTGCTGTGTATGATAGATATCTGTTAGTCCGTCTCCAAGCCAACCGAGGAGGTAATTAACGGCAATCATTATCAGGGAGACAACAGAATCAGCCATGGATTCCTGCTTTTGGAAGACCTTGACAACATCGAGAATATCATCAACAAGGCGGTTCATGTACTTGCCCTGTACCAAGTTCCTCTGCGTCGTGTTAAGCACATCCATGACACTTGCATTGACTTCTTTCATAGAGGACACTTGTTTCTTTCTGTCTTTTTCCTCTTCTTTATCTCTTGAAGTAGGGGTCTTTGAATCCTTGATTCCTTTTTCAATAGAATCTTTGAGTTCCCTAGCGTACTTGCTGTTATCCTTATCGGTCTTTTCAAGATACCTGCCGATAGCATAAGTGTTGTTAGCACCTGTTTGAGCATTGGAAGATATAGTGGCAAGTTGACTAGTCAGGTCTTTATACAGACTTTCATTTGCCAAGGAGGATGTATTGTTATCGACAGTTCCACTTACTGCGTCTCCTACACCAACATTACCGCCTATCTTTTTAAGATATTCGGTATGTCTCTTTTCAAGTCGGTCATACAGGTCATCATACTTCTCATAAATTAAACCCTTCTGCCCTTGACCGCCTGTAAGTTTACTGTAATGACTTAATTCTGCTGTCTTGATATGACCAAGATAAGTTGTGTGCAGTGTTTCAAGTTTTCCATACAACTGCGTATAAAAACTAAGAGTAGTGTCTGACACACTCTTTAAGTTTCCCTTAGTCTGCTTATCAGGTCTTATATCATTAAATACAGAGTTAGCATTTGCTCCTGTATTGCCGATTTTAAACTTACCGTTGTATAAGTTGTTAAAATTATCAGGCATACTCTATTCTCCGTGTCATATCTCGTTATATTTACAGCCTAGCACTGTTCCTGTTGCGTTCCAAGAACAAATTAAGGAAATTATACTCAAATTAGCCAAAAGGCTCTAAAGGGCAATTAAGGCTATCCTTTTCTTGCTTCTTTAAGAGCCTCCGCTTCTTCTTCTTTTATCTTCTTCAGTTCCTTGAAGATGAACGTCCTGTCGTAATATGACATTTTATCCGTGTCTCCAAAGGTTATACCGTTGCAAATCATACTTATCATAATTTGCTGTCTCATTATGTCGTCACGCTGAAGATAAGTTGTTAACCCTCCATCTTCAGTTGGGGAGGGAAGGTCGAAAAAATTCTTCAGTCATTGGAAGAACGAACTTAATCTTCCTTTTACATTCAGGACACTCTGCCTCGACCCTCTTATCAATTCCGTAAGAACCTACAAGTTCATCGTACTTCTGTTCAAAGTATTGGAAGTCTCTTGCGTGCATCGTCTCGACGTACTTTTCGAGTTTGAATGTAGGCAGGAGTTGTCCGTTTACCGTACATACTCTTCTTGATTGTTCAAGAATCCAAGAAGGGTCTCCCTCATAGTCAGGGAACTTCTCTAACTTAGCCTGACCATCTTCGATAATCTTCATGTAGTCTTCAGTGGTATATAACTTGCATTGCAAGGTATCACCACTTACAGGAAGAGCACCGATTTCGAACGGTTCTTTGAACGTATCAGGAAGGACACGTACATCAAGTTCGTCAAGGTCAAACGTAAGGTCAACGGTTCTTCCACAATGAGGACACTTAGTTGTAATCTTATAGTCCTTGCCATAAGTCTCAATCCTAAGTTTGTACATCAGGAATTGAAGGTCAACTAACTTCAATTTTGTTACATCAACATTCTCATTAGAGGTCAAGCACCTCTGAATGAGTTTTGCTGTTGTATCGAATGTACTTGAAGACAGTCTTAACTTTTCTTCCATTGTGGTCATCGGTCTGAAAGTAAAAGTCCTGCCAACCTTCTCTTTGTTGTAAAGCGGATAGCAAGGAACACTATCGCAATCTTTCAACTTAATGGTCTTTGCTTCATTCATATTTGCACCTCCGAATGAATCTTTAAAACAGGTTAGGTAGCACCCTGTTTGAGTGCTACCTGCCTAGCGTTACCTTTATATTTTACCCGAACTTTTGGTCATTATCCAGTGGGAAACAATGGTCGTATTGGAAGGTACAAGCAATCTTCCTTACATCGTTTGTTCCCTGTGCAAATGAGCCGAGGTCGAGCGAAGATATCCAACATCCGTTGAGTTGCCATACACGGCTATACTCACCTGAAGGGTCATACTCGATAAGGTATGCTGTCTTCTTATAACGGCTTGCTCTACCGACCTTCTGATTTCTCGGATTGTAAACTTCCTTGAACCATGCCATAAGAAGTCTCTCTGTGTTCATTCCGAGGAAGTCGTTGAACTGAATAGAACCGCCCTCGTAGTTAGGTACACCCGCATACTTAACCTTGTTGTTTGCGTATGGAACTTCAAGAGCACTTACGTTGAAGTTCGGTGCGGAGAACGAATCAATAGAAAGTGTAAGTTGGTCACTAATATTGCTAGGAACATTACTTTCACTAATGCCTGATTCATCGTCATCGAACATCTTCAATCCTGCAAGTCCTGTAATCTGAAGTTCGAAGTTATTGGTACGCTGTGGCTCGTACTCGTCACGTCCGACCATATGGTACGTACCACGCTTATAGTTCTTTGTATTCAAACCATCTGCCATAGTGATTTACTCCTTCCTATCAAGATTCAGAAAACAGAGCCGAATCGTTTGTTACGATGAAGTCGATGTTAAAGTCTTCGGCTGTTCTCGCTATTCTTACGATAACCTGACCACGAACTGTGTTGTTGTTGATATCGTCTTCAGTAGTTGTCGTCTCGTCCATGATAATCTTATAGTTATCAAGTGCTCCATCTGCTGATATCTGTGAGAGGAATGGGTCGAGTTGTCCCCTAAACTCATTCCACGTCTTCAGGTTATTTCCTTCAAATGTGAGAGAGATAGAAATGTCTCTTATCTTTCTCTTAATCTCGTTAGCAGTGATACGAACATTGAGGTCTTGGAATGCACTTCTTATTGAACCTGTTGTATCTCCGCTTACGACATACAATGTCTTCTGACCGAAGATAGCGTAGCCGTAGTTGAGAATCTTACGGATAGGGTTAACATACGGAAGTGTGCTCTGCATCTTATCTGCGAGAACAGAACCGATTTCAAATACAGCCTTGCTTGCTTCAGGTACAAGACCACGCCTTACGCCAGCAGGTGAAAGCCATATCGGATTACCGTTCTTGATGCTCTTAGCCAACTCGTAAAGGAATACGAATGACGGAGGCATTATCTTTACTTCTGCTGTTCTAGGAAGTTGGAAATAAATCCAAGATTCAAATGTCGTAGCATAAGAAGAAGCAACATAGTTGAAGTGACCATTGATATTTTCAACATCATTATCCTTCGGTTCGATGGAAGAGGGAATGTCAAGCACAACGAGACAGTCTTTTCTCTCTTCCGCTACATCAACAAGAGCCGTAACTGCCTTTTTGGTGTATGTTGTTCCATCAGTGTTCAAGAGGTCTGTCATACCACCAAGAGTAAGGAACTTAACAGCAAACAGGTCTTGGTCTTTGAGAACATCGAAGAAACTTTGGTCTACTTCCAAAGCGTAAGCAATCGTGTTAGTGTTTGTGATAACGTCTGTTTCAAGAGGGTCTGTACCATTAGCAAGAGTAAATTGAACTGTTGTTGTTGCTGTTGCCTGATTGAGCCAACCCTCATTAAGAACAAAGTCTGCAAGTTCTTCAAGAAGCACAAACTTTACAAGGGATGAATCAACAAGTTGGATACCTGCATAGAACAGTTTTGTTACCGTTACATCTGCACTTCCCGAAACAGGTGTATCAGCAGGGACAGAACATACTGTGAAGGATTCTTTCTTTGTTCCCTTGGTAATCGTTACAGTGATATCACCTACTGCCATTGTGTCAGGCGTTCCTGAAGTAATAGTAGGACAATCAAACTGAACCGTAATGCCGTTTGCTCCTGTACCTGCGATTTTCGCAAGAATCTTCATTTCGTCTGTCGGTGTTTCTTCCCCATCATCGAGAACAACTTCAGCAGTATCAGAAATGGAAACTGTCTGCTGTAAGTCAGCATCATAATAGGAAACAACTCTTTGGAAGAGTACAGGGAAACCTGCAAGCAAAAGGTTTGTTGCATAGTCCCAAGCACAACCGTATGTACCAACATTTACAGACGGAGGTGTAGAACCAAACTCGGCAATGAACTCATTGTAGTTCCTGCAAAGTTTCGGCTCGGTTGTACCTGTTGTTGCTGAACCTATTACGTATACTATGTTGTCAGAGGAATTTTGAGATACGTTATACAACGTATTGTCTTTTTCGTTAATAGTAATACTAGGCATTAACTTTTTTCTCCTTTTTTAGATTTCTTTCTTCCCCTTTTTGTAGTTGTTTCCGAAGCAAGGGAAGTCGCTTCTTGGTTAACTGATTTCTTTTCTTCTATGCTTACACTAGAGATTATACCGCTATTCTCTAATTTTTTAATAGTAGAAGATAAAATCTGCCCTTCATAGTCAGAAATAGTAACCGTATCATAAATGCCGATTGCTACGCTTCCTATGAAGACAGGTCTGTTAGTTCTGTTAGTTATCCTTAACATATTTGTCTCCGTCCTTTACATACAAATCCACACCACCAAAGATGTGCGGTTTTTCTGTTGTGCTCTTCCACAGATAAGCATCAGGTATATATGCCGATAAGGTAGTCCTGAAATACTCACCGTGTTCTAACTGACCCATTATGTCAGAGTTGTCTTCGATATTTTGGTCGAAGAAGAGATTGAACGTGTGTTTTAGATTTGTTCCATATGGAATTTTTACTTCCAAAGTAGGATGTGTCATATAATAAAACAACAGTTCCCTTACTATATTATCATTCTCTTCACGGTGTTTTGTCCATACGTCAAACAAATAATTCATCTGTATCGGTATAACCTGTATCCTCGACGTTATTTGTTCGTCTTCAGATATGTTGGAAAGACCACCAGTGAATCTCATTGGATGCGAAGAATCACGAAGAGAAGGATTCAGCCTTGCCACACTTATAAGCGGTAACTTAATATCATCCTCTTCGAGCCTTGCTATCGTGTTGAAGACTTTCTCGGCAGGTTCAATGTATATTCTGTCATCATCGAAGACACTTCTAAAGTCTTCTATGATTGCGTTGTCATAAAGATAGAACATCTTTAAACCTCCCTGCCATCGAGCGCATAGCCCAATTTTTTATAGGCTTCCCAATGCTTGTCTATGTTTTTCTGATAGTTGTTAAACACCCGACTAAGCATTGTGGTCGCCTTTGTTACTTCGTTACCCTTGTCGATATATCTAGCAACCTGCTCTAAGGTTGTGTTGACTGTATTCGGCATCTTTATATCACGACGGATATAAACCTCATACGAGTATTTTCTTTTCCTCCAAGTGATACATTTAAGTATCGAATTTATCAGCCTGTTTATGTTTATATGTTTAGGTGGCTTTATCCACCTTATCCAAGTAGCGTTGATTAGAGATTGCTCCAACAAAGGGAACTTTGCAGGGATAAGTCCCTGTTTAATCTCCGTTCTTACACTATCGACCAAGGCATCACAAAACTTGTCTGCGAGGTCTTGGTCGTACACTTCTTTACTGTTAAGTTCAAAGTCAATTTCCATTATTCTCTTTTACCCTGTTTTGGTCTTTTACCTTGATGTAAGAATATCCTTCTTCGTAGTTGTCAGAATACTCTCCACTTGTTGTCTTGTCTCCGTCTATGTAATTGTAATTACTGTTCGAGTAATCGTTCTTAGGCGTACCATCTTTAGTCTCAAAGATAGGTGCTAATGTACAAGTCCAACTTTCAGGAAATTCAAGCAACGTATTGATTGACGTAATCTTAAAATCTCTGTATTGGTCGTTAAGAGAATCTATCGGTCTGATACGAATGACACACTCCGTACAAAGGTTAGGTGCATCAAACGGAAGAATAGCGATATACGGTTTATCGTTAGGTAACTCACTCGCCCAATGAATCTTCTTTAAAGTAGAAGTCTTCGGGTTAGTTTCGAAGATAATATCCATCGGCATTTCTTCAGACAATTCTGATATCATTTCCGAATGGATTGTCGGGTCAACTTTAACAGGGTAACGATACAGAACAGGAATGCCACGCAAACGGCAACACTCCTTGAACCAATTTCTATATAACGTTACGTCTCTTTCAGTTAAATAACCCATATGTTATTTCTTGTACTCCCATCTATCAGAACCATATCTAAGCAGGTATTTTTTATTTTCTCCCATTCTGCTGTATCCCTGATGGCATCTTACAATAGCGGAATAATAAGGATTAACGTCGGCAACGGCTGTTATTGAACCGCTAATCTGAACATAGTCGTCATCAGCCAAGAAACAACTTAATACGCCCAATTCTGACATTTCTACTTCATAACTTTCAAATCCAATTTCTGAACGATAATTAGAAGTGGATGGTATTTCTACTTCTTTAAGGTCTACTTTAAAACCCTGACACGCTGTATCAAGAAGAGCCTGTATCTGCTCGTTGGTTATAGCCTGATACATTTCGTCTTTTGTTACCTTCTTGATATCGAGTTGAGAGAAGTCTTTCCTGAAATCAAATTTCCTCGGCATCGTGTTCCCCTCCCAATTCTTCAATTCTTATTGTCAGGTCTTTTTCATCTTGTATTAGACTTTCTAAGTCTCTAATAAATGACCTTGTTTTATATCCACTTTCTGTCCAATTATTTGAATCATAACTAGTTGCTTTAGTTTGAAGTTCATTTTCTAGTCTTGAAACTAGGCTAAGATATTGTCTTTTACATATTTCCATAGTCCTATACAAACCATTAGCATCATCTTCTGAAACAGAACTAAGAAGGGAAATACCCTTGTCAAACAAATCTGTCAGATTGTCGTACTCAACATCAAGTTTTTTGAAAAGTTTGTTAAGATTAGCGTCTCTTTTTAATCCTGCCTGATAATCCTTGACATAGTATTCAGGGTCTCTAAGATGCTTCAAGGTATTAGCCATTGACCTTCTGTCTTGTCTCTTAGTTTTAAGTTTGTCTCTCTCTTTGTCACCCTTATAGATAACACCATATTCGAGAACGTAAGGCTTAATCTCTTTCCAATCGTTGTTCCAAAAATCAAAAGAATCTTTCCAAGCACTATTAAACCTGCCTGTATCGGATGTTGCCTTTGAGTATTTATCAGGTTCGATGATATAAACAACAGGTTCTTTGTTTGGCATCTGTAATTGGATTACAGGAGTGTTACCATCAAGAAAATCCCTCTCGATTTCTTTCCTAGTCGAAGGAATACCCTTGTTTTTAAAGAGCATCTTATCAAGAGGGTAGTGACCCACTCTATCCTTAGTTTTCCAAGAGTTCCCAAAACCCTGTTTGTTATTATCTAAAGCCTGTCTAAGCCAATCAGGAATTGAGGAAGATAGTCTCTCAATTAGATATACAGCCATATAGTTCTCCTTTACTGTGAATACAACTCGTTACGCTCTTCTTCATCCATATCAACATCATTGTTCCTGTTCTTCGTAGTCCTGTCAATATACGGCAAGTCTTTATGAATCTTAGAACGCATATCCTGTGGACGGATACCGATATATTTCGGATTGTGTTGACCACTCTTGTTGATAAAGAAGTGTGTTTTATCGAGGTCGTAATACTTAATGATTTCGTCGTAATATTCTTTAATGAGGTAATTGATAACGTTAGTTAATTTCCTGACCCAAGTTTTATTCTTCAATATCATCGTCAGATGCTTACAAAACGAGCCGATGTTATCGTGAGGATTTCTGATAGGAGCAGGAATAAGTTGTCTCTTACCGTTCTTATATCCATTCTTAGTAGCAACGTAAGAATAGCGATAGTAGAAGTCAGGACACGTACAATTTACCTTCAGGAATTTCTCTTGGTCGATTGCTTTGTTCAATGCCTTTTCTACTGAATCGAAATTCACGTTACCTCTATGCTGTCTGTCAACAACATAAATGATTGTCTGAAGAGCCTTACGAAGTTCAATCGTACAGGTGTACTGATTGACAGGAATGGAGATAACCAATAAGTCATCCTCGATAAACTTGGATACGTCGATTTCCATCTGTCCAGTTATCTTGTATCCCTTACTTCTCTGTACTCTTTCAGGTGATTGACGAGTTGTTTTTAAGACCAACTCACGTCTGTTTACTTCGTTAAGATAAGATAAAGAGTGGCTACCTAAACCACCGTTATATCTTCTTATAACTGTCATAGATAGCCACTCCTTTAACTCAATTTCTTATCTTTCTGTGTTCCTTGTGGAAGGTCTGCGAACAGAACGTCTTGTTGCTGATTCAGCGATTCTGCTTGCTGTACTTCTACGGATAGGTCTCCTTGATTCAGAAACCCTGCGAGCAGGTCTTACAGATTTCTTCTCGTTGAGGTATTTACCTACAACCTGATATGACTTGCTCTCATTCTTTGTGTTACGCTTTGTGATGAAGTTGCACTTCATACCCTCACAACGGATGATGTTCTTGACAGTGGAAATCTTGAACATAAAAGGTGCTCTCTTGGATTCAACCTTGAATGTACCGTTATCCCTTGCTGTCATAATGGAAGACTTAGGATTGAAGTTACAGTTGAGAACTGTCTTTCTCTCCTTGCCTGATACCATCGTAATCTTACATTCAAGTCTAAGGTTAGAGCCGTTCTTCTTTGCTCCAACTACCTCAAAAGACTTTGCACCGTTGTAATTTTCACGGATGAACTTTGTGAGGATAGGATTGAATGTCTTCTCGTCGAGATTGTAACCTTCACGCTTCATAGCAGGTCTGCATACAAGCCCCTTGGATTCAGTACGAACTGACGGTCTTACAGAAGGTCTGCGAAGCATTGGTCTTGCGTTCTCACTGCGTACAGACTGTCTTGCTGACGGTCTACGTGCAAGTCTGTTCTCTCCACGAACGGAACGCCTAGCAGAAGGTCTGCGAGCGAGTTCATTCTCACCACGTACTACTGACGGTCTACGAGCAATAGTCCTCTCGCCACGAACTGCACGAGCAGGTCTGCGAAGAGCACTTCTCTCTCCTACAACTCTGTTCCTGCGAGCAACCTTGTTCTCGTCACGTACTGTACGTGTAACAGGTCTGCGTGCTCTGTTCTCGTCTTTAACAGACTTCTCGTCCTTTACAGGATTCTTGCTCTCGTCAAGGTCTTTCTCGTCTTCGTCGAAGTCAACCTTAACCTCTTCACCATCGAAGTCAAAGTCCTCTTCTCCGTCAACCTTTTTCTCTTCACCCTCGTCGTCGTTCTTAGCAACGTCTTCGTCAGGATTCTCGGAGTTCTCTACCTCACCAACCTTAACAAATCCATCAGGGGATTCTTGGTTACACATAAGGCAAATGTCTCCTGCGCCCATAGGCAGTTCAGAGAAGAATGTCTGTCCACAGATAGGACAACCGTAGATGTTGTCACCTACGTACTCGTCAGTTGTCGGTGTTACATCAGCAGGTGCATCATCAATCAACTGTTGGAAGCCGAGAGCAACGGAAGTCATTTCGTCTGCATCGAGGTCAGGGTCAACAACGGCAATGATATCGTCGGCTGTCTCCATTTCGAGGTCGTCCTTCTCTATCTCTTCGTCGTCTTCCTTCTCGTCTGCTTCCTTCTTGAATCTCTTCTTGTCAACCTTCTCAACAAGTTTTGTATCCTTCTTGGATTCAACGATTGTCTTCTTGGAAGGTTTCTTCTTGGATTCAAGGCAAGCGTTCATCAACTTTGTAAAATTGTCAATGTTAGCCATTTAGTTTTTCTCCTTTACTTTGTTTTGCTTATATATTTATTTTATATCACTTGTGCGGAATATCAATCCATTGGTAAGAGTAAATCCTTATTGGAATTGAGGAACGTTCTAATCTCTGTTAACTCCGCTTGTGCTTCACTAAGAAGTTGGTCGGCATCGAGATTGTAAGTTGCACTACCGAGAGTGTACTTACCTCTTACTCTTCCCAACGCTTCCTTGGTCATTGCCAAGGAAAGTCTCTTTAGCAGGTTAATCCAAAACTCTTCGTAGATTTCGGATACGTCTTCATATTCAGGTGTGTATACCAGTGTTACCGTGTTAGATACCACTTTCTGTTCATACAAGTATAACTTCTCGTTCTTCCTGTCATACATAAAATCCAAGTCGGTTGACAGGGCATTCTTATTCTGTTGTACCATTAAGGCTCTTGCGTAGTCGCTTAAAGTAAAGGAATTGGTTACACCACTCGTTCTGTTTCTTGATGTATAAATGTACATCATATCCTGCAATCCTGATACGGATATGTTCGGTGAACCTCTCATAACGTAAGATATACTTGCTATCTTCTTACCTGCTAAATCTATCACATTAGCATAAGGCACTGTCATGGTCTCACAGTCAGTGATATAGCCCTTCAATTCCTGAAAAGCCATATCAATGATATCATCAAGAAAGTCTTCGAGTTCAATCCATATGATAGGTGCTCCAAGTTGAAGTTTGATGTACCTCATATACTGTTCTTTTGTAAGACCTGTCTTTGCCATATCCTAACTCCGCTTCTTATTCAGCCTTTTTCTTGGATGTTTTCTTCTTAGGCTTCGCTTCTGTCTTTGCCTCTTCTGTCTTCTCTACAACAGGTTCTTCAACCTTGGTCTCTACGACAGGTTCTTCAACCTTTGCTTCTTCAACAGATTCGACAAGAATCTTCTTACCTTCCTTTACAGGTGTCGGCTCTTCAAGAACCTTCTTCTCGGTTTCTTTTACAGTAGCCTTGGCAACTGTCTTAGGCGTGGCAAGAATGATTCTCCTCTTTTCATAGCCTTTTGCGTGAAACATTCTCATTACCTCTTTCTATATTATGTTATTTTCGCCCCTAGCGTTTATCCTAATCGTTTCTATCTGTTTCTATGAGTAATTCTACTCTGTGACCAGTAAACGGCTTAGAAACGAAAATAGACGGTGTTTAGAAGATATGTAGAGCAGGTCAGGAGGGGAGGTTAATAGAACAAGTAAAACAAATTGCGATACACACCATGACAAGATGTTTTTAACCTGACCTGCCTACAAACCACACTATCCATAAAGCAACTGTCTAAGGGGATTCCCCCTAGACAGTAGGAACTTTATTTCTTAATTACTCTTCAGAGGAAATAGCATCGAGGGTGATTGTAACGCCTGTCGGCTTTTCCAGTGAATCGTAGTAGATTGCTTCCTCGGAAGATGTTGCTGTGAGTTCAAGACCCTGACCTTCAGAGTGGTCGTCGTCTACACCACCGACTGTCTTCCAAAGATTTGCACGATACAACTGAAAAGTAAAAGGCTTATCAGATACATTCTGAATTGTAACCTTCATAGGCTCTTTGTAATCAACGTTAGTAATAGCCATATTCTTTACTCCTTTTAAGTTTGTTTTTAGAAATCCCTCTAGGTGAGTTGCCCCACCTAGAGTTCATCCGAAAGATAAATGAGGGTATATGATGAAACTGCTTATGCTGTTACCTGTCCTGCAATGTAGAGGTTAGGGTTAACCATCTTCTTGCCGTACATCGTAGCCCATGCTCTCTGACCACGGAAGTCTGCATCCATGATAAGGTCAGTAGCCGTGATAGGCATATAAGGACAATAGAAGTAACCTGCGTCAAACATATTGTTACCCTTGTAGCCCATTACATACTTATCCTGTGGGAAAGCAGGGTTTACATAAACCTTGATGTTACCAATCATACCGCAGTAGTAAGAACCGTTTGCAACGTTACCACTCGGTTTGAAGTTCCTCATGGATTCGAGAACTGTCTTTACACCAAGACCGCAAATCATAAAGTTTGCGGATACCTTACGTGTAGCACCTGCGATAGCGTTAGAACTATCGTTGATTCTCTCGATGAATCCGTCGTAGTGGTCTGCAAGACTTACGCCACCAGGCAGTGACTTAGACCATGTACGAGGTGTGAGAAGAGGATTTGTGTTACCAACAGCACTCTTCAGGAGGTCAAACGTAATCTCGTTGTCGATTTCGTAAGCCATTTCGCCCGAAGCCTGTGTAGCAAGCAACTCTTCGATGTTCTGACCATATTCCTTCTGAAGTTCATAAGAAGCATCAAAAGCCCAATATGCTCTAAGTGTACGAGCCGTTGCAATAACAGGGAGGCTCTGCATTTCGAGACCGATTTCAGGAACGTTTGTGAATCCTGCGCCACCGATAGCACCGTCACCCTCTGTACCACTTGCTGTCTCACCTGCTGTACCGAATGTATCGAAGCCGTTAGAACGTACTTCCTCATTCATAAAGTAGTAAGATACGAATACCTTCTTACCGTTTGTAGGTGCTGTTGTAAGCGTTACAGATGTTGCTGTAAGACCGTTTGTGTCGATAGCATAAGTTGTGCCATCTTCGTCAACGATAACAGCCTTGTAGTCACCGTTAGCATCCTTAGATGTGTCAACAGGTGTCCAATCGAGGCTGAACTGCTTGTTAGAACCATCACCTGTTCCTACCATTTCTCTGTTAACGAATGCGGATGTGTAATCCATGTCAGAGAACGAACCGTGGATGGAACTATTGAATGTAGTACCTGCCTTTGTCTCACCCTTGTTAGACTGATACTGATAGTTGAGGTAGTTAATCATACCAACTCTGTTATCCATTGGCTGAACAGCAACTACGTCAAATGCGATAAGGTTAGGTACGGAAGCGGTAAGGATATCAAGAGCATATCTCTTGTACTGACCGATTTGAGCAGGGTTTGTTGCTTCCATAGCCTTAATACGAGACTGTGTGTTCTCCAAGCAATGAGCAAGAGCGACCTTCTTCTCGAAAGTCATAGGCTTACCCTGTACCTTCTCTACCATTGCAATTCTCTTAGCGAACTTACTGATAAGGTAAGCACTTCTTTGGTTAATCAAATTAGCCATAGTAAAAAATCTCCTTTATTAGTCTACTTTGTGTCCGAAGTTCTGTAAGAAATTCATTGTCTGTCTATCTTCATCATTGAGACCAATACTGCTTTCAAATCCGACAGGCTTAATAGCGATAGGAAGTTTACTAAGTCTTCTCTTCTCGTCTGACAACTGCTCAACTATCATATCAACGTCTTGAATACCATAGTTAGCAGGAAGCATCTGTCTGACCTTGTTTTGGTCTATTCCTTCGGATAAACACTTTGTTCCAATGTATCTTTCGAGCACTTCAGACATTTGTGTTTTTTGTTCTGTAAGTCTGTTAGATACATTTTGCATCTTGTTCTCGGTCAACATCTGACTGTTGTTAACCTTTTCCAAGTCAGAGTTAAGAGCGTTGTTCTCTTCGTAGAGAGAATCCAACTCGTTAGCCTTGTTAGACAACTCGTTCTCCAACTCAATTATCCTGCCCTCGTTTTCCTTATTGGCTTCGGTAAGGCTTTCTAACTGATTGTCCTTAGATTCGAGTTCCTTTGTCAAAGTAGAAGTTTCCCTCTTTGCCTCCGACAATTCTCTTCTAAGAGAATGAATCTGTCTCTTTGCTTCTTCGAGTTGTGCCTTTAAAGTTTCTGTTTCTTCGGAATAGGATTCTTCAAGTCTCCTGACCCTAGAACTTGCCTTATTCAACTTTTCCATAACGTCACGGTTTACTCTTTCAAGTCTCTCGTTCTTTACTTCAAGTCTCCTAAGAACTCTCTTGCTAGAAATGGATTCGGCTTTGTAGTCCTCTTTGAGTTCGTTCATCTTCTTATCACTAATATTATTAGCCTCTTTAAGAGATTCTAACTCGGACTTCAAGTTCTCGTTCTCTTCTGCAAGATTTCCCAAATCTTCTTCCAACTTGCTAGACAGATTCGCTCCGTCTACGTTGGACAATCTATTGTCGATTGATTCTCTGATAGAATCAAGATTCGGCATATTTACGGATTCTGCTAATCTCTTTAACCCGATTAGTTCATCCTTAGTCGTGGCATTCTCTATCTCCTTTGTGAAGATATCAGTTACCTTTGCCCTTGCAACTGATTCAACCTTGTCAGGTCTTGCTGACTTAACAGCAGGTTGTACTACCATATCGTGACCGTAATACGAATATGTGTCAGGGTCGATTATCGTCTCTCCGTTTCTTTCGATTTCATCACCGAGACCTCTTGATGAAACACCTATCTTACATCCATAATCAATGAGAGACTTCAGGATACGTCCCTGCGGTGTGTCGAGGATATCGAACTCTACCCAAAGGATACTTTCATTCTCTCTGATTTCCATATTGGTAAGAACAACTGCAACCTCTTTTAGTGAAGAATCTATGCGTTCTGTCGGATGGTCAAGTTCCCCAAAACAAGTGTGAGTTTCCATCATTTCCTTGTAATCGTCAGAGTTCATTACATTACGCCACAACTGAATGTCATATCTACGACCATTTCTTGTTGGTGCGTTGAACTCTGCTCCGATACCTGCAAGGTGTCCTAAACAATTCGGATTAGTTACAGGTGCTTCACTGTATTCGAGTACAGTCTGAAGTCTCTCTGTCAAAACTTTCTTAGCCATTATCTCGCCCTTCTCTTTTGACATATGATAAGCGTCAGAATCGCTCCAACGCTAGTTTCCGTCTCCAAAATTTACAGTACAGGTGATAGGGTAGTTTTGTTCTGTTTTTTAGGCTACCGTAACATAACCTGTACTATTATTGTACCACTTCCCTTTAATTTTAACTTTTCTTCTTTTATTTTGCAATAAGGAAAACCCCTTACCACGTTTGCAATGGTAAGGGGTTCAAGGAGAATAGTATGAGATATAAGAGTTGGATAGTGACTTATTCAAGTGACCTTTTTATCGGTCAGGTACATTATACCATAAGTTTAACTGTTCTGCTACCTGCCTAGAGTAAAGTTTTCTCGATGAAAGGGGGGTTGTCCTTTCTATGTGTTTTTGTCATCTAGGCAAGTAACACAGCCTTTAACTGTCAGTCAGGATTAAATCTAACCTCGAATCTATCCTGCGGAGGATAACCGCAATTCCCACAATCGTCTACAAGGATAAGATAACCCTCGGAGGAAATATACCAATCGTCGATATCACAGTAGATAAGGTTGGACTGTTTAAACCACTTCTCTTTGAAGATGTGATTATGGTCGAAGATAGGTTCTTTGCCTGTCCTCTTGTCTATAACGATGAATGATAACTTAGCCATAGATAATCTCCCTGATTTTCTCTAATGCTTTCTCGCTGTCTATGTCGGGGTCGAGCCAACGTTCTACTTCGTTTACCTTGCGGATACATTCGATTGCCTTGCGTATTGCATCTATCTGCTCTTCAAAAGTATAATTAAGAAATGCAGATATAGACAGATTATCAAGTATCTTGATTGTTTCTTCACTATTCACGATTGTTTCTCCCTGTATCTCTTTAAAGTCTCCAAGGCTGTCTCGATATCATTACGTTCCTTGCTTGTCAGATACAGTTCAAGAACGATATCGTCTTTGTGCCTTATGAGAATGTCCATTGCTTCTTCCAAGGTCATCTTAGTCATCCCCTTCCTTGTTAAAGCCTACTTAATTCTTTCAGAATAGTGTTGAGCAGGTTTTTCTTAAATCTGTCAATCCTGCCGTTGGTGTCATCGTTATAACCTCTAAGCCACTTTTCCTTAAAGTTCTTGACAGTTTCCCTGTATTTGCTCTCACTTATGTCTAAACTTTGCCACCACTCTAGGTCGTGAAGGACTTCTGCTAAGTCGTGGATAAGTTCTTCAAGTTCACTGTCGCTCATTTCACCCGAATAAGTGCTTTCGAATGTATTGTACATATAGTTAAAACTTCCACCTGACATGGTTAACTCTTCTCTCTTTCTTTATTGTCTTTCATAGTATCTTAACGAATGTTTAGGATTGAATCTCCTCTTTAGGAGCGAGTATTACCTTTTCAGGTTCATCAGGAACGGTATAAGGGAATGTTACCTCTACACGGCTTTGTCCACTCTGAAACCATGACTTGCCACCATCATCAGAAAATACCTTGCCCTCTATGTCATAGGCTTTGCCATCCTTGTCTTTGAACACAGAAGAATATCTCTTGTTCTGATAATGTCCGTTTGTTATCTCTCCCCATTCGTCATCCTCTCCTGTAAGTGGAGATAATGGCTTGAACCTTGCAAGTCTGTTGAAGTAGTCACAGTTAATGCTGAATCCTGAATGTCCCTGACTGCTGATAACCTTGATAAGAGCGAGAACATCCTTGTTCAGTCTTTCCTGATACTCGTCTCCTATGCGAGTAATCCTACGCAACTCACTCTTGGCGTACTTAACAAGATGGTCTTCTTCGTCATAGTAGTCGGTTTCTTCGTCACAATAAGTTCTTTCTTCTTCGTCTTCTTCTTCATCAAAGTCTTCGTCATCTTCATATTCAACTTTGCGCACTCTCATTAGTTCTTTACCGTTTTTCGCTTTTTCCTCTTCTTCGGTATCAACTAATCTTCTGCAAAGGTCTTGAAGTTCAGAAAATGTTTCCCTTTTGTCTGTCCTAAAATCGACATGATACCATCCGCAATCATAAGTTATTGAAAAAGACGAATACTTTTCCTTGAAAACCTCTTTGCAGAATTTTTCTACCGTTTCTAAAGAATCTTCACATTCGGTATGAAACTCAATACAATACCTGTTGGTTGATTCATATGATGTTCTAAAAAATGACATTATCTTGTTCCTCCTTACTTTTTTGCCTTTAACCTCTGTCCGTCGTGTTCACAGTATTCACCGTCTATTCCATATCTGCTCCCACATTCAGGACAAAACTTAGAATGACCTTCCTCAATCCAATACCCTGCAATCATACCTGCAAAAAAACTTAGTACCAATACAAGTCCAATCACTGTTACAAGCACATCAAATGAAATGCTAATCTTGTCTTTCAAGTTCATAGGACACACTTCGCAATTATGGAAGCAGTGATGTTCAAACGTATATTTTATTTTCTCTGAATCAACAAGTGACATATTACCTCCTACAATAATAGTGTTCACACTTCGTTGCGTCTAAGGGTACTATTGTTCTCATACAGGCACATCCGAATCCGTGGTCATCAAGCCATTCCCACTCTGTACAGGTCTCACAGGAAGGGAATACAAGTTGTATTTCAAGAACAGGACGACCCCAAGCATCTACCGAGAGAGTGTATTTCTTTACATAAGCCTCATAATAGTTCTTAGGAACGTCGTTTATTACACCGTCGAAAAAGAAGTTTCTCCCTCTTCCAATATCAACGGTTATCGACACAACAGTATATTCATCAAAGGGTTTAAAGATTTGTTCTAACGTCATATTAGTATTCCTCGTACTGTATAGAATAATTCCATGACATAGGATAACTCCATGATAAACCGCCTCTTTCAAGTTCGAAGCGTTCTATCAGGTATTCCCTGACCACATTTTCTTCCTCATAATCAAGAAGAATATCTATGTGACGAATCCCTCCAATCATCCCTCTAAAATTCATTAGACGAACTAATCTACTTAAAGAGATAGAAAGTTCTGATTCTTTTAAGTCCTTTAAGTTTGTTATCCACTCTGCCACTTGTTCATATAAATCGGCTTTATCACGGTATTCTTTTACTATGGGATTATATGGAGATAGAGGACTTGCTATTCTTTCTCCCATGGGTCTGTATCTTTCCGCATCTTCTCTAAGTTTTTCAGCCTTTTTTATAAAGTATTTGACCGCAAAGTATTTGATTGTTTCTTCGTTATCCATTGCTTTCTCCCTTCAAGGCTTCGATTGCCATATCTATCGCCTCGTTCACTTCTATGTCTTTAGGATATTCGGGAAACGGATATTTAAGAGATTCCAGTGTCTTGATTGCATCTTCTTTTGTCGGTAACAAATCTTCCTGTTCGAATCCTTCTCCATAACCGTAATCGTATTCACACTTCCATACAGTACCATCAGGTTCAATCATTTCTGCAATATAAGGATTATTAGTGTTGTATCCTGAAGTAAATCTGAACTTGTAGTCATTGTACTCAAACTCAACTTCACCATAATCCCACCAATCCATTTCGTCGGTCTTATACGAAATCTCTTTAATTCCGTCTTCGGTGAGTTTGTAGATTTCAGGAAGACCTTGTTTGTGGCAAAGAACACGAATGTTTCCATCACCCAAAATTCCATGATGGATATGGTCTATCCAATCTATAAGAATTTCGTTACTTACCTTAAAAGTCCCTTCATTGGGTTTAAACAATGGAACGTCCTCTTTATCTTTGCGACGTTCACCGTTCTTGTAAACAAAAGCACCATAATCGCAATAAGCCATATTATTCCTCCTCTTCTTGCCTTGCGTCAATTAGTCGTGTCATTCTTTATCACCTCTCATATCTGTACCACAGTGCCAACAATAAGGAACTTCTATTGAACCCGAATGTATATCACTATGATGACATTTATTGCATTCGTAAAGGTTGTTACCCCCATCGTCGTAATCGGTTTCTTTTAAAATCCACTCACCTTTTGGTCTTTCATTATAAGGTGTTCCGTTTGCAATAATATTTTGGTCTACTGTGTCCGTTCTGTTAAACACACACTCTCTGCAAAATTCATAATACCTTTCGGGTATATCAATTATCAGTTTCATTGTCTGCCTCCTGTTTTGGGTATACCTGTTCGCCTCCTATCAGAACCTTAACTTGCTTCTTCTGTTCGGCTTCGAGCAATCCGTATTTGTATCCACGTTCCCATGCTTGCGCTACTATCTGTTCGATTGCCCCCTTCATTCCCTCAAGATTTTTCAGTTTTGTTTCTGTCTTTGTCTTACTCATTGTCTGCCTCCTTTAACCTCTTATTTGTATCACCGTAATCATAACCAACAGGCACTCTCTTTTCTATCCAATCGCCTTGCGGTCTTTTTTGACCATCTTCTAAGCCTTGAACATATCCAATATCGAAGTTATCTCTGATTTCAACTGTCGGGGCATTGTCAATCATACCTAAAACTTCATCTTTCATTATCCAAGTGTTTACACCATCATAAGAATAAGCACATTCTTTAAGCACTTCTTTCAAAGCACTACGGCTTATTAAATCATTGTTCATTGTCTGCCTCCTTCATATCATCAACCAAAGTGTCAATATACAATCTTGTAGTCTTTTTAGTGTGAATATCAGTACAAGCCACATATCCGTTAGTATTTTCTATAAGGTGTCCTATTTTGTACTGTCTACCATTAAATTCAAATATTTCGCCTGTGTGCATAAATCCTATGGTTGTTTTACTCATTCTTCTTTCTCCTTATATGGTCTTGGTAATTCTTGCCAAGCAACAACTTTTGAATATGAATGGAACTCACTTCCCAAACTACCTAATGTTCGGCTGTCAAATTGTTCTTGCCAAATACCGAATTGTTCACACCCTTCATCATAACTTCCTATAAATGAATATTCATCTTCTTCGCTTTCATCTATTTTGCCCCATAGTAAGTAATCACCCTCTTCTTCGGGCAATCTCTCGCTAACAGGAATCCACTCGCCCTTTGTTCTTTCATCATAAGGTTTACCTTTCCTCAGAATATCCCTCATATCAGCACAAAGCAGAGCAGACCATTGGTTTTCTTCATCAAAACTCTTTTTCATTCCTTCAGGAAGTTCAATTACTAGTTTCATTTTCTTTGCCTCTCATATTCCTTTATCCTATCTTCTTCAAGTTCAAGATAGAAACCACATTTTTTGCAATTATGAAACGGATTCCTACAACAACAATAGTCGTGTCCGTAAATATTTGAAAAGAAGTGATACAGTTTGAGTTTTATCTTAAAAAACAACGGTTCTTTCATTCTTTATCACCTCTCATACTCTTTTAAAGAAAAATTCATAGTTCCATATTTTTTATATTTAATATACTGATAAGCATATTCAACCAAAGCACCTATCAATGTTGAATGTTGATAATAATTTGGTTCACCTTGACAACATACTATCACATTGAATTTAGGGAAATTGCATTTTCTTCGTATCATTCCTTCTCACCCCTTCTTCTTTTAATACCTTCATAAATCATACAAGCAAGCCAACCTGCGAAAAACGATAAGAAAATCATCATTATTTACCACCCCAACTTCTCAACAGCCTTATGTCTTATCTCGTCAACATCACTGAACCTGTCTAGGTTTTCAATGATAAACTCTCTGTAACTGGCAAACCCAACACATCCGTCCTTTGCCATCATATATTCAAAGATACTGTCTTTGTCTATGCCGTAAAGGATATTGTCATTTAACAACGCACAGGCTATGTCTAATGCTCTATCGAGTTTATCGGCTCTTGACATTTCGTATTCTCTTTCATATGAAGGATTGTACACAGTACCTAATATCTTTTCGTTCATTTATCCTGTTCCTCTCTCTCGTTGTTCAGTTCCTTTAACAACTTGACTACAAAACCAAGTTCTTTAGCAACTAGGGAATAATGCGGATGTTTTCTTGCCTGACTGTTATAGAACAGCAACTTGGCTTCATAAAGTCTTATCTCTTTGTCTAAATCAATCATCATAGTCTCCTACTTTTCTTAACGGATTTCGAGAATTAAATCTTCAATATTTTATTCTCTCCATCATTTCGTAGACTACTCTTTCGTGCATATTGTTCGCCTCGATATCAGGGCGAGGATATTTCTCCAATAACTCGTCGTGGTCTTTGGCACAAAGTCCCCTCTTTTCAATCGTAATATCCTTCGTTGTGTTTGCATCAAGATATGGAGATTCAGGGTCAACTTCAAATACTCTTGTCTCATAGTAAGTATCAAGAGCCACCGTTTCCATTTTGCCATCTGTTATATAATCCCCTATTGTAGATACAACCCAAGCCTTGTCCTCATATTCAAGAAGAGTATTTCTTCTGAATTGGCACTTTTCATAGCCTATGAAGTGTCCTGCCCACCCTCTTTCTGTTCTTTTCACTTCGTTGGATTTTGCTACTTCCACAAGAAGAATCTCTCCTTCCCTTTGTGGATGCACCATGTACTTGTGGTTTTTCAAATATACCGTTTCTTTAACATCTGTAAGATGGGCATAAGGAAGAAGCATTTGAGGAGAATACTCGATTTCTTTACCATCAGTATTCTTTATATAAACAGAAGTACAAGAATAAGGGTTTATGTTCGATATCTTGCGTTTCTCTGTAAACTTCTTGTCCTCACTAAGATAGACATTATTATAGAAATTCCCTGCTTTACACAAGGGATTTATTACTACCTCTTCCCCACAACTAAAAATATATTGGTGAGATTTAACAAGAATAAGATTCTCTCTTCTCTCAAACTCTACCAAGCCATTCTTGTTGATAAGTTCTACTGTTACTTCTAATGGCGAAAATGAATTAATAAATTCTCCTTTAACTTCATAAAAACCAAGGTCTCTCTTGTGCTGAACGATATCTCCTTTGTTAAATTCCATCTTTATTATAAGCCTCCTTCCAGTTGTCGTCTCCTTCAAACTCCCAAAAAGTAGGGAAGTCCCCACAGGCGCAAGGGTATGCCATAGGACACCCCCTTGTTTTTGATTCCTTGAAATTCTCACAATCCTTGCAGAACTCTCTTACGGTCTCAAACGCCTTTCTTATTTCTTCTTTGTTATACTAATAGTCCATATTTCTCGACCAACTTCAAAAACTTCGGGTCATAAGCCCCGACCTGAAATACTTCGATGTATTCGTCAAAAGGGTCATCAAGATTGATTCTCTTTGCCACATTACCGCCTATCTTTCCTTTAGGATTGTTAGACAGATAGGTGAACTGCTTATCCTTAGTGAACTTCAACTGAAGCGGATAAGTATAGTCTCCATCCATAATGTATGAGAACGGTCTGTTATATCCAATCTCGTCAATAACATCTTTGACCGTCTTACCTTCGAAACGAATCTTCACACTGTTAATCATACCGCCTCCTGAATACTGCGTATGTCTTTACCATAGAAGGAGCAAGGTTCATTGGTATCCCTGTCTACGATGTTAAGATACCTGCTGTCAGCCGACAGGAAGCCTGTGAGAGTTCTGCCATCTTTGAGAGTGACCGTACACTGCTTGCCAACAAAGTCGTCCACGCATACCGATACGACCAGTTCCTTCTTCATACGCTCCGTGTTGAGTTCGAGAAGAGCCTCTTCAACGTCTCTGAAGTATTCGAGTTCTTCCGTTACCTCAACTCCACAGTCGTCCTCTTCCTTCTTCAATCCCTTGTACTTGGAAGTCAGGGTAATCAACTGATAGAGCCTCTTGTTGTCTAGTGCCATAAAATCCCCCTTAGTATCCGTACTTAGTAAGGTACTCGTCGTCGGAGATAATCTCTTCATTGTCTCCGTCACTTCTTACATCAGTGATAATACCCATCTGCTCCGCTACCTTCAAGACCTCCCTTACGGTGTAGTCGTAAGGCTTGCGTGCTGTCTTACAGAAGTTGAAACCCTTCTCGTCTTCGTTGCTGAAGTAACAGGTCTCGTGGTCGAGGTCTTTGGAAGCATCACCATTGAATGCTACGGTGTCGAGAGTGATGATAGGCTCGCCCTCTCCCCATCCGTTACCGATGAAAATGCCCTTTGCCTTGCTGTCCTCGATAATCTTCCTTACCGCCTCACAGAAGTCCTCTGTGATTGGCTGACTTGTTCTGTTCCAATAACGTGTGTAACCCATATTGTGCCTCCTTATTTCATTCTGTTGATAAGAGTACGGAAGTGGAATCTCTGTCCTCTTCTTCCACTGTCGAGGATAACGTGTTCGTTGTATCCACCTGCTCCGATAGTCTCTACCTTCGCTTTTCCTGTTGTTCCTACGATGTAACCGTTGAGGTCGCCCTTCTCTCCGATACAGAGATTAGAAGCATCGGTTATCTCGGTTACGATAGCCTGTGTACGCTCGATGATGAAATCGTACTTGCGGTCTGCTTCGGCATTGAGGTCTTTGAGAAGTTTCTCTTCGTTCAGATGGTCAGACTGTGAATAGTCGAATAACCACTGCCATGCGCCATAGAACTTAGCCCTCTGCTTGTCGTACTCCTTACGGAGTTCTTCTCTCTTAGCAATGCGCTCCTCTTTGTCCTCGATGTTCCAAAGACCGTCTTCCCTCTCTCTGTGTCCACGACACCAAGCGTACCATTCAGCACGCTCTTCCAAGTACCTAGGATACATTGCCCTGTAAAAATCAAGGGTCTTCTGCTTCCAGTCTGCAAGAAAGTCCAAGATGACCTGAATGTTACGAGACTTAGCCTTGTGGTCGAAGACCTCCAAATCCTTCTTGTATCCTTCGAGACCTGTCTTGGCGTTCTCTAGGTCTCTCAACGCCCACTTCAGGTCGGATTCGTGATAGTAATAAGGATTCTTCTCCCAATTACTAGCCTTTGCCTCTTCGATTCGGGAAATCTTCTTCTCTAACTTCTCGATTTCCTTCTCTTTACCTTCGATTCTCTTTAAGATAAATTCCCTAGTAGCCATGATTAGCACCTCCTGTATATCTTAGTGTACCCTAAGTATAAACGATAGGGTATCCTAAGTCAAGGGGTTATTTAAAATTTCTATACGGCTTTATCGGAATCAGGGCTTTTGACATAGAAAGAATCTGACTTGGTGTATTGCTCTTTGTATTTTTCTATTGCTTTGTCGTAGACACGCTTTCTCTCTTTATTAAGCGCATCAAAGAACTCTTCTATGCTTGTATAAGAAGTTCCTACAACCTTGCCTGAACTCATATGGAAGTCAAGGTGTCCGTTGGTGCACCTGATATAATCTATTCTTTCAAGGTGGATAGCAGTGTTGTCATCCACCATGAAAAAACCATCATTAATCATTTCCATTACTTGTTCTCTCCTTCGTCTTCTGTCCCAACAAGGTTCTTAACAAAGTCATTAAAGTCTACACCCTTGATTTCTATCACTCTTCCTGACAGGAATGTGATTCTTACGCACTCATTCCTAGTAAGACTTGTCTCCATCGGCTGAATTGATTCAACCGTATCCAAGTCGATGATAGCCTTGCCCTTTACACTGATAAGATTTGACATTATTCTTTTTCCTCTCTTTCTTCAAATCTGATGTAATCGTTGTTTCTACATTTTAACCACTCGGTATTGTCCAGTTGACACAGAGGAACATCAAAGTCCATACGTCCCACTTGGACAATCTCGGAGTATTTACATTGCTTACAATCTCTCATTTCCTGCTCCTTATATCTTTATTACACGGTTAAGCATCTTAGGATACTTGTACCTTACTATTGCGGTCTTACCTGATTCACGCTCCTGTTCTATCGTAACCTCGTCAGGCTTAACTTCTATTACCGTTCCGTAACACACCTGATATTTCCTTCTCTTTTTACTCATACACTCTACCTTGTCTCCTACCTTGAATACAGGAAGGAAACTAGGGTTGATACGGAGGGTAGGCTTTTTATCTGATAAATCCTCAACGTTGACTTCCTTTTCTTTGTAGGCATAACAATGAGAACTCCCTATACACGTCATACATAAGTGTTTACAATAACCGCTTTCTCCGTGATAGATACATCTTCTCTTGTGTCTCCTGTCGTCAGTAGCACGAAGAAATTCTTTATGCCAAGGAACGCCTGTCATTTCGCTTGCACCCATCAGATATCTCCTTTATACAATAGAGTTCCAAATCCTAACTGCATCCGCTATACTCTCGATTAAAGTACCCCCTGTCATGCTGAAGAAGGGTTCTCTAGCGGTGCACTTCTTGTTAGTGCCCTCGTGCCAAAAATTGTATTCCTTCCCTAAAGAGTTATAGGTGATACTCATTTTGCTTCCACAGAAGGGACATGGTTTAAGAAACGGTACTTCTCTCTTATTCTGTTTTGTCATTCCTTTTCTCCATTTCCAATCTTTCTCTGTTCTGCCAGTATGTGAAGACTGTCTTTCCTTCAACACAGTGTTCTGTCGGAAGACATATCTGCCAACGTTCAACAGGGAAACGACAATTTTCTGTACTGCCTGAATAATCTAAGTGACTATATAGGTCAATCCCAAGATATCCCATAAGATTTCCTGTTATATCATACACAGGCTGTCCTATTGAAAAGGTGTCCTCTGCTCCTAGTTGCTGATATCCGATATAGAAGTGATGTTCTTCTTGATAAACTCTCCCTGCATTAAACACAGTGTTGTGTTCTGCTTCGAAGTCATCTATGAATTTCTTTATTTCCATTTTCATCAAAACCTCCTTGACGTTTATCCTTGTCAGAATCTTCACATAACTTAACAACAGCATTGCTCAAATTCCTCTGCATTACATAGCGGTATTGAGCAAAGTCTATCTCGGAAGCCATCGGTTCTATCCTGACCAAATCCTTTACCATTGCTTCATGGATAGCCTCTTCTAAGTTTTTTGCTTCAGTTAACCAGTTAACGAGATTGCGTTCATTCTGCATCATTATCTCTTCGCCTGTCTCCTTGTAGAACTCGGCATTGCCTTTGTGAAGAGCGATAGCCTCGTCTATGTTTAATACTTTTGCCATAATGTCTCCTTATATATGAGTTTTGTAAAACTTGCATCCAAAAGGACTTGGTAGTGGAACAGTGTCTAATGTGCATCCATTATACCCATCATTATGAACACATTCCCACGCAGAACAGAAGGTTTCAGGTATGTCGTCTCTTAGTTCTGTTCCGTCTTCCTCGTCTTCAGGATTCGGGTCTTCATCCGTCCAAGATTGCCAAGACATATCGTGATAGTCTAAACAAGCAGGTGGCATTCCCACTCCACCGTAATCTATCTCTATCTCTTCGAGAGTACAATAACCGTCTTTGACAAACTTACAATCAGCATTGCATTTAATCTTCATCCTTTAAACCTCCAACGGTCTTCGTGTTCTCTTCTTACAAACTCATAGATGTAAGAATCCCTGAATTTACCCTGCCTGTCTCTGAATGTATCCTTCAGGACAAACTTGTTCACGTCCCACATAAAACTCTCTGCGTACTTAGTACGGATTTTGTCATAAGCCTTGACAGCAGGATTGCCCTCTATTGCTCTGAACTCAACTCTATGTGGATTGTAGGATTCTATCATTGTTATCATTTCCTTAACCGCATTGGTAATCACCCAACTAGGTTTATCTTTGAACGATATAAGACCTACTCCCCATACTCCGCTTGCATAGAAGTCAACATAGAATCCGAGATAACCTATGAGTTCTGTGGTCTTCTTTATCTCTTTATCTTCCTTCTTTTCTTCTTCAATGTCTTCGTTTTTGTCTTCATCTTCTATGATTTTCTCTTCAACGATAGCAAATTGAAATCGTCCCTCACTCGCTTCGTCGCTGATATTAAGTCTGCCAAACTCAATACATCCGTTGAAGTACATTGCCTTTTCAGAGTATCTCAAAAGGTCGAACTGCTTTATCAGTTCATCTTTGTATACGATTGCAGGTACTAACATTATTCCTTAAACCTCTCTGACTTCAATTTGCTTGAATCTATAATAAACTCACGGTAATCCTCATAGTCTTTGAATGTACGGAACTCTCCCCTGATTACATCAAGACAGTTCATGTTCCTAGCAAACTCATAAGAGTTAGTAGATACGACAATGTAGAGTTCAAGACCCATCTGCTTTGCGTCTTCAATCATCATATTAAACACGCCTTTAACTTCATCCATGTTATCAATGCTAAATCCCGAATCAACAGCATCTAACAAGATAAATCTTTTCTTAGGAAGAGGCTTCTTTTCTTCTTCGTTTCCGAATGCTGAACAAAAAACATCAGAGAATCTATCTCTGCTGTATTCCCCTGCTTTTAGGAACGTGTATATCTTCCTGCACAACTCACCGATTTTAAAACCTATCTGTTCCCCTTCTGAAGAAAGAAACATAGTAGCCATCTTAGACATTTGGTTCGAATACATAAATTCCTCATAATATTTATGTTCGTTCTCTTCTTTATTATCGAACAAAATAGTAGGAATGTCCTTTTTCCTTGTTTGTTCTTTGATGGTTTGTAGCATTGTCGTTTTCCCTGCTCCGTTACATCCTACAAGGATTGTTACTCCTTCAGGAAGAGAAACGGTATCTGCTAATGTAACACGGAAACCTTCTCCGTAAGGGTCATCATTAATCTTTATCTTGAACATAAATTCCTCCAATAAAAAACTTCCTAATTCTCTTAACGAAAAAGGAAGTTTAAATCTTCACTCTTGTATCGAAATCGCCTTTTTTATTTCTAAGGCAAGGCGTTTAGCCTGTTCCATCTGTTTGTCGGATAAAGGGATACCTCTCTGTACCCTTTGAGCGAACGAGTAAATGTAATCATATCCTTTGAACGTGTTGGAAGGAGGAGTACGGTTGCTAGGAACGTCGATACGTTCCAAGTCGGCAATCAGGTCGTCCTCGTTGTCATAGATATCAGTCCAAGGAACTCTCCTGAAATGAGCCTTGTACTCATAATCTAGTTCCGTACATATCTTCTGTGGATTTCTTTTGTACATATCATTTCCTCCAATCTATCTCTGTCCATCCGTCATCATCGGCATCCATGAAGTCTTCAAAGTATATCGCATGGTTTCTGAACATGATATGCAGTCCATCAACACGATTGTACATCACCTTGCGCCTACATGACCTTACAGGCTGACCCTCGAACTGATATTCAAGAGTAATTACCTGACCTTCACTGAAGTATCCGTCACATCTGATACGAAGTTTCGTCCAGTTGTTGTCATCAAGTTCAGGTGACATATAGGAATATTGAGCGTCGTCTTTGATGTGGAACATCTTAAATCTCCTTAAACTTATCCCTGAAGTCGAACTTCTCGAATCCGTGTCTCTTGTTCTTACTGTCCCTTACAAAAATGCAAGGAAGACCGTCGATGGAGACTTCCTTCTCAAATGTGAACTGTTCTCCGTTCGGGTCGTTCCTGCGTACATAGACCTTCTTTTCATTCTCTGTTACTCTCAACATAAGTGTCTCCTTTACTGATAGGAATAGTACCATAGGTCGTTGATGATATCCTGTATCTTCCAACCTAGTTTCTTGCTAATGTTCTTCCTTATAAACTTAGCACACTTTGAAAGAGTATGAAAGAACTTGTCTTTACGATTTCTCTCTTTGATTGTCATAGCCGTATCCTCCTTATAAAACCTCGTACTCGATACCTTCTTCGTCAAAGGTAGAAGTATAGATATGAAGTTCGTCAGTAGGAACTTGGATAGTTCCCCACTTACCCTTCATTGCTCCTTGTGACTTGCTGTGTACTCTAAGAGTAGTCTTAGGCTTTGCAACCCATCTAAGGTGGCTCTCTACGGCTCTGTTGAACTGTTCGATAAAGAAGTTAACGAATGTGAGTACGTGTACTCTGCTGTCTCTTGTACACTCGTCAAGGTCTGATACATCAGATTCAAGGTGAGCAATCTGCTCGGAGAATTTGCACTGAACCCTGTCCCAACAATCGTAAGGATGGTCGCCCAACTCATACTTCTCGCAAGCATCCTTGACTTCCTGCATCTTCAGCATAGCCTGTTCCTGTGTAGTTGTTCGTTTGTCTAAAAGAGTAATAGGCGTAAACATACTTAGTACCTCCGTGTATTTGTAGTAGTGTCCTAAGTATAAACTATATGCTACCCTACGTCAATACCCTGTTTGCAGATTATCAAAATCAAATCCCATTTGTCCGTCAAGTTCGTATTCCTTCTTAGCAGGAAGTTCCCCTGTCGTCATATGGATTCTCTTATTGGCTATATCGAACCATTCCTTGTTAAGTTCACAACCTAGCCATTGTCTATGGAGTTGCTTCGCAACAAGTAAGTGACTTCCTGAACCACAACAAGGGTCAAATACCACATCATTCTCGTTGCTGTTGTCGAGAATAAGTTCCTGAAGAAGTCCGTGTGGTTTTTCCGTTGGATGAATCTTACTTGCCCCAACAGGATAATTGAACACTGTTCCTTTACAGAATGCGTTAAACACTCCCCCACGCTTTTTAAACCACACAGCATTCTCTATGCTTGACAAATAGATGGTCTGACCATTCATAGGGGAAGGATTGGTTTTGTTGTAAATCAGTTGTCTAACTGTTCCTTTTCCTTGCTTTTGTTTGTTATCAAAGTATTCGTGTATTTCTGAAAACTGATTCTTCCCACAGAATATAATTATCGTACTCGAAGTTATCCTGTAAAGTTCATCTAAAAAAGAGATAAGGTCGAAGGTCATAATATCTGCCTTACCCTTATCTAGTTCTCTTAGTCCGTTGCTAGACCTGTTTACTTCTCCATAGGGAATATCTGTGAGAGTAAGTGTTACCCCCCCTCAACTATATTTGACATATATTCCATACAGTCAACATTCACTAGTTCATTCATTTTTTATTTCTCCAAATCTTCAAAAGTGACCTGACCTTCTATCGGACACTCTGCATTACTATCAGGTTTGAAGTCCTCGTACTCTTCCAAGTCTTCGAGCAGGACATATCTCTTACAGTTGTTTTTGAAGAAGACAACAGCGACTTTCGGTTTGTCAGTTATCTCTTTAAAGACTGTTTTACTCTCTACGCCTCTGAAATCCCACGCTGTATCCGTTCCTATTAAACCTTTGATATTGATACGAGTATAGCCAACAAGAAAACCGTTAAAGGATTTCTCGACCCTCTCACGGTATTCCTTCTCTACGGATTCACCACACCAATCTGACAGGTCGGCAAGTTTTTCTTTCCCTTTGAACGCTTCGGCTGTATCCCACTCTCTACGACTTTGAGCAAATCCACCATCTTTGTTGTATATCTGAATATAAACACCATCACTGATTTTTTTCATATAAGCCTTACAGTGAACCTTGGTAAAGATTTTCATATCGGTCTCCTTTACTGTCCATATGGTTTCGGGAACGGTTTCCAAGCGATAATCTCTATCGCTGAATCAATCAAGTCCCAATCCTGTGCTCTTCCGTATTCCTTCAGGAAGTCAACTATCGTAGCGTGCCACCAATACCAATCCCCTTTACATAGAACGGCAATAGCGACCTTCGGTACATCCTTTATTTTATCATAATAAGGCGGTGGATTGTGGTTAACGTAGGTTACTATGACAGGCTCGCAATCTTCAGGAAGAACCTGCGAAGCAACCGTCCAATCCACTTCAGGCTTGGGTGTTCCCTTAGAGACACCTTCCTTATATCCTTCCTGATAAGCCTGAAGAATAAGTCCCTGTATCTCCATCTTCTTTTCTTCAACTTGCTTGTAGATATTGTCATGTTTTTTCATTTTTATCTTCTCCATCGTCATTCACAAGATAGTTCACATAATGGTCTCTTTCTTTTTCAAGTCTGACATAATGTTTATAAACCCAATCAGCACCTTCAAACCAACCCTTTGTTTCTTCTTCGGTCATACCATCAAAGCATTTCACAATCTGACGACATTCTTCGTCAAAGAACCTAAAAGGACAACAGTAAGGTCTATACTCGTGTGTTTTACCGTCCTTGTCTTTTGTGTTAACTCTATTGTCAGCAACACAGGTCTCTTCTTTTGTTAGAAAGCGACAAGTCTTACAACTGTGTGCAACATCTTTATCTTTCGACAGAAAAATCAGATAACTCATTCCTAACTACCTCGTCCCTGTTTCTGATTGCCATTTTAATCACCTCTTATTCTATCTTATGGTCTCCACATAAGGAACAATGGTAAGAGTGCTCATTGTGTCCTTCTGCGTACTGACCATCGTCTATCCAGTTGTGCTCACATAATTCAGGACATATCTTGCCCTGAACTTCTAAACATCTTTTGCCGTACTTTTTACAGTATCCATAAGCGTGTGTCACTCCAATCCTGTGAAAGTTAGCAGGTACATATGAAGTAACCCACGTCCTTCTCTGATAATAGTTACACTTCTCGCAAGCAGACACCTTCATCTTACTTTACCTCCAAATCAGGGTCATAGACCAGTGTACAGCCGAACAAATGAACACAGTATTTCTTTCCGTCCATGCTGATAACGAGCCTGTTGTATTCCTTATCTATCGACCAAGAATCAATCTTACCTTCAACACACTCTCCATTCTGTAATCTTATATAGGCATAGTCTACTATATATCCTTCTCTTTCAAGCAATTCGAACAATTCGACTGCATCATCCCCGAAGAAATGGGTTACTTTAATTTCCGCTACTTTCCTGAACATTATTGTCAACCTTCCTTCGGTTTCATCCCGAAAACTACATATTCTTCATTCACTCCCCATCCGCTTAAAACGTAGGTGATTTTGAATGTCATATGTTCAAGCATATCGTAAATAGGTAGCCTATCATATACAGGCAAACCGTGTCTGTTCACAACGTTAAATCTCACGGTGTCGCCTTTTTGGAATCCCCTGTCGTTTTGTCTTACTTCAAAATTTTTATCCCCCGATACGATAGGTTCTACAAATTGAGATTGAATTTTAAGAACGTGTTCCATTGTTTTCCTCCTTCATCTTCTTACCGCAGAACGAACAAAAATTGCCATCTTCTTTGGTTATCCACTCACCCTCTTGCCTTGCCTCAACTGTCGGGGCATTGTCGATTTCTGTTAATGGTGCATCATAAGTGTCTATTCCTGCCATAATGCCCATACAGATAAATTCCATATTTTTTCTCAATAAATCTGCATCAATCGGTCTTGTCATTGTCTGCCTCCCTTAGTTCTTTCAGTATCTTGACTATTTCTGAATTTTTCTTCCCTGTTGTCTGTATATCCTGAAGTTTGGCGTCCCCCATATGATAGCCATACCATACTAAAACCAAAATCAAAGGGTCATCAAGATTTCCGATTTGATAAGGTTCACGAACTATGATTCCTTTGCATCCGTCAACAATTACCTCGTCACCAACCGCAACATTTGGCAACTCTCTTTCTTCGAATCTTGAGCAATAGTCACTATCGGGTTCTATCTGTGAATAATCAGAAATTCCGAATCTGTTATCACAAACGTATTTTATGTAAGGCTTTTCTCCTTCTTTTTCATAATGATTCTCTTTACAATATTTACAGTATTTGCATTTTTTAGTCATTGTCTGCCTCCCATTGCCTTGCGTATTTTTTCTTTTATCTCACAATCTGAACAACCTGTTTTGTTATATGAACATTCACCAAACATTGTTAATACACAGTTTACCGCATTTTCAGGTACTTCAACTGTTGGAGCATTGTCGATGATACCTAAAACTTCATCTTTCATTATCCAAGTGTTTACACCATCATAAGAATAAGCACATTCTTTAAGCACTTCTTTCAAAGCACTACGGCTAATCAAATCAGTATCTCTACCATAGATTCTCCACCCTTCTTCCTGAAGTTTCTTGACAAATTCTGCCTGTTGTTCTTTTACAAGTTTCATCATAGAATCTCCGAAAGTAAACCTCGCTGATAACTTCTTCAAATCAGAAGTTATTTTAGATAGCAGTCTTGTAACTTCTTTATTGTATGCTTCATCTGCTAATTCATATCCTTTTATCTCTTGTTTATTTTTCATCTTGATTTCTCCCTATAACAAACTCATACAACGGAAGTCCGTGAAATTGCTTTGAAGAAAGTTTAATCTTCCCCTCTTTAAGAAGTCTATTAAAGGTTGACTTTGCCACCACAGGAATCATTTCAGCCCAACCTTCACGATAGGTTTGAGTTACCAACTGATAGATTGCCCCATTGTCAAGTATTTTGTCTTTTTCAGTAACTTCAAATTCTCTTCTGCCACACTTAATCTTCATTTTGCTCACCTCCATTTTATTTAATCTCGCTCCACAGTAGTCAGGCACACCCTCACTAACAGGTGTCCACTTTTGCTCCTGCTCTGTCTTATCCTCTTCGTAAGGTACAGAACTTTGGATTAGATTAAGTGCCACCCTGCTTGCTACACTTCCGTTTTGCACTTTGTTATTAAGTATTGCTTCATAAAGTGCGTCAGAAATATCAATAATTCGTTTCATCGTCTTTTACCTCATGTACATCTTAGTGTACCCTAAGTATAAATGATAGGGTAGCATATGTCAACACATATTTTCATCATCAAGTAGAGACATGGTTTTTATGTATGTTTTATATCCTTTGTACGGACTGTTCTTTGCGAATATCCTGCCGTTCCATTTCTCTTCGGCAATTTCTCTCTGCTTGCGAGCCACCTCTATATTAGCGCAAACAGCGTCAAGATGGTCTGACCCATTAAAGGTGTGAGTTATAACCGCAAACGCAACTTTAGGTGATTCTTCATCCATCAACAAATTGCGTCTCATACTGAATCCTCGCTTGTTAACTTTAGATGTATATCGTTCATTTCTTCTGAAAAGCGAATCAAGCATTCCTTACACATTACTAAGTGATGGCTAAACGCCACATTATCAATAGGTATCTTGATATCGTACATTTTGGCTAAAGAATGGCAATACATACAGGTTGAAGTAGAGAAGGGCATCTTCTTTACTTCTATTTTTCCGTATTTCATTAGTATTCCTCCTTAAATGGTCTTCACCCTTCTTAACGAATTTTTTCGATTGAAACTACAAAGGACAGAGAAATTAATCTCTGTCCCTTGCGAGGAATATATGGATACCCTGTGGGGAGGGTAGGCTTGATATTAGTTATTCCCATTGTCCATAAGCATCTGCCATGATGTAGGATTCTAACCAGTCTGATTCTCCATCACTAGATTTACCTGCACTTACATTGATTTGATACAGGGTCTTTTTTACAATATCATACCAGTCAAAAGTTATCGTAAAGTTTCTTTCATTCTCTTCTTCAGAAAGTACACAAGTGCTGATAGATACTCTTTTTGTTACTGTTTGTGAAGGGTTTGTTTCATCATAAGTCAAATTAAAATAGACCGCTTGGTAATTGCTTATTGCTTCCCAAATCTCTTCAAAGTCTTTATTTATCGTCAATTCTTCATACGTGGTCAGTGCGTCTATTGTAGCCGAAATAACAAGAGGCGCATTGATACCAAGGTCTTCGTTGGTCAAGTTTCCTTCCAGTTTTACACCGTTGATTTGCGGTTTGCCCTGAAGGTCGTTGTAGTTCATAGGCGCAAGGTTTGTTACTGTATCAAACTCTGCATCTATCACTAGAGGTTCTTCTATCGGTTCTGTCACATTCAGGTTAGCACCGTACATAATACCTTCTCTAATCGACTGAAGGATTGTAATAGAAACCTTTTTGGAAATGGTTCTTACACCGTTGTCAAGCAGGACGCTAAGTTCCATATCTGTTGTAAGGTTATTCTGATACCCAACAGACTTGACCGTAGGAATAAGTCTAAGGGTCTCCTGCTGTGTAAGAAGTACCCATACCCTGTTATTCTCCACGTCTACATTGATAGTATCTGTTTCTCTCTTGATGATAGGTTCTGATGTAGCACCGCATTGAGAGATTGAGAACCAAAGATTTCTTGCTTGGCTTATATCTACCTGTTCTTTTGGAACGTTAACGATAATAGTCGGGGTCGTTCCACGTTTTATCTGCAAAACCTTGTCTCCCATATTTTTCTCCTTCCTGTCAGATAAGTAATTCGTCATCTAAGTCTATGTCACCTAAGAGCATATCTATGTTGTCTATATTTGACGTTACTCTATCGTAAAGGTCTTCCTCGTCTTCTTCATCATTGATACCGCTAAAGTAATCAGACAAAGTTCCTTCAAACACTACCTGATAATCGTCAGGCACAGGCAGTCCTTGTATATTGGTCACATACACCTTTATTGTATCAGATTCCACGTCTTCTTCGATATCGGTTATAACATCATATCCTTCTTTTTTACAACCCTCTTTAAACGCATCTAAGATAGCCCCTAGGCAAGAATCCGTAAGTTCATAGTTATGTTCTTTTGCTACATCCCAAATAATATCCTCTACGTCACAATCAGAATTAAACTGTTCCATCCAGTATTTAAGGTCTTTTATGTTACTGATAGCATTGTATCTATCTTCCTTTTCTTGGTCGTATGCTCTGACTATAAGGACAGGAAACTTCTTGTCCCAACCGTACAGATTGCCCACAACTAACATACGGTGTAGTCCTTCTTGTCCTTTGTCAGCAAAATTGATAAAAGGAAGGTTGAGTTGTCTTCCGCTTTGTAGTTCGTTAGTCATCCATTCTATCGTATCAGTATCACGTTCTCTCTGTCTCTTCAAGTCTTCTACGCTTGATTTAGGATGAATATATTTCGAATCAAGTTCAAAGTATTCTTTTGGAGACATATAAACGATTTCCCCTGTCCTGTTCTTGGCTTTCTGCTTGTAAGCCAATTCTTCAGGGTCGAGGAAATCATCGTAATAGGACATACCTACTTTGTCTGTCCTAAAAGGTTGTTTAGTTAGTTCTTCATAAACACGTAACATATCAATCTCACAAGTTTAGTTTATTGACACTGTATTTAATTACAGGCTTTCTTCGCCACTCGTCCATATCATTGTCCCACGCTTCTTGATTAAACCTGAAACTACATACATAACTGTACCCATCTTCAACAAGTTCTTCTACACTGTCTGTATTGCAAACAGAATACTGATTATCCAATTTTATAACAGACACATCCTGTTGATTCATAGCGTGTTTCTTTGCATTGTTCACCGCACCTTGATAAGTCATATTATCCACGTCCAATAGCCTTAATCAAAGCAGGTGTGTATCCACCCTTGCCTCCATTAGCCTTGTAGTATGCCATACAGAGGTCTTCAATATATCTGTACCAATCAGCCATTTCATAATCCGACGTAATGCAAGAATATCCTGTATATTTGAACTCTCCATTCTTGACAATCCAATCAATATATATGTATTCTGCATCGAATATCTTAGACCTACTTGTTCTTATGTAAGCCTTACCGCCTACGTATTCAGCCATAGCCTTTGCTGTCTCTACATAGCCTACGTCCTTACGAACGTCATACATACGAACTAACTCGTCATATACGTCTCTTACATCAGGAAGAAGAGGGTCGCCTGTAAAGTCACTCTCGGTCAACCTAGATTCATAAGCAAAACGATAGGACAATCCACCACGCTTTCCACGTCCGTAATAGTCCATTGTATCGAGGTCATAAGGCATCGGGTCTTTACCCTTTACCTGCTCGTAGGAAACGTCCTCAATAGCATCCTCGTTATCTGCGTTCATAGGAAATGCCTTGTACTTAGGTCTGCCTCCACCAAGGCTGTTTTTCTGATAGCAATACCAACCTCCCTGACTTCCGACATAAGTATAACCATCCTGCTTTAACTTGTCGTGAAGGGGAGCGTTGTAGAACTCTGTAAGACAGGATTCGTCATAGATATCCATATCATATTCTTCATCCTGCCAAGCGAAGTTAATCCTGTCTTTCAGGTCATAATATGTCTCATAGTCATAATCAGACCACTCGTTCTCGTTAGGATGCTTCTTTAAAAAGTCCTGAAGTTGTCTTTCTAACGCTCTAGGGTCTTCATAATCCCTATACGTCTCAACTACTCTAATCATACTTAATTCTCCAATATAGAAAACTTATAAGAAGAAAACTTCTATGTTTCTTTCCTACTTCAACGAGTGTGCTTTCTTAATTGTTACCAATCAATACTCACAAGTTCTCGCACTCTCCATAGGCGTTAATTTCCGACTATTGTATCGGTATCTGTTTTGAAATTATATCAGGGCATAATTTCTTAGATTTACACTTGCCTGATAATCTCTATCTATTATATTCCCACAAACATCACATCTATAAATCCTATTACTTAGTTTTAAGTTATGTTTTATGTTTCCACACTTACAACACTTCTTAGAACTAGGATAGAACCTGTCAGCAATAACAAGTCTTATGTTGTTCCATTCACATTTGTATTCTAACTGTCTGTGAATCTCACGGAAACATTGTACCTGTATTGCCTTAGATAAGTGTTTGTTCTTCATCATTCCTTTTACATTCAGGTCTTCTATAACAATGAAACTTGGTTCTCGTCTTATTATTTCAGAAGTCATTTGATGTATAAAATTATGACGAATATTAGATACCTTATGATTTAGTCGAAGAAATTTAATCTGTTTCTTCTTAATATTCTTAGTTTTTCTATACTTACCTCCTTCTTTATTATTTTCATAACTACGAGATATACTTCTTTGTATTCTCTTTGTCTTTTTATCTAATTGTATCAGTTTCTTGGCTTTATTGATATTAGAATATACAATTTCATCAGAACAAATTGCTAAATCTTTAATTCCTAAGTCAATTCCTATTCCTTCATTAGAAGGATTCTTTTCTTCTAATTCTTCCTCAACGCCAACTGTTACCCACCAATTTATACCATCAAAAGTGAATCTTGGATTATAGTATTTAACTCCTGTTGGTATTCTATTTCTTTCTGCTAGTCTAATCCAATTTATCTTTTGTTTATTGGATTTCTTACTTTGAGTGAACCCTTCAACTTTAATCTGCGTTTCTGTCACTTTGATTTTACAAGAATCTTGAAAGAAACTAGGCTTACTTTTTCTTTTACTTTTGAATCTTGGATACTCGGATTTTCCTTTGAAGAATTTAATATAAGAAGAACAAGCATCTTTTATCGCTTGTTTTGTTACTTCATTAGAAACCCTATAAAGCCATTCATTCTCTTTTTGTTTCTTGTATTGAGTGAACAGTTTCCTAAGTTCTCCGTCTTGAACAAAGGTTTTGTTTTCTTGATAAGACTTATTTTCTTGTTCTATAACCCAATTATAAGCATAACGAGAAACATTTGCATAGGCAAACATCTTTGTCATTTGCTTATTATTAGGTAAGAGCATTACTTTATAAGTCTTTATCAAGTTTCTGTACCTCCATCATAATCTTCAAGGGTAATCTTTTTTCCTGTGACAGCAAACTTCCTTGTATCGTACAATTCTCTCTTCAATTCAGGTCTTTGCTGAAGAACGGATTCTTTTATCATTTCGTACTCTTCGTCATCCATATTATCAAGCAAAGAAGTAACCGTTGAATTTCTCTCGCTCTCCATCCAATCCTTAATGACCGCACAAATAATCTCTTTGTTGTCATTGATAATCTCGTACAGGTCTTCTCTCTTGGCGAACGCTTCATCAGGTTCGATAGTATGACCTTCAGGACAGAGTTCGGTCAACTCGTTCTCGTATACATCAAGGTTGTTTGCGAACAGGTTGATAATCTCTTCGAAAGCAAGGTCAAAACCTTGAACGAAAGAATCGTCTCCCTCGTTCAAGAACTTCTCATTGTAATCACTGTCATTTCTTACATCAGGAAATAAGGACATATGCACCTCACAACATTGTAAATAGTTTAGAATTACGGTTTGTTATAGCGTACAGGTCTCCTGTATTTTTATCTCTAAAGAGAATTGCATTGTAGCCATAACCGTTTCTACTTTTGCCTAAAACCTCTTTCTTGATAGACTGAAGAAACTTTTTAAATTCCTCGTAGGAATAGTTAGATACATCTTCTGCCATACCGTTTTCTACGTACCAAAGTATGTCCTCTTTAGTACAGGATGTACCTCTTGTATTGAGAAGGTCTTTGTATTGATGATTCGACTTAGACCTTCCCCACGTTCTTGCCTCTACCTTGATTTCTCTTATCATAACTCAATAGTCTCTGCATCCCACTCGTAACCGTCGTCAGAAACGCCCTTGGATACAAACAGATAAGCAGGTTCGTCATCGTCGTTAAAGAATCCTACTTCGCAAGGCTTGTCATATTCACCTTCGTCGATATATCCTGCGAGCGTGTAGTCAACGAGACCGTTGTTTACCTTCTTAGGAGAAGCATTGTCGTCAATCCAATATGTGACACCGCCACCTGTTCTCGGTGCATCTTCACCGCAAACCTTTTTCTGATTGAGAACCTTCTTCTTTTTCTTCTTAGAGCCACAACCTTCGTAAAGGTCTGAATCCTCGTCGTCGAAGTCGTCCCAATCATCATCGTCAGCAGGGAGGTTAGCGTTGAACTCGTCGATAAACTTATATCCTTCATCGAGAATCCATCCGAAGTCTGAAGAATCTGCTGAATAGATTGACATATCGGTATCCAATGTGTCACCGTATTCGTTTACAGGATAAGGCATAAGCCAATCCCACTCGTACTCGTTCATCATAGAGTTTCTAGGACAGTAAGCGAACTTTGCCTGTACAAAGTCTGATTCTCCGTCATAGCCGTAACTCTCTGCACTATCTTCGTCCATATAGCACATAACAACAGCGAAGTCGTTCTCGTCGTTGTAACCGATATCTACCCAATAAGTAGCGGATGGGTCTTTATCACTCATTGCTCTATTGAACTGTTCCTCGCACTCTTTAAGAGCCTGTTCCATTTTCTTAGTAACAGTGATTTCAGTATCACCTGCGGAATTTCCAAATCTTTCACTCATATTCGTTTTATTCTCCTTTACATAGTGAGAATTGCCACCGTTATAATAGTTTTGAAGCAGGTACAACGCTTCTGTGTCAAGACTAATAGCCTTACTGTTAGCACTCTTCAACATAGCGTGTGCGTATTCGTCATTTGCTAAATCATTTAACATAACGCTTATTTGTTTAACTTTGTAATCGTCAAAAGGCATATTCATTCTCCTTTACTCTTCTTCGTCAAAATCTTCGTCTTCTTCGTCCTCGTCCCAATCAGGTTCGAGTTCGTCTTTGTGTTCTTCCCACTTTTCTTTCGCCCAACGTTCGAAGTTCTTATAAAAATCTTGTTCGAATCTTTCAAGTTCTTCCCTTGTTAGGTTATCTATTTCAAAACCATCGTATTGATTATATACATCAATATAACCATTATCACGAACATAATCTCCATAATCAATGAAGTCTTCTATTACATCTGAAGCATCAATAATACCTGCTTCGTGGAGTTCATCAAAATAAGAGTTCATTCCAAGGTTTGCATCGTAACTATGACAGTGACCTTTTTCTTCCCAATACTCAACGTGACTATTGTCTATTTCTTCATCATAAGAACGACAATCTGCTGTTGCAGGTTCAGCAAATAATTCAAGGTTTGCTTCAAGATAATCTACGATTGCTCCTGCAAGAGTTTCTTCGATAAACTTAGTATAAGCATCGTCGTTTATTTGATAATATTCTATATGTTTATAAGCATAATCTTTAAGAAGTCTTGCGATAGTATCATCTGTTTCTTCAATAAGGAATGAGGCATCACCGCCACACGTTTCAAGACCATAACCTTCGTAGTATAAATCGCCATCATTATAGTTACGGTAAGCAATCCTGTTGTACGCTCTTACAATCTCACCGCCTTGCGTATCGGAAGTGCCTGACTGTTTAACAAAAGGCTTAAACAAATCTTCCAACTTCTCGTCTGCGGTCTTATCGCTTTCAAGGATATCTCTAGCAACAGAAATCTCGGCTTCGTGCTCCTTGATGAAAGCCTGTTTTTGTCTCTCGGCTTCCTCACGCTCTTTAGCCAATCTCTCTGCTTCCTTCTCGTCATCGTACTTCTGCTGTGTCTTACGAGTAACCGTGTCGTAAGAATCGTATCCGTACTGACTTGCATCTTTAGGAAGCATTATATTACCAACACGGATATAATCATCTTCCGCTTCAAACAGATTAAGTCTCATAATTATTCTCCTTTAGATTTTTACATAAAAATACCTACTGTTTCCATTATTAAATAAAAAGCCCCTAAATGCAAGACTTAGGGACTTTAAACATCAAACATTATTAGAAATAAAAGTCTACGTAGACCATCTTATCGCCCTTGAAATCACGCCAAGAGTTCATATCGGAATACTTCGTACAACCGAACGTTCTTGTTGCCCTGTCATACTCACCCTTGATATAAACCTGCGAATCCTTTGGAGAAGGAATATCCTTCAGCGTAAAGAGGTCTCCCTGCTTCAAGGACTTCAACGGAACAGGTGTTTGAGCACTCCAATTAGTCGTATCAACAGCATCTTCGTCGTACTTCTCTGTGAACCTGATAGGAACTCTGAAACTTACCAACTGATTGTTCTTGTACTTTCCTGTCGGTATGTATCCTTCAAATTGGAAGCCAAACCTATTAATTTTGTCTTTAGGAAGTTTAGTTCCGAACTTGTCGTCATCGTCAGTAGCGTTATTAGGTCTAGTGAAGTTCAACGTTCTCTTGTCGAACGTTACCATCGTAGAACCGTCGGATACATAGATAATGCCGAAGAAATCTTCATCCTTCCAAATGATAGATTCCTGATTGAGAAGTCTACCGATTTCAAGAGCCGTTTCCTTCTCAATGTTGTAGAGAATAAAACTCTTCTCAAAGCCTACCGTTCCACTATCATAGGTATAAGTTCCGTTGACAAAGTTGAAGCCACGAACCTTGCCCTTGTCCGAATACTTGCGGATAAGGTCTCTAAGTTCGTCATACCTGCTCTCGTAGGTATCCTTGTCCTGACTTCCTATAATAGCAAAAGTAACACTATCGGTAAGATGTTGATAGATTCTACCATAACTTGCTTCTAACAGATTGTCTCTGCTTTCAAGTTCTATAACTGCCATTTGTCTTTCCTCCTTCTTCTTAGATTACAGGGCATCCCTGCATCTTTCTTAACGAGACAGCGAGATTGAATCACCACCCACGTTTAATATACTTCCAAAAACGATTGATTGCTTCTTCATCCGAATTTGCTCTTAGGGACATTTTTGCATCGTCGTCCTTCAGGATGATATACTCGTCGGTGTCACCAAATGTGGAATCCTTGATAAGTTCCCACTCGCCTCTCTTGATGATAGATACTTCATCAGTAGTCTTGGTGTTAAGAGCCTCTACCTCATAGGATGTTGTGTTATCGTCAATCATCTTGTCAAGAGCCTTTGTATTAGCAAAGTAAGCAGAACCGTTATCATCTGTTACAACAAGGTTTCCGTTTGCATCTGAACCAAGAACCAAGTTGTACTTAGCAATAGTCTTTACTGTTTCCCAATTAGTAAAGTTGTCGTTAATAAGTTCTTCCAACTGATATGTGTCACAAACTACAACTTCACTTCTCTTTGATTTTAATAACTTACAGATATTGTCATCGGCTCTTACCCAGTAATCCATGTCCTTATCGTCCATGTTGTTAATCATACCTTCTTCGATATCATCGAGAAATCTATAATCTACCTTATCGCTTGCACTCTCTAACTTCCTTCTCATAGTCCTGTTTCCCTTTCTGCTTTCAAGTGTTGTTTTATTTAATGGAATAAGTTTGAGTTCACTATAATCAGGGTGATGTATAAGTTGAGCCTCAAAGTTCTTATCACAGTCATTGCAAAATACTTCTGTGTAGTCTCCGATAGAATCTATATGGATGGAGTTCTTAGCACCGCATTCAGGGCAATCTACGTCTTTATCAATATATGTCATAGACCACTCGTTTTTTCTCTGTCTGTTTTCAAGTGAAAGTTCCTGCGACCTTAACTTCATATAACTGTCCTTTAAATCGGACAGCAGACCAAGGTTGCGAATCTCCTTGAAGGTCTGATTTCCTTTGCCGTATTCTCCTTCAGCAAGGAGACCGTTCTTACGAAGCAGGTACAGGTCATCGACCATCTTGTTTATCTTATCAGGGTCTTTGCTGTCAAGAGCCTCATTTATCTTATTCTTCCATTCGTCGATATCTGCTTCGATATCAATTTCAGGAACTTCGATAGGTTCGGGTTTCTTTATCCACTCTTCCGTCATTACGGAGTAAATGCCGTTACTCATAGTGGATGCGTTTACATCTTCAACATAGAGTTCAACGTCTATGCCGTGAATAGAAATATCATAGGATTCGTTGAAGTCTGCCTTGGAGAAGTTCATAAGGGTCTGCACTAATCCTGTATTGTCATCTATTGTCAGAAAGTTAACAACGATATGAACGTCAATATCGGAATGACTTGTATAGTTATAAGAAGCATTAGAACCCAACAGATATATATCTATCGGGTTGATATCTATTTCGGTCATGCCTTTAATTGTCTCTCTGAACTCTTCCACGATTTCGAGAATCTTTTCTCTTACGTCAGGAAGCAGGTTCATATTGGTATCCCACAACTTAGGATTGAGTTCTTTGTGTACCTCTAATTTCTCCGTTATTAGGCTTTCAGTAGCGAACGGTGGATTATATGGTTTGAGTTCTTTGCTAGAGAACACAGGAGCACTGTCACCGTTCCAAAGGCTAACAGAGTATTCGTCGTCTTCCTCATTAGCATCAACGACCTTACCCCACTCGCCACCGTACCATTCACTGTTTTTCTTTATCTCTACGTAGTCGCCTACTTTAAACTTCTTCGCCATAGTCTTAATCCTTATTCTTCAAATTTATCAAGCAGTTCATCTTCGTAGTATATCTCGTCATATTCAATGCCGAGTTCGTTCAGATACTCTACTAACGGATACCTGCCATACTCGTCTTCTAAATTTTCCCACAGGTCTTCATAATAATACGAGCGATAATTCTCGCCATCATCTATTTCTTCGACCAATCCTTCTTCAAAGTAGTCATTATAATTCATGTCGCTATCAACTTCTATGCCTAACGATATGCAAGCAAATATTTCAGGGTCAACTTCAACAACATCAAACAACGTCCAATGGAGTTGAGGCATATAGGCTGTGCTTAAATCTGTTTCTGCTACAACTATTCTCATATCTCATTTTCTCCTATGTTCATATAGTTTACCGAAGATATAGAACCTTCTTATTTTATCCACAACTTCATCAGATATCATATCAGACAATCTATACTTCTGCACCTGTCCATCGTAGGTATAGACTTCAACGAAGTTTTGTTTCGCCCCTAACATATCAAGCCACACAAGAAGAACCTTGTACTGTTCATCGGTCAACTGTCTTTCAGGTAAGACCATATACCACTTTGTCGTATCGCATCTGATACATCCAAGGTCAAACATGGTTTGACTTCCCTGTGTTGCTTTATACTCGTTTTCGGAGTATCCGTTGTCAATCAGGAACTTCTCAACGTCCGAATGATGTGTATATCTTCTTAAATCCAAGAACTTGCCATCAGGCATTATGTAGGTAATGCCTTTAAACGGTAAATCTTCTGTTCCAAATTCTTTTTCAATTATGGAAAGAAGTTCTTTTTCAGTTTGTTCCTGTTCTAAGAAGAGTTTCATTTAATCACCCAAAATAAATGTCACTAGGAAGGTCATAACCCTTCATATATTCTTCAACACCCTCTGCGGTATAGAGATAGTCGCTATAATCATCAAGTCCTCTCGGAACTCCAACAGCACCGAAGTTTTCTCCACCATAATAATCTACACAGGCTCTAGCAAACCACATAGGGTCTGTGTCCTTCTTACAATCTGCATAGGATTCAACCGCATCAACGTCAATCCAAGAATCGTTGATATCAACTGTTCCATCTTCAATAAGATAAACGTATTCATCATCAGGTGTGTCATAAACATAATTGCACCTAACGAAATCATATGTTCCGTCACCGTTATCAGAAATAATAAAGCCACCGTCAAGGAAGTTAACGTCTCCAATGTTCTCCCAATTTTGAGCGTTCCTGTTCTCGAAAAGATTAAGTTTCATAGTATTTATTCTCCTACTTTCTCCAAAATACTCGGCTACATAAGTGTCGAACTCTTCGCCTGTATATAATGCTTTTTTCTTGCCACTCTGAATGTCTTCAATCTCGTCATCAAGAGCCTCGGCAAAGAATGTTTCCGTATCGGTAACTATTCCATTATCATCATCCAACATCAGGAACAAATCATCGTGAGAATAGAATCCGTATTCCTTGGTCTTCAGCATACATTCAAAATCAACTATACCGATATAATCCTGCGGAAATGAGATAAGAATTTGACCCTGATATTTGCTCCTGTTCTTGATGCTGTCAAAGATGCTCCAATCGTTGTTGAACTCGAAGTCGGTTACATCGTCTCTAAAGTATGCGTTAACAACATCAGAGAAGAGTTCTTCAGCACTAAGATTGGCTGAAGTGAAGGTCGAGATACCGCCCTCGTACTTCTCGTCTTCAACATAAAAAGTGATTTCATCAAACTCGATTTCAGAGCCAACAGTAAGACCTTCGATTTCGAATCTTCCCTGCTTGCCTGAAAACTGATTTCCACTCTTAAATTGGAATGTCAGGTTAGTTACCTTTGCCATGTTCTTTCTCCTTTAATCTAACACTTCGATTTGCGGAATCCCTAACTTGTTGCAAGTATCGAAAGCGAACTGTTTTTCTTCTTCAGTAGGTCTGTAAAGTCCATCCTTCGCATACTTCTTGAAAAGGCTGTAAAACGTATCTTCACAATCCTTATATTCATCTTCGTTGGATGCGATATAAATGAAGTCATCTTCCGATGGTTCGTCAGGACATACGTAAATCCAAGAGTAATAAGCATCCTCGTTGTTCATCGAAGTCATAACGTTGTGCATCAACTTAATGTTGTTCAAGAGTTGCTCGTCGTACTTCGGGGGTTCATCTTCTTTTACTCCGTTGTTAAGGATATCCTGTACATAATCCATTATGAAGTCTAATGCCTGTTCATAGGTCTCTATATCGTAGATATTACTTGCATCTAACGTTTCGTTTTCCTTGCTGTATGTAACCCTTACCCAACTTGCTGTAACAATCCTTTTTCCAAAGGCATTTATACTATATTCAAAATCCCAATTTACCTTGAATGTTTCTTCGTATTCTTCTACTCTGAAAATATCTATATACCTTGAAAATCTTTCTGTATCAAACGGAATACCTAAAGATTTAATCGCCATATCTATTCCGAATCCAACAACCTCACGGAAATAAGCAGGGTCGATTTCATCTGAAAAAGCAATGTTAACGGATGAACCATCATTCTTGAATACATCATAGAACCTGTATCTAGCATTATCGTTAATGCCGTATTTGTCCTCACAGAGATTGAGTTTCATAGAGCCGTTGTTTTTGTTCTCATAGAATACGTCATCATATTCAAGAATTTCGCTCTCTCCTGTTTCTGTATCCGTGATTTCTACTACGTGTCCGTTGCCTACAAATTCATAGGCGTTAGCATAAGCCTCGGATTTGTCATCAGTATAGAAATCATCTGCGAGACCACGAAGGTTTCCGTCGTAGTATGCTTTCACCTCATATCTGTAATCTCCGTATGCCATTTATCTAATCTCCTTCTCAATCTGTTCTACTGTCATATCATCAAGGCTCTTTAAAACCGCCCTAATTTCGTCGCTGTCGCAATCGTACCTGTCCGAATAGAAATCTATTACTTTTTCTTTCAACGCAATCTGAAGCGATTCTGTGAGGTCACAGAGCCTTTTACTCTTTAATCTGTATGGAATTTTCAGATTTGCTGTTGTCATCGTGTATCTCCTTGTCTATCAGACGTGTCACAAACTGTTCCAATTCTTCTTCTGTCATACTGTTAACCGCCTGTCTATTTTGTGGGAATAGAACCACGCCCAAAGGAGGGCGTGGGGTTAACCTTTACTCTTCTTCGTAATACTCTCCGTTAACATACTCGTCGTAGTCAGCGTCATCTTCTGCGTTATAGACAGTTTCGTAATAGTCATCATAGTCCCAATCTCCTTTACCGCTTGTAAGGATTTCGTACTCCATGTCTACATAGCAATCAGACCAGTCTATGTCACCAACTTTACCTTCGGCAATCTCGTTGTCGATATATTCCTTCAGGTAACTAATCGCTTCATCATCATCCTCAAAACCGTCCAGTGGCTCTCCATTAAATCTAGCCGTATAGATACGGTTATCGCCTGTTACGGCTTTATCAATATAGTCTGTTACGAACTTCTCGACTACATGGAGATTTGCAACGCCCTCGTCATAACTATTCTCTATATCAAGGTCTTCAATATCGCCTGTGAAGGTTGAGTGCGACCAACCGCCACCGAGTTTAGCCGTTCCTGACCAATTTATATCTTTGATAAGGTCTTGGATGTATAGAGGGTCTATATCATCAGCATCAATACTACTAGCAATCCAGTCAGGGTCAAGGTCGTCAATATCTTCTGCGACCCTAGAGTACCAATTCTCTTTTCCACGGTATTCTTCGACCATTCTCTCGATAGCATCTTCTGTAAGAATGTCGCCATTATAGCCGTTACCAATGCCAAGAGGAATACTTATTTCAGTACAAACAAGGTCTACGTCCTTAATGTCACCTGTTCCGTAGTAATAAGATTCAGCACTAACATCTGCCTGTATCTTGATATCACACTTGATTTTTACTGTAACATCGTAGTTGTTTTTTTCTTCGATTTCGAATGACTTTACTTCGATATCTCCTTCGATTGAACCGTTACTGATTGTTACGGTATATCCTGCTCCTGCGCCCATACTTTTTCCTCCTTAAATTTCTGCCCAAACACGAAGGGCATCACAAAGGTCATAGAAGTTATTAAGAATATAGTTTACATTATCCTCAACATCTTCGTATTCCATACCGTATTCTTCATAGTTTTCAAGGTTGTCTTCCTCATTCTCAATTTCATCAAGGTCATCCTGAAGGTCGTCTTCGTCATACTCTTCAGGGAACTTCCTGTGAATTTCATCATAGCAATCTTTAAGAAGTTCAAGAACTCTTCCCATATTATCACTACGAATTGCGTGTCTTAGTGCCTTACCATGTTTAAGTGTATACTTCCATTCAGCCATAGTTTTTCTCCTTTATTTTACTTCCCAATCACATCTATCGGTCACATCATAATACTTGCCATTTAAATCCCAACTTAAAAGTTTCCCACTATCGGTAACAATATATGAAGTCCACCAATTAGATTCGTCTTCAGGTGTATATTCATAACCATCACCAAATTCAGACCCTTGTCGAGTTCTTCTTATGTATTCTTTGCCATCAACATAGAGTTTATCTTCAATGCTTTCTCTTACAGGTATCATTCTTATTCTCCTTACTTATACTGACTAAGTTTTCTGACCCAGTGCATGAAAATTCCAAACGAAGGGAATGTGTTCGGGTCAAGGTCATCACTTATATTGTCGTAATACTCTCTCAACTCTTCGTTAGACAGACCTCTCAACATTTCAAGTTCCTTGCTAGAAAAGTCGTGAGTACCAAGTTTGTCCTTCTTGGCTTCCGTAACTTCGATAACCATATTAATTCTCCTTCCAATAACATCATTAGTTTAGCACTATACTACCCTAATGTCAACAACTATCCTTTATTAAGTTAAATTTACACTTTTCAACATAAAAAGGCAAGAGTTGAATCAACTCTTACCTTCCCAAAATTCTGATGTTAGTGCGTCCTCTTTAGCCAAGGCATACAGACTATCTATGTCATATCCTTGGTCGTCTGTCCAATAATCCTTAAAGATTGCAAACTCGTCGTTCTCAATAGGATAGATGGAGTAGAATACATCGGGGTTCTGTCTGTCTCCAACGAACCACCACCTGCGTCTTGCATCGTCTGTACCGATTACTTTTGCCACAGACCAGTCGAAGTCACTTTCGGAATACCCTTCGTATCTATTCTCAAACAACGGAAGTTTCATGTTTATTCTCCTTTACCATGTAATTGTGGCAATCAGTCTGTCTCTAAGAAACGCCTGTCTGCCCTTATATTTTGTCATAGAACGAGGATTGAACTCGCCCTTAGTTGCATATTCATAGTCACCTGTTTCAAAGGAAATGTCAAATCCGTTATCAACGAACCATTTACCGAGCATACCGTCGCTCATAAGTTCCTCTTCAGTAGTGCCTTTAGGAAAAGGAATGATTATCTTATGATTTTCGTCATCAAACGTTGCCCCTTTAAACGGTTTAACGTGATTATATGCTTGCCAAAGAATATCACCTGATATTTCTTTTTCGTCCACTCTAATCATACTCATTCTCCTCCTAACTTATTTATACAGTATGCTTGCAATTTCTTCTACGTCACGTAGTTCACCTTTTGCAATACTTAGAACGCACTCTATAAGTTCGTCTTCAGTACAGGTATAGTCGCATATAATAGCACCTATTATCGTTGCTGTTCTTTTGTTTCCGTCTTGGAAGCCGTGTCCAATAGTAAGAGACCTTACAAGAGCACTTGCTCTTAATCTGTCATCATCATACCACTGTTGAGTACCCAAAGCCGACAGTAGGTTATCCTCGTTTATAACAACTGAACGTTCGTGAGCAAGATTACACACGCACTCGTTAACACCGATTAAGTAGTCAAGGTCAATTATCATCCAAGAACCCTCATAGCCTTTGCATACTTCTTCACATAGAACATAGCATCACGATAGCCTCTTTTCTGCGAAGCGGTCAACTCTCTTCCATCAAAAGATTCCTTCTTAACAGGAGTGTTATGATTCTTATTGTTATATTTATTTTCGATTACTCTAATCATAGCCTTGCCTCCTTATCTATCTAAATAACACTTGTAGTGTTCAGAACCGTCAGGGTTCATTACTACTTTAGTTATACCATTGTTCTTAGTTAAATTGAACTTATCTATTAACCAATCTAACACTTCCTGTGTACAAATATTAGGATTAGCATAAATAGTTGCTTTTCCTCTATTTATTTCAATTCTTCCTCTAGGGAAATAATCAAAAGGTTTGTTGTGTGTCTCTTTAGGAGTTAGTTCTTTCCAAACTAATCTATGGTTATAGTTGTCTCCGTTCTTAGAGTTCAGGTGCATCACTTCAGGATTTATTACTATTCCATCCGAAGTAACAGGTATTTGAAAGTACAACTGATTAGCATACACGTTGTCTAAATCAGTTATCCAAAAGATACCCTTATATAAATCCCTGTCTTCTGTTAAGAGCCTTATAGCCATATTTTATCTCCTTTATGATAATCTACCCTAAGATTATCACTTCTACTACCCTATGTCAAGTCTTACCAATATCCTTTGTCTTTCATCATTTTAGAATACTGTTCGTAGTGTTCATCCGTCATATATTCAGTAGGAGAATGGAACTCTTTAAGAACGTTTCTCATATAGTCTAAGCCTTTAAAAGAACTGTGTTCTCCGTTTTCCCAATCCACCTCTATTGGTCTGTATTCACGATTAGTGTCATCGTCAAATTCAATCTCGCCCTTGTAAATATCAACGACATAAGGCTTGTATTCTTTAGGAATATACTTCATAAGATAAGGGTCACGATTTTCCAATATGTTTATCATACTCTCTTCCTGCCTCCGTACAGCGTCTTAACCACTTCTCTAGTGCTCATAAACACCTGATTCAGTTTCGTTGAATCTCCGTGTACATAATCGTTCAACGCTTCAGTGATTGCCGATACGTTCATTATATCAGCATATTCCTGCACGTCGTCCTCGTTATTCTCCTTGACCAACTGTTTCGTATGAATCAAGGTCTGTGTCAGCAACGAACTCAAAGCGATTGCTTGGTCTTCGTCGCTTGCGTTCTCGTTTACCAAGTTCTTATACAACGGAGACTTGCCCATACGTTTGTAAATCTCGTTGTAGGTAAAGAGTTGCGGTAAACCGATGTGCCTGTTGATAAAGATAAGAACCTCGTAAGGAACGGTCTCTGACACCGCTAGTTCGTGGATGTACGGTGTCACGTTTATCTTGCCGTTGGATTCGTTCTTAATCCTATTCAGGTACGCATATGCTCTTGTCTTATCTAATGTTTTCATCTTATCCCTCTTGGCATCAGTGCCTTAAATAATAATCAATAACCTCATTAGTTTCTTTTCTATTGAACTCACCTTCACGTTTGTATGAAAGCCAATCCTTTTCAGAAAAAGTCAAGTGAATAACCCCTGTGAAGTTATCCGTTTTACTCCACGCCCTTAGAGCCTTTTTATAAATACTATCTCCTGTTGTTCCTTCGTCATATCCTTCACATATCACACGTAGAGTATCAAGACGGTTAAGACGTTTGATAAACTCTTCCATTTTTAAATTAGTTGTGTATGACATTCCGTCAGGAAATGTGTATCTATACATTGCTCGTCTCCTTAATATCTAGGCGTATCGTCTGTTTCAATCCAAAAGTGGTGTCCTCTGTCCATCGAGTATTGCTTCCAATCGAACTTGTCTACTCGGACATAGGAAGAGATATGTCTTCCTCCTGCACCTGTCCAATATCCGTTCTTAACCATCTTACAGCGTTCGCCTGTATCTTCGATTGTCCCACTGATTACAGGGACGTAATCAACGTAGTCTACACCGTAACCTTCGTTGCCTTGCCAATCTTTTCCGTCAGTGCCACCGAGTTCGTTTATATTGTCTTCCAACGCCCTAATCATAGTGATTCTCCTTAGTATTTGTCTATCTTTGCCAACGCTCTATCATCAGGGAACACCGCAAAAAAGAAATCCCAAAATTCTTTTGCTAATTCCCTATCATCAATATCTCCATATTCATACTCTTTAGCGAGTGTTTCCCCTGTACTTCCCTTAATCGGATTAGTAGGGTCAGATATTGCTTTCCAAAACTCCCTACACACTTTATAGAAAAGATTGTAAGGGTCAGAATTGATAGCATAGTTCCAATCCTTGATTTCATTCATAAAAGCCTTCATAGTGACAGCGTTTTGAACGGCTTTTATTCCATCAGAGTCATATAACATTTCTACTACTCTAATCATAGCAGGTCTCCTTTATCTACTTGTTCGTCATAAACATATACTTCATCAAGCCAATCATAGCGACTGTGACCATCACGAACGTCTCCTGCAAGAACAATTTTTACTGACAAACTTTCTTCGCCAACACTTCCGTATCCGTAATCTTTTCTGCCCTTTTTGTGATAAGGTTTCAAGTCGATAGACTTCATAAACTGTTTTGCTTCTGTCTTTGTCCTGAATCCTTCAGGTGTAGTGTAAATGTTTCTGCGGAAAGTTTGACCTGTTACTCCTTCTGCATATTGATAAAAATACCTTGTCTCAATAACATATCTGTTTTCAGGGATGTTTAAGTTCTCCCATCTACAAGTTCTAGGCTTTTCGCTCTCTAAAATTCTAATCATATTCAAACCTCCCAACCTATTTTTTCTGTCGTCTTCTTCAGGTTATTAAAAAACCTATTCAACGTAGAGAGACATTCCTTCTCTCCAAATGTAAGGTTAAACTTAGGACTTTTTACCCAATGATACGTCTGATTACCATAAACACCCATCTTCTTAACGTAATGCCTATAACAAAGTATTGTAGGCACATCACTATCTTTTAGCGATTTATAAACGCTAACCTCGACCTGAAATGTGTCGTTCGCTCTGTTTGCTTCTTCGAGACTAGAATAGTTTCCGTAGAAGAATTTGAACATATTAACATCGTCCTCTCCGTCATCATCATCAAAGTCGTATACTTTGCCGTGTTCATAGAAGCAAGAACCATTAGGGAAGATACTAAGATACAGGTCTTTTACTTGCTCGAAGAAGTCTTCGTATCTGCCGTTGTTTTCTATAAGTCTAATCATAATTAGTCTCCTTTATCACAAAGTACCTAAAACTCGCCAAGGTGCTTCTTCATTAAACAGGTCTTCTCTTATCCACTTTGAAGCCTCTGTTGTTGTAGTAGCACCGTAGTTAAGAATAATTAGTTTACCGTCTTCTATCTTATAACCCATCCAACCATATGAGCCACGATAACGAGAACCTTTTGGAATGTGTCTCCCAACAATTCCGTACTCAACGCCATTCTTACTTCCTAACTTTTTCATAAGTCCGAAAGCATTTTCTCCTGAATAACCACGTAAAGGGTTATCATTATGCCCTTCAGGATACTGAACCCTTCCGTTAACAATATTGAGTTTACCGTAACCTGTTCCATTCTCCCTTCCCATTACATCTATATATTCTGCTACTCTAATCATTTTATTATTCTCCTTTGTTATTGTGAAAGTTAACAAGGTTGTACTTTCTACAAAATTTTTCGAGTTCTCCAATGCTAGATATTTTGTTTAATATATCCTCATACTCCTTGTAAAATTCTAAACATCCAAGAAACTCTTTAAAGGATATGCTTCCTTCAAAATAATCCCTGCAATCTTCTTCGTTGACCATGCCATCCCAAGCCAAGCAGAAGATAACCAAATATTTGCGGAAGAAATTCTTCATTTCTCTTATTTCTTTATTGCTAATTTTTCTTGGCTCGTTTCCTTTAACATAGTCCCAGTTGCTATGAAGTTCAAGATTCCCTGCATCTTCGATATGAATCTTTTCAGGGTCAAACAGTACCTTAACTCTAATATCGTGGCTAGAGTTCTTTCCTGAAAAATAAAATGAAAAAGGCAATTTGTCCGTGACTTTAACTTTTGCTCCACGGACGTTAGCCATTTCGAACAAAAAATCTTCGTTTGAAACTTCAATCACAGACTTTACCTCCTTTAACTAAAACATTCAATCCACATCTTATATGTGGAATCGTTTGCATATCCTGATATCAGTGCTTCGAGGTCTGACACGAAGTTAAGGTATCCTTCGTCCTCGTCATACTCGAAGTTGCCGTTGTTGTCCTTCATCGTCTGAACGATTTTGTCATTGTACTGCTTCGCCCATCCTGAAAAGTCACAGCAAGCGCAATATCCCGACACAGAGACAATCTCTACGTTCCTTGCCAACATATCAAGGAACTTGTAGTAGTTGTCCTCCAAAGGGTCATGTATATCATAACACAGAGCGACCATCATATCGAGTTCTGTATCGCCTACATCTTGGTCAAAGTATCCATCGTCTACTTCGATTGCATAATCCCTAATCTTCATTGTCGTATTCTCCTCTCAAAATAAAATAACCTATTCGGTAATCTAAGATTACCATAATAGGCTACCCTATGTCAAGAACTATTTTATTTTGGATATACGACAGGTATATCGTGGTGGATTAAGTTGTCTACTCTCTCCTGTTCTGTGGAATAGTTAGCAGGGTTGATATAGGAATTATCCCAAGCCTCTTTGAGTTGTTCTGCGTAGGCTTTGTCGATATCATCGGCACTACTGGTAGGTGTCGCATAATAATCGTTCAGGATTGCCACGATTTCTGCTTTTCTAGTAGAAGTGGCACTTGACCATTCTCCCATAAATCCGATGATTTCATCGAGCATATCATAGGAATAGTCTTTTTCCATAACGTCTTCCGAAGAGAAGTTAGCGGATGCTTCTGCTGATACTGTGGTTATCAGGAAGTCAGAAATGTTGTCCAATCCATTTGAAGTAACATAGAGTTTCATTTTTTATTCTCCTTCCATTATGGTTTCAAAATACAATTATCCAACCACGCATCAATCTTAGTTGGATTCCACAATTCAAAATACCATTCACGATTATACTTTTTAAGAACTTCATTCATCTTATCTTTTAATGTAGGAGTATCATACATCATTCGATAGTATTCTTCTTTACTCATAGGAGTTTCACCAAGTTCTCTACTGATAGACTTATATTCTCCATAATCTATAAAATCGTTTTCATCAAAATATGCTTCGGCTTCCATAGATACTTTTATATTTTCATCTTCTTTTCCAATATCTACTCTTAACATATAATCATCAGAAGGAAGTTGACCATATAATTCTTCATAGTCATAACCAAAATGCTTATTGAATGTATCAGTAAGTTCTTTCTCTAATTGTGATTTACTAATCACTATTCCTTTAGATTCATTTAATACTGTAATCATTGTTTGTCCTCCTTATTAGGTTCTGTCGGAAGAGCCAAGAACTTAACTCTAAGGTCATCTATTACTCCGTTAGCACCTAGACAGTGATATTGCTTATACATATTCTCGAAGTCGTCTCTGACCCAAATAGGGGCATATCCGAGGTCGGAATATTTTTCCCATAACTGAACTAATGAGTTCCTAAGTGATGCTTGTGTTCCCTTTGCTATTGCTTCAATCTTTTTTAGAACGGCTACAAATCCTGCCCACATAGCACCACCAAGAATAGCAGGAATACCAAGGATACCTAAGACTGTCATTACATTGCTAAATGTTTCCATTTCCGATTCACCTATTTCCGTTTCGCATATTTCCTTTTAAATCAAGGTTCTCTTCAAAATTATAATATCAAAGAGAACCCTGTTGCGCCATACTGCAATAGCAAATATTTAGTTGTTTTTTATCTACATAACATAGATTTCAAGACTACTGGCAAGTTCTTCTATTTCTGTGCTTGCCTTTTTATTACCTCTCAAAGTCTTCAAGGAATCCATCTTCAGTATACGAACCGCCATAGCGAGCGATATCGTGGGCATAATCAGCGTAGTCGAAGTATCTTTCAAGGGTCTCTTTTCCTAACTCTTTTATGTCTCCGTAGACCTCGGCAATATAGGCTTCACCCAAAGCACTGTCGTCACCTTCAGCAACGTTATACCAATCGTAAGCGGAAATATCAGCAAGGTCATCTACGCCATAGCGTTCAAAGAGTTCAGCGATATACTTTTCGTCATTAGGGTCAACGTAATCGTTAGCATCGAAGTACAATGCTTCTTCCCTGCCGTACATTCCGTAATCAAAGTGATTGGAAAGAGTATCTTCATCTACGTTCTCTATACCACCTTCGAGTTCGTCAATGATTGTTCTTCCGAGAGTGTCATCATCATAAACATCTTCATAAAGATAGAATCTGTCAGGGTCGAAGTCTTCGATATCTTCTGCATCAACAAATCCTGCCTCGACAGCGTTCTTGAACTTCTTCATATCATAGTCGCTAAGATTGTCAATAGCCTCGGCAATCTCGTTCAACCTGCTAAGAGAATCATATTCACCGATTTCAAATCCTTCGATATCCGTTTCGTAGTCCGTGATGAAATACTCTTCGTAGTAGTTACCATCTTCGTCAGGTTCGTCACTGATACCGATACGAGCAAATACTTCCTGAAGTTCATCGTCATCAACAGGAAGGTCTACCCATTCGCCTATCAACTCACCCTCGTTGTATTTACCGAGATTAGTAAGATATACTTTGATATGTGACATATACATTCTCCTTACATTTCCTGTACCATTATATAGAGAAGACCGTTATTAGGGTCAATCTCCATAGGTGAATAAAGTTCATATGTGATGTAGTTGTCTTCCTCTGCCAAATTCCTGAAGTGATAAAAAGCGTCCCTTACTGTGCCGTTAAAAAGAACATAATCGTCATCGTTAGCGTGTACGTCCTCAATCTGACACTCAATATCACCTGACAGCCAATCTCTCAATAAATCAATCAACTCTAACATAGTTTTTCTCCTTTATCTGCTTTTTCCAATAAGAGTATAAATATAAATGTTGCAGTCCGTATTTACTTTTCTTATTAGTCTCACCAATTCTTGTATTGTATTCCCTGTGGTAAGAATATCATCTACCACTAATACATTCCTTGCATCTTCTAACTTAATTGCAGTATTTAAGTCCTGTTCAGATATGTTTAAATAATCCATTATAAATCTTCTATATTTAGGTCTTACATCCCTAGCCAAAGAGAAATAATCAAGTTTATGTATCTTGGGCATAAGCACATTGTTAACATAGTCTAACATTTGTTTCTTAGAATATTCGTTTTCTATCTCATAATCGAATCTTTCGTAATCAAAGTTGATTTCGCTAGGTATGGATTTGACCGCCTCAATAGAACATCTTTTCATATCCCTTGATGTTACATCCCCAATAGCCTTGATTATTTTATTTACAAGTTCACTTCTGCCTGACCTTGGGCAAACAAAACAGTCAATGGAATGAGTTCTAATGTGTTTGTCCAGTTCTCCAAGAGGTCTTTTCAAAAACCTATCAAGAGTGAGTTCGGGTACACTTCTATCTGTAAGTCCTTTTAGAAAATAAATAAACCTTTTTCTTTTGTCAGAAGTAGATGTATCGGAAAACTCATATCCAAACCAAAACGTCTTATCGTCAGCATCAAAAGAGCGCAGGACAGGATTAACAAACTCAATTAAGTCTGAAGATTCATTATTTTCAAAGTCAAACTCAAAATCATTTGTTTTAGGATTAAATCTAATTCCCTCGTTTATAACCCTAATCATGCACTTCTCCTTTATCTTATATTGTCGAGATAATGTTCTATAAACTCGTATGCCTCGTCATAGGCTTTCCACAAAGCCTTATTTCCGCTTCCCACGACAGGGAAGAATGCTACTTCCTCACCGTCGATTTCTGCGTAGAAACCATCCTTACCGTCACGATAATCGTCATATCCGATTGCACAACCGTTGTCCAACTCGTCATACCATTGAGGAACGTTGTTAAAAAGCCACTCACGAGCATATTCTTCATAGTCGTCATCGTAATCCTCTCTGTAATCCTCGTTCCTTGTAAGGAAGTCAAGAAGGGAAGAAACCTTACGGAAATCCTCTTGGTCTTCAAAGTCTTCAAGGTTGTTCGCCATATAAGAGAAGAATCCGTCATAGGAACTGTACTTCTCTTTAAGGAATTGAGCAAATTCAGGGTCGTTGATGCACTCGTCATATATCTTCTGATAATCCTCGTCAGAGATATCAAGAGTGAAATTGAGTGTATCTGTTTCGAAGTTATAGTACCTCGGCATATATACGGAAAAATCAGATATCTTGGCACTAGGGCAATACTCTCTGATTCTCTCTTCTACCAAGTCAGGTGCATTAGCAAGAATACAGTTCTTGATATCATCTGCATCACATACGAAATCCTCGTACATCGGTGTTCCATAACTTCCTACATAGATAACAGGAATTAGGTTGTTACTAACTTCAACTCTCATACTTTTTCTCCTTATCTCATTGCGTTTTCGATTGCTTCTTCAACAGTAATCTTTTCTACTTTAGGGTCGTCTGACATATACTCGATAGCGTATACAAAATCAACGTTTTCAATATCGTAACCTTCTTCTTCAAAAGCATCTTCAAGGGATTCATCAAGTGGATACTGAAGAACCTGTTCCATTGCGCCACTTACTTTTCCGTTTTCCATTTCCTGAAGCCATCCCTGCTTATCAGACCAATCCTTATCAACATAATCCCAAATAGCCACAGGGTACAAATCCCAAACTATGTAGGTGTTGTTATCAAGGATTTCTTCTTGGCGTTCCATACGAGCGTTTTTGATTACATAAAGGCGTTTGCCATTAAAAACTAATCTCATGTTTTTTCTCCTTAATATTTTTCGTAATAATATCTGCTGTTACTGTTGTCACTGTCCCAAAACTCCGTTTGAAAGAGTTTCACGTCCAAAGAAATCTTACACTTGTTGATTTCCATTTCAACGGTCTTGTAGTAAGGTGACATAACCTCATACCACATAGCGTTATCTTCGCAAAGGTATTCTTTGTGATAAGAACTGTACTCGTCCATAGGGTTTGTATAGACCTTTTTAAGACCCTTATGTTTCTTAATGAACGCCTTTTTCTGTTCGTTGTATTCAGCCTGTGTCACTACCATCATACCGCTACCCTCCTTCTTAATCAATCCTGACGGAAGATATAAAGGTCGTTCTGAATGTTTTCTTTTCCATCATATCTAGCAAGGTTGTTACCATAGCCATCCCATGACTTAACCTCGTCAACGATAGCCTGAAGGTCGTATCCTGCTCCGATATATCCTTCGCTGATACCATTATTCAATTCACTCTCTCCGTAAACGTCGATGTACCATTGAACATAATCACCGTTGTACTCTTCTGCATCTTTTTTGTTGAGATATTCTGTATACTTGTCAACAAGGTCAAGGTCTCCCTCGTAGTTACCATCATCGTCAAGTTTAGATTCAGATATGATATCTGCTTCAAGACACTCGTCGATAAGCCTGTTTGCTCCTATTTCACCGCTTTCTGACTGGATATCTTCAGCATACAACCTGTTATCCTCTTCACAGGCTTCTTCAAACCAATCTTGGTCAAGAGCGTTTTGGCAAATCCAATTAAAGAAGTCAGGAGAGAAACTGCTGATACCTACCTCGTCAATGAAGTTATCAACATCTTCATAAAGGGCATCGTCGGCTTCGACCTCGGTCATAACCGTGTAGGTCTCTCCGTCTACTTCATACTCGTCCCACTTATCAGGATTGTCAGGGGAAGACCCCTTGTACTCTACCTGCGATTCATCTACTTCCATAAATTCTGCAAGAGCCTTAATCTTTTCATCTAAAGTTGCCATTCTTTTTCTCCTTTGTTTAGTATCGTAAACTTAGGATAGCATATATGCTACCCTAAGTCAACAACTTTTTATTTAGCCAATAACATTTCCTCTTCTATCAAGTTTCTTCCCTGCTTTGAGGTTGTTATAGATATCCATAATCCTTGTCTTACCTGCGGTAATATAGATTACTCCGTCTAACTCTCCTTCAGGGTGATAGAGGTCTCTCTTCTTGTTCCCAAACTCGTCGAACGCTCCTGCATTACTCCTTGCTACGGTATGGTTAGAAACTCTATAATTCTGACCATCTATTGTAAAGTAGTAGGAATCGTTGGACATGGATGATTTTATACCATTCTTGACACAGAACTCGTCTATCTCGTCCATCTTCTTAGCGAACTCTTGTGCCTGTGCTTTAGAAGGTTTCCATCTTCTTCCGTAGGTTTCTTCAAGGTCTTCCTCTTCGTCTTCGTCATCGTCCTCGGTGAAGAGGTCAATCTTCTTATGAGAAGCAGGGACGTTAGCGATAGCACCTGCGTTAGTTGCTTCTTCGAGGTCTTCAGGTTCGTCCTCGTACCAATCGTCACCGTAAAGGTCTTTCAGCAGGGAGGAATTACGGATGTTCTCTTCGTCGTCGCTACTAAGGTATGAGGAAGAGCCGTAATAGTCATCCTCTGTCTGAAACGGAGAATCAATGGTACGGTCATAATAGTACCTGTCATCTTCTCCGTCCTGCATAGCCTTAACATATTCTTCCTCTTCGTGAGCGACCCAATCCTGATAGGATTTATAGTCAGCATAGTTCTTGAATCCGAAAGCATCAGCAACGGTATTGAAGATTTCTTCCGCATCGTTTGGATGGTCTTCGATGAATTTCTGAAGGATAGACCAATTAGAATCCTGCCACATCTTATCCCACTCTTTTTCAGGCATTTGTGCCATCACTTTGAGTTCAGCAAGATTGTCGATAGCGTTCTCGGAATTATCATAAGTTCCTGTGGTCATATTCATGCTGTCGTTGTCAAAGAGTTCTACAACGGCAAGAGCAAGTTCTTTAGCCCTACTGTTATCATCCTCTTCAACAAGAATCTCGTCTTCGTCGATATCATCCTCAAAGTCAAGATTGTCCTTGTCATCTGCGAAGTGACCCTCGTCGGGTACTTCTTCATCAGAATCATAGATTACTTCCTTATCGTCCTTTTCATTCTTCATTCTTATCAACTCCTTTTTACGCTGATATGATTCTCTTACTTCAGGTTCTTCACTGGGTTCTTTGTTGGATTCTTCATCATAATAAATAATTTCGCAGTTTTCAGGCAGACCCCACTCTTCGATACCTTCTATTCTTGGTGTCCAAATCATTTCCAAGTTGGGACACTTAGCAAACGCATTAGGATATACCTTTTGAAGCGTTCTAGGAAGTTTGATTGATAAAAGGTCTGTACATCCTGCAAACGCTCCCTTATCAATAACTTCAACGTTGCTATTTCCAAATCCTCTTACTGATACGAGGCTTCTATCTTCATAAAAAGCATATTTGCCTATTACTTTGACTGATTTAGGAATAAAAATACTTTTCAAGTTAGGACTATAAGCAAAAGCAAACGGACTTATTACGTCGATGGTCGATAAAGTAGGAAATTCGAAACTAGTTATTCCACTATGAGAAAAACTTGCTTTGCCTATCTCGTTTAGTTTTGTTGTACCTTCATTGAACACTTTAATATTAGGACACATCCTAAACGCATCTTCCTCAATCTTTTCAAGGTTTTTAGGAAGATAAATATTTGAAAAATTTGCACACCTATGAAAAGTTCCTTCTTCTATTGTTTTCAAATTATCAGGAAGAAAAACCGTTACCAATTCTGCACATTCAGCGAACGCATATTTGCCAACCTTAGTTACTGAATCAGGAACTTCAATACCTGTAAGAGAGGATTCTGCAAAAGCAAAATCTTCGATTACTTCAAGAGTTTCAGGCAACAAAATATGCTCTATTTTACACCTTTGAAAAGCGTTTGCCTTGATAGTAGTAATACCTTCAGGGATTGTGATTTTTTTAGGGCAATTCTCACGTCTAAGAACGTCCTTTACTTTCGTAATTGTCGTGTCACCTTCAATCACAAAATAATCGTTTTCAGTAAATTCCTTTACGTACTTCTTGATTTCCTGTTCAACATTGAATCCTGCCACCTTAGAAAGTTCAGCATAGGTCTTATACATATTATCTGCGCTGTCAGGAGATTTTATGCCTACATGATTACATCTAAGGGTGACATTTTTGAGATTGCCATATTCATCAGTCCTGATAGCCATCAAAGAGTTGCCATAGTCGTCTCTAGGATTTTCACGATTGGATTCTGCATCAAAAGGAATATTTTCCCAATCGTTATTCTGAAGAACAAAGAATCTGCCTCCATCTTGTGTCCAACTATTGTAAGTATCTTCATCGTTGGTATGACACCAAGCCGTACCGCCACCACCTGCGTAAGCATCGGATTTACCGTCACCTGTCGCCTTACCACCGTAGAGGCTGTGCATCTGCTCATAGGAATCAATAGGAACAATCTTAAAATTAGAGGAAGAGAAATCCATCTTAGACAACTCTTCCTTTGATTTTACATCTAATTCGTCCTGTATCCTTTTCAGTTCGTCCTTAACGTCTTGAAAAGACATTTCATTATTAAACTTGTTGTCAAGGGCAGTGCCACCCATCTTCTCTCTGTTCTCTCTAACCCACATCAAATACTGGTCGAAAACAGAAGGGCACTCTCTAAGGAACGCCTCTGCTCTGTGGGGGTCTCCGTTTGCTTCATCAACAAGCATCCTCGCAATACCCATGAGGTACTTTTCGAGCCAAGCAGGAGAATGGACAAAAGCATGGATATCTTCTTTGAACAAAGCCTGAATGATAGCGTTACTCACTTCCTCATTAAACAGACCTGAATCCGAGATAATCTTCGATGCCTTTTTGTCGTACTTCGTACCTTCAACTAGAATCATCTGTTCACTCATACTTACTCCTTTTCGCTATCTCTCCAATTCCTTATAGCAAATCCTGTACCATATTTTTTATCTAACGACTTTAAATAGTCGTTTCTTTGTTTAATCAACTTCTTCGAATCCTTCATAGGGATAAATATTCTTTCCCTGCAATCGTAGTCTTCGACTTTAATCATACTTCAATCTCTCCGAGGTCTTCACCGCCAAGTTCTTCACCCCCACCAAGTTCAGGCTCGTTGAACTCTTCACCACCACCGAGGTCAGGTTCTTCGTTACCGCCACCAAAGTTCATGTCAATGTCGGTGTGACTGCCACCGAAATCTCCACCGCCTCCGTGACTTTCCATATCGAGGTTTGCTTCTTCCTCTTCTGTCAATTTGTCAAGCGTTTCATCCTGTTCTACCATAGCACTGATATCAGGCTGTGACAGGTAGTTAGAGAGATAATTGACAATGATTTCTTTTCTTGTTTGAGGGTCAATCATATCTTCAGGAATGAGACCGAGAACTCTATCGACAACATCTGCTCTTGTTCCGATAGTCTCGTCACGCTCTGCATCCTCTGTCGTAGCAGGAGAAGTCATCTTAACGGTAAAGTTGTTGATGTACTTATTGAATCCCCTGTCAAGGGCAAAGATATTTATAAGCGTTGTTATAGCAGAAATATAGGCGTTCTGTATCCTCTTGATAGTTCTAGCATATCTTGAATCAAGTTTAGTCAGGGATGTACCACCGTTGAAACCTGCGCTATCATCGGTATCGCCAAGAAACATCGGGGGTATCTTTAATCCACCGTACAACTTCTTCTTGAAGTGGTCGATATCAGTAATAGATTTTACGTCTACATCACCGCCAAGGCTCGACATAGAGACAGCACCCTTACCTTCTCTCGTAGGAACATAGAGCACGTTATCAATAGCAGAAGGAGAAGCCGAAGATGTGAACGTTCCTTGGTTCTTATCCATGAAGTTCTTCTGCTCGATAAGTCTCTTGTATTTACGCAAGACTTGTTCTGCCTGATTCTGTGGCATATCTCCAATCTCAATCTGCAAGATACGGATAATAGAAGACCTCGTAACACGGTTAAGAAGAAGAGCGTCTTCCATCAACTGCAATTCACGATAGGTCTTGTATGTATCATAAAGGATGGACTTGCCACGCTTAACCTTATAGGCAACTGTCTTCAGTGTTGTTTCGTTAGTCTCACTTCCATTTACAGGCACTTCGAAATTTATCTTGAAGGTTTCAGGAAAACGGTCTGTGTCCGTTCCGAGCATAGCGTGAACAAACTTGTTTGATTTGTATATCTGAATGTTATTATCGTCTGCATTATAAACATATGACCTGAAGACATTATCTTGGTCACTATTATCATAATTGTGTACTCCGACAAATCCGACGGTCTTGCCTCTTGAAGCAAGGTCAAACATATCGGCAGGATTAGGTACGGCATCCAAGTATTCAACTAATTGTGAACCCTTCTTTGTGGATACCAAGTCGATATCGGAGTGGTCTATCTTATTAATTATAGGGTCGTCTTCAATCTCACCGTCTTCGTAGAGTTGGAGGTAAAGGTCTCCGTACTTACAGAGCGAGTAGACGTGTGACCAAGCGTTCTCATTGATTTGAAGCACGTCGATAAGTCTGTTAGCAAAAGCGGATACGTTCGGGTCGTCAGATTCTACCCAAATAATCTGTCCGTTAGTGTTGTATTGTGTCGCATCATCAGTATAGAGTTCAAGGGCGGTAGATATAATCGTATCCAACGCCATTTCGTCATACATCCTGTACTGTGAGTTCCTGTCTGTACCGAGAGTACGGAACTTCTGAAATTCTGCAAGGTCTACTAGCGAAGAACTTTCATCAAGAGCACCGAGGACGTTTACAAGGGAATTTGACTTAGAGGCAATTCCTATCTCTGTTTCTTTACTCGGCTTACCTTTAACTCTAATCTTCAGAAAGTCTTCGTGAAGATTCTTTTTATTACTATTTTCTGCCATTACGATACCTCGTTATCTTACGAAACACGTTTAGTGCCGTTTAACTATAATACGGCACTATACTTAATTTATACACTTTATATTCCTAAAAAGCAATTAACTGTTAAGATGTATCGCCCATAACTGTCTCGGCTTACTGCCTATTAAAGATTTAATAGACTTAACTCCTTTGATTTCCTCTCCGTCTACATATAACTTCGTATACTGCGTTATCTTTTCTTCGTTCTGATAATAGCAAAGATTTGCTTCTTCCTTATTATCAAACTCGTATGTATGCACCACTTCCTGTGCAATAATCGTTTCTATCTTATATTTCATTTAGCACCTCGTTAAAATAATATGAATCCGTTGTACAGGTCTCTAGCATCGTCGTCGATAGGTGGTTTAATAGCCTTATCCTTTGGTATACGATTGACTAGCGCATCTTTAGGACTAGCAACAAGACCGTTTACAAAGTCAGTTGAGAAGTCTTCTTTAGTGTCGTTAACACCGCCAAAGAGCATAGCATCATCAACAAGATGGAATGCAAATTGACCGTCGTGAAGAGAAGCATTAAATACCGCACCTGCAAGCGAATCTGCGATATCCTTTGAAAATTCAGGTGGATGGTCAATTTTACCTGTTTGATTGTCTTGTTTAAGATTTACCAATTCTGTTACTAACTCGTCTTGATGTGCAAGAAGCATTATTCTTCTCTCAATAAGAGCCGTTTTAAACGTCTGATATCCGTCAGGTTTCTTGTCCAAAGAAATAATGGTAGTGTCTTCAAACCCTGTTGTTTTGAACGTCTGCATCATATCTCTGCTTTGAAAACTATCAAGAGATATTCCTTTTATGTTCCAACCTAATTCGTTTTTTAAATAATATACAAATTCTCTGTCCTTCCTAAAAGATATCTCCGAGCCACTAGGACACTGAATGCCGATAGAAAATACCTGTCTGTATGCTAGTTCTTTTATCTCGGTATGTTCTCCTGTAAAAAAGTCATATCCTTGTCTATTTGTATATCCTAGAACCGCAACACAACTTATTCCTGTACGGTCTCCTGTAATAGAACAGTCAAAATGAATAAACAAAGGTTTAGAGTATACTTCCTGTGGTACAAGTTCGGGTTCAAAAAAATCCCTGTATTGAAGTTTATCTAACATACCAATCATAAGAATATTCGTTTTAAACGGATTCTTAGGTTCTACCATACATTGCTGTATCGAAGGATAAGAAAGAAATCTCGTTACACCTGATACGGATATACCGCATATATCCATCAACGCTCTATCCATATTCATTTCAAATTCCTGTTTATGTTCCACAGGAACTTCTTCTATTGCATATCCTTGTGCAATGTATGTCTCACTATCTTCATTATCAGGAATGATTTTAGATGGTAAATTAGAACCTCCTACGGCTACTCTAAATTTCCTTCCTGAATAAGTACCTTGTGGTTTTACTTCATAGAGTTTTGCATCTGCAATATAAACTCCTTCTTTGCCTTTTTGTTTCTTTACGTAGGTTTCGATAAAGTCATACTCTGATTTCTTGGATGATACAAGGAACAACTTACCTCTGATTTTACCGTCAACGATAAAACGAGATTTGATACGAGCAAGAACTGAAGTGTATGTCTCCATAATTCTCGTTTTTTCAAACTCAACCTCGGCTGATTTTGTAAAATTTACCTCGTCCAAAATTCCACAATTATGCGACACCACGTATCCGCTTGGAGTTTCTATAAGGAAATTATGAGTTTCAGGAACATTTATAACATCATAAACATCTGTCTTTTTAGTCGTTATTTTTGTCACTTTTTTTACTTTCACTCTTTTCTCTCCTTTTCTTTTTAACAAGATTTGTTATACAATATATTCCTGACGTTTTACAATTTCCGCTATCTAAATCCATACCCTCGGTTAAATCTTTTGCTTCAACATATTCACCTGAAGCAAGTCTAAGTTTATGGTTATAAGTACATCTTAAAACACAACCGTCTTCTAATTCAATTTCGATTAGGTCTGTTTCTGTTCCTGTTTTTCTGATTTCCACAGGTGAATCTGTTAATTTAATTGTTCCATCATCATACTTTGTATAAACTCTTACACATTGACCCTCTAAAGTTTTTAGAGAGCGAACACCTTTTTCGGTAAAAATCCTTGTTTTTTCATCAAGACAAAGGATAGCCTTACCTAATGAGTGTTCAGGCTGTGAACCTACCGTAAATTTGATATCAGCGTTTTCCGTTTTATTCGGTACGTATTCGAGATATTTCGTTCCTGTTACAGTACCTCTTGCCATAAACCAAGGTGAATGTTGTAACAAACTTTGAAACTTATTAAATGCAACACCTTTTGAAAGTTGAAGAGTAGCATTAAAGAATACTACGAATATTGTATCTCCACGACCAAGACCAAAGTATAGGTTAGGGTCTCTCAAACACATCGTCCAATAAAGAGTATAAGCAAGACCTATTACCGCTATTGTGGATTTTCCGCATCCGATTGAATTATGTGCTACAATGCCACTTTCGGTAACAAAATTATGATGCTCTTCAACCGTTAAATCATAAACATATTCTTCTCCAACATATTCGATAGAGACAACACTCAATTCATTACATCCATCTGAAGGCAACAAAAGAGTTCCTATTTCTAAACCATTATCAATGCTTATCCACGTTATATTACTATCTATAAATTTATGATTAGATGTTGCCTTGATACTTTTTCCGTTATCAAGGGTTATCTTGTAAACCTTCTTTATCCCTGTACAAAAGGCTTGTGTAAGATGACCAACAGTATATTCGTTTCTCTTTATATCAAACGAGTATACATATTCGTCTAAATCTCCTATTTCAGCCAAGTCCTTCATTGTTACATTCTTGCCATTTAGTAAAGGAATTAGCGTGTCACCTGTTAAACAGCCACCAAGCACTATTTCAGAGAAGTTTTTACTCTCGTCAAATATTTCCCTTAACTTTTGTCTCCAATAAGGGAATATATTCTTTCCATTGTTAGTAAACCACCCTGCAAACTCGTCGCTCTCGATGAACTCGTCTATACTGACAGGAACTTCAATAAAGTCATCCTCGTATAACTTCTTCAGGGTTTGGGAGTGCCCCTGCTCCGTGTACTCACCGAGAATCTTTTTGACCGCTTCCTGCTCTTCAGGACTTAACTTAGCAAGAACATTGTCTGTAAGTTCTGACATTACTTCTTATCCTCAATCTTCTTGTATTCTTCTCGAATGCAATGACTAATGAAAGCCGATGCGGAAGTCTCGTGATAGTTAGCCAATGACTTTAGTTTCTGTTTATCATTCTTAGTCATCGACACTGTTATTACTGTTCTTTTGATTTCGTCAGGCATAAATACCTCCTTTGTAAATAATTCTGCTTTATATATTATACAGTGATTATTTATTTCAAGCAATAAAAAGGAGACAGCATTGTGGAAGTTGCTGTCTCCCTACTACTAAACAGGAGGTACACGATTGCCGTGATACCTTGGTATAGACCGCAACGAGCGTGACTTTACTGTGATTCATCCCTGTGTAAAAGTAAAGTTGTCACGGTCTATTGGTCACTCTGAAGGGAATTGAACCCTTGTCTCCACCGTGAAAGGGTGGTGACTTAACCACTTGTCCACAGAGTGATAATTGGCAAGTGAGAGATTCGAACTCTCGGTGGCTTTCGGCAATCACTTCCGTATGCGGATGATATTGACCCTACTACGCCACACAATCAGATAATGAAGATAACCACTCGCATCCCACCGTTCTGTTAGAACTCAATTAGAGGTATTAACGATTACTCTCCCTCGCTTATACATTCTTCACACGCCAAAGCCTTGTCCGTTTCTTCGGCAACCTGCTGTCGCATTTAACCTGCCTCTGCCAACTTGCCATTTTGTCGATGTAGGTCGTCATCGACGAACGAGAAGATTTTAGGATAACATCTTCAAACCATTGGCGCAGACAACAAGATTCGAACTTGTACTAGTATTGCTACTAGGAAGGATTAGCAATCCTTTGGGTTACCGTTACTCCATATCTGCAACTAGTTTGCTTCGGCAGGATTCGAACCTGCAAATGTGGCTTTTTGTCGGCAATTACCACTCCAATAACTTCGAGCATAAGCCAACTTTTTATTGCTCTAAGTCCGTTCGCTCTCCCATTGGGCTACGAAGCATTATTATCAGATACTAACCGTTTCGGATATCTTTTGCAAGTAGAACTCTCTGTTTTATACTTACCTTTTCACTAGCCTGTTCCGATGTTTTTATGTGCCAATGCCATTGCGTGCTATGTTGACACCCTTCTTGTTGTTGAAGAGGATACCTCTCTATCAAAAGTTTCGAACCTTTTGATAGTGGCATTACAGATAGTACCTGTGGTTGAGGTAACAGGATTCGAACCTATGAATGTGGGAGTCAAAGTCCCATGCCTTACCACTTGGCGATACCTCAATATTTAATTCAGCAGGTAAGGATTTGCACCTTACATAGCACTCTTTTATAGATAGTCTGTGCCTTTAACTATCCTAAGCGTCTACCTATTCCGCCACTGCTTCATATCAAGTATATTAAAGGAACGCCTTTTGAGATTAAATCTCTTTAACGGACTAGGCAGGGATTAACATTATGTGGATACCAACGCTTATGAGAGATATTGTTTATGAGGTTGCCGTACCGAGGGCGTTATTTACTTGTCAAGATTCATGTTTTTATTATATTGATTAGGGTAGCGTATTTCAACTACTCTTCGTCGTCTTTACCAAAACTAAACTTAGTAAAGGATGCGTTCTCACTTTTGAGAACTCCGTCTATGTACTCTTGGTCTTCCATGAACTCACACATACGGCTTACAACAGGTGACAAACCAAGAGCAAGTGTATTGTCGTCGAGTTTATCTGCGTCGCCATGACACCCATCTTCCGCAAGATAGAGGATGTAAAACATCAATGCCTGTGCCAGTTCGGTTGTGATTTGATATCTTGCTCCCATCATCTGACACGTATTGGTCATTTTATCGTCTATCTTAGGAGTTAAGTTGCTTTTCGGAAACAAATTACAATAAATAATTTTCTTTCTCCTTCTTTTTTGTCCTCACTTCTCTAAACGGAAAGTAAGAATTGAATCACCACTGATTTATTCAACTATTGCAATGATTGAAGGAAAATCCATGACGTATATGGTCTCGCCTTTTTCTTCATAGGCTTTAATGCCACGCCATCCGTTCTTAATGATAATCTTTGTTCCAACCTGAAACTCCTGATATTCAGGGTCTACCTCTTTAGGAAGTTTGACTATCTCGTAAATCATGCTGTCCTGTCCAACGATATATAAACCTGAAGGACTTTCCTTGTGCTGTTTTACAAAACAGTGTCCCAACATAGGGGTATAAACTCTACTCATTTTGCACCTCTCTTAGTTTCTTATTGTTCTCTGTACATAATCACAAGACAGAACGTATCATCCTTACTGTAAGTCATATTAGATTCAACGATACAATTCCCGATAGTTCTAAGAAAATCGTTTACCCTATCATCAAAATCCTTATCAGGTCTTTTCGTGGTGAATGTTTTTATCTGCCACGGTCTTACATCTATGTCAGGCTTGACCAAACGAGGAACATCGGCACACTCCCTACAAAAGAAGCGTCCATCGGTCATTCCATAAAGTCTGTTTGTCTGTTTACCACAGTTTTCGCACTTATTCATTTTTCTTCTCCACGTTCAGTACAATCTACGCTTGTTCTCTTCAACTTAGGATGTTCAATCTCTTCAAGAATCGTTAATTTGAATACATTTCTTATTTCATAACTGCCATCTTTGTTAGTAAGGACTACTGCGTTAGAAAAGTATGTTGGTTCTCCCGAAGTAGAAAAGTAGTTATCTCCAACCTTCATATAGGCATTAAAGCCTTGAAAATATGCGATACAGTTAAACCAGTACATATTGTTAGGGATAGTTCCATCCAAGAGATATTCTAATCCCTTGATAATTGCCCATCTACTAGCCTTGGTACAACTTGTAGAACACCAACCGCCACTTACCGTGGTAAACTGTCCACTAGCCGTGAGAACGCCTGTTACGGTGTTAGGGAAGGATTTAGAGAATACTCTGCTCCATATACAGGAAGCAACGTATATCCTTCCATCAGTTGTTTCTCCATCTTCGAAGTATGACCTGTCTGATTCTGCTTCTACAACATTAGCAAATAGATGAAAAGATTCTACATCTAATCCTACCGCTTCTGCCTGTTCTTCCATAGAGGCATTGTACTGTTCCTCTTCGGTCATGTCTTCCCATGCGGTCTCAACATCTTCATCTGCAAAGCAAGTCCAATTTACTGTCAGTAATACTGTACACGCCATTGTTACTGTCAACAGCGTGGCAAGTATCTTCTTTGTGTTTGTCTTCATTAAAATCTCCTTTATTGTCCTCGTATTATCTTAACGATGTTTTAGGATTAAATCTTCACTCGCTGATATATCTTAATACAGGGAAGACCTGTTCAACCTCAACTTCCACTGTCCTGCCTTTGTACTGAACCGTGGTGTTGTAGTTTCTAAGCAGGTACTTGACCTTATCCGTGAAGTATTTGCCCATAATCTTGAAGTCAACTTCTACCTCGAATGATACTACTCCGTACTCGTCATCACAGTTGGTATACTCAATCTCAAAGTCGTTGAACTGATTGCCCCTGCATATATACTCTTTATTTGCCCTTATTTTCTCTTCTACGAGTTCTCCAAGAGCATCAAGGATAGAACCCTCGTCCACAATATGCTCGGCTTCTCCGTTGATGATATCGTAGTGTAATTGGATATCGAGTTTATAGAGTTCAGGCAGGTCGCTCTCATTAAGAGATAACTTGTACTTACTGTACGATTCATTTGCTTCTACCTGCCTTTTTGTGATATTGGCATTTGTTCCATCAAATACATCCTTATCATATCTAAGCGTGCTCGGAATAGATATTGAACCAAGATTAGGGCAATCTGCAAATGCTCCATCCTCAATCTTTGTTACGTAATCAGGGATATACAAAGATATAAGACCGCTTTCGGAAAAGGCATATGTTCCTATTGTAGTAAGAGATTGAGGTAATCCTATATATTGCAAATTGTCGCAACCTAAGAAACAACCGTCAGGAATTTTAGTAATTCCTTCAGGGATTTGAGTAACAGCACTTCCAAGTGTTTCACCACTCTTTACATAACCAAGATTTGTACAACCTGAAAATGCACTTATGCCAAGGTCTACTAATGTAGATGGAAGGTAGACCGTTTCTAATTGGGTACAGTCTTCAAATGCTCCTGAACCTATTTTAGTAACCCCTTCAGGTATAATTACTGTTTTAACAGAATTATTAGAAGCAAACGCTCTTTCTCCAATTTCAGTTACTTCGTTAGGTATAGTAATGAGGGTAACTTGTTTTTGAGTTGCTTTCTTTGACTTTTGAAGACCAAGGCACTTCGTTCCGACAATAACATATTCGTTATTTTCATCGGTCATCTTCGTTCCTTCGAATGCTGTCTTATCTACTTCAATTCCACTAGGTATAGTAACAGATAAATTTTTACAATCCTTAAATGCCTGTGCTCTGATTCTTCTAAGCGAAGAAGGGAACTTAACATCAGTAAGAGCCGTACATCCTTCAAAAGTGTTAGGGTCTATCGTTTTCATTCCATTAGGCAAAGTAATTGATTTTAGTTTTTTACAATTTTTAAACGAACTACGACTAATGTCACAATTATCTGCTAATCCAACTATCTTCTCAATACCGCTATTTTCAAAAGCACATTCTTGAATATAAGTAACAGCACCCCAATTTATGTTTGTCAAGTTAGTGCAATTTCTAAATGCACCAAACTCAATTCTTTCTACTGAAGGGCAATTTATTTTTTTCAAGTTTACACATCCATCAAATGCACCTGCCTTGATTGTGTCAATATTCAAAGGAATAGTTATTTCTTCAAGTGAAGTACAATCTTGAAATAAAGTCATAGGGATTCTATCGTAGTTCTCATTATCAGGAAGGGTCACTTTTGTAAGGGAAGAACATCCCTTAAAAGCACTTGCATCTATACTTGTAACTGAAGATGGGAAGTTAATTTCTTTAAGTGAAGAACAACTTAAAAAAGCACCTGTTGATATATTAAATATTCCTTCAGGCAACAAAAGCGTTTCAAGAGAAGTACATATACTAAATAATTGGCTTGACAAAATTTCAATCTGTGAAGGTATATTTATTTTCTTTAGTGCAATACACTTAGTAAAAACACCTTCTCCAAGGTCTTTTAATGATTCAGGTAAGACTACTTCAACAAGTTCAGGGAGATTTGCAAAAGCACCTCCTAAAATATATTCAATACCTTCTTCAATGATTATCTTTTTGACGTGAGGTAATTTGCCTAAAAAAGAAAATTGACGAATCCTTTTTATTTCTTTTTCTCCAATTTTTGAAGGTATCTTCAACTCAAAAATATTGTCAATATCGGATTCGTCTGTTATTCCACTAATGGCATCGTAGTCATATTCAAATTCAACTAATCCCTTGACACGCTCTTCACAGTATTTCTTGATTTCCTGTTCTACATTAAATCCTGCAATCTCTGACAGGTCTGCATAGGTTTCATATTGATTGTCAGGACGAGAAGGGTTTCCTACGTGGTTATTACGAAGCGTAACTTTTTTAAGAGTTCCGTATTTGTCCGTAAGGATAGCCATAAGGGAATGACCATAATCGTCTTTACCCTGTGTTTTGGCATTACTCTTAGCATCAAAAGGAATATCTTCGTAGTTATTATTCATAAGTACGAAGAACTTATATTTACCACCGCTTACCCAATTTTTATAAGTATCTTCATCGTTGGTATGACACCAAGCCGTACCGCCACCTCCTGCGTACAAGTCAGAAGAGCCATCACCTGTTTTCCTGCCTCCAAACAACTTGTGCATTTCTTCATAAGAGTTGATAGGAACAAGTTTAAAGTTTGAAGAAGTGAACTCCATATTTGCCATCTTCTCGGCATTCTCTTTTTCACGTTCTTCTTGGATTTCTTCTAGTGCCTTTTTTACGTCATCGAACGACATTTCCTTATTGAACTTGTCATCAAGAGAGTTACCGAATTTCTCACGATTTGCTCTAACCCACATAAGGTACTCGTCAAACATAGGTGTAGATTCTTCTTCGAACGTATCAATCTGTTCCTGACTGCCATCAGTATTCTCTCTGTACATACGAGCAATACCTATGAGGTATTTCTCTAGCCAAGAGGGAGAATGAACAAAGGCGTGAATCTTGTTTTTGAATATGTCGTTAATAAGATTAGTAGCAACGGTTTCATCCCAACCTGCGTTCACTAAATCTCTTATAGCATTTCTGTCGTATTTTGTTCCTTCATTGAGTGGACGTATCATAGATATTCTCCTTAGAACATATTAATCTATGATAATTTTACCCCTTAAAAGACCAGTTATCAACGGCTTATCAAATTTCGCCCTTTTCGAGCAGGAAGATGCCGTTCTGTTCAAGGTTAGCCTCTGACAAAGAAATGAAGAACTCCTTGCGCAACGGCTGAATCTGATAGATGCCTGTATTCTCGTCATATCCGATGACCTTACCGAAGTTATATGTTTCTCCGTTAACGCCTGTGATACCAAGTGTGTCCCCTACTTCGATTTCATCGGTATCAAAATCTACATTGAAGATTTCCTCACCCAAAATGAGTTCAATAAGGTCTTCATGCTTGATATATTCTATTCCGTCCTCATAGTTGAACAACCTGTTAAGCGTTGACTGACTAACGCCAAAAACCTTAGCCATTTCGGTCTGTGTATCGTACTTCATCAACTCCTTCTTCAACTTCCTCTTGATAAAGTTTGTGTACTTTTCCTTAAAATCGTTGTACGTCATTTTTTATTGTCTCCTTATTCTTCTACGTTTACTCCGCTTTCCTTGTCTCTTGAAATGTTCTCTATCAAGTCAAGGAATATTGCCGTTTCAACAAATCCACCGATTTCTATGCCTCTGTTGAGGTTGTCATAGTTCTGTTCGAACTCCTCTACGTGTTCCTTGCCAAGATTCTTGGCAACCCATTTCTTACCATATTCCTTCAAATCCATTTCCTGTATCTTCCTCCTTTTAAGGATTCTTCCGTAGGCTTCTTCTATCTCATTCGCCAGTTTCTTCTTCATTTTTGAGTTTCCTTGAAAGTTCTGTCAGGTCTTTGATAACCTCGTCAAGTTCTTTTACTATCTTGTCCTTATCTTTTTCCATTTTCTTAGCACACTCGTCACAAAAGTAGTAAACTCTACAAGACCTCATAACTTCCTTTTTCAGTTTATCTTCAGGAAGAACTTTCTCACAAAAAGAACACTTTTTCATTTTTGCTTTCGTCATTTCAGATAATCCTCCTTTATACCTTCGTTACACTTGATAACATCATCAAGAGTTCTCGGTGTGTAATCAAGGATTTCTACTCCTACGTTATATGCGTTCTTAACATTGACCATGACCTTAAACGCCTGATTCTGAACATTGTTATGAATATGTCCGAACAGGTGAGTTGTGCCCTTGAAATAACCGTTCCACTCGACCATAGGATAGTGGGACAGTATAATCTTGCGGTCATTGTCATATATCTCGGCATATTCCTTTATCCACTCGAAGTAAGGCTTCCAACTCTTATCAACCTTATCATGGTTTCCCTTAACAAGATACTTCTTACCGTTAAGCCTCTCGAAATACTCCGTAGGCTTCTTGGAAGACCTGAACACTATGTCACCCAAGACGTAAACCTCGTCATCAGGCTTGACGACCTTGTTCCAGTTCTCAATAAGGGTTTCGTCCATCTGTTCTACACCACTGAACGGTCTGTGGCACAGCCTTATGATATTCTCGTGACCGAAGTGCAGGTCTGATATGTAAAACTTCATTTTTGATATATTCCTCCAAATAAAAATACTCGTTAAAAACTCCTCACTGTTCTTAACGAGTATCTGTTTTTGAATCTACGCTGATTACCACCAAATAGTATAAAAATCTTCAGCAAGCCAACAGTCACTAGGAAGATTTTCTTTGATTTCTTCTGTGTCGTAAGAACTATATACTATTTCTTCAACTTCTTCAACAGAAGTGTTTCCTTCGATAACAACGATTCCATATGCCCCTCTGTCACTACTATCGCTGTTTTCTATTATGACAAACCTCATTACTTCACCCCCCCCGATAAAATTTCGTTGAGAATGTTTTTCTATAACGATATTTTTAGTATATCATTATTTTGTCAGCCTGATAATCCATTTGAAGAAGAAGTCTTCTAAGACAGGTAAACGATAAGGTTGTCTCTCGATAACCTCGATTTCCTTCCACAACATCAGGTCTCTCGAATTGGTCTTAATATACGTCCTGTAATCTCTCGTGAAGAAGACTTGCAGGAAGATATGATTATAGAACTCAATACGGAGATAATCGTAACCCTGACGAGCAATTTGTAAATTTTTGTGTATGTCGTCCTTGGTCATTACCTGACCTCTAGTTAGTTTCAGGGTCTTATACATTACTTGTAGATATCCTGTTCTAAGAGTGGTGTCTTCTCCTGTTGTGGTGCTTCAGGAAGAGCCACAACTTCCTTGTTGAGTTCTGCGTTCATTTCCTGTACAAACTGTTCAAGTAAAACACGCACTTCGGATGCGGAAATCTCGATACCTTTTGAGAGAAGAATATCGGTTGCGTACTCGATAACCTTCTCCACCTTCGCATCCCCATGCAGTTCTTTGAACATCTGTTCCGTTGCTCTTACACAAGCCTTAACAACTTCTCTCTTAGTCTTGTCATTAAGATACTTGGCAATAAGACCTTTAATGGTTATTCCGAGATAACCGAGGATAGCCGTGATTACTGTGTACAGGATAGTTGCTCCGTACTGTTGAATAAACTCACCGAATGCGTTCATAAAGATTGCACCTCCAATAACTTCATCATTTTATTTTATCTTCGTCATTTCGTTAAAAATGACGAAATTGAATCTCTATTGTTCCAACTTTGCTAACGTTTTTGCTCCTACCACGCCATCGTGCTCTTTAGGTTGATTAGGAAACGCCTTTTTCTGAAAGTTAATCGTAGCCTGTTTGCTTAACTTACCGAACACACCGTCTATTACAAGATTAGCACCGTCTTTTTGATTAAGCAAGTATTGGCAATACTTTACATCGTTACCTACACAATTAAGTTTAATAACTCTTGTAGGTCTTGTATAAGGGTTCTTAGGTTTTGCAGGTTCTACTCCGATAACCTTGCTCTTATTCTCGATAAGTTTCTGTCTCGTAATCGCTCCGCACACAGCATCGGCTTCGATACCTACCGCCTTTTGAAAGTCAAGGAGAGCCTGTTTCGTGGCTTTACCGAAGTCTCCGTCCAGTAGAAGAGAAGCACCTGCTTCGTTCAGTTCCCATTGCAACCAAAGGCAACCTTGCCCTTGCGTTCCAAACGAAATCAAAGAAGTCGGCATTGGATATGGATTGCCTGAAGAACTCTCTTCCTCTTCGTATCTAAGAACATATTGCCAACCGTAAGAAGGGTCGTAGAAACTTCTTGTACAGACTTCCTTCCCTGTGTTGTCTCCTTCTTTACCATATTTACCACCAGTCTCGCTTGAAGAGGCATGAACGATTAAGCCGTTTCCAAGATAGCAAGCGGTGTGGTGTTCCTCATTCAAGAGGATATCGCCCTTGATAAGCGACATTCCCTTCTTGTAAGGGATAGCCTTAAACCCTGCCTTGACGAAAGCCTGTTTCATATTCCCAGTGAAAGACGCTCCGTACTTGGACTTAACAGGAAAACCTTCTACTGCTGTTTCCCATGCCAATATTATAAAAGACGAGCAATCTATATCGGGATTGAGCCAACGCTTGTTCGCATCCTGTGAGTAACCGTGAGAATTGTCGTTGGCAATGTTAACGAGCCAATCGCATACTTTGTTGATTGTCTTTCCCATACTTTCTTCTCCTTTCATTTCTTATGATAATCATGTCCATCAGTACAAATGATTGCAAACATTATTAAAACCATTGTAACTGTAAAAATCAATAATATCCATTCTTCAAGTGTCATTTTCAGTACCAATCATCTTCCTCAAAAGGACAATTCTTTAAAAGAAGAGGACAACCTAAACAATCAGGATAATTAAGTTCACACACTTCTTCTAAGAAGGATTCATAATCATCATAATCCATGGTCAGTTTTCCTCCATTTCTTCATTAAGTTCATCAACATTCATCATCATTGCTCCACAATTCCCACAGAAATCTATGTAATACTGTAAGTCTTTCTTTGCTTCACATTGCGAACAAACATACTCATTGTTATCATTAAGAACCCATTCAGCCGTTCCAAATCTTTCTTTCATCATATATCTTCTCCTTTAAATAAACTTAATACCAACACACATAAACCAGTATACCCAAGTATCAACAGCAAATTCTGTAATGGTAAAGGTATTTAACTGATTGTATTTATTTTCTACAAACGTACATCCTTCCATTATCTCTTTTTGCCCTATACAGATAGGTGTATTGCAAGGTTGTGTTTCCGTTGCATCACCTGTGCAAGTTGCGAAAAACAGATAGTCATAGTCAAACAGAGAAGTTGCTGATGTAATTACACCACCTGTTGCTGATATACTTTGTTTCTCGAAAATCATAGTTTTACTAACAGTAGCATTGGTACACTTTATTCCAGTTACTTTGGTAATATTACTGTATCTGTTATTTGTTCTTGTCCAAGTATTGCCTGAATGAGAATAGCAACAGTAGTTATTGCTATTCCAAAAGTTCAGATTAAACTTGCCTGAACTGTAAGTAAAAGCATCTGTGATTACTTCGGGGATAGTAACAATTCTTTTTGTACCAAGGGTTGATGAAGTAATCTCAAACTCTATGAAATCATAGTTCTCATAATCATCAGACAATGTGAATGAAGTGTCCTGTGCTGAATTATCTACCAGTACAGTTGAAGAGAATATTGGAGTTACAGAACCACTATTCGGTGTATAATATTCCGCTTCCACTTCACTATTACCTACGTTCAAGTAGATATTATTAGTTCCCTTCACAGAATTAACCGCCACAGAATCAACTGTAAGAGAAGTAGGTGTAGCAAGTTTATATACAAAAGTTGTCGGATTGTCAGCAAACCATTGTGTAGCCTGTTCTTTCGTTGTAATCGTTTGGTCAGCAAGAATACAGACTAAAGTATGTCCACTATTAGTGATATAACAATGGTCATCACCGCCTGTCAGACCTGTCCGAGTAACGAACTTATCCGAATAGACAGTCTTAGCACTTGCTGATGTATTTTCACTATCAAGACCTACGGCAACTGTTACAAAATATGTTCCACTACTTTGTGAAACGGCATTTACAGAAACACTACCATCAAAGTATAAAGCATCGCTCCAAGTTTTATCAAAATTTCCACTTTCATCACCTTCACCACCGTATACAGTAGTGCCAAATGATACAGGATATGTATTGCTTGAATATGCTTCATAAGAGGTTTCGCTTGAAGGATAATTGATTGAAACATCATTCTGATAAGATGTTCCATAAGCATTTGTCCCTCTAATCTTAAACAAACTCGCATTGTCAGGTGCGGTAATTACTGTGTTTGTAATATTTATTGTTTCAGAAATAAAGTTCTCACTGCTATCATACCAAAGTACCCTAATAGGATTGTTTGAGCCGACTTTAACAGAATAGTTTTGTCCACCTTTACAATGCGAAAAAGTTTTCGAGCGAATTTGTGTTGTACTTGGGTTTGGTACTCCTGTCGTATCGTTTATCGTACCAAGTTCAGTATCTTCGTTAAAGAAATTCTTCTTACACCTTATTATGTTTAAAGATGATACTCCAACTATGGGTCTTATGTTGCTTGGACTAGGGTCTCCTGAACCTGACTGAAATGGTAGAAAACTATAATTTAAAGATTTAAGAGGGGCATTTTCTCCGTCAAAAGAAGCAATAGCACCTCTAACAGTCTTTGTAGGCATAACCATCATAGTCTTTATCGGATTTACAATATTTTCAGGATGACCAACAGAATAAGGAATGGTATCTGCACTCCCTGTCTTTGTCCTTATCGTATTGGCTATCGCTGTGAAATCTAAATCTAATGTATCGCCATTAACTAAATTAACTGACATATACTTTCTCCCTTGTCTATTCTATGAAAGTAGAAAACGTATTTACCTCTCTGATTCGTACTCAATACCATTAGAAGAACAAACAACAAAATGTCCGTTTGTTCTTTCACCCTTTGATTTTCTTTTCTGAATGTATTCGTTATTCAGTTCATCACATATCTTTATAGAATCTTCCAAGTTATCCGAACCTCTCTGAAAGTGGATAAGACCTCCTATTTTATCAACAAACTTATCATAATTACGCCAATATTTGTCTGCTTTAAAATAAATATCATAACGTGTATCATCAGCACTCTCTAAAACGCTAATCATAGTTGAATCTCCTTTATAATCAATAAAAATGAATTGTGTTCCACTCGTCTCTATCAAGAAATCTCATGTTACTAGGAAAATATTTCTCTGCATCATACAAAGAAAACACCTCTTTGTCTTTACCTGCTTTATTCCAAATAATATCATAGACTTCTTTCCAAACATCAACTAAAGGTTTATTGGTCTCAACAACAACGATATCTATGATTTTGTTTCTTTCATCTAAAATAGGAATTACTACCATTGGTTTCATAAATTTGTTCTCCTTTAAATTTTATATTTACTTAGAAGTTTCCTCCATTCCATGCACTGATAGTAGTAGCAACAATATTTCCACTAGAATCAACGGTTAAGAATTTGTTTTCATCTGCACTTGTTGTAGCAGGTAATCTGTCATCACTATTTTCCCAAGTACCATTATTGTATCTAAGCACCTGACCATCAGTAGGTGAAGAGATAGCAACATCAGAAAGTCCTGCTAATGTAGAACTTCCACCTCCACCGCCAGTAGGAGCATAGATATCTATTACAGTTCCGTCTATATCAATCTCTGCTATCTTAGTTCCTGTTAATTGCAGTTGAGTAAAGGAAACAACAGAATATCCTGTATCATTATTAAGTTCTGATAAATCAGTAGGAATATCACCTGTATCTGCTTTACCACTTAATTCGTTCGATATCTTATCTGAACTCCAAGTCTTATCTACTGCCGTAGTTGAATCATCAATAGTAGCACCGCCACCAGTTGCGTTTAATGTACCGTCAGGGTCAATATTAAGATTAGTGCCTACTTTAATAACACCAAGAGTGTCCGTAGAGGCTTTCGGGATATTTACAACATGATTGTTAGGCGTAAGGTCTGTTCCGTCTATCTGAACACCTTTTATGATAAGATTATAGTCTTCTACGGCAATACTGTTAGGCACTTGTTCTTTGATGTAGAACGTATCATCTGCCCAAGTAGAATCCGTGTTCTGAACATAACTGCCACTTACTAACTTGTAGTAATCTGTATAGTTAGTATCCCAATTCGTAGGCTTTGCTTCCAACAGGAAATAATAGTCAGTAAGACCGAGTTGGATACCTGTACCTGCTACATAGGTATAACCATCCTGTGAGGTCAGAAGTTTCCAACGTGTTGTTCCGTCGGTAACATACATATCGCCCCAAAATACCAACTCACCGTTGTTGCCAGTGATGACAGGATTTCCTGAAGCGTCGTGCTCTCCTGTGTAAGTATTAGCCGAGAATATCTGTAATGCACCTGTACTGTCTGCATCGCCTGAAGGAAGAAACTTGATACCTCCACCAAGAAACGAAGAGATAATAAGGTCGTTTACCGATTCAAAGACAGTTTCTTCATAATAGTACGTATCTGTCGCCCATGTAGAACTCGTGTTAGGCTTGTACTCTCCATCATCATAGATGAAGTAGTCCTGATAGTTTGTAGACCAGTCATCAGGCTCGTCAGTAAGCAGGACGTACCTTACGACAGCGTTGCCCTGCGAGATACTTAACTTACCCTTGATGACCCTGTTACCGTCACGGATGACAACAGAACCGTCTCCGAGAAGACCATTGTTATCAAGTACAGCGTTTGGGTCATTAGTGTTCGGACTAATGACGTTATCGTTATAGTAATAGCCTGATGGATTGGAAGAATAGTTACCTTCAAGGACAATCCACTTGCTGTTATACGTCCATAAAGTGTTAGTCTCCCAAACATAGTAAAGGCTACCGTTGATTGGACTAATGTTAGTTAGTCTTTCTCTTTCGGTAGCAATCATCTTTACAGCCTTGATTGTTCTTACATTGTTTTTGTCACAAAAGACCTGTTTAGTGTCCGTAGTAACATAGTAATTACCGTTGGTAATCGCTGTGCACTTCAGGTCATAAGCGGTAAGTTTATAAATGCTAATATAAATCCCTTCTTTCTGAAGTTATTCTTCCTACGAACACCTTGTAACCAAGATTATTTAGTAGGCTATCCCCCTATATTCTAAGGTTCTTTTATTCTAAAGTTATTTTCTTTATTATACTAAATTGCTAATAGTTTTAAACCTTCTCTAAGAATGTTTTTACTAGCATTTATATCCCTATCTACTTCGTTACCACATTCAGGACAAGTCCAATAGCGAATCTTTAAATCCTTTACAGCCTTGTTCTTATATCCACAGTTGTTACAGAGTTGCGAACTAGGATAGAATCTATCAACCTTGATTAGTTGCTTTCCATACCATTCGCATTTGCAGGTCAACTGTCTTACAAACTCCGACCAAGAAACATCTGATATAGACTTAGCAAGATTATGATTCTTTACCATACCTGCTACATTCAGGTCTTCAATACAGATGTTGTCATAGTCTCTGACAAGTTGAGTAGATAGTTTGTGTAAGAAGTCCTTCCTTTGATTTGTTATCTTCTCATAACATCTAGCAACCTTGATTCTTGCTTTGTTACGATTAGAACTACCCTTTGGTTTTCGGGATAACTCTCTTTGTAACTTAACAAGTCTCTTTTCTGATTTTGCTAGATACTTTAGATTCGGTATCTTAACTCCATTACTTAGGATAGCGAAGTCTTTAAGACCTAGGTCTATTCCAATAGACTGATTTGTTTTAGAAAACTGTTCAATCTCTACTTCGCAACCAAGCGATACATAGTATTTACCGCTAGGCTCTTGTGATACAGTAGCACTTACTATCCTACCTTGAATATCATACTTATCTCTGAACTTCACTTTACCAAGTTTAGGAAGTTGAATACACCTATCAAAAATTCTAATGTTTTGATTAGTAGTATAAGAATTATGGTTATCTCTCTTAGATTTAAACTTAGGATACCCACTTCCTTTAAAGAACATCTTGTATGCTGAATCTAAATTCCTAAGAGCATTCTGTAAAGAAAACTTATCAGGCTCTTTCAACCATCTGTTTTCTGATTTTAATATAGTAAGTAGTTTGTTTGTATCACAATAAGACAATAATCTTTTCTCTTCCTTGTATACCCTGATTCTTTCAGCAAGGAAATAATTATAGACAAACCTACAACAGCCAAAAGTCTTGGCTATAAGAATACGCTGTTCCTTGTTCGGATATATTCTTATCTTGTAGGCTTTGTTAAACATTCACTTCTCCTTCTCCTGTCGCAGGTAAATTAGCCAAGATTTCTGCTACCGCCCTTCTCACACGTTCTCTACTCTTCGGGTCAGATAAGTCGGCAACAACCGAGTTGCTTCCACCAACCTGAATATTTGAATCCGATATGTTGTTCTGTACGATAGACAGGTTCATTATCTTCTCATTGTTCACAACGTCCTTAATGAGTTGATAACTTCTCTCTAACGACCTAGATACATTTTCAATCATTTGAGGGAGATATTCAAGAGCCGAAGGGTCGTTGTTCATTGCCATAAACTCTAAGGCTTTATCCTGATACATAGCCTGTGCCTTATCAAGAAACTCGGTCATCTTAACGATTCTTTCAAGTTCCTGCCTAGCCTGTGCTACTAAAAAGATACTGACAGAATCCTTTGTCTCGTCAATCAAGGATTGAGAGAAGGTCTTATTGGCGATAACATCTTCAGGTCTAAGTGTGTTTACCTGCTGTTGTAGTTCTCTTTTCTTCTTACCCATATGACCTCACAGTAACTCGTTGTATTGTCTGTTAATCCTTTGTATCAAAGATTCTGTTGTTGCCGTTGCTAGAGCCGACTTGCCCTCTAACGCTTGCCTAACCTGCTTATCGAACACTTGTGTCGGGGTAAACTTATAAGACCCCTTCTTCTTATTATATACTAATGTTCCGACATTAGGTATGTCAATCACGGCTTTTTGCAAACGTCCGTCAGTTTTCGTAAGGGCATCCTCGGCTACTTGGTGAACTAACATTAAGGGGTATATCTTCTTATACCCCTGTATCGAACGTTCTGATAACCCTGTAAGGGTAATGATATCCTTATCGTTAATCATTCAAGACTTCCCCTGTATCCGCATCTATGTACTTAACGTTAATCTTCCTAGGCATATCAGGAACAGTAAAAGGAAACTCGATATATTCAATAGATTCTGTTCCTAAGAAGTTCCATGTCTTGCCACCGTCAGTGCTGAATATCTTTGCCTTGGTGTAGTAAGGTCTGCCGTTCTTACCAGTCTTAAATACCGAGAAACACCTTTTGTTCTGATACCTAGCAATTTCATCAGGGCACTCGTCAACCTTATTCCATTCGTCGTCTGTTCCCTGAAGCGGAGACAACGGTTTGAAGTCCATGAGCCTGTTCAGTATTCTTGCTGTCTCTTGGTGACTTGAACTGTTCAACTCTTCCATCTGACTAATCAGGTTCATTATCTGCTGTTTCTTTTCAGCAGAAATATTGTCAGCAAGTTTTAATTCTCTATTCGCATATTCCTGAAGTGTCATCTTCGCCCTCCCTTAATTCCATAAGCATAGGTTGAGCACTCTCAATGTCAATCTTAGCCCTTAGACACTCAATGCTCTTACGTTTTCTATCTAACTTAAAGAACGGACATTCTTCACCGTAACACTCTGCAAACTCTTCGGTTGTTGAACTGACAATCGTTGTTCCATAAACAAAATTGTTTTCTGTGATTTTCCTATATGTACATTTCATAGCCTATTGCCTCCTTTATGCAGAAGCAAATGAACTATCAGAACCATCACAGTGTATATTAAATCTGATAGTAATATCTGTCAGTTCTCCGCATACCCTGTTGATTTCAATGTCCTTTACTTCAGACAGGTTTATTCCTAAATTATTAGGGATAAATGATAGCACCTGCTTTCCTGCTGAATCTTTTTTAATCTCTTTTAATCTTTTATCTGTCATTGTCTTTTATCTCCTCAAACATAGATATTTGTTCTGTGGTTATCTTGTGTGGAAAATGAGCCTTAGTATGAGGCTTGTATTCCTTACTTGTGTCATAGGCATCCATTTCACAAAACTCAAACTCCTTGCAGGTGTTGATACATTTTGTGGTGGATTCAGCCAGTATCTTGCGCTTTGCCTGACAGTAGATACCGTTTCCGACATATAGATTTATACAGTAGCGACAATATTGTTTCATTTTGACACATCCTTTGTCCAAATCGTCATGTAACCGTTTTCTTTCACCTTTCTAGCAAATTCTTGTTCCTTCAAAGATTTGATTGCTATATCTAACGCCTTTTCATATTTCTGATTCAAACATACTGCCAACTCTTTAACTTCTTTTAAAATATCTATTGCTTCTTCGTCGCTTATTTCTGTACCATAAGGTTCGGGTTCTTCATCACTTGGCATCCAAGCAACTATCCTATCTTTACTAGTAAGAGCAAAACCTCCACCAGTAAAATAGTCAGCCGAAACTCTTCCATCAACAGTTGTTATCCAACACCTGCAATATTCAGAGGGAACACCTTCACTAATAGGTGTCCACTTCTTCTCTTTTTTCTTCTCGTAAAACGAGCAGGAATCCGCAACGTATTCGTCTTTTACTCCGTTTGCTTTGCACAAATCTTTGTGAATACAACCCTCACAATTTACCATCTTTATCACCTTCTTTCCATTTCCAATTATACCTTTCTGCCACCTCTCATATCTGCACCACAATTCGGGCAAAATTTATATTCCCAAGGTGAGTAAAGACAATCGTCTGATACCTTTATCATTGGACAATCTATATGAATAAATCCTCCACAATAAATTCCTCCATCTGTCCATTGGTCTATTCTTTTCCACTTGCCCTGTGGTCTTTTTTGACCATCTTCTAAGCCTTGAACATATCCAATATCGAAGTTATCTCTGATTTCAACCGTCGGGGCATTTTCAATTAATTTACACTTGTAAAAACTATCTTCATTTCTGAAATTTCGGCATGTCTTACAATTATGACAACACAAATTATCAAATGCGTCTTCAAGATATTCACGCCTGATTAAATCATTGTTCATTGTCTACCTCCTGTTCTGGGTATACCTGTTCGCCTCCTATCAGAACCTTAACTTGCTTCTTCTGTTCGGCTTCGAGCAATCCGTATTTGTACCCACGTTCCCATGCTTGTGCTACTATCTGTTCGATTGCCCCCTTCATTCCCTCAAGATTTTTCAGTTTTGTTTCTGTCTTTGTCTTACTCATTGTCTGCCTCCCTCATATCATCAACCAAAGTGTCAATATACAATCTTGTAGTCTTTTTAGTGTGAATATCAGTACAAGCCACATATCCGTTAGTATTTTCTATAAGGTGTCCTATTTTGTACTGTCTATCATTAAATTCAAATATTTCGCCTGTGTGCATAAATCCTATGGTTGTTTTACTCATTGTTCTACCTCCTAACAAATTACAGGCTTCGTTCCTAACGTGCAATGACATATTCCGTCTCCACCGTTTGACGGATGTGAAGGACAGTTCTTACAAGCCTGTGGAATATCCACAAAAGCAGGAGACGTAGATACCATAGGGAAGGTTGGAGTTTTCCTAGATGCTCTTTCGTATCCTTCGGCAAATCCTTGTTCATAACCTCTTATATAATCATCCCTCACATTCGTGGCTATATCTCTACATTCGGTAATGGATGGTTTTTCTGCGGTTTCATAGAAAATCTTTTGCAATTCCTTTTTGCTAACTGTCGGGGCATTGTCGATTTCATCAATAATATCCGATACAATACCTTCTTCCGATTTACTCCCAATATAATCACAGGAATATACATATTGAAGTTTTCTTTTTAAAGCCTCACGGCTAATCAAATCGCCCTCGGTTAAAACAGGTGTGCCATTTGCGATTGCCGTGTGAATATCATATCTGTAATCTTTTCCATTCTGTATTGCTTTTACAATTTCTTCGGGTATATCAATTATCAGTTTCATTCTTTATCACCTCTCATACTCTTTTAAAGAAAAATTCATAGTTCCATATTTTTTATATTTAATATACTGATAAGCATATTCAACCAAAGCACCTATCAATGTTGAATGTTGATAATAATTT
>Ga0310696_10000143_pt1 | contig 127433 bp, 114 predicted proteins | sample AusTroGonzalo_MG_4_FD_203885 | JGI IMG/M metagenome (GOLD analysis project Ga0310696, IMG submission 203885) | Bovine rumen microbial communities from tropical cattle in Woodstock, Queensland, Australia - Gonzalo_02 (v2) (version 2) | ecosystem: Host-associated > Mammals > Digestive system >...
TGCGCACTTTACAAGTCAAGGCGAAACTATGCCGCCATCCAGCCTTGACGAAGTTATCAACACCCAAGGAATACAACGATGAAAAAGTTTAGAATTCCCCCTTGCAAGAACCATAGCTTGTCTCCGAGGGTTGTCAAAGAGGCTTCGCTACCGCTTCGCCGACGCTTCGCGCCACTGAACCACCTCCTACATCCTCATAATCAATAGAAGATATTAAGGTTGCGGCTTCGCCGCATAAGGCTGGTGCGTTCCGCATAATGGCATACGTCCTTGGATTGTCCTGTAGAATCATATTGTGCATTATACCATAATCTCGGCATCGCAGATGCCGCTAAAAAACATATTTCTCATTTGCTGGTGGCTGAATCGCGCGAAGCGGGAGGCGTAGCGGTAGCGAAGCCCAATTTGCCAGCCGTCGGAGTTATTCTCCGCGATGGGTGAAAAACGGAGATGCGCCCAGGCATTTAAGCCCGGAGAAATCCGTTGAGCTCCAAAATCGACATAGACCCGTTCTTGACATACCGGCCTGGCGGCAGTCCGCCGGAAATCATCTCCGTTCCACCATCGGACGGGAAATGGTATAATAACGGCCACGACAGGAGAGGCTATGAGAAGACGAGACTTCATAAGACTTGCGGCGCTCGGCGCGCCCGCGTTCCACATCGGCTCGCTCAAGGCGGCGCCGCTCGCGAAGAGGATTGCCCAGGGCGAACGCATCCGCGTGGCGCTGATAGGCTGCGGCGGGCGCATGCAGACGCTTCTGGAGCCCATCATGGCGGAAGAAGTGGTGGCCGTCGCCGACCCCGACCCGAAGATGCTCGACGCGACGCTTGCGCGCATGGCCCGCATCCCCGGCGCCCATGACCTCGCCCGCGTGCGCCGCTTCCCCTGCTACCGCGAGATGTTCGCGAAGATGGCGGACGAGATAGACGCCGTGTTCATCGCCACGCCCAACCACCACCACGCCCCCGCCGCGATCGCCGCCATGCGGCGCGGCATTCACGTCTTCGTGGAGAAGCCCATGGCCTCCACCGTGGCCGAGGCGCAGATGATGGGACGCGTCGCGAAGGAGACGGGCGTCGTGACGCAGGTGGGCAACTTCGGACACTCCACGAAGGCGATGCGCATGTGCGTCGAGGCGATCAAAAGCGGCGTGATCGGCGAAGTGCGCGACGTGTGGTGCTACGACGACCGCCTGAACTCCATGCTGCACCGCCCGAAGTCTTCCCCTCCGCCAGCCGGCATGGACTGGGACTCCTGGTGCGGTCCCGCCCCGCTCTGCGACTACTACGGCCCCACAGAGGACCACCAGGGCCTCCACCCGCACGACTGGCACTCGTGGATCGGCTACGGCAACGGCTCCATCGGCAACATGGGCACGCACATCATGGACGCCGCCTTCTGGGCGCTCGACCTCGGCGCCGCGCCGCCCGTGTCAGTGGAGGCCATAGACGCCGTATTCGCCTGCCCCGGCGCATGGGCCTGGCGCGACACCATAGATTTCGCCTTCCCCGCGCGCGGCGCCCTCCCCCCCGTCACGCTCCACTGGTTCGACGGCGTGAAGAACGGAATCCCCTACGACAAGGAGCACGTCGGACGCACCGGCATCTGCCACAAGCGCGAATTCCAGAACCTTCCGCCCGTCATCGAGGAGACAGAGCGCGAATACGGCCTGGAGAAAGCCCCGTTCCTCAACATGGGCTCGCTCTTCGTGGGCACCAAAGGCAAGATCTGGTTCAGCCACCACAGCGCGCTGAGGTTCTTCCCCAAGACGCTCGGGCCTGAGATCAAGAAGTCGCGCAATTTCTCCTACAAGACCACCGAACACACCCAGGAGTTCTACAACGCCATACGCGAGAGGCGCGAGGCAAACACCGGCTTCGTCTACTCCGTACCGCTCGCGGAGACTCTGCTCCTGGGAAACGTCGCCGCCAGAGCCGGGAAGAAGAAGCTCTTGTGGGACGGCCGCCGGATCGTGAACGACGACTCCGCGAACGCCTTCCTCTCGTCCAAACCGCGAGCCGGCTGGTCCGTCTAAAAGGCAATTCCCCACTCCTATTGTCCTATCCTACTCGTCCTATCCTCCTATTCGTCCTATCCCCCTCCTACATCCTCTCCTCAATGAAAAAGCTAGTCATAATCGGCGCCGGCGGCATGGGCCGCGAAACAGCATGGACGATCGAGCGCATCAACGGCATCGCCCCAGCATGGGAGATCGTCGGATTCGCTGACGACGCTCCCTCTCTGCAAAACGGCTCCGTCGATGGCCTCCCCCTTCTCGGGTCAGTCGAAAAGGCCGCGCAAGACCATCCCGACGCCGCATTCTTCATCGCGGTGGGCGACAACGGTGTCCGTGAACGCATCTACAACAAGCTCCCCGGCCGGGAATTTCCAGTAATCGCCGATCCGTCCGCCGATATCGCCCCCACGGCCGAACTGCGCCAGGGCGTGCTGGTCGGACCGCATGCGGTGGTGTCCGCCGGCGCGAAGCTGGGCATGTTCGCGCTAGTGAACGCGCGCGCCGGCGTGGGGCACGACTGCGTGCTGGGCGACTTCTCCCAGGTGTGCCCCGGCGCTACGCTCTCCGGCGGAACCGTACTGGGCGACCACGCCTTCGTGGGAAGCAATGCCTGCACCGCGCCGGGCGTCAAGGTAGGCGCGCATGCTAAAATCGCCGCCGGCACGCCAGCCTACGGAAATGTGGGCGACGGCGACACACTCTCACCTTTCGGAACGCTCAAAGCCCAACTTGGTGGTTAGGCTTGTCCGCCGTAGCCTTGGCGTAGGCGGATGGTTGGGTGGTTGTCACTTTGCAAGCTTCACCGTGGTGCGCGGCGGAATGCGCACGCTCTTTCCGGCGAAGGTCAGTTCGCCCTCGCCGCCGTTGCCTGTAACGGTCACGACGCCGTCGGCATACTTCACCACCACAGGTCCCGACGGCGTCGGCACGCTGCCCTCCATCTTCTTGAGCCCGCCCGGTGCAGGCGCCACCGAATACTTCGCGAAACCGGGGGCCGTGGGCGCTACGCCGAGGAAGTAGCGTCCGAGAAGATACACCGGGCTCGCGCCCCAGGCATGGCAGAAACTGCGCCCGAACGGACGGCCGTACATGGCGTAGATGGCGTCGCCCTTCTCGCCGGGGCTGTAGAGCTCCCAGAAGGTGTCCGCACCGAACTCGAGCATCCCGCCCCAGTAGGAGCGTATCTCGCCAAGGACGTCGGACTGTCGCCCGAGGGCACATAGCGCCTCCAGCTCGTAGAATCGCATGTAGGGGGTCTGTATCTGCATGAGATTCGGGTCCAGTATGCCGTTGGCCGCCACGCGGTCCCGCTCGGCGCCGGAGAAGTAGCCGTGGAAGAGCGCGAAGATGTTCGCGTACTTTGTGATCTGCGGATTGCGAGAGCCATCCTTGTTGAGCGCGTGCACGAGAAGCCCGCGCTGCTCGTCGTAGAACGCGGGGAGTATCTTCGAGCGCAGACCGTCCGCCTTCTCGCGGTACGACGCGGCGCGGACGGAGTCCTTCGCGAATTCGGCGCACTTCGCCATCGTCTCGAGCGCCTTCACGAGAAGTATCTGCTCGAAGGCGACGGGGCCGCCGTTGTTGGCGAGGGGCTTGGGCGCCCAGTCCACGAACACCCAGTCGCCCGGACGTCGCTCGTACATGCCGTCAGGCCGGCAGCGCGAGAGGCAGAAGTCCATGAGCGTGACCATGCGGGGATAGACGGCGCGAAGGAAGGCGTCGTCCCCCGTGTAGAGATGATAGTCGGCTATCGAGTTGAACCAGTAGAACGAATAGTCGACGATCGTGTTGAGGTGGCGCACCACGGGATCCTTGCCGCGCAGGGCCCATATCGTGCGAGTGACGGACTGCGCGTCCGCGAACGTGTAGTAGTTCATCAGATAGCTCTGGTAGGCGTCGCCGCTCCAGAGCCAGCGGTCGCGCTTGAGTCCGTCCAGGAAGAACTCGCGCGTGGAGAGGTGGAGCGTGTTCACTGAGACGTCCCAGATGCGGTTCACGAGGGGATCGTCGCACTTGAACGAACCCTTGCACTGGATCGGCAGCCATTCGAAGTCGGCCGCCATGCCGCCTACGGAGACGCCTGGTTCAAGGGGCCGCACGCAGATGTGGCGGAACGCGCGGGAGACGGGAGCGCGCCATCCGGGGGCGGACGGCAGATCGACGATCTCCCAGACGTCCGCCTTGTCCGACAGCGCTTCCTTCTCGCTTTCGCCGTAGGTGATGCGCACGCGCCCCGGTCCCTTCACACCGCGGAAGATCGGGAAGGCGAACGTCTCGCGCCCGAAGTCGGCGATGATTCCACCGCCGGGGAGGTTCTTGCAGGACGTGGGCTCGATGAAGCGCACGGGAAGCTTCCAGTCGGCGGGGCGCACGTCGGGGTCGGCGAAGTCGGGCGAGGTGCCGGCCGGGACGGGGCTGCCAGAATCCCAGTCGGCGCGCCACGTGCCGTCGCTCGCCACTGTACGCCCCTTCACGAGCAGCGCGGGGAGTCCGGCGGTGTTGGAGAGCTTGAACCTCAGCGTCACCTTGCCCGCGGGGAGCTGCACGCGGAAATGCCCGGCATTGAACGCGATCGTGGGAGAGCCAGTCACGTTGCAGTTGCCGCCGCCGTCCGCCCACACATCCACCGTCTCCGGCTCGGAGAGCGTGAAGGACTTGGTGAACGACACCACGGGATAGGGCGTATACTGCGGCCACATGACGGGCGTTATGCCGCCCCATTCGAGGCGCCGCTCCTGCACCTTCCCGGAGTGGTATACCTCGAAGTCTCCGGGGTACCACATCCAGCGCGCGCCGGGTGCGTGCGAAGGCGCGGGGATGTCGTCGAAGCCCAGCATGGCAACGCCGCTCTCCTTGGCGGCGGCGAGTATCTTCACGAGCCACTCGGACTTCATGCTCACGCCGCGCGCGTTTGGCGAAATGTCATGCGAGAATAGGATGAGCGCCTCGTCGCGCTCGGCGGCGCGGCGCACGGCGCGGCAGAGGTCGTCGATGTCGGTCCCGTACGCCTCGCCCACGCCGACGCCCTTCATGACGGTGCGCGACTGGAGCTCGGAGGCGGGGATGAACGCGTCGTCGCGCTGGGACAGCGGCGGAAGCGCGCCGCGCAGCAGCCCCTTGGGGTCGTAGCGCGTGGCGCGGCCGGCGCGGAAATGGACTATTCCGCACTTGCGCGCGAGGAACTCGTCCGTCGCCTCGTTGCGGCGGTTGTTCGGATAGGCCATGGACTTCGGGCGGTGGCCGATCTTGGCGAACATGTCGAGCTGCGGCTGCACCTCCTCCCGCCAGAACGCCTCGGGCGAGCCGGTGCGCGCGAGATAGGCGTTGGCGTCGCCGTGCCTAAGGGTGTGCGGGCCCACGGTGTGTCCGGCGTCGATGAGCTTCTTCAGCTGCGCGAGAGCGTGGTCGTCCAGCTTGCCGTTGGGGAAGAACGAGCATTTGGCGCCGTATTCCGCGAAGAGCGGGATGTTCGCCGCCCACCGATCCCAGTTGGGATCGTCGAACGTGAGGCACAGCACGCCGCGCGCCATGGCGGCAGATGACGCAAGAACGGCCGCCGCCAGAACGGCCCGTCTCATAAATGACACATGCACATTTCTTTTCATTGTCGTATTCAATCCTTTTCTTGCCGGCATATGCCGAACGACGGCACAACCTGCTCACGTCATGCCATGCCGGTATCATATCATAATCCCGACGTTTCCCGCAAGCCGAAATCAGGTCTGGCGGCGCGAGCGGCGTTTTTTTGATATACTATCAATGGTTTCGGGGCGGCGGCCCCGCAAGGAGAAGTGAAATGGAGAAGAAACTATATCTCGACGCGCGCGACTTCCTGCGCGACACCTGGCGCCTAGGCCGCGCCGTGCTTGACTCCGGCTGGACGCCCGACGTCCTGATCGCCCTCTGGCGCGGCGGCGCCAGCCCCGGCGTGGCGCTCCACGAGTTCCTCAAGATCCACGGCGTCTCCCCAAGGCACATGCCCGTCAAGTGCTCCAGCTACACTGGCATCGGGGAGAGCAGCGCGGACGTGAAGTTCGAACACGCCGAAAGCGTCCTGAACGCACTCGTCCCGGGGACGAAGGTGCTTGTGGTGGACGACGTGTTCGACACGGGCCGCACCGCCGCCGCCGTCCACGAGAAGATGGCCGAGCGCGGATGCGAGATGAAGATGGCCTGCGTATACTGGAAGCCGTCGAAGAACGTAACGTCCTACAAGCCCGATTTCTACGTCACCGCCCTCGAGCGCTGGATCGTGTTCCCGCATGAAATCGAGGGTCTGACCCCCGAGGAGATCATGGACAAAGACCCCGTGCTTGCCAAACTCGTCAGGATATGATAAACTATGCGCCGTTTTTCGCCCCCGAGGGCGGAAGACGGAAAGGTGGTGAATCAAAGGCATGGCAATTCAGATAAAGCTGAAAAAGGGCGACACCGTCGAGCGCGGTCTCAAGAAGCTGAAGAAGATCCTGGACAAGGAAGGTCTCCTCAAGACCCTCCGCGACACGCGCTACTTCGAGAAGCCCTGCGTGAAGGCGCGCAAGAAATCCGCGCGCGCCCGTATCCGCAATCGCTCCCGCCGTCGTATGCAGGAGATGTAAGATACGCTTCACGTCTTACATGCCTATGAAGAAAGCCCCCGTCTCAGGACGGGGGCTTCTTTCTTCGCCGGAAATCTCATTGAATGGCTCGGGCGGCTGGATTCGAACCAGCGACCAATTGATTAACAGTCAACTGCGCTACCACTGCGCCACGCCCGAATGCGTGAAACGGGGGATATGATACCAAATCCCCGCCGACGCCGCAAGGGGGTAAAAGACGAAATTTTGAATTTCGGCATGGACGCCCCACGCGTAAAACTGTATAATCTACGGCCATGTTCATCAAAGCACTTCTAACCCTTCTCTTCCTCGCCGCGATGGTCGGCGTAGGAATCTACAGCCGCAAGCACGCGCGCTCCGTCGACGGATTCGTGCTCGGAGGGCGCGCCATAGGCCCGTGGCTCACCGCCTTCGCCTTCGGCACCAGCTACTTCTCCGCCGTGGTCTTCGTGGGCTACGCCGGCCAGTTCGGCTGGAGATACGGCTTGTCCTCGACGTGGATAGGCATCGGAAACGCCGTGATAGGATCGCTCCTAGCGTGGCTTGTCCTCGCAAGGCGCACCCGTCTCATGACGCAGCACGTCCAAAGCCGCACGATGCCGGACTTCTTCGGCACGCGCTACGGATCCGAGGGCCTGCGCGTCGCGGCGTCCATAATCGCGTTCGTGTTCCTCATCCCCTACACCGCCGGCGTCTACATGGGCATATCCAAGCTCTTCGAGATGAGTTTCGGCGTCCCGTATGTCTACTGCGCGTGGACCATGGCGGTGCTCACCGCCGTGTATGTGATCCTCGGCGGATACAAGGCGACGGCGATCAACGACTTCATCCAGGGGATCATCATGCTCTTCGGCATCACGGCGGTGGTCGTCGCGGTGCTCAGCCTCAAAGGAGGGCTCGTGGATGCGGTCCACAAGCTCGCGCTCGTGCCGTCGGACGCCGATCCGAACGTGAACGGGGGCTTCGCGTCGCTCTTCGGGCCTGATCCGCGCGGGCTGCTCGGCGTCGTGGTGCTCACGTCGCTCGGAACTTGGGGGCTTCCGCAGATGGTGAGCAAGTTCTACTCCATCACCGACGAGCGCGCGATACGGCGTGGAACGGTGATATCTACCATATTCGCGTTCGTGGTCGCGGGCGGATGCTACTTCCTCGGCGGATTCGGCAGGCTCTTCAAGCCCATAATCGCAAACGGGAAGATCGCGTTCGACTCGATCATCCCCTCCATGCTGGAGACCCTTCCCAACGCGCTCATCGCGCTCGTGGTCCTGCTAGTACTCTCGGCGTCCATGTCGACGCTTGCGTCGCTCGTGCTCACGTCCAGCTCCACCATGACGCTCGACATCATCTACCGCGACAAGAAGAGCGGAGAGGGCGAGGTCGCCGCGGGGCAACTGGACGACACGGTCGCGGCGACGATCGAACACCGCAAAGTCGTCGTGATGCGCGTCCTGATCGTGTTCTTCATCGTGATCTCGCTGATGATCGCGCTCCATCCGCCGCACTTCATCGCGCAGTTGATGGGCATTTCCTGGGGCGCCCTCGCCGGGGCTTTCCTCGCGCCGTTCATGCTGGGGCTCTACTGGCGCGGCGTCACGAAGGCGGCGGTGTGGGCCAGCTTCGCATGGGGCGTAGGCATAACGCTCGCGAACATGCTTGCTGGCAATCCGTTCAGCCCGATCGACTGCGGAGCGGTCGCGATGCTAGGTGGATTCGTAGTCGTCCCCGTAGTCAGCCTCCTCTCCCCGCGGCTCCCGAAAGAGTTCGTTGACAAGATCTTCGCCTGCTACGCTCGTTGACGTACAGCGGGTGCGACTGCAAAGGTGAATATTCTGTTTTTCATTCTCTGCGTTCCTTTCTCCGCACGTGCTGAACGACAACGCGCCTATTTGACATTATGCAATGAGAGTATCATATCATAGTCCAGCGGTTTGGGGTAACCGAAAAATCCCATACATCACGAAAATCCGCCACCGTCGTTGCAAGATGTCCGGCCGCATATTGCCGAGCCAGGGCTCTGCACCTTCTCCCAGAATCTCATGACGCAGTATCCGACGAGGAGAATTGCGAAATACTCGCCGGCAAAGACGAGGTAGTTGCCCCAGTCCGGCAGATTCCCCGAATACGTCTTCACATAATGCCTGTGGATCGACATGAACATGTAGTGCGACATGTAGACGGGGAACGAAAGCCTGCCGAAGAACGCGGCGACCTTCGCGAATCTGCCGCCGTAAGACTCGCTCCCGACCGCCACGAGCAGCATGATCGGCATGAAGAAGAACATCACCGAAAGGTCAAATACCCCGTTCAGGACGGCGTCGGCCTTCCACGGATGGAACACACCCGTGGCGGGAGTGTACATGAGCGCAACGAACAAGCCCGCCACAAGGGGTGTAGCGAGATGCTTTGGCAGACGGATCCTCCAGCCCGTCCTGAAGAGGAGAAGCCCGAAGAAAAGCGGAAATCCGAGCCGGACAAAACCTGAAGTGATCTGCATATCGTTCATGCCCCAGCCCCCCTGCAAGGTGTACGTCCGTCTCGCCAGATGGGCGAAGTATTCGCAGTTCACGCCCAGAAGCGCGTTGAGGTCGGGATGGAACACGAACACAACCGCCGTCAGCGCCGAAAGTGCGGACGCCGCCGCGAGAGCGGTCTTGCTGAATCTGCGGACACCCGCCGCGTAGAGGATGTTGCCGAGGTACTGGTAGTAGAGAGTCCACGAACATGCGTTGAGCGGCGCGATCAAGGAGTTCCCGAATGCTGGGAGCATCAGCAGGGCGGCCACGACCCACCATAGCTGCATTCCGACGGGACCTTCCATGTGGGACTTCCCCGCCCAGGCGAACCCTGCCAGCTGAAGCCCCCACACGGCCATTGAAAGGACGAAACCCGACAGCACGAGAATATGCATGCGTCTTAGGCGGCGCTTCGCGAAGTCCAGGACGCCCATTCCCTCGCTCCATCGCCTATCGTACGCCGAGCCGAACATGTACGCCATCAGCAGGATATAGAACTCCACGGCGAAATACGTATGGCCGCAGAAGTCGCCTGTCCAGCCGAAGCCCTCGCGGAGATGCATCATCGGCACGGCGAGACCCGCCAGGCCGCGCATCACGTCGAGCATCACATTCCGGTTTTTCTGCATGGCACTTGACTTCTCATTTTCACCTGCTCTTCAAGCCAAGGACGAAAAGATACGCAAGGCACGCGAGAAGCACCCACACAAGCCCAAATACGCCCATAGAGCTCTGCTGTACGAGGCCGAGCGCCGGCGTAACCACCGCACCGCCCGCTATCGCCATCACGACGAGCGAGCTCACCTCGTTGGTCTTGTCGGGGCGGCGGTTGATCGCAAGGCCCATGCACATGCCGAACGTGTTGGCGATTCCAAGCGACGCCGTGAACACGCATACGAGGAACACCGTCGGCGTGGGCGCGAAGAATATCCCCGCAGTCCCCGCCACGGCGAGCGCGACGCTCCAGGGGAAGCATTTCGCCGGACTTATCTTCGCGAAGATGAGCGCGCCGAGGAACGCGCCGATCGTCTTCGCAACGAAATAGACGGTGGGGCCCATGCCGGCCTTGTCCACGTCCATCTTGTAGAAGCCCTTGAGGAAATCGGGGATGGCCACGTTGTACCCCACGTCCGCCGCCACCGAGAAGAAGATGCCGCCTACCATCGCAAGCACGTAGCCGTCGCCGAGGAGCCTCAGAGAGCCCAGGAAGGAAGGCCGCGCGGCGTCCTTCGCCGCCTGCGCCTCGCGCTCGTCCGGAATCTTCGAGACCATGAGCCACAATGCGCACACAACCGTTATAAGGCCATAAAGCGGGAAGAGCAGCTTCCAGTTTCCGAGGGCGGTGGCGGTGAGATACACGAAGACGGGCGTGAGCGCTGCGCATATCGCCTTCACGAACTGCCCGAGGGATATGCGGCTCGTGAGCTGGTCCTGCGGCACAACGTTGCTCATCAGCGCGGGAAGCGCCGCCTGGATGATCGTGTTGCCGATGCCAAGAAGAGCGAACACCACGAAGTAGATCCAGAATCTCTCGGCGTTGGCGGCGAGAGCGAGGAACATCGCAGCCGCCGTGACGGCCAGCGAGACGAGCACCGTGTTGCGCCGCCCACACTTTCCGCACACGATCCCAGTGGGCACCGATATGAGGAAGAACCAGATGAATATCATCGACGGCAGAAAGCCCGCCATGGCGTCGCTTAGACCGCACTCGGCCTTTACTTGGTTCATCACCGTGCCGATGATGTCGGAGAACCCCATCACGAAGAATCCAGCGAGGATGGGGAGCATTGCAAATTGCCTTGAATTCATGATCTCACCTTTAGAAAAACGGCCGTAGACTTGAAATCATCCCTTGTTGCCCAGGAAAAGGCGATAGGCGGGATTGGACGAGACGTCGTGGAACACATAGCCAAGCTCCTTGAGCGTGCGCCGGAACGCGGCCCTATCACTTGGGGGCACCTGCATGCCCACAAGCACCTTGCCGTGGTCGGCGCCGTGGTTGCGGTAGTGGAAGAGCGTGATGTTCCAGCGGTCGGATATGGCCTCGAGGAAGTCCATGAGCGCGCCGGGACGCTCGGGGAACTCGAACGTGTAGGCCACCTCGTCGTGTATGCCCTGCGTGTGGCCGCCCACCATGTGGCGAATGTGCTCCTTGGCGAGGGCGTCGTCGGAAAGATCGATCGTGCCGATCTTGGCGGCGGTGAGCTGGGCGACGATGCGGCGTGTCTCCTCGCGGTCGGCCACTGAGAGGCCCACGAACACATAGGCCCTGGACGGGTCGAAGTAGCGGTAGTTGAATTCCGTGACGCTGCGCTTGCCGAGCTTGCGGATGAACGACTTGAACGCGCCCTTCTCCTCGGGGATGCGGCATTCCAGTATCGCCTCGCGGCGTTCGCCGATCTCCGTCTGCTCCGAGACGAAGCGGATTCGGTCGAAGTTCATGTTGGCGCCGGAGACTATGCAGACGAACGTGGCGCCCTCGGCGGCGCCGCCCCCGGCGATGGTCTTCTTCGCGGCCGCGAGGGCCAGCGCCCCTGCAGGCTCGCAGACGGCGCGGGTGGCCTCGAAGATGTCCTTGATTGCGGCGCACGTCTCGTCCGTGGAGACGCGGACGATGCCGTCCAGAAAGCGGCGGCATATGTCGAAGGTCAGCTTGCCCGGCTTCTTCACGGCCACGCCGTCGGCGAAGAGCCCCACCTCGGGAAGCTCCACGCGCCGGCCGGCCTCTATGGAGCGGGCCATGCAGTCGGAGTCGACGGGCTCCACGCCGAACACCTTCACCTCGGGACGGACGGCCTTGATGTACACCGCCACTCCCGCGGCGAAGCCGCCGCCGCCCACGGGGACGAACACGGCGTCCAGCGGGCCCGGATGCTTGCGCAGTATCTCCATCGCGACCGTGCCCTGGCCGGCGATGACATCGGGATCGTCGTAGGGCGGAATGAACGTCAAGCCCTTCTCCTTGACGATGCGGGCGGCCTCGGCGGCCGCGTCTGAATACGAGTCGCCCGCGAGGACGATTGAGGCGCCGTGGCTCTTCACCGCGGCGATCTTGATCTCCGGCGTGGTGACAGGCATCACGATGGTGGCCTTGCATCCCAGCCGCTTCGCGGCGAGGGCCACGCCCTGCGCGTGGTTCCCGGCGCTTGCGGCGAGTACACCCTTCTCGATGGCGGCGCGCGGAAGCGAAGCCATCTTGTTGTAGGCTCCGCGCAGCTTGAACGAATGGACGCTCTGAAGATCCTCGCGCTTGAGCAGAATGCGGACACGCAGTCTTTTGGAGAGTGCCGTCATCTCCTCCAGAGCGGTCTCGTCCGCGACGTCGTAGACGCGCGAATTGAGTATTCTCCTCAGATACTCGTTCTTGAGCTGTTTGTCCGTCATGCTCTGCTCCCGTCAAAGAAAAACCGTCCGGCCAAGCCCCGGACGGAAAATGGGGCAAGAGACGGGGCACGATCCCGCAACCCTCAGATCCACAATCTGATGCTCTACCAATTGAGCTACTCTCGCCATCGAAAAACGGCGGATAGTATAGCGGAAATCGTGCCCGTTTTCAATACCGAAAATGCGAAAACGCAAAAAACGCGCATGAACAGCGGGCCGAAAGGGCTAGACCGCGTTGAAATCCGGCATAGGCGGCGGCGGCAGGTTGAACGCCGCGGAGACGAGCTTTCCGAGGTCGTCGTCGCGCGAAAGCTCCGACTCCGGGATGGCCGCGGCGGATATGTCCTCGGGGGAGGCCACAGCCTCGGTGATGGTGAAAGTCGCCATGTCAGCCTTCTTTGTGCTCTTCGCACCATGCGCGGCGTCCACGCCCTGCGTGTCCAACGCCCCTAGACCGATGCCGAAGTTTCCAATGTTGTTATTATTGAGATTGATTTCCATTTTCGTATTCTCCGTTTAGGTTTCCGCTTGGTCTACACACCTACGCTCAAAAGGTTACACGTAAATCTGCAAGAATTTCTCTAAGTTTCTCTTTCGCGCGGAAAATGCGGACTTTCACGAGGTTTTCCGTGACTCCCGTCTTTGCGGCGATCTCGCGTATGGAGAGTTCGCCGATCTGGAACATGGTGTAGGCCTCGCGCAGAATTGGAGGAAGCTTCGCGAACGCCTCCGTCAGACGCCGGCGAAGGTACTCCGAATCGGAGGCAAGTTGGCCGGGGGGCTGGACGGCAGGCTGGCTGGATGGCTGGGACGAGTCGGCCTCGTCGTCGTCAGGATCGCGAATCTCCCCCACGAACGTAAGGCGTGCATTGTCGCGGGCGAGGTTCTTGCGCAGGTTCCGGGCGATGGTGAAGACCAGGCCGGACACCTCCGCATCGTCGTCGCGCAGGTCGTCCTTCATCTTCCACACTTTCAGAAACGTGCTTTGGACGAGGTCGCACGCCTCGGCGTACGGGCTGCCTGTGGCCACAAGCCAGTTGGTCAACTTCGGAGCCAGCGTCTTGTATTGCTCTTCGATGTTCATGGTTGGGTGGTTAGGTGGTTGGGTGGTTAGGTGGTTGGGTGGTTTGGTGGTTAGGTGGTTGGGGGCGGCGGCTCTTCTTGGGGCGCCGAAGGAAGCGGATCGAGGGAGACGGCGTCGAGCTCCTCCTCCTCCTTGCGAGCGTCCTGGATCTGCTTGGCCCACTTCAGGACTTCCGCGACAGGTTCGATGAGCGTATCGGGGATGAAATCCTCTATCTTGCCGTTTGCGTAGAGGGCGCGGGCGAGGGGGCGGTCCTCCATCACGGGGATACCCTCGGCGAGGGCCGTCTCGCGGATGATCTTCGCCACGCGGCCGGAGCCGAGGGCGCAGATGCGCGGCAAGGGCGCCTCCTCCGCCTTGAAGCGAATGCCGACCGCCAGATGAGTTGGGTTCGTCACCACCACGTTCGCCTTTTTCGCCGCCTGCGCGGGGTCTGGCCCGTTGAGGATCTCGTCGCGGAACTGGCGCTGCGCCTGCTTTATCTCCGCGGAACCCTCCATCTCCTTGTATTCGCGCTTCACCTCGTCCTTGGTCATCATCATCTCCTTGGTGAAGTTGCGCCCCTGGAAGAGCCTGTCGACCACTGCAATCACGATGTATCCGAAGGCGGTGTAGATGGCCATGCGCTTGAGCATGAGCTTGAGGCTCGGGAAGATGTCGTCCACCGTGCCGTAGCACATCGTGAGCAGCTCCGGGACGCTGGCCCAGATGATCTTGTAGAGCAGATAGCTGAGGAAGCACACCTTCACGACGTTCTTGAAGAACTCAAAGAGGTTCTTCATGGAGAATATCTTCTTTGCGCCCTCCACGGGATTCAGCTTCTCGAACTTGGGGATTATCGGCTCGAAGGTGAAGAGGAATCCTATCTGCGCCGCGTTGGCGGCGATGCCGATCACCGCGGCGACGGCCACGAAGATGAACGAATGCTTGCAGATGATGAAGAAGGTAAGGCCCATCGCCTCCTGCGTGGAGGCGGCGGGATCACCGGAGAGCCTCTGCCCCGTGAACGCGACGAGCATCGAGGCGTCGTCCATGAGTGCGACGCCCATCCATCCGAGGACCGCGAAAAGGACGATCAGTATCGCCGTGGAGACGATGTCCTTAGACGAGCAGACCTGTCCCTTCTGCCGCGCGTCGCGCAGCTTCTTCGGGGTCGGCATCTCGGTCTTCTCTCCGGCGGACTCAGCCATAGACTCCCCTTTCGGCCGGGATGGGACGTGAGACGTGAGACGCCAACCCTCCTACACCAGTCTTTTTCAATGAGCAAAACCCTCTGCCGCCCGCACTGTCAGGCAAGCCCAATATCAAGTGGTCGACAACGGGGATTCCGATAAGGCGCCCTGCCTCGACAAGCCGTTCCGTCAGGCGGATGTCGTCCTTGCCAGGCGTCGGATCGCCCGACGGATGATTATGGGCGACGATGATCGACTGCGCCCCCCAGCGTATTGCCGCCTTGAACACTTCACGTGGGTGCGCCGGAGCCTGGTCGACAAGCCCATACGTCACGCGTAACGGCGCCGTGCAAAGAGGATGGTTCTTCGTGTCCAGCGGCAGGACGAAGAAACCTTCCTGCTCTTCCCCCACAAACACCGCCCCTCTGAAAATGCGATAGGCGTCTTCAGGTTTCGCGATCTTTATCTTGCGGATGTCCTCGCCGTCAATCTCGTAGCCACGCCGCACGAGCTCGAACGCCGCCGCAAGTTCCAGCATCTTGAGCTGCCCGACGCCTTTTATCTTCCGCTCGGGATGACGCTTATTGTAATCGCGGATGTTACGCTCCAGCGTCCGCCAGTCACTTTTGACGAGTTCCGCCACGGACCCAAACGCATCGAGAAGCCTCCGCGCAGTCTCCAACACGTTGCAGCCCGCCGACCCCGTCCGCAGCAGGATCGCCAAGAGTGCCTCCGCCTTCAATTCGGAAGGCGAGACGGCGTCGCGCAGCTGTTCGCGCGGCTTGACCTTGTCGGAAAGTTTCTTGAAGTCGCTTGCCATCACAATCCCCTTCTATGCGCTCCTCCGTCCGTAATAGGGCGAAGGCAACGCCGGATAGACCTCATACACATGCCGATAGACCGACTCCGTTCTGTCAATGATCTCTGAATCGGAATAAGCGCCCGGGAGTCCCGTCGTATCGGCAAACAGAAAATCGTATATCTGTTGCCTTACGCCGTCACGCGTGCTTTCCTTCTCGCGCCAGTGGTCAATCTTCAGTTTCTCCGCCTTCAACGTCGCAAGAAGTTCCTTCGCGACAGACTTAACCTTCTCTGTCTCGGACTTCGATAACGCCGGCTTCCTCAATAAGTCGTAGATGGCCAGCGTCTCTTCGTCCAACCCTTCCCGTACGGCACGCTCCTCTTCGGCGGACATCTCCTCGATGAACTTCAAAAGAGCCTCAAACGTCTGTTCGATCGTCAAGCGATCCTTCTCGCTGTTGTAGGCGGCGACGATTTCCTCGTATCTGCGCTGGAAGTCCGTGCGCAGGGGATTGCGGGCAAGGAGCGCGGCAAGTTTAGCCTCGACCGTCGCCTTGACGGACTGCACGGCGGTACGCTTTGAATGCGAGACCGCAAATTCCTGCCTCAACCGTTCAAAGTCGATCCGGCTGATATCGTATGGCGTGCGTTCGTCACCGACGGCTTCCTGCGGCACAATCGCCTCATCGACGATCTTCTGCAGTTCGCGCATGATGTCCGAGATGTCGGCATCCGCCTTCCCCTGCTGAAGGCTCATGTAGACGACGCGAATCGCCGCATATTCGCCACGATAGGGGTTCACACCCACGAACGTGATGCACGCCTTGAACTTCGCAAAGCACGCGCGGCACAGTACCTCGAAGCACTTGCGCGTCTCGTCGTTCTCGTTCGCGGCCTCCTTCGCCGCGTTGATGGCCGCATTCTTGGCGAAACCGTCCGCTTCCATGATCGCCGCAAGCGAAGCGCCGTGCGCCTCCAGCCATTCCCGCACCAGACGGATCGCCTCGTCGAGTTCCGCCAACAAATCCTCCTCCGGTTTCACGGGATCGGTATCGCCGCCTTCCGTGCCCGACCCGCCCGTTCCTCCGGCAAAGGTCGCCAAAGCCTGGCGCAAGTTCTTGAGAATGCCACAGTAATCAACGATCAGGCCGTTGTTCTTGCCCTCGTTCACGCGGTTCGCGCGGGCGATGGCCTGCATGAGCGTATGCGCCTTGAGCGGCTTGTCGAGGTAGAGCGTCCCCAGAGACGGCACGTCGAAGCCCGTCAGCCACATGGCGCAGACGATCGCAATGCGGAATGGATGCTCCTCCGCCTTGAATGCCTCGTCAACGTCCATGCGCTCCCGCCCCACATACTCCAGCTTGGACTTGAACGCCTCCGGAAGACTCATCCCCTCCTTCATCACCTTACGGTGCGGCAGGATGTCCAACCCCCATTTGGCGAACTTCTCGTCCTCGTTCTGCTCTTCGCTTACGATCACGGCCTTGACCGTCTCCTTCATCCACGCCACCTGCCGCCGCAGGAACTGCTCTTCCTGCTCGTCCTCCGTCGCGTACAGTCGCGCCTCCAGCGCCTTCGTCTCCTCGTCCCAGTACTTCGAGATGAGGTCGTACATCTTCACGCATGTGATCTTGTCGATGCAGACGAACATCGCCTTGCCGTTCTCCCACGACGCGGAATAATGGCGCACGAAGTCGCGGGCGATCTGGTCGAGACGCTTTTCCGCCGTAATGACGTGGTAGTCGCGCTTCAGCTCGGATTCCAGTCTCTCGGCGACATCGACGTTCTCCGCCTCGTACGCCGCCAACTTCTCGGCGATCTTCTCGTTGATATCCTTCGTCGCAACGTTCAACTTCTCGCCCCGCGCGTCGTAGTAGAGCGGCACCGTCGCGCCGTCGTCCACCGCACGCTGGAAATCGTATCTGGACACGTAATCCCCGAACACCTGTTTCGTCAGTTCGTCACCCTTGAAGAGCGGCGTTCCCGTGAATCCGATGTAACCCGCGTTCGGCAGGGCGTTACGCATGTTGAGCGCCAAAAGCCCGTATTGCGTCCGGTGCGCCTCGTCGGAAATCACGATCACGTCGTCGCGCGTGGTGTACGCCTCGCCGGGGCGCACCTCCTCGTTGAACTTCTGGATAAGCGAAAAGACATGACTTTTGTGCTGGCCAAGGAGCGATTTCAGATGCGCGCCGCTCGCGGCTCTGCACTCGTCCTTGTCGTTATCGACAATGCCACACCCGGCGAACGTCTTGTAGATCTGCGTGTCGAGCTCGTCGCGGTCGGTCAGAACCAGGAACGTGAAGTTGCCGCCGACCTTGCGGTGGACCTTTCGCGTGAAATAGACCATCGAATAGCTCTTGCCCGATCCCTGCGTGTGCCAGAACACGCCCAGCTTGCCGTCCGTGGACGTACGTTTTCTCACCGCCTCCACCGCGCGGTTCACGCCGAGGAACTGATGGTTGCGGGCGAGAATCTTCGCGACCCCTCCCGCCGACTCGTCATAGACGATGAAATTCTCGAAGAGGTCGAGCAGATTCGCCTTGGAACACGTCCCCTTCAGCAGCGTCTCCATGTCCACCGCACCCGGATCATCTTCGGAAAGACGCTTCCAGGCGTGGAAGAACTTGAACTTGGCGGAGTGAGTGCCGATCTTCGCGTCGATGCCGTTTGCGAGAATCACGAACGCGTTGAAATGGAAGATCTGCGGCACGACCTTGCGGTAGTCACAGAAGTTGTCGCGGTAGGCGACGGAGATGTCCTTCGTGACGTTCTTCAACTCCATGAAGACGAGCGGCACGCCGTTCACGAATCCGACGACATCCGCGCGGCGGCGACGGCCGAGCGAACCGCGCAGCCACAACTCGCGCACGCAAAGGAAGTGGTTGTTCGTTGGCGTGTCAAAGTCGAAGACGCGCAAGTGGACTTTCTTCTTCGAACCATCCGCCGCCGTGTAGCGGACGGGTATGCCATCGAGCAAGAGCTTGTATTTCTCGCGGTTGAGGGAATCGAGACTCGCGGCAACATCCGTCGCGGCAAGGATGCGGACACCCTCCTCGTAGGCTTCAGCGGGGAGCCCCGGATTGAGGTCTTCAAGTGCAGGCCGCAGATAGCGCTCTAGCAACACCTTGCCCTCGTCGTCGCGTCCCAGCGTCCCCGCCGCACCGAAGACCTCCTGCATGGCATAGACGCACTCGTCCCAGCCGAGCGTTCCGACCAGATACTCCGCCGTCGTCTTCTGCACCAGATTGTCTTCGGTGTACGGGTTCATGTGGTAGACTCCGTTCGACTGCCAACAAGGAGCTTCACAAATCCCTGTCCTTTTTTCGTTATACGATATTTCTGAAGACGGCTATTCGGTTTCTCTGGTATAGTCAGTTCTATCAACTTATCGTCAAGCAAGGTAGTAATGCGCCGAACAAGGTTACCAAATACACGTGGCTTGCCCAACTCCTTCGCGATCTCCAATCGACCTTTTGGATGCTCCATAACAGAGAGCAGAATCATATCACGTAACGAACGTACGACTCTACCCCCCGACTCTACCCCCTTGGACACAGGGGGGTAGAGTCGGCTCGACCTCGCGGAACCCCGTGATTTTACAGGGGTTCCCGCTTCTGACTCTACCCCCCTTCCGGCATCCAACTCTACCCCCTTTGCTCCCCCGACTTCACCCACCTGGGTGATGTCGGCAGCTTCGCCTACCTCCTGACGCCAAAGCACAAGCCGGAAATCGACAGCTGACGGGTGGTATTCTGGTGCCTGAAGTCCCCATTCCTTGCATTTCCGCACGATGTCCTCGGTTCCGTAGCCGGACTTCTCAACATAGCCCGCCCACTGCATGGCCGTCGCCAAGATCCCATTATGGGGTTTCGAGTCATGGGTACTCAAAAGATTCGCCGCCGTCCACCCACGCGGAAGCGTTCCGGGGTTGAGGACTTCCAGTCGATTGCGGAAAAGCATGACCTGCACGCTTCCCTCGTCCGTATAGTCACGATGGCAAACGGCATTGACAATTGCCTCGCGCACGGCCTCGACGGGCAACTCGCTCCGCGCCGGAGCCTGCGCCGACGCTGCCGCATCACGCGGCCCGACCCAATGATCCACACGGCTCATCACGAAGTCAAGCGCTTGGTCTATCTGCTCGAACACCGTGCCGCGATAGATATGGTAGGACGGGAAAGGCTTCTCGAACGCCGCCCCCCAAAGTTGAACGCACTTGGTCTCCCATGATGGACGAAACCTCGCAGGGTCTTTTGCGAACAAGAGGGCGGCCGCATTTGCAATCTTGCCCGTAGCCGCATCCCAAGCACCAAGCCTGGACAATATCTCCTCCGGTGATATGCCCGCAGGGAACGTCACCTTACCCGCCGCCCGCACCATCCGCACGAAATCGGCAATGCGATTCGCGTCAAGGTCTTCAAGCTTGATCCCAAGCGAAAACGATTCATCGAAAGGCCGGACATTCACGACATCTCTGTCTTGAAGGAAACGGAACAATGCTTCGTAAACAGCCTTCTTCAATGTCGCGAGGGATGAAAACGACTTGCGCGTCACGCCCTTCTCTACCTTGGCGACAAGTGCACGTTCCCTGGGAACGCGGGCGGACGACGCCCGCTTGACAAATGCGAGGCGGTACTTGCCGAGTTCCGTCGCCAAGTCATACTCGCGTTCGGTCGGCGACACGCCATCCGCATCCTCGAATCCATATTCATTGCCGAACAGCCCGAGGTAGATGTCGCTGTCACGCACCTCACCGAGATAGACACCCTGCGCCGACCTATCCTGCGCCGCCGTCTGCTCAAATAGAAACACGTCGAAGAACATGCCGAGCAACATATCCTTGCGGATGTAGTCCGCAAGAGCCTTACGCTCTTTCGCAAACTCGCGCTGTACGCTTGAAATGAAGATTCGGTAGGTCATAGCGGCAAAAGATCGTTCCATCAATGCACTTTTTTACTTGGCAAGCTACGAAGAATATTGGCAAACATTTCTTCAATCTCTTTCAAGCGCGAAGCCTGAATAATGATTCCTATATTGTTCGGGACACCCATCTTCGCCTCAAGCGAGAATCGTTGGGGCCTACCAGAAGGCAGCCCATTTGTTTTATTAGATGTCGACACCTCATTCTCAACAACTGTTGGAACGGGAACTGGTACAACCTTACCCGTCACAGTATTTGTAATAGTAGCATAATTAATACCTAGTAATTTAAGACGCCCACCAAGCATAACACCTTTCGCCCCAACACCTTTTTTCCTGTCAAAAAAAGCCCCCTCTGAAAAAAGAAGCACTGGCGAACCACTCGAACCCCAGTAAACAGGCATATCGATTAAGAACTCTCTACGCCCCCCAAAATTCTTACTTGGACTTGTCGCCAAAATCCCCTTCCTGAAGATCGGCTGATTATTAACATTATCCCACAAGCCACCAGGATACCCAATCATTATCACTTCATCAGTCTGCGTAATAGATTTCAAATACTCTTCATCAGGAATAAATGAAGAATTGAGTGAAAAGAAAAAAGGAGTATTCCCCTGCGCTTTCATATGACGCAACACGGGAGCCAACGGCAGAACGCTAAGTTCTACCGAGGCATCTGGATGATTTATCCATGGAAACGCCCTATTGTCGATTCTTAGTGTGCGTACCTCAGAACTTGGGAACGAGTTGGTGCCGGCTAATGTTAAAGTAATAATCGTCTCCAAAGTATTTTCTACCACATGCCGGTTTGACACGATAACCGGAATGTACAACGACTTGTCTGCTATGTTAGGGATGTCGTAAAAGAAACCCGTACCACACGACACAACCCCATCACCCCTAACACATGACAATCGGACAGTTAAATACGACAACAATTCTGCCATGTATAATTTGGGGCGCTCAAGTCTTGGAGTAACTGACTGGGCAACTTGTTGTGTTTGAGTATCCTTACTTGCTTGCTTATCCTCCACTGAAACTGTAACGACATTTGTTTTCCCATTGGTCACTTCTGTTGTGTAACCTACAATGTTGGCACCGAAACAACCACAACACCAACCGACCATCACAAAGCACATGAAAAACCGCCAGAAAATAGTACCCTTACGGATATGACATGCAAGAGCCTTGCGCTCTTTCGCAAACTCGCGCTGTACGCTGGATATGAAGATTCGGTAGGTCATATACTAAATCAAACCTTTCTTAGCCACCTCCCAAAAGTGCCGACCAAGAGGCGTTAGCTTACATGACTTAGAATGCATCGCTGCAAAATACATATACTGTTCTCCCACCGGCGTTACTATTCCGACCTTGTGCAATTCTTGCAACTCCTTGAATATTGCTACATTGTCAACCACCGCATAAGGTTGAACAATTTCATGCTGAATTATTGGGCTATTCGTGTCTTCGTACGATGGGTCAAGGCGAAATTCATGGTCTGGTGATATAAAGTACTGAGGAATCTTTCGTAATATATCATGTGCCACAGGCGGACGACACGACCTAACAGGAATGAAATTGCGAACGTTTGTAGCAAAGATGGGACGCTGTTCCCATGCATCCAAAGAACGATCAATATACGCATAGATGCTACCAGGCGTTACTGCGCCAGTAATTCCCGCCGCACCGCCTTTGAGCCCCTCTATCAACAATGATGTGAACACACCATGCCCATCACTCTCAAGCGAGACTTCTCTCTCGCTACAAGCGGCTAGAATTGTCGTTCCCCTTTTTATTGGTGGTGGGCCAGATTGTTCTTGATTGCCACTTGCAATATCACCCGCATGGCAACAGTCCAGTATTATTATCCTGTTACTAGCAGGTGACCCGTTGGCAATTTCTAGCAACTCTTTTGTCCGTAATCCTTCATTCCCATCATCAAAATCTGGCAATACGAGATACCCCCCTTCTTCGCCTAGATACCCATGCCCCGAGAAATAGAAAAGTGCCATGTCTGCCGCCCCTGCAAACAATTCGCGCACCATTTTTCGTAAATCTCTTTGCGTCGTTACATTGAACTCTTCCCGAACGGTGAAATTAGGGGAACCATCCTCGTTTCGCCCAAGGAGCGCGCCAACACTACTTGCGTCATTACAACATCCGTACAATGGCGCTTGAGCGTATGCGTCAATCCCAACAACGAGAGCTTTGTTTTGCATTAATATCCTCCATCAAATTGACCATTCACGAATCGCCCTTGTTATAGAGTTGGAATTCCAACCGACAATCTCATCGGCATTGTCCTTAACAATGGCAGACGTTTTTTCGGAAGCCCATGGTTCAATTGCAATGATTGGTTTTTCTAAGCGATTGGCAATTACTATTTCTCGCTGAATCCACTTTGAATAACTGCTATATACGCCGGCAAGAATCAACACACAATTCACTGGCCTCATTTGCTGTTCAATAGCTATCTCAAGCAAACGAGTGTTTGGTGCGTTGTGAATAGGATCGTCCTTGGGAACCGAATAATTACTCCATTTAAACAATGGATGCTCTGACAAAAGATTTGTCAATTTCTCGTATGCATCAGTGTATGTCCACGAATGGCTGATAAACAACCGATAGTTTTTTAATTCAGGCATGTCATTCTCCTTTTAGTTGTTAAACCCTTTCATCAACCTCGGCAGCAACATGTCGCGGGCGGCGGCGAGTGTTCGAGTTGAAAAACACAGCGTTTTTAATTGAGCAAGGATTGGATTCAGCACTTCATTAAACACGGCAAGAGTCTTGGCGTCAGGAATTGTTACTGGATATTGCAGCAATTGCTTCCAATCGGCGCGGGGCATTTTGGAGCCTTCCTTCATCCCCTGGGAAGCTGCCGCGACAAACGCATCGCTTGAAACGGTCATAAGCACGTATGCCAACAGTTCGGGGCGATTCGGCTTTATGACAATCGCATCAGAAGAAGCAACGCCATCAACAAATGCGATTCCAACTTTGTGAAAGTATGGCCGAATCTTGCCAAAGAGAATATCGCCCGCTTCAAAGGCAAGTTTGGTACTGGTAACCTTCTGCGCCGACTCCCATTCACAGAGCGATATTGAACGGCGCGGCATGTGTTCCAAACCGATATAGGGGGTGTCCGGCGCGATATCGTCGGGGCAGACTCCGCGCCGAACATCATGACAGACTTTATCCAGCGTAGCTTTACACGTCTCGCCACCGCCAAACCATTTGCGGTAGGCGAAGCGGGCGGTCTCTTCGAGGATGGCGATCCGGCGGCGGTTGTTCTCAATCAAGTCGTCATACGCGGAAAGAATGTCGGCAATCCGGCGCTGGACAGGAATAGGGGGAAGAGGCATTTCTACGCCATATATTTTGGTCGGCGAAGTATGCTTTACACTAACACCCGATGCACATCCCGCGATGATGCGTTGATACTGCCGGGTTCTCATGAACCAATATACATACTCGCGATCTGCGGTGGGACTGAAAACATCCACTAAGCCAATTCGCTGATTATGGAGATATACCTTATTTGAGTCGGGGATCTTGGCACTATAACCTAAAGTATCCGTGTCTTTACTCAAGTCTGTCATCGTGACGATAAAGTCATCGCGCTTCAGGACATAATCCGTGGGATAGTCCTGCGCAAAGAATTTCTTGTTATTGTCTTTGAATCCGCCCCCTATTTGAAAATTGCCAGGCGTTACAAGCACAACGCCATTGTCTTCAGTTGTAATGCCAGAACCATCAAATGCATAGCCATGCTTTATTCGCAAAACCTCACCCAGCTTCACCTTCGGCCATGCCGCGGCAGGAGCGGACCGGACATGAGACGTTAGACGCGAAACACGAGGGGACACAAGACTAGAGACACGACGTCTCTTATCACATCCTTTTGTTCCTTTTATCTTGCGTTCTACGATTTTCATCTCATCTACCACTTCAAATTGGCCATCATTTGGACATTCCTAACTACATTTTTTCACAATTAATTTAAAATTACATGCGTTTACAACGACTGGCCTAGGCCTTTCCGTCCCCTTTGCCCCCTGATTCTTGGCCTTTTTTTGGCCATTCCCTTTTTGCTATCTCTTTCAACCCAATAATAAGTGCTTCATCCAATATCTTTGACCTCTCCTTGTATGTCTCACTGAGACTATAACGTGTTCCAGTACCGGTCCCTTCAGAAACCAATATTCCCAACTCCACGAATTTCTGGATGCCAACACGTATCTGGCGACGTGTCATGTGGCCTTCGAGCAGTTTGACAAAATCACCCATTTTTGCGGACTTCACCTTACCAAACAACGGCAATATTACCGAAAACATCTGATCCTGCCCCCATTCACTCCGCCTTTGATACTCCGCAAGGTCTCCTGTGAAATCATAGTAACTGCGCCCCAAAACATAAGATATCCCTCTTGTCTTCCCACGTTTTTCAATCAGATTTCGCTCCAGCAACTTGTGCAAGATTCCCTTATCAAGTTGAGACGAAGGTGCTCCGTCACGGATTTTCGACAATGTCAGTATCTCAAAAACTGAAAGCTTGCGATTGTCGGGCAAAGTTTGCTGTACCGACTCAATGAACAATGCAAATCCACGATCCTTCATTGTTGCAGACAAAGTCAATTCGACCTTAAAGTCATCACTACCCGAATAGTCCGGCGCTTCCTTTCCTTCTGAAAGCGTATTGTAATAAATCTTGTCTACGCCTTGGCCAGAACGTTCCACAACACCGGTCTTGGACAAGACATCCGCCAAAAGACGGTTTCGCGGCGTACTGGGCACAGTCAGAAGATTTTCGACTGTCACGCCGTTTGGAAATCCTCCAGCATTGATAATCGTCATCTTCTCGGGATAAAGCTTAATCACCGTCTCACTCTGACGGCGATAATCACGGTGCGCTATCGCATTGTTGATAGACTCACGGATAACCTCTTCATTGAAATAAGGCACCGTAAAAATATAGGGACCTTCCTTAACCGGAAATCCTCCGTTACGAAGATTAATGTCATGCCACAACTCATCAATCATCAAGAAGAACGGTTTGCGGTATGCCACTCGATTGTCAAAGGGTATACGCGACTCAGTAGACCGATATTCAATCATCACGGCAGCCTGAGGGATCTGTTTCCTAATGGTTTTCTCTTTACCCAAGAGCAGGACAGCGGCATTCGTAACATGACCATCACGCACCAAATCAAGATCCGTCAAGATTTGAAATTTGTCAAGTGTGAGGAACTTCGGGTTGTGCTGTTTCTCCGCATACTTTCTACGCATGACGGAAATAGCTTCATCGTCAAGATCAAGAATGTCCACACCTTCGCAGATCTGTTGAGAGAAGTCCGGCTCCTGCTCTTGAATAATTCGGCAATAACATTCGTCGGACATCGGCTTAAGTTCTTCACCCACACGCATTAACGCCACGTCTTCAAACTTATAAACACGGCCAATTGGCCGAGGCGGCACATCAATCACAACGACGCGACCTTTCTTTTCGGCCTCGTTCTCAAAAAGTTCATATACGTCTGGTCGAATGCCTGTATCTCGGTATATGTGCGCCTCCAAATCTCCCAGTGCACTCTCAGCTTGTCTAGTGCCGATTACACGATGCGGATACTTGTCATCCATTCCAATAACGAGAGAGCCACCGTTTTCGTTACATAAAGCAATCACATAACCCAGAATGCAGCGTCGCCGCTCAGCTGGTTTTGTTCGAGATCCGCCATCATACGCGACATTCCCTCCCTCGCCGCGTTTAAACTCGACTTTGTCTTCCGATTCGCGAAAAGATTTAAGCTGTTCAATCGTCCATCTCATCCCATCAACTCCTTGAAGTTGGCGTCAATCTTCTTCGCCAGTTTCGTTGCCTCTGCGTTGAGTTGGCACAGTTCCTCATGAAGTGCCGCGAACTTCTCGGCAAAGTCTTCGTCTCCGTCATCCGTCTCCGCTACGCCAACATAACGCCCGGGCGTAAGCGACCAGTCGTTCGCCGCAATCTCCTCGCGCGTCACCGCCTTTACCAATCCTTCGACATCGCGATACTTAGCATCGGGGAAACGTTCCTCCAGCCACGCCGCTGCTTCGTCCTCGCCGTTCTTTCTGTACTCAGCCAGCAACTTCTTGTAGCGCGCCGTCTCGCCACGATAAAGCCAGACGATCGCCAGAAGGTTCTGTTCCTGCTCGGGCGAGAAGTCGTTGATCTTACGCGTCACCTTGCGATAGACGTTGCGCGCGTCGATCATCAAGATGTAATGCCGCCTATCGAGCGGCGTTACATCACCCTCACCCCCACCCCCTCTCCCATAGGGCGAGGGGAGACTGTCGGCGATTGTGTTTAGCACCTTCTCAGGGGTAACGAACAGCTCTGAGTTTTTAAAGCGCAAAACATGAATGCCGCAAGAAGAAAGGTAAGCGTCTCGCTTATGATCATGCAGTTTGGTGCTCTCATGAATCTCGCCGTCCAACTCCACTGCAAGCTTACATGAATCGCAATAGAAGTCCAGCACATAGTCGCCATACTGATGCTGTCGCCTGAACTTCAACCCCATGAACCGCCGGTCACGGACCAACTCCCAGAACAATGTCTCAGCGGAAGTCTGCTGTGATCGCAGTTCACGAACCCTCTTCAACATTCCTGTGAAATCATATCCTCCGCGATAATTCGCGGCCCGCACCCCTTGCCCTCTCCCAGCGGGAGAGGGTGTGTTACCCTCCGACATTGCACCGAACCCCTCTCCCTCTGGGAGAGGGGACGGGGGTGAGGGTTGACCGGCGGAAGGCCGATCATTAGGTTGACCGGCCTTCCGCCGGTCAATGAACCACAGGACGCACGGCACGCTCCGCGTGTAGAAGAAGTTCGAGCGGATCGAAACCATCACATCCACCGCTCCAGTCTCGACCAGTTTCTGGCGCACAAGTGCATCGCCGCGTCCGGCCGACTCCGCACCCGCCGCCATCACGAATCCGGCGCGGCCTGTATCGTTCAAATAGCTATAGAAGTAGCTGATCCACACGTAGTTGCCGTTCGAGACCTTGCCCTTGTCGTTCACGCTCGGCAGACCGAAAGGCAGGCGCGGATCGTTCTTGATCTTGTCCGCGTCGATCTCATCGACGTTGAACGGCGGATTCGCCATCACGAAATCGGCCTTGCCGACCAGTTCGTGCGGGTCTTCGTAGTAGGTGATCGCCTTCTTGATGTCGCCTTCAAGACCATGAACGGCGAGGTTCATCTTGGCCAGACGGATCGTCGTGGCGTTCTTCTCCATGCCGTAGAACGTCAACTTCTCGGAAGGATTCTGGTTCTGCCGCTCCACGACACGCGCGGACTGCACGAACATGCCTCCGGAGCCGCAGGCCGGATCCAGCACGATTCCCGAATCCGTCTCAAGAACCTTAGCAATGAACGACACGAGCGAGACAGGCGTGAAGAACTCGCCGCCATCATGCGCCTTGGTGCCCGCAAACTGCGTGAGGAAATACTCGTAGATGCGACCAAACACATCACCCGACATCTTCTTGAGCTCTTCCGGGTTCAGCTTGCGCAGAAGCTGCCCGAGAATCTCGTTGTCCAACTCGTTGTATTCTTCTTTCGGCAGAACGCCCTGGAGCGATTCGTAGTCGCCTTCAATGGACTCCATCGCCTTGATGATGGCCTCGGCACGATTGACGGAGTTCGGTAGACCCACGAGATAGTCGAACTGAGCCTTGGGACGAAGGAACACGGCCCCCCTTGTGGAAAAGTCCTCCTTGACGAGCGCACGCGTCTTGCCGCCACGTGACGGAAGCGACTTGACCACCTCGTCCTTCACCGCCAGATAGCGGCTGTAGGCATGGCGCAAGAAGATAAGTCCCATCACGGGCATGAAAAACTCGTTCGCGGCGAAATTGGAGTTCGCCCGCAGCGTATCCGCCGCGCTCCAAAGCCGCTTCTCTATCGCCTCTATGTGTTCAAGCTGTGCCATAGGCATATTATAGCATTATTTGGCCGGGCGTGAGATGTTAGACATGAGACAAGGGGCTGCTGACACGAGACAAGAAACATGAGCCGCGTCCATCGTCTCGCGTCTCGCGTCATCTCCCTCGCGTCTAATGTCTCGCGTCTCATGTCAACCGACTATCCTCCCAGCAGCTTCTGGACCGGCAGAAGTATCTCCGTGTCCTTGGTGTACATCAGCATGTCCATTATGAACGGCAGATATACGATCAGCATGGCGATGCCGAGGGCGGACTTCACCGGCATCGAGAGGAAGAACACGTTGAGCTGCGGGGCTGTGCGGTTCACAAGGCCTAGGCCGAACGTGGCAAGGAACATCACGATGATCACCGGCGCGGAGATCACGACCGTTGTCTTGAGCATCTCGTCCAGCGCGCCCAGCATCTGCACCGGCGCGTCCGGCGCGAAAGACAGCCCCTCCACGAAGACCGGCCACACCGCATAGCTCTTGTAGATCGCTCCCAGGAAGAGAAACACGGCCCCGCCCACGAAGAACACCGTCGAGACGAGCTGCGTGAAGAAGATGCCGGTTGTCGAGACCTGCGCTCCGTTGATTGGCGAATAGACCTCGCCCATCGTCGCGCCGCGCTGGTTGTCGATGAAGTTTCCCACGTTCTCAGCCACCCAGAACGGAATGGCCGCGAAGAAGCCTATGAAAAAGCCTATGAACGCCTCGCGCGCCGCCGCCAGGGCGAACATCCACCATGTCGGCTCCCCCGGCGGCATCGCGGCGTGGATGAACGGCACCGTCAACGCCGCGAAGCCGAGCGTCGCCGCGCGACGAGCGACCCCGGGAATCATCGTCTCAGTCAGCGCCGGACAGATGGCGAACGCCCCCTCGATCCTCGCCATCGCGAGAACCGCCGCAAGGATCCATCTGTGGAACTCCAGATAGGACATGGGAATGGTTAGGTGGTTGGGTGGTTAGGTGGTTGGGTGGTTGGGTGGACTAAAGTCGTTTTTCAATAACTTGGAGAGCCGTTTTTCGATACCGCCAATCGTCATCAATATTTGAGGTTCGAATATGTTCGCAGGAATATTGTCATGAACCGTACATACAATTTGCCTGGCACAGCCTTGTTTATCCACAAACGCCTCCTCCCTCTTTGCCCATTGCATAATCCGAATCCATGGCCCGCTTTTGATTTCAAATATGTAAAATCTATTTTCAATCTGCACAACGATGTCCAACTCTGTAAACAACTCCTTTTCACTCGACGCTTTCCTGATCTCGACATTCTGAAAAACTTTGTATGATAATGCAGGCGATGTTTCCTGACAAAACTGTTGAACTACTTTCATTATAACATACCTAAAACACATCTCTGCCCACTCAGAACGAAAGAATCTCGTTTTCTCTGCATCTTGTGAAAGTCTGATTTCATGCACACCAGCATTCTGAGACCAATTTAAAATATATCCGTCATCCTTCAAAGAATCCAAAAACGACCACAACTTCCCATAATCTTCAGGTCGGTCCAAACGGAATGTAAAACGACTGTCGGTATCTTTTATTGTCAATGCCGCCTTCAACAAAAAACTGAGAAGGACCGCCTTGTTGGTAAATATTTGCTTCGCATACTTATATTCACTAGGCGGTTGTTGAGAAATATCATCTTCATTAACAATCTCAAACCCTTTTTGCGAAAGGAATTCAGCGAACGACTTTATCAATCTGCTACCCGACATTTTAAACCTCTTCTAATCACGTTTATTTACACGAAGATATCTTTTTAACGACGTCAACATCTTGCCTATGCTTGTAATGTCTTTGAATACTTCTTGAAATTGCTCTTGCGTAATGTATCCAAGATCAAGTGCCACATACAACTGCGCACGAACCTCCCCGGCAGAACCATTTGCTATGTCAAGGAATTGCATGAACTGACTGTTCGAACTTCTTTCAAACCCTTCTGCGATGTTGGACACTATCGAAACAGAGGCACGACGAATCTGGCTGCAAAATCCATAGTCCTTTGCAAAAGCTCCTTTCTGCGAAAGCCTATACACCTGCACTGTCAATTTCCTTGCCAGCTTCCAAACCTCCAAATCTTCAAATGCCTGAATTCTTGCCATAACCTACCTTTTTACCTAACCACCTAACCACCTAACCACCTAACTATCTAAGCAGAGCGAAGTGGGCGAAGATGTCCTGCGTGTAGAGGAGGAGCGACGAGCCCAGCCACGACGCGCAGGCAAGAAGCGTGAGCGAGATGGCGATCAGCTTCACCGCAAAGCCGAGGGTCTGCTCCTGTATCTGGGTGAGCGCCTGCAGAAGCGAAACGAGTATGCCGATCACCGTAGCCACGATGATCGGGATGAGCGAGAGCTTCAACACGATGATGAGGCACATCTTCGCATAGTCGAGGATCTGCGCGTGGCTCATAGCAGATACCCCCTCACAAGCCCCTGTATGAGCAGCGTCCATCCGTTCACCATCACGAAGAGAAGCAGCTTGAACGGAAGGGAGATCGTCACCGGCGAGACCATCATCATGCCCATCGCGAGAAGGATGTTCGAGACGATGATGTCTATCGCTATGAACGGCAGATACACTAGAAAGCCTATCTCAAACGCCTTGGTGAGCTCCGCGACGCAGAACGACGGAAGCAGTATGTAGAAGCTCTCGTGGTCGACTACGGCAGGCTTCCCGTCCTTGCCCCAGAGAGTCTCGGCTGTGTTGATGAAGAACGCCCTCTCGCGCGCGGTGGTGTGGTCGGAGAGGAACTTTCGGAATGGTTCGGCGGCCTTGCCGACGGCTTCGCTGGAGAGGGACAGCGCCGAGGCCGGCGTGTCCGGCGGCTTGGCGGCCTGCCCCCCGGCCTGGGCCGTCTCTGCCGGAGCGGTCTTGGCGAGCTCCGTCTTTGCGATGCCCCATGCTTCGCCCGCCACAGGCGCCATGATGTAGAACGTGAGAATCATCGCAAGCGCGTTGATCACCATGTTCGGAGGGATTGACTGTATGCCGAGCGCGTTGCGGATGAGCGACATCACGACGACGATCTTGAGATACGAAGTCGCGACCATCGCCACGAACGGCAACAGGGAGAGTCCTACGAAAAGGACTATCAGCGTGAACGGATCGGTCTGGAACATGGTTAGGTAGTTGGGTGGTTAGGTAGTTGGGTGGTTGGTGGTTTCCACGATGAAGGCGGGTTGGTCACCAAGGCGGTCGAGACGGCCGGAAGCTACCGTGGCACCGTTGTGCACGAGCCGGAGCTGCTGGAGATGTCCGCAGGCCTTGGAGTAGTCCGCCTCGCCCACCGCCGAAGAGGGGGCGTCCTCCGCCGCGTCGAAGAGTTCCCCAAGCGTGATGGAGCGCGGATCCGCGGAGACGACGCGGCAACGCTCGTCCTCCGCAAACGGCGCGACGCCGTTCGCGTCCAAGACGAACCGGCCGTCGGCGACAAGACGCGGCGGCACCGTCCCGATTTCAGGGAGAAGCAGCGCATCGCCGGCGGACATCGCCGCCAGGTCGGTCGCCGACAGCATGAACGCCGCGTATTCGACTTCTGCCGCAAGCGTCTCGGCGCGAAGCGATGGATGGGCGAGGTCAAGATGCCGAAGACTTCCGAAAGCATTGGAGACGGCCGCCGAGCAGGTCAGAGAGAAGGAGATGTCGGCCACCTGGAACGACATCACGGGGCCGGGCTCCGCGCCGCCGGACGACGGCGAAAGCGCCGCCACCTTCAGCTGGCGACGCACTGCGTTTTCAAGGAGCTGGAAGAACGGGCCGCAGTCCCGCTCCACAAGCGCGAGCAGAATGGGCTCCGGCACGTCCGCGCGGGCATCCCATATCTTGCCCAGCTCGGCGAAACGGGGAGATCGGGCGAGTTTGAGAGCATGCAGCTCGTCGCCGAAGAGGATGGAGAGATCGAGCGTGTCCGCGCTCTCCACAGCGCCCGTCCTAAGATGAACGGTCTCTTCGCCGAGGCGGCAGGGCATTGAGAACGCCGGCGAGTCAACGATCTGACCGTGCCCGGCATGCGCCCACTTGGGGAGCGCCGAAAGTATTTCAAGCGACTTCATCTGTCTTTCCTTTCCTCGCCACCAGAGTCACCGACACCTGACGGAATGCCGGGACGTGCTCGGCGAGCGCGATCTCCAGACGCGGCAGCGCGGATGCCATGGCCTGCTCGGCCGAAGGCGTCGCGGGCGCGACAGCCACGGTGAGAGCTCCGTCCTTCGCGGAGAGCGTGATTCCCGAACCGTCCAGAACGGCCGTCTTGAGCGTCATGCGAACCTCGCCTTCGCCGTGCACGAGCGACGGCGTGACGGCGATCTGCTCCACGACCACCTCCACAATCTCGTTCACGGCGTCCACCAGAGACTCCGTTCGCGCCGCAGCAGCGGAAACGGCGGAGACCTCCTGGACGGTCTGCTGCGCCGACGCGTCCACCGCCTGAGGCGCGGCCGGCGCCACCACGACATGCGGCGCGGCCTGCACGGCCTCTTCCGTCATGTCTTTCATGTCGTCCGCGAAGGCCAGTATCTCGGACGCAAGTTTCGAGACACGAGACTCGATCTCCGACGCGGACATGGCTGCATTGGGAGCTTGAGACGTCTTTGCCGTAACTGGCCGAGCCGGCTGCGACTCCACAGGCGCCGACGACGTTTCCTCTGGCGTTAACAGCACTTCCTTAGGAGTCAACGGCGCTTCCACAAAAGTCAACGGCGATTCCGCAGAAGTCAACGGCGCTTCCGCAGGAGTCAACGGCGCTTCCGCAGGAGTCAACGGCGCTTCCTTAGGCGCCTGGGTCGTTTCTAGGGACGGCGGCGGCGTTCCCGCATACTGGACAGAACCATCCACAGGCGCCGGCGATTCTACATTCTCCATCCGACCGCCGTCGGCCACGATGCCTTGGCCGGAAGGGACTTCCGAAGACTGGGGCGAGGACAAGTCCATGGTCTGCGCGACGGCACATGCCGCACGGGCGCCGTCGACCGCCGCGTCGCCGGTTCCGCCCATCGACGCCTCGAAGCGCATTACGGCATCGAACGACGGCTGCGGCTGCGACGGATCGCGCCCTCCGAGAAAGGCGTCCGGCAGAACGAGCGGCGTAAGGCCCGACGCATCGGGCACTGAGAATGTCGGCGACATAGCACCTCCAATGTCGAGTGTCACTGCTTCCAGCATCATATCTCCTCCTTGCGCACAATGAAATCCTCCAACTCCCCCTCGGCACGAGCTTCCTGCTCCCTGGCCTCCTCCGTCAACCACACGGCACGGTGTTCGTCGATCTTCATGCGGTTCTTGATGGCGATGTTGAGATTCACGCGGGCCGTCTCGGCCGCCTCCTCGCGCTTCTTCCGCTCGGCGTCCGCGCGGACTACGTTGTCGGCCTTGAGAGTCCCCTCCTCGTCGATACGCGTGACGCCCTCCTTTACCATGTCCAGATGATCCCGGCTCACTGTGCGCCCGATGACCGTGGCGTAGATTCTGTCGCGCCGCTCGTCCTTGGTGGCCTCGAATTCCGCCAGCTCCCTCTTGCGCGCGGCAAGCGCCTCCTCGGCGGCGGCAAGCGCCTGCCGGGCGGCAGTCAGCTCGCCGGTGGCGCGGTCTTCGCGCATCATGCGAATGCTGAGAAGTGGCTGGAGGGCGTACATGGGTGGTTAGGTGGTTGGGTGGTTAGGTGGTTAGGGTCTCGTATCGCATCCGGCAAGGTTCACGAGACAGCCTCCTTGAGCTTTTTGATGGAATCGTCATAGGTGGGCTTTTCGTCGAGGCCCTGGCGGAGGAACGCGTTCACGGCGGCGTTCTTTGCGATGGCCTCGTCCGTCTCGGGGTCCGCGCCTTTCTTGTATTCGCCAATCTTTAGGAGCAGCTCCACTTCGGCGTATTTTGCGAGCAGCGAGCGCAGCTTCGAAGCGGCGACCTTGTGATCCTTCGGGATGATGGACGTCTGGCACCGCGAAACGGAGGCGAGGATGTCGATGGCGGGATAGTGGTTCATCTGCGCAAGCTTGCGCGAAAGAATGATGTGCCCGTCGAGGATCGAGCGGGTCTCGTCGGCGATGGGTTCGGTCATGTCGTCGCCTTCCACAAGCACCGTGTAGAGCGCGGTGATGGAGCCCTTGGACGAGTTACCCGCGCGCTCCATAAGCCTCGGCAGCTCGGAGAAGACGCTCGGCGGGAAGCCGCGGCGCGTGGGCGGCTCGCCGGCGGCGAGACCGATCTCGCGCTGCGCGCGGCCGAAGCGCGTCACCGAGTCCATGAGGAGAAGCACCTTCATGCCCTTGTCGCGGAAGCTCTCGGCGATGGCGGTGGCGACGTATGCGGACTTAAGGCGCTCCATGGCCGAGCGGTCCGACGTGGAGATGACGAGGACCGCCTTCTCAAGTCCGGCCGGGCCGAGGTCCTTTTCGATGAACTCGCGCACTTCGCGTCCGCGCTCTCCTATCAGCGCGAGCACCGTCACCTCCGCCTCTGTGTTGCGGATAATCTGCGCGAGGAGCGTCGACTTTCCTCCGCCAGCCGCCGCGAAGATGCCCATGCGCTGCCCCTCTCCGCAGGTGAGCATCCCGTCGATGGCGCGGACGCCAAGCGAGATCGGCTTCGAAATGATGCTGCGCTCGAGGGGCGAAGGCGGGTCCGCATACACGGGATAGTAGCCGTCGGGGCGGATCGGCCCCTTCTTGTCGGCGTCCATCGGCCGGCCGAGCCCGTCGAGGACGCGGCCTAGGAGGTTCTTGCCCACCGGCACCATCTGGACACGGCGGGTCGGGATCACCTCCGTTTCGCCGCTGATGCCGATCATCGCGCCAAGCGCAGTGAGAAGCACGGCCTCCTTCGTGAAGCCCACCACCTCCGCCTGCACCTCGTGCTCCTCCCACGGATTCCTGAGGATGCACACCTCTCCGATCTTGACGCCGGGCACGGACGCCTTGATGATGGTGCCGACGACCTGGATGACGCGGCCCTTCACGTCGATGGGCTGCGCGTCCTCCACGGCGCGGTTGAGCACCTCGGGAATGTAGTCGAACACCCCCTCCATCACGTCCCCCTTGCGATATGGCGCTGGAGCGACTTCTCGATCGCGGCGAGCTGCGTCTCCACGGAGGCGTCCGCCACTCCGGCCTCCGTCTCCAGGATGCAGGCGGCGCCTTTGAGGCGCGGATCCTCCACCACGTCCAACGTCTCGATGGTGGGATAGGACGCGCGGAACTCAGAGACGCGGGCCCTCACCGCGTCCACGACCTCGGGCGCCACCTTGAGCGTCACCTGGCGCTGCGTGCGGATCACGGCGTTAAGCGTCTTGCGGACTATCTGAAGCACCATCTCCCTGTCGCCTACCTCGACGACGAACGCCTTGAGGGCGTTCATCACAACGTCCGCCATCTTCTGCTCCACGCCCTCCATGAACGCGACGGACGAATCGACGAGATCGAGCTTCTGCATCGAAATCTCCAGCTTGCCGTCCGCAAGCCCCTTCTCGTAGCCGCGCTTCTTCTCCTCCTCGAAGGCGGCCTTCGCCTCTTCGCGGATGCGGGCGGCCTCGGCCTCGGCGTCCGCGACGATCTCGGCGGCGGAGCGGACTGTCGCCACGTCCGCGGCCTTAACAAGACGGCGGTCAGAGGCAAGAGCGAAATTCTTTTTGTTCACGAGCAGCATAGCGAATACGCCTCCGGGAATTTCAGTTTAAGAAGCTTTGACATATGCGATCTGATTTTCTCGCGTCTCGCGTCCGGCTTCCTCCGCCCTTCTTCGAAATCTTGCGGAACACTTGAAGCGAGGGCCGCGAAGACGGAATCTTTCGGGAACTTGAACTTGAGGCGGGAGACGAGGGACGAGGGCAGGCCGGAAAGCGCCGCCGACAGAAATCCCCAGCCGGCCTGCGCGATCTTCTCCTCCAATCCACGCGTCTCTGCACCGTCTTGTTGCGAATCAAGGCCGCGGAAATACGCCGTGTATCCGAACACCTCGGGGTAGACGCCGGGGAGCGCGGCCTTGAGCGCCTTGACGTCCGCTCCGCACGTCACCCTGCGCAGCTCCTCGGCGCACGCCAGCGCGCCTAGCCACTTGACGACCGACACGAGCGTCCCGCCGTCGAGGAGCAGCAGCCGGCTACCGTCCTCCTTCGGGAACGTGTGGAAGCAGGGCTCCACGCCGAGAGAGGAGAGCACGAAGCGCTTTGCGCGGGGCGAAGACATTAAGCACTGGACAAAAGAGGAGCCGTCGCCGCGTCTCGCATCCAACGCCCCACGCCAGTCCAGACCTTGCAGCCACGACTCATGCACCTGTGTGGCGAAATCCCACAGGAAGACGCGGACGAGCGGCCAAAGAGTCCGGTCCGACACCAGAGCTCTCGCGTCTTCGATCGTCATGTCCGCCTTGTCCGTCACACCCACTTCCTTTCGGAGCCTTTGCGCGATTCAAGATATCTGCTCCAGCGCGACCTCGCCTCGCCGTCGCGCGCCAGCATACGCAGGGCACGCGTTTCGAGCACCGCCTCGGCATGGGCGAGATCCGACGGGACGTCGGCCGAGTGGAGCACGTCGAGAACACGCGCCGCGTCGCCGTCGTCCAAGAGCAGTTCCGCCAGCGCCACGGCCGCCACGCCGTCGCGCGGATTCTCCTCGGCCAGCGCCTCGCACACGGATAGCGCCCTGGGGCGCTGTCCGTGGCGCATAAACATCCATGCGGCCGTCATCAGGAACTGTCTTTCGTCGGAGGTCATCATGCACCGGGCTACTTCTTGGGCGGTTCGTCCTTGAAGACCGTCACTTGTATCTTCTCGTAGGCAAGGCCCTCTATCGCGTTCTTCACGAGGCCCTTGACGGAAGGAACGAGCTCTGTGAGGTCCGCATCCCAGCGCGAACGTATCGCGACGGCGGCGGACGACGGAAGAGCGTTGCGCGCGAACGGGTCGTTCTCCGGCAGAACCACGTGCACGCGCGCGTCCACCACGCCGTCTATCATCGAGATTGTGCGCGAGATGTCCTGCGCAAGAGCGTCCATGAAGCGGATCCGCTCTTCGCTCGGGGACGAAATCATCCCTGTCTTCTTGAAGACCTCTCCGATGCCCTGCCGAGGCCGGCGGGGCAGGCCCCTCCGCTCGAGAAGATTCACGGCCTCGGCGAACTTCGCCTCGGACACCATCACCTTCCATGTGCCTTCGTCGCCGGGCTCCTTGCGGCATCCTATGCCGGAATCCAGCAGCGCCGCCATCACGAGATTGGCCTGTCGCTCCTCGAGGCCCGAATGGAGCGTGGTCTCCTTGTCGCAACCGGCCAGAAGAAGCGCGGCGCACATCATCACCATTGAAATTCTCATAGTAGGACTTCTTTCTAGTTTGGCCGTGGAACGTCATGCGAGAGGCTCGTCTCGCGTCCAGCGTCTAACGGCCATCTGTCATCACTGGTTCTTCACCAACGTCTGTATGGCTGTCGAAGACTTGTCGGCGACCTTCGTGACGATCTCCTGCTGAAAGGCCAGATTCATCACCTCGTACTGCAGCTCCACGAGCTCTTCGGCAGTGGTGGCGCCCCTACGGTCCAGTTGCGAGAGCGCGCGTATGCGGTGCAGGATGCCCTGGTTGTTGACCTGGGCTGAACGCCAGGCAGCGGAAGCCTCGGTGGCGAAAGGGATGGGGTCCGGCTTCTGCACGCCCCCCGTGCCCATCGCGGCCTGGAACCGCGCCACGGAGTCCGGGTCTGCAGCAGGAAGCGCCGCGTTTGCCGCGGCCGGATCCGAGACGGCGTACTGCGCCCCGCCGGCGCCAACGGCTCTAATCGCCTCGACCATGGTGGAGTCTGTCATATGAGAAGGTCCTTTGCTAGTTGCGCCGCCGCTGGGTCGGCGGACTGTTCTGCGGCCTCCTCCAGCGGAGCGCGGGCCTCTGCGGTCCGCCCCATCCTGAGGAGCGCCATCCCCTTGAACGCCTTCAGCATCGCCGCGTCGGGGAAGCGCGGGATCGCCTCGCGGTCGAGGTAGTCGACCGCGCCCTTGAAGTCGAGCATGCTGATGAAGAGAATCGCGTTCGCCGAAGCGACGGACGCCGAATCCGGGCGGAACCGCCCCAGCGCCGCGAGTATCTTCGCGGCGGACCGGAAGCGGTTCTGCCCGGTCGCCATCAAGGCGACGTTCAACAACAGCCGCGCCTCTTCGGGCGTGAGGTCGAGCATCAGCGGAAGTTCGACGCGATCGAGTTGAGCGCGTCGCCCATGTTCTTGTTGATGTTCGTCATCGTCGTGAGCGCGAGGTTCCACTGCTGCAGATCGTACTGCAGCTGCTGGAGGTTCGCCTGCACGTCCGGGTGCTGCTGGTAGTTCTCGAGCGACTGCTTGAGACGCGTCTCCATCGCGACGGCCGCGTTCATCAGCGCCGCATACACCTGGTCGGTGTGGATGTAACTGCCGGTGTCGCCGGCCGACTTCATGCGGTAGCCGTTGCTGTCAACATCATCGACGGGCGCGATGATCGTCGGTTGTCCTACTCCTGCCATTTCATTTTCCTTTCTTTTTTGTCGTTGAACGTCCGCCTTTCGGCGTTTCATGTCGCCCGGCCGTCCACCCGGACGGTCAAGCGCAAAATCTTCCTTGCCAGAACTGTCGCCTCCATGAGCTCCTTCGCCTTCGGGAACTCCGCCGGCGGCAGCCCCGTCTTCATGGCAGCGTCCACCCGCGCCGAGAGGGCCACCAGCGCGGCGTCGTATTTCGCGAGCGCGGCGTCCCTGCCGGGCCCTGCGAGCTCGCGCTCGATGTCCATGAGGAGAAGAGGCTCTTTCACGGCTTCCACACGAACCTCCCCGTGGAGTTTGTGATGACGACGCTGTCCACGTCTATCTTGACCACCGTCCACTCCCCCACCGGCGCGCCCTCCAGAATGCGCCGTCCGTCCTGCATCACAAGGCATGGGTACGGAGTGGATAGGATTCCGCAGACAGGGAGCGACACCTCGCTCTCCTCATGCTTCGCGACAGGCTTGTCGGCCTCGCGGTACAACACCTGCGGAGGCGGGGAGACGACTGGCGTCGAGACGGGCTTGGGGGGCTCGACAACCGGACGGGATGCGGGGACGATTCGGGACACATGGCGCGCAGGGCGGGCGATCCTGACGTCCACCACGTCCACATCCGCCAGTTTCGGCACATCGGCTTTTATCGCGGCAAGTGCCTTGTGGATGTTCGCGACAGTGCCGGAGAGGACGGCCACGCGGCTTGTGACGGCCGAGACTGTGATCTTCGTCTCGCCCACGAGGGCGAGGGTGTCGGAGACGGCGGTCTTGAGAGATTCTCCGTCTGCGAAGTCAAGCTCCACCCCTGGTCGCGCGGCGTAAGCCTCCGCAGTGGCGACAAGTCTGTCAGCGCGCGTCTTGAAATCGCCGACGACGACTTCGCGGCCGTTCCTGTTGGTGACGGAAAGTCCATGGCGCGAGACGACGTCGTCGAAGGACGGCACGACGGAGGATGCGGAGTCCGCCGCAGACGGCTTCGCCGCCGGACGGCCGATCGCCCGTTCGACATAAGGCATAAGAGCGTCACGGAACGCCCAGCAGACACCCGCGAGCAGGAGAAGAAGCAATATCGCCGCGACAAGACACCCGAAGCATCCGCGACGGCGGCGCGGCTCCGGGCTTTCGTCCGGCGCCGGATCAGGCGCGCGAGGGGCTTCCTCTTCGCGTTCATCGTCGCCCGTCTCACGTTTCGCCGGGCGCTCCTCCGGCCAGACGAGCGCGCCCCACGCCGAATCCGCCGGCCCGACGGCGAAGGCCGTCGAACCGCGTTTGACGACGTGCAGAGGCTCTAGGCGCTCGCCGTCCAGGGTCACGCCGCCAGCCCCCGCCTCCACCTTCATCGGCTCGTCGGCGAGCGTCTGGTCGGCGAGGACTATGTCGCAGGCGTCGGCCTTGCCGACCGTCACGACGACGCCCTCCACGAGCGCGATCTCCGCGCCCTTGTTCGGCCCTTCGACTATTTTCAGTAATAAGCTCATGTCAGACTTTCAAATTCTCGCCTTTTCAACTTTTCAACCTTTCAACTTTTCAACTTTTCAACCGTTCATCACAGCTTCAGCCTCCCAAGCGGCTGGATGTTGATCTCCACACTGAGCTCCTGGAACGAAAGCACCGGCAGCTCGTAGTAGTCCTTCTCGATCATCTTCCTGAAGTAGCGGCGGATGTCCACCGAGACGATGATGACGGGCTTCTGCGGGATCTTGTTCAAGTCGCCGATCGTGCGCTTCACCACGGCGAGGATGGCGCGCACCGTGGCGGGGTCCATCGCGAGGTACGAGCCGCCGGACGTCTGGCGCACTGACTTCCTTATCTTCTCCTCAAGCGACGGGTCTAGGAGATACGCGGCCACGATGTTCTGCCCGCCGGAGAACTTGTAGGAGATGTAGCGGCTCAGGGCGGAGCGGACGTACTCGACGAGAAGCACCGCGTCCTTCTCCTTCTGCCCCCACTCGATGAGCGTCTGCGTTATGCGCTTCAAATCGCGTATCGAGATGCCTTCCTGCACCAGGCGCTGGAGGACGTCCGTGATCTTCTGGAGCGGCAGAACGCGCTGGACCTCCTTGACGAGCTCCGGCGCCTCCTTCTCCATATGGTCGAACAAAAGCCTCGTCTCCTGCAGCGACAGGAACTCGTGCGCGTAGCGGCGGAGCACACCCGAGAGGTGGTAGGAGAGGACGCCGCCGAGGTCGAGCGACCTGACGCCGGACTCGTCGAGCCGCCGCTTGTCCTCCTCCTTCACCCAGCACGTGTCGTGCCCCGAGAGGAAGGACCTGCCCGTCTCGAAGGAGATGCCTGTCGCGGTGAGGTTCTCCGCGTCTTCGAGGGCGAAGACGAAGCCCTTGCGCAGCTCGCCCTCCGAGACGGGCACCTCGTTCACCAGCAGGCGGTAGCGCCCGTCGCTCAGAGACGGGTTGAGGGAGAGGTTTATGCCCGGGAAAGGCACGCCAAGGTCGTGGTAGAGCGCGCGGCGGATGGCCATGATCTGGTCGTTCAGAGTCTCGTAGGAGAGGGCGCCGCGGATGTTGGCGTCGATGTCCACCGTGAGCGGCGTCACCATCGCGAAGTCGTCGCCGTCCTTCTTCTTCGGCCTGGGCGCGCTGCCCTCGGACGGCGCGGCGGCGGCGAGCGGATCCTCGCCCTTCGCGGCGCGCGCGGCGGCGATCTTCGCCTTGAGGACCAGGCTGTAGCCAACGGCGGCCACGAAGAGCGCTAGGCCGAATAGCTGGAGCTTCGGGAAGCCGGGGATGAGGCCGATCGCGGCCAGCATCACCGCGCCCAGGAGGATGGCCTTCGGCTGCGCGAAGAACTGGTTGATTATGTCCTGGCCCAGAGGCTTGTTGTCCGAGTCTCCCACGCGCGTGACGATCACGCCGGACGTTATGGAGACGAGCAGCGCCGGAATCTGCGAGACGAGGCCGTCGCCGATCGTGAGGATGCCGTACTTCGTGATGGCCCAGCCGACCTCCTTGCCGTTCATGAACACGCCGACGCAGATGCCGCCGACGATGTTGATGGCTGTCATTATGAGCCCGGCGATGGCGTCGCCCTTCACAAACTTCATCGCGCCGTCCATGGCGCCGTAGAGCTGGCTCTCCTTGGCGAGCTCGGAGCGCCGGGCGCGGGCAGTCTCCTGGTCGATTGCGCCGGCGCGCATGTCGGCGTCGATCGACATCTGCTTGCCGGGCATGGCGTCGAGCGTGAATCTGGCGGCCACCTCCGACACGCGCTCCGCGCCCTTGGCTATCACCACGAACTGCACGATGGTGATGATGAGGAAGATCACGGCGCCGACGACGAAGTTGCCGCCCACCACGAAGTTGCCGAACGTGTAGATTATCGCGCCCGCGTCCGCCTTGAGAAGAATGAGCCGCGTGGTGGTGACGTTGAGCGCGAGGCGGAAGAGCGTGGTGAAGAGCAGCATCGACGGGAAGGTGGAAAACGAGAGAGCGCGTGGCAGATACAGCGAGAGCATCAGCATCACGGTGGAGATCATGATGTTGGTGGCGATCAGCAGGTCCACCATCGGCGTGGGCAGCGGTATGATTAGAAGGCCGATGATGCACACCACCAGAAAGGCGAGTACGAGGTCGCCGAACCGGCTGAACACATTCGAGAAGTTTGTCAGGTTCTTGATCATCGATTCACTTCATTCTACTCTTTTCACGTTTCACTTTCCACAAGTCTTCACGTCTCCAGAAGAGCCATCCTGTAGCGTTCGAAGAGATCGACGTCGGCGAGAAGCCGCTCGATCTCGCGTGCCGCCGCGTCCGCGGCGCCGGTCTCCCGGCCGTGCAGCGTCCTCACAACGCCGCGGGCTGTCTGGGCGAATCCGCCGGGCGTCCTGAGGAATGCGGAGTTCCCGGCCACGAGCGCACGCATCACGTCGGCGGACACGCTAGCGTCCGTGGGGAACAGCGCGTCCACGGCCTGGCTCACGGTTGTGGAACCTGGCAGCAGCGTCTTCTGCGGCTGGCCCGCCGCCGGCGTGTCCATCACCTCGGCGTATCCGGCCTGGCCGATGCCGGTGTCGAAGCGCAGCGGCTCCGTGGTGCGCGAGACGGTCAGGCTCATCTTGCGCCTCCAAACTCATGGGCGACGCGCCACAGCACGTCGAACGCCCTGTTGACGACGGGGAGAGTGGCGTCGCGCGCGTCAATGCACACCGCGAACACTGCGCGTCCGCGCCCTGGGAGATACCCGGAGCGCACTCTCATCCCGAGCCCGGCGTCGGGATGCGCATAGGCGAGAAGCGCCTTCACACGCTCCGCGTCAGGCACTGCCGGCACTGTGACGGCCACGACGAGCATGTCCGCCGCGAACTCGAAGCGCAGCGTCAGGCCGTTCTCGAAGGAGGCCGAGGCCGCCCCGCGGTCGTTCAGCGCGAAATCGGCGATTCCGGCCGAGCGCCCGAAGTCCCGCACGATTGCGTCTATCCAGCCTGGTGCGGTCATGACGCCTTCTCCTCCTCCTCGGCGTTCTCGCGAGACACAAGCTCGTCGAGATGGTCCTGCGCCGCCTCCACCAGCCTCTGTCTGTCGCCCTCCTTGGCGAAGAGGCGCGGCGAGAGCTGCCGGAAGATGCGCGTGAGCTCGCGCGTGAAGTCCATCTGGGCGAGCAGCTTCGCCATGCCGCACTCCGCGACCAGGCGCGCGACGGCCACGGACGTGACGAACGCCTGCTCCGTGAGCTCCACAACGCGTCCCGTCATCTGCTCGCCGTCGAGCATGCACGGCTCGCCGAACTGGGCCTCCATGCGCGCGCCGAGCTGCGAAAGCTTCTCCATCACCGTCTGGAGCACCTGGACGCACTGGAGGTCCGTGAGGATCCGCCCCAGGGCCTCGTGCTCTATGGACGGGTTCGCGGATGCGAGGTCCCGCCCGCAGCCCGCCATCAGAAACGCTATCGCGTCCTTGAGCCCGCCCGCTCCACGCGACGCCAGAAGCGAGCGGAAGCAGTCCTGCGGCTTCGTGAAGCCCACGACCTCGGCGCGGTAGAGATCGCGCAGCCCCTGCATCTCCTCGGGGGTCGAGGCGCGGGCGTTGATCTCCTCCGCGAGGTTGATGCCGGCCTTGACGTCCGGCCCCTTCTCGGCCATCAGCTTGGCCTTGGCCTGTTTCACGAGCTCCAGAAGCTCCGCATCGCCCTCGCCCATCATCTGCTCGAGAAGGTCGAGCATGGCGAACTGGTGGCTGGCGTCCGTAGATTCGCGCGCGAGGACCCTCAGGAGCGAATCGACCGAAGGCAGCCTGCCGGACACCTTGGCCTCGCGCAACATCTTGGCGAACCTGTCGAGCTTGTCGCGCCCCGGCATGTCCGGCATCAGGCTCCTCCACGCCTCGAGCGCGCGGACAAACGCAGCCCTGGAGCCCTGGATCGGCCCCATTCGGCGCTCGGCCATCTTCTTCACGGCAGCCTCCTCGAACTGCGTCGCCAGCTCCTCCATCGAGTCCATCAGATCCGCCATCGCGTCGTCGTCCACTTCGAGCGCCGTGCCCATCAGCTCGCCGCGCTGCACGTCCGCGACGTCGTCCGAGCCGTCCATGACGTCGCCGATCTGCTGCATCGCGCTCACACCGGCGGCATACGTCTGCCGGAGTATCTGGGCCGCGTCAAACGCCATAGGCCCTCCTTGCGGCGAACGGCTGACGAGCTCCGGCCGGCGCCGCCCCACCAGCGCCCTCGATCCACACGACGCACGGACCGTGGAAGTGAAGCAGCAGACCTTTCGGAGCGCGCGGCAGAATCACGTCGAATATCCCTATTTTTCTGCAGAACCCCGTCGGACGGTTCCCGGTCCACGCCACCACGGCCTCCGGACGCGCGGAGAACGTCTCGCCTTCCGCCACCTGAACGCGTGCCGTGCGGCTCGCCGTCGCCGCCACAAGCCAGTCCTGCCTGAACTCGGTCACGCATATCGCGCTCGTGAAGCTCATCGGAATGAGCTTCACGAGCTCAGCGCCTGCGCGGGCTGACGCGGGGGAGACGAGCACCTTGTCGGAGACGGCGAAGACCGGCTCCGCGCACGGAAGGTACGTGAGAAACGGACGGACGGAGTCGGAGCACTTCGCGGTGGCGGTCGTCTCCACAAGATCAAGGCGTCCCCTGTCGCGCACCACCCACCCTTTGCGGCGGCGGCGCACGGCGTCGCCGAAGAAAGCCGCCGGCTGCGCACGGCCCATAAGCCACGCGCCCGCGCCCACTTCGGCGAATCCACCCTCTATCTTCACCAGAACTTCCACCAGCTGTCCTTCTTCTCTTCGTCCTTCTTCTCTTCCTCTTCCCTACGTTCCGCTTCAGCCTTCAGTTCGGCCTCCTTGCGTTCGGCTTCAGCCTTCTCTGCGGCCTCTTTGCGCTCAGCTTCGGCCTTCTCGGCGGCCTCCCTGTTCTCGACCTCGGCCTTCTCCTTCGCGGCGGCGTCCTTCTCCTCGTTCTTCCACTTCTCCACATCCATGGAAAGAACCCTCTTCGCCCTATTCCTGTCCATCTGGCGCATCGCCTTGCCGTGTTCAAGCTCTGCCTTGCGGCGTTCAAGCGTGTCCTCGGCCTGCTCGTCGCGGCGCTCGCGGCGGTATTTACGCTCAAGGTCGCGGCGCTTGCGCTCGTTGGTCCTGTCGGCATCGTCGTCCTCCAGCGCCTCGCCCTCCGTGACGTCGCCGAGGCGAGCCGCCTGGAACCTCGCGAGCATCTCGACGTCCAGGTCCACTATGTGCGGCGAAAGTATAAACATCCTCTGCACCGTCTCCTTCTTGGTGGACGCCCCGCCGAACAGCCAGCCTATCCACGGTATGTCGCGCAGATACGGAATGCCCCATCCGGCGGACTCCTCGATGTCGCGCAGATACCCCGCGAGCATTATAGACTCGTCCTCGAACACCGCCGTCTGCGTCTGGAGCGTCGACTTGCGGGACATCGGCATCGAATCGACGGCGATGGACTCGAAACCGCCGTCGTCGAGGCGCATGGACAACCACACCTGGTCAGACACGTTCGTGGCCGGCGACGGCACTATGCGCGGCTTGATCTGGAGAGTCGTCCCGGCCGACACCTCCTCGAGCGTAGCCACCTCCGTTCCGATCACGCGAACGTGGTAGCTCTGCGTATCCGTCATCTGCGCCGCGAGGTTGTTCGCCGTGAGAAGCGACGTGCGGGAGATCGAACGCGCCTTGCCCTTCTCCTTCAGCGCCGAGAGCGAAGCCGAGACCGCCACGTCCTTCCCCAGATAAGAGAGCGCGCCGGCGAGGCCCTTGCCCGCCAGATCGGCGGCCTGGAAGAGGTTCCCCGCGTTCTGCCCCGCCGCGCCGCTGATCTCGTTTCTGGAGCCCGTCACCTTCAACGACAGCTGCCAGTCCAGCGCGTCCTTCCGCGAAAGTTCCACCACCGTCACGTCGATCTCCACGAGCATCTGCGGGATGTCGAGCTCGCGGATGAGCCGCTCGTACATCGGCATGCGCGATGCCACGTCGCGCACCACTACGGCGTTGAGGCGGTTGTCGGGGCGGATCACAGGCCGGAACACCGCGTTCTGCGCCGCGTCGATGCGCGACATCTCGTTCGTCACGGCGGCCTCGCGCGTCTTCTCGTCCATGCCGTTGTTCATCATCTCCTCTATGAGGCGCGCGACGCCCTTGATGGTCATGGAGCTCTCAGGGGATGAGACGGAGAAGCTCACGTTGTCGGCCCACGTGTGGACGAGCGGGAAGATGCGCATCTCCACCTCGTTCACAGAGCGCTTTTCGCGAAGCTTGTCCGCCTTCTCGATCAGCTCGGCTATGAGCATCACATAGCGCGGAGGGCCGGAGACGAGGACTATCTCGTCGTCGGAGGTCGTCTTGAGCGGGAAACGCGCGTCCTCCACGCCCAGCTCGACAAGCATCTCCCTGACCTCTCCTGCCTTCATGTAGTTGAGGTCCACCAGCAGCGTCTGTATCTCTCCTGCGCCGTAGATATATAGGGCTGCGCCGTCGTAGTACCACGTGAGATTGTGCAGCGTGGCGATCTTGTCGAGAAACTCCCCGGCCGGAACGTCGCGGAACTCGCCGGAGAAGGTGCCCGCCACGCCCTGCGACATCACCACCGAAAGCCCCTCTGCGACGGCGAACGTGTCAAGCGCCGTCCTGAGGTTCATGTCGCGCGCGGCCAGCGTGTACTTCGGCAATTTCCACGGAATAGGCGCCGCATGCGCAGAAAACGAGAGCGCGGAAGCAATACATGCGGCGACACAGGCAGACAGCACCCGCGCCGTCATCCCCGCGCTTCCACGACTCCGCGATCTCACTGTTTCACATTTCCACATTTCAACCCCCTAGGGCCTGATCATGAACATTTCGGGCTCGCTCCGCTCCTCGCCTCCGCTCTGCTCCTCGACGCGCGCCCGCCACCAGTCGCAGGAGTCCATGAAAGTCTCGAACAGCCTCACTAGGACACGGGGGTCGGCCGACGCCGACGCGTCCTGCCACAGGAAGAGCCCTCGCTCGCCGTCCACGGAAAGCACAGCCTCCTCGCGGAGCATCCGCCCGGTCGCGTATGCCGCGAACTTAGGAAGAAGCCCCTCGGCCACGGCGAGCTTCAGCGAGAGCCTGAGACGCCCCCCGCGCTCCTCCGCAAGAACGTCCGCTCCGTCCACCTGCAGCGTGAACGACAACGCGCCGCCGGGCGCCCTCTCCGGGTACCCGACCGCGTCTATGAGCCGCGTTATGGCCGTCGCTGCCATTCTCTGGTGCTCTATCCCTTCTTCTCTACAGGTTGTTGAGGTTCCCCGTTATCACATTTCCGAGGCTCTTGAGGATGTTGGAGATCATGTCGTACGCCTGGTCGCGCTTGCTCGTGGAGGACTGCAGCTCTATCATCGTCTGCTGGTTGATCGAGTTGCGCTGGTCCATCGCATCCTCGAGTATGGATATGAAGCTGCTGCTTTCCGAATTGGCCGTGCCCGGCACTGAGGACAGGCCGATCACCTTCTCCAAGAACGACGAATACGTGTAGGAGGAGCCCATGTAGGTGAGCGCCTTCGCGGTGAGGTCCACGCTCTCGCCCTTCCTGCCGTCCGCGCCCACCACCGCCGCCTCGATCTCCGTGAGCCCCTCGAGCTGCGACGAGGTGGTGTTGAGCGAGTTCATCGTGTCGATGATATCCTTCTCCTTCGCCACGGCCCGCTCAAGGCAGAGCGCCATCACGAGCTGGCCTATGGAGAGGTTCTCCAGAAGCTTCTCCTCCGCGCCGTCCGCGTCCTTCACGGTGATGGAGTATGTGCGCGCGGTGAGATACTCGCCGGTGTTGAAATGCTCTCCGGGGGTGAAGAACTCGCACGCCTCCGGACAGGTCATCGAAAGGTTGAATTCCACTGTGCTTATGCCCATGATATTCCTCCTAGCTGTTGCCGTTCACCATGTTTCCGGCGAGATTGCCCATCGAGCGCCCCATTGCGCGGACTATGTTGGTCGACGACGAGAACGCCGTGTCCCTCCTGCTCACATAAGACTGCATCGCCACAAGATCCTGCTGCTGAGTCTGCATTATCGAGTTCATCTTGTCGGTTGCAAGCGACGCCGCCTTGAGGCGGTTGTCGTACGTCTTGAGGTCCTCCGGCAGCTCCGCCTCAGTCACCTTCAGCGTTCCCGTCAGGAACGCCTTCACCCTCGTCCAGCTCGCCGACTCGTTCACTATGCGCTCCACCCACTGCGCCCCCTGCTTCAAGATGTCCGCGTTCTTCGCGAGCTGGTTCATCTTGTTCACGCTCTGCCGCTCGTAGGACATCGCCGTCCTCAGGCACACTGAGATCACCAGCTGCCCGATCGTGAGCCCGTCCGCCGCCCCGTTTGAATACAGGTTCACGGCGGAAGACCCCTCCGGAGCATATCGCATCGTCGCTATCTGAGTCGCCTCTATCATGATTCAGTCCCCGTTCACAGGTTTCCTATCAAGTTCGAACGAGTGTCGCTGATGGCGGACATGATGTTCGTCGTAGTCGAGTACGAGTCGTCCCGCGCGTCCACGAGCGACTGCAGACGCGTCATGTCCGTCTGCGCCATGTTGTTCTCCTTGTCCATCTCGCCCTTCACGGCCTGCACAAGCCCCTCGTACTCGGCTTTCGTGGCGTGGTATCTGCCGCTGTCGTAGTGGATCATCTTCTTGGCGGCGTCGATGCCCTGCAGAATATTGTACTGGTCTGCCGTGAGGCTGATGTCCTTGTCCTTGCTCCCAGGGTCTTCGCCGCTGTACGACGACTGGACGCTCGTGAGAAGCGAAAGCACCGTTCCCAAGTCCGCAAGATATGCGTTGCGCGAGCGCATGCGCGTGGCCATCGGGGCGATCTCCCCCTCCACCACAGCCGCTCTGCGCGAGCCCACACGCACCATGAGATCCTGGAAATCGACCTTCACCTGGCTGGGCTTGCCGGTCGCCTTGTTTACGTCCACGTATTCATAGTCACACGCCGAAAGCCCCCAGTCGAAGCTCAGCGCGACCTTGTCGGTCGAAATCGTGTATGGTGTCAAGCCAGCCATCTGCCGTCTCCTTTTCCGAAACTACTTTCCAAGAGATTTGATCGTCGCCGCGCCCGCGTTGAGCGACTTCTTCACGAGCGAGACGAGCGTCTGGTAGGTGGAGTCCCGCTTCTGGATCAGGTTCTGGAGCGTCACCGTGTCCTGCTGAAGCGAGTTCCCCTCCAGATCGATCGCGTGCTTGAAGTTCGAGCACACCTTCTGGGCCACTCCACGTGTTATCTGGTTGCCGTCGTCGCCCGTCAGCGAGAAGTCCTGTATCTGATATTTGCGCACGATCTCCGCGACGTCCCTCAGCTCGTCGATCTTGTCGCTCTTGTCGCTTGAGGAGCCGTCCGTCTTTATCGTGGCACTGGCCCTGACGAGCGTCGTGAGACCGTTGTTCAGCTCGGTGATCTTCGTCTGGCGCGTGCGCACCACTGCGTTCATAGAATCGAGCTGCACCTCCACGGCGGCGGCCTGTTTGAAGGCCGCCGCCGCGAGCGCCGCCGTGTAGTCGCGGTCCTCCGCCCCGTCCACGATGTATGAGCACTGCTCCACACCGTAGACGGCCGCCCCGTCTATCACGCGAGTCTCGATCATCGCCATCGTCTTGCCCTCCGCGGCATTGCCGGAACCTAGCTGAATATCTCCTGCGTGGCCTGGCGCTGGCTCTCGTACGCCTTCTGCATCGTCTGGCGGGCGGCGTCGATCACGGACTGCGCCGCATCCTCCAGGTTCTTGCTCTCTTCGTAGTCGTTCTGTTTGCGCGACGCGTTGGCCTGCTCCTTCTGGGCGGAGGCGCTGTCGGCCTGCGCCTTGTAGCTCACCTGGGACTGCCAGTGCTGGTTGAGCGTCTGCCCCAGCTGCCCGAGGAAGGTGCCGGCAGATCCCGTGGCCGCGAGCGCGTAGTGGTTCTCGTCCTTGAGCGCCGACCTGTACGCCTTGTCGTAGCCGCTGGTGATCTTGGCGCAGTCGTTCTCGCTGAGGATGCTCCTCTGCACCGCGGCCTCGCCCTGGCCCACTGACACCTTGGCGTCCTTGAGCGTCTTCATGGCGAACTCGTTCGCGACGATCATGTCGGCCTCCTTCTGCGTGGCCGTCTCCTTGGGCGCGGCGACGAAGTCGGAGTCGTATTTGCTCTTGACGGCCTCCACAGCGCCGATGAACTCGGCCTTCGTCCTGGCGACGTTCGCCTGGGCATCGGCTCGACCGGGGGCGTCCGCAGGCATGCCCTCGAGAGCGTTCACGGCATTACCGTACGCCTCCTTCGTGCGCGCGATTCCCGGGTCGTTCGCGAAGTCCTGGCGTATGGCGTCCACCCTCGCCTGCCGCGCCTCCGGCGTGGCTCCGAGGTTCTGCACGGCCTTCTGGGCCTGCGGCGTCGTCACCTGCGCCATGTCCGGCTCGCCGCCGGTCAGCACGCTCTTCGACATGCCCGCAGACACGCCGCTCACCTTGGTGTCCGCGAGGAAGCCCTTCGCGGCGCTGATGGTGCCGGCGCCGATGGTCATGAATGCGGATACCGCCAGCATGCACGCGGAGATCGCCGTGTACGTGTCGCCGAGCGTCTTCGCCGCCTGCGCCATGGCCAGCGTCTTCGAGGCCTGCTGCTCGTATGCCTGCGCCTGCTGCTCGTTGTCGGCCGCCTTGAGGTTCTTGGCGCTCTTCTTGAGCTCCTGCGCCGTCCTTACGATCAGCGAGAGGATCTCCATGAGATTGAAGAGCGTGGCGCAGTCCGTCGGCTTGGGATCGGAAGGGCTGGAAGACGTGACGGGGCCGGGCTTCGAGGTCAGTCTGCCAGGGGCCTGAGGCCCTCCGGATGTCCCTCCCGCCACGAGATTCCCGTCCGTTCCGCCGCCGGCCGGCACGATGGTGGATTTCAGCCCCTCTGCCTGGATCTTGTCCACCACGCCCTCAAAGAGCGCCTTGAGGAACGCCACCGCCTGGTCTGGCGACATCTCGGCCGCGTCCAGATTGTCGAGCTTGCCAAGGAGCCCCCCCACGGTCTCACCGTCCGCCGTGCCGTCCGGCGGCTCGAGCTCCGGCGACAACGAGAGGACGACCGGCGTCTCCACGCCGTCCACCACGGCGTTAAAGGTGATTTTCAGCCCTTCGTCGTTCGACACGACCGAGACGTCTTTGACGCTTGCGCTGGCGAACTTGTCTCCGTTCACGCTCTTGAGCGCATCCTGGAGCATGGCGAAATTCGCCTGCATGTCTGCTGCACTGATTTTCATGGGATTTCTCCTTTCTTGACTGGTCTTCGTCGCCTTCCACGGGCTGCCTCAGGCCGAGGCGCCCGTCTTCTCGGAGATCTCATCCGTGGTCTCCGCGGCCGATTCGAGGAGCTTCGACAGCTGGGACATGGCATCCATCAGCTGTTCGATGAGCTTCTTTATCTCGTCGTTGTTCTCGTCGAGCTGCTTCTTGAGCTTCTGGAGGACTCCCTCCAGCCGCGTGAGCTCGGCCTGCGTGCTCTGGGCGTCGTAGTTGGCGTCGTTCGCCTTGTCGGTGATTATCACGCTCGCGGTGCCGCCGGCCATGCTGAATCCAGAGGCGACGGCCTGGATCGCCGTGATTATCCTGAGGGCCGACCCGGCGGCGCTGCCCACGCTGCCGGCGAAACCGCACACGATCGAGATGCCGGCGAGCACCAGGCTCGCGGTGAGGAACGGGCCGGTGACGTCCTCCGTTGCCTTCTTCAAAGCCTCGGAGTCCGACAACCCCTGGTCACGGTATTTCTCGGCCTTGTCCTTGACCTGCTGCTCAAGATCGTCCTTGGCGACCTGCTGGTAGATCTGCAGCCCTGCGCTCGCCGAGGCCGCGAGCGCCCCCACGCACGCCACCACCGCGACGAAGATGCCGATGCCCGCGCCGGCCGTGGCAATCGCCACAACCGCCGCCGCGATGGCGATCACCGCGCCGAGGATGGCCAGCCCGATGTTCATCCAGGCGGAGGCCTCCTGGGCCTGCTTGAGGCGCGCCGCCTCGTCCATCTTGTTCAGCGAATCGTCGATTTTCGCCATGCGCTCGGTGTATTGCAGCTGCAACTTGCTCTTGAGGCTCGCTATGCGCTCCTTCGTGGACTCGATCTGCTTCTCCGTGGAGGTGTTTTTCAGCTCCGCCACGAGCTTTTCGAGGTCGCCGATGATCGCCACGAGGTCGCGCACTTCCTCGGCGTCCAGCTCGGGCACCTCATTGACGTCCACGGGCTTCTTGGAGGAGTCCGTCCTGTTTACCGGATCCTTGCGCCCCGTCGCGTCCGTCTCGGAGACGACCAGGCCGGCGCCCTGGATGATGGGCGCGTCCCCGGCCTCGACTTTGCCGGTGCCGTCGCCCTGGATCGCCGCGTCCCCGTCCGCGCCCGCAGTCTGCGGGATCTGGGTCTGAGGGACAGTTGTCGTGTTGTTGATTGGAATTGTCATGGCTTGTTCTCCTTTTCGCCCTGTTTACACTCCATGATCCGCAAGGTTACGCCTCGGCCGCTTTTTTCTCGGATTCCTTCGCGGCGTCGAGCTTCTTCAGCTCCGCGAAGGCCTCCTCGCCGATGGCGGCGCGCAGCGCGGCGGCCTTCTCGATGAAGGGAGCCGTCTTCGCGTCCTTCTTCGTGCAGAAGATCTCGATCGCGCGCACCGCGCTCGCGGCATGCACCTTGTCGCCCTTCGCGAGATGGCACAGGGCCGCGTAGTACATCGGCCTGGGGTTCTCAAGGTCGAACATCGCCGCCTGGGCGTAGGCCGCGATGGCGTCGTCGTACTGCTTGAGCATCTGATGGGTGGAGCCAAGACCGGTCCAGAACTTCTGGCTCATGTGGTCGAACATCACCAGGAACTTGAAGAGCTTCAACGCCTCGTCGTAGCGGCCGGTGGAATAGTAGCTGTACGCGAGCGAATACACCGCGTTCAACTCCTCGTCGCTGATCCCCTTCGCCATCTTGAGCGGTTCGCCATTCGTCATGGACTGGGCCGTGTTGAGGATCAGTTCCTTCAGCGCCTCGTTTGTGTCTGCCATTTCTGCGTCTCCTTTTTTTGTTTTGTTTTGCCGCCTCCGCCGCATCAGACCATGTCGATGCGCCTCTCGGCGATTTCTTCGAGAATGTTTCCGGCTATCGAGTCCAGGCTGTCGCGGATCGCCTTCGCGACGTCCGCCAGCTCCGCCTTCTCCTCGCGCTTCTCCACGTCTTTGAGCGACTCCGTCTGCTCCGGCTTCACGACAGCCTGGGCCGCGATCTCCTTCGCGAGCGTCTTGAGCATGCTCTCGTCGATGGACGCCAGACACGCCGTGATCTTGACATTGTACCCCGCCGCCTCGCTCTTCTTGTCGGCGATGGCCGCCTTGTCCCGGGCCACTACCGCCTCCAGCTCGGCCGTCCGCACCGTCGCGGCGCCACGCGCCGCCTCGCAATTCGCGATCACCGTCTTCGCCGCATCGAGCGCGTCTTCGTTCGACTTGATGGACTGGTCCAGCGCGGCCGCCTCACCCTCTAGCTTCGCGATCTCCTCGGAATGGTCGGCTTCGGTGTCGGCCTTGAGCTCATCGATCTTCTTGTCTATGTCCGCCCGCTTCGCCTTCTGCTCTTTTATGTTCTTGTTGTAGTCCTCGGCGTTCTGGCGAGCGTTCTCGATCTGCTTCTCGAGAGTGTCGATCTTCAACGCGAGCTCCACCAGCTCGGCCTGCGACGTGCTGATGTCGTTCTGGAGCTCCAACTGCGCCGACTCCAGCTTCTTGACGCTGTCGGCGAGCGCGAGCGCGCTCTCAAGCGACTTGAGCTGCTGGGCGCTTAGACCGTCGGCGATGGAGCTGAGCGACTTGAGCTTCAGCGAGACGCGGGTGTCGTCGTTCTCGTTCTTCAGCTGGGCGACGAGCGCCTCGAAGTCGGTTATGCCGTATGAGACCAGCACGTTCGAGCCGAAGAGAAGCGGCGCCAGCTCCGCCCGCTTCGCGGCGGCGGCCACTTTGCCGCCAGCCCCCTCGTCGCCGCCGGCTTTGAGAAGGTTGGGGTCGAGATTGAGAGTGTTTCCTGTTCCTGATACGTTCATGGTTGTTCCTCCTGCCCCGTATACACGTCAGATCCTGAAAGGTTTCATCATCATCCCGAATTTCTCGCGCCGGGCGTCAAGATCACCGTCCGCGCCGTCCACCGCCTCGGCAGCGCCGTCAGGACCGGGCGGGGGCACTTCCTCTACGGGCGGCACCCCGTCCCAGCCGCCGTCGAGCGTCGGGAGGCCCCTGCGCTTCAGCTCGGCGTTGGCGGCGTCCAGCTGCGAATCGGAGATGTTCATGGCCATCACCTGTTCCCTTGTGAGGCCCTGGCTGGCAAGCAGCCGATCCGTCTCGGCAATCCGCAGTTCGGCCTGAGAGACTAGGCGCTCACTGTCCGCAATGGTCTTGCGGATCATGGCGAGATACGACTCTATCTCGGCCTGGCTCCTCTGCCGGTCATCCATTTGGGGGCAAACTCCTCCCTATTTAGTCTTTCGACACGGGCAATTTTATCAAAACCTCCACCACGCGTCTAGGGGAAATATGACTATGCAGCTGGTGAACGGGGGTTGGGACTTCGCGCCGTCGACGCGGCGATCCTCACGCAGCAGGCAAAACTCCTCCCGTTGTCCCGTTCTCCTTGACAAGGCGCTATGCCACCGACACGAATACGAGCGTGAAATTGTCCGCCGCACCAGCGGCGCGTATGGCCTCGGCGAAACGCGTGACGATGGACTCGGGAGATCCGCGGGAACTCATGAGCCCGGCGATGTCCGAGTCGGAAAGCATGTCGTGCACGCCGTCGGTGCAAAGAAGGTACTTGTCACCTCGCTGAAAGTCAAACTCACAGCGGTCGGGACGCACGTTCAACTCCGTGCCCACGGCGCGCGTAAGTATGTGCGTGAGCGGATTGCGGCGGGAGCGGAAGTCGCGCCCGCCAGACCCCTCGCCCGGGACCATCCGGCTCAATTCGTCGCCCACCGTGTGGTCGCGCGTGAGCTGTTCGAGCTGCCTGCGGCGCAGACGATACACACGGCTGTCACCCGCGTGCACGAGCTGCATCGCGCCCGCCGCCACGTCGAACGCGGCGAGCGCCACCGTAGAGCCCATCATGCGGAAGCCCTTCTCCTGGGCATAGGCTCGTATTCGCTTGTTGGTGCGCTGGAGAACGTCGTCGATCACCGAATAGCGCTCGTCGGCCGTGGAGCCCGAGAACGTCTCGGCGGCGATGGACAGCCCTTCGCACACCCATGCACTCGCCAAGGCACCACCCTCGCCGCCGCCCATGCCGTCAGCGACGCCGAACACGCCGTGGAGCGCATCGGCGAAGAAGGAATCCTGGTTTTCGGAACGGACAAGGCCACGGTCGGAGACCGTGGCCACGTCGAATCTCAACTCTTTCTTTCTTGTCCAGCCGAACAGCCACATGCGGCGAAGACTCCCAAAGTCACGTTACTTGGCCGGGGCGGCAGGCTTTGCAGGCGCCGCAGGAGCAGCAGGCTTTGCGGGAGCCGCAGGAGCAGCAGGCTTTGCGGGAGCCGCAGGAGCGGCGGCCGACTTGGCAGGAGCCGCAGGAGCGGCGGCCGGCTTGGCAGGAGCCGCAGCAGGAGCGGCCGGCTTGGCAGGAGCCGCAGGAGCTGCCGGAGCAGCGGCGGGGGCTGGCATAGGAGCCGGGGCAGCGGCCGGCGCCGGAGCGGCCGGCATGGCGGGCATCTCGGGCATGGCGGGCTGCTGCACAGGCGCCGACTCGTTGGCCATGATGGACTTAGAGTGGATTGTGGATGTAAGACGCGCCAGAACGAGCGTGTTCACGAGGAAGATCGCGCCCAGCCAAATCGTGGCCTTGATCAGAACCGTCACGGCGTCGGCGCCGAACACGGCCTCTCCCATGCCTCCGCCGATCACACCGCCCAGACCGCCCTCCTTCGGCTTCTGGAGCATCACCACCAGGACGAGAAGAAGGCAGGTGACCACCTCTATCACATACAGCAGGGTTATGAGAATGTTCATTTCGTTTTTCCTTTGGTTTTTTGTTTGATTGTCCTATTGCTTCCGTCCGGCGCACGCGCTCACGGATCGACGAACGTCAGCTTGAGAGTGTCCATGTCGATTCTGCGGTAGTAGCAGTTGCGGGGGGCACCCGCCTTGTTCTTAGTGTGGCAGATGCCGCCGCGGCAGGGGCGGACTATGTAGAGGAGCGAATTCTGCTCGCAGTTCACGTACGCCTCCAGAAGATCAAACGTCTCGCCGCTCGTCTCGCCCTTGAACCAGAGCTTATTGCGGCTCGTGGACCACAAGACTAGCTTGCGCTTGGCGAAGGACTCCCTCATTGCGTGCTCGTTCGTGTATGCCACGAGAATTACCTCTCGCGTGTCCGCGTTCTGCACGGCCACCGGTATCACGCCCGGATCGCATGGCGCCGACCCGGACGCGCGCGTATCGGCCACCTGGCGGCCGACCTTCTCCAGCTTGGTGAAATCGAGCGTGAGCTCGCTGCTTTCCTCTAAGTTGCCCATAAGAGCTGAATATTATACCATATCTGCGGCACGACGCAAGCGGGCTACTGTCTTTTCTTTGCCCAGCAGCTCGCACATCTCGAAGAGCCCCATCCCCTCGCCGCGCCCCGACACGGCCACGCGGATGGGATGAACCCACGGTCCCATGCCCTGACCCTGCGAAAGCCCCTTCACCATCTCCTCGCCGGCGGCGGCCGTGAACGGCTCCAGCCTCTCGAACCTCTCCGCCAGGTCGAGAAGCGTCTCCTTCACCCCGGGCTTCCTGAGGCGCTTCTCCACGGCCTTCTCGTCGAAGGGATAGTCGTCGGTGAACAAAAAGGCGCAGTTGCCGGGGATGTCGCTCCAGAATCTGGTGCGCACCTGGAGCTGGTCGACCAGAAGATCGAGGTTGAAGCCTTCCGGCGGCACGATCCCGGCGGCGGCGAGGCGGGAGAGCAGCTCCGCCCTGTAGCGCTCGCGCGGGGCGCGACGGATGTACTCTCCGTTCATCCACTGGAGCTTCTTCAAGTCGAACTTCGCGGCAGTCACATGCACCTTCTCTATGTCGAACAGGGCGATCATCTCGTCCTTGGAGAGGACCTCGCGCTCGTCTCCCGGATTCCAGCCGAGAAGCAGCAGATAGTTGAAGAGCGCCTCCGGCAGGTAGCCGCTCTCGCGGAACTCGCCCACAAAGGCCGCCCCGTCGCGCTTCGAGTAGGGCTTGCCCTGGGCGTTCACTATCATTGAGAGATGCCCGTATCTGGGCGGCTCGGCGCCGAGCGCCCTGAACAGCTCCAGATGCTTGAACGTGTTCTCCACATGGTCGTCCCCGCGGATCACATGCGTGATGCGCTGGTCGATGTCGTCCACCACGTTCGCCAGATGGAAGATTGGGGATCCGTCGCTGCGGACGATTGCGAAGTCAGGCACGTCCTCGGCCTTCTTCTCCATATGCCCCTTCACAAGATCGTCGAAGGCCAGAACGCCTTCTTTGGGCATGCGGAACATCACCACCTCGCCCGTCTTGCCGTCGCGTGACGTCCGCTCCGTCTTGTAGGCGCGGCCGTCGGCCAGCAGCTTCTCCACGCAGGCCAGATGGCGCTGGAGGTTCTTCGTCTGGTAGACCGGCGGCTCGTCGTAGTCGAGGCCGAGCCATTCCATGCACTCGAAGAGGGCCTTTATGGCCTCGGGCGTGGAGCGCTCGAGGTCGGTGTCCTCCACGCGCAGGAGGAACTTGCCGCCCGTGTGGCGGGCGTAGAGCCAGTTGTAGATGGCCGCGCGGATGTTGCCGATGTGCACCTTGCCCGTCGGGGACGGGGCGAATCTAACACGTATGTCCATGACGCATAGATTATACCACACTCCGGCGCGGTTGTGCGCCGATAAATTCAATCATGACGGTAATCGGTCACTGAAATGCAGGTGGTGATTTTGCCGTGTAGAAGTGTAGAAAATGGAGATGATTGGAAACTGGGGCTTTGCCCCAGACCCCGAAAGCAGGCCAATCACAGGCGATTGACAGGCGTTCGGGGTATGTGGTGGAATCCCATCTTCAAATCTTCTTCTACACCTCTACACTTCTACACGGCAAAAAATGTACTGCCGGTGCGCCCCTGCCGATGAGTGACCGAATACTCATGACGGTCTCGGGCCGCCGTCCATCCGAGCCATCTTATGCCGCCGGTTTCCCTGTCCATCAGATTCTTCTGCATTCTACATTTTCGTGATTTCAAACTTTTCGACGACAAGGGGATTCAACCCCCAGGCATTCGCCCAGTCATGCGTCAGCACCAGCATTTCGCCGGCGGCAAGCCTCACGTCGGGGAAGTCGAAGACGTGACGCGAACCGGCGCGCATCGTCGCCCGTCCAAGCTGCCGGGCGGCGGCGAAGAGAAGCGCGTCGAAGGATCCGCCTCCCGAACCGGCGCCAAGCTCCACGCGCACGGCGTAGACGCCGGCGGCAGGCGCACGCCAGGCAAGCGCCATGGAGCAGTCCTTCCGGCTGTACAGCTCCGCCGCGTCGTGCTTGAACGATATGCGCGCGTTCCAATTGGTGTTGTACAAGTTGCGCCACTTCGCCGCGCCGCCCGTCACCGGGGCGGGCGTGATGGTTCCGTCCCAGTGGAGGACACCGTCCACGCGGTCCTTGAACCCAGCGAACCACACGTCCCGGCGACGGGAGTCCCGCTCGGGATTGAAGATGAACGGACGCGACAGGATTTCGGAGAGCGTCCAGACTTCGCCCGGCCTGCACGGGACGTCCGCCCTGGTCGGGTCCGTCCCCCTCTGCAGCTCCTGGAGATTGGTTGCGCCGTCGCCGTCGGGATCGGACGCAGGATCGGCGCCGCATGCCGTCGACATCCGCGGGAAACTTCCGAAATAAACCATCTCGAACCAGTTGGGGAGGCCGTCGCCGTCGTCGTCCGCATTCTCGGCGTACAAGTCCAAAGGGCGCTCTCCGAAGTCGGCGCGCCACTCCTTTTCGAAATTGGAGCCGAATGCCACGAGCGTGAAGTCCTCGCGCCAGCGGCGTCCGGCAACGCGTTCCGGCGCCACCACGCCGCACACCGTCTTCTGGCTGCGGCGGACGCGCGCCGCCACAATCCCCTCTTTGAGAGGGAACTGCCGTGCATGCATTCCGGCCGGCGCGTCGTAGGCGCCGTATCCCTTCACCTCCACGCGTGCGGGGGCGGTCAGGAACGTCACCACCTCGAGCGCCGACGGCGTTATCTTCTGCGTGCGCGTCCGGAACGGGAACACAGGCGCGCCGTCCGTCCAGCGGCGGAACACCACATGAACCTCGTCCTCCTCTATCCTGGGCTCGTGCCCGGACTTCCAGAGATCCGCGTAGTGGCGGTTCACGCGGGTGATCGTGTAGGCGCCCCCTGTGGACGGAGCAAGGCACGTCTCCTCCCCGTAGTCGTTCCACGTGACGAACTGGAGCAAGTCGCTGCCGTTTGCGATGGCCGCCTTCCAGTTGTCGCGAAGCCAGTCAAGCCCGGGGCGCGTAATAATCCCCCCTGCCTTGTTCGAATACTGGTAGAACATCGGCTGGCTCCACACCGCGCCTCCGCCCTTCACGGCGGCGATGAGATCCTTGTTCATCCCCCAGTTCTTGTCCGTCCCCAAGAACCCGCCCACTGCGTCGTAGGTCTTGGCTGCCCATTCGCCTATGAGACGCCAGTCCGGATCCTTCACGAGAGCGAAGGAGTCGAGCGATCCGTGTATGAACACCGGCTCGCCCACCCTGCGGCGGAATTCGTCCCAGGCGGACTTCTCCCGCGCAAGACGCGCCGCCAGACCCTCGTCTTTCGGACCATACGCTATTCCGCTCGAATAGTAGCCGAAGAACATCGGCTTGCCGTCGCGGCGCGCAAGGTTCGGAGAGTTCCTGTGGCGGAGCACGAATTCTGCCGTCTCGACGTATTTGTCGATCATAGTCTCGCCCTTGGCGCGGCCGTGGCAGCTTGGGTCGAAGCATATTGTAAGCCCGAAGTCCACGCCCATCTTCTCGGCGGCAACGAAGAAGGCGTCAAGCTCCTTGTGTGCCCCCACGTCCCCGGCCCACGCGTCGAACGCGAACCCGTCTAGCCCGGCGCGCATCGCACGCCGTATCTCCAGCACGGCGTTGGACTCCATGCCGAGCTCGAGGCGTTCGGGGTTGTAGGGCATCAGCGGCCAGTTCACATACGTCCCGCCGACGGCCGCCATGTAGTCGTTCGTCTTGGCTATGCACTCGGCGGCCTTGGAGAACCAGTACGGAATCGGTCCGTGCCCCGCAGGGCAGCATCCCATGTAATGCCCGTATATCTGGCGTCCGTCCTTAGCCGAACACAACGCCGCCAAGGCGAACGCCACAGCAGATAGAATCCGCGTCTTCATATGAACAACTCCTGCGCCCCCGGCAAAACCGGAGACTAGTAGACCGACTCATGCCGCAGACGACTCTCGTCGTGCCCGCTAGGCCAGCTCCCAGCCAGGCTCGTACTTAGGCATCCACAGCTTCGCGGCGGCGCAATTCGGATCGGCGAGCTCGCCCGTCTCGGGATTGATGTGCACGGCCTCGCGCGTCAAAAGCGAGATATTGCCAGAGATCGGCAGCAGATCGGACTTCAACGCCTCGTCCATGGGCATGGCCGTCCTGGGATCGTTTGCGCGCATGCATTCCACGAACTTCTGCACGTGCACCGCATCGTTCTTGCCGCCGCCTGCGGACGCGTTTATGCCGCCCTTGAGCTGCTCAGGAGAGAGGTCGTTCGCCTTCCACTCCGCAATGGTCTTCTTGCCCTTGCGGTCGAATATGGCCGACCCTCCGCCAGCGTCGAAGGCCACCACCGCGTCGTCGCAGTAGACGAGCGTGCCGGTGAACCATCCCATGAACGGCTTCGCGCCGGTGTGGGAGCACCCCTCCCACGTGAGGAACGTGCCGTTGGCGAACTTGACGTTCAGCATCTGGGTGTCCTCGTATTCGAAACCCTCGCCCTCGTAGAACAGCTTGCCGCCACCGGCATAGATGTCCGTGGCCCAGCCAGCGCCCAGCGCCCAGCGCGCTATGTCAACGAAATGCAGACCGTTGTTGGGGAGGTCGCCTGTGCCATATCCCCTGAAGAAGCGCCAGTTGTAGTGCACCAATTCGCCGCGGAACGCCTTGGTGCGCGGGGCGGGTCCCTGCCACAGATTCCACCCGTCCTCGCCGATCTCCTCGGGAACAGGCATAGGCTTGCAGCGATCCACCCTGGGACGGTCCGAGACGCACCAGGCCTTGGCCCAGCGCGGTTTGCCGTACTTTCCGGAGCGGATGGCGTCCACGGCCATGACCGACGCGTATGAGCTGCGGCGCTGCGTGCCCAGCTGGAATATGCCCCCCGTCTCCTTGTAGACGCGGGCGAGCACCTTGGCCTCTCCCGGGGCGATGCCGATCGGCTTCTCAAGGTAGAGCGCCTTCTTGGCCTTCAGCGCCCAGATGCCCGCCGTCACATGCCAATGATCTGGCGTCGCCACGATCACACCGTCGATGTCAGGGTCTGCGAAAGCCTGGCGCATGTCCTTGTACTGCTTCGGAACGTTGCCGGCGATGCGCTTGACCTCGCTCGCCGCGTACTCGGTGGCGATACGGTCCACGTCGCACACCGCGGCGATCTCAACTCCCGGCACCTTCAGCGCGCCCACCATCACCTGGTAGCCGCGGCCGCGGTTGCCCTTGGGATTGAACGTATGGCGCAGAGTCGCAGGGTCGAACGACGTCCGCGAACACCCCACAACGCAGAGGCGTATCCTATTCGACGGGGCTGAAACACCCCATGCCGTGCCGTTGGCCGCGACGTAGAACGCCCCGGCAGCGCCGGATGCGAGGAATTCTCTTCTGTTCATTTCACATTCTCCTTTTTGCCTTGTTTACCTTAAATCAAATGGAAGCGCACACTGTCGCGGCGGCGCAGGCCGCCGCAAAAAAACATTCTCGTCATGAAACCTGTTTCTCGCGCCATGGATGTATTATATCAGAACTTTACGGTCTCCGCACGAGGAATGTCACTCCGGCCAGACAAAAGAGCCGCCCTGCAACAGGGCGGCCCTTTCGTTCATACGGCGCGCGAAGGCCGATCACTTGGCGAGCGCGGCCGTGACGTCGGCAAGAACCTGGCGGAGAGCCTTCGGCACGCGGTGCGCGGCGAGGTTCGCCTCGGAGGAGTCCTTGGACGGCTTCTTGTCGTACTCGTCGTAGGAGGCGCCGACGGTGGCGATCTCCTTCTTCCAGCCCTCGACGTCCACCGTGAGAAGGTCCTTGAGGAACTTCGGGTCGACGCGGAAGTTGGGGTTGGGGTCGTCATTGTTGGAGAGGTCGATGTCCTTGGCGAGCGGCAGGTTGCCGATCGCGGTGGAATTGGCCTTCACCTGGCCCTCGATGCGCTGGCAGATCCACTTGAGGACACGGCTGTTGTCGCCGAAGCCCGGCCACATGAACTTGCCGTCAGGCGTCTTGCGGAACCAGTTCACGAAATAGATCTTCGGGAGCTTCGTCGCGTCGGCGCTCGTGCGCTCCATCTCCAGCCAGTGCTGGAAGTAGTCGGCCACGTTGTAGCCGAAGAACGGCAGCATGGCCATCGGATCGCGGCGCACCTGGCCGATCTGGTCGGAGATGACTGCGGCGGTGACCTCGGAGCCGGCGGCGGAGCCCATGAACACGCCGTGCGTCCAGCTCTTCGCCTCGTTCACGAGCGGGATGGTGGAGGGACGGCGGCCGCCGAAGAGAATCGCGTCGATCGGCACGCCCGTGGGCTTCTTGTTGAAGATGCCGTTGAAGCCGTCCTTGTCGAGCACCGGGCAGTTGACGGCAGGCGCGGTGAAGCGGCTGTTCTTGTGGGCGGCCACGTAGCCCATCGCCTTGATCTCGGCCTTCGTCATGCCGGGCTTCGGGCCCATGCGGTAGGGATCGTCCGCGCACACGTAGCACGGATTGCCCTTCCAGTCGACGCCCTCCTTCGGGGCCTTGATGCCCATGTCCTCCCACCAGATGTCGCCGTCGGGGGTGAGGACGACGTTCGTGAAGATCGTGTCCTTCTTGCAGCTCTTGAGGGCGTTGGGGTTGGAGTCGTTGGACGTGCCGGGCGCGACGCCGAAGAAGCCGTTCTCGGGGTTGATGGCGTAGAGGCGGCCGTCGGCGCCGGGCTTGAGCCAAGCGATGTCGTCACCGATCGTCTGGAGCTTCCAGCCGGGGAGCTTGGGAAGCATCATGGCGAGGTTCGTCTTGCCGCAGGCGGACGGGAACGCGGCCGTAACGTGGTACTGCTTCTTCTCGGGGCTCGTGAGCGTGAGGATCAGCATGTGCTCCGCCATCCAGCCCTCGTCCTTGGCGAGCTTGGAGGCGATGCGCAGCGCGAAGCACTTCTTGCCCAGGAGGGCGTTGCCGCCGTAGCCGGAGCCGAACGACCAGATCTCGCGGTCCTCGGGGAACTGGGTGATGTACTTGTCCTCGATCTTCTTGGCGCAGGGCCACGCGACGTCCTTCTGGCCCTTCTTGAGGGGGGCGCCCACGGAGTGGATGCAGGGGATGAAGTCGCCGTCCTTGCCGAGGTGCTTGACCACCGCGTCGCCCGTGCGCGTCATGATGTTCATGTTCACCACGACGTAGGGGGAGTCGGTGATCTCGATGCCGTACTGCGTGATCGGATTGCCGATCGGGCCCATCGCGAACGGGATCACGTACATCGTGCGGCCCTTCATCGAGCCCTTGTACGCCTTCTCCATCTTCTTCTTCATCTCGACGGGGTCCATCCAGTGGTTCGTCGGGCCCGCGTCTATCTCCTTCTTGGAGCAGATGAAAGTGCGTCCCTCGACGCGCGCGACGTCGCTCTCGTGCGAACGGGCGAGGTAGCAGCCCGGGCGCTTCTTCGCGCTCAGCTTGATGAACTGGCCCTTCTTGACCATCATCTCGCATATGGCGGTGTGCTCCGCCTTCGTGCCCTTCACGACCACGATCTTGTCGGGCGTGCAGATCTTGTTCCACTTGTCAACCCACGCGAACACCTTCGCGTTGGCGAATTTCGGCGTCTTGGCCATGTTCTTGCTTGCTCCTTAGTTGTTTCTACCGGACAATCCGGCTGAAAAATCGCCGAATATTTTACAGTTTTCGCGCCCCGGAAGCAAGCGGAAAAGGCGCGCGGCGCGAGTTTCCTCAGCGCACGATGAGCAGCGTTCCCACAGGATAGACGCGCACACCCTCCGCCGACACGGCGATCCTGTACTTTGGCGCCGGCACGCCGCCTACAGCCACCGTCCAGGAACGGAAGTTCGCCGCGTCGCCAATGTTCATGAACGTGTACGGCACCAGCGTCTCTCCGCCGAACCGTCCCCCCGAGATGTTGAACACGCCTCCCTCCGCGATCGTAAAGCCGTCGATCGTTCCGCCGCCCTTCACGATGTTCCCGGCGGAGTCCACCTCCGCGCCGAGCCGCCTCAAAACCACTGCGCCGCTGGTCTTCAATGTGGCGCCGGACGCCACCACCACGTCCGACACGTTCGTGAGCTGCACGGAATTCTCCGCCCACCTGGGACGTGGCGCGATCTCGATGCCGTTATCCGGGAGCGGACGCACCTCGCCGGACGCAAACGTCTTCCCGTTCGAATACCATCCGCTCGTGAAGCGCGACGTCTCGTTCGTCGTCTGGTCGGAAAGCTCGTCCCAGAACAACCCGTCCAGACTCCCCGAAACGCTATACGCCACCACGCGCCTTGTGCCGCTGTTCCATTTGCCATTCGTCGAGGTGAGGTCGAAGGATGTTATCGGCGGCGTGTCGTCCGCAAGCCGCATCACAACGGATATCCAGGTGTTCTCGTTCGTACCGTTCGACCGCCCCGCAAGATAGCTGGCTGTGCCGCCGTTGTCGTCGAACATATAGGAGAGGAGAAAGGAAGAATTCTCGAACGCCCAGCTGTAATAGCCCGGAATTTGATCAGCGGCGACTGTGGCGGTGCCAGGCTCGAGCGCTGTGGTGTCCTGCCTCGTGTCGCTTGTGAGGCCCACGTTCCGCCTTACGCCGTCTGCGTCGTAAAGCGCGAACTCGTACGTCACGCGGCAGGAGTCGCCGCCATGGCTGTAGTACGAGTTCATCGTCTTCATCGTGTACTTGTACCACTTGTAGTAAAACTCAGACTCTTTGCCGCTCTGAACCACAAGCGTGCCGTCGTTGACCTCCAGTCTACCGGAGAAATCGACATTGCCCCGAAGCGTCCACGTGCCCGGGCCGTCTTTTGCCACTGAAAGCGCCGAAGTGCCGTTCGTCACGTTCGCAAGCACGCTTTCGGTGTTTATCCCGTCAAGCGTGAGCGTGCAGGGGCTGGAAGATATCGTCGTCGCGCCCCAGAGCTCGAACGGCTGGGGGCACGTCGTCTTCAACCTCCCGTCGCCCGCAAGGGCAAGGGGACGCTCCTGCGCCAGGTTCCTTTCCTCGCTTCCTTCGCGGCCCACGCATTCCAGCGTGGCCTCGCCCTTCGATCCACCGCCGAGCGCGATGGCGTACGGCACCTCCTTTGAAGTATTGATAGCGCCAGAATACGCGGAGTGCGTGAACGTGGAGAGGCCAAGCGAACATTGCGTCCCCTTCTCACGCAGGGTCTCGAACTGGAGTGTTCCCTCGCGCGCATGCGTCACGCCCTTGCGCGGATTGTCGCCCCTTATGAGCCACGTGCCGGCGCCGTCCTTCTCAAGATACGAAGCTCCGGACGACGACTCCGACATCGTGCCGCCGAACTCATTCGTCGCCGCGCCGTCGCCGCGCAGAATCGCATACACCATCGGCTGCTTGCCGAAGGAGAAGTTTCCGTTCCAGATGAGTCCGCCAGCCCCGGCGTCGATGTAGCACCTCTGCGTGACAGACGCATGCCAAGGTCCGAAGAACACCGACTTCATCGTGGTCTCGCCGCTCGTCCCCAGATACTCTATTCCGCTCCACGTATCGCCGCCGTTGGGACCCAGGTTGAATCCGGCGTGCATTCCGGAGGAGGATGGGTCGTTCTCATCGTAGCCGATCTTCATGAGGCGATACCGTCCGAATCCAGGCTGCACACCTGTACATGTGTATCGGTTGCCAGTGCTTGTGAGCGTCAATTCCGCGCCGGGGTAAACCCAGATGTTGTTGAACTCCCCGCCGATCGTCCCGCTGAAGTTGGTGGATGTGGTTCCATCGACCTGCTCAATCACCTGTGCCCGGGCCCAGCCGTTCGTAAGGAGCCCGGATCCCGTAAGATTTGTGAAGAGAGTTCGCCGTTCCGTGTAAGCATCGGCACCGACGACAAACACCTTGGCGGATGCGTCGATGTTGATTTCTCCAAAGTTCATCTGCACGCCGGTATTGATCTCCGGGAGATGCAGTTCACCGTGGGCGGCGTGAAGGCCCAAGGTGGTCTTGTAGTCATTGGCGCCGGCGAAGCTCTTGAGGTAGAGCGCGCCTTCACCCTCTTTCCGCAATCCACCCGTCCCCTTCACCTTCGCGGCAAGATCCATCGAGGTGGAGATGTCGAAGATCAGCCAGCCGCCCGTCGTCTGGAATTGCGTGATGCCGGTGAGGTCGTCGTCCTCCGTTATCACGTAATCGCGGTTCTCCAGCGTCACCACGCCGTCGACGGGATCCGGCAACGCAGGCGTGGCGCCGCGCGAGGCAAGGACGAACGCGGCGACAAAGACCGCCGCCGAGGCAATCGGCAATGTTCCTTTATGCATTCTCTACGCTCCTTTTTCCGGCGCGCGCCGAATGACGGCGCGCCTAACTACCAGTATACGACATGAGCATCATATCATAGTCTAGAGCTTTTCTCAAGGGGGGAAACACTATTTTCAGGGCTGAACACGGGTCACACTATTCCAAGTGCTGCGAAACGCTTGAGGAACGCCCGCTCGCGGGCCGGGGAGATCGGCTCGAACGGCTTGCGACATATCCCCACGTCTATGCCGATGAGCTTCATCATCGCCTTGCGGTACGTCCAGTTGTCGCTTTCGATCATCAGCTCCACCACCTGGTTCGCCTCGTCCTGCAACTTCGCGGCTTCGCGGAACTTGCCCGCCGCGGCAAGGCGGCATATCCCGGCGAAGTGCGCAGGGATGATGTTGTAGGTGGTGCCGATGCCGCCTGAGAAGACATTGCCGAGCGCGAGGGCGCACAGCAGTTGCTCGTCACACCCCGCGAACCAGATCGTCTCCTTGTCGAGACGGCGCTTTAGGCACTGGGCGGCGTAGTAGTCGCGGCCGGTGTACTTCATGCCCTTCACGTTCTTCAACGAGAAGAAGCGCACGTCGCGCTCGGGCACGAGCGCCGCCGTAAGCGAGTAGATCATGAACGGCAGGTCCGTGGCGGAGGATATGGTCTTATAATGATAGTAGGCGCCCTCGAAGTTGGTGCGGTACATCATGGGGGCGATCGACGAGAGCCAGTCAATGCCGATCTTTGCGGCATACCTGGCAAGCTCCACGGAGTCGTCGGTGTAGTTGGCACCCACGTGGGCGATGAGCTTGGCACGGCCGCGCGCGGCCTTGACTGCGCGGGCGTAGACCGTCTTGCGCTCCTCCACGGTGAGTGTGTTCCACTCGCCGGTGGAGCCGGTCAGGTAGAAGCCGACGAGTCCGTTCTTGATGCCGTATTCGATCATCTCCTCGATGGCGGCCTCGTTGACCTTGTTGTCCTTAGTGAATGGAGTGAACATGGCCGCGTAGGCGCCGGCCATGTTCCTGAAGCAGGATTCAGTTAGCTTTGTCGTCATTTACGCTCTCTCCAAATTTACCCTCTATCCAAAACTCTCATGTGGTGTAGTCGGCGTTTATGTGGACGTAGTCGAGGGAGAAGTCGCATGTGTAGATCGAAGACGAGTGTTCGCCCAGATTGAGGTCCACCGTCACGACGAGCTCCGAGCCCTCCAGCTCTTTGGCGAGCCTGGCGAGCTGTGCGGCGTCTGCCACCTGTCCGTGGCGATAAGCCCATGTCCGCCCGTAGAACACGTCCGCGACGCGGTCGTCCACCGCGGCGCCGGAATATCCGGCGGCTGCGAGAACACGTCCCCAATTGGGGTCCTTCCCGAACCAACTCGTTTTTGCGAGCGGGGACTTCGCGATCGCGCGCGCGGCGCGCTCTGCGTCGCGGAGCGTCTTGGCGCCCTTCACGCGCACCTCCACGAACTTCGTGGCGCCTTCGCCGTCTGCCGCCATCTGGCGGGCGAGAGAGACGCCCACGGCCTCAAGCGCCTCCACGAATGCGTCGAAGTCAGGCCCGGCGGCGGTGATCGTCTCGTTCCCGGCGAGGCCGGACGCGAGAAGGAACACGGAGTCGTTCGTCGATTCGTCGCCATCCACGACCACGTGGTTGAAGCTCACGGCGATGGCGCGCCTTAGCGCGCGCCGGAGCATCGCGGGGGAGATCGCGCAGTCCGTCGTGATGAAGCCGAGCATGGTGGCCATGTTAGGCTCGATCATACCGGAACCCTTGCACATGCCGCCGACCACGACGGTTCTGCCGCCGATGCGCGTCCTGACTGCGGCCTCTTTGGGCTTCGTGTCGGTTGTCATCACCGCCTTTTCCGCGGCCAGGCCCGCGGCCGACGAGCGTTCGAGCCGCGCGGCGGCGGCCTTCATGCCGGCGAGCAGACGGTCCACGGGGAGGCGGTGGCCTATCACACCCGTCGACGCCACAAGGACGAGCGACGGGTCAATGCCAAGCTCCCCCGCCGTGGCGAGGGCGGAGAGCTCGGCATCCTTGAAACCGGCCTCCCCGGTGCATGCGTTGGCGCAGCCGGAGTTGGCGAGGATCGCCTGGACGCGGCCCTTGGCCACGATCCGGCGGTCGTACTGCACAGGGGCGGCGGCGACGGCGTTCGTGGTGAACACCGCCGCCGCGCTCGCGGGCGCGTCGGCCACAATCAGGGCCACGTCGTTGCGGCCTTTGTACTTGATCGCCGCCGCCACTCCTGCGGCGCGAAAACCCTTGGCGGCGCAAACGCCGCCCTTGATCCGCCTTGCGCCCATCTACATTCCCTCGCGCTTACTTGAAGAGGCGGGTGAGAAGCCCCTCGAAGCCGGCGCCGTGGCGGGCCTCGTCCTTGGCCATCTCGTGCACAGTGTCGTGGATGGCGTCGTAGCCCAGCTCCTTGGCGCGCTTGGCGAGCTTGAGCTTGCCTTCGCAGGCGCCCTGCTCGGCGTCGGCGCGGAGCGTAAGGTTCTTCTTGGTGTCGGCGAACACGACGTCGCCGAGAAGCTCCGCGAACTTCGCGGCGTGCTCGGCCTCCTCGAAGGCGTAGCGCTTGAAGGCGTCGGCCACTTCGGGATAGCCCTCGCGCTCGGCCTGGCGGCTCATCGCGAGGTACATGCCGACCTCGGTGCATTCGCCGGCGAAGTTGTCCTTGAGGCCCTGCACCACCTCGGCGTCATCCACCTTGCCGGCGCCGATCTCGTGCTGGCAGGCCCAGGTCTTCTTGCCGGAGGAGACGGCCTCCTCCTTGAACTTGGAGCCCGGAACACCGCACTGGGGGCATTTCTCGGGGGCGGAGTCTCCGATGTGGACGTAACCGCACACGGGGCAGACGTATCTTTTCATCTCTTTTTTCCTTTGCTGTTGTTGTTTTGTTTGCTCTACGAAGACGACTATGCGTCACTTCACTAGATCGGTCCAGTCATACGACTTCAAAGCGCCGTGAACCACGCAGGCGAAGCGGAACGGCCGCGCGGCTTCGCGCACCACCTGCGTCCAGCTTGCCGGCTCGTGGCTCGTCCTCAGACCGGAGAAGCGGTCGCGGGCCAGACACCAGGCATGCGCGGCCGGAATGACGGCCCGGCCCTGCGCCTCCACCTCGATCTTCGTACCTCCGTGGCGGGACGAGAACTCGGCGGCCGCCGCCAGAACATCCTCGGCGCGATGGCGCACAAGCGATTCGCCGAGCATGTAGTATATCACCGCGATCTCCTCGTCGCCGTCCTTCACATCGTAGAAAGCATGCTTCAGACGGCCTGTCTCGCCGAAGGCGCGAAGCTCGGCCACCATCACGGGACGGCCCTCGGCGACAAGCTCCTTCACGCGAGACGCGACGACGGTGCGGTTCGTCCAGGCGCCCACTACGAGAACCGGCGCGCCGGACGGCGCGGCGGGCGTGAACTCGACCGTCGGCACAGGCACGCCGCCTTCGCGCACAAGCGTGGCGAAGCGCACCTTGCCGCCGCCTTCCAGCGCCTCCTCGGAGACGGCGGCGGACTGCGCAGATGCGTCCAGCCTTATGCCCGTCACTTTGCGGACGAGCTCCGGCGAGAGCGCGGGGCGGATCTTCTCGAGACGGTCAAGCTCCTCTCCCATCAGGTCGTAGACGCTGCGCGCGCCGGGGAGGTCCATCACCCTGCCGGTCGGCGTGCAGTTCGCCTCTGGCGTGCCGGCGAGGCCAACGTCGAGCTTATTGTAGGATGCACCGAAGTCTAGGAGGCGGTACTTCGCCATGTCGGGGGCGGCGGGGAGGGATGTGTCGCCCTTGAGCCAGCGGCGCAGCCAGTCGATCGTGGCAGTGCGCGTCGACTCATGCCAATGGTGCACGCCGGAGGCGTTCACGAGGGCGAGGCGGTCACCGGCGCCGATGCGGTCGAAGAGCGTGCGGGCGTGGCTGTACGTGTCGATGGCGCCCTCGTAGGAGAAGAAGTCCATGTAGGAGCAGCAGTGGAGAGTTGGCTTGGGGGCGCGCAGCATGATGCAGCCCAGGTGGTTGAAGCCGTATGCGAACTGTCCGAAGAAGTTCTGCTCGGCGTCCTGCGGGCCGCAGTCGCGTATCACGTCGCGGAGGGTGGAAAGGTATCCGCTCGGCGCGCCGCACAGGGCGCGCGGCTCGAACGCCATTAGGTAGGACGAGAGCGTTCCGCCGCCTGAGTGCCCCATCACGCCGAGGCGCTTCGCGTCGATGTCGGGCCGCGAGGCGAGCACGTCGAAGGCGCGGATGCCGTCCCAGATGCGGAACTGGGCGGTGCTCCAGCCGATGAGGGCGGCCTTGCGCCCTATGTGATTGTGGCCCGCGCAGTTGAACAGCTTCTTCACCTCGGGCAGCTGCGCGCGTTCGCCCTGGTCGATGGGGTCGTAGATGAGCGCGGCTATGCCGGCCTTAGCGGCCTGCAGGGCGCCGCGCTGGTAGCCGTCGCAGTCTTTTCCGCCGTTCGAGTGCCCGCAGGCGATCACCATCGCGGGGTAGGGCGGCTTGAACTCGGGCGACGCCGGCAGGAACACATGCGCGGAGACGTAGTGCTTCGGACGGCTCTCGTAGAGTATCTTCTCCACCACGTAGCCGTCGCGCTCCACGCGGCCTGTGGTCTGCACGTTCAGCGGGGTCTTGGCGGGATAGCCGCCCATGGCCGCGACGGCGGCGGCGCGCACCTTCTCGGCTCGGTCGTCCACTTCGGCAGGGTTGCGGCAGGCGAGCCAGGCGGCGTCGGCCGCGCGGTCCGCCTCCAGCGCGCGGGCGTAGACCGCCCCCCACACCGAGTACTCTCCGTTGCCAAGCGCAAAGCCGAGCTGCCGCCGCGCAAGCGCGCTCTCCACCGACTCTGGCTTCTCCGCCGCGCAGACGCCACCTGCGGACAGCGCCAACACGAGCGCAATCCCTGCACATCCCGCCGTCATGCGAATCTTCATCGTCTTCATCCTTTCAAAGCCATTCTCACCACAGTCTCGACGTCCTGCGCCGACGGATCCTCCTCTAGCGCCTTCTGCACCCTGGCGCGCGCGACATCCTCGCTGAATCCCAACGCCGAAAGCGCCAGCATCGCGTCCCTGAGCACGTTCGCCTGCCCCTGCGACGACGCGGCGGAGGAATTCGCCAGCGCCTCTATCGGGTTGATCTTGTCCTTGAGCTCCACGACGATCCTCTCCGCCGTCTTCTTGCCTATGCCCTTTATGGACGCAAGCCGCTTGACGTCGCCCTGCGAGATCGCGAGCTGCAGGTCGCCGGTGGTGAGACCCGAGAGCACCGAAAGTGCGATCTTCGGCCCCACGCCCGACACAGTCGTCACCTGTTTGAACACCTCGCGCTCCGCCACGGTCGCGAAGCCGTAGAGCGCCTCGGCGTCCTCCCGCACGTCATGGTACGTGTACAGCTTTACATCCGCACCCTCGGCGGGCAGACGGTCGAATGTCGAAAGCGGAATCAGCGCCTCGTATCCAACGCCGCCGCACTCCACCACGACGCGCGTGATATCTTTTTCGACGAGCTTTCCGTTAAGATGGACTATCATGAGTTGAGGTCTGAGGGTTGGGGGGGTGAGAGAGTTGAGAACATCGTCCAACCAAGGATGAAGAACGTTCCGAGGATCGAAAGCCAGGTGAAGAACTGCGCGGTGCGGTCGGGCACTGGCGGGACCTCCGGAGCGGGCGGCGGAACGCCGTCCACCTGGAAAAGCGCGGCCGCCGCCGCATTCTGCGGAGCCATGTAGACGCCCTTGTTCTTCTGCCACGCGACGGCGCCGACCATCTTCAGCTTGCCAGCGCGAAGCTTTTCGCCCAGCGAAGGGGCAAGGGCGAGTCCGCGCTGCGTGGCCAGCACGAAACGCACGTCGGGGGCGTCCGCCTTCTCCGCCGCCGGCACGAGATGCGCACCGAAGGACGACGCGACGGCATCGCGCCCCTCGCTCGGATCAACTGCGAAGAACACCTTTCCGCCACCCGCCTCGCGCACGACCTCGGCGGCGGCGTTCGGGGCGCGCACGAAGGTGACGTCCTCGACGGCAAGGAAACGACGGTCCACCCGCGCGAGGTCCACCACGTTCACAAGCGCCAACGCCGCAAGGGCCCAGAACGCCGCCTTCGCCCAGCCCTTCGCCTTCGCCGCGTCGAGAAGCGCCTGGACGCCGAAACCCGCAAGCGCCGCCGCGCAGAACTCGAGAAGATGCACGAACTTCACCGGACAGCGTATGTAGTCGCCCATGGGAAGCGCATATACAAGGCGGTAGAACGGCGTGAATCCGCCAAAGGCGCAGAGGAGGTACACGAACGCCGCCGCAGTCCAAAACCACACATCGCGATAACAAGCCGAATCGCCCCCCGGTAGGGCGGCCAGCCCTCTGGCCGCCGCCGAATCGCCCCCCGGTAGGGCGGCCAGCCCTTTAGCCGCCGCCGAATCGCCCCCCGGTAGGGCGGCCAGCCCTTTAGCCGCCGCCGAATCGCCCCCCGGTAGGGCGGCCAGCCCTTTAGCCGCCGCCGAATCGCCCCCTGGTAGGGCGGCCAGCCCTCTGGCCGCCGCCGAATCGCCCCCCGGTAGGGGCGCGCGGGACGCGCGCCCGCCGATTCGCCGCAGCACCGGCGAGAAGACGCCGAGAAGCGCAAACAGACACGTCAGAAAGCCGAAGTAGAGCGAATGCTGGCGATAGGGCATGTAGAACACCTCGCCGCCTTCGATTATCCTTCCGCTGGAAGGATCGCGGGCGCGCTGGCCCACGGGGATCGTCACGCGCTGCCCGATGCGCCCTTTGTAGCGGTTCACCGGGCTCACGCGCGGGTCGCTTGAGTCGCCCATGGGGGATGCGGAGAAGAACTCCACCGCCTCGTCGGGCGGCAGGGACCAGCTCGTGCAGAAGTCCCAGCGCTTGGCCTCGTCCTCCTTTGTGCGTTCCTTGGCGGCACCGGCATCCCCGGGCTTCTTTCCCGAGACGCCGGCAATCTGCTTGTCGCGATTCGCAGTCTCGGTGAATATGGCCTTCTTGAGCTGAGGCCAACCACACACAAACATCACGGCGGCGGCAAGGCCCACTCCCAGCCACATCCGCGGCGAAGCGAACCTGCGGTTGAACACCACGCACCAGAGACCGTAGAAGAACGAGAGCAGCGTGAAGAGAAGCCAAAGGTCCGGCTGGCGCGCGGCGCCCCACGCGAGGACAGCCCCGAGCAGCGCCCAGTTACGCCACTTACCCTTCCGCACTGCACGATCTATCAAGCCAAACGCGAACGGACCGTACGTCAGCCACACGAACCATCCAAGATGCCCCGCCGAGAAGAGCGTCACATTGTAGCCCATGAGGCCGTACGCCGCGCCCGCACCGTATGACGCGAGAAGAGAAAGCCCGCGCCCGCGCAGGTAGAACGCCATCGCGAGGGCGGCCAGGAAGCACGGCACCGCATACTGAAGCTCCTGCCAGAAGTAGGGGCTGCCCACAAGATTGCGCAGGTCACCGGGCACGAAGTCGCCTCCGGCGAGAAGTCCTTTCAGCCACCTCGCGGCGTAGTCGAGCGGATATGTCGTAGGATTGTCCGGCTCGATCGGCGCGAAGTCCAAGGACCACGTCCCCCAGAATATCGCCGCCATCGCAACGGCATACACCGCCGCTAGCGCCGCGAACGCGACGATGGACGGCCGCCTGAAAAACGATGCGATGCGCGTTTTCATTTCTTGGCTATCGACTGGAGAACGCGATTCTTGACGAGCTTGCGCAGTTTTACCACTCCGAGCACCACCAGCACCGCCGCCAGAACGAGAAGCGTCGCAGACCCTATCGCCGTGATGCCGCCGGCCCCGAAGCCCTTCTCAAGCCACTTGCCCGCGCTCAGCATGAACAGCTGGAACACGGCCGTCCCGCTCGTCACGAGCATGAACATCATCGGCAGAAGCGCGATCCACCAGCTGAGGCGGTTCTTCAGAAGCCACAAAGTGGCCGTAAGGAGGGTAAGCGCCGCAAGCATCTGGTTGGCCGAGGCGAACATGGTCCACAGGTTCTTGGAGAGGACCGGGTCGAAGATGAGCAGATACACGCCGATCAGCACCACCACGAGCGTCGCGAAGTACATGTTCCCGTTGAGGCGCACCAGGATCGAAATCTTCTTGGGCGTCTTCTCCACTTCGGCGGCGGGGGCGTCCTTGGCTCCGCCTGCCGCCGTGCTCCATAGCTCCTGCCACACGAAGCGCGCAAGGCGCGTGCAGGCGTCAACGGACGTCAGCAAAAACGCCGCCACCGCGAGGAGTATGAAGCCCTCCGCGGACTTCGCCGGGAGCCCCATCTTCGCGCAGATCGACGCGAGCCCGTGCGCGAACAGCACCACCGGACGGTCCACCTCGCCAAGCTTCTCGAGAAGCCCGGCCTGTCCAAGGCCAACGCAAGCCACGGACACGAGCGACATCAGCGCCACCACGCCCTCAAGCAGCATGCACCCGTAGCCTATCGGGCGCACGTGCCGCTCGTTGTCCAGCTGCTTGGAGGTGGTTCCGCTCGCCACGAGCGCGTGGAATCCGGAGCACGCTCCGCACGCCACCGTCACGAAGAGGAGCGGGAAGAGCATGTTGGTGGTCGGCGCCGTCGTGCCGTCCGCCATCTTCTTCTGGATCGTCTGCGAAAAGCCGACGAAGGCGTCGATGTCAACGGCCGGCATCACCACGAGGATGCCCACGAGGCCGAGCGCCAGCATCGCGTAGAGGAGATAGCTGTTCAGGTAGTCGCGGGGCTGCAGCAGGAGCCAGACGGGAAGCGTGGACGCCACGAAGCAGTACACGAGTATCACGCCGATCCACACGTTCGTGGCGGTCTGCGCGGAGACGCCAAACGTCTTCGTGAGGTCGAACGGCAGCACCACACCCACCCACACCAGGAAGAACAAGAGCGGCACGAACACAAGGCTCGCCCACCACACGTTCCAGCGCAGCTTGTAAACGCAAATCCCGAAGACCGCCGCCTCAAGCATGCCCAGTATCGAGCTTGTGGCCACCTCGGGGCTGGCCGTGAATGCCTGCGCCACCTGCCCCGTGAAGACGCTCATCACAAGAACGAGCGCGGTGAAGCAGAACATGAGGAAGATCATCTTCCCGGAGCGCCCCAGCACGTCCTCGATTATCGTGCCTATGGACCGCCCGGAATGGCGCACGGAGAGGAAGAGCGTAATCATGTCGTGCATGGCGCCGATGAAGATGCACCCGAGGATTATCCAGAGCGCGACGGCGGCCCAGCCGAACTGCGCGGCCAGCACAGGCCCGATGATCGGCCCGGCGCCCGCGATGGCGGCGAAGTGGTGCCCGAATAGCACCATCGGATGCGCGGGCACGAAGTCGATCCCGTCCTTCATCGTGTGCGCGGGCGTGGGACGCTCGGGGTCCACGCCTATCGCCTTGGCGATGAACTTCGAGTAGAACAGGTAGGCGAGCGTGAAAAGCCCGCATCCGCCAAGAAGTAGTATTGCTCCGTTCATAGTCGTTAGTGATTAGTCGTTAGTGGTTAGTCGTTAGTCGGCGCTATCCTCACCCTCCGGCCCTCGATCTTGAGCCGGCCGGCCGCGAGGAGACGCAGCGCCTCTGGATAGGCAAGATGCTCCTGCACCTGGATTCGCGCATGAAGGGTCTCGGGAGTGTCGTCCTCCATCACGGGGACGGTCTTCTGCACGATTATGGGACCGGTGTCGGTGCCGCCGTCTACGAAATGCACCGTCACCCCCGCCACCTTGCATCCGTAGTCAAGCGCCTGCGTCCAGCTGTGTACGCCCGGGAAGGCGGGCAGCAGGGCGGGGTGGATGTTCAGAACGCGCATGGGGAAGGCGGCGAGCAGCTTGGGCTTGACGATGCGCATGAAACCGGCCAGCACCACGGTGTCGCAGCCGGCCTCCTTGAGAAGGCGGATGCACTCGTCTTCGGCCGGGCCCTCGAGTTTAGTCTTCCACGGCGAACAGTCGAGATACCTGCCCGCGAGGCCGTGCTTCGCCGCGCGGTCGAGGATCTTGGCGCCGGGCACATCGGCAAGCACCAGACGCACCTCTGCGTCCAGCGTGCCCGCCTCCACGGCATCTACTATCGACTGCATGTTCGACCCCGATCCGGAGCCCAGAACACCCAACTTCAATGTGGACATTTTTCCTCCAAACGGCAGAGATTATACCAAAAACTCGGGGCGGCGGGAACGGCAAACCTCGCTCCGCCGCTCCTTCTCATTCACCGAACATCTCCGCCTCCAGCATGGCGCAGATCGCATGGTACAGCGGCAGATGAAGTTCCTGCACCTTGAACGTCTCCGTCTCGGGGACGCGCAGCGCCACGTCGCAGACTTCGGAGAGCTTTGATTCGCGCGCGCCCGTGAACACGATCGTCCGCGCCCCGGCGGCCTTCGCCACACGCGCCGCCGCCACGCAGTCGGCCGAATTCCCGGAAGTGGAGAGCGCGATCAGCACGTCCCCCTCCTTCGCAAGGCCAAGCACCTGCTGCGCGAAGACCGTCTCCCACGCGACATCGTTCGCAAAGGCGGTGACGAGCCCGCTCATGGAGACAAGCGACACGGCGGGCAGCGCCCCCTCTAGAATCTCCACGAGCGCCGCACCGTCGCGGCCCTGGGCGGCAAGCGCGTCGGCCACGCGCCGCGGCACGGGACGGCGCCTCTTGAACGACTTCATCAGCTCGCCCACGATGTGCTCCGCGTCGGCCGCGCTGCCGCCGTTGCCGCACAGAAGCGCCTTGCCGCCGGCGAGGAAGGACGAAAGAAGCACCTCGAACGCCGCCAGCACGTCCACGCGGCATCCCCCAAGCGCCGGATGGCGCTCGAAAAGCTCGTCGAATATCCGCGAGGTCTCCGCCTTCATCGTCCGCGCCTTCAATGCAGCGAAATCTGCGTGACCGTGGTGCCGGCGTAGTCGGAAACGTAGAGGCTCCCCTTCCACCAGCACGGCTCGCTCGGTCGCTTGAAGCATCCCTTCGCGACGATCGAGACGTTTCCGGAGCGGTCGATCTTCACGGCCGAGTCGCCATGCATGTCGGCCGTGTAGAGATTGCCCGAAGGATCGACGCACAGGCCGTCCGGCGAGACGATCCCGCTCCACGCGAAAAGCTCGCTGGACGCGATTCGCCCATCGGCCCCGGGCTTCAACTTCCATATCCTGCCGTCGCCGTAGTTGCCAGTGTAGATGAAACCCTGCGCGTCCACGGCCACCCCGTTGAGCCCCACGCGCATCTTGGGGTTGGCCGTGTGGTCTAGGAACACCAGCTGCGAATCGGCGGCGGTGTTCGTGACGCGCACGTCGCGGTCGGAGGCGTTGAACATGTAGACACCGCTCGAAAGATGGCCGTCCTCGCGCTTGATGCCGCGGAGAAACGCCTGCGTCATGTACAGCCGCCCGTTTAGATACTTCACGCCGTTGGCGTTCTCGAGGCCGCACGCTACGGTCTCGCACTTCTCAGGCCTGCCGTCCTTGAAGGACATCCGCAGCAGACGCCCCTTCGAATCCTTCTGGTTGTCGCAGATGTAGAGCTCCCCCTCCGGCCCGAAGCATATCCCCATCGGCGCGGCCACGCCCGTCTCGGGGTGCGCGGGAACATCAAACCACTTCCGCGGCGTGCCGCCCGGCTCGTCGAGCACGAATACGGCGCCCGGCTGCGTGCGCGCGTTGTTAGGCGCCGCGATCACAAGGCGCCCGGCCGGATCCACCGCAAGGCCGTCCGGGTTCGTGCATGTTTCCGGCATCTGGACCTTCTGCGCCGCCAAGGCGCCAAAGGCGAACATCGCCGCCGCTGCGAAGACTGCATCTCTCATCTTTTGATTCCTTTCGTTTAGCCCATATTATACCACATTCCCGGCTGCGGGCGGGAGCCGAAATCTCGGCGGACAAGGCGCGGGCTAGCAACGAGGCGCCCCGGGGACGGAGAACCAGCCGATCCGCTCCGCGCCGGGGCACGCGTCGCCGCGGCGCTCCATCTTCAATGCGCCGGAAAGCGGCCTTGAGCCGATCACCATCGGGCACTGCACGGAAATCCACTGGTCTACAAGCCCTGCGTCGGCCAGTGCCCGCGCGAGCCCCAGCCCGCCTTCGCAGAAGACGTGCAGAAAGCCACGCCGCCCGAGGTCGGCAACGGCTTCGGCGGCGTCGCGGTAGACGAGCGTGCGTTCGCGGGCGGCGTCGGTGAATATGCGCGCGCGGCGAGGGAGCCTTCCGCTCCGCGATACGACCGCGCGCCAAAGGTCGTCGTTGCTGCGTTCATGGCAGAGGAGCGAGGGGTCGTCCCTGCGGACCGTCTCCGCGCCCACCAGCACCACGTCCGCCCTTGCCCTGTAGCGTCCGGTGGCTCGGCGGGCGGCGGGGGACGACATCCACTTCGACTCCCCCCTCTCGTCGCAGATGCGCCCGTCAAGCGACATCGCAAGCTTCACCGTAACGTACGGCAGCCCCGTGGCCACATGCTTCGCGAACGGGGCGATCAGGCTCTCCGCGCGTTCCACGCACTCCCGCTTCGCCGCGTCGGCGCGTGCGCCTTTCCAGCACTCGCAGACTATTCCGGCGCGCCTCAGCGCGCGCGCCGCCCTTCCCCTGTTCTTCGGATTGGGGTCAGGCACGGCCCACACGACCCTCTCCACGCCGGCGGCGGCGAGCGCGTCGCAGCACGCGCCGACGCGCCCGGGCCGGGAGCAGGGCTCCAGCGTCACGTAGACAGCCGCTCCGGAAAAGAAGCCTGCCGGCGCACAGGAGGCGAAATCCGCCGCCTGACCGCGCCGAAGCGCCCCGGCGCGGCGAAGCGCGTCCTTCAGCGCCGCGACCTCGGCGTGGTCTCCGCCGCAGCGGCGGTGCCAGCCTTCGCCGACCACCCGTCCGTTCTTAACGACCACGGCGCCGACGGGCGGATTGGGGCGCGTATGCCCCTCGCCGCGCGCCGCGCACTCGAGCGCGCGCGCCATGAACTCGATTTCGTCAGCACCGGCCATGGCAAGTCCGCCGCCCTCAGGCGCCCGGCGAAAAGGTCTCCTCGGTCTGTTCGGAAGGGGCGGGCAGGTTCTTCGCGAACCTGTCGAGGATGCCGTTCACAAACCGGCCCGACTTCGAGTCGGAGAAATACTTAACAAGATCAACCGCCTCGTTCATCACAATGGGCGGAGGGATGTCGCGGCAGTTCAGAAGCTCCCAGAAGGCCAGGCGCAGCGTGGCGCGCTCCACGCTCCCCAGCCTGTAGAGGCTCCAGTGCTCGAGATACGGCTCGATCGCCGCGTCGAGCGCCTCGCGATCCTTCCACGCGCCTCTGGCGCGCACCTCGGCAAACTCCTTCATTCGCCCGAGCGCGGCGAGGTCGTGAGCGTTCGTGGCGCCTAGCACCACATGGGCGGAGACCGCGGCGTTCTCGATGTCGGAGCGCTCCTCCTCTGCGAGCCGCGCCCAGAAGGACGCCAGCGCGGCGTCGACGTCCTCCGGCGGGTTGAGGTCGAAGAACACAAGCGCCTGGAGCGCCCATTCGCGGCCTTGTCTGCGGGTGATCATCTTCTCTCCGGCTCAACGGTTAACCACGTCCAGCACCGCCTTGCGGAGGCCGATGTAGTTCGTTCCGTCGAGCAGCTTCTTGAGGTCGAACTTGGCGGCGAGCGCATCAAGCTCCGCGTCGCGTCCGCCGGCCTCCTTGAGGATGCGGAACTTCTCGGCGGCCTGGATGCCGTTCTTCAGCTCGAGGAAGCGCCAGCTAGGAGACCCGTCGGGGTATATGAGGGCCACGTCGCCGGCCGTCCAGCGCGTGTACGTCATGTCGTTGAGCGAATCCTCGCCCCAGGAGTTGTAGGCCCAGCGGAGGATGCCGTCGAGGCCGCAGGCGGCGGGGAAGAACCCGCACACGAACGCCTCCCCGGCGCCGGAGGACATGAAGGTGTTGGGACGCGCCGGGCCGCAGCAGATGTAGTAGGTGGTGATCCGGCCGCCCTTGCGGCGCGCCGGCACCTCGTCGAGGAACGGCTGGTTCACGTGCCTCATGCACTGCGAGTAATTGTCGATCTCGATGCCCTTGAACTCGCTGGGCCTGCGGTTGCCGGCCATGGCGATCTTCAGCTTGGGCGCCAGGCGGCGCACGAAACTGGCTATGTAGGCGAGGTCCTCAGGTGTGCGCTCGTCCATGGAGATGTACGTGTCGTCTATCCAGCCCTTGGACTCGAGATGACGGGAGAAGTCCACCAGGAAGTCGCCCCAGTAGTCGTCGAAGACAGGTGTCCCGGGGCGGGCCTCGACGCGCACCGGCGCGCCGGAGGCGTCGGTGTAGTCGACCATGTATCCCCACGGGCACATCGTGTAGCAGGCGATGTGCGGACCTAACCCACAGGCACGGCCGAAGGTGACGTACTCGTCGAACACGGAATAGTCGAAGGACCATTTGCCGTCGGACGTCTTGCGGCGGCCTATCATCGTGCCGTAGGCGTCGTAACACTGGTGGTTCCAGGGCCTGTCGACGAGCGTGACCGTGAGCGTCTTCTGTCCGGCGGACGCGAGGAGCTTCCAGAGCGGCTCCATCGCGCGGTAGTGCGCCGGGGAGAACGGCGCAAGGCCGTTCACGCGTGCCACGGCCCAGGGATGCTGCCAGAGGTCGAGGAAGAACTTCCACTCCTTAGCGGGGGGCAGGACGCGGTCCAGGACGGTGACGGAGAGCTGTCCGAAGGAATATTCGCCGGGCTTGGCGTCGGCCGCGGCGGAGATGGTGGCGAAGTGGATGCCGGGCTGCTTTGAGCCGTAGACGGCGCGGTCGGCTACGAACTTGTACTCCAGGGACTTCGGCGACGTGTTGTACCGCACCGGGAGGAGCGTGCCCTTCTCAACGAATATCCCGGGCGCGGAGCCGGAGATTTTCGGGCATTCGTCGGGAATGACCACGGAGAGGCTTTCGCCGCGCCACAGAGTCGCTTTGAGGTCGAAATCGGCCTGGGCGGCAATGGCGCCGCAGGCGGCGATCGCCAGCATGAGTCTTTTCATCTTGATTGTCCTTTCGCTTTGAAGAGCCACCTCGACCGATATACGCCGCTCCCTGGCAGAGCGCGTCCATGCAGCCGCTGACTTGGATATTATATCATATAATCGGCGATTCGTGAACCACCTATGCGAGGTTGCAATCCGGCTGGGGATGGTGTAAACTATGCCGCATCGGCCCGGAACGCCTAGACCATGCGCAAATCCGACGCCAAGGAATGCAGAATGAGCGAAAATAGACCAAACGGCCTAGCCCTCGTGCCGTTCGCCGTGTTCGCGGCGTTCTACGTTGGACTGTCGCTTTTCGCGGGGCACCTCGGTTTCGAGATGCCCTGGTACAAGGTGTCGATGCCTGTGGCGTTTCTTGTGGCGTCCGCCGCGTCGCTCATGATCGGGCGCAGACGCCTCGACGAAAAGGTGGAGATTTACGCGCGCGGCATGGGCGAGCCGAACATCATGATCATGTGCCTCGTGTTCATCCTGGCCGGTGCGTTCGCCACCATCGCCAAGGGCTCCGGCGCAGTGGACGCCGCCGTCACGCTCGCCCGCGCCTGTATCCCCGCGCGGCTGATGGTGGCCGGAGTTTTCCTCGTCTCGTGCCTCATCTCCCTCGCGATCGGCACCTCATGCGGAACAATAGCGGCCGTCACACCGATCGCCCTCGGCTTCGCAGCCCCGCTCCAGCTGAGCCCGGCCCTTCTCATGGGCGCGGTGATCGGCGGCTCGATGTTCGGCGACAACCTCTCGATGATCTCCGACACGACAATCGCCGCCACCCGCACACAGGGAGTGCGCATGAAGGACAAATTCCTCGCGAACGGACGCATCGTCTCCCCCGCCGCGCTCGTCGCCCTGTTCCTCTACGCCGCCAGCGGCTCCGCCGCCGGCACGGTCGAGTCCCCGGCCGTCTCCTGGCAGCACTTCGTCCTGGTCCTCCCCTATGTCTTCGTCCTGGCCCTCGCCCTGGCCGGGTTCAACGTCATGGCGCTCCTCTTCGCCGGCACCGTTCTCTCCGCCGCCATCGGCGGCGCCCTGGGCAGATTCGCGTTCTTCGACGCGATGGACCTTCTCGGCAAGGGCACCCTCGGCATGGGCGAGACGCTGATAGTGGCACTCCTCGCGGGCGGGCTCTTCAAGTCCGTGCAGGCGAACGGCGGCGTCGCGTGGCTCACGCAGAAGATAGCGAAGGCGATCCGCGGCCCCCGCACATGCGAGCTCGGCGTGTTCCTACTAGTCTCCGCCGTGAACTGCTTCACCGCGAACAACACCGTCGCAATCGTCATCGCGGGGCCGATCGCGAAGGAGTGCGCGCAGAAGTTCAAGGCCCAGCCAGTGCGCATCGCGTCCGTGCTCGACACGGCATCATGCGTCGTGCAGGGCATGCTCCCCTACGGCGCGCAGATTCTGATCGCGATGGGAGTGGCAAAAGGCCTGGACATGGCCGTGGACTCCTTCGCGCTCCTCAAGTGCCTCTACTACCAGCCGCTCCTCGTGCTCTCCGTCTTCGCGTCGATGGCCTTCCACGGCCGTCGGTCAAAGTCCCCAATGCAGCTAAAGGACATCTGACATGGAACCTGTCTTCTCGACTCTCGGCACCGTCGTCGGACTCGTCCTCGTCATCGCGCTCGTGATGATGCGCATGCAGCCCGCCTATGCGCTAATGGCTGGGGCCGTGGCCGGCGGACTGGCCGGCGGAGGCGGGATCGCCGCCACAATCTCGCACGCCATGTCGGGAGTGCAGGGTATGACGCCCGCCGTGCTGCGCATCCTCGCCTCGGGCGTCCTGGCAGGCGCGCTGATCAAGACCGGCAGCGCAGAGCGCATCGCCCGCGCGATCGTCGGCACGCTCGGGCGGCGCTTCGCCGTGGCGGCGGTCGCCGTCGCTACGCTTGTCGTCTGCGCGGCCGGCGTGTTCGTGGACATCAGCGTGATAACAGTCGCCCCCGTAGCGCTCGCCGTCGCACGGCGCGCCAACATCTCCACCGCCGGCATCCTCCTCGCGATGATCGGCGGCGGCAAGGCCGGCAACATCATCTCCCCGAACCCGAACACGATAGCCACGGCGGAGGCGTTCAAGGTCGACCTCGCCTCTCTCATCGCGGCTAATCTCATCCCGGCGCTCGTCGCGCTGGCGGCTACTATCTTCCTCGCGGGGCTTCTCGCGAAGCGCGGCGCTACCCCCGGAGGCGACGCCGCAGACGAGCAGACGGCCGGGCTGCCGCCCCTATGGGCGGCCTTGGCCGGCCCGGCGGCAGTCGTCGCGATCCTTGCGCTGCGGCCCGTCGCCGGCATCACGGTCGATCCGTTCCTCGCCCTGCCGATCGGCGGCGTAGTGTCAATCGTCGCCACCGGCAACATCCGAAGCGGCTTCGCCTTTGCGGAGTTCGGCCTCTCGAAGGTGACGGGCGTCGCCATCCTTCTTATAGGAACAGGCACTCTGGCCGGGATCGTCAAGGCGTCCGCCCTGCAGGGCGACGTAGTAGCCCTTCTGAACGCCGCCCACCTGCCGGCGTTCGTCCTGGCGCCCTTCTCCGGCGTGCTGATGGCTGGCGCCACCGCATCCACCACTGCGGGCGCCACGATCGCCTCCCAGACGTTCGCGCCCGCGCTCGCCGAGGCCGGCGTCGCCGCGCTGGGCGCCGCCGCCATGGTGCACGCCGGCGCCACGGTGGTGGACTCGCTACCTCACGGATCGTTCTTCCACGCCACGGGCGGAGCGGTGTTCATGGACATGCGCGCGCGCCTGCGGCTGATCCCGTTTGAGGCCGCGGTGGGGCTCGCCTCCACACTAGCCTCTATCGCGGTCTACGCCGCGCGGTTCTGACAGGTCTTCGCTCACTCCAGCGTCACGGAGCCGATCTCCACCTTGTCCTTGGGCTTCTCGAGCCGCAGAGAGAGCGTCTGGCGCTTCTCCTCGGGGCGCCCCCAGTTGGTGAAGACGGTGGCGGTGACGGTGGCGGGGCCGACGAGCGTCTGCTGCCGCGAGCCGAAGTAGTTCGCTAGAATCTTGTAGACGCCCTTGGGCGCGGACTTCTTGAGATACTCCTCCGGCCCGTAGCCAGTGGTCACGTCGTGCGAGACCAGTCCGCCTGTGGAAGTGCGGTTGTGGGAGTAGTAGGCCTCCTCTCCGTCAGGTTCAAGCACATGGAGATCGATGTCGGTGTTGTCGACGTCCCACGAAAGCGCGATTCGCACGTCGAGGTCCAGGAGCTTCGAGAATTCGGAGGCGATCTCAGGCGGAGCAGGCGCCTTGCCGTCGGGCCACTTCTGCCGCGCGCTCCACGCGACAAGGGCGTTCAGCTCCTCTAGGGCGACTAGAGCAGTCCACATGCCGTTGTCCGCCTCCCATGCCGTGAACGCGGCCTTGTGGTAGTTTGCGAACGCCTCGGAGATGTCGGCGGCGGACATGTCGCGCCTGCCGCGCTCCTCATATACGATTGCGAGATCGCGGAAGGAATGCGGATCCTCAGGACGAAGCTTCGCCACCTTTTTGAGGATGGCAACTGCGGCGTCGAGCTCGCCCGCCTCCCTCAGACGCCACGCGCAGGTGCGCAGAAGGCCGGGATCGTCCAGCCTCATCTCGGCGAGGTTGGAAAGGATGCGCACGGCGGCGGCGCGCTCGTTCTGGGAGAAGAACCAGCCGCCGCAGTCGAGGTAGAACGCCGGCGACGTCGCGTATTTTGCTCGCTGCACAAGATACTCCGCGTAGAGCGTTCCGCCGGACGGGCCAAGCGCGGCCTTGGCGTCCTTGATCGCGGTGAGATACGGTGTCTCCGGATCCCAGGGCTTGACGGAGATCGTGGCGGCCGCGGACGGTCTGGCGCTCTTGCCGGCGGCGAGCTTCAACCTCTGCGCAGGGCGCACGGAATCTTCCGCGCTCATTTCGTCCATCGCCTGAATCGACGCACTACGCTCCATTGACACCGAGCGCGCGGCAGGGATGGCGTAGTCGGCCGACATTCTGCGCGCCGACGCCATGCGCTCCCGTCTGGACCCTTCCGCGGCAGCGCCGCCGAAGAGGCCGCTCTTCGGCGTCTCGGGCTTCGGCGGAATCGGATTCTCCCACCACGCCACGCGCGCGGACCATTCACGCTTGAGCCTCGAGAGGTAGTTCGCGCGACGCGCCTCCTCCCTCTGCGCGCGCTGGGCTGCTGTCGGGCGGCGCTTGATCCACTCCGCGTGGATGTCCGCCAGAGACTCCGGCGGTTCGATGTCGTGTTCAAGCCACTGCGAGAGAGACTCCAGCACTATCATGCTCGTCGCAGGGCTGACGATTCCGTAGCGGCGGCCGATGGCAAGAAGCTCGTCGGCGTTGTCGTCCGCGCGGGGGGAGAGCTCGCCGGCCCGGCGCGCGGCCCAGGCAGTGGCCAGCAGACGCCCCTCGCGGGCATCGGCGGCGGAGAGGCGGACCGACGCGCTCTGCCTGCGGCCGAAGTCGATGCGTATCTCGGCGGAGTCGGCGACGAGCCGCCCTAGAATCGTCACGCGCCCTTCGGCCGGCTGGCCCACGCCCTGGACGTTCGCGACGCCTTCGCCGTGCACGGCCTCGACGCACGGCGGCGGATCGAGGATGAACTCGACGGCCTGATCCGGCGTGCGCAGCGACAGATCCACCACTTTGCCGCCGCAGGCGCGGCGGAGCGTCTCCATGTCGCGAGAGGCGCCGGAGACGAGCGCCACGGGCTTGACGGAGCCGAAGTCCGCGACTTCGGACGAAAGCGCGTCCATGCCGTCGGTGAAGAGAAGCGTGCGGTTCTCGGTTGCGTTGGCGCGATGGGCGGCGGCAAGCGCCGCGAAGTCCGTGCCGCCGTCGTACGCGATCTTCGCCAGGCGCGAGAGCAGCTCCGCGCGTGTGGCGCAGACGAACGGCTTCTCGGGGACGTTGCGGAACTCGATAAGCTCGTAGCAGGCGTTCTCGGGCAGCTTCTCAACCACGGCGCGAGCGGCCGCCACGTCCGCCGGCGCCCGGCTTCCGGAGGCGTCCCAGAGGATTCGCCATGTTATCGGCGGAGTCGCGGACGACTTTGCAACGGACGGCGCCTTCACCGACGCCGCGAACCAGCGCTCTTCGCCGAAGCGCTCGACGGCGACGATCGAGTCCGGCACAGCCGGCAGAGCCACGACCACGTCCTCGGCGGGCGTAACGTCCTTGTCTAACGAGACGGAGCGCCATACTGCCTCCGCCTCGGCGAAGCGCCTGTCTCCAAGACCTCCCAGGACAGGCTTCGGCAAACCTCCGCCGACCGGCACTGTTATCGACACCGCGCGCTCCTTCAGCCGGCAGCGCGGCATCGACAGGACCAGCGCCGCGTCGCCGTTCGGCGCGAACGCGAGAGGAGTCACGTAGCTGAGGCGCACGCGGCGCGAACCATTCCCGGGAATGGGATACACGCGGGTACGCCAGGCGTTCCCCTTCACATGCTCGGCGATTCCCGGATCAACGCCCTTCTTGACCTCCTTCTCGAAGGCGACGCGCGCCTTCTCCTTCTTCACCACCACGCCGTCCACCATGGCACCGTTCACGTCAAGCGCATAGCCGCACACGCTCGCGCCGTCCGGCAGAGGAAACTCAAGGTTCCCCTCCAGCGCACGGGAGTTGGGGTTCGCGACGACGATGAGCGCGCTCACCGAGGCGAACGCCCCGTTCACCCGCGCCTCCACGGAGTAGGACTCGATCTCCGGGGGCTTCTCGTCGGCGTCCAGACGGGGTGGACGCACAACAGGCGGCTCCGGCACGGGAAGCGTCGGTACGGGCCTCGGCGGCATAGGATGCCTATGCGGACGATCCGGCGGCACGATCACATCGGCGGACATTGCGGCGCTTGCAAGCGCCGCGAGAAGCAGCATTGTTCTTTTCATGACATCGCTCATTGAATGAAGTGGACGAGCGGTATCATACCATAACAATGCGACTCCCCGCAACCCGAAAATCCCATCCAGATGTTCCACAAATCTCTCTATTTCACACTTCCCCAGAAACTCTAAGCTCTAAGCTCCAAGCTTTAAGCTCTAAGCTCTAAGCTCCGTCCCGTGCGTAGTGCATGTGCGTCCGATTTCCGGCGCTCAAGGGCTCGTGCGAAAAAGCGCGTTGCGGCTTGCGTCACGGGGGGTCGGCAATCGCCAGATTGCCGTCACCCCCTGCCGCTGCGCCGTCCGCGCGTTTTCGCCCGGCCCTTTCGCTTCTTTCCGGAAATCGGCCGCGCTTCACGGCGGGCCCTCGGTTGTCGGAGCGGTCGCCTCGATCCGGCACCGGCGGAGAGCGCTGGTCGCCGTGGTGCGCGTGGCGGGCGTCTGCGGCGCGGATGCGGCGCGATGCTGTCGTCTCGCGCCGCCCCGCATCCGCACCCGCCTCGCCGCGCGTCCCCCGGCGGCGTTCTCCGCCTAGCCAACTCTCATCTCCCGCTCCTCCGCCCTCGGACTTCGGCCCACTAGCGTTAAACCATGATAGTGGTTGTACACCGCCCAATGGCATTAAACATCCGCCTCGCCAGCTCTCGTCTCCCGCCCCTCCGCCCTCGATCTTCGGCCCACTTGCATTAACCATAGTAGTGGGGGCTCGCCACCCTGCCAAGAACGACCTGTGGCTGTTTGGGGCTCACCGCCCTACTGAGAACATCTTACGGCCGATCACGCCTTGATGCGCTCTCCTCTCCTACTTATTGTCCTACTCGTCCTATCCTCCTACTCGTCCTAGAGCACCGAAACTCAACTATACCTACCACTAGAAACCAGAAACCAGAAACAAGAAACCCACCTCCGCCAAGGCTACAACGGACTAGTCGGTGGACAAGCCAGAAACTAGAAACTAGAAACCAGAAACAATCCAACCACCTGCGGGCCGAAGTCCGAGGGAGGAGGAACGGGAGGCGAGCGCCGGCAAGGCGGGTGGGCGCCGCCGCGATCCGGACGGGGCGGCGGATGCGGATGCGGGGCGGCGGATGCGGATGCGGGGCGGCGCGAGACGACAGCATCGCGCCGCCTACGCGCCGCAGACGCCCCTCCGGACGGACCGCGGCGATCAGCGCACTCCCGCCGGTGCCGAAGCGAGCCCTCACGCGACGACGACCGATGGCCCGCCCGTGGAACGCGGCCGATTTCCGGAAACGAGCGAGGCGGCCGGCGCAGGGCGCGCGGACGGCGAAGCGGCAGGGGGTGAAGGCAATCCGGCGATTGCCGAACCCCCGCGACGCAAGACGCAACGCGCGCCCTCCGCCGAACCGCCGAGCGCCGGAAATCGGACGCAGATGCACTACACACGGGACGGAGCTTAGAGCTTAGAGCTTGGAGCTTAGAGTTTTTAGCTTGTCCGCCGACTTGTCCACCATAGCCTTGGCGAAGGCGGAAGCCTTGGCGAGGCGGGTACGTAGTGCCTAGTGATTAACTTCTAGTTTCCGGCGGTCGGCGGTGGGGGGCGTCAGCCTTCCGTACCGCGTATCTTGATGTGCAGCTCGCGGAGCTGCTGCTCGGTGACGTAGTTCGGCGCGTTCATCATGAGGTCCTGCGCCTTCTGGTTCATCGGGAAGGCGATCACCTCGCGGATGTTCGCGGTGTCGGCGAGCAGCATCACCATGCGGTCCACGCCGGGAGCGATGCCGCCGTGCGGCGGCGCGCCGAACTGGAACGCGCTGTGGAGCGCACCGAACTTCTGCTCGACGACGTCCTTCGAATAGCCCGCGATCTCGAACGCCTTGTACATCACCTCCGGCAGATGGTTGCGGATGGCACCGGACGAGAGCTCGATGCCGTTGCAGACCACGTCGTACTGATACGCGACGATGTCGAGCGGCTGCATCTCCTCGAGGGCCTTCAGTCCGCCCTGCGGCATGGAGAACGGGTTGTGGGAGAAGATGATCTTGCCCGTCTCGGGGTCCTTTTCGAAGAACGGGAAGTCGACTATCCAGCAGAACTTGTAGCAGTTGTGCTCGCGGATGTCGTTAGTGAGGTTGTCGGCGATGTTTGTGCGCACAAGCCCGGACAGGCGGTGGCACTCGTCCGGGTCGGCGGCCATGAAGAAGAGGCAGTCGCCGGGCTCCATCTTGGCGAGCGCCTTCATCTCCTCGAGCTGCTCGGGGGAGAGGAACTTGGCGATGGGGCCTTTGAGCTCGCCCTCCTTCGTCCAGGAGATGTAGCCGAGGCCCTTGCCGCCGTTCTCCTTCACATAGTGCTCGCGTTTGTCGAACCAAGTGCGCGCCTCTACGCCCACGATGCCCTTCACGAGCAGGCCCTTGACGAGACCGCCGTTCTCCACGCACGCGGCAAACGCCTTGAAGTTGGCGCGGCGGAAGAAATCGCTCATGTCGAACCACTTGAGCGGGTTGCGGAGGTCCGGCTTGTCGCTGCCGTAGATCATCATGGCGTCGCGGTACTTGATGCGAGGCCAGGGGGCGTCGTTGCAGGACCAGGTGGAGAACTTCTTGAAGGTGGCGGAGACCACGTCCTCCACCACGGCGAATATCTCGTCCTGGGTGGCGTAGGACATCTCGATGTCTAGCTGGTAGAACTCGCCCGGCGAGCGGTCTGCGCGCGCGGCCTCGTCGCGGAAGCAGGGGGCGATCTGGAAGTAGCGGTCGAAGCCCGAGACCATCAAGAGCTGCTTGAACATCTGCGGGGCCTGCGGGAGGGCGTAGAACTGGCCGCGGTGGATGCGGCTGGGCACCAGATAGTCGCGCGCGCCCTCTGGGGAGGAGGCCGTGAGGATGGGCGTCTGGAACTCGTTGAAGCCCTTGGCCCACATCTGCTCGCGCAGGAAGCGGATCACCTGCGAGCGGAGGATGATGTTGTTGTGGAGCTTCTCGCGGCGGAGGTCGAGGAAGCGGTACTTGAGACGCATCTCCTCGCTCTCGTCGGCCTTCTCGTCGGGGATGTAGATGGGGGTGACGGCGCTCGCGCTCTCCATTACGAGCTCGTTGGCCTCGATCTCGATCTCGCCGGTGGGGAGATCGGGGTTGATCGTCTCGGGGTCGCGGAGCTTCACCTCGCCGGTGACGGTGATGACGGACTCCAGGTGCGCCTTCTCGACCTGCCCGAAGAAACTGCGGGAGGGGTGGACGACTATCTGCGTGATGCCGTAGTGGTCGCGGAGGTCCACGAACAAGATGCCGCCGTGGTCGCGCAGGCGGAACATCCATCCGGAGAGGCGCACGGTCTTGCCGGCGTCTTCTTTTCGCAGCTGGTTGCAGGTGTGGGTGCGGTATGGGTGCATGTCAGTCCTTCTGTTTTCAGGCCGTGGGTCCGTCAGCGCGCCATCTCGGCGGAGTCTGGTATGGCGTCCCAGTCGGGGTCCGTCACGGCAACGCGCCACACGAACATCGCCGCCAGGGCAATCCCCAGCAGGACGTACGGCAACGCGGCCGCGACGAGGCTTCGCTTGTGGGCCTCCGCGACGAGTTCATCCAACTTCGAATTTTCGGCCATGGCCGGATATTATACCAAATGGCCGCCGGATAGGCAATGCCGCAGACGCGACGTCAGGCGCCGGGGACGTTCGGGCACGGCGGCAGCACGCCGTTCTCAAGCAGGTCGTAGCAGATGAGGCGCACCTCCGTGTCGAAAGTGCCGTTCACGATCCACTTGAGGATGTTCTTCTCGTGCGCAAATAGGTCTTTGAGCGTCTTGCCGCGGTGTTTGCCGAAGTTGAGGCACCACTCGCCGTTGATCCAGCGGATCATGCCGGCGCGGTCGGCGTTGAGGGGATCGTGCGGCACTAGGTACTCGTCCATCTCGGCCGAGGTGCGGGGAAGATCGGGATAACGCTCCATCTGCGCCTTGAGCACTTCGAGCGTGGCCCGGGCGTCGGCCTCCGCGCCGTGGGCACCGGCGTGGTCGCGGCCACAGTAGAAGCGCACGGCGGCGGAGAGGTCGCGCGGCTCCTTGCGATGGTAGATGCGCTGCACGTCCACATGGCGGCGTCGGGACGAGGCGAAGTTGTAGCCCGCACGCGCGAACTCCTCTTCAAGGCATGGGATGTCGAAGCGGTCGCAGTTGAATCCGGAGAGGTCGCATCCGGCGAAGAACTCGAATATCTCCTTCGCGCTCTCGGCGAAAGTGGGGCAGGCGGCCACTATCTCGTCGGTGATGCCGTGGATGGCCGTGGTCTCGGGCGGAATGGGGACGCCCGGATTCAGAAGCCATGTCCGCTCGACCTCGGAGCCGTCTGGCAATATCTTGATCGCGGCGAGCTCTATTATCCTGTCCTGGCGGGAGTTCACACCGGTGGATTCTATGTCGAACACCACGAGCGGACGGTCCAGCGCGAGCGGCAGCGGCCTGGCGGGAGTCTGCGCTTCGCCGCTCATTTCACAGTCCACCCTTCCGCGGGCACGGTCACGCCGTCGACGGCGGCGGGCGCCTTTCCGTAGTTGACGTACACCGACGTTCCGTCCGAGTACCGCGTGCGATACACGTCCGCCGCCAGCTCGTCGTGCCCTTCCATCCAGAGGTACTGCAGCCGCGAAAGCTTCTCGTACGGCGCGATCGAGCGCTTGATCGCGGCCACGGACTCGGCCAGGACGGCGTCAGTGCCGCACTCAAGGTCCTCATTGCCCATCCAGTTGACCACCCCCTTGCCGGGGGTCAGGAAATTCGCGTAGAAGTAGAATGTGGGACGCGCCCCGAACTCTATGGCCTTCAGCTCGCTGGGCCTGCCCTTCTGCATCGCGTTGACCGTGGTGGTGAACGGATTGTAGAGGATTATGCCGTTGTAGACGAGCGCGAACGTCGGCACGAGCCTGTCCACCAGCCCCTTGTAGGTCTTCTCCTCGAACGGACGCTCAAAGGACGAGTAGAGTATGTAGTCCAGCTGGCCGGCGTTCTGGTCGTAGCCGCCCTCGGATGCGACGCCGCCGAAGGTGTCGCGCGCGAGGTTCAGGATGTTCCCCACCCACATCACTGACTCCTTCACGTTCAGCGGGTGGTACGGACTTTCGCACGTCTCGACGGGCACGCAGCTGTACACGTCAAGATAGTGGAGCCCCTTGAAGCCCAGCGCGGCCAGCATGGGCATCTGGCGCGTGGCGAAGCGCTCGTAGGCGCGGCGGGGGCAGATGGTGTACATGCGCCCGCCGCCCCATGTTGTCTTGCCGCGGCGGAGCGTGCCGTCCGCATTGCGCTCGCGGATGTATTCGGCGTCCCAGTCCTCCGCGATGAGGTATGCGTCGCGGTGGTTGCAGTGTGCCGACACATTGTAGCCGAGGTTCTGCGCATGGCGTATCGCCTCCCTGAGGCGCGCCTCGCCTCCGAGCGACGGCTCCACTGGGAACGCCTGCGGCCACCGTCCGTCGTGCCCGCCGATGTTCCAGCCAACAAGGCAGAACTCCGCGCCGGGAATGCCCTGGCGCTTGAACTCATCCACGATCTTCATGAAGCGGTCGAAGGTGATGACCGGCTTGACGAGCGGCTCGTCCAGCGGCGTCTGGTCCGGCTTCGGGCTTGGCACCGGCTTCCACGCGAGGCGCACGCGCACCTCGGGGTGCTTCACCATGTAGTCGAGGATAGGTCGCGTTTTCGCGCGCTCCTTCAGCGGCACAACGGCCTTGCGCGCGAGCTGCCAGCCGCGATAGGCGCGCGCCATCCCGGCGTAGTCGGCGTCGGCGTCCTCGAGCGCGGAGAACTCCACCACCAGATCCTCGTAGACGTCCTTCATGTGCCTGTCCCACGCCATCGAAAGCGCATACGCCCCATCCTTGAGCTCAACAGAAAACGACCAGCTGTAGGGCATTCCCTTGATGATCGCGACCCATGCACCGGACGACGTCTTCGCGCCGAAGAAAGGCATCTTGGGGCTCGCGTCGCGGAACTTCATGTCCTTGGCGCGCTTCTTGAAGGTCCCCAGACTGCCAGATGAAGACACCCAATATCCGTCGGATCCGGCCGGGACAAGCGCATCCGGCGAAGAGAGGCGGACCGACTTCACGTTCGGCGGCAGAGTGTCCTTACGTATGCGGACCTCCGCGCAGCCGTCCATGGGCTCCACGTCTAGGGAATCGTTCTTGGTCTTTCCGTCGGACGTGGTGATTTGCACGTCTATCTGCACTCCGCCTGCAACGAACACCGCGGTGGCGAATGCCGAGAAGATGTAATTCTTGATTTTCATGGCGAGATTATACCATATTTCCGCCGCTCCGTGCCGTCCAGCCGCAAAAACTTTCTTTCCCCCCTTGCGTCCGAAGGGGAGATATGATATCATATTGCCCGTTTTCGACCTGGGGAAGTAGCTCAGTTGGTAGAGCATCACGTTCGCAACGTGGGGGTCGTGAGTTCGAATCTCATCTTCTCCACCATTCAACGGAAACCATGAGACGAGCATGAAAAAACACGACATCATGCCATTCAGCCTGTCAGCCGTCTTGGCAGCGGCTTTTTTTTTCATTCCGGCAGGAGCGGCGGAAGAACCTGTCGAGGAGACGGACGATGAGACCTACGTGTCCATTCTCGACCGCTATGTAGACCTCTCCACGGAGCTTGCCTTCTATTCGGCATACGTCTGGCGCGGCCAGATACTCTTCGACCGTCCTGTCTGGCAGCCCGCGCAGAACATCTTCCTCAAATTCGGAGAGAACGCCGAATACGGCGCGCTGAAGTTCCGCTTCTGGGCGAACTTCGCAATTGACGGCAACAAGCCCCCCCACCGCTTCGGCGGCATGAGCATAGTCGACGAGCGCGTGGGATACGTCAAGACGTTCTTCGACTGCCTGGACTTCGACGTGGGCGCCATCCTCTATCAGTTCCCCAACCGTCATTCCCGCGGGCTGCGCGAGACCGACGAGCTGCTGGCCGGCGTCAAGTGGCGCAACCCATACGTCACGCCGTCATTCTACGTTTGGTGGGACTTCGACGAGAACGGACACAACGACGACAACGCCCTGTTCTTCGACTTCGACTTCACCCGCGCATTCGCCTTAACCGACCAGCTCTCGCTCAACCTCGGGTCGGGATTCGGCGTGGCGAACGGCTCCTACATGGACCACTACACCAGAGGGGGCGTGGACGGCACCGCATTCAACTACTTCCACCACGACCTCGGCCTCTGGTACAAGATAACCAGCAACCTGAAGCTGGGCGCAAGCCTGACCTACTTCTACAACCTGAGCCGCCAAGTCCGCCACAGCTCATATGACATGCATGAGAGCTACAACGCCGGCATCCTGCGCGGCGGAGTTCACCTGGCGGTGAGCTGGTAGGCCGCGGCGTAAAGTCTTCTCTGTTCGCGGGCCTGGGCGCAGAGCATCGAGAATCCGTTCTCCACGCGGCAACCGGCGGCCGCGGCGCGTGCGAGAGTGGGCGTGACGTCAGGCTCGTATACGAGGTCGTAGACCCATTCGCTCCCCGTGAAGCGGTGGAAGGCAAGAGGGTCGAAATGTTCCGGATCGCCGCCCGGAGCGGCGCACTGAACCACTACATCGGCATACTCGGTGAACATTCCGTCGGCGTCGAGTCCCAGCGGGGCCGACACAAAGCCGAACTCGTCGGCAAGCGCCTTCGCCTTCTCCGGTGTGCGGTTGAACACGCAGGCATCCGCCCCGAGGTCCCTGAGCGCATAGGCCACTGCACGCGCGGCGCCGCCCGCGCCGACGATCGCCGCCCTTCTCCCGCGAAGATCCTCCACTCCGAGAAACGCCTTGAGCGCGGCAGCGAATCCCGGCGCGTCCGTGTTGTGGCCCACGAGCCTCCCGTCCTCCACCACCACCGTGTTGACGGCGCCGATCGCGCGCGCCGCCTCGTCAATCTCATCCAGAAGCGGCATGACGCTCTGCTTGTGCGGATACGTCACCGCAAGGCCGCGAATCCCCATAGCCCGCATGAACGCGATAGCCTCCTCGGCCGTGCGCGAGGGGAATGGCACCATCACCGCGTCCTGCGCGGCTGACGCGAAGGCGGCATTGTTTATCTCCGGGCTGCGCGTGAATACGAGCGGGAATCCCGTCACTCCGTAAAGCCGCGTCGACGGCGTCAGGGAACGGAAGCGGTAGGTCTTCACCAGTTCATGCGGCGAGACGTGCCCGATGGACGCAAGAGCGCCGGAAGACGCATATGTGAGCATCGAATGCACGCGGGCCGCCAGCACGCGCGAAGCGAAGCCCATAGGCCCCATGGCGCAGAGAATGCGAGGGAAGGCGGCGGGGCGCGATGCGTCGGAGAAAAGGCGCGAGACGTCCGAAAGCAATCCCGGCGCGAATGCGATCTTCGGAATCTCGTCCGTCTCGCCGCGAAGCTCACGGCAGCGGCGCTCGACGTCCTCCACAGGACCGTCGAAGGAATGCAGAGACCTTATCACCTTCACGCCCGCGAGGCGGGCGGCGTCGACAAGGCCGTCAGGACGGAAATCATCCTCGAAGTCGACATAGGCGAAGCCGCAGCCTGGCTTGAGCACCTCTCTGAAGAACTCGGCGCGCTCGTCCTCCCCTCCTTCAAAAGCTCCGCCGTCGCGCTTGCGGCGGAACGTGAGAATCGTCGGGACCGGGACAAGCGAAGGGAATTCGGCAACGCGCGAACGTTCGGATGGATCTAGAAGATCGACGCGCAGTTCGCAGACGTCGGTGAAATACCTCTCCGCCGCGAACTGGGCGACGGCCTCCTCTATGGTCTTGCCGGTGAGAGTGAGGCAGATGCGAGGAACGCGCGCCTCGGCGGCGAGAAGAATGTCCGCGAACACAAACGCCGCCACCGCCTCCACAACGGGAAGCGCCCTCAGAACGATGCACGGATCGTGGCGGCCCTTCATGGCGCAGACGGCTGACTCCATAGACGAGAGGTCGACGCTGCGCTCGTCCTTGAAGATGGTTGGTGTGGGCTTGAGGGCCACGCGGAACTTCACCGGCATCCCGCTGGTGCGGCCGCCCAGAATGCCGCCGTGCCTGTCGCCGTCCGTGCGCACCTCGCCGTTCTCGACGACGAACGGGTCGTTGTTCTCGCTGCCTTTCAGCGCGGCGGCGGCGAAGCCGTTGCCGAACTCGACGCCCTTCACGCCAGGTATCGCGAAGAGCGCGCCCGCGAGCTCCGTCTCAACCCCGGCGAAGAGCGCTCCACCGAGGCCAGGCGGCAGGCCGGACGCCTCGCAGACGATTGTCCCGCCGACGGAGTCGCCTTCGTCGCGCGCAGCGCGTATCGTCTCCTCGAAACCGTCCTTTTTGCCGCCTATCGTCTCGACGGCGGCGGAGACGCGCACGCCGCGTCCTTCGAGATACTGAAGGCACAAGCCGCCGGCCGCGCAGAGGGCTGCCGTCAGCCTGCCCGAGTTCGCGCCGCCGCCCGTGGGGATTCGTCCGAACTCCACCCACTGCGGGAAATCGGCATGGCCAGGGCGGGGGATGGTGCGTTCGCTGCCGTAGTCTGCGGGGCGCATGTCCGTGTTGGCGATGCGTCCGACGAGATCGCCGCCAGTGGTGCGCCCGTCTTGGCCGATGCCGGAGACGAACTCAACGGCGTCCGCCTCGCGACGTGCCGTGGAGAGCGCGTCGCGTCCGGGAGCGCGGCGCGCCATGAACGCCGCAAGCGCGGCACAGTCCACGACCACCCCGGCGGGGAAGTTGGAGAGCGAAAAGGAAAGGCACGGCGCGTGCGACGCGCCGTCCACGCGCAGAGAAAGGAAATTGCCGAACGGACGATCTTCAAACATCTTCTGCTCCTGTTACGACAAGATTATACCATAATCTGCGGTCCCTTGTTCGCCGACATCAAAGTGTCCGGCTGTAGACTCCGGCAAAAGACAACCGGCGAAGATCAGCTTTTCAGAACCTTGGCCAGCACGTCGGCGCAGCGGCCGCAGTGACGACAATCGTTGGCGTAAGGACATGCACCCACCGTGGACGCGAAATCGGCCGGGAAGGACTTGTTGTCCACGGAGAACGGGGCGAACAGATCGGAGTGGACGGGGTCCATCAGATCGAGCAGGTTGCCGTCGTAGGAGTAACCGGCATAGGCCGCCAGCACCTTCGCAGGGAAACGATGCCGGCGCGTGGCGAGCTTTACGACGGAGACGAATGGTTCGAACGCCGGAACATCCTCCGGGCGTATCCAGGTGGCGCGGATGAAGTCCTCCCACTGGCGACGGGCATAGGCGGTGCGGCAGCGGAAGAACGTGAAGTCGTATTCCTTGGCGGTGGCCACGTCCTGCGGACGGCGTCCGTCGCCATGACCGTGCAGATTGTCGTGGAACGTCTGGAACGGGCATTGGCGAAGGCAGCCGGAGTTCGCCTGCATGCCCACTTCCTTGCCGTGCTCCGCCGCCCAGCGCGCGACCGTCTCCATGTAGGCGGGATCGCGCTGGCGCTCGCGCGTGACGTAGAACGAGTCGAACAGCTCCTCCACGCACTCGAACCCCGTGGTGCCGTGCACGCGCAGGTTGACGCTCCAGCGGATGTTCACCTGCGGGAACCGGCGGCGAAGGACTGTGGCAACGAACGGGGAGGTGGTGGTGACTATGTCGGGGAAGAGGTCGCGAAGGGCCATGTCGGACAGCGTCCGCTCCACGAAGTCCGCCAGCTCGGGGCTTATGGCCTGGTCGCCGTAGCAGTTGCAGTTGAAGAGCGTGTCAAGTAGAATCCCGTTCGCCCGGCACCATGCGAGATCGGAGAAGAGGCGCTCCCTCAGCTCGTCCGTGTAGTCTGGGGCGGGACGACAGCTCAACACGCCGGGCCATGCGAAGAACACCTCGCGGATGCGTCCCACATGCGGAGTGCAGACGGGTACGAAAGGTTCGTTGAGGAAGTGCCCCACGGCCAGGTTGCGGCGCGGCGCCTCTGCGGCGCCGCCTGAGGGCGTATCTGTTCTCTGTGCTGTTTCCATCTGGTTGCTCTTGGAGCGGATTTAAGGCGAGATTATAGCACAAGCGTCCGCTGCGGGCAAGCAGCGCTCAGAAACGAGGCAGCTTCGAAAGGGAGTCAAGCCTTCCGCCTTCCCGGTTTCTGAGCCGCCATACGCGGCCATGTTCCTCGCGCAGGAGCCTCAGACGCTTCTCGTCGCGCCTGTTGCACGCGGCGTCCACGAGATTCGCCATGTAGATGATCTCCTGCGCCCACACGGAACCCTCCCCGTGCAGAGTGGAGGATGCGAAGCGGGCGGCCTCGTGGCGGCAACCCTCCGCAAAAGCCGATATCTCCGCCAGGACAGGATCTGTCAGGCCGGGGTGCCGCGAATAGCCCCGGTCGTTGGCGAGGATGCGGAAGAGCTCAGAGGCGTTTCCGCGCAGTGCGCCGCCGCGCAGATAGAGCGTCCCTAGGCGCAGCAACGTGCCGCCGAGCGGGACGCCCATGACGGCGTTGAGGGCGTCCTCAAGATCCATCTTGGCAGCCCTGGGGCCTTCCGTCGCGAAAAGCCCGCCAAGGACGATGCCTGGGAGAGACGCGGCGAGCGGCTGCCAGTGCCCACCGTCGCCCCAGTCCGTCACCAGGAAGCCTTTTGCACCGTGCATGCGGCCGGCCCTCTCGGCTGCGGCCATGTTTTCGCGCATGTTCTCCACGCGTCCGGCGAGGGAGTTCCAGGAACTTGTCCCCGGGCACACGTAGAAGTCAAGACCAGCCTCGCGGAACCTGCGCGCCTCGTCGTCGAACGGATGGTCGCCCTCGTAGCCCCAGTCGAGCGCGATGAGGTCGTGCGGCAGTTCTGGCACCAGCTCCGGGTGGCGCAGTATCACATCGCCCCAGAACATCGGCCGTTTCCCGTGAGCGCGTACCAGCTCGGCCACCTTGAGAAGGAACTCCAGATACACCTTCCCCGCGCCCTTCTCGGCGACGGCGGCGGCGCTTCGCCCGTTGCCGCCGAGGAGGTCGAACGTCTCGTCGCAGCCGACATTGAAGAGTCCGGACGTGAAGTTGGGCAGAAGCTGGTCGTAGAGCCCGGCGAGGAATTCTAGCGAAGCCGGGTCTGTGGGACAGAGCGTGGTGGGGTCTTTCTTGACGGTGCCCCACGGCGTGCGCGCGCCGCCCTTCGGCAGCTCTGCAAGATGGTTGTATTCCGGGAGCGAGAGCCAGCGCTCGAGGTGTCCGAACGAATTCTGGTTGGGGACGAGCTCGATGTTCTTTAGCGAGCAGTAGGCGTCAAGCTCGCGCACCTCTTCGGGCGTGAGCGGGGACGAATTCCTCCACACCGTCTCATGCCCCGGATAGGCGAAAGTGTGCTCCGTGTAGAGCTGGAACTGGTTGTAGCCGAATCGCTCGAGCAGATCTACGATCCGCTTGAGGGTGGCGAGCGTGGGGACCTTGTCCCGGCTTACGTCGAGCATGTAGCCACGTGTTTCGAACATGTGTTGATTATATCATATCCATCGGACCGCGGCATTGCCAAATACCCTGTGAAAAAAAATGGCATTTCCCCCATTTGCAAAGGGCGAAGATATGGTACACTATCGGTATGCACGATTTCAGGAAAATAGCCGTCCTCATGGGCGGCACGTCAAATGAACGCGAAGTCTCGCTCGTGAGCGGCGCAAACGTGGTGAAGGCGCTGGCGGCGCGGGACGATCTCGAGGTGGTTCCGGTCACGCTTGACGCCGACGACCTCTCGGCACTCCCCTCAGGAGTGGACGCCTGCTACATCGCCCTCCACGGCGGATGGGGCGAGAACGGCGGCGTACAGGCCGCACTCGACCTTCGCGGCATCCCCTACACCGGCCCAGGCGCCGCCGCGAGCCGCGTGAACATGGACAAGATCGCCGCCAAGAGAATGCTCGACGCCGCAGGCGTGCCCACCGCGCCGTGGGCGGTGGTCGGGCCGGACGGAGCGGACCTGCCGGAGGAACGCCTGCCGGTGCCGTTGCCTGCCGTGGTGAAGGCGCCGCGCGACGGCTCCAGCGTGGGCGTCTACCTCGTCGACTCCTTCGCGCGGTGGGCGGACGCCGTGCGCGGCGCGACGCGCATCGACCGCGAGAAGTTCGGCGGCGAGGGCGAGGCGCTCGTGGAGAAATACATCCCCGGCCGCGAGATGACCGTGGCGGTGGTGGGCGGCGAAGCCCTCCCAGTGGTGGAGATATGCGCCCCGCGCGGATGGTACGGCTACGAGGAGAAGTACAACTCCGAAGAGACGCGCTACCCGTTCCCCGACGACCCCTTCCTCCCCGCCATGCAGCGCATCGCCGTGAGAGCGTTCGAGGCCACGGGATGCCGCGGCGTGGCGCGCGTCGACTTCCGCGTGTCGCCCGAGGGGGAGATGTACGTCCTGGAGCTGAACACGTCGCCGGGGATGACGGGCCACTCGCTCGTCCCCAAGGCGGCGTCGAAGGCCGGAATGGATTTCCAGACGCTCTGCTCGCGCGTGCTGTCGCTCGCCGCGTGCGACGCGCCGGCGGGAGGGAGGCCTTGATGGCGAAGCACAACTCCCGCATGAAGCCAATCCCGCCCAGCCCGGCCGCGCGGCGTAGAATGTGGGCGATCGTCGCGTTGGCGGCCACGGCGACGCTCGTGGCCGTCATATGGGGGGCGACAGCGGGGTACGGCGCGCTGATGTCCGCCTACGACGAGCAGTGCCGGGTGCTGGACGCGGACGTCGACGTGGCGGTGGTCGTGAACGGCTCCGCACAGATGGTCTCGCGCGACCTCGTGGTGGACTTCTTCGGCCTTACGAACGGGGCCAACCTCGCCCAGATCGACTTCGCGCGCAGGCGCGCAGGCCTCCTGAAGACGCCCAACATACGTGACATACGCATAGAAAGGCGCATGCCCAACCGCGTGACGGTGGAGGTGTTCGAACGCACGCCCATCGCGCGCGTGGCAGGGCGCTCGCGCCGCTCGGCCACCGACCGTGTTGTGGACGTGGAGGGCATGGTGTTCCGCTTCCAGCGCAACATCGCCGACCTGCCCATCATACGCGAGGCCGAGCAGACGAATACGCCGCCCGGCCACAAGCTCGTCGGATCCGCCGCCGCCGCCGTCCACCTCGTGACGGCCCTGGCCGCCGCGACGGATCTGGGCGACTTCCGCGTACTGGAGATCGACACCTCGCCGCATGACTACCTTCTCCTGACCCTCGGCAACTACGCCCGCGCCAAAATGGCGTGGGAGCACATGGGCAAAGACGACGCCGCGGCAAAGGCGTCGCTCAAAGGCCAGCTCTCGCGTCTCGCCCGCGCCCTGGAGACGCGCCTCACGCCCGGCACCACACTTTGGAACGCCATGGACTACGAGGGCGGACGCATCTACGCTGACGACCCGTCGCTATCATCAAGACAGAAAGGAAATTGACACGTGAGCAAACCAGACCCAGTCGCCGCACTGGAGATCGGCACCTCCCGGACGGTCCTCGCCATCGGCGAGCCTCTCGCGCCCGGACGGGTGAAGGTCCTGGCCGTGGAGGAGATTCCCTCGCGCGGCGTGCGAAAAAGCCAGATAGTCGACATAGCACAGGCCGGCCTCTCCATCGCGTCAGTGCTCCAGCGCGCCGAGGACAAGACCCGCTACACAATCCACCAGACGAACCTGGCCGCGACCGGGCCGCACGTACGGTCCAAGCTATACACCACGCAGTGGCAGCTGAACGGGCCGGAGGTAACGGACGAGGACATCGCGGGCGTATACAACCTCTCCATCGACGCCGGCGTGGACAGCGCGGAACGCGCCATACTGGACGCCTCAGAGATGGGCTACGGACTGGACGACCTCGACGGTATCCCGCAGCCCAAGGGCATGACGGGACGCATTCTACGCCTCAACACGCTCTTCGTGCACGGCTCCGCGCAGCGCATGGAGGACGCCCGCAAGGCGGCGCAGTACAAGGCCAAACTGGAGATAGCCGACGTGTTCTTCTCCTCGTCGCGCGCAGCCGCCGCAGTGCTCACCCCCGAGGCCCGTCGCGACGGGGCGCTCGTCATCGACCTGGGCGGCGGCACCACCGGATACACGGTCTGGGCGGACGGACACCTCGTGCACGCCGACGTGCTGGGCGTCGGTGGCGATCATGTGACGAACGACGTGAGCCTCGCCTTCGGCATCACAAGATCCCAGGCAGAACAGGCAAAAAAGGAGGCGCAGGCCGTTGTCGGAGACAATGGCGGCACTCCTCGCATCGAACTGCCTTCGACAACGCCCGGCTTCGGCCCCGTCTCGATCTCGCGACGGGCCCTCGACACCGTGGTGAACGCACGCCTGCACGAGACGTTCGCCATCATACGCACCGAGCTTGACCGCGCAGACCTGCTCCACCGCATCCACAGCGGAGTGGTGCTTGTCGGCGGCGGAAGCGCACAGCCCGGCATTGCACGACTCGCGGGCAATGTGTTCGGGCTCGCCGCGCGCATCGGCGAGCTCGTGCCCGGCGTGGAGGGGCTGGAGGACGTGGAGAATCCGGCCGCATACGCCGCCGCGGCGGGAGTGCTGCTGGCCTCCCAGCCAGATCCCGAGTCTGATTCGCTAGTGAAACGCTTCTTCGGAGGGTTTTTCGGAAAATGAACAAGAACCTCCTTCTTCTCGGCGTGGGCGGCGCAGGCACCACGATGGTGCGCGGAGTCACGCGCGCCTTCTCATCCCCGATGCACGCGCACGCGGTCGACACCGACGCCGCCTCCGGCTCGGAGGGCGGCATCCCCTTCACGCTCCTCGGCGGCAACCGCCTCGCCGGCCGCGGCAGCGGCGGACAGCCCGCGGAGGCGCGCGCTGCGTTCGAGGACGACCCCGGCGTGCTGGATCCCGTCTTCGACGGCCTGCGCACTTGCGTCGTCCTCGCCGCCCTCGGCGGCGGCACTGGCGGCGGCGCCACGGGAGGCATACTCAAACGCCTCCACTCCAAGGGCGTGTCCACTCTGCTCTTCGCCACTCTGCCATTTTCGTTCGAGGGGGCCGACCGCGAACGTGCCGCAAAGTCCGAGGCCGCCACGCTGGCGCGCGAGGCGGACGTGTCGGTGTTCCTTCCGCTCGACGACCTTGTTGCCGGCGTTGACAACATGACCGAGGCCCTGCGCCAGGCGCACGACATGGTGTCCTCCGGTGTGACTCTGCTCTGGCGCCTTCTAGAAAAGCCCGGCTACATCCGCATGGACCCGGAGCGTCTGCACGCCGCGATCGCAGGCGCCGGGCGCGCGCGTTTCGCCGCCGCCGCCGCCGCGGGCGAGAACCGCGTAGGAGACGTGCTGGCCGCGCTCGCGGCGAACCCGCTTCTCTCCCGCTCTAACGGCGCCGCGCCCGTGCGCACCATCGTGGCAGGCGTGCTGGCCGGCGACGATCTGCGCCTCTCGGAGGTCGCCGCAGTGGCGAGCGGACTCTCCGCCGCCTTCGGCCCTGACGCGAAGCTTGAGATCGGAACTGTGAACGACGAGCAGACGTTCTCCGGGCGTCTCGCGGTGTCCGTGCTGCTCTTCGAGGAAAGCCCCGCCGCCGCCTCGAAGCCTGCCGCGCTCGCAGCGGCGCGGAACCCACTCGCCGCGCACGACCGTTTCGGCAAGACCGACAAGACCATCTGGGAGGGCGAGGATCTCGACATCCCCACCTATCTCCGCCGCAACCTCACTCTGGAGAAATGACGCGCGACGGACATGTGCGCCTCCTCCCGCTCCATGTGGCGAACAAGATCGCCGCCGGGGAGGTGGTGGAACGTCCCGCAAGCGTGCTGAAGGAGCTTCTCGAGAACTCCATCGACGCCGGTGCCACGCGCATAGAGGTGGCCGTCACAGCCGGCGGACGCAAGCTCGTGTCGGTGCGCGACAACGGCTGCGGCATGTCCCGCGAAGACGCGATGATGTCGCTGGAGCGGCAGGCGACGTCCAAGATACGCGACGTGGACGACATAGAGCGCATCGACACCCTCGGCTTCCGCGGCGAGGCCATCCCCTCCATCGCCGCCGTCTCGCGCTTCACGCTCGTGACGCGCCCGGAGAGCGAGGAGGAGGCAACGAGGCTCGTCGTCAACGCCGGCACTCTCGCGGAGGTCGCCTCCTGCGGAGCGCCGCCCGGCACGCGCGTCGAGGTGCGCGACCTCTTCTGCAACGTCCCCGCAAGGCGCAAGTTCCTGCGCGCCTACGCCACGGAGGAGGCGCACATCAAGAACGTCTTCGCCGTGAACGCCCTCGCCCATCCCGCCGTGGCGATGTCCCTCTCCGTGGACGGCAGGGAGATATGGCGCTTCGCGGCCGGAGCCACGCTCGAGGACCGCATCCGCGAACTCTACGGACAGGACTTCTCCGAAAGCCTGCTGCGCGTCTCCCTGGAGGGCCAGACGTCCGTGCGCGGCTACATCGAACGTCCCGGCCGCCAGGAATCCTTCCGCCGCGAACAGCACATCTTCGTAAACGGACGCCCGGCATCCTCCCCTGTCATCTCATACGCGCTTAGAGACGCATACCCCAGCAGGCCCGGCGACGCGCGCCCCACCGCCATCCTCTTCATCGACCTGCCGCCTGACCAGGTGGACGTCAACGTGCACCCCGCTAAGCGCGAAGTACGATTCCGCCGTCCGGCTGACGTGCGCGACGCCGTCTTCACCGCCATAACATCGGCCTTCGCGTCTCCCGCATCCGGATCTGCCGCCCAGACCGCTCCGCCGCAACCACAGCCGGAGACGCCGGTGACGACGACCTCATCGACTCCGTGCTTCCCAGAGCCTTCGCCCGTCCCGTTCCAGATTCCGATCCAGCCCACGCTGCCGCCGCACGAAACGCCTCCGCCATGCGGCGGCGAAGCTCCGGCGCAGGAAAGCGGAAGCGAGCAGTCCGATGGCACGCCTCAGATGGAGACGGCCGCAGGCCCCTGGCGCTGGTTCGAATTCCTGGCGCAAACTTCGGAGGGCTATCTTCTTCTTGAGACTGACGCGGGGCTTGTCACGATCCATCCCCAGGCCGCGCTGGAGCGTATCGTCTACGAACGGCTTCTGGACGGCGGAACCGCCGCGTCTCAGCCGCTGCTCATCCCCGAGACAGTGCAGCTCACGCCGCTGGAGTCGGTGAAGATAGAGTCGTTCAAGGACGTCCTGGCTACTCAGGGATTCCAGATCGAATCGTTCGGCGGCGGCGTTTGGAAGATTGACGCCGTGCCGCAGGCGCTCGGCACCTCAAGCGCCAGGGATGCGCTTGCCGCGATAGCCCACGACATCGCGGAGGCAGGCGCGAAGCGCGGCGGGACGCGGTGGCGTGAGGAGCTTGTGGCGAAGTCCGCCGCGCGCACCGCGGCGGGAGGAGTTCCGCGTTGCACGCCGGAATCTGCGCGCCGCCTCGTGGAGCAGCTGGCCTCATGCCGCATGCCGTACATCTGCCCCCGCGGCAAGCCGGTGATGGTGTTCACATCCAACCGCGAACTAGCGCGGAAGTTCGACCGGTCCTGCCGGCAGGGAAGCTGATTTGCGCCACGCCGTCAGCGGGAGGCGTCTTCGATCTGGCGTTCGTCGAGCGTGATGCAGCCGGCGTCGGAAAGCACCTTCGCCGCCTTGTCCGGGTCCGCGAACCGGAACACGAGCACGGCCTTCTCGCCGTGGTGGAAGGCGAAGGCGTAGCTGTACTCCACATCGCATCCAGCGGCGGAGAGCTTCTGCGCCACTCCGGCCATGCCGCCGGGGACGTCCGGCACGGTGACGGCGAACACCGGCGTCACCTTCACGACGTGTCCGGCGGCGGTGAGTATCTGGCGCGCCTTCTCGTGGTCCGAGACTATCATGCGCAGTATGCCGAAGTCGGTGGTGTCCGCAAGCGAGAGCGTCACTATCGAGATGTCGTTCTCCGCGAGAGCGGTGCACACCTGGGCGAGCTGGCCGGTCCTGTTCGCGAGGAACACGCTTATCTGGTTGATTGTCATGGGGGTGTCTCCTTTGCGGCGCGTCGATGGCGACGCGCCCTGCCGTTACTTCTTCTTGCGGTTGTCGATCACACGCTGGATCTTCCCCTCGGAGCGCGGCAGGGAGCCTGGCTCCACAAGAGTGATCTTCGGCGTGAGGCCGATTATGGTCTTGATGGCGTCGAGGACGCGGCGGCGGAGCTCCTCCACGTGGCGGACGGAGTCCGAGATGGCGGCGGCGGTCACCTCCACCTTTATCTCGAAGAGATCGAGCGTCGCGGTGGGGGTGATTATGATCTGGTAGTGCGGCTCCACCTCGGGCACCTTCAGGAGCGCGGCCTCGATCTGGCTTGGGAAGACGTTCACGCCGTGGATTATCAGCATGTCGTCGGAACGGGCGGAGATGCGGTCCATCACGCGCATAGTGCGTCCGCACGGGCATTTCTCCGTGTGGAGACGCGTGAGGTCGCGAGTGCGATAGCGGATCATCGGCGTGCCGGTGCGGGAAATTGTGGTGAACACGAGCTCGCCCTTCTCGCCGTCGGGGAGCGGCTCGAGGGTGTCGGGGTCGATGATCTCCGGGTAGAAGTGGTCTTCCCAGATGTGGAGGCCCGTGCGATGGGAGCAGGCGCCCGCGACGCCCGGCCCGGAGATCTCGGTGAGGCCGTAGATGTCGTGGGCTATGATGCCAGTCTCGCGCTCGATCGTCTCGCGCATCTCGTCGGTCCACGGCTCAGCGCCGAAGATGCCGTGGCGGAGCTTCGTGTCGCGCCGGAAATCCACGCCCTGCCTCCTGGCCTCGTCCATGATGCGCAGGAAGTACGACGGCGTGGCGGCGATCGCGGTCACTCCCAGGTCGCGCATGAGCATGATCTGCCGCTCGGTGTTGCCGCCGGAGATGGGCAGCACCGCGCAGCCCAGACCTTCGCCGCCGTAGTGGAGGCCGAGCCCGCCCGTGAACAGCCCGTAGCCGTATGCCACCTGGATCACGTCGCCAGCGCGGATGCCGTACATCGTGAGGCAGCGCATCGCGCCGTTCTGCCACACCTCAATGTCATGCATCGTGTTGGGGATGCAGATTGGCTTGCCGGTGGTGCCCGAGGAGCAGTGGAAACGGACGATCTCGTCCATGGACGCACCCCTGAGGCCCATCGGATACTCGTCGCGCAGATCGGTCTTCTTCATGAACGGAAGAAGCTTTATGTCCGCAAGCGTCTTGATGTGCTCGGGCCTCACTCCGCGCTCGTCGCAGCGGCTGCGGAAGAGCGGGACGCGCTCGTATGCGTATTTCACCGTCCACTGTAGACGGTGCAGCTGGAGCGCACGGAGCGGCTCTACGGGCATGTAGTCCATCGCCGACACAGGATGCGTGGGCGAATTGACGTCATGCGGAATTTCAGGATATACCATGGTCGTTCCTTGTTTTTGTCCTTCTGCGCCGCAGAGGCCCGGCCCCCGCGGCGGATGAATTATAGCAAAACCGCCGTCCGGTTGCTAGGGCCGGAATTGAAGCAAAACTCCAGTCGCGAAACTGACTAGATTCATGAGAAGAGACGTCCCGGCGCATGTCTTCAGCTTCGACCATCCGTACACAGCCGTCAGACACGCCCATTCCACCAGAAACACGATCAATTCGAGGACGACGACCATGCCCCAGTCGTCCGAAGACGAGAGATGGCTGGACGTAACATCAAGGAGACACATCAACACCGGATGGGTAAGAAGGTTCACCCCCACCACGGCCAAGAAGAGCCTGGGCAGGCGTATCCACGCGACCGAGGTGTACTCAAGCGCGATGTTGATCCACTCCCACACCAGAAAATACGCACAGCATTCAAGAGTCTCTCTCATTGGCTTTCTCCGTTTCATCTGCCTTCCGCTTCGCGCGCGAGGCGACGCGCAGTCTCCACCCCAGCAGCACCAGCAGCGTCACCCCGACCGCTATCGCAGTGATGGACAGCACGGCATTGGCGTCGGCATGCGGACCGGGATCGGCGTCCGCTACAACCACACCAACCGCAAACGCCACCGTCGTCATCATCATCTTCTTCATTTCTTCTCCTTTGATGTATTTCACATGCTTCCTGCGAAAAGCCCGAGGCAGTTCACCCCGAACGCCGTTCCGCCGCCAAGGCGGCGAGTCCTGTCGTACACAAGCGAAAGCACAGGCCCCGTGGCGAGCTGCGCCGTAAACAGGAGCGCCATCCAAACTGCGAACGACTCCGGCGAGCACACGAAAGCAAGCGCGAGGCTTCCGCAGACGCTCGCCACCGTCACCGGCCAGCGACCAAGCCTCTCCGCAAGATATCCGCCCGCCGCCTTCCCGGCCCACGTGGCCAACGCCCCGCATAGAATGAACCACAGCCCCGCCTCCATGGTCAGGCGCGTCGCCTCGAGCGCCGCCCAGCTTCGCCAGGCTATCAAAGCGAAAAGCCCGAGCAACACCACAAAACCAGCAATCTGCGCCACACATCTCCACCCCCCTTCGTCCTGCGCCGCGCATCTCCGCTCCCATTCGTCCTGCGCCGCGCATCTACGCTCCCCTTCGTCCTGCGCCGCGTATCTCAGCCCCCCTTCGTCCTGCGCCGCGTCGGAAACGACGCGGCTTAGCGCCACGCATGCGACCAGCGCCGCCGCGAACAACGGAATGCACGTCGCCGCCGCCTTTTCCATGCCTATGTGCCCGGCCAGCAGCCCCAAAGCGCCTGTTGAAATGAACAGCCCCATCGGCCCGCTGCGGCCTTCATGCGACTCCAGAAGCCGCTTGCCGGCCGTGAGATGGAAAAGCGCGTTGCCGATGCACGCCACGCACAGAACACCCCATCCACCCAGGCCAATCCAAGTTGCGGCGGCAGCCACTGCCACCATGCCCGTGCCTAGATAGAATCCGCGGCGAGCAAGCCCGGGTCGCGACAGATCGAGCGCCACTCCAAGCGGCATCTGCAAGGCGAACGCCAGAGCATTGTAGGCCAGCGTCCGCCCGACCGTCATGCCGCCCGCGATGAGGACGCAGAATGAACACGCGTCCACAAGCGGATGGATTGCTGTGAACCATAGGAGCTGGCTACGGCCGGTCACGGTGCATCCAGTTCCTGAAGCGCGGAGAGGAGCTGCGCCATGTCGGCGTCAGTGCCGACGGAGATGCGCAGTCTGTCACCGGTACGCGGACCGGGGAAGTAGCGCACGAATATGCCGCGCGCGCGAAGCGCCTCGAATATCTCCGCCGCCGGCCGATGCGCGGGGCGCGCGAAAAGGAAGTTCGTGGCCGAGACCGGCACGTCCCACCCCCTGCGCCGCAGTTCGTCCGCCGTCCTGTCGCGCGTGCCGACGATCTTCGCGGTGTTGCGCTTCATCCACGCGAGATCGCTAAGCGCGGCGAGCGCCACGTCCTGCGCAAGCGCGTCCACATTGTAGGAGTCCTTCACTTTGTAGAGAGCCTCCACGAGGGGCTCTGGGCCCACGCAGTAGCCGAGGCGGAGCCCTGCGAGCGAGAAGCTCTTGGAGAGCGTGCGCATCACCACCACGCTCTCATTGCCGGGGGCGGCGGCGAGCGGCATGCAGGTGCGGCCGGAGAAGTCGGCATAAGCCTCGTCGATCAGCACAACGCCAGGATGTCCGGCGGCGAAGGCCGCCACTTCTTCGTCGGGATACCTGACGGAAGTCGGCGCGTTTGGATTCGTGAGGAGGAAGAGGGCCACCTTGCGGCCGTCGGCCTCGGCGACCGGCACGGCCCAGCCGAAGTCGTCTGCAAGCGGCGACGGCACGAACGGCACGTTGCGTATCGCGGCAAGCGTCTTGTAGAGGGAGTAGGACGGGTCGAAGGAGCCGATGGCCTCGTCATCGTCAACGAACGCGCGCGCGGCGAGCGTCAATACCTCGTCCGAGCCGTTGCCCACGAACACGCGCTCGGGCGCCGTGCCGTGGATGCGCGCGAGAAGCGCGCGCAGTTCGGTGAACACGGGGTCCGGATAGCGGCGCAGACGGTCCACGTCGTAGGAGGCGAGCACCTTCTCCACCAGCGGCGAGGGCGGATAGGGGTTCTCGTTCGTGTTGAGCTTTACAACGGCGCGGTTCTTCGGCTGCTCGCCCGGGACGTAGGGGTCAAGTCTCCTGACGGATGCTGCGATCTTCATTCAATTGACTCCGGCTTGAGCAGAACGGCGCTCGTGTGGCAGGCACGGCGCTTTAGAAGAATCACGAACGCGCTTTCATCAGTCCAGTGGCTGGTGAGGTTCGCGATGGAGTCGGCGCCGGCCTCCTTGGTCTTCCGCTCAAGCACACGGTAGTTGTTTTCAAGTTTGACTGTGTTGCTGAAGAGCCTGCAGGAGCATTGGTCTGGCTTCTCCGGGTTTCCGCTCGCGATCGGAATGAAGCCGAAGAGGAACCAGCCGGAGTTTTCGATCTCGACCGTGGCTATGGGCGTACGCCCGTTGTCCACCTTCACGCCGTTGTACACGGTGGTGTACTGCACGGTTGTGCAGCCGGCCGCGAATGCGGCGAGTAGCATCAACGCACCTCTCTTCATTTCGGGTCCTCCTCAGGCAGACGGTCCAGAATGCGCTTCATCTCGCGCTTCATCTCGTCGGCGCGCGCGGCTGCGGCGTCCGCGCTGTCGGGGCGCTTCACCAGCACCGCCGACAACTGCATTTCCTTGTAGCAGCAGATGTATGGGATGGGGACGGGAACGCTGTAGATGTCCAGAAGCACCTGTTCGCTGTTGAACATGTTGAGATCCACCATGTCGCATCCGCGCTCGGCCGCATAGTCGGTGAGACGGTCCTGTATCACCGTCTCGTCGACGTCGTTGTAGAAGAACGCCCATGGGAACTTCGCACCTTTGCGCGCATTGCCGCAGACAATCGGCAGACGGTTGAAAATGTACCAGCCGTAGTTCGACACTAGAATATGCTGCTCCGGCTGGCCGCCGTGCTCATGCACGCTGACGGTGGCGCCGTTGACGCATTTGAGATCTGCAGTCTCAATGCTGAAGCAGCCCGCCAAAAGGACGAGCGCCGCTGCGAATGGAACAAGTCTACAGTTTTTCATGGCGAAATTATATCAAAATACCGATTGACGCGCCAAGGGCAAAAGTATAAAATATTTTCGTCATGGGCACATTGTTCGACAAGATATTCCAGACCCTGTTCTTCGTCAGCTTCGGCGCGATTGTAATCGCCGGGTTCTGTTTTTGCGTGCCCAAACTTCGCAAGTCGCAGGGTCTCGCCGCCGAGCGCGACCGCATCATGCAGCGGATATCCGCTCGCCAGGCCGAGATCGACGCCATGCGCGAAAACCAGCGCAGGTTCAAGACGGACCGAGAGTTCGTCGAGATGCTCGCGCGCAAAAACCACCGCCTCTTCCCCGGTGAGGTCGTGTTCGTCTTCGACAAGTGAGAAATGGCGCGCTTTCTACGCTTCCTGCTCGCGCTCGCCGCGCTTCCGCTCTGTGCGGCGCTGGGGCGCGCTTTGTGGGTCGCAGTATTCGCGTCCAAGGAGCTCAATGCAGCTGAAGGGCTTCCGGCGGGCGCGATCGCGTTCGCCGGAGGATTCGTGGCGTTCTTCGCCTTGGTGCTCGTCTGCCCATCGCCGATGCGCACATACGTGCTGGGGCATGAGCTCACGCACGCGCTGTGGGGGCTCGCGTTCGGCGCGCGTGTCTCGAACATCAAGGTCGCGGCGTCCGGCGGCTCGGTGATGCTCTCCAAGTCCAATGTGTGGATCACCCTAGCCCCCTACTTCTTTCCGTTCTACACTGCTGTCGTGGCGCTCATCGCACTCGTGGTGCGCATCTTCGTCGATCCCCTTCCCTGGCCGCTCGCCTGGATATTCGCGGTCGGCTTCACCTGGTGCTTTCACGTCCATTTCACCTTGCACGCACTCTTCCAGCGCCAGCCGGACGTCCTCGAGTACGGACGCCTTTTCTCCTGGGCGTTCATCTGGATCGCCAATGTGCTGGGCGTTCTCGCGGTGCTCTGCGCCGCCACGTCGCTCACCTACGTCCACGCGGCGTCGATCCTCGGCGACGCCGTGTGCGCAGCATACTCCTGGACGTGGGAATGCGGCGTCTGGCTCTTCCGCGCCATCGCCGGGCTCTTCGGAAACGGCGCATGAACATCTATCTCCACTTCCCGTTCTGCCGCTCGAAATGCGCCTACTGCGCGCTCTTTTCGCGCGCGGGGTCAAACGAAGCCGAACGCCTCGCATATTCCGAACGCATCGCCCGCGAGATAGACGCCCTCCCCGCCCCGAAAAACGCCCCACACACCATCTACTTCGGCGGCGGTTCGCCCGCGCTCTGCCCCCTCCGCCCCGTCCTCGCCGCCCTCCGCGCCAAAGGGGTCCTTTCAGACGGCGCAGAATGCACCGTGGAGCTTCATCCCCTCGACGCCACCGACGAAACGCTCGAAACCCTTCGCTCATGGGGCGTGAACCGCATCTCCATCGGAGTGCAGACGTTCAACGACGCCACACTTTCCTTCCTGAACAGGCGCCACACAGCCGAAGACGCCTTCCGCGCCGTATCCGCAGCCTGCCGCATCTTCCCGTCGGTCGGCATCGACCTCATAGTCGGTCTGCCGTCCCCTCCGGACCACGACGCCATCCTTCGCATCCTTCCCCATCTCACCCACGTGAGCGCATACACACTCATCCGCGAACCAAGAACGCGCCTGGACCTCGACTTGAAGCGCGGACGGATTTCAGTGCCAGACGACGACGGCGCTTTCGCAGAGTTTTCCGCCGTACGCGACCTTCTATGCTCCTCCGGCTTCGTCCGCTACGAGATATCCAATTTCGCGCGCCCCGGCTTCGAGTGCCGGCACAATATGTCCGTCTGGCGCGGCGAGGACTACATCGGCCTTGGCGACGGGGCCTGCGGACGCCAGGGCATGACGCGAACCAAAGGCGCTGCAGGCGCATACGAATCGCAGACGCTCACGCCGGAGGCGGACGCCGTGGAGCGGGCGATCTTCTCGTTGCGCACTTCCTCGGGCCTCTCCCTCGCACGCGTCGCCGCCGCATGGCCTATTCTCGCCCCCCGCATGGAGTCGTGGGGCCAGGCCCTAGACTTCCACGCCTCCAAAGGGCTTCTCGAACACGACTCGTCCGCCTACCGCCTTACACGCCGCGGAGCGGAAGTGTGCGACTCGATCCTCGCCGACCTCATATGAAGGCGTCAGGCGTAGTTGGCAGTGGCCACCACGTCCACACCGGTGCCCGCCACAGCGGGTATCACCACGTCGCCGATCACGACCGGCAGCTGCACCGTCGTCTGAGAAAGCGCGAAAAGCACCTCTGATATCTTCGCCTTGGGAACGGCCGTCCTGGTCTTCACGGGCAGAGGCTTGCGCATCCCCGCGACGCGCACGAGGCCGGTGACCATCCGCGTGGGATTCACGAACTCCGCCTTGCCGTACGCCTCGCCGCGCGGGCATGTGTGGCCCGTCACGCGCACCTCGCCGTCAGGAGTCTTCTCCACGTCGAGCTCACACCCCTTCGGGCAGTTGATGCATATCATCTTCATGTTGAAACTCCTTTCCCTCACATCCCCGGCGAGACGAATTCCCTTGCGTATCTGGCGGCGCTTCTACCTGCGATGGCGGAGTCGCGCGACACCCAGTCCACCAGGTCGTACACGCGCACCACGTTGCCGCCGGCGAATATGCCGGGGACGGACGTCGCCATCGCGGCGTCCACCTTCGGTCCGCGCGTCTGCGGATCCATCTCCACTCCCGCCTTGCGCGTAAGCTCGTTCTCGGGGATGAGCCCGCAGGAAAGCACCAGCGTGTCGCAGTCGTAATGCGTCTCGGTGCCGGGTATGGGCTTGAGATCGTCGTCCACCTCGCTCACCTTCACGCCGGTAACATGCTCCACGCCCTCGACGTCCGTGACGGTGTGGCGCAGGAGCAGCGGGATGTCGTAGTCGTTCAGGCACTGCACGACGTTTCGCATGAGGCCCGAGCTCTTCTTCATTATCTCGATGCACGCGAGCACCTTCGCGCCGGAGAACGTGAGGCGGCGCGCCATGATGAGGCCGATGTCGCCGGAGCCAAGAATCACAACCCTCTTGCCGGGCATGATGCCGTCCATGTTCACGAGGCGCTGCACCGTGCCGGCCGTGTACACTCCGGCCGGACGCGTCCCGGGCGTCATGAGCGCGCCGCGCGGGCGCTCCCTGCATCCCATCGCCAGCACCAGCGCCTTGGTCTGGTATATCCTCAGGCCTCCGCGCGGGCTCATGGCCGTCACTCTGATCGGCGCGCCCTTCTCGATGCCCAGCACCATCGTGCCGCACACCACCGGGATGCCGAGGGCCTTCGCCATGTCGACGTATCTCTGCGCGTATTCAGGGCCCGTCAGCTCCTCCTTGAAGCGGTGGAGCCCGAAGCCGTTGTGGATGCACTGCTGGAGGATGCCGCCGGGCGCATCGTCGCGCTCGAGGACGAGCACCCTCTCCGCGCCGTCCTCCTTGGCGGCGCAGGCGGCCGCGAGGCCGGCGGGGCCGGCGCCGATCACAAGGACGTCGATCAGCTCGTCCGCGATCGCGTCTGCCGCGCCGCACCGCGCCCCCCCCATGAGGCCCTTCGGGGCCGTCTTGCGGGATAGGAGGAACGCCTCGGGCGGCTGGCCTAGTTCCGCACCGAGTATCTCGATGACGCGTGGCGTGCAGAACCCGCCCTGGCAGCGCCCCATGCCGGAGCGCGTGCGGCGCTTCACGCCGTCGAGCGTGCGCGCGCCGACGCGGGCGCGGATCGCCGCGCGGATCTCGCCCTCGGTGACGGACTCGCACCGGCAGACGACCCTGCCGAACGCCGGTTCGCGCGCCACGAGGTCCGCCAGCTCGTCGGGCGGCAGCTCGCGCGTCTTGGGCCACCACGACACGTCCTTTGATATGAGCGACGGATTCTTGCGCGACGCGCCCAGTCTGGCGGACACTTCCCCGGCCAGGAACTCGCCTATCGCCGGAGCCGACGTGAGCCCAGGAGACTCCACTCCCACCGCGTTGAAGAAGAGCGGCGCGTCCGGCGCCTCGCCCAGTATGAAGTCGCCCACAGTGGTCTCGTGCGCCCTAAGTCCGCTGAACTCCGTTATCACCTTGCCGAGCGGAAGCTTTGGATACGTGCGCCGCGCTCCTGCCACGGCCTTTTCCAAACCGGCGTAGGTGGTGGCACGGTCCTCCTTGTCTGGGATGTCCTCGGCCGTGGGGCCCACGATCACAGTGCCGTCCACCGTGGGCGATACGAGAATGCCCTTGCCCATCTTCGACGGCACCTGGAACATGGTCGCGGAAAACGTCCCGTCCTCGTCCTTGTCGAGCATCAGATACTCTCCGCGGCGGGCCTGGATTGAATACTTCGTAGCGCTCACGAGGTTGTTCAGCTCGTCGGAGTGGATGCCTGCGCAGTTCACCACGGCACGCGCGGAGAAGGTCCGGCCGTCGGCGCATTCAACCTCCCATGCGCCCTCAGCCTGTTTTCTGCGCAATCCCACCACCTTCGCGTCGAACGAGAACTCCGCGCCGTTCGCGGCGGCGTTCTCGGCCATGCGGAACGTGAGCTCGTAAGGGCAGCATATTCCGCCCGTCGGCGCCCAGAGCGCCGCCGTCGCCTCGGGCGAGACGTTGGGCTCGCGCGCCCGCAAATCGTCCTGGCCGATGATCTCAACGGGCACACCGTTGGTGGCGGCGCGCGCGGCGAGGTCGGCGAGCGCCTTCTCCTCCTCCTCGCCGAACGCCAGCACCAGCGAGCCGTTGCGCCGGAACGGCACGCGCAGCTCGCGGCACACGTCCTCAAACATTCTGTTGCCCAGCACGTTGAATTTTGCCTTGTTCGTGCCGGGCTTCGCGTCGAAGCCGGCGTGGACTATCGCGCTGTTCGCCTTGCTCGCGCCCTCCGCGACGTCGCTCCCCGCCTCGAGGACTGCCACGTTGAGGTTGTAGCGCGTAAGCGAACGGGCGACAGCGCATCCCACCACGCCCGCGCCGACCACTATCACATCGTATTTTTTCATGTGCTGTATTATATTCTCTTCCACCACGCAAATCAATAGGCGAATTGAGAATTGAGAATTGAGAATTGAGAATTTGTCCCGTGTCGTTCGGCAGGGGCACGCGTCCCGCGCGGTGGGGCGAGGCGTCCCGCCGAGCCGCCACATGGGAGGGCCGCGCCCCGTCGCGGTCACCGAATCGTCCCCGGGTAGGGCGCGGACTCCGGCAGCGCCGCCACGGTAGGGTCGCGCGTCCCGCGCGGTGGGGCAAGGAGCCATTTGCCATTTGCGATTTGTGAACAATTTGGCAATTGAGATTTGTGAACAATCTCAACAGTTATCCTCATTTACATTCCCGCGCAAGCGCGGCGGCGGGCTATAAGGGACATCGCCGCTCCCTAGGACGGGGGGATTTTTGAGCCACAAGGGAGGTTCGTTCTCCCTACACGGAGGGTTTGACTTCCCTACACGGGATTTTGGGCCTCCCTAGCCTAGCCAAAGTCCCCATTGTCCCCAGTCCCCTCACGACCAGCCTTTGCGCTCCTTGATGCCGCCGCCACCTCGCCGCTCTTCTTCTCAATGTGCGGCGCGAAGGCCTCCCAGCCGCCCCCGCGGTGGGGCGATCGCCCCTTGGGCCACCGTATGGGAACCCACCTTTCAGGCGGCGTGCAGGCATCTTGCCCTTTCTCACGCCTCCCACAGCAGCTCTTCCAAGAACGCCTTCGCCCTTGCCTGTATGCCAGGAGCCTTCGACTCGCGCGGACCAGCAACATTCAATACCAATGCCGAAGACATTCCGAGGAACTGCCGCAACCAGTTGATCTTGTCTTCTTCAGACATTGACCACTCCTTGCTCAGCCCCGCCATCCATCACTTCCCAATGCCCGCCTTTATCAGGGCCAACGCGACGGATACGTCCGGACGCTTTCAGTTTATCCAGCACCTTGCGCACTCCTGCAACAGACAAGCCAATCGCTTCGGCCATTTTGGGCAAGGACATAGTTTGGTCATCTTTCAGCACAAGCATTAGCCGATCCTCACTTTTCATGCTACTTTTCATGCTACTTTTCATGTTACTTTTCAGGGTACTTTCCGGTTCTTTCTGGGCACTTTGCGAAGCATCCAGCCCCAACTTAGCCAAATCTATCCCCAATTTTACCGCCGACTCCATTGTCCGAGCAGGGAACCGAATGCAGAACTCGCCTTTCTCGCTCGTCCAAACAGGATAAGGACTTCCATTGTTGTCGCATTCCTTGCGCATTCGCCGCACACCACTCCCGTAATGTTCAATGATGTGCATGTCGTAGAATGCCTGCGCAAGCAACTTGTTTCGGGGACGCGAAGAATGGTCGGGATTGTCCAAATCCTCCAATGTCATGTCAAACGGGAGCTGCCCTGGGTTGGTAATGACAATGCGGTCTTCAAACACCTTGATTTGGATGTCGTTCCCGATTGAGTAATCGCGGTGACACACAGCATTGGCTATTGCCTCACGAATGGCCTCTACGGGATATTCCCAATACCGATCATGTTCCGCCTTGCCGGTGACGACAATGGCGCAACGAATGCTTTTCTTGACGAAGTTCAATGCGTCTTCCACTTGGTCCTGCACATTTCCCATTGAGTCATGGGAGTCGTAGATGACAGCTCCATCCGCCTTGAAGGCTCCCGCGTGGACAACAGCTTGCGAGAACTTGCGCTGAGGGTATTTCGCAAACAACAAATAGGCTGCACGAGTAATCTCAGTTTCGGACTTCACCCATTCCAGCTTTTTGAGGACACTCCATGGATCCTCGTCTTCCGAATAGTTGCGCCGTCCTTCACGAACGGCCTTGCGCATATATCTACGGACAGCCTCCATGTCGAGATCGCATTTCGTGACGCCTTCGACAAACACCGCATCCATACTACTGCCCGTTGACTTCAAATGGCATTCGGCAATCTCAACCGGCGTCATCTGATGGTTCACGCTGCCCTTGCGAACAAAGCATCGCCCCTTATAGGCAACGGGCTTGAGCGGATTCTCAACGCCTCTCGAACCACCCGCTCGTTCCCCAACGAAATGACACTCCTCTCAAACCTCGTCACTTAGACCCACGCCTCGCGGCAGATATCTTCCCCAAACGTGGCAGAATCGCGTCAAAAATGAAGTCCGCTCCGGGGGCTGGCCCCTCAGATTTGCGAACTTCGCATAGAGCGAAATAGGAATCAGCAGGGATATTGCGAGAATCGTCTTCATGAGGGCATTGCATGTTATTCAACTGTCTGCATGACGCCTAGTGTGTATGGTGAGAATGTCATGCCAGATAATGCGGCAATACGTGCCGCAAATTGGTCAAAGTGCAGTTTTGACTTTACCGTCCACCCATCAGAAATGAGAAACAGCCTGTTGCCGAACTTGAAAGTCTCCTTCCAGTATCCGGAAACGGGCGTCATCGGTTCACTAGTTTCTCGCAAAGCCGCGTGGGGCAGCTTCAAGTTCTTGCGGCACCATCCAGAATCGGTCAGGCATGCAACATCATCATCTGGCAGTGGGCAGCCAGTGGCCTCCAGATCTCTGAAAAACACCCGAACATAGGCCACCATTGTTGTCGCCCGCCCGTCTTCGTCAAAATAACATGATGCGATTGCATGCTTGCCAGGTTTGGCAATAATCGACAACTCGGGGTCGCGCTTGACCGTCCCAAGGAGGACACGTGGCGCTTTCCCGACATCAGTGGGGCGTTTGAGTTCGTATTTCTGTGACAGTTCATCATCTGACTTCTCCATCTCCAAAGCAGGGAATGCAACGCTGCATGCAATTGATGGCTGTAGTCCCAAGCAGTCAACAAAAAAACTGATGCACTCGAAGAACGAGGCTGTTTTGCGTCCACAGTAGGAAAAATACTCGAACAATTCCCATTGAAAGGCTTTTTCGCAGTGATCCATTCCGGGGAATGCAATCCTTGGGTAACGCGGATACTCAAGACCGCCGGCTTTTAATTCGCGCATCATCATATAGAATCCGAGTTTCGGTAGTGGTAGTGGGAGGTCATCCTGGTATTTCCGCATGATCTTCCAGACGCTGACAACGCCGAATCCCGTACGTTCCATGTATGAGCGGACGTCATCTCCCGCCTTGATGAGAATTCTCCTAGTCCTCCGATCGCTAAAAAAAGATGTCAGCGAAAATCGCGTCTTGTTGCCTGCCACAGTTCCTCGCGAATATGGGAGGATTTTCGTGCCGCGATTGTCAAGAACCATATCCGCGTTGGAAAACATACCGCGCAGTGCCGCCTTTGACCATCGGCATTCTGGAGAGTCCTTCCTGACGACATCATTTAATTCGTCAAGGGTCAATCCTTTGTAGCCAGCCTTTTTCAATGCAGTGAAAACGGCCTCGTGCCGCATCGGAGTAACATTGCGTTTTTTTTGCCCCCCTGCATTCAGTCCAAATTCGCTGGCGAAGAACTGCTTTGCCCGTAGAGATTTGATATCGGTGAGGTATCGGTTCTGTTTTGTGCCACCGTTCTTACTGCGTGAACAGTGCGCGTATGGGGTCAGTGCGCGGCGAATGAATATGAGATATTCGTCCTCTGTGAGCGAAGAAAGGATGCCGTTGTTCGAGTTGTCTTTTATGCCTTCGTACCCAAGTCCGCTTATCAAGCCAGTATACCTGTTTACGTATTCGAGAAATGCGAAATACTTTTCTCCAAAATGCTCCTTGAAATCGCAAATGCAGAATCCATCAGGATTGATCTCGATGTCGTATCCCAGGCAGCACATGAGGGAAGCTATCGAGAAAGCCGTTGTACCAGACCATCCGAATTTGCTGTCAACAGCCCCGGCAAGTTCAGCGACTGGGATTACCCAGCCCCTCGCTCCAAGCACGTCGAGCACAAAGTCCTTCACCGTGGCAAAACACGCTCCAGCCGGGCCAGAAAAGCAGTTGAGGGTGATCTTGCGAGACATCTGTCGCACGCGCTCACGGGTGATTCCAAGACGGGTGCCAACCTCGGCAAGCGTCTGCTTTGATTCCGTATTCAGGAGCCCCATATAGTCATTCAGTACGATTTTCCAGTTTGGCGAATTGGCAAACTTCGCCGGGAGGCCCGCAAGGATGTATTCGGCGAGCGAAGGGTAATCCGTCGGCAATAAATGCGCGCAAGACCATACCTCGCCCGAAATGCAGTCCTGTCGTAATTTCATGAGTTCCTCAACCGAGACATTTCCGATACCGCGACGATTACGCCACACCCCGATATCCAATGCGCATATTCCCGCTGGGGTAAGGGGGACGCCCATAGCCAGCAACGCATTGACAGTTCTACGCGATAAAGCGGAAATACACGCTTGCGGCAAGCGGATGTTGGAGTGGGGTATTCGCTGGGTAGGGTCACCGGAACCTTCTGCTGCGCCAGCCTTACGCTGATGAAGATAGGCGCGAACCATCTGCAATTCATCAACAACCTTCCTGCCCGCACCTCTGTGCCGCCTTACGGCATCAATGTCCAATGCCAACAACGCATTAACGTCGAGAGGAACGCTCATTTGAGCCAAGACATTTCGAGCCCTTGTTGAAAGCGCCGTTTGCAAATAGATGGAGTCGGAGCTGGAAGAAGAAGGCTCACCATCCTTAATGCGTTCTGTGGCGACAATACGAACGTCATCGTGGAACAACCGCCTTAGCAGCTCTATTTCCATGCTCTTCTTTCTTCCGATTCCGGGAGTGCTGTTAAGTGACGCGGCGGAAAACATTTCAAATGAATCCAGCGAGCCAACGCCAAACTTGGCGAATATGCGTCGTGCAGCGTTTGAACAGAATCCCAACACTACGGAAAACTTCTGCATATCTGTCTCAGCGCAACGAAAAGAAGACAGTGCAGCGGCCACTGCATCGTCATCCAGATATCTCTGCAACTGCTTTGCAGAGCGGTCGATCCTAATGCCCGTCTTCTTTTCCGCGAGTTTCATGGTGTAGAAGGCTCCATAGTCGTTTGCGGAAGCGGCTCTTTCACACTCATGACCGTTTCGGGCTTCCCCTTTACGCTTTCTTCAAGGACGCCTAACAGCAGCGGCAGCGCCGCAACATATCCGGCGCGAGCAGGAACCGCGTTACCTACCGCCTTGGTGAGCGCGGTTCTGCCCAGATCGCAGAAATCGAAGAAATCGGGGAAATACTGCACTCTGGCAGCCTCGTGCGGCGTAAGCGTCCGTTCTCGTAACGGATGAATGAACCTGCCTCTGCCACAACTTGCAAAACCGCAGGTTATTGTCGATGACGGCCTGTCCCAATGCATACGGCCATATACGGCAGGATAGGAGTTAGTTGCGCCTTGATGGCAGACCGGGTGAAGTTTGCTTGGAAGATTGTAGAGATTGTTCTCAAACAGATAGTGGATTCGGTTCTGATTGATGGGATCGTGCATTGAAGCGGAATCGAATACGCTGTCAGCATCATATTTATCAAGCAAATCACCGATGGCCCAGCTTATGGGCCGTTTAGGCATTGTTGCTGCATCGATGATCTTCTGCAAGTCAAGATTGGCATTAACCTTAGAGGCAAGGAGCAACAGACGCTGACGGGTCTGTGCCACACCGATCTTCCACATCTTCACGACACCATAGCTCACGGAATACCCCAGCTTCTTGAAATAGTCTTCCGCCGTCAGAAGCACATTCTGGCTATCGTGCAGAATTCCAGGCACGTTTTCTATGATCATCGTCTGCGGCGACAGGATCTCCGCACACCTGACAGCCCGGAGATACAGTAGATTACGCGGGTCGTTGTGTCGCGTGTGGTTATTCAGGTTGGAATGTCCCTGGCAAGGCGGTCCCGCGACCATTATGTCTATTTTGCCGACCTTATCGCAAAACTCCTTCTCCTCAGGCGTCAATTCCGCACCAAGATCGCCGTTTATGTGCTTCTCTATTGGACACTGGTCTGCTATGTCAGGCTGGAAATTCCTGCTGTAAATTTTAAGCGCATCTTTGTTTGTGTCTGCAGCGAACACGGAACGGAACGCGCAACCAAGTCCGCGCGCCGCTTCGCGAATGCCAAGCGTAAGCCCTCCGCAGCCACAGAACAGGTCCACAGCCCTGATTTCCTGCGCCGAGGCTCTCACTCGAGGGCGTTCTTTCGCGGCAAGCCATGAGATATCGTATATGCCAACGAGCGGCTGCGTCCTGTCCACCCATTCAGGAATGGGCAGTTTTGATGTCTTCAATCCTCTCCCGACAACGGTAATCCGCCGGACAATATCGTCACCGACGATGTTGAATTTGATTTTTTCTTCCATCTTATAGTTTATCGTCCATTCTTGAATCCATCGAATTGACCCGGTAGAATCCGCCACAATTCATCTGCGTCGTCAGCACTGTAGAAGTCGCGCGTCATCCCGATCTGGGAAATCACCCGCAACAGCTCACGAATCGTCCCCGGCTTGTCCTGTGATACGGCTCCGCTCTTGAACTTGCGGGATACCGAAGGGTCGTAATAGAGCTTTGCTATCATCTTCACCGCGACCGGAGATCTTGTGCCCTCCATTTTGTAGGTCATAGCATCCACAAGACGACCGAATTCCCTCGGCGAAGACGAGAAAAGCATATCCTTAACATCCTCTCCGATTGCATGGAAGTCGTGGTAGAGATATAGTGCCCCGGCTATGAAATGCCGTATCGAGTAACGGTAGTTACCACGGTCGTAAATCCAGCGTGGATTTGACGCTACCTCCAATATGTCCCTGCGAGACTTCAGAAACTGGCCTGAAAACGCAAACGCGAGCCACGTCCACAAGCCGGAATTAGAACGATTGTTTTCAATAAACTCATCGCCGAAAACGGACGTCAAGTATTCGCAGAGTTCAAGCTTCGTCGTGAACGTCCTCTCTCGGTTGATCTTGAACGAGCCGGGCACAATCTCAGTTGCCTGCGGGTCTTCCAGGAGCTCCTCCTGCTCTGTTTTGCATACGTCGTTCTCCGATCTCATCTTCTTGAGGAGGGCTACAGCCTGATCTATTCCTTGTGGCCTGAAGGCGCGGACGGTCGTCAACGCCGATGCTGATGTATCCTGCACATCGGACGGCGTTCCCGCTTCAGTTGCCGCAGCCTGCGTCCCCGTCGACATTGCAGCATCGAAATCAAATGGTTTTATATCTTCCATTGCAGATTGCCTTTCTCAATGTCTTTTCAGCTTCTCTTGAACTCGGATGTAATCCGCTTAAGATTGCAGTCATCAGAGAAGCGTGCTGCGGCGTCGTCAATCCAGTCTCTTACTGAATCAAAGTAGTCCGACAACTCTGTGCGCCCCTCCGCATCTTCACGAAGGGATGGGCGAGGATCACATCCGATCACCTTTGCGAGAGCGTCCCAATCGTCAGTCCACGGCGGCGGGTTGTCAAACCTTGTTATAAATGTGTACGTGAGGATTTCCGACAGTATGGAAGGAAACGCCAGAGCCTGAAACGCGGGCTGATTAACGGCTGCCTTGTCGCTAAATTTCCCCTTGGCAAGAAGTAGCACGGGATTGGGGCCGTTGTAGTTTACCTTCCAGAACCGACTTTTCATGTTGTCCCCTTCGGCGGCCCAGTTGACGGGGAGGAGCGTCTTACGCCGCGACGTTTCGTCCTTTAGGGGTTTATCTTCTTTTTCTCGCAGCCTGTCAACCTCGCCTGCAATCATCTTGTCAGACTGCCTGACGACCTTCAAGGTGTAAAGGACTCCCTCAGAGACCATGAAATTCTTGAACACCACTTTTACAGACGGCGCGAGATCCGCTACCGCGCCCAAGTCTACGCGCTGCGACATTGTGCGCAGGACGGCCTCAAGCACTACGTTGCTGTTTTCATATCTGGGGTTGTTCTTCAGAGAATTGTCAACCTTGAGATAAACAGTCAGAGGGAGGACGTCCTTCTCGCTGACGATAGTAATTAATCCGCGATCTATTGCCTCGCGTCCGGTGTAATTCATCAACGCCATGTCACACCTCCCCTTCTGACGCCGCTATTTCAGAAGAAACGGCGACATCTGGAACCGCCTTTGAATAGTCATACTTCTGCCGAGTAATCTCAAGGTCTCTGTTGGGGTCAAAGCCAGTAACCGAGAGTTTGAAGCCGCCCTGTTTCTTGATTGTAAGGATGAGCCTATTGTCAACTCCCTTGACATCCACTATGTCCTTCTGCGATTCGTCGTCCAGCGCGATGGCTATCGTCCCCCCAGGGGTGAGGTCAAAGTCGTACTTAGACCATTTGGTCTTGCTGAACGGCGAGTAACCCATTTTGTATGTCGCAGAGAACGGATAGCCTTTCTCGACCTTGCGGTCAGGCTTCATCGTGAGTGTGAATCCCGTTTTGCCTTGAAGTTTCGAGAGTTTCAGTATCTCTTCGGGCAATGACGGAATCTGACTAGGCGTCGGCTCAGGAACAGGATGTGGTTTTTCAGGCTGAGGCGTATCAGGAGTGTCGCGTCTCCCCTTAGTCTCCTGACTCTCTGGGTCGTTGTCATCGTCAGGGATACCAAACGAGCCCGCGAGGGGATTCCAGTCTGGGTCTTGATCCGCTGCGTCAATCCGAGACAATATCGCCGCTACGGAATTCACGACAAATGAGATTTGCTGCGATGCGTTGAAATACGAGTTCTTGACGCGCTCCGCGCTGCTCTCCCAAGAGCAATGACTGGGGGGCTCGCTTGCAACAAGCATTCTGGCAGAACTGTCGCCGTCAATGCGGACAAGCGTCGCATAGCTGGAAAAAGTTTTCTTGCTTACCGAGTCAATAAGCAAGCCTTTCCGGTAATAGGCCGTCCTGAACGCAACCTGGTCGGGCACGCGCTTCACGGCTACAACGAATGAATCGTTCTGCCACTCTATCGCCTGTGTCGGAGGCGCTTTTCGTTTCTGTATGTTGATCGGCACAATAAACTTCGCGCACCTTCCACTGCTGAGAGACTTCTTGATTTTCTTGAGGTCAAGCCCCTCGAACAGACCGTCGCACCATTCGGACTTCACATTGCCGCCCTGAGACTTCAACGTAAACGAAAGCGCCTCTGGGAAATCCTCGTCGGCAAGCCTTGAGGCTATGTCGTAATGCTGCCTTGTCACGATATCCGTCTTGCCATCAGGGACTTCGGGTAAGCGCTTCTTTTCCGTCTTTACCGTATCCTTGTCTATCTTCACAACTTTTTCGTCAGAACCAACGGCCACAGTGACGCTCAACTCACCGTTGAGAATTGACACGAGAAAGTTCTTCATGACAGAGCTAACGATGCTATCCTTAGAGAAGTCGCTCTGCCCAGCATCATTTTCCATACGCAGATAGGGTATCACAACGCTCGTTCCATGTTCATCTGGCTTTCGTTCAAGATGGAACATTTTAGAGAACGCGTCTATAAATGCGGTATCGGTAATGGGTTGCTTGCGCATGAAACTGTTGTCGTTGTGCGTGTTCGTGGCGCTTATCCCGAACCAGCCGTCAGGACCGTACATTTTTCCGTCTATGCTGTGACTCATCAGCACAAAGCGACCTGCGAGGAAACGCGGTGTAGTCGCATCGTCTCTTACGGAAAGAGTGAACGCCGTTTTGAGGCGACTGGCCTGCAGAAACATAATCTTCCCTGCGCCCCAGCTACCAAGAGCACCTGAGTGGTTTTTCCCTGATCGGTTCTCACTGAAAAAGTAGTTGTAGTAGTTGCCCTTGACCCTGTCGTTCTCAAGTGTCTCTTCGGTTGGGCGCATTGACACATCGCCGGTAAGTCCTGTCGTGTTGAAGTCCTCAATAGTAAGGAATTCACATTCCTCGGATTCTGCCGGGGCGGATACAAGACCGTTCTTTTGATGTGCGTAGTGCTGGTCAACCTCGCTTCCCCTGAACTTCGCTCCATAGTCTTTTCCGGGGATTGCCGCCTGCCTATCGGAGTAGTAGATGCGCACATGGACAGGGGCGTTGCCGCTACGCGCGTCAAGCGAATTCTGTATTGCCTCACGGACAATAGCTTCAAGACGAGTACTTTTGAAGAACTCGTTGCTCACAGACTCACGACGGGTGTCGTCCGATTCAAGCTCCTTGAAGTACCATTTTGGAGTTTCGTTCATAGCACGCTCCTACCGTGGACACTATATCTGTCAACTGAGCGAAAAGATTTCCGCATTGCCTGATGGTGCGCTCTTGAAGCGCTTTTTGGCGTCTGCGACGGCTCCCTCGATGGCGGAGAATATCTTGGTCACGTCCTTATCCGAGTATTCGTATGCCAGCCTGTTTGAGCAGTTGCCCAGTAGCCTGACCATAGAGATGATCTTGATTGTGCGGGCTTCCGCCATGCGCACGAACTTGTCTCTCTTTGATTCCGTCTTCTTTGCCTTTTCATTTGCCATATCATTTCTCCTGTGAAGGTTTGCGCGAAAATGCTATCATATTTTTTCTTTTCTCGTCAATAGCAGAATGAAATTATTTTCAAATATTTGCAAAATAACAATTGCCAGACTAGCTGCAAATCACCCCATCTTGATACAAATAGCACACTGACATCCATTTGAAATGCCATTTTGTCATTTCAAGTGAATACAACAATATAGGCTGAATACATTTTCGCCAGTTACCAACTGGCGATTTGGGCGTAAGCAATATGTCCTTTTCACACCATCGCCTTCGCGCCCGATTCACGAGCCCCCTTTTTGCCTTTGCCATATTCCCGCCGTTCAGATGTCGCCTTGCGGATTGATTC
>Ga0310696_10000144_pt1 | contig 126974 bp, 115 predicted proteins | sample AusTroGonzalo_MG_4_FD_203885 | JGI IMG/M metagenome (GOLD analysis project Ga0310696, IMG submission 203885) | Bovine rumen microbial communities from tropical cattle in Woodstock, Queensland, Australia - Gonzalo_02 (v2) (version 2) | ecosystem: Host-associated > Mammals > Digestive system >...
GGGAGAGGGTTGGGCTGCAATGCTAATCACAAGGATTGCAGGAATGGCTCCCTGCAATCCTCACTCTCCCTCATGGTGAGCTTGTCGAACCACGCACGATCGCAATGCGAGCCTTCACCGCCAGTTATTGCCTGCACTTGAGAACGAAGAATACCTCAAAAAGGCGGCGCTCAGGCTTCGATCTCCACATTGCCGAGCGGCTTGGTGCAGCAGGCGAGGACAAATCCCTCGTCGATTTCCTCGTCGAGAATACCGCCATTGTGATCCATCTCGGACTTGCCCGAGAGTTTCATCACCTTGCACGTGCCGCACAGGCCGGATTCGCAGGCCGCCGCAATGCGGATACCGGCGCCGCGCGCCGCCTTGAGGATCGTATCCCCCGGCATGCACGGCACGTCCATGCCCGACATGGAAAAGGTGATCGTCGCCGACGCTTCCACGGCGTCGGTGGACATCACATCGAAGGCGGGCAGGACGGGTTCGGCGGCCGGACCGAAGCTTTCCTGATGATAATGCGCCATGTCGAAACCGCTGGCTTCGAGCATACCGCGCACATCGCGCATGAAACCTTCCGGACCGCAGCAGAAGATCGTCCTGTCCTTGAAATCCGGCGACAGCAGCGGCAGCTTGGGCGCTTCCAGCCGCCCGCGGATACCGGTCCACACCTGCCCCATCTCGTGTTCCTTGATCAGGAACGACAGTTTCAGGTTGGGCATGCAGTTTGTCAGATATTCCAGTTCCCGGCGGAAAATGATGTCGCTGGGCCGGCGGGCGCAGGTGACGAAGCTGATATCGCTCTGCGGGGCGCAATCATGCATCCAGCGGGTCATCGACATCATCGGCGTGATGCCGGACCCGGCCGAGATGAACAGGTACTTTTCCCCCGGATGCCTGCGCATGGAGAAATCGCCGAGCGGACCGAAGGCCTTCAGCCGCATGCCGGGGGTCAAATGATCCAGCATCCAGCGGGTGCCGATGCTGTTCTCCTGCGCCTTGACCGTCACGGCGATGGTGAAGGGCCGTGACGGGCTGGAGGAGAGCGTATAGGTGCGCAGGACGGCTTCGGGCTGCACCGGCAGCTCGAAGGTCATGAACTGGCCCGGCTCATAGCGGAACCAGTTCTGGTTGTCGGAACGGAATGTGAAGGTCTTCACATTCGGCGCTTCCTCGATGATCGACAGACACTCCAGCAGATGCAGCCGGTCATTCCATGGCTGCATCTGGTCGAGGTGCGGGTAAGACTGAGGAACGCCCATGTTCATTGTGTACCTATGCTACCTTGCTGAGCCGCGTATCGCCGCCGGAGAGACGCTCTTCCATGAACCTGCAGTACCATTCGAGGAATTGCAGCACGCCGCCTTCATGCTCGGGCGAATAGGGTCCGGGCTCGTAGGCGGGCGAGCGAATGCCGAAGGCGTTTTCCTCGACGATCCGGCGGTCCTGGTCATTGGTCTCGAGCCAGACATGCGTCAGTTCCTCGATGGTGTAATCCACGCCCTCGACCGCATCCTTGTGCACCAGCCATTTGGTGGTGACCTGCGTTTCATCCGGGCCGAGCGGCAGCACGCGGAAGGAAATGGCATGGTCGCCGAGGATATGGTTCCAGGTGGTCGGGTAATGGAACAGCAGCAGCGAGCCGATCTGCTTCTCGTTGACACTGTCGCTGAGCTGCCGGCCGACGGCGCGGCGCCCGCTCATCGTATAGCTTTCCGCATCGCGCAGCAGCGGCACACGGGTGGCGCGGTACTGGCCATCATCGGACATGCGGAAAATGCTGGGCAGGCCTGCCGCTTCGCAGCGCTGCCAATGCGCGGCAATTTCCGGATCGTCTGCGGCGCCCTGGACACCGCTCACACTCGGCGCTTCCGGGAAGGTCTTGCACAGCTCGGGATGATTGGCCACGCAGTGATAGCACTCGCGGTTGTTTTCCCAGACCAGCTTCCAGTTGCCCTTTTCGACGATGGTGCTCTGATAGGCGACCTTGGTTTCGGTGAGGTGGTGCGGCGCGAGATAGGGTTCGATCAATGCGCGCGTCGCGCTGAAATCGACAGGATTCTGCGCCAGGCAGATGAAGATGTAACCGCCGACGCTTTCGCACTGCACCGGCTTCAGACTGTGCTGGCTGGCGTCGAAATCATCGCCCATCTGGCGGGCGAACAGCAGGCGCCCGTCAAGCTCGTAGGTCCACTGGTGATAGGGGCAGACGAGCTTGGCCGACGTGCCGCGCTCGGCTGAGCAGACGCGCGAGCCGCGATGGCGGCAGGAATTGTGAAAAGCCCGGATCTGGCCCTGGCGGTCGCGCACGATGACCACGGGATAGTCGCCGACCTGCACCGTGAAGAAGTTGCCGGGCTTGGCGACTTCGCAATCATGGCCGATGAACAGCCAGTCGCGATAAAAGATGTTCTCCATATCCAGCCGGAAATAATCCGGATCGGAATAGAAAGACTGTTCAAGGCCGTAGCCGGGTTTCCGGTTTCTCAGGTTCCGGAGCAGTTCGTTGCGTATATCCATGTCGTGTCCTCGCCTCGATGTTGCGAAAGAACTGACTGGTGGTGACGGAGGAAGAACGCCTGCACGGCCAGCCACCGGCTGGTGCCCGCACAGAATCATGCTCCTTGATCGCCCACCGCGATCAGTCGGTTTTTGGTACCGAGGCTGGTTTCCGGGCTCTGGAGTTGCCGTATCGGCTGTCACGACGCCTTCCCGGGGTTGTGACCCAGTGGCTGTTATGCCGTGTTTCACTCCACTACCGTTGCGGGGGCAGCGCCGGGTTTCCGACCGGCTTCCCAATTCTCCGCTTCCCTAGAAAAGCGGCACCTCAAGTGCCCCGATAAAAGCATCCGGCACCCAAAAAGAATAGGTGCGGAAACGACATCGCATTTACGTAAGACGACACGCCGGGCGCGTGTACACTATGTCGCAGATTGGCGATCAAACGGCCTCCGGTTCAATCCAGAACCACCAGTTCCTCGAAATGATTCATATCGGCAAAACTGCAGAATGCGGGCGGATTCAACGCAATGACCGGCGATTCACGCCGGATGAATGCTAGGCAATCATCCAGAAGTTCCTGCCAGGCCCCGAGCCTTTCGTCCGGGAACCGCGCGATCGGATAGGCCAGCGTGATGTGGAAGACATAGGTGTCGTGATCAGGATGCCGGTAACCGAACGGCACGGCCAGTTCGTCGCGCCAGGCGCGCATGATGCGCTCGTCATATTCACTCGCACCGGCCACGGTCAGGCCTGCGGGCGTGACATCGATCACCTCGACGTTGAACGGCCCGCATCCCTCGAAATCCTGAAGGCGATCCACGTAAAGCCGCGTCATGTCGTCGATGCTTGTCTCCAGTGGAACATCATCCGGCCAATAGGACGGGCGGCGGCGATATTCGATAATGCCCTGAAACAGCGTCATGTGCAGGCTGGAGACGGGGGTAAAGGCCAGTTGGCCGGCATCGGGCATCGCCAGAATCCGGTCGCGCACGGCAATGACCGAGGCTTCCGACTCGGAGCCCTTCACCAGATGGCAGACCACCGTATTGCCGGGTTCCGGCTGAAAGACGCCCGCGCCGTTGTAGCGCCGGCCGAGATGCACCGGCGGTTCCGGGTGCAGGCTGGCGGCAAAGCGGGCGAGCGAAGGCTTGATCAGGTCGAGCATGGAAACCCCGTGACGAGAGAAGACGATGCAATCGCCATAGGACAGCTCTTTGTCAGACTGATGAAGCCCCGCCCCTTTTCCTATGGCCGGTGGAGATATTCCTCGATCGACGCCTGTTTCATTTCAATCGAGAAACCCGGCAGCGACGGCGGCATATAGGCGGCATCCCGGATGTTGCAGGGATCGACAAAATGTTCGTGCAGATGGTCGACATATTCGATCACCCGCCCCTCCTTCGTCCCCGACACGGCGATGTAGTCGATCATCGACAGATGCTGCACATATTCGCACAGGCCGACACCGCCCGCATGCGGCCAGACAGGCAGTTCATATTTGGCGGCGATCAGCAGCACGGCCAGCACTTCATTGAGGCCGCCCATCCGGCACGAATCGATCTGCACCACATCGATGGCGCCTTCGGCGATGAACTGCTTGAACATGATGCGGTTCTGGCACATCTCGCCGGTCGCGACCTTCACAGGCTTGATTGCCTGCCGGATCTTACGGTGGCCCGCCACGTCATCCGGGCTGGTCGGCTCCTCGATGAAGAACGGCTTGACGAAGGCAAGCTTGTTGACCCAGTCGATGGCCTCGCCCACTTCCCAGACCTGGTTCGCATCGATCATCAGGATACGGTCCGGCCCGATCACCTCGCGGGCAATGGTCAGGCGGCGGATATCGTCTTCAAGATCGCGGCCGACCTTCATCTTGATGTGGTTGAAACCGGCGTCGACCGCTTCCTGACAGAGGCGACGCAGCTTTTCATCGGAATAGCCAAGCCAGCCTGCCGAGGTGGTGTAGCAGGGATAGCCTTCCGCCTGCAGCGTGGCGATCCGCTCCTTCTTGCCGCTCTCCGCCTTGCGCAGGATGGCGAGTGCTTCCTCGCGCGTCAGCACGTCGGTCAGGTAGCGGAAGTCGACGATATCGACGATTTCTTCCGGCGTCATCTCGCCGACCAGCTGCCAGACCGGCTTGCCCGCCTCCTTGGCAAGCAAGTCCCAGACCGCATTGACCACCGCGCCCGTCGCCAGATGCATCGCACCCTTGTCGGGCCCGATCCAGCGCAACTGGCTGTCGCCGGTGATGAAGTGCCAGAAGCGGCCGGGATTTTCCTTCACCCAGTCCAGTTCCAGCCCAACGACGAGATGCTTCATCGCTTCAATCGCCAGGCAGCAGATTTCATTGCCGCGACCGATGGTGAAGGTCAGCCCATGGCCGGACAAAGCCGTGTTGTCCGTATCGAGGATGACATAGGCGGCGGAATAATCCGGGTCCGGGTTCATGGCGTCCGATCCATCCAGGCTCTGCGAGGTGGGAAAGCGGACGTCGAAGACGCGAAGATCGGTAATGCGGGTCACAATATGCCTCTTGAATAATGTTGCGGGTCAGCACGCGTTAGACGTCGGCGCGTGCCACCTGTTTCTGGGTGCCAAGGCCGTCAATGCCCAGCTCGATCACGTCACCTGCCTTAAGGTAGCGCGGTGGCTTCATGCCCATGCCGACGCCGGGCGGCGTCCCGGTCGAGATGATGTCGCCGGGATGCAGCGACATGAACTGGCTGAGATAGGAGACGAGGAAGGCAACGCCGTAGACCATGGTCCGGGTCGAGCCGTTCTGCATGGTCTCACCATTGACCTTCAGCCACATGCCGAGGTTCTGCGGGTCGGCCACTTCATCTTTCGTCACCAGCCAGGGGCCGGTCGGACCGAACGTGTCGCAGGATTTGCCCTTGGTCCATTGCCCTGCCCGCTCCGTCTGGAAGGCGCGCTCGCTGACATCGTGCACGGTGCAGTACCCCGCGACATAATCCAGCGCCTCGGCCTCACTGACATATTTTGCCGCGCGGCCGATGACGATGCCAAGCTCGACTTCCCAGTCGGTCTTTTCCGAACCGCGCGGGATGACCAGATCGTCATTCGGGCCCGATATCGCCGATGTGGCTTTCATGAAAATCACCGGCTCCGGCGGAACGGCCATGCCGGATTCCGCCGCGTGGTCGGCATAGTTGAGGCCGATGCAGATGAATTTTCCGGTTCCGGCAACGCAGGGGCCGAGGCGCGGATTGCCGCCGACCCGCGGCAGGCTCTCTAAATCCAGCGCCGACAATTTTGCCAGCGCTTCCGGGTCGAGCACGGTCCCGGCAAGATCGTTCACCTTGCCGGAGAGATCGCGGATGTGCCCCTTGGCATCCAGCACGCCGGGCTTTTCCTGTCCCGGTTCGCCATAGCGTAGAAATTTCATCGTCTGTTCCTTCCGATTGCATGGGAGGAGGCTTCTGACAATTCATCCTGATGAGGGAGCTGGTGCGGTTTTCGAGAACCGGAGCGCAGTGGACATTTTCGTCCATGAGCACCGGAAGCGCAGAAAATCGCATCAGATGCCCATCAGGGTGGATTGGCAAAGTCTCCTAGACGGTCCAGCCGCCATCGATATTGTAAGCCTGCCCCGTCGTGTAGGTCGCACCGGCGAGATAGACGGCAAGGTCGGCAATTTCCTCCGGCAGGCCGAGACGGCCCATCGGCTGGCGCGCAATGAAAGCCGCGCGCGCGGCTTCGTAGTCACCGCCAGCGCGCATGCGCTGTTCCAGCGACGGGCTTTCCACCGTGCCGGGGCAGATCGCGTTGCAGCGGATGCCCTGCGTGATGTATTCGGCCGCCACCGATTTGGTCAGGCCGAGCACCGCCGCCTTGGTAACGCCATAGGCAAAACGGTTCGGTACGCCCTTCACACTGCTGGCCACCGACGACATGTTGATGATCGCCCCATCCCCGCGCTCGATCATCCCAGGCAGAACGGCGCGGATCGTGCGGATCATGGCCCGGACATTCAGATCGAGGGCGAAATCCAGATCCGCATCGGGCATTTCGAGGATTGAGCCGCCATGGACGAACCCGGCGCAGTTGAAGAGCACGTCAATCGGACCGATCTCGCCCGCAACCTGATTGACCTCTTCGGTTTTCAATACATCCAGCTTGCGCGGTTTGATCCCCGCCTCTTTCGGCAGCGCGTCGAGCAATTGCTGGTTGATGTCAGTGGCATTGACGATCGCGCCTTCCCGCGCAAAAGCCAGCACTGAAGCCCGGCCGATGCCCTGCCCTGCCGCTGTGATCAAAACCCGCTTGCCTGCAAGCTTACCCGTCATTTCAAACCTCCATTTGGCACATTGAGGTGCCCGTCATATCAAGTTGTTCTGCGCTCGGCGATCAGGATATGGTCCGCCGCAAGCACGACTTCATCACGTTGATTGAGAACTTCGCAGCGCTCGACCACGCGCCCGCTCCCGGGGCGTTTCGGATCGTCTTCCTTGGCGCTGATGGTCACGCGCGTGCGGATCGTGTCGCCGATGAAGACCGGCCGCACGAATCGCAGACGATCATAACCGTAGGAGAAGGCCACAGGGTTGATCAGGCTGGCGGTGAGGCCGACACCGATGGAAAAGATCATCGTTCCGTGGGCAACCCGCTGGCCGAACGGCGTGGTCTTGGCAAATTCGGCATCCATATGGTGCGGGAAGAAATCCCCGGTATGGCCCGCATGCACGACGAAATCGGTTTCGGTGATCGTGCGGCCCGTCGTGGTGCGCACATGGCCGATGGCATAATCCTCAAAATAGATGGCCTGTTCAGACATTCACGCCTCCGGCTTTCGCGCCAGCGGTGTCGCCGGCGATGCACTTGATTGATAGGCGGCTTCGACCAGCGCCATGGTATGCCAGGCGTCTTCGACCGAACTCACCAGCGCCTTGTCCTCGCCGCTAGCAAAGCGCTGCAGATTGGCCATGCGCCCGACAAAGGCATCGGGAAACCATGCGCCTTGCAGCGGAACATTGATCCAATCGGAGCCGCCCTTCGGGTAGATCATCAACGCGTCCGGTTCACCGCGCGGATAGTCGAGATTGACCCCGAGCTTCACATAGGCGGCGCCTTCGGTGCCGCTGATGCGGAACTCGCAGGCCTGGAATGTGCGGCCGAATTTGTGGTCGTGATTGATCGACAGCGAGCAGCGCACCCGATCGCCATAGTCCAGGATCGCGCTCGTCCGCGTCTGCGCCACCGCGTGGCCGGGATGTCCCAGCGTCTTCGCGTGCACGCCCAGCGGATTGCCGAGAATCTCGCGGATCACATCGATGTAGTGGATCGAATGCATGGCGATCTCGACACGCGGCAGACCGTTGAGAAACGGCCACAGCGACCATGGCGTGTCGAGCGCCAGCCAGGCATCGAAATCGATGACCTCGCCCAGCCAGCCCTGCGCGATCGCGTCCTTCAGCGCCAGCATCATCGGGGCAAACCGCAGCTGGAAATTGACGGCGGCGGTGATGTTGCGCTCCCGGCAGATCGCAAGAATTTCCGAGGCCTGCACAAGATCGCTGCCCATCGGTTTCTGGATCAGGGCAAAGGAACCCTCCGGCAGGGCTTTCAGCACGTCCGCATGGCGCGCGGGCGGCGTGGCCAGATCGAAAATGGCGTTTTCGACGGCCGCGGCTTCCGCCACCGATGCATAGGCAGTCACATTCCATTCAGCGGCAATTTCCGCGGCCTTCGCCTGATCGGGATCGAACAGACCGGCGATGGGAAAGCCGCCTTTCCGGTAGGCCGGATAATGCGCATCGCCGACAATGCTGCCCGCCCCGAAGGTCACGATGGGGCGCGGCGTCGCCGGAAGCGGCCAGCTTTGCTGCAGGGTGGATGGATTGAAGGGTTTTGCAGGTGTTTGCACGCTTCAGATACCCCCCTCTGCCCTGCCGGGCATCTCCCCCACAAGGGGGGAGATCACATTGGCATCAACACCTTTGCACACTAGGAAATGTTTCAATTTTCGCGAAGACGGCAATGCAGGCTGATCTCCCCCCTTGTGGGGGAGATGGGCGGCAGCCCAGAGGGGGGTGAAAGGACGGTTGTTCATTTGTATTCCTCAATCCAAATGGAAGACTTCATCCATCATCGCCCACCATTCGCCCGGCGCCCGCGTTGCCAGCGGCACCTGACAGGGCATGCAGACAGCCCACCATTCCTTATTTTTCGGATCGGCGGCCATGCGGGCCATATCCGCGTCAAAATCCGTGCCGTGATATTCCCACGTGCCGAACAGGATATTCTCCGGCTCGCGCAGGAAGATCGTGTAGTTGCGGATGTTGCAGCTTGAAATGAGCGTCAGGATTTCCGGCCAGACAGCCGCGTGCAGGCGCTTGTATTCCGCCACCTTGTCGCCGTTCAGTCCGATCATCATGCCCATGCGCTGCATCAGCCTAACTCCGGATTTCCGTGGTGAATTCATCGATGCTGCGTGCCTTCACCGCATCCCAGTCCCAATCGATGCCGATACCGGGTTCCGATGGCGCGATGGCGTAGCCATCTTCGATGCGCATCTGCGTGCGTGTCAGGTCGTCCAGCTGCGGGATATATTCGACATACCTGCCGTTCTGCACCGCGCAGGTGAGGCTGACATGCAGCTCCATCAGGAAGTGCGGGCAGACCGGCATGTCGAAGCTTTCAGCGGTATGCGCCACCTTCAGCCAGGGCGTGATCCCGCCGATACGGCCCACATCCACCTGCACGATGGAACAGGCGCGCTTCTGCATGTATTCGCGGAAATGCCGGATCGAATAGAGCGACTCGCCGACGGCCACCGGCGTCTGCGTCGCCGCGGACAGGCGCACATGGCCGTCAATGTCGTCGGCCGGCAGCGGCTCTTCCAGCCAGGCGAGGTCAATATCGCGCAGCACCTGCGAGCGCCTGATGGCCTCATCCAGCGTAAAGCCCTGGTTGGCATCGGTCATGATCTCGAAACCGGCACCCACCGCAGCGCGCACCGCCGACAGACGGTCGAGATCTTCCGACCCGTGCGGGCGGCCGATCTTCACCTTGGCGCCCTTGAAACCCTTGGCTTTCGCCTGCAGCGCATCATCCACCAGCGCCTGTTTTTCGATATGCAGCCAGCCGCCTTCGGTGGTGTAGAGCGGACAGCGGTCTTTTGCCCCGCCCGCCAGCTTCCACAAAGGCAGGTTCTGTTTCTTCGCCCGCAGGTCCCACAGGGCGATATCGATGGCGGCGAGCGCAATCGCGGTGATCGCACCGATGGTTGTCGCGTGGGTGGCGAACTCGAGCTCACGCCAGATCGCCTCGATCTGGTCGGCATCCCTGCCGAGCAGGCGCGGCACCAGATGGTCCGAGAGCAGGCGCATCACCGAGGAACCGCCGGTGCCTATCGTGTAGCTGTACCCCGTACCCACAGCGCCATCGCTGTCGGTTATCGTGACTATCGGCGTTTCCTGCGAAACAAAGCTCTGGATGGCATCGGTCCGCAGCACTTTCGGCGGCAGGTCGACCATCCGCAATTCGACGCGTTCGATTCTGGCCATGGTCAGCTCCGCAGGGTTTTGCCGGTTTCAGCCGAGAAGAGATGCGCCTGCGACAGGTCGAAACTCAGCTTGATCGTTTCGCCCGCCGCAAGCGGGCGCGGGTTGAGCATGCGCGATACCCATTCCTTTTCACCCAGCGTGATGAACACCAGCGTCTCGTTGCCGAGCGGTTCGGTGATCGAGACCGGCAGCGACAGTTCATGAACGTCGGTCGCTTCGCCGGAACTCAGGCCATGGCCGGTCGGATAGATATCGTCGGGACGCAGGCCGAAGATGACCTTTTCGCCCGCAACCACCTTGTTGCGGAATTCGAGCGGCAAAGGCAGGCTCTGCCCGCCCTTCAATACCAGCCTGCCGCCATCGACCGTGGCTTCGTTGAGGTTCATCGGCGGCGAGCCGATGAATCCGGCGACAAAGCGCGTGGCGGGACGCTTGAACACTTCCTCCGGCGTGCCGACCTGCTCGATATAGCCGTCCCGCATGATGACGATGCGGTCGGACAGCGTCATGGCCTCCACCTGATCGTGAGTCACGTAGATCATCGTCGCCTGCACCTTGGCGTGCAGACGCTTGATCTCGGTGCGCACCTGCGTGCGCAGCTTGGCATCGAGGTTGGACAGCGGCTCGTCGAACAGGAACACTTCCGGCTTGCGCACGATGGCGCGGCCCATGGCCACGCGCTGGCGCTGGCCGCCGGAGAGCTGCGACGGACGGCGATCCATGTATTTTTCCAGATCGAGAATGGCAGCCGCTTCATTGACGCGCTGGTCGATCTCCGCCTGCCGCACCTTGCCGATCTTCAGCGAAAAACCCATGTTTTCGCGCACGGTCATATGCGGATAGAGCGCATAGGACTGGAAGACCATCGAGATGTTGCGGGCGCGCGGCGGCAGGTCGTTGACCGGCTTGCCGCCGATCTCGATAACGCCGTCGCTGATGTCTTCCAGACCGGCAATCATGCGCAGCGTCGTCGACTTGCCGCAGCCGGACGGTCCGACCAGCGCGATGAATTCGCGGTCCTTCACCTCAAGGTCAATGCCGTGGACGACATCCACATTGCCGTAGCGCTTGACCAGCTTTTTCAGGGTTACGGGTGCCATGGGTAGAGCCTTTAACCTTTCACCGCGCCGAACGTCAGTCCGGACACCAGATGCTTTTGAATGATGAATGTGAGGGTCAGCGCCGGAACGATCATGACCACGGCGAGCGCGCACATGCCGCGCCAGTCAATGGTGAATTCCGACGTGTAATCGAGCAGCCCCACGGGAAGCGTCTTCGAATTGACCGAGCGGGTGATCTGCGATGCCAGCGCATATTCGTTCCACGAGGTCAGGAAGGCGAAAATGCCTGCCGAGGCGATACCCGGACCCGCCAGCGGAAACTCCACCTGCCAGAACGCCTGCCAGCGCGTGCAGCCGTCGATCTGCGCGGCCTCGGCCAGATCCTTCGGCACCTGGCGGAAGAACCCGTCGATCAGCCAGATGGTGAAGGGCACGTTGAGGGCCACATAGATCAGGATCATGGAAAAATGGGTATCGATGATGCCGAGCCGGGCAAAAATCATGAACAGCGGCAGCGACAGCGCGATGCCGGGAACCGCACGCGTCAGCATGAAGCCGAGGAACACCGCCGACTTGCCCTTGAACTTGTAGCGGGCAAAGGCGTAGCCGCCGGCCATGCCGATGATGAGCGCGATCACGGTGGAGGTAATGGAGATGATCAGCGAATTGCGGAAATACTCCCAGACCGGAATGCCGCCCTGCCCGGCGCCGCCGAACATGGAGCGGTAGGCATCGAGCGAAATGTCCTGCGGAATCCACACGGGCGGCTTGGCCATGATCTCCACCGTGGGGCGGAGCGAATTGAGAACGATCCACAGCCCCGGCAGGCAGATGACCAGCATGGCCAGGAACAGGCCGACCAGATGCAGGACTTTCAGGCCGCGGCGCTTGAGACGATGTGCGTTGTTCTGATCCATCTTACCACTCCGCTCCGATCTGCTGGCGCGCCGCGGCGAGCTTTCTGAAGAAATACACGGTGAACAGGATGGAAAGCAGGATCGAGATATAGGCCATGGCGTTGGCCATGCCCATGCGCGCATCGCTGTAGGCCGTGCGGCCGACCAGCGTCCACAACAGTTCCGTGCGCTTGGCCGGGCCGCCATCGGTCATGATCTTGACGATGTCATAGGCGCGCGCCACGTCGAGCGAGCGGATGGTCATGGCGATCATGGCGAAGGGCATGAGGTAAGGCCAGGTGACATAGCGGAAGGTCTGCCACGGCGTACAGCCGTCGACCCGCGCGGCTTCCACGGGCTCCTGCGGCATGGCGAGCAGGCCGGCCAGAATCAGGATCGCGAAGACCGAGGTCGAGGACCAGATTTCCGCAACAATGATCGAGAACAGCGCCAGATTGCCGTCGATCAGCCATGGGATGGCCGATGTGGTTATCCCCAGCGACTGCAGCACATTGTTGACGAAGCCGATATTGTCATTGAACAGGAATTTGAACTGGAAGCCGACGAGCACCGGCGAGAACATCATCGGGAACATCATCAGCGTGCGCAACAGGCGCTGGCCGTGCGTGGCCTTGTTGACCAGCATGGCAAGGCCAAGGCCAAGGAACATTTCGGCGTTGAGCGCGATGGTCAGGAGGAGAACCGTCCGTCCGAACGCGGTCCAGAACTCCAGGCTCGTCAGCGCACTCATATAATTGCGGAACCCGATGAGAACCCAGATCGTCTCGGGTTTGGTCAGCCGGAACGGCGTGAAGCTGGAGTAGAGCGAAAACAGCAGGGGCAGGACGATGACCGCAGCCAGAACGATAATGGCAGGCAGCAGCAGGAGCGTCGGCGCTGATAGTTTGGGAAATTTCATCGGAGATATTGGCCTTTTAATCTCTGCTCTCGGGTAGGTCGCATGCGTTACCCCCCTGTCCGGCAGGATAGAGGGGGGTGACATTCATCACCCCGCCTCCCAACCGCATCAAAGCTTGCCGGCATCCTTGAGGATATCGGTTGCCTTCTGGGCAGCAGTGTCGAGCGCTTCCTTGGAGGTCTTGTCTCCGAGGATGGCAGCCTGCAGCTCCGGATAGACCGCGTTGGAAATCTCGATCCATTCGGCGAGCGGCGGAACCGGGAAGGCATTCTTCGCCGCTTCCTGGAAAGCCGCCAGAACCTCCGTCTTGTACGGATCGCTCTTGGCCTGCTCGATATCCCAGGCCCAGACCGCCGTACGCGTCGGCAACGGGCCGGCCTTCGCTTCCAGCTTCTGGCTGTCTTCGTTGGTCAGCCACCAGACGAGCGAAGCGGCGGCTTCCTTGTTGGCGCAGGCTTCCGTGACCGAGAAGCCATGGCTGCCGGACCAGCCGGTCCGCTTGCCCGACGATCCTGCCGGCTGAACCTTGACACCGACGTTGCCCGCAACCTTCGAGGACTTCGGATCGTTGAAGAAGCTTGCCCAGCCCGGCCAGTCCAGATTGATGGCGATGGAACCGGAGGCAAAACCCTGGCCGAGATCGTCCCACAGATAGTTGGTCGTTCCCGCTGGAACCGCCTTGGCCTTGTAGAGATTGACGAACCAGTCGAGCGCCTTGATGCCCGCGGCCGAGTTGAAGGCGGGCTTGCCATCCTTGTCGATGTACTCGCCGCCTTCGGCGACCAGCATTTCATAGAAGCGGCCATTGATCGCCTCTTCCTTGCCGGCAAACTGCGTGCCGTAGAAATCCGGCGCCTTGGTGAAGAACAGCGCCTGGTCCGTCACCTGCTGCCAGGTATCAGGCGGCGTCAGGTCATAGCCATACTTGGCCTTGAACGCCTTCTTGTTGGCTTCGTCGGCATAGATGCTCTTCTGGTAGTACAGCGCGGAAACGTCGAACTGCGCGCGCGGCAGCATCACCAGCTTGCCATCGAGCGTCGAGGCCTTGATGTTGGCCGGCACGAACGCCGCGACTTCCGCCGCCGGTATCAGCGCCGTCAGATCCGTATAGATCTTCGGGTATTGCGGCGCGAAGGATGAATGGTTCGAACCGACGCACCATTTCAGACTGCCCGAGGCGATATCCGACTTGATCTCCTTGTCGAGCTCGAAGTGATTCTTCTTGGACAGGATGTTGACCTTGGCGCCGGTCAGCTTCTCCCACTCACCGATGCGCTCGTACAGCGGCTCATATTGCTGGCCGCCGATCAGTTTGGCGTCGATGGTGACGCCCGCGAATTTGCCCGGCAGTTCGGCGCCAAAGGCAAAACTTGTGCTCAACAGCGCGATAGCGCCGGCCGAAACACTGGCTAGCAGGTTTTTCATGCAGTTCCTCCCAACATCCAGAGTGCCGCCTCCCGGCACTTTTCTTCACCCATATATGGGCGTGTCATTCATATACAAACATTTACAGGCTTGACCGTCAAGCGCGGAAACGCTTTCCTATGAAGATAATCTTCGTATATGCATTGAGTGAAATGAGGGGGACAACCATGTTGGAAGAAGACGACAGCGACCGGTATCGCGCCCCGGCACTCGACAAGGGACTGGACATTCTCGAACTGCTTTCGGGCATCGACGGCGGCCTGACCCAGGCGGAAATTGCCAAGCATCTCGGCCGCAGCCCCAATGAGTTCTACCGCATGCTCGACCGGCTGGTCCGGCGCGGCTATGTCACCCGGCTCGAAGGCGACCGCTACTCCCTGACGCTGAAACTGTTCGGCCTCGCCCAGCTGCATGCGCCGGTTCGCCGGCTCGCTTCCTATGCCACGCCGCTGATGCGCGATCTTGCCGTCCTGACCAAGCAGGCCAACCAGCTCAGCGTCTTTGACCGCGGCGCCGCAGTCGTCATCGCCCAGCAGGAGGCGCCGGACTATTGGGGCATTTCCATCCGCGTCGGCTCGCATATCAGCCTCTTCAATACCGGCTCCGGTCACGTGCTGCTGGCGTTCCGCTCGGATGAGGAACGCGCCATGATGATTGCCGAATATGAAAAACACGCCGATGATATTGCCCAGCCGGCGGATTTTCGCGAGCGGCTCGATCATATCCGCGCGCGCGGCTATGAAATCATGCCCAGCGCCCAGACCGCGGGCGTCTACAATATATCCGCGCCGATTCTCGGCCCCGATGGCCGGTCGATCGCGGCCCTGACCTGTCCCTATATCAAGCTCCTGAACATTCCCGATGCCCCGGACGTCGATCAGGCGCGCGAAATGCTGGTGACGACGGCACACAAACTCTCCGAGCTTGCTGGCGCGGATGTCATCCATTCCAGCGTTGTGCGCCACGCGTGAACGGGAGCAGATCAGGCATGTTCATCGACACACACCTTCATCTCATCGACCAGTCGGCCCTGCACTATCCATGGCTCGCCGGCGTCGAAGCGCTCAACCGGGATTTTCTCTACGGCGAGTATGCGCTGCAGGCGCAGCGGGCCGGAATAGTCCGGGCACTGCACATGGAAGTGGATGTGACTCCATCCGAAATCCAGACCGAAATCGATTACGTCGCCAGCCTCGCGAAGCAGGAGGGCAGCCTGATTGCCGGGGCGATTGCCGCATGCCGCCCGGAAGAGGCCGGTTTTGCTGCCCATCTTGAACGCCAGCAGGCCAACCCGTTCGTCAAGGGTTTTCGCCGCATCCTGCACACCATGCCGGACGATCTGTCGGAGAGTTCCCTGTTCCGCGAGAACATCCGGCGTATGGGCGGCTCGGGCCTGACCTTTGATCTGTGCGTGCTGCCGCGCCAGATGGACAGGGCCATCGCCCTGGTCGATCTTGCCCCTGACGTGACCTTCATTCTCGATCATTGCGGCGTGCCTGACATCAAGGGCGATGATTTCGCCACCTGGCGCGGCAAGATCACCGAAATCGCCGGACGTGCCAACGTCATCGCCAAGATTTCCGGCATCGTCGCCTATGCCGACGGTGAATGGCGCGCGGAGACGCTCAAACCCTATGTGCAGCATGTCATCGGCAGTTTCGGCTGGGACCGGATTGTCTGGGGCAGCGACTGGCCCGTCTGCACGCTGGGCGGCGGCCTTGCCACGTGGATCGCCGCAACGCACGCGCTGGTTTCAGGATGCAGTGAAAGCGAAAAGACCAAACTGTTTTCCGGCAATGCCAAGCGGCTGTGGAGGTTGTAGGCGTTGGTTCACCTTTAACCCCCCTCTGGCTTGCCAGCCATCTCCCCCACAAGGGGGGAGATCAGCTTTCACAGCAGTTTCGATCCGTTCTGAGACATTGCAAAGTAAGCACAAGTGCAGATGCCGATGTGATCTCCCCCCTTGTGGGGGAGATGTCCGGAAGGACAGAGGGGGGTGATAAACCATCCACAACCTCAAATCCCTTGCCTGCCAGCCCCCGGCGCTTTACCTCTGGTAACCAGCAGTACAACCAATGGCGGGAGATACAATGGCAGCGGAGCTTCATGGACCGGACCTTCTCAGTGCCGTCGTGCTTTTGGGCGCAGGCGTCGTCGCCGTGCCCGTCTTCAAGCGGCTCGGTCTTGGCTCCGTCCTCGGCTATCTCGCCGCCGGTCTGGTGATCGGGCCATTCGGCCTCAAATTCTTCTCCGATCCGCAGACGATCCTGCACGTCGCCGAACTTGGCGTCGTCATGTTCCTGTTCATCATCGGCCTTGAAATGCAGCCGTCCCGCCTCTGGGGCCTGCGCAAGGAGATCTTCGGCCTTGGCGCTCTGCAGGTGGGTGTCTGTGCGCTGCTGCTGACCGGTGTCGGCATCGCCACCGGTTTTCCCGTCGCCATATCCTTCGTCGCCGGGGCCGGTTTCGTCCTGACATCGACGGCCATCGTCATGCAGCTGCTGGAGGAGCGCGGCGAGATATCAAGCACCAAGGGCCAGCGCATGGTCTCGATCCTGCTGCTGGAAGACCTGGCCATCGTGCCGCTTCTCGCGCTCGTCGCCTTCCTTGCGCCGATCGCCGCCACCGATGCGCCGCCGACGGGCCTGCGCTGGATGGATATCGGCATCGGCGTCGGCGCCGTGGTCGGTCTCATCGTGGCCGGCCGTTATCTGCTCAACCCCCTCTTCCGCTTCCTCGCCCAGTCCCGGGCGCGCGAGGTCATGACTGCCGCCGCCCTCCTCGTCGTGCTCGGTGCCGCGCTCGTCATGCAGGTCAGCGGCCTCTCCATGGCGATGGGCGCCTTCCTTGCCGGCGTGCTCCTGTCCGAATCCACCTTCCGGCATCAGCTCGAAGCCGATGTCGAACCGTTCCGCGGCATCCTGCTCGGCCTGTTCTTTCTCGCCGTCGGCATGTCGCTGGACCTGAGCGTCGTCACCGCCAACTGGCGCAGCGTGCTGTTCTACGTCGCCGCCTTCATGGTGGTGAAGGGCATCGCGATCTATATCGTCGCCCGCCTGATGCGCTCGTCCCACACGGAAGCGCTGGAGCGTGCCGTCGTGATGGCGCAGGGCGGCGAATTTGCCTTCGTGCTCTATTCCACCGCCACGTCGGTCGGCATTCTCGACGGCCGCGCCAATGCCATGCTTACGGCCATCATCATCATCTCCATGGTGCTCACCCCGATCGCCATCATCGGCCTGCGCTATATCCTGCCGCGCGAAAAGCAGTCGCTGGATGGCGTCGACGTCGCGGAAGGCCTGTCCGGCAGCGTCCTTGTCATCGGTTTCGGCCGGTTCGGGCAGATCGCCAGCCAGCCGCTGCTGATGCGCGGCGTCGATGTCTCGATCATCGACAATGATATCGAGATGATCCAGGCCGCAGCCGAATTCGGCTTCAAGGTCTATTACGGCGACGGCACGCGTCTCGACATCCTGCATGCGGCAGGCGCTGGCCGTGCGCAGGCCGTCCTCATCTGCGTCGACAAGCCCGACACCATTCTCGCCATCGCCGAGCATATCAAGGCGGAATATCCGCTGGTGCAGGTCTATGCCCGCTCCTTCGACCGCGGCAACACGCTGGCGCTGATCAAGGCCGGCGTCGAGTACCAGATCCGCGAAACCTTCGAATCGGCCCTGTCGTTTGGCGAGAACACGCTGATCGGCCTGGGCGTCGCGCCCGAGGAAGCGGCGGAGATCATCGGCGACGTGCGCCAGCGCGATGCGGAACGCCTCGACCTGCAACTCGCCGGCGGCATCCGCGCCGGCAACGATCTGATGAGGGGCAACGCACCGGTGCCAGGCCCCCTGGTCAAACCACGGCAAACCGGCCGGGCTCTGAGCGAAGAAACCGCCCGCGTGCTGCCGGCGGCGCAAACCGCCGACAGTGCAAACTGATTGCAACCACCATGGAAGGACAAGCAATGGTTGAAATCGATCAGGCCATCATCGACGGTATTGTCGGCTTCTGGCGCAAGGCCGGACCCGACGCCTGGTTCAAGAAGGATGCGGCGTTCGACGAAACGTTCCACCAGACCTTTCTCAACAGGCATTTCGCCGCCGCCCGGCGCGACTATGACCACTGGATCGAAACCGCCGACGGTGCGCTGGCGCTGATGATCCTGCTCGACCAGTTCCCGCGCAACTGCTTTCGCGGCACCGGCCACATGTATGCAACGGACTCGCTGGCGCGTCATTACGCCGGAGAGGCGCTGGAAAGAGGCCATGATCTTGCCCTCGAGCCGTCCGTGCGCGGCTTTCTCTATCTGCCCTTCATGCATTCGGAAGACATCGACGAGCAATTGCGCTGCGTGAAGCTTTACACCGCATCGGCCCCGAGCCAGCTCGAATGGGCTGAAGATCATTACAACATCATCCATCGGTTTGGCCGCTTTCCCCATCGCAACGCCATTCTCGGGCGGAAATCCACGGCGGACGAACAGGCATTCCTCGATGCGGGCGGCTTTGCCGGATAGGCGGATTTGCGGCTCCGCCGCCGAATTTTCGCCACACCCTCTTGAACGCGGCCGTGCAGACTGCCATTATAAGCGCATCTGGCACCCGTAAGTTTCACCCATGACGCCAGTCAAACAGGGACTGACCGCGCCTCGATGCCGGACGAACAATCTGAAGAGCCTCCAAGTCCGGACTTGCGAAGCAAGCTGACTCTGCCCGCGCAGCGTCAGCAACAATTCCCGTTTTTCTCCCCAACATCCGATTTGGCCTGCGTCGCGGGCGGATTTGCGCTGGCTTTTCCAGCCGCATCCGCACGCCATGTCGCGCCCTGACCCGCATCTCTTAGAAGGAACCGACTTCCCAATGGAATGGATTGCCGACCCCAATGCCTGGATTGGTCTCGCCACGCTGATCGTGCTCGAGATCGTACTCGGGATCGACAACCTCGTGTTTATCGCCATCCTTGCCGACAAGCTGCCGCCGAGCCAGCGCAACCGCGCGCGCATCGTCGGCCTGTCCCTCGCCCTGATCATGCGCCTGGCGCTGCTTGCCTCCATCTCCTGGGTGGTGACACTGACGACACCGCTGTTCAGCGTGGCGGGTTTCGGCTTCTCGGGGCGCGACCTCATCCTGATCATCGGCGGTCTGTTCCTGCTGTTCAAGGGCACGATGGAACTGCACGAGCGTCTTGAAGGCCATATGTCCGCCAAGGAATCCAACGTCGCCCATGCGGTTTTCTGGCAGGTCATCGCCCAGATCGTCGTGCTCGATGCCGTCTTCTCGCTCGACAGCGTGATCACCGCCGTCGGCATGGTCAAATCTCTGGAAGTCATGATGATCGCCGTTGTCGTGGCGGTAGGCGTCATGATGCTTGCGTCCAGACCGCTCATGGCCTTCGTCAGCCGTCATCCGACCGTCGTCATCCTCTGCCTTGGCTTCCTCATGATGATCGGTTTCAGCCTGATCGTCGAAGGCTTCGGCTTCCATATTCCGAAGGGCTACCTCTACGCCGCCATCGGCTTCTCCGTCCTCATCGAAGCGGCCAATCAGGTCGGACGGCATAACCGCGACAAGCGCATCACCTCGATGGACCTGCGTGACCGCACGGCGGGCGCGGTGCTGCGCCTTCTCGGCGGCGGCCGTTCCGGCGACGCCAGCCATCACTCGGATGCGCTGGATGTGATTGCCGAGCAGACGGCAGCGGGCGAAGTCTTCCACCCTGAAGAAAAGGAAATGATCCGCGGCGTTCTCGACCTGGTCGAGCGGCCGGTGCGTTCCATCATGTCGCCGCGCAACGAGGTCGAATGGCTCGACCTCAACGAGACCAACGAGGAACTGCTGGCGGAAATCCGCACGCTCTCGCACAGCCGCGTAGTTCTCGCCCGCGGACGGGTCGATGAGTTTGTCGGCGTTGCCCTGACCAAGGACCTGCTGTTCGCCATTCTCGACGGCGGCAAGATCGATTGGGACAAGGTGACCCGCCAGCCCTTGATCCTGCACGAGAATGCCAACGTATTGCGCGTGATGGAGCAATTGCGCGGCACGACGGTACAGATGGCGATTGTTCTCGACGAACACGGCTCATTCGAGGGCGTGGTCACGCCGACGGATATCCTCGAGGCCATCGCCGGCGACTTCCCGGATGAAGGCGAGGAAAGCCCGATCCTCGAGCGGTCGGAAGACGGCAGCATGGTGGTGGACGCCTATATCGACATCCGCCGTCTCGGCGGCCTGATCGAACGCGACCTCGTCGATGACGGCGACCGCTACACGACGCTGGCCGGTTACATCCTGTGGAATCTCGGCCACATCCCCGCCCAGGGCGAAAAGCTGAAGGTCGATGATTACGCGTATGAAATCGTCGAAATGGACGGCCGCAACATCGGCAAGGTGCGGATTTCGCCCACCGAAACCGCCGCCTATATCTGATCCCATCAAAAATATTCCCGCCCCGGCTGACCCCGGGACGGGAATGGAGCATCGTCCGGCAACACGACCCGCTGGATTTGGCCTATGGTCCCAGCGGTATGATTGTCGTGTCTGTCGTGCGGTGCTCAGCGTCAAACCCTATCAATCCGGCCGAAATCAGGCGGCCTGCCGGACCCAGCTTGGGAATGGGTCGAACAGGTCTTCCCACTTGCCTGGCGTGAACTCGTCCGCGTCCACCAGACAGGCGTCGAGCTGTGCCCGCAGGTGCACTTCATTCATCGGATCGACGCCGATGAAGACAATCTCCTGCCGCCGGTCGCCCCAGACCTTGTGCAGGTAGGGCTTCATGGATTTCAGCCATTCCGGATGCTCCGGCCAGCGGTTGCGCGGGATCGACGACCACCACAGCCCACGTTTTTCCGCCCGCACCAGCGCACCGGCCTGGCTGAGTTCGCCGACATAATCCGGCCGTGTCGCCAGCCAGAAAAACCCCTTGGAGCGGATGACACCGGGCCAGTTCCTGTCGAGAAAGGCATGGAGCTTCTGCGGATCGAACGGACGCCTCTCGCGGTAGACGAAGGAGCGGACGCCATATTCCTCGGTCTCCGGCACATGGTCGGCAAAGCCGTTCAGTTCCTTGAACCAGAGCGGATGCTCCTGCGCCTTGTCGAAGTCGAACAGGCCGGTATTGAGCACCTCATCCAGCGGCACGTCGGCAAAATCCGTCTCGATGAGTTTTGCATCCGGGTTGAGCGCGCGGATGATCTTGCGCGCCAGATCGCGGTCGTACAGGGACGAATCGGAAATCTTGTTGAGGATGATGACATCGGCAAACTCGATCTGGTCGACCAGCAGATCAACCAACGTACGGTTGTCGGCATCGCCGAGCGATTCCCCCCGGTCCTTCAGAAAATCCGCCGAGGCGTAATCTTTCAGCAGATTCGCCGCGTCGACCACGGTCACCATGGTGTCGAGTTTTGCCACATCGGACAGGCTGCGGCCGTTTTCGTCGCGGAAATCGAAGGTCGAGGCCACCGGCAACGGTTCGGAAATGCCGGTCGACTCGATGAGGAGATAATCAAAACGTCCCTGCTTGGCCAGGGCTTCCACCTCCTGCAGCAGGTCATCGCGCAAGGTGCAGCAGATGCAGCCATTGGTCATTTCGACCAATTGTTCATCGGTGCGCGAAAGATTGGCGCCGCCGTCGCGTACAAGCGCGGCATCGATGTTCACCTCGCTCATATCGTTGACGATGACGGCAACGCGCCGCCCCTCGCGATTGTTGAGAATATGATTGAGCAAAGTGGTCTTGCCGGCTCCGAGAAAGCCCGAGAGCACCGTGACCGGAAGGCGGTTGGGTATGGCTGTGTTGTGCATGGCTATTGCCCTCTTGGAATGGCCTGCCGCGAGGGCCGCAGCGGGCCGGATAACGTCAGTCGTGAACTTCGCCGGAGCCGCCGACGGCCACGACATTGAAAGGCTTGCCTTCGAGCGCGATCTCGCGGTCCTTCGCGAAGGCGGCCGCCTTGATCACGTGCAGACGGCTCTTCAGCGGATCGCTGACGATGATCTCGTCACCGGCGACGGCGATGCGCGGCCGCGGCAGGCTCCAGTGGCCGTCCATGCTGTAGGGTTCCGTCAGCTTGATCGACTTTTCGATTTTGGCGGTTATGACATTCAGCTGATGCAGCTGCCCGTCCTCGGTGAAGATGTAGGCGAACCGCGGACGCGCTGAATCGACGGCGAAATGCACGCGGCGGGCGGGCAGTTCGATCCGGCGGAACGGTTCGGCATTGCCCGGCTCGACCAGCACCACCGCCTGCGGACCGTAATTGCCGAGGAAATACTGCAGGCCCTTGCCGCCGAGAAGCGTGGTGATCTTGCCGTCAGGCAGCGATGACGCGTAGGCGAGATGGTTGATCTCGGGCGCATCCGCGCCGGATTTGACCAGAAGCAGCCCGGTCTTGCAGGCGATGGCCAGTATATTGCCGGACGACGCTTCCCCATGCAGGTCAGGACATGCATATAGCGCGCCGACGGGATAGCCGTCGCCGCCGAGAACCTTGATGCCGATGGGGAGCTCATCCACCGGCTTTTCCGGGTGCGGCTCCGTCACCAGCACCATACCGCCATAGGAGACGGCAACGCCGTGATGCGGTGACGCGAGCTTGATGCTGCGCACATCGGCTTTTCCGGCAAGCACATCCTTTTCCCTGACGACCTTCACCACACCATCACCGTCAAAGAACTGGGCGATGTTGCCGTTGTGATCGACGAAGTGCGAAGGCCGCTGGCCTTCCAGTTTCAGATCGAGCAGTTTCGGCGCCTCGACCTTGAGATCGCCATGGGCGCCGTGGTCTTCAACGGCAATTCCGGTCGACAGGACCGCCACCTCGCCGCCATCCCGCTGCACGGCAAAAATTGTTTTCCCGCTGTCGGACAGCGACAGGCCGGCCGGCGCCTTCACCTTGAACGTATCGACAATCCCGCCGGTTCGCGGGTCGAGCACGCGGATGGTCGGCTCGGCGTGATCCGAGACGAAAACGCGCCAGGCGGTCTGCTCATTGGCCAGGGCGGGCAAGGCGGCAAAGCCGAAGACCATGGCGAGGGGCAAAACTTTTTTCAGATGTCGTGACATGCTTGTTCCTTCATGCATCGTGGGAGTCCACAGGTATAATGTAATAACATTACATTGATGCCAATGAAAAAAGCGGAGTCATCCCCCGCTTTTTCCGCTTCGGCCGATCAGCTGCCGATAATGGCCTTTTTAAACGCGCTGATATTGTGGTGCATCATGTCGATATAGGTGCTGGCGCCTTCGCCCGGTTCCGACAGGGCATCGGAAAACAGTGTGCCGCCGACATTCAGCTTGGTCTCGCTGGCGATCTGCTCGATCAGGCGCGGATTGGTGATGTTCTCGACGAAGATCGCCGAGGCCTTGTCTTCCTTGACCTGCTTGATCAGCGCGACGACATCGGCAGCGGACGGCTCCGCATCCGTTGAAAGACCTTCGGGCGCCAGGAACTTCAGCCCGTAGGCATGCTCGAAATAGCCGAATGCGTCATGCGATGTGATGATCAGGCGTTTGGCCTCCGGAATGGCGGCGATACCGGCCTTCACATCGATCTCGGTCTGATCCAGCTTCTTGGTATAGTCCGCGCCATTCTTCTTGTAGGTATCGCAATTCGCCTTGTCGGCATTGCAGAAGGCATCGACGATGTTCTTCACATAGATCTTGGCGTTGGCAATCGACTGGAACGCATGCGGGTCGAAGGCACCGTGATCGTGGTGATGCTCAGCGCCTGCCTCCGCATGGCCTTCTTCCTCTTCCTGCGCCTTCAGCGGCTCGATACCCTTGGTCAGCTCGACAATGGGCGCCTTGGTGCCGCTGGCCTCGACCAGCCGCGGCAGGAAACCCTCAAATCCCAGACCATTGACCAGAACCACATCCGCCTTTGCCAGCGCCGCCGCATCCGATGGCTTGGGCTCATAGACATGGCTGTCGCCGTTCGGGCCAACCAGATTGGTCAGCGAAATCTTGTCGCCGCCGACGTTCTTGGCGAAATCCTCGATGATGGAAAAGCTGGAAACAACCTTCAGGTCAGCCGCGAAAGCGGTGGATGAAGCCGCAGATAGTAACAATATAACATTCAGAGCCGTAGCAAGTTTAAGAGCTTTGCGCATTGGTAGTCTCCTTTATCGAGGTTTAGGCGGTTCTGTGGCGGTGGGAACGCATGCGGCTGCTGAGAACGCCGCGTGAGCCGATGAGAATGGACGCGATATACATCGCACCGGCGGAAAGGATGATCGCCGGGCCGGACGGCAGGGCGAAATGATAGGAAATCAGCAGGCCCGCAACGCAGGATATCATCCCGATCAGGATTGCAACCGCACACATCGGGCCGACGCGGGTCGTCCAGAAGCGCGCGCCGGCGGCAGGCAGCATCATCAGGCCGACCGACAGCAGCGTCCCGAGCGCCTGGAAGCCGCCGACGAGATTGAGCACCACCAGCGCCAGGAAGATGAAATGCACGGGCGTGCCGATGCGGCTGACCGAACGCAGGAACAGGGGATCAAGGCACTCGGCCACCAGGCCGCGCCAGAAAATGGCGAGGGTCACGATGCTGACGCCGCAGATCAGGCCGATCAGGCTCAGCGCCTCGTTGTTGAGCGCAAGGACCGTGCCGAACAGCACATGCATCAGGTCGACATTCGAACCGCGCAGCGAAACGATCATCACCCCCAGCGCAAGGGATATCAGGTAGAAGGCCGCCATCGAGGCATCTTCCTTCTGGATGGTGAAGCGCGACACCGCCCCGGCGCCAAGCGCCACGATCACCCCGGCGATCAGCCCGCCGATGGTCATCGGCACGATCTGCAGGCCGTAGAGCAGGAAACCGGCGGCCGCACCCGGCAGGATGGCATGCGACATGGCATCGCCGGTCAGGCTCATCCGCCGCAGCATCAGGAACACGCCGACAGGGCAGGAACTGAGCGACAGCGCCAGCGAGCCGAGCAAGGCGCGCTGCATGAAGCTGTAATCGATGAACGGTGCAATGAGGAAATCATACATCCGGATCAGGCCCCTGCCCGGCTGTGGCCATCATGATGGGCATGATGCGTGTGATCATGGCCATGACCGCCGGTCGCGGACAATTGGGCATCGTCTTCGCACCAGGGCGCACTCTCGGCCCAGGCCTCGTGGAACTGCCGGGCATGCAGCAGGTTTTCCGGACGAAGCGTCTCCCGCGAGGCGCCCCAGGCAATGGGCTTGCGCGCCAAAAGCAGCGTTTCGGGGAAATGCTCCCGCACCAGGTCGAGATCGTGGACCACCACCATGATGGTGCGCTTTTCGCCGTGCCAGCGCTTGATCAGCGCGATCAGGTCACCGACCGTCTTGGCATCGATGGCATTGAACGGCTCGTCGAGCAGGATCAGATCGGCGTCCTGCACCAGCACCCGGGCAAACAGGGCGCGCTGCAATTGCCCGCCCGACAGGCTGTCGATGGGGCGCTTTTCAAAGCCGCCCAGCCCGACGCCCATCAGGGCCCGCGAAACCTGTTCACGGTCACCGGCGGTAAAGCGGCCAAGCAGGCCGCGCCGGGGCCAGAGCCCCAGCGAAACGAGATCGATGACCCGCGCCGGAAATGAGCGGTCCAGTTCCGATTGCTGCGGCAGATAGGCGACGCGAACGTCCTTCTCGACCACGACGGAACCGGACATCGGCTTGAGAACACCGACAATACCCTTCATCAGCGTCGACTTGCCCGAACCGTTCGCACCCACGACGGCCGTCAGCGAACCGCGCTCGACCACACCGCTCAGATGATGAACGGCAGGGTGGCTGCGATACCCCAGGGTAAGGTCGCGAAAGGTCAGGCATTGGTCAGTCATGGTCTATCCGCATGCTCCGGACGGCGGTGTTCGGTCGGTCACGTCCATCCGGCATCTTCTTGACGTCTCGATATGTGATGTTATTACATTAGTCAACAATGGCAAATTTGAGAACAGACGAAATTAATTTATCCACTGGCAGCCGATGACGCCGCTGCTTATCTTAGAGACAGCAGATTTTTACGGAAACGGACTTGTTTACAGCAATATCACGCGCTAGCGACTTAAACGTGTACGTTCAGGAGACCCGAAGGCAATGACAACCGCCCATGAGCTGACGAAGAACCAGACCCTGGTGTTCAATACGTTGTCGCGCGCCGAAGGGCCCTTGAGCGCCTACACCATCCTCGACCAGCTGCGCGGTGACGGTTTCCGTGCGCCGCTGCAGGTTTACCGTGCCCTGGAAAAGCTGCTCGACTACGGCATGGTCCACCGCCTCGAAAGCATCAATGCCTTTGTCGCCTGCGCGCATCCCCACAATCACAGCCACAATCACGGCATGATCGCCTTCGCCATCTGCGAGAAATGCGGGCAGGTCTCGGAATTTTCCGACGATATCATCACCCAGCGGGTGCGCGAATGGACCACGCAGAACGGCTTCAAACAGACCAAGACCACCATCGAAATCCGTGGCGTCTGTGCCGCCTGCGGCACCGCCTGATCAGGCCTTGTAGGCCTTGAGAAACAGGTCGACACCCGCAGTCACGGTCTTGCGGATCTGCTCCGGCTCCGGTTCCTGCTCCATCTGGCCGAACAGGCGGCGGCGCAGCAGGCCCGAATGGAAAAGGTCTGAAAGCTGATAGGCCGCCAGCTCCGTATCCTCGATCGCGAGAGATCCAGCAGCGACATGTTTGTCCAAAAGCGCGCGCATCAGGGCAAGACCCTTTTTCGGCCCCTTTTCGTAAAAGCTGGAACTCATGGAGGGCATGCGCTCCGCCACCCCGATGATGACACGCTGCGCCCGGATACCGGCATTCGAGGTAATCAGCGTCGACAGTGAGATGCCGAACTGGATCAAGGCTTCGCGCAGGTCGCTGTTGTTGCTCTCCAGCGCATGGTAGATGCCGTCGAACAGCGCCGCCTTGTATTGCTGGCACAGATCGATGAACAGCTCTTCCTTGTTGTTGAAATAGACATAGATCGTGCCCTTCGACACGCCCGCTTCGCGGGTAATGTCATTCATGCTGGCCGCATCAAAACCCATCTGCGAAAAGACGCGATTGGCCCCATCCAGTATCTGCTGCCGTTTGACGGGATCCTGCCCTGCGGCCAGACGGCCGGGACGTTCGGAAGCGGTCATGCCTGGGTCCATAACGGGTGCCTTGGTAGACGACATAGTAGTCAAGTTTCCTCATTTTCGATTCTTTTTCGAACCAAGCGGTTCGATCCCCTTGATATGCGCTCTCATTTGCGCTATGTCAACGATCGAACCGATTGGTTCAATCAGTTACCGGATTGAACATCTGTAGAAAGAGCTCTCTATGTCCGCGCCGAAATCCACCAACGAGGCTGAGATTCGTCAGTTCCCTGCACCCGCCCCTGCTTCCAAAGTCGAAGCACCGGTGAAAAGTGAAGCCCCGCAGCACGACGTGGTCACTGCGACCCCGGCACCGCCAAAACGCTCGGTGAAGCGCTTCATATTGCCCGTCATCATTGTCGCCGCTGTCGGCGCCGGTGCCTGGTATGGCCACGAATGGTGGACAACAGGCCGTTTCATGGTCTCGACCGACGACGCCTACATCCAGGGCGACATCACCGCCATTGCCCCCAAGATCACCGGCTACATCGATACGATCAACGTCGTCGCCAACCAGCGCGTCAAGGCGGGCGATCCACTGATCACGCTCGACAATGGCGACTATACCATTGCGGAAGAACAGGCCGAGGCGCAGATCGCGACACAGCGCCTGACGCTTCTGCGCATTCAGGCCCAGACGGAAGCCGCCAAGGCATCCGTCAAGCAGGTCGAAGCCAGCAAGGTCGCCGCACAGGCGGTCCTGACCAATGCGGAAGCCGCCGCAACCCGCGCCGGCCAGCTGCATGCCACGCGTTTTGCCTCCCAGTCCCAGCTTGACGACGCCACCGCGGCGCTGGATCAGGCCAAGGCCAACCTCGTTTCCGCCGATGCCCAGATCGCTGCGGCAGTCGCCAATGTCGGCGTTCTCGAAGCCCAGTACAAGGAAGCCGAGGGATCGATTGCCTCGCTGCAGCTGAGCAAGGACAAGGCCGCCCGCGACCTCTCCTTCACCGTCATCCGTGCGCCTCTCGACGGCGTTGTCGGCAATCTCTCGGCCAAGAAGGGCGATCTGGTCACCCCCGGCCAGAGGCTTGCCGCCCTCGTTCCCGTCAATTCGCTCTATATCGACGCGAATTACAAGGAAACGCAGCTGCGGGACATCGTACCGGGCGAAAAGGTCCGGGTACGGGTCGACGCGCTCTCTGGTGACACGTTTGAAGGCACCGTCGCCTCGATTGCCCCGGCATCCGGCGCCGTGTTCTCGCTGCTTCCGGCCGAGAATGCCACGGGCAATTTCACCAAGGTCGTCCAGCGTGTCCCGGTTCGCATCGCCCTGCCCGCCGACATTCTGGCATCTGGCAGGCTTCAGGCGGGCTTGAGCGTCATCGTTGACGTCGATACCCGCACGGCACCGGCCAAGTAAGCGCAACCAGCACCGGACCCGAGATCATGTCGAGCACGACCATCAGCGGAAAGCCAGCGGCACCGGCCGTGCTGTCCGATCACATCGATCCGAAGAAAGCCATCGCCTTCGTGGCGATGGTCTTCGGCATGTTCATGGCCATTCTCGACATCCAGATCGTTTCGGCTTCGCTTGCCGAAATTCAGGCGGGTTTGAGCGCAAGTTCCGACGAGATTTCCTGGGTCCAGACCTCCTATCTCATCGCTGAAGTCATCATGATCCCGCTGTCCGGCTTCCTCGGCCGGCTCCTGTCGACGCGCGTTCTCTTCACCATTTCGGCGGCAGGCTTCACCGCGGCCAGCGTCCTGTGTGCCACGGCCACCAACATCGACCAGATGATCGTCTACCGCGCCATCCAGGGTTTCATCGGCGGCGGCATGATCCCCAGCGTGTTCGCGGCAGCCTTCACCATCTTCCCGCCTTCCAAGCGCTCGGTCGTCTCGCCCATCATCGGCCTCGTCGCCACGCTGGCGCCGACCATCGGGCCGACCGTCGGCGGCTATCTCAGCCACGCCTTTTCCTGGCACTGGCTGTTCCTCGTCAACGTCATTCCCGGCATCATCGTTGCCTTTGCCGCCTGGAACCTCATCGACTTCGACAAGGGCGACAAGTCGCTGTTCAGCAAGTTCGACTGGTGGGGTCTGGCCGGCATGGGCGCGTTCCTAGGCTCGCTCGAATACGTGCTCGAGGAAGGTCCGCGCAATGACTGGCTGCAGGACAGCACGATCTTCTTCTTCGCCATCGTTCTCGTCCTCGGTGCGCTGCTCTTCTTCTATCGCGCCTTCACCGCCGAGGAGCCGATCGTCGACCTGCGCGCCTTCAAGAACCTCAATTTCGCCTTCGGCTCGGTGTTCTCCTTCATCATGGGCGTCGGCCTCTATGGCCTGACCTATCTCTATCCGCTGTATCTCGGCCGCATCCGGGGATATGACGCGCTGATGATCGGCGAAGCCCTGTTTGTCAGCGGCCTCGCCATGTTCATGACCGCGCCCGTCGCCGGCTTCCTGTCCAACCGGATGGATCCGCGCCTGATGATGATGATCGGCTTCATCGGTTTCGCCGCGGGCACCTGGACCATGACCGGCCTCACCGCCGACTGGGATTTCTATGAATTGCTGCTGCCGCAGATCCTGCGCGGCTGCTCGCTGATGCTGTGCATGGTGCCGATCAACAACCTGGCGCTCGGCACCCTGCCGCTGTCCCGGCTCAAGAACGCTTCGGGCCTGTTCAACCTGACACGCAACCTCGGCGGTGCCGTGGGCCTTGCCGTCATCAACACGATCTTGACGGATCGCGGTGTCAAGCATTACGCCCAGCTGTCCGAAAAGGTGCGCTGGGGCAATCCGGAAGCCGAGAATCTGATGGCCAGCATGGCCAGGAATTTCCAGTCGCACGGCATTGACGGCTCGTCCGCGGCACTCAGCCGGATTTCCGGCATGGTGCACCAGCAGGCCTCGCTGATGTCGTTCATGGACGTCTTCTATATCCTGACGATGCTGTTCGCCTCGCTGGCGCTTTTTGCCGTGCTCATGCGCAAACCGGCACCCGCTGCCTCGGGCGGCGGAGGTGGCGGACACTAATATTCCTCACGGTTGTGGTGCGTGGTTCGACAAGCTCACCATGAGGGAGCTGGGCTGATTTCAATACAAATTGCAAAGGTTGCAGAGTATGGCTCCCTGCAATCCTCATCCCCCCTCATGGTGAGCTTGTCGAACCACGCACCGCAGCTTTCCGCCACATCGTCATAATGCCCGGTTTCCCCCACGGGATTTGGGTGGAATTGCCGCCCGAATCCGGCACGGCAATCCAGCCGGGAAAAGCAGCGCGGCAGCACCCCATTAGGGGCGGTCATTCCCCAGATTTTTGCAAAATAATGTTAGTCCGCTAACCGGATTTTTCCTGCCCCGGCCGGTCCTTGTGGATGAGCATGTCGCAGGAAATCAAATGCGACATTCATTATTCGGCTAACTGCCGCTCATGCCAATCTTTTTGTCGTTATGGGAGCAATTCAGCCGCCTGTCCGGACACTGTCATAATTCTCTCACGTGCGAATTGCTAAGCCACCAAAAAAATGTTTCACTTCTTTCCACTGCTCAGCAAAAGACGTTCGCAGGCCTGTCATCTAACTGACATGAGAGCCCTATATCGGGAGGCAGGAACGTCGAAAACAGAGTCAATGACGTTTGTCGCTTAAACAGGGGTGTTAAAATGGTTGTTTCTTCAAAACGCTTGCTCTCTCTATCGACAGCGCTGCTGTTCGCAAGCACCACGCTTTCGTTCGCGGATGCGCCGGCTGATCTGGTTGCCGCCGCGAAAAAGGAAGGATCGCTGACGACCATCGCGTTGCCGCACGACTGGTGTGGTTATGGCGATATCATTGCCGGTTTCAAGGCAAAGTACGGCCTGACCGTCAACGAACTCAATCCGGATGCCGGATCGAAGGACGAAGTCGAAGCGATCAAGGCCAACAAGGACAACAAGGGCCCGCAGGCGCCTGACGTCATCGACGTCGGTCTTTCCTTTGGCCCCGATGCCAAGAAAGACGGCCTGACACTGCCTTACAAGGTTTCCACCTGGGATTCGATCCCGGCCGAACTGAAGGATGCCGACGGCCATTGGTATGGCGACTATTACGGCGTCATGTCGTTCGAAGTGAACACCGACATCGTCAAGAATGTCCCGAAGGATTGGGCCGACCTGCTCAAGCCGGAATATGCCAACACAGTAGCGCTTGCCGGTGATCCGCGTGCGTCCAACCAGGCCATTCTCGCCGTACAGGCTGCCGGTGCATCGACCGGTGCCAAGCCCGGCGCTGCTGCTGCCGAAGCCGGCCTGAAGTATTTTGCCGACCTCAACAAGGCAGGCAATTTCGTTCCGGTCATCGGCAAGTCGGGCACGCTGGCACAGGGTGCAACCCCGATCATCATCAACTGGGACTACAATGCGCTTTCGGGCCGCGACACGCTCAAGGGCAACCCGCCGGTTGAAGTCGTCGTTCCCGCATCCGGCGTTCTGGCTGGTGTCTATGTCCAGGCCATCAGCGCCTATGCACCGCATCCCAATGCCGCCAAGCTGTGGATGGAATATCTCTATTCCGACGAAGGCCAGATCGGCTACCTCAAGGGCTATTGCCATCCGACCCGCTTCAAGGATCTGGTGAAGAACAACAAGGTACCGAAGGAAGTCCTCGACAAGCTGCCACCGGCAGCGGCCTACGAAAAGGCCTTCTTCCCGACGCTTGATGAGCAGGCTGCCGCCAAGGAAGCCATCACCAAGGGCTGGGACAAGGTTGTCGGCGCCAACGTCAAGTAATCTCTGACCATCGGATCCCCGTGGAAACATCCGCGGGGATTCCCTTTTTCAGAGACAAGGCGCGCCCTGCTTGAACCGTCGGTCAGTTTGTTCGCTTCGCAATTGATGCGGTAGCGTCTATAATGCAGCTCAGAAAGCGGTCTTCAAAATCCATGAGTGTGATTTCAGAAGCAAGCACCTCCTCTATTCCACCTGCCGCCACCCAGGAGCGCAAGCGCTTGTCGCTTGATTGGCTCGGTGTCATGCCGTTCTTCCTGTTTGCCGTGATGTTCCTGGTTTTGCCGACGATCTATCTCGTCGCCGGGGCGTTCCAGGATGCGCAGGGCAATCTGACCTTCGCCAATCTCGTCAACCTGTTCCAGCCATCGATCATTGATGCATACGTGATCTCGATCAAGATATCGCTGACATCGGCGCTGCTTGGTGCGTTCATCGGTTTCAGCATCGCCGCGGCCATCACCCTGGGCGGCCTGCCGAGCTGGATCCGCGCGCCGATGATGACGTTTTCCGGCGTCGCCTCCAATTTCGCCGGCGTTCCGCTGGCCTATGCCTTTCTGTTCACGCTCGGACGGACGGGCCTCGTCACCTATCTCCTGGTCAACGTCTTCGGGTTCAATCTCTACGCGCACGGCTTCAATCTTCTCAGTTTCTGGGGCCTGACCATCACCTATCTCTACTTCCAGATTCCGCTGATGGTGCTGATCATCACGCCGGCGCTGGACGGGCTGAAGCGTGAATGGAAGGAAGCCGCCCTCATTCTCGGCGCAACCGGGCCGCAATATTGGCGCATGGTCGCCTTCCCGATCCTGTGGCCTGCCCTGCTTGGCACCATTCTCCTGCTTTTCGCCAATTCCTTCGGTGCCATCGCCACGGCCTATGCGCTGACCGGCTCGTCCCTCAGCATCGTCCCGATCGTCCTCTACGCGCAGATCCGCGGCGACGTCCTGCAGGACCCGCAGCTCGGCTATGCCCTGGCCTTCGGCATGATCGTCATCACCGGCATTTCCAACGGCATCTATATCTGGATGCGCGCCCGCAGTGAACGGTGGCTCAAATGAAGAAGAACCGTTTCTGGTCCTGGCTCGCCCTCGCCTTCGGCATTCTCTATTTCGCCCTGCCGCTGATCGGCCTGTTTGAGTTTTCGCTGCGCATGCGGCGCGGGGTCTATTCGCTCGATGCCTATTGGGTCGTGCTGAGCGATCCCGGCTTCCAGGCGACGTTCGCCTATTCGGTCGTCATGGCCATCGCCACCATTTTCGTCGGCGTGCTGCTCATCGTTCCGACGGCCTATTGGGTGCGTCTGCGCCTGCCCGGCTGGCGGCCATTTATCGAGTTCATCACGCTGCTGCCGCTGGTCATTCCGGCGATTGTCATCGTGTTCGGCTACATCAGGCTGTACAACACCTCCTCGATCCTGCCGCTGACCGGTTCAGCCATGGGCACCAACATCCTTTTGTGCTTCGGCTACACGACACTGGCGCTGCCCTACATGTACCGCGCCGTCGATACCGGCCTTGGCGCCATCGACATCCGCACCATGACGGAAGCCGCCGAAAGCCTTGGCGCAAGCCGGATAACCATCATGGCACGCATCATCCTGCCCAATGTGCTCATTGCGGTGCTGTCGGGTGCGTTCCTGACCTTCGCCATCGTCATCGGCGAATTCACCATGGCAGCCCTCTTGAACCGTCCGGCTTTCGGGCCGTTCCTGCAGCTGCTCGGTGCCAACCGCGCCTATGAACCGGCGGCGCTCTCCGTCATCGCCTTTGCCATAACCTGGGTTTGTATGGGGCTTATCCAGGTCGTCACCCGCTTCAACAAATCCCTCGCTGCAACCAAGCGATAATCGGGAACCTTGCCAATGTCATTTCTCACCATCAGCCATTTGAAAAAGAGTTTTGGAGCCACGACGGTTGTTCATGATTTCAACCTGAGCATCGAGAAGGGCGAATTCATTTCCTTCCTCGGCCCCAGCGGTTGCGGCAAGACGACGGTGCTGCGCATGGTCGCCGGTTTCGAAACCCCGACATCCGGCACGATCAGCATCGGCGGCAAGGACGTCGTCAACCTCAAGCCCAACCAGCGCAATATCGGCATGGTGTTCCAGGCCTATGCGCTTTTCCCCAACATGACCGTGGCCCAGAATGTCGCCTTCGGCCTGAAGGTCGCCAAGAAGCCGCAGGCGGAGATCAATGCGACGGTGCACGAGATGCTGTCGCTGATCAAGCTCGACCATCTGGCCGAACGTTTCCCCTATCAGCTCTCGGGCGGCCAGCAGCAGCGCGTGGCGCTCGCCCGTGCCCTTGCCACCAAGCCGCAGGTTCTCCTGCTCGACGAGCCGCTGTCGGCGCTCGACGCCAAGATCCGCGTGTCTTTGCGCGAGGAAATCCGGGCGATTCAGCGCAAGCTTGGCATCACCACGATTTTCGTCACCCACGACCAGGAAGAGGCCCTGTCGATCTCCGACCGTATCGTCGTCATGTATGAAGGCAAGGCCGAGCAGGTCGGCGCGCCGTTCGAGATTTACAACCAGCCCTCATCGCGTTTCGTTGCATCCTTCGTCGGCACGCTCAACACGCTGGATGCGGTTGTGCGCGATGCGGCCACCGGCACCATCACCGTCGACGGCAAGGACGTGTCGATCGGCCTGAAGCGTCTCAACGGCCACAAGACCGGTGACAAGATTTCCCTTGCCGTGCGCCCGGAGGCCGTGAGCCTCGGCGGTGCGACCGGCAATCGCGAGACGACGCTGGACGGCAAGATCAACAGCGTGCACTTCCTCGGCTCGGTCATCCGCATCCGCGCCTCGCTCGGCCAGAACACCGTGTCCTTCGATACATTCAATGATCCGAGCGCGCCGCCGCCGGTGCCCGGCGAAGACGTCAAGGTCAGCCTCGCCGCCAAGGACCTGCTGGTTCTGGAGCACTGATCCGCATCATGTCGGCAAAACAAAACGGGGTGCTGCTGCCAGCACCCCGTTTCAATTTGACGATTGAAGCAGGCCGGAGCCTATCCTTCAATCGCTTCATCCAGCAGCTTGAGCGCCGCTTTCTTTGTCAGTTTGACCGGATTGCCGCCGGCGGTCGGATCGACAATCGCCATATCGGCGATCAGTTCCTTCTGCTTCTTGCTCATGTTGAGATCCTTGATCAGACCGGGCAGCGCATGCGGCACCTTCAGCTCCTTGCGCAGCTTGATGATCGCCTTGGCAAAGCCGTCGAACCCGCCCTTGATGCCGATATAGCTGGCCAGCCGCGCAATGCGCTCTTCCACCGCATCGCGGTTGAACGCCAGCACGTAGGGCATGAACACCGCATTGGTCATGCCGTGATGCGTGTCATACAGGGCGCCGATGGGATGCGACAGCGAGTGGATCGCGCCGAGCCCCTTCTGGAAGGCGGTGGCGCCCATGGCCGCCGCGCTCATCATATGGGCGCGCGCCGTCAGGTCCTTGCCGTTGGCGTAGGCCTTGGGCAGGTTTTCGAACACGAGGCGGATGCCTTCGACCGCGATGCCGTCGGCCATCGGGTGATAGCCCGGTGCGCAATAGGCCTCAAGGCAATGCGCCAGCGCGTCCATGCCGGTACCGGCGGTGATGAAGGCCGGCATCCCCACCGACAATTCCGGATCGGCGATGACGATTGCCGGGAGAAGCTTCGGATGGAAGATCACCTTCTTGGTGTGGGTCTCTTCATTGGTGATGACACCGGCGCGGCCCACTTCCGAACCCGTTCCCGCCGTGGTCGGCACGGCGATGATCGGCGCGATGACATCGCTGTTGGCGCGCGTCCACCAGTCGCCGACATCCTCGAAATCCCAGACCGGCCGGGTCTGGCCCGCCTGGAAGGCGATGAGCTTGCCAAGGTCGAGTGCCGAACCGCCGCCGAAGGCGATGACGCCGTCATGCTTGCCCTTCTTGAACACGGCAATGCCGGCGGTGAGGTTGGATTCGACCGGGTTGGGTTTCACCTCGGAGAAAACGCCGTAGGGAACCTTGGCATCGTCGAGGATTTTCAGCGTGCTCGCCACCACCGGCAGCTTGGCCAGGCCGGGATCGGTGACGAACAGCGGCTTCTTGATGCCGGTTGCCTCGAGAACCTCGGGCAGTTCCTTGATGCGGCCCGCACCGAAGCGAACGGTGGTCGGGTAATTCCATTTCGAAATCAGCTTGCTCATCATGTGTCTCTTTCAGAAAATCAGATCGCTTCACGCAGGTGGAAGGATTTGGGACGGGTCAGGTTGCCGTAGCCGATGGCCGACATGGCGGCGCCCCTGCCGGTTTCTTTGACGCCGGTCCACACCAGCGCCGGATCGATATAATCGCAGCGGTTCATGAACACCGTACCGGTTTCGATCCGCTCGCCGATGGCGGCGGCCCGGTCCGTATCGGTGGTCCACAGCGACGCCGTCAGGCCGTACTGGCTGTCATTCATCAGCGCCAGTGCTTCCTCGTCATTGCGCACCTTCATGATGCCGACAATGGGGCCAAAACTTTCCTCGCGCATGACGCTCATCTGGTGGTCGACGCCGGTCAGCACTTCGGGCGCAAGATAGGGCGATCCGGCTGCGTCATTGGCAACGCGCATATTGACATGCGCCTTGGCGCCCTTGCGCAGGGCTTCCGCCTTCTGTTCACGGATGAGTTCGGCAAAACGTGTCTGCGCCATCGGCCCCATGGTCGTTGCCGCATCGAGCGGATTGCCGACCACATACTGCTTGGTCAGGTCGACAAAGCCGTCGACGAAGCGGTCATAGACATCCGCATGCACATAGATGCGCTCGATGCCGCAGCAGCACTGGCCGGAGTTGAAGAAGGCGCCGTCGACCAGATTGGCCACCGCATGGTCGAGATTGACGTCCGGCAGCACATAGGCCGGGTCCTTGCCGCCGAGTTCAAGCCCGAGCGACATGAAGGTGCCCGCTGCCGCCTTTTCGATGGCGCGGCCGCCGCCGACCGAGCCCGTGAAGTTGACATGGTCGATCCGGCCCGATCCCAGCAGTTTTTCGGTCTGGGCATGGTTCAACACGATGTTCTGGAAAACGCCCTTCGGCAGCCCGGCCGCAGCAAAAGCCTGGGCGAAGCGCTCGCCGACGAGCAGCGTCTGCGCCGCATGCTTGAGGATGACGGTATTGCCAGCCATCAGCGCCGGGATGATCGTGTTGACGGCTGTGAGATACGGATAGTTCCACGGCGCAATGACCATGACGACACCCAGCGGCACATGCTTGATGTAGCGGCGAAAGCCCGGCTTGTCGTTTTCGATGACCGGCGCAAGCGCCCGTTCGGCAATCGCGACCATGTAGCGGGTGCGTTCCTCCACGCCGCCCTTTTCGCCGCCATAGCGCACCGGGCGGCCCATCTGCCAGGCGATCTCGGGCACGATCGCGTCGTTCATGCCGAGCAAGGCATCCAGCGCCGCAAGGCAAAGCCGGCCGCGTTCGGCGATGCTGGTCTGCGACCAGCCGGCCTGCGCCTGCCTTGCCGCTTCCACGGCCGCGTCGATGGCCTTGTCCGTTGCAACGGGACGCTCCGCGTAGACGGAGCCGTCGATGGGGGTGATCAGTTTGACCGTCTCGGTCATGGGTAAACCTCTAGCCTGTGTTTTCCAAAAGCTGGCCCCGCCCCGCGAACGCATGCCGCGGGACAGGCCTTTGCCGTGATCTTCAATACCGTTCGAAACCGCGATGCAACTCCCAATCGGTGACGCGGCGGTCATATTCGAACTGCTCCCACTTGGCGGTGTGCACGTAATGCTCGACCACCTCGTCGCCGAGCGCCGTCTTCAGCATCTTCGACTTCGCCAGCGTTTCGGTCGCCTCGCGCAGGGTCTTGGGGATTTCCCGCAACCGCGCCCCGCCATAGGCATCGCCCTGGAACGGCTTGTCGAGTTCCAGCTTCTCGTCGATGCCTGCCAGACCCGACGCGATCAGACCGGCAAAGGCGAGATAGGGATTGAGATCAGCCCCGCCGATGCGGCATTCGATGCGGATGCCCTTGGTGCCTTCACCGCACAGGCGGAAGCCCGCCGTCCGGTTGTCGAGGCTCCAGACGTTCTTCGTCGGTGCAAAGGTGCCCGCCTGGAAGCGCTTGTAGGAGTTGATGTAGGGCGCGAGGAAGAAGGTGAAGTCGTCAGCATATTTCAGCTGCCCGGCCACCCACTGCCGCATCAGCGGCGACATGGTGTGTTCGGCGTTCTTGTCATAGAACAGCGGCGTCTTGCCATCGGCGCTCCACAGCGAGTTGTGCACGTGGCTGGAACTGCCCGCCAGCGCATAATCATATTTCGCCATGAAGGTGATCGCCTTGCCCATCTGGGTGGCGATTTCCTTGCAGCCGTTCTTCATGATCACATGCCGGTCGGCCATCTCGAGCGCTTCGGCATAGCGCACATTGATTTCTTCCTGGCCCGGTCCCCATTCGCCCTTGGAGTTTTCAACGGGAATGCCCGCATCGAACAGACCGTTGCGGATGGCGCGCATGACGGCGTCTTCCTTGGTGGTCATCTGGATCACGTAGTCCTGGATGTAGGGCGATGCGGTGGTCATGCCCTTCCAGTGCTTGGCACGCGCACTCTCATAGGTCTCGTCGAACAGATAGAATTCCAGCTCCGAGGCGAAGTAGGCGAGATAGCCCCGCTCCTTCAGCCGTGCCAGCTGGCGCTTCAGGATGGCGCGCGGCGAATGGGCGAGATCCTCGTGATGGTGATGGTCGAGAATATCGCACAGGACCAGCGCGCATTTTTCCAGCCACGGAATATGGCGGATGGTGGAAAGGTCGGGCTTGATGACGAAATCGCCATAGCCCTGTTTCCAGCTGGCCGCCTTGTAGCCGGGCACCGGCTCCATATCGATGTCGTTGGCCAAGAGATAGTTGCAGCCGTGCGTCTCGTCATGGGCGGAGTCGACGAAGAAGCTGGCATGAAAGCGCTTGCCGATCAGGCGGCCCTGCATGTCGACGAAGCAGGCCAGCACCGTGTCAATTTCGCCATTGGTTACATGGCGCTTTAATTCGTCGAAACTCCAATGTCCGGGCATTTCTTGTCTATCCTCAAACAGAATTTGGATTGGGTCAAAAGACGGGGCGGCCGGCCCGAGCCCGCCGCCCCCGTTTTGCAATCAGCCGCGTTCGCCGACGGCCTTTTCAGCGGCAGCGATCTCGGCGGCACGCTTGGCCACGGCATCGCCGATGGGCGGGCCCTGGAAACGGCGGCGTTCGAAGCCGAACCAGACAGCGGCCGTCACCACCAGGAAGCCGACGGTGATGTAGAGAGCCCATTCATTCGGCGGCTGGATGCCGATGATGAAGATCAGCGCCATGGCAAGGATCGACAGGATGGCGAACAGCTTGAACATGCCTTCACCCAGGTTCCAGGGTCCCATCTTGTTCCATTTCGGCGTACCCCAGGCGAAAAAGCCCAGCGCGATCGGAATGGCGAAGGAGAAGAACAGGAAGATGACCGTGCAGGAAACGACCACCGAATAGACCGGCGTGTCACCGATGGACACCATGTTCGACCCCCAGACGAACAGCACCGCCAGAGTGGCGCCGGTCCAGATGGCGGCGACAGGCGTGCGGTATTGCGGGCTGACCTTCGACAACAGGCTCGATCCCGGCAGGCCCTTGTCGCGGGCGAAGGCGAAAATCATGCGCGAGACCGAGGTTACCGTCGCCAGGCCGCAGAGGAACTGGCTGATGAAGATCAGGAAGTAGAGAATGTTCTTGACGACAGGATTGACCTGTTCGCCCATCGCCCAGAAGAACACGTTCCAGCCCTGTGCCGCCGCCGCATCCATGCTTGGCAGCATCAGCACGAACGAGCACAGCATGATATAGCCGAAGACGGCCGACCAGAGCACCGACGAAACCATGCCGCGCGGCACGGAATGCGCCGCCTTGACGGTTTCTTCGGATGTATGGGCGGATGCGTCATAACCGGTGATCGTGTAGATCGGCAGCAGCAGGCCGAGCAGGAACACCCACAGGCTCGAGCTCGTGGGCCAGACGGGGCTGCCGGTCATCGATCCATCCGCTGCCGGCGTCGGCATGCCGGAATAGTTGGCGAATGTGAACAGACGGCTGAATTCGAACGACTTGGCCGAAGCGAGGCAGACCAGCGACAGGGCAATCGCCGTGGCGAAAATCAGATAGCCGGAAAAGTCGGTCAACTTGGCGGTGAGGCCGATGCCCATATGGTTGACCAGGGCCTGGACGCCGGTCAGGATGATCAGGAAGATGATCTGCACCGTGATGGAATCCGTGATCCCGAGATAGGTGCCGAAGGCGCCGATGAAGAAATAATAGGTGCCGACATTGATCGCGCCGAGCACGGTGATCAGGCCGAGCAGGTTGAACCAGGCTGTCAGCCAGCCGGTGCCGCGATTGCCGAGGATCGAACCCCAGTGATAGAGGCCGCCTGCGGTCGGGTAAGCCGAGCTGATCTGCGCCATGGCGATGGCGAAGACCGCCGAGACCAGGCAGCCGAGCGGCCAGCCGATGCCGATGGCGGCACCGCCGGCACCCGCCGTCGCCTGCCCCAGCGAATTGATGCCGCCGGATAGGATGCAGATGATCGAAAACGAGATGGCGAAGTTGGAGAAACGGCTCATGCGCCGTTCCAGTTCCTGGGCATAGCCCATGCCGTGGAGAACTTTGATGTCCTCCGATTTATCCACGTCGGTATAATCTTGGTGTGTCATCGTACTCACGTTCCCCGTTATTTTTGAGAAATTTCTAACGTCAGATACCAATCCTTATGCGATCCTGTTTGCAGCCTTCCTGGTTGTGGAAAGCGGCCCCTGGGCAATTTCCTTCAAAATGGCCGAGAGGGTCCCGGCCCATGCTTTTTCTTCTTTGGGTGTGGTGATGAGATCGTTGCGGATCTCGATCATCACCGCGGCAAGCCCTTGCGCCGACGCATGGCGTTCAAGCGTGTAATAGACCCGGTCGGCGGGCGAATAGGGCTCATTGATGCCGACGCAGTATTGATCGAGCGCCTGCAGGCCCGCAATCAGCGGTGCGGCAACCTGATCGTATTCGTCATGGATGATGCCGATGTGCCAGGGCCGCTCGACCCCGCGATAGACCGGCGTGAACGAATGCACCGCCACATAGACCGGTGCCGGAAAGCCCTTGCGCGCACGGTCCCGTGCCAGTTCTTCAATGGCCGCATGATAGGGCTGATGCGACAGCGCGATGCGCCGCTGCCTTTCCGCCGCATCGAGCCCGGTATTGGCAGGCACCGTGGTCAATTCGCTCGTGGCCGGGATGAGATCGCGCGCCTCGAGCGGCCGGTTGCAATCGATGATCAGCCGCGATACGCAGGATTCAACCAGCGGCGCATCCAGCAGCGCGGCCATCCCCTGGCTGACCCCCAGCGCGCCGGGGTCCCAGGCGATATGCTTTTGCAGATCGTCCGGCTCGAGGCCGAGACGGCCATAGGGCGCGGGAATGTGGTTGGAAGCGTGATCGCAGAGAATGACAAACGGCGAGCCACCATCGGGGTTGGATACCCGGACCGGCTCCCAGACACTGTGCGTGGCCTGCGATAATCCCATTTTGCCCTCTTCGGCAATTTGTACTTTGTATTACATTTTGTATTTTTATTTCCACTCACGTATGATTTGATACACAAGTCACAAAATTGTCAAATGCGAAAATTGCGTTTCTTGACTTTGACCGAAAGAAGTTTGATGGGAACAAGCATTTCCGAACTGATCAGCGAAAAAATCGATGCCATGTCGACGTCGGAACGCAAGGCCGCGCAGACCCTTATCGCCAACTACCCGCTGATCGGCCTGCGCACGGTGGCGGAGTTTTCGGCGCAGGCGGGGGTCAGTTCACCGACGATCCTGCGTTTCGTCTCGCGTCTCGGCTTTCAGGGCTATCCGGAATTCCAGCAGGCCCTGCAGCAGGAGCTGGCAGCCCAGATCCAGTCGCCGCTCAACCGCGCGACGATCATTCAGTCATCCAAGGGCAGCGCCGCCTACCCCCTGATGGAAGCGGCCATCGAGAACATCCGTGAAACATTTCACCATCTTTCGACGCAGCAGCTGGACGACGCGACGGAGGCGCTCAGCCGCACCCGCACCCATGTCTATCTGCTCGGCGGCCGCTTCACCGATCCGATCGCCATCTACATGGCGGCGCACCTGAAAATCATCCGTTCCGGCGTCACCCACCTCACCGGCCAGGAAAGCAACTGGCGCGACCAGCTGATCGACATGGGCAGGAAGGATGTCCTCGTCATCTTCGATATCCGCCGTTATCAGGACAGCCTTATCCGCTTCGCCGAGAAGGCGCAGGCGCGCGGTGTCGAGATCGTGCTGATCACCGACCAGTGGCTGTCCCCCATCGCCCGCTTCGCCCGCCACGTCATTGCCGGGCGCACGGCCGTCCCCTCGCCCTGGGACTCCTCCACCACGCTCTTCCTGATGGCGGAAACCCTGATCGCCGGGGTGACGCACAAGCTGCAGAACAGCAGCGCCGAACGCATCCGCGACATGGAACAGTTGCGTGATGGCTGAGATTGTCATTGCCCGGCAGGCACATTGATATACAAATGCTCACCCGGGCTCTGCGCCTGCGTTCGAATCGAATAAAGCAAGGACATAATCATGCAGCAAGCTGACATTGGATTGATCGGCCTTGGCGTCATGGGTGCCAATCTCGCGCTCAATATTGCCGAAAACGGTTATCGCGTCGCTGTTTACAACAGGACGGTGGAAAAGACCCACGCCTTCCATCAGGAAGCGGGCGCCCTCAAAGACAAGATCATTCCCTGCGAAACGCTGGAAGACCTGGCCAAAAACATCCGCGCACCCCGCCCGATCATCCTGATGGTCAAGGCAGGCGAGGCCGTCGATGAACAGATTGCAGCGCTGAAGCCCTTCCTTGCCAAGGAAGACATCATCATTGATGCGGGCAATGCCAATTTCCACGATACGGTCCGCCGCCTGAAGGAACTCGGCGCCAATGATCCGACCTTCGTCGGCATGGGCGTTTCCGGCGGTGAGGAAGGCGCACGGCATGGCCCATCGATCATGGTCGGCGGCACGCCCGAATCCTACGCGCGCATCGAGCCGGTCCTGACAGCCATTTCGGCGAAGTATGAGGGCGAATCCTGCGCGGCGCTGCTCGGCCCCGATGGCGCCGGTCACTTCGTCAAGACAATCCACAACGGCATCGAATATGCCGACATGCAGATGATCGCCGAAATCTACGGCATCCTGCGCGATGGGCTCGGGCTGTCGCCGGTTGAAATCGGCAAAATTTTCGACAAATGGAACAAGGGCCCGCTCAATTCCTACCTGATCGAAATCACCGCCAAGGTACTCGCCGCCACCGACACGGAAACCGGCAAGCCGGCCGTCGAGATCATCGTCGACAGCGCGGGCCAGAAGGGCACCGGCCGCTGGGCCGCCATCGAGGCGCAGATGCTCGGCATCCCCGCAACCGGCATTGAAGCAGCGGTTGCCGCGCGCTCGATTTCCGCGCTGCGCGACGAACGCGCCAAGGCGGCCAAGGCCTATGCCTCGCTCGGCACGCCCAAGCTTGCGGGCACCGACCAGTCCTTCATCGATGCACTCGAACAGGGCCTGCTGGCCGGCAAGATTGCCGCCTATGCGCAAGGCTTTGCCGTCATGTCAGGTGCTTCGGCCGAGCATGGCTGGAACATCCCGCTCGACACCACCGCGAAAATCTGGCGCGCCGGCTGCATCATCCGTTCGCAGTTCCTCGACGAGATCGCCTCGGCTTTCGCCGGCGGCGGCCAGGACAATCTGCTGCTGGCCCCATCCTTCGTCGAACGCATGAAGACAGCATCGACGGCGTTGCGCGATGTGGTTGCCAAGGCGGCCGTGGCCGGTCTGCCGACCCCGGCGCTTGCTGCGGCTCTCGGCTATTTCGATGGCTACCGGCAGGCGCGCGGCACGGCCAATCTCATCCAGGCGCAGCGGGACTTCTTCGGCGCGCACGGCTTCAAGCGCGTGGACAAGGAAGGCGATTTCCACGGCCCATGGTCGGATATCGGCTGATCACAGCGTTCCCCGCGCCCCGCTCGGCGGGGTGGCGTGGATGCGGCCCCAGGCGCGGCGCAGCTGCCGCGCCGAGGCGAACCCCGTGCGCTCCGCCACGCCCTCCATATCCAGCCGCGTATGGCTGAGGATTTCCTGCGCCAGCGCCACCCGCAGGCGGTTGAGATAATCGGGAATGCTCATTCCGGCATGTTCGTTGAACAGCCGCGACAGGTGCCGCGGGCTGGTTGCGGCGATATCCGCCAGGCTTTCCAGCGTCCAGCGTTGCGCCGGGTCGGCTGCGAGCCGGTCCTGCACCCGGTGGATCGCCGGGTGGATGTGGTTGCGTCCGTCCAGCCATGGCGACCATTGCGGATCGGTGCCGCTGCGCCGGAGATAGACCACCAGATAGCGCGCGACGGCCACCGCGCAGGCCGGACCGGCCATCTCGCTGACCAGATGCAGCATCAGGTCGATACCCGCCGTGATCCCCGCACTTGAGTAACGGTTGCCGTCCTCGACATAGAGCCGGTTGTCCAGCACCCGCGCCGTCGGCACCAGTGCGCGCAGCTCGTCAACCGAAGCAAAGTGCGTGGTACAGACGCGGTCGTCGAACAGGCCGGCACGCGCCGCCAGCAAGGCGCCGGAGCAGATCGTCACCAGCGTCTGGGTTTCCCCCACATGCGCTTTCAGCCAGGCGACAATGTCCGCATCGCGGTGTCCATGCGCCTCCGCCCCGCGGCTCGCCGCCGTGTCCAGCAGCGTCGTGGTATCGCCCGCCAGCATGATCATCGCATCATCCGGCACATGGTCGGGCAACGGCTCGATGCCGCTGATGGTCAAGCCGATGGACGTGGTGACACTGGCGAGCGGGCCGACATAGCGCACATCGAAATGCACCGCGTCCTGTTCCAGATTGGCCTTGCGCAGCACCTCCACCGGTCCGGCAATATCCAGCAGCAGCGCCCTTGCGGGCACCACCACCAGAACATCGATATGCCGGGATTGCTCGGGCTTCATGCGGCCAGCGCCTGCCCCGCCCCGTTCAACGCCTCGTCGACCGTGACGATCCGGGCAAAGCGCCCGGCCAGCACCAGCTCGGTGCGCGCACGGATCTCGTCGGCACTGAAGGTGCGCCCTGCGGCATTGGTCATGGCGAAGGTCAGCGTCGCCTCGGAGACGTAATCGACGGTATAGCCGAGATCCGAAGCATGGCGCGTGGTGGTTTCGCAGCACTGTTCGGTGCGGATGCCCGACACCAGCAGCTTGCGGATGCCGTTCTCGGTCAGCCAGACATCGAGCCCGCTGCCGACAAGCGCACTGTGCCGGGCCTTGTGGAACACGACATCGGCTTCGAGCGAAACCGGTGCCAGCGGCTTGACGAAGCCGGAGTCCAGTGCAAACGGGCCATCGCCGTCGACATGGAAAATCTGGATGACCGGCAGGCCGGCAGCCTTGGCGCCATCGATCAGCCGCTGGATATTGGCAATGAAAGCCTGCGCTTCGGCCTCGTTCCAGTAGGCGCGCTGGCGGAACGATTCCTGCACGTCGATGACGATAAGGGCGGTATCTGCGGACATTTCTGGCATCTCCTGTGTGTTGATATCCCAACAGTACAACGCGATGCAATCGGCAGATACGCATGCAGCGGACGAGAAGCGGACAAAAAAGGACATCGATTGCATTCCTTTGCACTTCCATCTGGTGCGTGCGTGGTTCGACAAGCTCACCATGAGGGAAGTGGAGGATTGCAGGGAGCCGTATTCTGCAACATTGCAGAATTGGCCTTGCAGCCAGCTCATCTCCCTCATGGTGAGCTTGTCGAACCACGCACCAACTCCATTGCAAGCGTTGTCAAAGATTGAAGAACCATGCACGCTCACTGTCTCCGCCACGGAGACAATCCATCAAGCGGCGGGAAGCTTCCGCGATGGCATCCGGCATTCCATATGTGAGGCAACACAGTGCAATCCATGGCCCAGGTGCAAAGGCACCGGGCGGAAGGGACGGATATGTCGACGCATTCCTATCAGCACCGCATCCATGCGGCGCAAACCCCGAACAGCCCCCTGTTCTTCGTCTTTCACGGAACGGGCGGCGACGAGAACCAGTTCTTCGATTTCGCCCGCCGCCTGATCCCTTCAGCCGGTGTCGTCTCGCCGCGCGGCGATGTCTCGGAACATGGTGCCGCGCGCTTTTTCCGCCGCACAGCCGAGGGCGTCTACGACATGGACGATCTCGCCGTGCGGACACGGGCCATGGCGGATTTTGTCAAAGCCCATAAGGACGCTGCCAATCCATCCGACGTTGTCGGTCTTGGCTATTCCAACGGCGCCAACATTCTTGCCTCGGTCATGCTGGAGCAACCAGAACTGTTTGACGCGGCCGTCCTGATGCATCCGCTGATTCCGTGGACACCGGCGCCGCAGCCGAAACTGGCGGGAAAGCAGATACTGATCACCGCCGGGCAGCGTGATCCGATCTGCCCGCCCGACCGCACGCAGGCGCTGGCGGATTATCTTGCGGCACAGGGAACCGACGTGACCATCGCCTGGCATCCCGGCGGACATGAAATCCAGCAGAGCGAGATCGGCGCGATCCAGGAATTCCTCGCCTGCTAAACAAAAAGCCGGCCAAAGGGCCGGCTTTTCCATTCAGGCGGAGAACCGCAGCGACACCGGAATGATCCGCATCGCCCGCGACGAGCGGCGGCCTTTCGATGTCAGCAGGCCCTTGGCGCCATCCAGATGACCTGGCTTCAGCTCAAGCGCGAGGAAGCGGCGGCGTTCGACCGGACCCGGCATGGCAAGCCCCGCCGTCTTGGCACCGGTGAAGCCGAAGCGTTCGTAATATTCGGGATCGCCGACCAGGATGATGGCGCCGTGGCCGAGCCGGGTGGCTTCCCTGATCGCATGGCGCATCAGCGCCGAACCGATGCCGAGATCCTTCGATGCGGGATCGACGGCAAGCGGTCCGAGCAGCAGCGCGCGCACGCCCTTGCCCGCCGCGTCATGGCCGGCCTGGATGTCCCAGAGGCGCACGGTGCCGAGCAGCGCACCGCCCGCGCCGCGTGCCGAGAAGGCAAGGCCTTCCGACGGCAGGCGGCCGCGACGCAGCTTTTCCGACGACTTGCGGCGGCGGCCCTCGCCCATGGCGCGGTCGAGCAAATCTTCGCGCGCCTTCTCGTCCTGCGGCAGTTCGTTGATGATGGCATAGGCACCCGCGCCGGCGAAATACAGGCCGTCGGGTACCAGGTTCTGTTCGATGTTTTCTGCTGCGTCCATTGTCTCGACCAATCGTGTCATGTGCGTGTCACCGCTGCCCTGCGCATTGCCGGGCAGAACGTTTCAACCGGGTTTGAAGCCGGTTCAGATGACGTATGATCGGAGTGGTTCGAAGCCGTTGAAGGCCACAGCGGAATAGGTCGTGGTGTAGGCGCCTGTTCCCTCGATCAGCACCTCATCGCCGATGGTCAGCGAAATGGGGAGCGGATAGGGATTCTTTTCGTACATCACGTCGGCGGAGTCGCAGGTCGGACCGGCCAGCACGCAGGGTTCGCTGCGATCGCCATCCCGCGGGGTGGTGATCTGGTAGCGAATGGCTTCGTCCATGGTTTCCGCCAGGCCGCCGAACTTGCCGATGTCGAGATAGACCCAGCGGACATTGTCGTTGTCGGCCTTCTTCGAAACCAGCACGACTTCCGCCTTGATGACACCGGCATTGCCGACCATGCCGCGGCCGGGCTCGATGATGGTCTCGGGCAGGCGGTTGCCGAAATGCTTGCTCAGCGACTGGAAGATCGCCTGGCCATAGGCCTGTGCGGTTGGCACGTCCTTGAGGTAACGGGTCGGGAAACCGCCGCCCATGTTGACCATCTTGAGCGTGATGCCTTCCTTGGCCAGCGCATCGAAAACCTGCTTGGCATCGCCCAGGGCACGGTCCCAGGCAGCCAGGTCCGTCTGCTGCGAACCGACATGGAACGACACACCGTAGGATTCGAGGCCGAGCTTCTGCGCCGCGCGCAGCACGTCGACAGCCATGGCCGGCACGCAGCCGAACTTGCGCGACAGCGGCCATTCGGCGCCGGCACCATCGGTCAGGACACGGCAGAACACCCGGGCGCCGGGAGCGGCACGGGCGACCTTTTCAACTTCTTCGACGCAGTCGACGGCGAACAGGCGAATGCCGAGTTCGAAGGCGCGGGCAATGTCCCGCTCCTTCTTGATGGTGTTGCCGAAGGAAATACGGTCAGCCGATGCACCGGCATCGAGCGCCATTTCGACTTCCGCAACCGACGCGGTGTCGAAGTTCGAGCCAAGCGAAGCCAGCAGGCGCAGGATTTCCGGCGCGGGGTTGGCCTTCACGGCATAGAAAATCTTCGAGTCCGGCAGGGCCATCTCGAAATTATGGAAATTTTCGCGCACGACTTCGAGGTCGAGCACCATGCAAGGGCCATTCGGGCGTCGGGTATTGATGAAATCGAGAATGCGCTGTGTAGCCATCTTGGGTCTCCAATCGTGACGGCACTTCCGGCCGCCTCAACAAGTCGCGATCGCAGGGGTTTCTCCCCCGTATGACCGCCAGGACAAAGTGCGTGAATCCATCTCGCGCGAAGCCAGCCTTTGGAGATGCTGGAAACACGGACAAGTTCATGCGGCGATGGATCTACGCTAAGCCAGCGTTGATCCGCTTTGTCTGCCTTGGTTTGGATGATGCCATCCGCACTACCGGCAATGAAGGTGTGCCTCTTCAGTAATTCCGGCTTGTGGACAGCCGAAAGACACCAGAAAGGCCCGCACCGTCGTTGCTTCAAGATGTCCTCAGTCTGGCAGTAGGCCGTCAAACTGACTGGAGGGGTTAGTTCCAGGTACCATACCGTTTCTTCACCATAATGAAGATCGGCGGACACCCATGGGGCACGTGCGACTTTGGGCAAGGGCGATATAAGTCCAAACTTGTGTCCAATCAATGACAAATCTCGCATCTGCGAATTTTTTTTATTCATTGAACAAAGGGGGCCAAATCACATAGAATCATTGAACGATGAGCACGATTTCGCCCCTGAATGCCCTGCTGAATCTGCCTTTTCAGGCCTTTCCATCCGTGGAAGGCCCGCTGAGCGGCTGTACGCTCGCCGTCAAGGATATCTTCGATGTGGCCGGTTTGCCGACGCAATGCGGCAATCCGGCGAAAAATCACGAATCAGCCGCAAGTATTACCGCGCCGTCGGTGCAGAAACTGCTGGATTCCGGCGCCCGTTTCATCGGCAAGACGCAGACGGATGAGCTGGCGTTTTCGCTGATGGGGCAGAACAGCCATTACCCCTTTCCGGTCAACCCGAGGGCACCGGACCGGGTAACCGGCGGATCGTCGTCCGGTTCCGCCTCGGCCGTGGCCGGCGGGTTGGCCGACATCGCCACCGGATCGGACACCGGCGGCTCGATCCGCGCCCCGGCGAGCTTCTGCGGACTGATCGGCCTGCGCACGACCCACGGCCGCATATCGCTTGCCGGCACCATGCCGCTTGCCCCCTCGCTCGACACGTTCGGCTGGTTTGCCCGCGACAGGGACCTCTACGGCAAAGTCGGCGCGGTCCTGCTCGGACCGGACGCGGACGATTTCAAGCTCAACCGCCCGCTGTTCATCCCGCTGCTCGAACACTACCTGCTCTGCGAAGCGGAGGATGCCGCCTTCCGCGCCATGTACCGGCACGTCGCCGCCCATCTCGGCCACGCCAGATCCGCCCGCCAGTCCACAGCCTCCATGGACGATCTCTATCTGTGCTTCCGGCAGATCCAGGGGTTCGAGGCCTGGGCCAGCCATGGCGCCTGGATATCGGCAGGAGATCGCCAGCTTGGCCCCGGCGTCAAGGACCGCTTCGACTATGGCGCGGCCATCGATGCGCAGACCTATGAGGCACAGACCCGGCGCCGCGATCTCTTCCGCCGCGAACTTGCCGATGTGCTTGGGGATGACGGCGTCATGGTCCTGCCGACCGTTCCGGGTGCCGCGCCCCTGGTCAGCTCGCCCTTCGACGAACTGCAGACCTACCGGGAACGCGCCCTGCACCTGCTCTGCCTGTCCGTCCTTTCGGGCTTTCCGCAGATCACCTTGCCGCTCGGCGCGGTGCACGGCGCACCTTTCGGCATTTCCCTGCTTGGCCCCAAGGGCAGCGACAGCGCCCTCATCCGGCTTGGCAGCGCCATCCTGTCCGCCGCGGAAGGAAACCACTGACATGGACACACTCACCCGGATGCGGGCCTATATCGATGTGGTGGAGGCGGAAGGGTTTTCCGCCGCAGCCCGGAAGATCGGCCGCTCCAAGGCGCTGTTGTCCAAATATGTGCGGGAGCTGGAAGACGAGCTCGGCGCGCTGCTGCTCAACCGCACCACCCGGCAATTCTCGCTGACCGAAGCCGGGCACACCTATTACCAGCGCGCCAGCGAAATCCTGCGCGAGGTGGAAAGCCTGCAGGAAACGGTGCGTGAATCGAGCAGCGACATCAAGGGCCGCATCAAGATATCGGCGCCGCGCACCTTCGCCGATGCGGATATCGGCCAATGCCTGATCGACTTCTGCGTCGCGCAGCCGGATATCATTCTCGACGTGCGCCTGGATGACCGGTTCGTCGACCTGGTCGAGGAGGGTTTCGATCTTGCCATCCGCATCACCCGGCTGCAGGATTCCTCGCTCATCGCCAAGCGCATCGCCCCCTTCGGCACGCTGCTGTGCGCCTCTCCCGATCTGATCGAGCGGGTCGGGCGTCCGACCCGCCCCGAACAGCTGGCGTCCCTGCCCTGCATCATCGATACCAACAACCGCTCGCGCAACAATTGGCAGTTCCTCAACGACAGCGGCCCGACGATTTCGGTTCAGGTATCCGGCCAGATGGAAATCAACAGCCCGCTGTCCACCCGCCGCGCCGTGCTGGCCGGGCTGGGGTTCGGCTCCATGCCGGATTTCATCGCCAGGCCGGATATTGAAAGCGGCAGGCTGGTCAGTGTGCTTGAGGAATTTTCGCTGCGCGATGGCGGAATTTATGCGGTTTATCCGCACCGCCGCTATCTTCCGGCGAAAGTGCGCGTGCTTGTTGACTATCTGGCAAAATGGTTCAAGGACAACCGCAGGGCGTGAATATGTTATATCGTCCCAATTTCGACACGTTCGGAATGTCCTTTGCGCTCATGTTACAGGCGGAATAATGCACCAAAGATTCGCGATTTTCATCGCAACCCTCGCAGCAGGCATGATGATCGCCTCACCGGCGTATGTGCACCCGCATGTCTTTGCCGAAGCGCGTCTCGACGTCACCATCAATCCCGACGGAACCGTGCAGAAACTCGGCCATGTCTGGCGTTTCGATGATCTCTTTTCCAGCACCGTTCTCGTCGAATTCGACAAGAACGGCGACCTGAAGCTGGACGAGAAGGAACTGACCGACCTTGCAAACACGATCAACGCGTCGATTTCCGAGTTCGACTATTTCCAGACCGTGACGCTCGACAACAAGAAGGTCGTCATGGCGCCGCCGGAGCATCTGATCGCGGATTTCCAGAACAACCAGCTGCTGATCATCTTCGAGAGCAAGCCGAAGCAGCCGCTGAAGCTCGGCAAGGTCACCAGTTTCGGCGTTTATGATCCGACCTTCTACACGGCGATCGACTACGTCAATGACAGCGATATTCATGTCACCGGCCTGCCCGCCAACTGCAAATCCAAGGTGGTACGGCCCAATCCGGATGAAGCGCTTGCCGCCAACCAGGCGACGCTGACCGATTCTTTCTTCAACGACCCATCCGGGACCAACATGTCGAAAATCTTTGCGACCAAGCTGGAAATCGACTGCCCGGCAAAAGGATAAGATGATGCGGAAAACAACCCTTGTTTGTGCCCTGATTCTCGCAGCGCTGTTTGGCGGCCACGCATGGGCGCAGACCTCGTCGCTCGGTATCGGTTCGAACGAGGTGGCGATGCAGCCGACCGGGCCTTTCGCTGAAATCATCCTCTGGATCAACATCCAGCAGCGCAATTTCTACCTCGCCATGACCCATGCGCTCAAAGCCATGCGCGAGGACCCCTGGCAGGCCTCGGTGCTTGTTGGCCTCTCCTTCCTCTACGGCATCCTGCATGCGGTCGGCCCAGGGCACGGCAAGGCGGTGATCTCCTCCTACATGCTCGCCAACGAGACCACGCTGAAGCGCGGCATCCTGCTGTCTTTCGCCTCGTCCATGCTGCAGGCCATCACCGCGCTGTTCATCGTCGGCCTGGCCTGGCTCGTGCTGCGCGGCACCACCGTGTCGATGAACGACGCGGCCCGTTACATGGAGATCGCCAGTTTCGTCCTGATCATCGCCTTCGGCCTGTCGCTGCTCTGGCGCAAGCTGCCGCTCCTGTTCGGCCCGCGCGTCGCCCATCTCATGCCGGAAAAGCACGATCACGGTTCGGTCCTGACCGACCACCACCACGATCATCATCACAGCCATGACGATGACTGCGGCTGCGGGCATGACCATCACGATCATGACCACCACGACCATGGCCACAGCCACGCGGCGCATGCGCATGATCACACCCATCACACGCATGATCATCACGATCACCATCATGCGGCGGGAGAAGTCTGCGCCACCTGCGGACATTCCCATGCGCCCGATCCGGCGATGCTTGCCGGCGAGTTCAACTGGAAGACCGCATGGTCGGCCATCGTTGCGGTGGGCCTGCGCCCCTGTTCCGGCGCGCTGATCGTGCTGACATTCTCGCTGCTGAACGGGCTGATGCTCGGCGGCGTGCTCTCGGTTTTCGCCATGGCCTTCGGCACGTTCATCACAGTGGCGGTGCTGGCGACGCTGGCGGTGACGGCCAAGAATGTTGCCTTAAGAATTTCCGGCGGCGGCGCGCTTTCAACCCGCGTTCAGAACACCATCGAAGTCGGCGGTGCGCTGTTCATCGTGCTGGTCGGCGTGCTGCTGCTGACGGCGGCGCTGCGTTTTTAAAGGAAAGACTCTAGTCCTTGCGGCGCTGGCTCCTGCCACGCAACCAGAACACCAGAAAAAAACCGACCACAAAGACAGCGGCGAAAATGCCTGCCAGCACCGGCGAGCGGGCACCCAGCGCGATCATCATGTTGGGCATGTAGAACGCGGCAAACCCGAAACCAAGCATGATACAGGCTGCGGCGATGGCAGCATTGCGGCTTTTGGGATCACTCACGGTCATTGTCTTTCCTGGGGCACAACTGTCGCAGCCTTTTTAGCCCCGTTGCGCCCGAACGCAAGCTCTAACCCGCGCGCAAATCCTCAAGCCGCCTGATCTGCAACCCGTCCGCATCGAAATTGTCCGGCGACAGCCATGCCTGATAGGCAGCGTTCAGCGCCGGCCATTCGCTGTCGATGATCGAATACCATGCGGTGTCGCGATTCTCACCCTTCTGCACCATGTGCTGGCGGAAAACGCCCTCGAAGGTGAAGCCGAAACGCTCCGCCGCCCGCTTGGACGGCTCATTGGCATTGTTGCATTTCCACTCGTAGCGGCGATAGCCGAGCGTATCGAAGATATAGGAGGCGAAGAGATACTGCGCCTCGGTGGCCGCCGGTTTGCGGGAGATCAGCGGTCCCCAGTAGATGTTGCCGATCTCGATGACGCCGAACGTCGGATCGATGCGCATCAGGGTCTGCCGTCCTGCAACCTTGCCGGACTTCTTGTCGATGACCGCAAAGAACAGCGGATCCTTGCTGGCCGAAACCTTTTCCAGCCACGCGTCGAATGCCGGGCGGTCGCCCGCCGGCGTTTCGAACAGATAGCGGAAACGGTCGGCCGCATCCGCAACGCTCGATGCCGCGTAAAGCCCGTCGCCATGCCTGGCGGCATTCAGCGGCTCCAGAGTGACGTATCGCCCCTCGATGGCTTCGCGGGCGGGCAGAGGGCGCGGTGTCCAGTCTTTGAGATCAGTCATGCTAGCGGACCTGTTTTGCATATGAGTATTTGACTCCATACAATCGGAACCGCACAAAGCAGAAGACATAAATTGTATGTGAGACAAGATAATGCTGCGTACCATCTCCGGTTTCGACCGTATCGGTGAAGAAAATGCCTTCGCTGTTCTCGCCCGCGCCACCGCCCTCGCCGCACAGGGCAAGGACATCATCAATCTCGGCATCGGCCAGCCGGATTTCAAAACACCCGCCCATATCGTCGAAGCCGCCATCAAGGCGCTCAGAGACGGCCATCACGGCTATACGCCGGCAACCGGACTGCTCGCCACGCGCGAGGCCGTGGTGCGCCGCACGCTGACCACCACGGGCGTCGAGGTCTCGCCGGAGAATGTCATGATTGTCCCCGGCGGCAAGGTGACCATGTTCGCCGCCATCCTGATTTTCGGCGAACCCGGCGCGGAAATCCTCTACCCCGATCCCGGCTTCCCGATCTATCGCTCGATGATCGAATTCACCGGTGCCACCCCGGTTCCCGTGCCGATCCGCGAGGAGAACGGATTTGCCTTCTCGGCGGAAGAGACACTTGCCCTGATTACACCCAAGACGCGGCTGCTGATCCTCAATTCACCGGCCAATCCGACGGGCGGTGTCACCCCGAAGGCCGAGATTGAAAAGCTGGTCAAGGGACTGGAGGCGCATCCGCACGTCGCTATCATGTCCGACGAGATCTACGACGTGATGACCTATGACGGCGAGGAACATTGCTCGCTCCTGACCTTCCCGTCGATCCGCGACCGGCTGATCGTGCTCAATGGCTGGTCCAAGACATGGGCAATGACCGGCTGGCGCATGGGCTGGTCGATCTGGCCGGACAGCCTTTATGACAAGGTGCGCAAGCTCGCCGTCAATTGCTGGTCCTGTGTCAACGCCCCCAGCCAATATGCCGGCATCGCCGCCATCGACGGCCCGCAGGACGATGTCGAAAAGATGTGCCGCGCCTTCGACAGCCGCCGCAGGATCGTGGTCGACGGCCTCAACAGCCTGCCCGGCATCAGCTGTGCCACGCCGAAGGGCGCGTTCTATGCGTTTCCCAACATCAAGCAGACGGGATGGCCGGCCAAACAACTGGCGGCGGCCTTGCTGGATGAAGCCGGTGTGGCGCTGATCGGCGGCCCCGATTTCGGCATTCTCGGCGAGGGCTATATCCGCCTCTCCTACGCCAATTCGGAGGAAAACATCCTGCGCGCCATCGAGCGCATCGAACGGTTCCTCGCGAAATAGGCTTCAGCCGCGCAGCACGCCGCGATCCACCAATGCGGCTTTGACCAGGGCGAACACCGCCTCGCCCTGTTTGAGCGCAAGTTCGCTCGCCGACTTGCGCGTCAGCCGTGCAACGATGGTCTGGCCGCCAATGTCGAGCGTCAGGTCGCAGTCGGGACCGTCATTGCCGGCGATGGCGGTAATTTTGGCCGGCAGGATGTTGCGCACGCTGATCGCCTGCGGCCGTGCGCGGGCAATGGAAACGTCCCGCGCCCTTATCCGCAGCCGCAGCTTTGTTCCGGCGCCAAAGCCGAGCCTGGCGATCTGGAATGGCTGGCCGCCGATGTCGAGGGATGTCAGTCCGAACGCCTCGTCGCTTGCCGTGACCACGCCCGTCACCAGCGCTCCGGCATCGTCATGGCTGCCGAGCCGCGAAAAGATCGCCTCCGCGGGTCCGCTCGCCGTGACCCGGCCGCCCTGCAGCAGCACGATCTCGTCGGCGAGCCGCGCCACCTCGTCAATCTCGTGGCTGACATAGAGGATCGGCAATCCGGTTTCGTCGCGCAGGGTTTCAAGGAAAGGCAGGATTTCCTGGCGGCGGGAATGATCGAGAGACGACAGCGGCTCGTCCATCAGCAGCAGCGCCGGATTGGACAGCAGCGCCCGCCCGATCGCCACGCGCTGGCGCTCGCCGCCGGACAGCAGTGCCGGTGCGCGCTGCTGCAGATGTTCAAGGCCGAGAAGCGCCACCACCCGGTCATATGACAAGCCTTCGCTGCGCCGCCCGGCCCAGCGCGCATAGGTCAGGTTGTTCTTGACCGAAAGGTGCGGAAACAGCCGCGCATCCTGGAAGACATAGCCGATCCGGCGCTGTTCCGGCGGCAGATGGATACCCCTGGCGCTGTCGAACAGCACCTGATCGCGGATGGCGATCCGGCCCTTGGCAGGACGCGTCACTCCGGCGATCATTTTCAGCAGCGTCGTCTTGCCGGCACCGGATTCGCCGAACAGCGCAGTGACGCCGCCGCCTGCCGTAAAGGCGGCAGCGACGGGGAATGTCCCGACCTGCCCTTCAACGGAAACAATCAGCGTCTCGCTCATGCCCGCCCTCCGCTGAGCCGCCGCTGCAGCCATTCGGACGCAACCACCGCGACAATTGAAATCACCACGGAAACCAGGATCAGCCGCAGCGCGGCCACATCGCCATTCGGGCTCTGCAGCAGCGAATAGATGGCAAGCGACAGGGTCTGTGTCTCACCCGGAATATTGGACACAAAAGTGATCGTCGCGCCGAATTCACCCAGTGCCTTGGCAAAGCCCAGCACCGCCCCGGCGAGAATGCCCGGCAGCAGGAGCGGCAGCGTCACCGTCAGGAACACCACGATACGCCCGGCACCGAGCGAGCGCGCCGCCTCCTCAAGGCCGCGATCAAGGCTTTCAATGGAAAGGCGCATCGGCCGCACCAGCAGGGGAAAGGCCATGACGCCCGCCGCCAGCGCCGCGCCGGTCCAGCGGAAGGAAAAGGTCAGCCCGAACACGTCGTTGAAGAAACCGCCCAGCATGCCGCGCGCGCCGAACCACACCAGCAGGAGATAGCCCGTGACAACGGGCGGAATGACCAGCGGCATGGTGATCAACGCCTGCAGCAGGCTTTTGCCCCAGAAGGAAAAGCGCGCCAGAATCCAGGCGAAAACGAAGGCAAAAGGCAGAGCGACGAGGATCGCGACCAGCGCGACCCTCAGCGACAGAAGAACGATGGCCCATTCTGTCTCACCCAGCACTGTCAGCCTGCCTTGTCAGATGCGCCGACAAAGCCTTTCGACTTGATGATGTCCTGGCCCTCGTCGCTGGCGAGGAAATCGAGGAACGCCTTGCCTTCGGCCGAAGGCTCCTTGCCGACCAGCGCGGCCGGATAGAGGATGGGCTTATGGGTCGAACCGGCGAAACGATAGGCTTCGATCAGTTCGGGCGCAGCCGTATGGTCCGAGGCGTAGACAATGGCGGAATTCGCCTCGCCGCGGCGCACGAATTCCAGCGCCGCGCGCACGTTTTCGGTGAAAACAGCGTTTTTGGCGACGTCGTCCCAGACTTTCAATGTTTCCAGTGCGCTCTTGCCATATTTGCCGGCGGGCACGTTGCTGGGATCACCCATGGCAAAGCGTCCGGCCTTCAGGATAGCGGCCGCATCGCCCTTGTCCGCCTTGGTCAGAATAACAAGCGCATTGCCCGCAACGATCTTGCGCGACGGCTTGTCGATGAGATTGCGCTGTTCGAGATAGTCCATCCAGTCGAGATCGGCGGAAATAAAGATGTTCGCGGGCGCGCCCTGCTCGATCTGCTTGGCCAGCACCGACGATGCGGCAAAGGAGGAGGTCACTTTCGTGCCGGTCTTTGCTTCGAACTTCGCAGCCGCCGTTTCGACCACTTCCTTCATGCTCGCCGCAGCAAACACCGTTACCTTTTCGGCGGCAGAGGCACCGTTGGCACCCGCCATCGCCGCCAGAACCATAAAGCCCAGAATGAGAATTTTTTTCATGAGGTCCACCCCTGTCCACGAATCCATGACGGTCTCACACCGGCCATGCATCCAGTTGCATACATAGAGACATGATGGTGGGTCCGAACAAAGCGCGCGCGACCCGGACGCTCTCAAAACCCTTGACGCAATGGCAGCCATCGACACTGCCCTGATGTCCTGACGAACCCTTGGCCCCGAGTCAGAACGCGTCAAACTAGACTGGAGTCGTTTGTCTTGTCGAGAGCAAAACACCCGCCTGTCGGGGCAGGTGTCTTCCATGCCGGTTCGCTCGCCTTTACGCCTGCGGCGCGGGCGTTTTCACATTGGCCACAGTGGCCTCGATATGATCGATGAGATTGTCAGGCAGTTTCAGCCGTCCGGCCAGGAGATCGAGATAGCCGCGTTCCGCGCGGGTCTTGGCCTCGATGGCCAGGCGCGATGCCGTGTAGAGTTCGACCTTCTGCGCATCGGTGGCGGCGGCGGCAACCAGCGCGTCGATATTGACGGGGGCGTTCAGCTCCGTGGCGAGGAATTCCTGCGTGTCGCTGTTCATGCCGGAAAGCGAAAGCTTTTCGACGATGCGTGCCCGTTCCGCCTCATCCACATGGCCATCGGCCCGGGCAGCGGCAATCATGGCGCGCACCAGCACCAGCGCGAACTCATGCTCGCCCTGCGGCGCCGTTGCCGGATGGAAGCTTGAATCGTCGGGCGGCGGCAGCAGATCCGGCTCCCCGGCCTTTGCCGTTTCGGCCGGTGCATTGCCCGACTGGTAATTCTGATAGGCCTTGTAGGCGAGCCCGGCCACGGCAGCGAGGCCGCCGAGCTTCAGCGCACCGCCGGCGATGTCGCGGCCCGTGCCTGTGCCCAGCAGCACAGCGGCCAGAGCGCCGGCAGCCAGCGGATTGTCCTTGGCCATCTGTGTTGCCTTGCCGGCCGTATCTCGAACGGAGGTTCCAGTTCCTGGAATACTGCTTCCCAGAAAATCATCAAGAATCTTCTTCGGGTCGAACATGCAAATCTCCTCATGGCTGCACGGATGCGTCCCGACCTAGTTAGGGTCGGCATGGCGTCATTGCAATGACAGATGGATTTTTTGTGATCAGGAGCCGATATGGTGCTTTTCGCCGCGCAATTTGGCGAGTTTCACCTGTTTTTGCCGTTCGGCAAAGCGGGCGCGGTCGGCGTCCGTCCGCTCGTGATAGCATTTCGGGCAGGAAATGCCTTCCGCGAACAGCGGGGACAATTTGTCCTCCGGCGCAATCGGATTGCGGCAGGCGTGGCACAGCTCCGCCGCCCCTTCCACCAAGCCATGACCGACCGAGACGCGCTCGTCGAAGACAAAACATTCGCCTTCCCAGCGGCTTTCGGCGGCAGGCACGTCCTCGAGATATTTGAGGATGCCGCCCTTCAGGTGGAACACATCGTCGAAGCCCAGCCCCTTGACGAAGGCCGTCGCCTTCTCGCAGCGGATGCCGCCGGTGCAGAACATGGCGATCTTCTTGCCTTCCAGTTCGTCCCGGTGGTTTTCCACCCATTGCGGGAACTCGCGAAACGTCTTTGTCTGCGGATCGACCGCATTGGCAAAGGTGCCAATCGCCGTTTCATAATCATTGCGCGTATCGATAACGATCGTACCCGGATCGGAAATCAGGGCGTTCCATTCCTGCGCGGGCACATAGGTGCCGACGCTCTGGAGCGGGTCGATATCCTCGACGCCCATGGTGACGATTTCCTTTTTCAGCCGCACCTTCATGCGCTTGAACGGCATTTCGCTCGCATGGGAAAATTTCAGTTCCATGCCGGCAATGGCCGGCTCCGCTTCGAGGAACGCGACCAGCCTGTCAATGGCGTCGGGCGTGCCGGCCACGGTGCCGTTGATGCCTTCGGCCGCCAGCAGCAGCGTGCCCTTGATGCCCGACCCGCAGCACAGCTGCGCCAGCGGCTCCTGCAACGCCTGGTAATGTTCCAGCCGGGCAAAACGGTAGAGTGCTGCCACTTTGAAGGGCAAGTTTGCGGTGTGATCGGTCATGATCCCCTGCAACTACTGCTCCTAAGCGATGATTTCAAGAGATTTGCAGCGTTTACTTATGCAACGCGCCCCAAGGCCCCGGATAATCCCTGGTGAACAGGTACAATTCCCGAGGGACTGAGAATATGTTTTCACAACAGGATATACGCGACATCCGTGACGAGGCGCAGCAGGCCGGGATCGAACCGGCGGTGCTGCTGGCCGTCGCCGAGGTGGAAAGCGGCGGCGTCTGCCTTTACCGGATCGCCGGGCGCAGCGAACCGCCCATCCGCTTCGAGGGGCACTATTTCGACCAGCGTCTCTCTGGCGCGCAGCGGCAGGTCGCCCGCAGCAGGGGTCTTGCCAACCCTGCCGCCGGTGCGGTCCGCAATCCCGCATCGCAGGCGGCGCGCTGGCAGCTGCTGGAGGCAGCCATCGCCATCGACCGGCAGGCGGCGCTTGAATCCGTATCCTGGGGAATAGGCCAGGTCATGGGCGCGCACTGGAAATGCCTTGGCCATGACAGCGTCGAGGCGCTCGCCGCCGAGGCGCGCGCTTCCCTCAAGGGGCAGCTTCGCCTGATGATCCGCTTCATCGCGTACAGCAACCTCATGCCCGCCCTGGCACGGCATGACTGGAAGAGTTTTGCCCGCGCCTATAACGGTCCAAAGTTCACACAGAACCGCTATGATGCCAAACTGGCCCTCGCCTGGCGCCGTTTTGCCGCGGCGGAATCTCGCGGCACCACAGCAACCGGTGGACAAAGCGGCCCGGTATGACTAAATCGATTGAACCCATCAACCGCGGAGAGTTTGACATGGCCCAGAAGACCGATTTGCTATTACCCGTTCTGAAGGGCCAGCCGGTTATCCCGGTCATTCTCGTCCATGATGTCGCCCATGCGGTGCCTCTGGCCCGTGCGCTGGCCGCCGGTGGCCTTCCGGCTATCGAGATCACCCTGCGCACGCCCGCCGCGCTCGACGCCATCCGCGCCGTCGCCAATGAGGTGCCCGAGGCCATCGTCGGCGCCGGGACCATTCTCAATGCGCGCCAGTATGAAGAGGCCAGCGCCGCGGGATCGCGTTTCATCGTCAGCCCCGGCGCCACGCCGCAACTGCTGAAGGCCGCCAGCGCCGGCAAGGTGCCTCTGCTTCCCGGTGCGATCACACCGGCGGAAATCATGGCCCTGCGCGAAGAAGGCTATACCATGCTGAAATTCTTCCCGGCCGAGCAGGCAGGCGGGGCGTCCTTCCTCAAATCCCTGTCGTCACCCTTTGCCGGTATCCAGTTCTGCCCGACCGGCGGCATCGGTGCTGGCAACGCCAGGACCTATCTCGATCTGCCGAACGTCGTCTGCGTCGGCGGCTCCTGGGTTGCCCCGGAAAATCTGGTTCAGGCCGGGAAGTGGGACGACATCACCAAGCTCGCCGCCGAGGCCGCCAAACTGGCAAAAGCATAAAGCGCTATTTTCAAGCAGCATGCCGCTTGGTGCGTGGTTCGACAAGCTCACCATGAGGGAGGGTGAGGATTGCAAGGGGTATATTCTGCAACCATCGCGATTGGCATGTAAACCAAACCACCTCCCTCATGGTGAGCTTGTCGAACCACGCACTGGCAAGATGCAACAGATAGTGGAATTCATGAAAAAGGGCGGCTCCGCAACGGGCCGCCCTTTTGTTTGACCCGCGAACGGGCGATCAGTTGGTTGCGGTGAACTTCGCAATCGACAGGAAGGTCACAGCCTTGCCCGTGAACTTGTTGGTGTCGGCCACCGGCAGCGCCTGCTGGAAGCCGGCCGTATACACCGTCGTCGGCGCAGTGCGCATGGCTTCGTTGCGCAGGACAGCCGGTTCGACGTTCGGCGATGTCTCGGCGACCTGCTGGCTGGACAGCGCCCGGTCCGGCACTTCAGAGGCAACCTGAATGGCCTTGGCGCCCTGGTTCTTGGCCGTCTGGCGGCGCGGCTTCGAGGTCTTGCCCGTGGTGATCACACCGCTGTCGAGCATGGCAACCGGATCGGCCGAACCGCCCGCATCCAGCATGGTGCGGCGCAGCGACGGCTGAGGCTCAGCCGATGCCAGCTGCGTGTTCTGTGTCGGCGCCGGCTTGTTGCGGACGACGCGGCCGCCCGTGGTTGCCGGCACTGTCGGGATGGCCTGGGCCGGCTGGGCCACGGCAACGGCCGGTGCCTTGGCATGGGCGGCATCGGACTGCTTGATGATCGTTTCCAGATCTTCGTTCGGAACCGGAATGACATCATGTTCCGACGCAGCGGCGACCTGTACCTGCGCAGGCGGCATGGCCGGGCGCGGGTTCGGCACGACCGAGGCCACCATCATGTCCGTGCGCTTGGGACCGGACTGGGGCTTGTCGAAGGGAACGGGAACCAGCGCGTTGACCATTTCCGGCTGGGCCGGTGCGGGCTCATTGGCCGGGGTGTTCACATTGGCGGCGATCATGTCACGGATCGCACCGGCGCTGTCGGTCGGACGCGGCGTCGGCAGGGCTGCGACAACGGTCGACTGATCCTCGGCGAGCGCATTCAGTGTGGCCGGGGCGCCCGCTTCAGGCGTCGGCGCATAGTCCGGACGGCGCAGCGGCACGGGAACGGCAAAGGCGAGCGCGGCATTGTCTTCCGGCGAGGCTTCGACCGGTGTTTCAGGCCGTGGCGCTGTCAAAGGCGCAGGCGCATTGCGGGTCGGCAGAGCCGGTGCGGCGGCTGCCGCCGGCGCTGCTGCAGGGGCGGACTGTCCGACCGCCACGCCCGGCAATGATGTTGCACCGCCGCCCTCGTCATCATCCGATGCAGCCGGCCGTGCGACACGGGCTACGCTGCGCGACGGGGTCGGCGCGGAGGCCACGGCGACACTGCCTTCGCTGGAATCCTCCTCGTCGTCGGCACCGCCGCCGCCAAAGAGCATGCCGAACAGGGTCTTGCCGCGACGGCCGGAGCTGGAGGAATTGCTGGCAACCTGAACGGAACCGCCGCTGCGCTTGCGCGATTCATAGGCGGCAACGGCCTGTTCATAGCCGGGCAGCGGCTTGCCATCCGCGGGGATGTGCATCGTCTTGCCATCGGGGAACACGGCCAGCAGTTCGCGGCGGCTCATGCGCGGCCACATGCGGACATTGCCCACGTCCGTGTGGACGAAAGGCGAGCCGGATGTCGGGTAATAGCCGACGCCGCCAGCCTGGAATTTCAGCGCGGTCACGCGCAGGGTCGAGAGTTTCACGCCGGGAAGATACCAGTCCATCGCCTTGCCGAGCATGTGCTGGCTTTTCTGGGCGACGCCGCGGCTGCGCGAGCGCAGCATGGAATTGGTGGCCGGAGAGCGGTAGGCGGAAACCACGTGGATATAATCGGAGCCGCCGACAGACTGATAGACCTGCCAGACCAGATCGAACAGGCGGGGGTCCATGTTCGTCGGTTCGTTGCGGCGCCAGTCGCGCAGGAAGCGGTTGAGCTTGTTCAGGCCGTCCTGCTGATAGCGTCCATTCTTCTTGAACGTGATTTCCGCACGTTCCTTCGTATGGATGAAATAGAGCTTGAGCGTGCGTGTCTCAGCGGAAGCCTGTGCCGATGCAAACAGCATCGAGCCGAAGACCATGAGGAACACAAACCAGCTGGCGCGTACAAAAGAACCTGCCGTCGATTTGCCGTTCTGTGCATGAATCATGTTTGACAATGTCGTCCCAACCTTGACCGTTTTTTCCAGTCCCCGAATATCTGGATTATCCGATTTAATGGTTAATGGTCACTTATTGAAGAACAAATACGTTGAGAGCATGGCAAAAACCCAGACGCGAAAAGCTGATTCAAGACATGGTCAACGGGTGGTTAACAGCACCATTAAGACCTTTTGGCGTGAGAATCCACCCTTCTTAGGTCTTACACACGCACGTTTTGTAAACGCGGAATACGCAACTGGAACAATCGCCAATGGACTTTTAAGCTTTCGCTCGCCGAAACTATCCCTCATGATTCGCGTTTGAACAAGCGCTTGATTGCCAAAAAACGGTGCCAAAATGAAATTCGAAATCACGAACCACATGCCTTCCGGAAAGTCCGGCGCTGCCGCCGCCAAGGCGGAACAGACCGCTCTCGGCGTCCTGCCCGAGTGGAACCTTGCCGATCTCTATCCCTCGGCGGACAGCACCGAACTCAAGACGGACCTGCAAAAGGCCGACGAGCTGGCCGTGCTCTTCGCCAGTCGCTGGAAGGGCAATCTGGCCGCCGAAGCCGCCAAGCCGATGGGCGGCACCTTTGCCGAAGCGATCCGCGAATTCGAAGCGCTGGAAGAACTGATCGGCAAGATCGTCTCCTATGCCGGGCTGGTCTATGCGGGCGATACCTCCGATCCGAAGCGCGCCAAGCTTTATGGCGACATCCAGGAAAAGATGACCAATGCCAGCGCGCACCTGATCTTCTTCAGCCTCGAACTCAACCGCATCGACGATGCGGTGATCGAAAAGGCGATGGACGGCAATCCCGCCATCGGCCATTACCGGCCCTGGCTGGTCGACCTGCGCAAGGACAAGCCCTACCAGCTCGATGACAAGATCGAGCAGCTGTTCCATGAGAAGTCGATCACCGGGCGCGGCGCCTGGAACCGCCTGTTCGACGAAACCATGACGGCACTGCGCTTTGATGTCGGCGGCGAGGACCTTGCGCTCGAACCGACGCTCAACATGCTGCAGGACGCCGACGGAACCGTGCGCAAGAAAGCATCCGACGCCCTGGCAAAGACATTCAAGGAAAATCTGCGCACCTTCACGCTGATCACCAATACCCTGGCCAAGGACAAGGAAATCTCCGATCGCTGGCGCGGTTTTCAGGATATTGCCGACAGCCGCCACCTGGCCAACCGCGTCGAGCGGGAGGTGGTGGATGCGCTGGCCGAGGCTGTGCAGGCGGCCTATCCGCGCCTGTCGCACCGCTATTACGCGCTGAAGGCCAAGTGGCTCGGCCTCGATTACCTCAACAACTGGGACCGCAACGCGCCCTTGCCGGAGACGCCGCAGGCGGTGATCCCATGGACGGAAGCCAGGGACACCGTGCTGTCGGCCTATAACGGCTTTGCCCCGGAAATGGCCGATATCGCCCGCGCCTTCTTCGACAGGAACTGGATCGATGCGCCCACGCGCCCCGGCAAATCGCCGGGCGCCTTCGCCCATCCGACCGTGCCTTCCGTCCATCCCTATGTGCTGCTCAACTACATGGGCAAGCCGCGTGACGTGATGACCCTTGCCCATGAACTCGGCCATGGCGTACATCAGGTTCTGGCCGGTGATCAGGGTGCGCTGATGGCCTCAACACCGCTGACGCTCGCCGAAACCGCCTCCGTATTCGGTGAAATGCTGACCTTCCGCTCGCTGCTGGAAAAAACCAGAGACAAGCGCGAACGCAAGGCCATGCTGGCGCAGAAGGCCGAGGACATGATCAACACGGTCGTGCGCCAGATCGCCTTCTACCTGTTCGAACGCCGGGTGCACACCGAGCGCGCCAATGGTGAACTGACCTCCGACCGCATCGGCGAGATCTGGCTGGATGTGCAGAAGGAAAGCCTCGGACCGGCGATCCGCTTCGGCCCCGGCTACGAAACATTCTGGACCTATATTCCGCATTTCATCCATTCGCCGTTCTACGTCTATGCCTATGCCTTCGGCGATTGCCTGGTGAATTCGCTGTATGCGGTCTACCAGAATGCCGATGCGGGCTTCCAGCAAAAATATTTCGACATGCTGAAGGCTGGCGGCACAAAACACCATTCGGAGCTGCTGGCTCCGTTCGGCCTCGATGCCACCGATCCGGCGTTCTGGCAGAAGGGGCTTTCCGTCATCGAAGGCATCATCGACGAGCTGGAGGCGATGGACAACGCCGAATGAGTGCGCCTGCCCAAACGCCCCCCGCCCACACGCCCTATGACGGTTCGGCGCAGCCCTTCACCATCGGGCTGCACCAGCTCGACCTGAAGGACTGGATCGAGATTGACGGCAATCTCCTTCCCTACCTCAGGGAAAAGCAGCGGCTGTTCGGGCTGCACGCGGGGAAGATTTTCGTCGAGGAGCCCGGCACGCAGGACGCGCAAAAGGAAGTGCTCGACCTCTTGAGCGCGCATCTCGCCGGGCACTATCCCGCGCTTTACCGCCGGAACGGCGGCACCATCGCGGTTACCGGCTGGGACGAACAGGTTCCGCTCGGCGATGCCGGTTCGCCCTTTCTGCATCGCGCCGCCAATCTCGTGCAGGAAGACCTCGTCCTGATGCGCAAGGATGAATGGCGCGGCTGGCATCTGGCGGCGGCATCGCTGTCCTTCCCCTCCTCCTGGACCCTTCTGGAAAAGTTCGGCCGCTCGATGGAGGACATCCATGCGCCGGTGCCGGATTTCGGCGCGGGCACGCGCAATGCGGGCCTGATCAACCGCATGTTCGATAATCTGCGGCCGGACCGTTCGGTCTATCGCATGAACTGGTCGTTGCAGCCGGACGGCGACCTCTACCATCCGTTGTCGAGCCAGCAGAAGGGCGCACGCTACACCGACGCGGACATCGTCGCCCAGAGCTTTATCCGCGTCGAACGCCAGACCCTGCGCAAGCTGCCGGCATCCGGCGACATTCTCTTCACCATCCGCATTCATCTCGATCCGGTGGGTGCCTTGAAAAAGCACCCGGAATGCCGCGGCATTGCCGAAGCCTTTGCCCATCAGCTCCAGTCGCTGAGCGACGCGCAGGCGCATTACAAAGGCATCATGGCTGTCCGCGACCGGCTTGTCGCGGCTTTAAAGTCGCTTTGAAGCATTTCAATTAACAGTAGTTGCAGTTTTCACCCCTTTCCGGTGAACGGTTGTTTGCTCTTTGTCATCACTATGCTCTATGGTTTCTTTGAAGCGGTGAAATAACCGCTGCCCTCATTGATGGAGATTAAAAAATTAGGAGTAGCAAAAAAATGGCGAAGGCGAATTGGCCTGTACATGGAGAAATTACTGGTCCGATCGTGATGATCGGTTTCGGGTCCATCGGACGGGGTACCCTGCCCCTCATAGAGCGCCACTTCAAATTCGATAAGTCCCGCCTGGTCGTCATCGACCCGAGTGATGCCAACAAGAAACTGCTCGACGAGCGTGGCATCCGCTTCATTCAGGAAGCCGTTACCAAGGAAAATTACAAGACGCTGCTGAAACCGTTGCTGACTGCAGGCGATGGCCAGGGTTTTTGCGTCAATCTGTCCGTCGATACATCGTCGGTCGATATCATGCGCCTGTGCCGCAAGCTCGGCTCGCTCTACATCGACACGGTCATCGAGCCATGGGCCGGATTTTACAATGCGGGCGGCGACAACGCGAAACGCACCAATTATGCGCTGCGCGAAACGCTGCTGGCGGAAAAGCGCCGCAAGCCCGGCGGCACCACGGCCGTCTCCTGCAGCGGTGCCAATCCCGGCATGGTGTCGTGGTTCGTCAAACAGGCGGTTATCAATCTCGCCAAGGATCTGGGTATCGAGCACACCGAACCGGCGCGCAATGACCGCGACGGTTGGGCGCGCCTGATGCGCCAGACCGGCATCAAGGGCATTCACATTGCCGAACGCGACACGCAGCGCGCGGGCGAGCCGAAGCCGTTCGGCGTGTTCTGGAACACCTGGTCGGTGGACGGCTTCATTTCCGAAGGCCTGCAGCCGGCGGAACTGGGCTGGGGCACGCATGAAAAGTGGCTGCCCAAGAACGCCCGCAAGCAGAATAAGGGCAACAAGGCCGCGATCTTCCTCGAACAGCCCGGCGCCGATACCCGTATCCGCACCTGGTGTCCGACCGAGGGACCGCAGTTCGGCCTGCTGGTGACGCACAACGAGGCAATCTCGATTGCAGACTTCTTCACCGTGTTCGACAAGAAGGGCAAGGCTGCCTACCGGCCGACCTGCCACTACGCCTACCATCCGTCCAATGTGGCAACGCTGTCGCTCGACGAAATGTTCGGTGCCGCCGGCCAGCCGCAGGCCATCCACCACGTTCTGGAGGAATCCGAGATCGTCGACGGTGCGGATGAGCTCGGTGTCCTGCTCTATGGCCACGACAAGAACGCCTACTGGTACGGCTCGCAGCTGACCATCGAGGAAGCCCGCAAACTGGCGCCTTACCAGAACGCCACCGGTCTGCAGGTCAGTTCGGCGGTTCTCTCGGGCATGGTCTGGGCACTGGAAAATCCGGAAGCCGGAATTGTCGAAACCGACGAGATCGACTTCCGCCGCTGCCTTGAAATCCAGAAGCCCTATCTCGGGCCGCTCAAGGGGCACTATACCGACTGGACGCCGCTGGAAAACCGTCCTGGCTTCTTCAAGGAAGACATCGACACCAGCGACCCCTGGCAGTTCCGCAACATTCTCGTGCATTGATCAAAAACGGCAACCCAAGGGTTGCCGTTTTCATATCCGCTGCGTGGTTTGTGGTGCGTGGTTCGACAAGCTCACCATGAGGGAGGTTGGCGCTGTAACGCTAATCGCAAAAGCCGCAGAATATACCCTGCAATCCTCCACTTCCCTCATGGTGAGCTTGTCGAAGGGCGCACGATTGTTCTGCAATAAGACAGCTACACTCTCCCCGTTGCCACGCCCGCTGTCGCGTCTGGCTGTTGAAAGGTGGGAAAGACGGGCGGTCCATCGGGAGCGCTGAGGTCTTTGGTTGGTGTTGCGGTTGTTGCGATCCCTTGGACCACCCGCCCCGGCAATCGGTCTTGCCCAACCTGGCATGATTGGACTGAACCTCCCCGGCCTAGGGGTTCTCCCACAGGCCGAAGCGCCGATCCTTTCCCGACTTTCGAAAGTTTCCGGAAGCATTCCCGCCGGAAAGGACACGAGAAGGATAAGCGCGGATGGGAAGTGTTGGATAAGTTGGCGTTATTTTTTGAGAGGGGGGGTGAACAACGATCTGACATGGGCGCCCGCCAATGGACAACAGGGCAGTTTTGCGGAAGCCACACGCGGCGAAACTCTGCGGCTTATTAAACTTATGTCTTGTTTTTGCTTGGTTTTCACGGCATTTAAAAGGGCAACCCATCAGGAGATTGATCGGATGAAACGTATTTCACTGGCCTTCAGCGCAGCGACCATGGCAGTGGCACTTGCTGCTTGCCAGACCAGCGGCCCCATTCACGACAGCGGAGCGGTGCAGGCTTCCCGCCCGACCGACGCCGTGCAGGGCCAATGGTTTGATACATCGGGCGTTGCCTTCTCGAATTTCAACGGCGGCGTTTTCGAGACTCGCGCCAATGACACCAAGGAAAAACTGGCCGAAGGCAGCTACCGCTTTGCCTCCGCCAGCCTCATCGAGATCAACCTGCGTTCGCTTGCCCGCGGCACGCAGTCCAAGGTCAATTGCGCCCTCGTCAATCCCGGCCAGTTGAACTGCACCTCGTCCAGCGGCCAGCAGTTCTCGCTGACACGCCGCGGCGGCCAGACAGGCTGACACCATCGCCGGCCCGCGCGGGCAGCTGCGCTGGCCGGCTTTACCTTGAGCGGCAAAAACCGCCGCTCTTCCCTTGCATGCCACGCCAAGGAATGAAAGCATCGGCGCATCTGTCACACGGATGCCAACGACCGGTGACAGCATCAGGCGATCGCAACAGGGGAACAGTTCATGTCAAAAATCCTCGCCAGAATTCTGCTCGGCACCTCGGCTCTCGTCATGACCGCCGGTGCGGCCATGGCCGACTACACGCTCAACATTCTGCACATCAACGATTTCCACTCGCGCCAGGAATCAATCAACAAATATGATTCGACCTGCTCCGCCGAGGAGGAGAGCAAGAACGAGTGCTTTGGCGGCATCGCCCGGGTAAAAGCCAAGATCGACGAGCGCCGCGCCGCCCTCTCCAAGGATGGCGGCAATGTCATCGTGCTCAATGCGGGCGACGAATTCCAGGGCTCGCTGTTCTACACGACCTACAAGGGCGACGACACCGCCGAATTCATGAACGGCATCGGCTATGATGTCATGGCCCTCGGCAACCATGAATTCGATGATGGCGTCGACACGCTGGCAAAATTCCTCGGCAAGGTGAAATTCCCTGTCATCTCTGCCAACACCATTGCCGCTGACGGCTCGCCCATCGCCGGCAAGTACAAGCCCTATGTCATCAAGGAAATCGGCGGCCAGAAGATCGGCATCGTGTCGGCCATCACCACCGACACGGCGGATATTTCAACGCCCGGACCGACGGTCAAGTTCGCCGATGAGATCGAGACCCTGAAAAAGCAGGTCGAGGCGCTGAAGGCCGAGGGCGTCAACAAGATCATCGCGCTCAACCATGACGGCTATGTCAAGGACAAGCAGATCGCCGCCAGTGTTGCCGGGATCAGCGTGATTGTCGGCGGACACAGCCACACCCTCCTGTCGAACACCGATCCGCAGGCGCTTGGACCCTACCCGACCCTCGTCAAGGGGCCATCCGGCCGTGATGTGCCGATCGTCCAGGCGAAATCCTATTCCAAATATCTGGGCGAGCTGAAGGTGACCTTCGACGATGACGGCAATGTCATCAGGAGCGAGGGCGCGCCGATCCTGCTCGATTCCTCCGTGGTGCCTGATCCCGCCTATCTCGCGCGGGTCAAGGAACTGGCCAAGCCGATCGAAGCCTTGAAAGCCAAAAAGGTGGCCGAATCCAGCGGCGTCATCGAAGCGGCCCGCGAGATTTGCCGGGTGGTCGAATGCTCCATGGGCAATCTCGTCGCCGACGCCATGCTCGACCGGGTCAAGGACCAGGGCATGACCATCGCCATCATCAATGGCGGCGGCCTGCGCGCATCCATCGATGCCGGGGATGTGACCATGGGCGAAGTCCTGACGGTGCTGCCGTTCCAGAACACGCTGTCGACCTTCCAGCTCAAGGGGGCCGACGTGGTGGCCGCGCTGGAAAACGGCGTCAGCCAGATCGACCAGGGTGCGGGCCGTTTCGCGCAGGTTTCCGGCGTCAAATACGCGTTCGACGTGTCGAAACCCGTCGGCCAGCGCGTTTCCGCCGTGGAAGTGCGCGACGGCAGCGGCTGGAAACCGATTGACACGGCCGCCACCTACGGCGTCGTCTCCAACAATTACATGCGCGCGGGCGGCGATGGCTACAAGATTTTCGCCAGCAATGCCCAGAACGCCTATGATTACGGCCCCGGCCTTGAAGCCGTGGTATCGGATTATCTCGCCAAGAACACGCCCTACAAGCCCTATACGGACGGGCGCATAACCGTTCTGGCCGCAGCGGCCACACCAGCCGCAGCGGACCCGGCACCGCCCGCCAAGCCTGCGGCGCAAACAGCTGCACCGGCACCCGCTGCCGCTGCCGCGCCATCGGCCTATACGATCAAGCGCGGTGACAATTTCTGGAATATTGCCAAGCAGGTCTACGGCAAGGGTTCGGACTGGAAAAAGCTGGCGGCAGCCAATCCGCGGATGATCGTCGAGAAACTGCCCATAGGCAGCGAGATGACAATCCCGCCGCGCTAGTTCCAGCTAGGACAAACGGTCCCAGGACTGTTATTTCGACCCGGTGCAACTTGAATGTTGTGCCGGGTTCTTTCATATCAGCCTGGGTTTTACCCGCCGGAGAGCGATTTACCCCATTTTGCTGCGTCTTTTCGCGCCCTTGCAATCCCGGCCCTCACAACTAGGTTCCAACCGCAAAGCAGGAGTTGAAAGAGATGGTGATGTCTGGCGAGGTTGGTGTGGCAATAAGCAAGCCCGGCGACCATCCGCGCATCGAAACCTCGAAAGTCGGCGTGCTTCTGGTCAATCTGGGCACGCCTAACGGCACGGATGTCACCTCCATGCGCCGCTACCTCAAGGAATTCCTGTCGGACAAGCGCGTGATCGAATGGCCGCGCGCCATCTGGCTGCCGGTGCTGTACGGCATCGTGCTCAACACCCGCCCGAAAAAATCCGGCGCGCTTTATGACAAGATCTGGAACCGCGAGCGCAACGAATCGCCGCTGCGCACCTATACCCGCGCGCAAAGCGAAAAGCTGGCCGCAAGCCTCGCCGCCCATCCCGATGTGATCGTCGACTGGGGCATGCGCTACGGACAGCCCTCCATCGAAGAGGCGCTGCAACGGCTCGACAGACAGGGCTGCAAGCGCATCGTCATGTTCCCGCTCTATCCGCAATATTCGGCAACGACCACGGCGACGGTCAACGACAAATTCTTCGAGGCGCTCACCAAGATGCGCTTCATGCCCGCCACCCGCACCGTCCCCTCCTATCAGGACGAGGCTGTTTATATCGAAGCGCTTGCCGTCTCCATCGAGAAGCATTTTGCGACATTGGATTTCGAGCCGGAGGTGGTGGTTGCCTCCTATCACGGCATCCCGCAAAGCTATTTCAAGCGCGGCGATCCCTACCCCTGCCATTGCTGGCAGACCACGCGCCTGTTGCGCGAGCGGCTTGGCTGGGACGAGAAGAAGCTGATCACCTGTTTCCAGTCCCGCTTCGGCCCCGAAGAGTGGATGCAGCCCTATACGGACAAGACGATGGAAAAACTCGCCGCGGACGGCGTGAAATCCGTTGCCGTGTTCAATCCGGGTTTCGTCGCCGACTGCCTGGAAACGCTGGAGGAAATCGCTGTTGAAGCCGGCAACACCTTCCGCGAGCATGGCGGCGTCAACTTCACCCATATCCCCTGCCTGAATGATTCCGATGAAGGCATGCGGGTGATCGAAGAGCTGGTCCGGCGCGAATTGCAGGGCTGGATCTAAGCGGACGGAACGCCTGTATAATTCCCGGCTTAAGCCTTTCTGAGATCAAGACTTTGGTCTATCTTGGCTTCATCCGTATAGAGGATGATGATGCGAGATGACATTGGTCCTGATGTCAGGCAAGGGGGAGTACAATGCCGTTCAGCGGTTTCGATTTTACCATTCCGGTACTGGTTCTTCTGGTCCTGGTCGTGCTGTTTGCGGGCGTCAAGACCGTGCCGCAGGGCTATAATTACACCATCGAGCGTTTCGGCAAGTATACCCGTACCCTCGCACCCGGCCTTAACCTCATCGTTCCGTTCTTCGACCGTATCGGCGCCAAGCTGAACATGATGGAACAGGTGCTTGACGTGCCGACGCAGGAGGTCATCACCAAGGACAACGCCAATATCGCCGTCGACGGTATCGCCTTCTACCAGATCCTGAATGCACCACAGGCCGCCTATCAGGTCAGCGGGTTGAAGAACGCCATTCTCAACCTCACCATGACCAATATCCGCACGGTCATGGGCTCGATGGATCTCGACGAGCTCCTGTCCAATCGCGACGCGATCAACGACCGCCTGCTGCGGGTGGTGGATGAGGCCGCCCATTCCTGGGGCATCAAGATGACCCGTGTCGAAATCAAGGACATCAATCCGCCGAAGGACCTGATCGATTCCATGGCGCGCCAGATGAAGGCGGAACGCGACAAGCGTGCGCTGGTCCTGGAGGCCGAAGGCAACCGCGCCGCGCAGATCCTGCGCGCCGAAGGCCTGAAGCAGGCGCAGATTCTCGAGGCGGAGGGCAAGCGTGAAGCCGCCTACCGCGAGGCCGAAGGCCGCGAACGCCTCGCTCAGGCCGAAGCCAAGGCGACCGAACTCGTATCCGCCGCGATTAATGCGGGCAGCGTGCAGGCCATCAACTACTTCGTCGCGCAGAAATACACCGAGGCTTTTGGCAAGTTTGCGACCAGCAACAACCAGAAGCTGATCCTGATGCCGATGGAGGCCTCGTCACTGGTGGGCACGCTCGGCGGCATCGGTGCAATCGCCAGGGAAGTATTCGGCGATGCGGCGCAGACGGAACGGACATCGCCTCCGGCACAGCCGGGGCGCGGGCGCACCGTTCCCGGCACGGGCGGCGGGACCGGCTCGGCGACCTGACGCATCGATGGAGGAGTTGCACTGATGCTGGAACATCTCTTCTATGAACTCGGCCCGTGGAACTGGGTGGTGCTGGGTTTCATCCTCCTGATTTTCGAAGTGGCGGTGCCCGGCATCTTCCTGCTGTGGTTCGGCATCGCCGCCATCATCGTCGGCTTCCTGACGATCCTCGTGCTCGGACCGATGCTCGCCATCGGCTGGCAGCTGCAGATCATCCTGTTCCTCATTCTGTCTGTCATCACCGTCTTCATCGGCCGCAGGCTGATGGGCGCGGCTGACGTGCCGACCGATGAGCCGCTGCTCAACCGGCGCAACGAACAGATGATCGGCCAGATTGTCGTGCTGGAGGAGCCAACAGTGAACGGACACGGGCGCGCCCGCATCGGCGACAGCCTCTGGCGCGTCAAAGGCCCCGATCTGCCCGCCGGCAGCCGGGTCAGGATCACCGGCACCGATCAGGGAACGCTGACGGTCGAAGCGGCTTGATCCGGGGAAGTAAATTGCGAGGTGCGTGGTTCGACAAGCTCACCATGAGGGAAGTGGTTTGGTGCAACGCTAATCATAAACGTTGCAGAATACAGCGCTCTACAGCCCACTCCATCCCTCATGGTGAGCTTGTCGAACCACGCACCACCAGCCTGCAGACACTGAAATCAGGCGGCGCCGATCCGCAAGAGGTCGTGGAAGTGCACGATACCGACGGGGAAGCGGTCTTCCGTCACGATCAGCGCCCCGATATTGTGCTCGTTGAGCAGGGCGAGCGCGGCGCTCGCCAGCATGCTCGTCGGCACGGTTTTGGGGTTGCGGGTCATGATTTCCTCGACCCGCACCGTCACCAGATTGCGGTGAAGGTTGCGCGAGAGGTCGCCATCCGTGATGATCCCGGCCAGCGAGCCGTCATCATTATGTACCGCAACACAGCCAAAACGCTTTCCGGACAGCACTTTCATCGCATCGGGAATGAGCGTCCCAAGCGGAACCAGCGGAATCTCGTCACCGCGATGCATGATCTCGCGCACATGGGTCAGGCTTGCGCCGAGCGATCCGCCGGGGTGGAATGTCTTGAAGTCGACGGCGGTGAAGCCCCGCGCTTCCAGGAGGGCAATGGCGATCGCATCGCCCATGGCCAGTTGCAGCAGCGGCGAGGTGGTCGGCGCCAGCCCGTGCGGGCAGGCCTCGGTGACCCTGGGCAGCAGCAGGACGACATCGGCAGCCAGTGCCAGTGCCGAGTTTTCCCCTGATGTAACCGCGATAAGCGGAATGCGGAACCGCCTGGAATAGCTGACGATCCCCTTCAGCTCCGCCGTTTCGCCCGACCATGACAGGGCCAGAATGGCATCGTCGCTGCCGATCATGCCGAGATCGCCGTGATTGGCTTCGGCCGGATGCACGAAAAAGGCCGGCGTCCCGGTCGAGGCAAAGGTCGCGGCGATCTTGGAGGCGATGTGACCGCTCTTGCCGACCCCGGTGACGATGATTCTGCCCCGGACGGCGGCTATGCGTTCGATGGCCTTGCCGAAGGCATCCGCAAGGCTGCCATCCAGCGCATCGCGCAGCGCGCTCAGCCCGTCTCTTTCGGTTGAAATCGTCCGCTTGGCGGAATCCACCGCTGCGGTCTTGTCCAGTTCGCTGTCGTTTATTGCCTGCATGGCGAGAACCGTTAGCGCTTTGCCGCGCCGCTGTCCATTTTTTGTTGCGCCGCCCCCTTCAAACCCGTCCGGCGGCCCAAGCGGAAACCAGTCATTAACCATGACAGTTTACGCTCCATAAACGTTCGAACTCATTGGCAATGCTATTTATGTATCATCGGCAATCCCGCATCGGAGCACCGGCCTATCGCGGCAGCTTCACCTCTGCGATCAACCTGTGTCTGTGGACGGGGTTGATGAGCAGCGTTGCGTTTTCTGCCGGTGGAACGGCCATGGCCCAGCAGGCCGTGCCCCTGCGCGGCGCGGTGGACGAGAATGTCCTGCAAACCCAGCAGAATGCGCCGCCCGCCCCGGTGCGGCGCGCGCCTGTGGTTGCCGCTGCGCCGGCGCCATCACCCGCCACCGCGGGCGGCATTCCGTCGGATCCCTACGAACCTGTCAGCCCGGGCGCCCTGCCCAATGACGATGCGGGCGCTCCGTCGACGGCGACCGGGACGGCGAATGACACATCGCTGTCGTCCGGACCGGTGAACAACAGCCGCACGCTCAATCCGCGTCCCACCGCCACGCCAGGCACCGTTCCGCTTCCGGCCGACCGCACGACGGCAGCAACGCAGCGAACACGTCCTCTTCCACGCGCCCAACGCAACGGACAGACACCGGCCACACCAACCACCGGCAGCATTGCCGACGATACGGACGGCAATCCGCGCGTACAGCGTGAAAGCAGGGACAGCGTGTCTGAACCGGCCATCGAGCGGCGGACCGTGCGGCCGGATCCCGACCCGTTTGCACCCTTCGGCATCAGGGCCGGTACGGTCACGCTGCGGCCATCCATTTCGCAGGGCCTGCGCGCCACGACCAACGCCGACGGCAGTTCAACCGGCAAGAGTGCGATTCTCTCGGAAACACGGCTGCGCCTGCGGGCGACGACGGACTGGTCGCGCCATTCGGCCTTTCTCGATTTCGACGGTCTCTACGACAAGACGCTGTCGGGCCAGGAGTATTCCGCGCCCAATGTCGGGCTGCGCGGCGGTTTCAAGCTTGATCTCGGCGACCGCACGACCGTGACCGGCGAAGGCGGCTACCGCTACCGACAGGAGGATGCCAGCGCCCCGACGGCGGTTGTCGGCGCATCCAACAGGCCCGGCGTGCAGGAACTGGATGGCACATTGGGCATAAGGCACGAATTTGGCCGGTTCTTTGGCCAGGTGAAGGGCAAGGTCGACCGGACAACCTATGGTCAGGCCCAGTTCCCCGACGGGACGACGCTCAGCCAGAAGGATCGCAACAACACCTTTGCCAGCATCGCCCTGCGCGGCGGCTTCGAAATGTCCCCGGCGATCAAACCTTTCGCCGAAGTGGAGATCGGCAAGCTGATCTACGATGAAACGGAAGATTCCAACGGCTTTCGCCGCTCCGGTATGCGCACAGCGCTGCGCGGCGGTATCGAGGCCGATTTCGGCGAGAAACTTTCGGGCGAGCTGGCGCTGGGCTATCTGCGCCAGAGTATCGACGATGAGCGGCTGTCCAATGTCGATGGTCTGAGCGTCGACGGGGCAATCAAATGGTCGCCGCAGCGCGGCACCGATGTCAATCTTGGTTTGCTCACCCGTGTCGAAGGCGGGACAACGCCCAATGACAGCGGCTCGATCTTCTATGAGGGACGGATTGGCGTAAAGCGCCAAATCCGCTCAAACCTCAGCGTCAATGCCGAGTTGAGCGCGTCGCTGCGCGACAACAAGGATGGCAGCGGCCTCGACAAGGGCTTTGGCGCGGAAGTCGGCGCCACCTACTGGTTCAACCGCTTCCTCGGGCTGGATGTCAGCGCCCGGCACCGCGTCACACGCAGCGAGGTCGATACCCGCCAGACCAGCGAAAGCAGCGTCTATATGGGCCTGACGCTGCAGCGGTAGGACAGAGGGGGGTGATATCCCCCCCTCAACGCATCTCAAACCTTGCGCGGCTGGATGGTCTTCAGCATGTTGCCGATATTGTCGATCACACCGTTGCGGATATCGTTGCGCCACAGGGCAAACGCCACATTGGCTTCGACAAAGCCTTCCTTCGAGCCCGTATCATAAGTGCGGCCCTGGAAGTGATAGCCGAAGAAATCCTGTTCCTTGGCCAGTTTCAGCATGCCGTCGGTCAGCTGGATTTCATTGCCGGCACCGCGCTCCTGATGCTCGAGAATGTCGAAAATCTCCGGCTGCAGGATATAGCGGCCGTTGATGTAGAGATTGGACGGCGCGGTGCCCTTGGCCGGCTTCTCGACCATTTCGGTGAGCTCGAAACCGTTGCCGACATCCTTGCCCTTGCCGACGATGCCGTATTTGTGGGCTTCTTCCGGATCGCATTCCTGCACGGCGACGATGTTGCCGCCGCCCGCCTGATTATACAGCTCGACCATGTCGGCAAGGCAGCCGTTTTTCTCCGGCTGCATGATCATGTCCGGCAGAAGCAGCGCGAAAGGCTCATCGCCGACGATATCGCGAGCACACCACACGGCGTGGCCCAGCCCCATCGGCACCTGCTGGCGGGTGAAACTGGTCGTGCCGGGTCCCGGCTGGATGCTCTGCAACTCGTCGAGCAGCGCCGTCTTGCCGCGCTCGGCCAGGGTTGAATAGAGTTCGTACTGGGCGTCGAAATAATCTTCGATGACCGCCTTGTTGCGGCCGGTCACGAAAATAAAGTGCTCGATACCGGCTTCGCGGGCTTCGTCCACCACGTACTGGATGACCGGCTTGTCGACAACGGTCAGCATTTCCTTCGGGATAGACTTGGTTGCCGGAAGAACGCGGGTGCCAAAACCTGCGACTGGAAAAACGGCTTTGCGGATTCTCTTCGCTGTCGTCACAATATATTCCCCATCTCACACAAAAACTCAGTTAACATTGGTAATGGACATTTGCCCTGCAAAGAATGAAAATAGTTTGAGCTGCATAATAAACATTTTTTTCGACCGGTAATGTTCCCGCAGGAACTGCCCGTCAAATATGCATGGTAAACCAATTCCTAACTTTGATGTGCATAATTTATTGTTTGCCGGAATAGGTGGAAACCCAGTTCAAGGAGACAACATGTTCAAGAGCCCGTCGAGTTTTGCAAAGCGAATCATGATTTTGGCCGCAACCGCGAGCCTGGCTTTTGCAGTCACGGCGACGAGTGCCTCCGCCGATGCAAAGTTCCAGACATGGATTGCCAATTTCCGCACCACGGCGCTGCAGAGCGGAATTTCCGCCACGACGTTCCAGCGCGCCTTTGCCGGCGTCAAGGATATCGATCCCGAGGTGCTGCAGAAAGCCGCCTATCAGCCGGAATTCACGGCACCGGTCTGGGATTACATCGACAACCGCGTCAACGAGCATTCCATCACCACCGGGCGGGAAATGGCGCGCAAATACAGCCGCTGGCTCGCCGCCATCGAAAAATCATTCGGTGTCGACCGCAATATCCTTTTGGCGATCTGGTCGATGGAGACCAATTACGGCGAAGCCATGCAGCGGCCCGACATCATGCGCGATGCCGTGCGTTCGCTCGCAACGCTCGCCTATGCCGACCAGCGCCGGGCAAAATATGCCCGCACCCAGCTGATTGCGGCGATGAAGATCCTGCAGACCGGCGATATCGACCGCAGCCACCTCACCGGGTCATGGGCGGGCGCCCTTGGCCATACACAGTTCATTCCCACGAGCTATCTCGCCTATGCCGTCGACATGGACGGCAACGGCAAGCGCGATATCTGGACATCCGTACCCGATGCGCTGGCGACGGCCGCCAATCTCCTGGCCAAGAACGGCTGGGAATCGGGCCGGACCTGGGGTTACGAAGTGACCCTCCCGGCCGGGCGCAAATTCCCCGCTGGCTCAAAGACCATGGCGGAATGGCAGAGCCTCGGCGTGGTGCGCGCCAACGGCAAACCATTCCCGCGCGGCAATGAAAAGGCCCAGTTGAAAGTGCTTGACGGGCGCGAGGGGCCCGCCTTCCTGATGACACGGAATTTCTCCGTTTTGAAGAACTACAACAATGCCGACAAATATGCCCTTGGTGTTGGTCTTCTTGCGGATCAGATCGGCGGCGCGCCGCCGCTGCGCCGCGACTGGAATCGCCCATTCACGCCCATCTCGATGAAGGAGCGTGAAGAATTGCAGACACATCTGCGCGCATTGGGTTATTATGACGGCGAAGTGGACGGGAAAATCGGCTCCGGCTCACGGGATGCCATCCAGGCGTTCCAGAAGAAAATGGGGCTCGATCCCGATGGTCATCCCAGCAAGGAAGTGCTGACCATTATCCGCAAGCGATAAGGTTTGGAAATACGATGGATACAATGAAACGGCCGGCTCGCCTCATCCGTTGCATCGTTGTGTCCGTATCCCTCGGTGCGGCCGGCGGCCTTGTCTTTACCGACATCGCCGCCGCCCAGCAGCGCACACTGCTCGACATGCTCTTCGGCTCGCGCCGCGAAGTCTACCGCGAAAATACCGACCGGATGATCTTCGACGAAAACAACCGGCCCGTCCGCCCCTCCAAGAACCGCACGACCAAGCGGGCCGAGCGGCCGCGGCCGCAACCGGCAGCCCCCGCCAGCCAACCCTCCGCGCCGGCGGACGAACCGGTCATTCCGTCGAAACTGGCCGATGCCAAAACCATCCTGGTTGTCGGTGACTTCATGGCAAGCGGCCTTGCCGAAGGCCTCAACGCGGCCTTCATGGATTCGCCCGGCGTGCGCGTGGTCGACAAGAGCGACGGCTCATCCGGTTTCGTGCGCAGCGACCACCGCAACTGGCCCGCCACCATCGGCAGTCTGATCGACGCGGAAAAACCGGCTGTTGTCGTCGTGATGATCGGTGCCAATGACCGCCAGCAATTCGCCAACGGCCCAGCGCCGCAGAGCGAAGCCTGGACAAAGGAATATCAGGGCCGCATCAACGCATTCCTCGAAGCGGTGAAGAAAACCGGGCAACCCGTGGTGTGGGTCGGCCAGCCCTCGTTCAAGTTCAAGAACATGAGCACCGACCTGCTGGCGTTCAACGAACTCTACCGCAATGCGACGGAGAAGGCGGACGGCAAATTCGTCGATGTCTGGGAAGGCTTTGTCGACCAGGGCGGCAGCTTTACGCTGTCGGGCTTTGACATCTCCGGCCAGACCGCCCGTCTGCGCAACAATGACGGCGTCGGCCTGACCACCGCAGGCAAGCGCAAGCTGGCCTTCTATGCGGAAAAACCATTGCGCCAGATGCTGGGTAACGCCACGTCACCTGCCATCGCCGCCGTCAAGCCGGGCTCGCCCGTGCAGGCACTGCCGGAAACGTCGCAGGCACCGGTCAAGGTCGACCGCATTGCACCGATCAGCCTGAGTGACCCGGAACTGGATGGCGGCACCGATCTCCTCGGCGCCGCACCGAAAGCCGCGGCCGCCGACAAGTCGGCGCAGGACAAGCTGCTTCTCGAAGGCAAGGCGCCGGAGGCCCAGCCGGGCCGCATCAACGACTATGCGTGGCCGGCGAAGTCGGACGCGGCACCGAAATAACGGCCTGACTATCGCGGCAGAACCGACGATCCCATCAGCGCGACATCGATGGCCTGTGCCGCCTGGCGTCCCTCGCGGATCGCCCAGACGACCAGCGACTGGCCGCGGCGGATATCGCCGGCCGTGAACAGCTTGTCGACGCTGGTGCGGTAATCCTTGTCATCGGCGGCAATCGAACGGTTGCCGCGACGATCCGCTCGCATCTCCAGCGTATCGCCGAGTTCCCTGACGACACTGGTTTCGAACGGACCGGAAAAGCCGATGGCGATGAAGGCGAGATCCGCCTTGATGTAGAATTCCGTGCCGGGAACCGGCTTGCGCGCCTCGTCGACCTCACAGCATTTGACATGGGTCAATGCACCGTTTTCACCGATGAATTCAAGCGTTGCCACCTGGAACTCGCGGTCCGCGCCTTCCGCCTGCGAGGAGGACGTGCGCATCTTCGTCGCCCAATAGGGCCAGACGCTGAGCTTGTCTTCCTTTTCCGGCGGCTGCGGGCGGATATCGAGCTGGGTGACCTTCACCGCGCCCTGGCGGAATGCCGTGCCGACACAGTCGGAGGCGGTATCGCCGCCGCCGACGACAACCACATGGCGGCCTGACGCCACAATCGGATCGCTCGGCCAGGCCACGGATTCGATGTTCTCGCGGCCGACGCGGCGGTTCTGCTGCACGAGATAGTTCATGGCATCGTGGACGCCGTCGAGATCGGCACCCGGAATGCCCGCCGGACGCGGCGTTTCGGCGCCGCCGCAATAGAGCACCGCATCATAGGTATCGAGCAGTTCCTGCACCGGCTTGTCGATGCCGACATTGACGCCGTAGAAGAAGGTGACGCCTTCGCCTTCCATCTGCGCCACGCGGCGGTCGATGAAATGCTTTTCCATCTTGAAATCGGGAATGCCGTAGCGCAGCAGGCCGCCTGCACGGCTTTCGCGCTCGTAGACATGCACTTCATGGCCCACGCGGGCAAGCTGCTGTGCCGCGGCCAGACCGGCCGGGCCGGAGCCGATGACGGCCACTTTCCTGCCGGTCTTCGATGCCGCAGGCTGCGGGATGATAAAGCCCTTTTCATAGGCCTTGTCGGCAATCGCCTGTTCCACCGTCTTGATGGACACCGGCACGTCTTCCAGGTTCAGCGTGCAGGCTTCCTCGCATGGGGCCGGGCAGATGCGGCCGGTGAATTCCGGGAAATTGTTGGTGGAATGCAGGTTGCGGATCGCCTCGTCCCAATTGTCGTTGTAGACGAGATCGTTCCAGTCCGGAATCTGGTTGTGGATCGGGCAGCCAGTCGGCCCGTGGCAGAACGGGATGCCGCAATCCATGCAGCGGGCCGCCTGCTTCTTCACCTCGCCATCGGTCATGGGAATGGTGAATTCCCGGAAATGACGAATGCGGTCAGACGCGGGCTGATACTTTCCGACCTGCCGGTCGATCTCGAGAAAACCTGTAACCTTACCCATAAAACTGCTCCCCTCACCCTTGGAGGACCACCCGTTCCCGTGTTGGGTCTGGGCAGCATTGGACCCCATGCCGAGCATCATTGTGATGACGCTCGAAGCAGGAGTGCGTTGATTTTATTCCGCTGCGACACCCATCCGCATGCGCTCCATGTCTTCGAGCGCCCGGCGGTATTCGACCGGCATGACTTTCACGAATTTCGGCCGGAAGGCTTCCCAATTGTCGAGAATTTCCTTCGCCCGGCCCGAACCCGTGTAATGCATGTGGTTCGAGATGAGCTGCACGAGGCGTTCCTCGTCATGCCTGGTCATATTGGCCGAGACATCGACGCGGCCCTTATGGGCCAGATCGCCGCCGTGATGGTGCAGTTTTTCGAGAATATCGTCCTCTTCCGGCACCGGCTCCAGCTCGACCATCGCCATGTTGCAGCGCTGGGCGAAATCACCGGCTTCATCGAGCACATAAGCCACGCCGCCGGACATGCCGGCCGCGAAGTTGCGTCCCGTCTGGCCGATGACCACGACGACACCGCCGGTCATGTATTCGCAGCCATGATCGCCCGTGCCTTCGACCACCGCGATGGCGCCGGAGTTGCGGACGGCAAAGCGTTCGCCCGCGACGCCGCGGAAATAGGCTTCGCCTTCGATGGCACCGTACAGCACGGTATTGCCGACGATGATGGAATTCTCCGGTACGATTTTCGTATCGTGCGGCGGACGGACGACGATGCGGCCGCCGCACAGGCCCTTGCCGACATAATCATTGCCGTCGCCGATCAGCTCGAACGAAATGCCGCGTGCGAGGAATGCCGCAAAGGACTGCCCGGCCGTCCCGGTGAACGTGACCGAGATCGTGTCTTCCTTCAGACCCTTGTGCCGGTAGCGCTTGGCCACCTCACCCGACAGCATGGCACCCGCCGACCGGTCAACGTTCTTGATCGGCATTTCGATCTTGACCGGGATCTTGCTTTCCAGCGCGGGCATGGCCTGCTCGATCAGCTTGCGATCCAGGATATCGACGATCGGATGGTTCTGCCGCTCGGTCCAGCGCGTCTTTTCCTCCGCCGCTTCCGGCTTGTGGAAGATGCGGGTGAAATCGAGACCCTTGGCTTTCCAGTGATCGATCATCTCGCGCTTTTCGAGCAGTTCGGCCTTGCCGACGATCTCTTCCAGCCTTGTATATCCCATGTCGGCCAGGAACTGCCGCACCTCTTCCGCCATGAAGAAGAAGAAGTTGATGACGTGTTCCGGCGTGCCCTTGAAGCGCTTGCGCAGGACCGGATCCTGCGTTGCCACGCCGACCGGGCAGGTGTTGAGATGGCACTTGCGCATCATGATGCAGCCGGCGGAAATCAGCGGCGCCGTGGAGAAGCCGAATTCGTCGGCGCCCAGCAGGGCACCGATGATCACGTCGCGGCCGGTGCGCAGACCGCCATCGACCTGCAGGGCAATGCGCGAGCGCAGGCCGTTGAGCACCAGCGTCTGCTGGGTCTCGGCAAGGCCCATTTCCCACGGGGAACCGGCATGCTTGAGCGATGTGAGCGGCGATGCACCCGTGCCGCCATCATAGCCCGATATGGTGATGTGGTCAGCGCGCGCCTTGGCAACGCCGGCCGCAACCGTGCCGACGCCGACTTCCGACACCAGCTTGACCGAAACATCGGCTTCAGGGTTGACGTTCTTCAGATCGTAGATGAGCTGCGCCAGATCCTCGATGGAATAGATGTCATGGTGCGGCGGCGGCGAAATCAGGCCGACACCCGGCGTGGAGTGGCGGGTCTTGGCAACCGTTGCGTCGACCTTGTGGCCGGGCAGCTGGCCGCCTTCGCCGGGCTTGGCACCCTGCGCCACCTTGATCTGCATCATGTCGGAGTTGACGAGATATTCGGTCGTCACGCCAAAGCGTCCCGATGCGACCTGCTTGATGGCCGAGCGTTCTGGGTTCGGCTTGCCGTCCGGCAGCGGATAGAAGCGGTCCGGCTCCTCGCCGCCCTCGCCCGTGTTCGACTTGCCGCCGATCCGGTTCATGGCGATGGCAAGGGTCGTGTGCGCCTCGCGGCTGATCGAACCGAACGACATGGCGCCGGTCGAGAACCGCTTGACGATATCCTTGGCCGGTTCGACATCGTCGATGGAGACGGGCTTGCGCCCGGCATCTCCAGCCATCCTGATCTTGAACAGGCCGCGTATGGTCTGCGCCCGGGCGGACTCGCTGTTCACCAGATCGGAATATTCCTTGAACGTGGTGGCCGACTCCGTGCGCACCGCGTGCTGCAGCTTGGCTACCGCATCCGGCGACCAGAGATGCGCCTCGCCGCGCATGCGGTAGGCATATTCACCGCCGACATCCAGCGTGCTGAGCAGGACCGGATCATTGCCGAATGCATCGCGGTGGCGGCGCACCGTCTCCTCGGCCACTTCCTCCAGGCCGACACCTTCGATGGTCGTTGCCGTACCAAAGAAGAAGCGGTCGACGAATTCCGACTTGAGGCCGACCGCATCAAAAATCTGCGCGCCGCAATAGGACTGATAGGTGGAGATGCCCATCTTGGACATGACCTTGAGAATGCCCTTGCCGATGGACTTGATGTAACGCGATACGACTTCCTTGGAGTCCACCTCCGGCGGAAACTCGCCGCGCTTGTGCATGTCGAGCAGCGTATCGAAGGCAAGATAGGGGTTGATCGCTTCCGCGCCATAGCCGGCGAGGCAGCAGAAATGGTGCACTTCGCGCGGCTCGCCCGATTCCACGACCAGACCGACGGAGGTGCGCTGGCCCTTGCGGATGAGGTGATGGTGGACGGCAGCCGTCGCCAGCAGTGCCGGGATCGGAATGCGGTCCGGCCCGACCTGACGGTCAGACAGGATGATGATGTTGTAACCGCCATGCACGGCCGCCTCGGCGCGTTCGCACAGACGCTCCAGCGCACCGGCCATGCCAGCCGCGCCTTCCTCGACATTATAGGCGATATCCAGTGTCTTCGTATCGAAGCGGTCTTCCGTGTGGCCGATGGAGCGGATCTTTTCCAGATCGCCATTGGTCAGGATCGGCTGGCGCACTTCCAGGCGCTTGCGGCGGGACGTGCCGACCAGATCGAAAATGTTCGGACGCGGACCGATGAACGAAACAAGGCTCATCACCAGTTCCTCGCGGATCGGATCGATCGGCGGATTGGTGACCTGCGCAAAATTCTGCTTGAAATAGGTGTAGAGCATCTTCGACTTGTCGGACATGGCCGAGATCGGCGTGTCCGTACCCATCGAGCCGATGGCTTCCTGGCCTGTCGTCGCCATCGGCGACATCAGCAGCTTGGTGTCTTCCTGCGTATAGCCAAAGGACTGCTGGCGGTCGAGCAGGCTGACATCCTTGCGCAGCGCGCGCGGCTCGACCGGGCTCAGCTCTTCAAGAATGAGCTGGGTATTCTTCAGCCATGTCTTGTAGGGATGCCGGTTGGCGATCTCGGACTTGATCGTGTCGTCGGAGACGATTTCGCCCTTTTCCATGTCGATCAGCAGCATGCGGCCGGGCTGAAGCCGCCACTTCTTGACGATCTTCTCTTCCGGTACCGGCAGCACGCCGGCTTCCGACGCCATGATGACGAAATCGTCGTCAGTGACGATATAGCGGGCCGGACGCAGACCGTTGCGGTCGAGCGTCGCGCCGATCTGGCGGCCATCGGTGAAGGCAACCGCTGCCGGGCCATCCCATGGTTCCATCAGGGCAGCATGATATTCGTAGAACGCCTTGCGGTCGTCCGACATCAGCTTGTTGCCCGACCATGCCTCGGGAATGAGCATCATCATCGAATGGGCGAGCGAGTAGCCGCCCTGGAACAGGAATTCCAGCGCGTTGTCGAAACAGGCCGTATCGGACTGGCCTTCATAGGAGATCGGCCAGAGCTTCGAGATGTCGTTGCCGAAGAATTCGCTGTCGACAGACGCCTGACGCGCCGCCATCCAGTTGACGTTGCCGCGCAGGGTGTTGATTTCACCATTGTGCGCAACCATGCGGTAGGGATGCGCCAGCTTCCACGACGGGAAGGTGTTGGTCGAGAAGCGCTGATGCACCAGCGCCACCGCGCTGACGAAACGCGGGTCCTTCAGGTCCTTGTAATAGGCGCCGACCTGATAGGCGAGGAACATGCCCTTGTAGACGATGGTGCGCGCCGACATGGACACGACGTAGAAGTCGCTCTCCTTGCCGCCGTTCTCCTGATAGATGCGGTTGGAAATAACCTTGCGCAGGATAAACAGCCGGCCTTCGAAATCCTCATTGGATTCGATGTTCGGGTTGCGCCCGATGAACACCTGGCGGTGGAACGGTTCCGTCGCCGCGATATGCGGCGCCTTGGACAGGGACGAATTGTCGACGGGAACATCGCGGAAGCCGATCAGCGTCTGACCTTCCGAGGCGATCACTTCCGTAATGACGGTTTCGATATTGGCGCGCTCTTCGGCATCCTGCGGCATGAACAGATAACCGACGGCGTAATGATTGACCGGCGGCAGCTCGACACCCTTTTCGGCCCATTCCGCGCGGAAAAACGCATCGGGAATCTGCACGAGCATGCCTGCGCCATCGCCCATCAGCGGGTCGGCGCCGACGGCACCGCGATGCGTCAGGTTTTCGAGCATGAACAGCCCGTCTTCAATGATCTTGTGCGACTTGACGCCCTTCATATGCGCGACGAAGCCGACGCCGCAGGCGTCATGTTCATTGCGCGGGTCGTACAAGCCTTGTCGGGTGGGAATGCCGGACGATTTATTGGTTTTGACCGCACGGTTCTGTACGGCCTGAGCAAGTTCAGTCGTTACAGATGGCGTCAAATCCGACATCGTCAATCCCTCCAAATGGGCCCCTTGGGGCGGTCAATTCCTCGCGGGACGGAATAGCATATATTCCTGCCCCTTCTGGTGCGGCATATCTTCCGGTTGCAAACTGCGGTCACCATTTTGAGGACGGAAGCACCCTTGCTTGCCATCCCGCGCTTGGATCGTGCAAATTAGGACAGCATTGCTGTCATATCCTCGTATGCCAGAATAATTCCAAACAAACAAGATGGAAAAGCAAAAAATAACAGCATTGGACGAAATATCATTGCGCAAACATCGGGTGTTTCATGCATTTCATTTCGAGACAGGCGTTTTCCCCTAAATAAGCAAGGAAAAACAGATGGTTCCGCCACGCACCCTGAAAATCCCTTGCGGGAAAGACATCATCTTCTGCTTTCCAGCCCGCGGGGAAAAGCGTAAGCGTGGCGGCGTCAGTTCCACATCCGAGGTTGTTTCATGCTTTTCGCATCCGATAATTGGGCCGGAGCCCATCCGAAAATTGCCGAAAATCTGACCAGACATGCCAGCGGTTTCGCCGCGGCCTATGGCACGGGAGATCTCGACCGCGCCGTCCAGCAGACATTCAGCGCAATTTTCGAGCGCGACGTCGCCGTCTTCTTTGTCGGGACCGGAACAGCGGCCAATTCCCTGGCGCAGGCCAGCATCGCCCGCCCGGGCGGCATCACCTTTGCCCACCGCGAAGCGCACATGATTGCCGATGAGGCCGGCGCGCCGGGATTTTTCGCGAGCGGAGCACGGGTCCAGGCCATCGACGGGCCGACAGGCCGCATCGCCATCGACAATCTGCAAGCCGCCCTGAACGGTTTCCCCAAGGGCCACGTCCATGCGGGCCAGCCGATGAGCGTTTCCATTACGCAGTCGACCGAAAGCGGCACACTGTATGAATTGGCCGAGATCGCCGCCATCTCGGCCATCTGCAAGGAGAATGGCCTGCCGCTGCACATGGATGGCGCGCGTTTTGCCAATGCGCTTGTCTCGCTTGGCTGTTCCCCCGCTGAAATGACCTGGAAGCAGGGCGTCGATATCCTGTCATTCGGCGGCACCAAGAACGGCTGCTGGTGTGCGGAAGCGCTGGTCTTCATGAACCCCGAACAGGCAAGGCAGATGCCCTATATCCGCATGCGGTCGGCGCAGAATTTTTCAAAATCCCGCTTCATCGCGGCCCAGTTCGAGGCTTATTTTGCCGATGGGCTGTGGCTGGAAACGGCAACGCATGCCAATGCCATGGCAGCAGAACTGGCAAAGCTGATCAGCAATTCGAACGATCTGCGTCTCGCCTGGCAGCCGCGCGCCAATGAAGTGTTCGCGATCATGAAAAAGCAGACATCGGCAAAACTGCAGGCGGCAGGCGCCGTTTTCTATGACTGGCACACGCCCCATGCCGAAAAGGGTCATGTTGCCGAAGACGAGACGATCACCCGTTTTGTCACGAGCTTTGCCACGACCTCCAAAGACATCAGCCGCTTCGGCGACCTGATCGCATAAAAAAAGCGGCGCAAACGCGCCGCTTCTTTCACTCCGGCTTTCAGAGCTTAGTGGGCAGTCTTGGCTTCGATCTGCTTGGCTGTCTTTTCCGACAGGGCAGTGACAGCGATCTTGCGCGGCTTCATTTCCTCGGGAATTTCGCGCTTGAGATCAATGTGCAGCAAGCCGTTTTTCAGGCTGGCACCACTGACTTCAACGAAATCGGCAAGGTGGAAGCGGCGTTCGAAGGCGCGGGAAGCAATGCCGCGATACAGGGTTTCGGCATTATCGTCCGATGTTTCGGCACCCTTCTCGCCCGTTACCTTGAGCTGGTTGCGATGGGCTTCGATCTGGATTTCGTCTTCCGAGAAGCCGGCAACGGCCATGGTGATGCGGTAGGTGTTCTCGCCTGTCCGCTCGATATTGTAGGGCGGATAGGACTGGGCACCGTCTGGCTGAGCCAGCGAGTCGAGGATGGTGAAAAGCCGGTCAAAACCGACAGTCGAACGATAGAGTGGGGAAAAATCCACGTGACGCATAGTAAGCCCTCCTTTAGAGCGACAATGTTGCGTGTTCTGGCTCGTCAAGAGACTCCCTCAATCGGCAAGTCCCGCTGAACCAGTGACCCCGTTATGGCGGTCACATCAGGTATTTGGGAAACGGTCAAAGCCATTTCAAGCCCCCTTTTGCTGCCGAATGTTCCGGTTTTTACACATCCCAACGCATCCCGCAGCGATGAACGCCAGATGAACGCGCCCTTCGGGATACGTTCACACGCCCTCCCCTATAAACACATCCAACGCCGGGATTTGACCGGCAAGAGACGAGGACAAGATGATGAAAAAGACTGTTCTGGCACTGACCGCCGCCGCCCTGCTGGTCACAGGCTTTTCTGCCTCGGCCATGGCCGACGACTTCACCTATCGCGGTGACCGGGCAATCTACATGGATGGCCGCGGTGACATGGATGGCCTGCTTGTTCAGGACCGCCGCTTCTATGGTGATCGGCGTGGAGAATGGCGCCGCGATGAGCGCTTCCGCGACCAGATCGGTCCGCGCGAAGTAACCCGCATGCTGGAGCGCCGCGGCTACCGTGTCCGCGATGTGAACTTCGAACGCGGCCGTTATTTTGTCCAGGCATGGCGCCGCGGCGCGCCGGTTCTGGTCACCGTATCCCGCGATGGCGACATCCTCGATACCCGTGTGATGGGCGATCGGCGCGGCTACCGCGACCGGCGCAGCGACAACGGGTTCAGCATCGAGATCCGCCCGGCGAACGGCTACTGATTTCCTGAGATCGTTCCAGGTGTAACGTCCCTTCCGCCTGGAATGTACTGACCGGAAGCCCTCCCAAGGGTTTCCGGTCATTTTTTTGTTTTTACGAGAACCCGGTTTGACCTTTATTGCCATGCATTTTATCAAAAGGTGCAAAATGCACCCGTGTGATCCCCCATGGGCGGGACGAGGACTGACCGGTATTCATGACCCATCCGCTTGTCGAAACAGCCGCCAATCCGACACCGCAGGATGCCCGCGTTGCCGCATTGCCGCTCAAGGGCGGCAGGCAACTGCGCTACGCGATTTTCCCCGCCACCACCCATCCCGTCCAGGGCACCGTGATCATCCTGCAGGGCCGCAACGAATGCATTGAAAAATACTTCGAGACCATCCGTGACATTGCCAAGCGGGGTTTTGCCGTGGCCACCTTCGACTGGCGCGGCCAGGGCGGATCGAGCCGCCTGCTGAAGGACCCGCTGCGCGGCCATGTCCGCAGTTTCGACCATTATGCGGCCGACCTGGAGCTGCTGTTCGAAAGCGTGCTCCTGCCCGACTGCCGCGGACCGTTTTACGTACTGGCCCATTCCACCGGCGCGCTGGCGGCGCTTCTCGCAGCGCCTGCCCTGGCAAACCGCATCCGCCGCATGGTGCTGATGGTGCCGCTACTCGACGTCAACGGCAGCCGGCTCGGCAAGATTCTGCTCAGCGCCGTCGCCAATAGCCTGCGGCTGACCGGTCTCGGCGGGATGTATATCCGCGGCGGCAAGCCGGTGATCAAACCCTTCGCCCTCAACGAGGTCACATCGGATGCCGCGCGCTACCTGCGCAACAGCGAAATAGTGAAAACCGCGCCGGAGCTCGCCATTGGCGGCCCGACCGCCGGATGGATCGCCTCGGCGGCCAAGGCGATCAAACGGGTGACGAATCCCGATTATATCGAGGCGATCCGCATCCCCAGCCTTGTCGTCGCCGCCGGGGCCGACAGCGTAGTGTCCACCCCGGCAATCGAACGGTTCGCCCTGCAATTGCGCAATGCGACACTGATCACCATCGACGGCGCCAAGCATGAAATCCTGCAGGAAAAGGATTTTTACCGCGAACAGTTTTTCGCGGCATTCGATGCCTTCATTCCCGGAACCGGCGGCGACATGGCCGGAATCGAGAACGAACAGGCCACGGAGATGTGAGCTTTCAGCGGTTGAGAAGCTCCAGCGCCTGCGCGTGCAGTTCCTTTGAGCCCGCCGCCACGATATCGCCGGCCTTTTCCGCCGGGCCGCCATCCCAATTGGTGATGACACCGCCCGCCTTTTCGATGATCGGCACCAGCGCAACGATATCGTAGGGATGCAAGGCGGTCTCCACCACCAGATCGACGAAACCGGCGGCAATCATGGCATAGCCGTAGCAGTCGGCGCCGTAACGCGGCATGCGCACGCTGCGCTCCATACGGTCATAGGCCTCGCGCTTCTTGTCCTTGAACAGGGCGGGCGTCGTGGTGAACAGCGTGGCCTGGGCAATGTCCGGATTCTGCCGGGTTTTCAGCTGGCGCGCGCCACCCGGTCCCTCGTAATAGGATGCCGTGCCGTCGCACATGAACAGCTCACCGGTGAAGGGCTGCGCCATGACGCCGGCCACCGCATCGCCATCGATGGTCAAGCCCGCAAGCGTGCCCCACACCGGCAGGCCTGAAATGAAGGCGCGCGTGCCGTCGATGGGATCGATCACCCAGACATGCGAGGCGTCGAGATTTTCCGAACCGAACTCCTCGCCCATGATGCCGTGAGCGGGAAAGGTGCTGTTGATCAGCGCGCGAATCGCCCGTTCGGCTTCCCTGTCAGCCTCGGTGACCGGGTCGAATCCCACCTGATATTTGTTGTCGATGGACGAAACGGTGCGAAAGCGGGGCAATGTCTGCGCTGCCGCAACCTCGGCAATCCGCCGCAAAAACGAAAGTTCAATGGCCAAAATGGTTCCTCGCGATCAAAATTTTCTCATTTACCTGCATTGTCGGCTAAATTATTGCATTTTTTTTAGGCACATAATTATCGTGCTTAAAAAAACGCACAAATCACTTGACATTTGTGCGATGCAGCATAGATTGGTTAACAGACGGGGTGACCTGTCTATGCCCTCCTTGGGCGTTTCCTCCCTAGACTTGGACCGCGCACTTGCGCGGTCTTTTTTTGTTTGCAGACGGGCAACAGCAACAAGACCTCATTCCGCCGCGAGCGGCACATCGAGGAAGTGGAAGTCCGGCAGCGAAACGAGATCGGCCAGGAACTGGCTGATATCGCGCTGCAGCTGCCCGAAGCCCGATTTGCGCTCGTAATTGTGCTCATTGAGATAAAGGCCGCGATTGACCTCGATCTGCAATGCGTGGAAACGCTTGAGCGGACGCCCGTAATGCTCGGTGATGTAACCGCCCGCATAGGGCTTGTTGTGCGCCACCGCATAGCCCATCTCGCGCAGGAGATGGATGGCCGTGTGCGTCAATTCCGGCGAACAGCTGGTGCCGAACCGGTCCCCGATGATGAAATCCGGGCGCAGGCCGCTCTCCGGAAACCGGATGCCGGTGGGCATGGAATGGCAATCGACGAGAACGCCATAGCCAAAACGGCTGCGCGTTTCCACCAGCATCCCGGCGAGCAGCGCATGATAGGGCTTGTAGATCGTGGTGATGCGGCCGAGCGCTTCCTCGACGGGCAGTTTCTGCGCGTAGATTTCCTGCCCTTCGCCGACAAGGCGCGGAACGGTGCCAAGACCGCCGGCAACCCGGGCCGAATTTGCATTGGCATAGGAGGGAAGCGAATCGCTGAACATCTTCGCGTCGAGTTCATAGGGCTCGCGGTTGACGTCGAGATAGGCGCGGGGGAAATGCGCCACCAGCATCGGCGCACCGAGCATGACGCTGGCGGCAAAGAGCTGGTCGACAAAACAGTCTTCCGAGCGGCGAATCGTTTGCGCATCGAGCTGCGACTGCTGCAGGAAGGCCGGCGGATAAACCTGACCGCTGTGCGGCGAATTGAACACAAACGGAATACGCTGGTCAGCCGGCCGGCGCAGTTCATAGGGCAGCTTGTCAGGGAAATCGCGCTCGAGGGTCATCATTCACTTCGACGGTTTGCTTGAATATGCCGTTACTTTAGAGCAACTTCGCCCCGGAGGGAATTGATCAGCCGCCAAAGGCAGCGGAACTTTTCCGGGCTGACCGGACCAGGCGTATTCTTCGATCGCCCGTCTGCGATCTTGCTCGACTTTTCCGGGGTTCCCCCTTATTTTCAGCAAATCATTCACGCGATCTTTACCAAAAAAGCGTCTTGTTAAGCATGATGGGGCGCCTGTCTGGGGATGATCAGGCGACAGACAATTCGGACGGACTGATGAAGAGAATCCTGCTAGCAGAAGATGACAATGACATGCGGCGCTTCCTGGTGAAGGCGCTGGAGAAGGCAGGATATCACGTCACGCCTTTCGACAATGGCGCAAGCGCCTATGACCGGTTGCGCGAAGAGCCATTTTCACTGCTGCTCACCGACATTGTCATGCCGGAGATGGACGGCATCGAGCTGGCACGCCGCGCGTCGGAAATCGACCCGGACCTGAAAATCATGTTCATCACCGGCTTTGCCGCCGTGGCGCTGAATTCCGATTCGAAAGCGCCGAAGGATGCGAAAGTGCTTTCCAAGCCTTTCCACCTGCGCGACCTCGTCAATGAGATCGAAAAAATGCTGGTAGCGGCCTGATCAAAGGCCCTATCTGCCTGCTCCGGTGAAGAAAGCCTGATAACTTCTTCCAACCCTATTGACGGACCGGAATCAATATGGTGTATGCGCCCCTGTCGGATGGGCGTGTAGCTCAGCGGGAGAGCACTACGTTGACATCGTAGGGGTCACAGGTTCAATCCCTGTCACGCCCACCATCCGAACTTCCCTGAACCATATTCTGTTTGCATCAGCGGTTCGTGGCAGCTTTGCCGCGTGACGGCGACACCCGCCAAAGGCAACCCGGGCTGTCAGAGACAGCCGAGGTCAGCCAGTGTCTGCCGCACTGCCTCGTCGATCGGTGTCCTTGGCTCGGCCGCGAGTGTACCGACCAGCCGCGTGTTCGTCATGCGCAGCGGCTGCTTCCACAGATACCGCATCTCCTTCAACTCATGCATGAACGCATTGAAGGGTGCCATGATCGGCACGATCCACCAGGGAAACGATCTGATCTTCACCGGGCGGCCAACCACACGCCTGATGGCGGCTGCCATCTGCATGCCGTCCGCATCCCAGAAGCCTTCCATGTGATAGACCGCGAAACGCGGAAGGGTTTCGGCCCGGTCGACCAGTTGGGCCATTGTTTCAGCGACATCGGGAAGAAACGCCCATTGATGTCCGATGCCGCGCCTTGAAGGGTTGCTGATGAGCGATACCGCCTTTCCCGGCGTGACAAGCCCTTGCGAGAACCAGTTGTTTGCGGCCTTCGGGCCAAAGAAATCACCAGCGCGCACGATCAGGACGTCGAGACCGGATACAGAAGCATCCTTCAGACGCTGCTCCATCATGACACGCAGCCTGCCTTTTCGCGTGACGGGATGTTGCGGACTGTCCTCACCCAGAACCGGAAAGGCATCGGGTCCGAAATTATAGACAGTGCCGGGCAGAAGCACGCGGGCACCCACCCGTTTTGCCGCCGCGATGGTATTGTCGAGCATGGGCACGACAAGCTTCTCCCAGTCCCGGTATCCGGGCGGGTTGACGGCATGGACGATCAGGGACACGCCCTCTGCTGCCTTGCTGACATCCACCGGATTGAGGGCGTCACCCGCAATCCATTCGAAATCACCCGCGGTTTTCCCGGCCTTGCCGATGTCGCGCGTCAGGGCCTTGATATGCCAGCCTCGTTTCAGGAGGTTGCGTGCTACCGCACCACCGATGCCACCTGTTGCACCCAATACAAGCGCCATCTTCTGTTCTGTTGATTGCATGTGCATTTTCTCCGTTGTCTCGCCAACAATGCACCAGCAATACGATAAACAAAATTGACAAAATTCATTGACTAGCTATACATAAATAATGCAACAGATGCCGAACTGGGATCTTTACTGGACTTTTCTTCATGTCATCCGGCACGGCTCACTGTCGGCAGCAGCACGTGAGCTCGGTTTGACACAGCCTACGGTGGGACGGCATATCGATACGCTGGAGGACCTTATTGGCGCCCAGCTCTTCACCCGCTCGCCGAACGGCCTGCTTGCAACCGATGCCGCGCTGGAATTGCAACCCTACGCGGCCGCCATGGCTGCCAATGCCGCGGCACTTGTCCGTCTGGCAACAGCACAGCGTGACGCGGTGGAAGGCACGGTACGCATTGGCGCGAGCGAGGTTATCGGCACCGAAGTGCTTCCACAGATACTCGCGCCGCTGCTTGAGACATATCCCGACTTGCACATCGAGTTATCCGCCTCCGATACGGTCGAAAATCTCTTGAACCGCGAGGTTGATATTGCTGTCAGAATGGCAGAGCCCACACAGGAGGCGCTGCTTGTGCGCAACGTCGGAGGCATTTCGCTCGGGCTCTACGCGCACCGTGCCTATCTTGCCAGATACGGCGCGCCCCGTACGCTGGCAGAATTGAAAAATCACCGGCTCATCGGGTTCGACAAGCAGACCGCCTTCATACGCAGCGTCGAGAAACGCTTTCCGATGCCGCATGAGCTTAAGTTCAGCTATCGCACGGACAACAATCTGGCCCAACTCGCCGCTATCCGGTCAGGAATTGGCATCGGCATATGCCAGGACAGTCTCGGCCAGGCAAATCCTGACCTCGTATGCCTGCTGCCCGACGCGTTTTCGATCATACTTCCCACCTGGATCGCCATGCACGAAAACCTGCGGTCTTCACACCGCTTTCGGCTGATCTTCGATACGCTGATCAGAGGCATGCTTGCCCATATTGAACTGGCGTCAGGCAGGAAGGTGCAAGGCCCCCCGGCGTTCTGACGTGCTGATCACAACAGTGAGTACGGCTTTGAAACAATACGGCAGCGCGCAAGGGATGACATTTGGCTCATAAAAGTCTATCGACAGCCCCATCGATGATCTGATCCAATTTTCGGAAAGCCTTGGAACCATGAAGAACGCTATCACGCTCAAGCAGTTGAAGGCCGGTGTCGGCACAGAAATCGGCTGTTCGGAATGGCGCGTGGTCAGCCAGGACATGATCGACAAGTTTGCCGATGCGACCGATGATCACCAGTTCATCCACACCGATCCGGAGCGCGCGGCCAAGGAAACGCCGTTCGGCGGCACAATTGCCCACGGCTTCCTGACCATCTCGCTGCTGTCGACGCTCGCCTATGAGGCATTGCCGATGATCGAAGGCGCGACGATGGGCATCAATTACGGTTTCGACAAGGTGCGCTTCATGGCGCCGGTCAAATCCGGCAAGCAGGTGCGTGCCCGCTTCAAGCTGGTGGATGCGGATATCCGCCCGTCCGGCCGTGTGCTCAACAACTACGAAGTCACCCTGGAAATCGAAGGTTCGATCAAACCGGCACTCGTCGCCAACTGGCTGACGATTGCCGTGCTCGAGCATCCGCCGGAAATGGACTGATCAGGCGCGGATCGCCTCGACAAGCCGCCCGGCATCGTCCAGCGGCGGCGCACTGTCACGCACGGCCAGATCCTGGAAGGCAAACGGCCCCTGCACGAACATGCCCATATCGTAGGCATTGCGGATCTGCGCGCCCTTCAGGAACAGAAGGTGCATCTTGAAAAAATTCTTCTTGGCACGCGCATAGCGCTTGGCGCTGTGAATGTGCTTGAACCGGATACGCCGGATCAGCGGTTCGGTGCGCGGGGTTATGCCCAGCGCCGCAGCCGGGTTCGACCGGTAGAAATGCACGATATCCGCAATGGTCTGATACTCCGCCCACAGAACCGGCGCATCCTGCAGGACAACCCGCACGTCTTCCCGCAAATCCGTTGCACACGGATGAAAGGCGATCATCAACAGGCACGAGCCGGTCGCCACCAGCGAAACCGGCTGTTGCCTGATGAGCTGCGGCGCACTGCGCCAGACATCGGCAATGGCCTCGACAGCCGGCACCGTGCCCAGGCTGTGCCCGATGATGACCACCTCATCCGCGCCGCTCTCCCGCAGCTTCTCGGTCAGGTGGTCGGCAAAAGCCTTGCGCCGTTCCAGCAAAGCCGGGCTGCGGCGGTAGATCCGGTCTGACGCCGCCGCCCAGTCATCCAAGAGGTAGGAAAGGAACACCTTTTCTCCCGGCCAGCGGATCAGGAGGCGGGCGATGGCGAGCGCCAGGGGAATGGTCCAAAACATGTGGTAGGCGCTGAAACCGCCAAACAATGGTCCAAGCCCGATCAGCAGCGCGACCAGCGAAATGAAACAGGTCAACGCAAACGGCCACATGAAAAAGATGCAGAACCGCCAGCTTGTGCGCAGATACCGCCAGAAGGTGCCGGTGATGAGAATATCGAGAAACGCCATCAGGCCGGTGGCAAAGCGCGTTACGACATTGCGCGCGGAATAGGCATCGAAGATATCGGCCGTGCCGTACTGGCAGAACTCGGTTTCTACCGTCCAGTTCGCCCCGGTTGTATCAAGCTGCATCGAGGCGATGTTCGGCCCCTCCGGCTGCATGGGCCCCGCTTTGGTTTTCGTGTGCCAGAGCGTGTTGAAATCGGCCGAGGCATTGAGATAGCGCCCGCGCACGGCATCGGGATGCAGACCTTCATAGCCTGTAAAATTGACAACAAGGCGCTTTTTGACAGCCATAAACCACTCTCGCGACGCGACCGCGCGAATCGGCAGCCATCGGCATTCTCATTATGGCAAAGCACGGCGCAATTGTGATCGATAATTTCACCGGCGATCAATCTGCACACTATTATTACGCGGGGCTGTCAAATACCCGCGCATTCGGCAAAAAAAAGATCATCGTTGCATTACGCAATGTGCGTGGTTCGACAAGCTCACCATGAGGAAGGTGGTTTGGCTGCAAAGCTAATCGGGACCGTTGCAGAATATAGCTCCCTGCAATCCTCCGTCTCCCTCATGGTGAGCTTGTCGAACCACGCACAAATGGGTGGGCCGGCTTAAGTCGTATGATCAGACAGCCACGTCCCGCGCGGATTCCTGCAGAAAGCTGTAGGCATAGCCGGAGAAGGAGCGCCAGCATTCAACACGGAACGTGTCCTCGGCCGTCCGCCACAGCACGATCTCGATCTTGCCGAGCACCGTGCGCGAGGCCGCGCCGACCGGAAAGGCGCCGAGCGACAGGTCCTGCGGGCAACCGCCATTGACAACAGCATCGGCACCCCGGCCGGAGACAATGATCCCGACATTGCGATGGGAGACGTCGACGGCGGAATGCAGCACCTTCACCTTGGCAAGATCGGCCACCAGCGAGCTGCCGTCCGCATCGATGAGAAGCCATTCATCCGGACCGATCCACAGGGCCGCACGGTTGCCCTGACTGGTGGTTGTCTTCGGCTTCAGCGGCAGGGACAGGCCGAGCGCCTTGGACAGCGCCGCCACCGCATCCGGCCGCGCCCGCAGCGAAACGCGGGTGGCGTTATCAGCAAGGGTTACCGATACGGACCCGACTCCGGCGTGGCCGGTCTGCAATGGATGCGCGCGCTGCGCCGTTTGAGCAAGGTCAGCCATTCAACCGTTCTCCCTTTTCGTCGAAGAACACCGTTCCGGTCACTTCCACTTCGATCACACCATCGGGCATCGGCACATACAGCGTTTCGCCGAGCCGCTTTGTTCCGTCGATCACCAGGGCCATGGCAATCGACCGGCCGCAATTCTGCGACCAGTAGGAGGATGTCACATGGCCGATCATCGTCATCGGCACGGGCTGGTTCGGATTGGCGACGATCTGCGCGCCCTCCTCCAGCACCACATGGGCATCTTTGGTCTTCAGGCCAACCAGCTGCTTGCGTCCATCCGCCACCAGGTCGCGGCGCAGCAGGCCGCGAATGCCGACATAGTCCGTCTTGTTCTTGCCGATGGCCCAGGTGAGGCCCGCATCCTGCGGCGTCACTGTGCCGTCCGTGTCCTGGCCGACGATGATATAGCCCTTCTCGGCACGCAGCACGTGCATGGCCTCAGTGCCATAGGGCGTCAGGCCCAGCGGCTTGCCGCGCTCGTAGACGGCTTCCCAGACGGCCCGGCCATAATCGGCAGGCACGTTGATTTCATAGCCCGCTTCACCGGTGAAGGACATGCGGAACAGCCGCGTCGGCACACCGCAGATCCTGCCTTCGCGCACGCTCATATGCGGCATGGCCTCATTGGAAAGGTCGATGCCTTCCACCAGCGGCGCGATGATCTCGCGGGCTTTCGGCCCCTGCACCGCAATGACGGCCCATTGCTCGGTCGTCGAGGTCAACCAGACGTTGAGGTGCGGGAATTCCGTCTGCAGATAGTCTTCCATGTGGTTCATGACGCGCGGCGCACCGCCGGTCGTCGTCGTCACGTGGAAGCGATCCTCAGCCAATCGGCCAACGACGCCGTCATCATAGATGAAACCGTCTTCGCGCAGCATGATGCCGTAGCGCAGGCGGCCGACACCGAGTTTTTCCCATGGGTTGGTGTAGAGCAGCTCAAGGAACTTTGCCGCATCGGGCCCGACCACTTCGATCTTGCCGAGCGTCGAGGCGTCGAAGATACCGGCCTGGTTGCGCACGGCGACGCATTCGCGGTTCACCGCCGCATGCATGTCTTCGCCCGCCTGCGGATAATACCAGGCGCGCTTCCACTGCCCGACATCCTCGAAGGCCGCGCCCTGCGCCGCATGCCACGCATGCATCGGCGTGCGGCGGGTCGGATCGAACAGGTCATGCCGTGCATGGTTGACGATCGCACCGAAAGTCACCGGCGTGAACGGCGCCCGGAAGGTTGTCAGGCCAACAGCCGGGATCGGCCGGTTGAGCGCTTCGGCGGCAATGGCCAGCCCGTGCAGGTTGGAGGTCTTGCCCTGATCGGTGGCCATGCCGTTGGTGGTGAAACGCTTGACATGCTCGATGGAATGCATGCCTTCGCGCACCGCAAGGCGCACGTCCTTGGCGGTCACGTCGTTCTGGAAATCGACGAAAGCCTTGACCGTCGTATCGGCACCGGCGCCCGGCGCCGAGCCGATCATGCCGAGAACCCAGTCGGTTCCGCCCGTTGCCTTGAGCGCTGTGGTCTTGCCCTTGAAACCGGTCTCGCCGGCAAGCTTGCCGCCTGCGGCAACGGCTTCGTCCAGCGCCTGCTGCAGCCCGTCGCTGCCATTGCAGGCACCGACCGAGACGCAATCCTGCGCATAGGTGCCGGGCAGGAACCGCTCATTGGCGGCATCCCATGCCACCTTGCCGCGCGATTGCGAGAACAGGTGCACGGATGGCGTCCAGCCCGCCGACATGATCAGCGCATCGACCACGACCTTGCGCTCGCTGCCGCCCCGGTTGGGGCGGATGCTGATGGAGGAGACGCGGCGCATGCCGCCGGCGCTGAACACCGCATGACCGGTCACAACGTCGATGCCAAGCGAACGAGCTTCCTCGATCACCGGCGAGGATGGATTGTCGCGCGTGTCGACGATGACAGGGATATCGACGCCGGCGCGCTTCAGATCGATGGCCGCCGCATAGGCGGAATCATTGGCGGTGTAGACGCCGACTTTGCGGCCGACAGCGACACCATACTGGTTGAGATAGGCGCGCGCCGCCGAAGCCAGCAGAATGCCGGGACGGTCATTGTTGGCGAAAACCATGTGCCGTTCGATGGCACCAGTCGCCAGGATGACCTTCCTGGCACGCACCTGCCACAGGCGCTCCCTCGGCATGTCGGAACCGGGATTGCTCAGATGGTCGCTGATCCGCTCGACAAGGCCGACAAAATTCTGGGCGTAGTAACCGAACGCCGTGGTGCGGGTGAGAACCGTGACGTTGTCCATGGCGCGCAGGGATGCCAGCGTTTCCGTCGCCCAGTCATAGCCCGGCTTGCCATCGATGGTCACATCGGTCTCGTAGCGCAGTGCGCCGCCCGCTTCCGCCTGCTCATCGCAGATGATGACCCGGGCACCGGTTTGCGCGGCGCTGAGCGCAGCGGCAAGCCCGGCGGCGCCGCCGCCGACAACCAGTACATCGCAATGGGCGAAACGGTTGGAATAGCGGTCCGTATCGGCTTCACCCGGAACAACACCAAGACCGGCCGCCGCGCGGATCTTTGGCTCGTAGATGGTTTTCCATGCGAACTTCGGCCACATGAATGTCTTGTAGTAGAAGCCGGCGGGCAGCATGGGCGAGAACACATCGTTGATCGCACCGACGTCGAAGGTCAGCGACGGCCAGCGGTTCTGCGACTTGACCTTCAGCCCGTCATAGATCTCCTGCACGGTCGCCCGCACGTTCGGCTGCTTGCGGGATTTGTCCCGCTCGACATCGACAAGCGCATTCGGCTCTTCGCTGCCTGCGGAGAGGATGCCGCGCGGACGGTGATATTTGAACGAACGGCCGACCAGATGAATGCCGTTGGCCAGCAGCGCCGAGGCCAGCGTGTCGCCTTCAAGACCCGTCAGGCTCTGCCCGTCAAAGGTGAAGCGGACGGTTTTCGCCGGAACCAGGCGGCCGGCACCGGCAATACGGTTGCTTCCGGAGTGGGATGGAATGCTCATGGCTTACAGCTCCCCTTTCTTGGCGCGGGGGGCGCGTTTCTTTGCAGGTTCAGCATCGGAAACGGTTTCCGGATTGAGAAGCGTTTCGACATCCGGGCGCGGTTCGCCCGCCTTGTAGACGGTCAGGAACTTGTCGGAGACGGAATCGCGCACGGCATTGAAGAAACGCCCGCAGCCATGGATATGCCGCCAGCGCTCGAACTGCAGCCCCTTGGGGTTCTGGCGGAAATACAGGAAGGCTGCAAAGTCTTCGTCCGATTGTTCCGATATGGCCGGGGAACGCACGAGATGCGCTTCACCCGCGTTGCGGAATTCCAGCTCCGGGCGCTCTTCTTCGCAATAGGGGCATTTGATGAGAAGCATTGTCGTCGTCTCGTTTCTTGAATCTGTCAGTGCGCCACGGCGGCGGCGGCGGCTTCGTCGATCAGGCGCCCGGTGGTGAAGCGCTCGAGCGTGAACGGCGCATTGATCCGGTGCGGCTCGTCGCGGGCGATCGTATGGGCGAACACATTGCCGGAGCCGGGCGTTGCCTTGAACCCGCCGGTTCCCCAGCCGCAATTGACGTAGAGACCGGGGACAGGCGTCTTGGCGAGGATCGGCGAACGGTCCGGCGTCACGTCGACGATACCGCCCCAGGACCGCAGCATTTTCAGCCGCGTCAGCACCGGGAACATTTCGCAGATCGCGTCCAACGTGTGATTGATGATGTGCAGGCCGCCGGTCTGGGAATAGGACGTATACTGGTCCGTCCCCGCACCGATGACCATTTCGCCCTTGTCGGACTGCGAAATATAGGCGTGCACGGTGTTCGACATGATCACGCACGGAATCAGCGGCTTGACCGGCTCGGACACCAGCGCCTGCAGCGGATAGCTTTCCAGCGGCATGCGCACGCCGGCCATGTTCATGATCACCGAGGTATGACCGGCGGCCACCACACCGACCTTCTTGGCATTGATCGGGCCGCGATTGGTATCGACGCCGACAACCGCGCCATTGGCCGCCCGGCGAATGCCGGTGACTTCGCAGTTCTGGATGATATGCACGCCGCGATCGGCAGCCGCGCGGGCATAGCCCCAGGCGACGGCATCATGACGGGCGGTGCCGCCGCGCCGCTGCAGGGCCGCGCCGATGATGGGATAGCGCGCATCGGCGGAGAGGTTGATCGGCGGGCAGAATTCCTTGACCTGTTCCGGCGTCAGCCATTCATTGTCGATGCCGTTGAGCCGGTTGGCATGGATATGGCGCTTGAACACCTGGACGTCGTGGATATTGTGCGCCAGCATCATCACGCCGCGCGCCGAATACATGACGTTGTAGTTAAGGTCCTGGCTCAGGCCCTCCCACAATTTCACCGCATGTTCGTAAATGCCGGCCGATTCGTCATAGAGATAGTTGGACCGGATGATCGTGGTGTTGCGGCCGGTGTTGCCGCCGCCCAGCCAGCCCTTTTCCAGAACTGCGACATTGGTGATGCCATGTTCCTTGGCCAGGTAGTAGGCGGTGGCAAGACCATGTCCGCCAGCGCCAACAATGATGACGTCATATTCCGACTTGGGTTCGGGCGACGTCCATTGCTGCTCCCACCCCTTGTGGGCACGCAATGCCTCGCGGGCCAAAGCAAACACTGAATATTTCCGCATCATTCAATCCTTTGCAGAGCTTTCGGCCGTACCGGTGACCTTGGCAGAGCGTTTTGTTCCACGATTTGCGAGAGCAGTATCCTGTCCTGAAATCGACATCGATTTTCAAGCGCAGGATCGCACTTTTATGCATCAGTAACGCATCCGCTCAAAGGTCTTTTGCCATTTTGCGACGGAGATTGGCGTTCCGTGCCGGTTATTCTAAAATTGCACGGGCGCATGAACCGGCGGCGGGGAAGAATATCCGCCATTTTAAACAGCTTCACCATGGACATTCCATTGCCATTCTGATAATGGCCTCGTCAGTTTGCGATGGATGACCGTCGCGAAGTTTGGATTGCTGACCCACTGACCAAGGATATGGGTTCGGATTCAAGCTCAACGAAATTCTAAGAGATACAGGATAAAACGTGCAGGTACTCGTACGCGAAAACAATGTTGATCAGGCTCTCCGCGTTCTCAAGAAGAAGATGCAGCGCGAAGGCATGTTCCGCGAAATGAAGATGCATGATCATTACGAGAAGCCCTCGATCAAGCGCGCCCGCCAGAAGGCAGAAGCCATCAGCCGCGCCCGCAAGCTTGCCCGCAAGCAGGCACAGCGCGAAGGCCTTCTGCCAATGCCAGCACGCAAGGCACCGGTCCGCGCTTCTGCGGCTCGTTGATCAGCATTTATTAACGCCTTGACACAATAACGGGGTGGAGTGGCTTGCGTCACACCGCCCTTTTTGCGTTTTCGATTGAACGGGATACCAAGAGTATGACACATTCACTTGAAATGGTTTCGTATCGCGACCCGCAATCGGTATTCAAGGCGTTGCGCACCACCGGACTGGTGATCGCTTCGGTTCTCACCCTGGCTGTTGCCGGGTGCCAGACCTCGACCAGCGACATGACCGGGATCGACAAGGCGCAAGGGTCTTCCGAGAACATCAGTTCGCTCGACAGCGTCATCCGCAGCAATCCCCGTGATCCCGAAGCCTACAATGTGCGCGGCTCCGCCTTCGGCCGGGCCGGCCGCAACAGCGATGCGATCAAGGATTTCAACACGGCGCTGCAGTTGAACCCAAATTTCTACCAGGCCTATGCGAACCGCGCGCTGGTCTACCGCAACATGGGCAACACGGCCCAGGCGGCAGCGGACTACAGCAAGTCCATCCAGATCAATCCACAATATGACGCCGCCTATATCGGCCGCGGCAATCTCTACCGCCTGTCGGGACAGCTCGACCGCGCCTTCAGCGATTTCCAGCAGGCCATCCAGCTCAACACCACCGATCCCCGCGCCTATCACAATCGCGGCCTGATCTATCAGGCGCGCGGCCAGCACAAGCAGGCGATCGAAGATTTCTCCACGGCGATCTCGCTGCAGCCCGATGCCGCCGAGCCCTATAACGGCCGCGGCATTTCCTATGTGGCCATGGGCGATGACGACAACGCCTTTGACGATTTCAACAATGCGATCAAGCTGGACGGCACGATTGCCGAGGGCTGGGCCAATCAGGCGCTGATCTACGAGCATCGCGGCGACAAGGCCCGCGCGGCGAAATCCTACGCCAAGGCAGCGCAGCTCGATCCCAAGTACAAGCCCGCCCTTGATGGCCTGGCGCGCACGCGCTCCTGATCCCATCCCATGAAGCGGTTCGTCATTGTTTCCGCTCATCCCCTGAAAGAAAGCCTGTGCGGGCACCTGACCGCATTGGTGACGGCTGAGATTGCCGCGTCACCGCATGAACTGCAGCTGTTCGATCTTTATCAGCGTGGTTTTGATCCCAGGCTTTCGCCCGCGGAAAGGCAAAGCTACTACACCACGCAATACGATGCCTCCGAAGTCACGGACGACTCCGCGGCCTTGCAGAATGCGGATGTGCTCATCCTGGTTTTTCCCACCTGGTGGTTCGGACTGCCTGCCATCCTGAAGGGCTGGATCGACCGGGTCTTCGTGCCCGGCACCGCCTACGACCATGCGCCGGACTTCGGCCGGATGATCCCCCGTCTCAACGCTATGACCGCGTGCATCGCCATCACCACGCTCGGATCGCCCTGGTGGATCGACCGGCTGATCATGTTCCGTCCGGTGCGCCGTATTCTCGGCACGGCCATCATCGGCACCTGCGCACCCAAGGCGCGCTTCTCCATACTGTCGCTCTACAATTGCGAGAAACTGGCCCCTGCCCGGCTGGTCGCATTTGAACAGAAGGTCCGGCGGACGATCCAGAAGACCCTGACATGAAAAAGCCCGCCGGTTTGGCGGGCTTTCCATTTGTTCCGTCAGCGACCGGATTAGTGATCCAGCGCCTTGACGATGTTTTCGACCATCTTCTTGGCATCGGCAAACAGCATCATCGTGTTGTCGCGAAAGAACAGTTCGTTCTCGACGCCGGCATAACCGGAGCCCATGCCGCGCTTGATGAACAGAACTGTGCCAGCCTTGTCTACATCGAGGATCGGCATGCCGAAGATCGGCGATTTCGGATCGGTCTTTGCCGCCGGGTTGGTGACGTCATTGGCACCGATGACGAAAGCCACGTCGGCCTGCGCAAACTCGGAGTTGATGTCTTCCAGCTCGAACACTTCGTCATAGGGAACATTGGCTTCGGCCAGAAGCACGTTCATATGGCCGGGCATACGGCCCGCGACCGGATGGATGGCATATTTGACTTCCACACCCTCGGCCTTCAGCTTGTCGGCCATTTCACGCAGGGCGTGCTGGGCCTGCGCTACGGCCATGCCGTAACCCGGCACGATGATGACCTTGGAGGCGTTCTTCATGATGAAGGCGGCATCGTCGGCCGAGCCCTGCTTGACCGGGCGCTGTTCGACTTCACCGGCCGCAGCACCACCGGTCTCGCCGCCGAAGCCGCCGAGGATGACCGAGATGAACGAACGGTTCATGCCCTTGCACATGATGTAGGACAGGATGGCACCGGAAGAGCCCACCAGCGCGCCGGTGATGATCAGCGCCAGGTTGCCGAGAGTGAAGCCGATACCGGCCGCAGCCCAGCCCGAATAGGAGTTGAGCATCGACACCACGACGGGCATGTCGGCGCCGCCGATCGGCACGATGATCAGCACACCCAGAACCAGTGAGAGCAGAACGATCAGCCAGAACACGAAATGGCTTTCGCTCATCACCAGCGCCACGACCAGCACGACGATGGCAATCGCCAGGCCCGCATTGAGCACATGGCGGCCCGGCAGCATGATCGGTTTGCCGGACATGCGGCCGTCAAGCTTGAGGAAGGCGATGATGGAGCCGGTAAAGGTGATCGCACCGATGGCGACACCCAGCGACATTTCCACCAGCGCCTGCCCGTGAATGGAGCCGACTTCGCCGATCCCGAAGGAGTTGGGCGAGTAGATGGCGGCCGCAGCCACCATGACGGCGGCCAGACCGACCAGCGAGTGGAAGGCGGCAACCAGCTGCGGCATGGCCGTCATGGCGATGCGCTTGGCCGTATAGGCACCAACGCCGCCGCCGATGGCAAGACCGATGACGATGAGGCCAAGACCTCTGAAGCTCGGCTCGGCAAGGGTGAGTGTGGTGAGGATCGATATGCCCATACCGATCATGCCGTAAAAATTACCCTGGCGGCTTGTGGTGGGATGCGACAGGCCGCGCAGCGCCAGAATGAACAGGACGCCGGAGACAAGATAAAGAAAAGCTGCGAGATTTACGCTCATTGCCCAGGTCTCACTTTTCTTTTTTCTTGTACATGGCGAGCATGCGATGGGTCACAAGGAAGCCGCCAAAGATATTGACGCTGGCAAGCACCAGAGCGATGAAGCCGAAGCCGGTGGCAAAGCCGCTGGCCGACAGGCCGACCGCAAGCAGCGCACCGACGACGATAACCGACGAGATGGCGTTGGTGACGGCCATGAGCGGCGTGTGCAGGGCCGGTGTTACCGACCAGACCACGTAATAGCCGACAAAGATCGCCAGCACGAAGATCGCGAGGCGGAAGACGAAGGGATCGACGGCACCGCCGGTCACCGCATGGGCCGCGGCACCGGCTGCTTCCGGCATGTTCTCAGCCACCTGGCGAACCGTTTCGGCCGCCTGATTGAGACTATCAAGCGCTTTTTCGAGTGCGGTATCAGCCATCACGCCTCTCCTTCAGTCTTTTTGGGGGCCGCCGTCTTGGGCGCGGTTTTCCTAGGTGCGGCGGCCTTTTTCGGCACAGCCTTGGCCGCAACCTTCTTGGGTTCCGCCTTTGCCTCCGCCGGTGCGGCAGCCGTTGCAGCCGCTGCGGCAAAGCTCGGATGGACCACCTTGCCGTCATGGGTCAGCACGGTTGCCTTGACCAGCTCGTCATCGAAATTGATCTTGATGGCCTTGGCATCCTTGTCGACCAGCGTCTCGACGAACGCCAAGAGGTTCTTGGCGTAGAGCTGCGAGGCGGTCGCTGCGATACGGCCGGCGACATTGAGATGACCGACGATCTTCACACCGTCGACATCGACGGTCTTGCCCGCCACAGCCCCTTCGACATTGCCGCCGCGCTCGACCGCGAGATCGACGATGACCGAGCCGGGACGCATGCGCGCATACATTTCCCGGGTGACGAGCCGCGGTGCGGGCCGTCCGGGAATGAGCGCCGTGGTGATGATGATATCCTGCTTGGCAATATGGTCGGCAACCAGCGCCGCCTGCTTTGCCTGATATTCCTTCGACATTTCCTTGGCGTAGCCGCCGGCGGTTTCAGCCGCCTTGAACTCGTCGTCCTCGACAGCGAGGAATTTCGCACCAAGCGAAGCGACCTGTTCCTTCACGGCGGGGCGCACGTCCGTCGCGGTGACGACGGCGCCCATGCGGCGCGCCGTGGCAATCGCCTGCAGACCGGCAACGCCGACGCCCATGATGAAGATCTTGGCCGCAGGAACGGTACCGGCCGCCGTCATCATCATCGGCAGGGCCCGGTCATATTCCCCGGCAGCATCGACCACCGCCTGATAGCCGGCAAGGTTGGCCTGGCTCGACAGCACGTCCATGACCTGCGCCCGCGTGATGCGCGGCATGAATTCCATGGTGAAGGCGGTGACACCCGCATCCGCCAGTTCCTTGACGGCAGCATCATTGCCGTAAGGGTCGAGCATGGCGATGACGACAGCGCCCTTTTTGTAGGATTTGAGCTCAGCCGTGGATGGACGCCGGACTTTCAGAACGACATCGGCATTGCGGATGTCGGCGGTTTTGCCGATGGTCGCGCCCGCCGCTTCGAATTCGCGGTCCGGAATGCGGGACAGGATCCCCGCGCCGCCTTCCACAATGACTGAAAAACCAAGACCGATCAGTTTCTTGACCGTTTCCGCCGAACCGCCAACCCGCGGTTCATTTACGTCGGTCTCTTTCGGTATGAACAGTGTCTGAGCCAAGCCCTCACCCCCAAGCATGTTGCCACTATACAGGCAGTGGCCCGAAGACCAGCGCGCCTGCCCCGCTATGACGATTGGCAATCCTGGTGATGGGCCCGCTCATGCAAGCGGATGTCAACAGGATTATCCGCCCGGCTCATGAACAACGCTGATGGAGCGTGTTTACAGAACGAACCAGGCAGCAACACAAATAAGAATAAACAGAATAGTTGCGGAGAAGAACCCGCCAGCGAAAAAGCCAAACGCCATCGCAGCTACCAAAGCGATGCAGACAACCGCACCCCATTTTGAAAGAGCAATGAACAGATCATACGTCTTTTCATGCTCGTTGTAGTCCATGGGTGCACCCAGTTCTGCGGGCGCCGTGTCGTGATGTTCAGCCATCTTCAAACCTCATAAAGTCTTAGTCCTATTGGCAATAGCGAAAAGCCTGCAGCAGCGCAATGCGCAGATGGTCGCTGAAAAGCCTCTCAATCGATAAAAATGGCAACTGCGCTGATTTTACCGGCCGGGCCTTTCCTCCCGCTGCACTCAGCTGAGCAGATGCGGGAAAAGTCCGGTCACACCGATGATGATGAGATAGAGCGCAACCACGTAATTGAGCAAGCGCGGCGCTATCAGGATGATGATCCCGGCGATCAGCGCGACGAGCGGCGCAATGGCAATTTGTGCAATCATGACAGCGATACTTTCCTGTTGAGTCTGGCTTTGTCAGCGGCGGGAGTTTTCGACAAGATCGGGAGCAGGTCAAGCACAAGCACGCAGAACATGGCGCGGCAGTTGCCGCTGCCGCCCGGTCAGCTGGCCGCCGCGATCTCGCTGTTTCGCGGCTTCACTGGCAACTGCACCATCTCGATATCGAAGTTCTTGGCGATATTCTCCGCCGTGGTGGCCGCGCCATAGAGAAACCCCTGCACATATTCGGCGCCGATCCAGCGGTTGATCAAGGCAAACTGTTCCCGCGTCTCCAGGCCCTCGATTGTCACGGACAGGCCCAGCTCATGTGTCATCTGGACGATGCCGCGCAGAAGCTTCAGGGAACGGCCTTCCTCGGTGATATCGGTGATGAAGGAGCGGTCGATCTTCACCTTGGTGACCGGCAGATCCTTCAGATAGCTCAGGCTGGAATAGCCGGTGCCGAAGTCGTCGATGGCAACCTGCAGCCCCATGGCCTTGAGGCTCTGGAGAACGCCTCCCGTCGCCTCGCGGTCCGTAATGATCGCGCCTTCCGTCACCTCGACTTCAATCAGTTCCGGCTCCACATTGTGGCGATGCAGGGCAGAACGGATGATGTCGGCCATGTCCATGTTCTGCAGGTCGTGCGACGACAGGTTGATGGAGACCGCAATCCGCGATCCCCAAAGGCTGCAATCCTTGATCGCCTGTTCCACAACGTTTTGGGTCAAATCCGAGATCAGCCCCATCTCTTCCGCCATGGGAATGAACTCCGCCGGGGAAATCGGCCCGTATTCCGGGTGGTTCCAGCGCGAAAGCGCTTCGCACCCGACCATGCGCAGGGTACGGACATTGATGATCGGCTGATAGGCGACCGACAGGGTGCCCTCGGCAATGGCCTTGCGCAAATCCGACTTGAGCCGCTGTTTGCTGCGGAAGGAATGGTCCATCGTCTCGACGAAAACCACCCACTGTTTCTGGCTGTCCTTCTTGGCGACGTCGAGCGCCAGATCGGCATTCATGTGCATGACCGCAAGATCAAACTCCGCCGCGCAGACGATCACCACGCCGGCATGCGCGCCGGTCAGGATGTCATGGCCGGAGATCGTGTACTGCCCCGATATGGCCGCCATGATGCGCTCGACACTCTGCAGCACGTCATCGCGTGTGGCGGCCGAAAACAGCAGCACGAATTCATCGCTGCCGAAGCGCGAAATGACCGGATGCGTCACATCGATCGAGGCAAGCCGGTCGGCAAAGGCGCGCAGCAATTCATCGCCAATGCGATGGCCGAACGTGTCATTGGTCCGCTTCAGGCCGTCGACATCGACAACCATCAGCGCGATCTGCGTGCCCGGCTCGATGCCATCGGTATAGGTCCTGGCAATCTCGGCGAACTGGCTGCGATTGGGCAGGCCCGTCAGGCTGTCATAGCGCGCCATGCGGCTGATCTGCGCCTCCGCTTCCGCCCGCCGGGTCACATCCTGGAAAATGAGTACCGTGCCGTGCTGCGGGTCGGGCGTTGCCGTGAATTCATAATGGCGCTTGGCGGGAGACATGAACATGTCGCGCTCCTTGCGCCCGCTGAGCAGGTCCTGCATCTTGCCGGACAACGAAGCCTGCGTCTCCTCGGGAAAATAGGCTTTGACCCGGGCAAGCCGCAGCAGGCTCTGCAGGGAATGGCCGTGAACCTGCTCCGGCTCGTCAAAGCCCATCATTTTCGCCGCCTTCATATTGGCAACGGTGATTGTCTGGTTGCGATCGAACATCAGCAACCCTTGCGGCATGCCGTTCAGCGCGGCGTCGAAGTGGCTGACAACGACGCTCAGTTGCTGTTTGCCCAGCAGTGCATCCCAGAGCGATTGCCGCAGCTTGGATGCGATCCGGATATTGCTCCAGAAATAGGGAAGGATCAGCAGCGCCAGCAGCCAGTTGTAAATGCCGCCCAGGAGCACGAATGTCAGGAACAGCGGCGCCAGAATGCCAATGGACATGCCGATGACGACCGTCGGCGAAACGTAGTTGCGCGTCACCAGCGCCACCATCGACGCGACAACGATTGCAACACTGGTGATGGCAGCCGAGGGGTCCGCGAGAACGTAGATACTGACCAGACAGAGCAGGCCGAGCAGGATGCACGTGCTGATGGCCCCGAGGAGATAGCGCCACTCCCATGTCCGCAGATCGGCCATGGTGGCGGACGAAAGATCTTTTCGTTCGAATGCGCTGGCGTTTGCAGTACGCCCAAGGACAATCAAGAAGAATGCGAGGGCAAAGGCCGCATAAATGGGATGATCGGTTTTGACATAAATAACCAATGTCGCAAGAATCTGGATGACCGAGGTCCACCAGACAGCCTTCTTGTTCGCATAAAGCGTGCGAAGGAACAAAATTTCGAGAAAAATACTCTCGTTGCGTTCAATTTTCATCAAAATGTCCGTGAATAACTGTACCCATAATTGGATACGTTAACGAATACTTTCGAACAAACGCCAACGATACTCAGATTATGTATGAGGCATGCATTTAGAATATTTATTTGCCCCCCATGTCAAACTGATATTTATCAAATGGGAAACACAATTACCAATTCCTAAAGCGACTGCGTGGGCGTCATGAAACCGCCATCCCGTGTATGGCTGCCCCTGGCACCAAGGATCACGCCGGACAGGCGACAGCATCGCTGTCGGGCTTGTCCTTGTCCGGGTTGGGATCGTAGAACGGACCGATGACCAGCGGCCTGTTGGGTAGCACCGATTCATCCGTGTCCGATATCATCGTCCGGTCGATTGTCTGCAGCAGCTTGCCTCCGGCATCCCTGAGACGGATCGTCACCTTGTAGCCACGATCGGCCTTCACGCACTTGACCGGCGGACTGTCGACCGAAATCTTTTCAGCTGCGGGCCAGACATTCTGCCGGACAATGAAAGGCTCTCCTCCGGCCGGGTTTTCAAAGGTGGTCTCGAGCACGGCATCACCCGGCACCTTGCGGACCTTTGTCAGCGTCAGATGATAGGTTGCCTGGGCAATCCGGTAGTTGAAGACAAACAGCTTTCCAGCAACGGCGAGGTAATCCCCCTCGCCCGAATCGCGGCAGGCTCCCAAGGCCAATGCGCCCGCCAGTACGGGCAACAGGACAAGCCGGCGCCAGTGATTCATGCTCTTATCCATGACCGGATTCCGATGGTTCGCGATTGCGGCGATAGTGTCTTTGCGCCTTGGCACGGTTTCCGCATACGGTCATGTCACACCAGCGACGGCTGCGGTTGCGGCTTTCGTCCAGATAAAGCCAGTGACAGTTCGGGCAGATCTTGATCCGCTCCAGCCGCGCCGGCTCCAGAAGCCGCATGGCGGACAGGAAAGCGGCGGTGCCGAGCGACAGGTTGCGTTCGCCCTTGCCTGCGCCCGGCAACGCCAGATCCTGCCTGCCCGGTTCATCGCACACCAGCGCCGAGCCAAGCTGCAGAAATGCCGCCATGTTCGCGGGCGGGAGCCCTCCACCCCGCACGGCCGTGCGAAAGAGCGCATTGATGGCTTCACGCACATCGATAAGCCGGTTGATCTGTGCTGGCTGCACCGGCGGGTGGAAGCGGGCATCGCCCCACTCCGCCTGCCGGAATTGCGCCGCCGCTTCGGCAAATCCCCGCAGTTCCGAACGGTCTGAAAACCGGTCCAGCGCGCGGTCGGGCGCGTCACGAAAAACCACCGTATTGGCCAGGTCGAGAGCCAGCACGCCGCCACTGAATCGATGCGCATTCCAGTCAAAGGTCATGGCGAAATTCTAACTGGTAAAATTGATTTTGCAAGTTAGTATATAAGGAAATCTGCGGGTGACCGATGGCCTATTTCCTTCAATTGCTGATCAATGGCATCCACAACGCCGCGCTTTATGCGCTGCTGGCCTATGGCTATGTCCTGATCCACGGGCTGACCCATCGAACGGATTTGTCGCTCGGCGCCCTGTTTGCCTTTTCAGGCCAGACATTCATCCTGGCCACGGCATTCGGCTGGACGGTCCTGTGGATGACCTTGCCGCTGGCGCTCGGGTTCGGGCTGGCCGTTGCTGCGGTGTATGTCGGGCTCGGTGGCTATGCCATCGCCAGACTGATCTACACGCCGCTCGAGGCAGGGAACAGGAACACGATTCTGGTGGCGACGCTCGGCCTCAGCATTTTCCTGATGGAACTGTCGCGCCTTGCCGCCGATACCAGGGACTACTGGCTTCCGCCGATGCTGGCCGAGCCGGTGCACGTGCTGGGCGCGGCCGTCGACATCAGCCTGACACAGATTCAGCTCGTCAACATCGGCGTGGCCCTGATCGTCATCGCCTCCGGTGAACTGATCATGCAGCGCACATCCGCAGGGCGGATATGGCGTGCGGTGAGCGATGAGCCGTTTGCGTCATCCATGTGCGGGATTGATCCGCGCCGCGTGCGGACGCGGGCAATCCTTGCCGCCTGTGCGGTCTGCGCCCTCGCCGGCTTTCTCGCAGCGCTGTACTACGGCAATGTCAGCTTCAATACCGGAATGATCTTCGGCCTGAAAATCCTGTTCATCACCGCCGCCGGAGGCCTGTCAAGACCGCTGCACGCGGCATTGGGCGCGGCGGCTGTCGGTGTCGTCGAATCCCTGTGGGGCGGATATTTTCCGGTCCTGTGGCGCGATGCCGCCGTCTTCGCGCTGCTGGTCTTTGTTCTCGCGGTGCGCACCAACAACAATGAAGCGGAACGAACTTAACCCTGCAGGCTGTGGCCGCCATCGATGGTGATGACGGTGCCGGTGATGTAGCTGCTGGCATCGGAGGCGAGCAGCAGAACGGTGCCATCGATATCCTCAGGCTCGCCGAGGCGGCGCATCGGGTTCTTGCCCTTGAGGAATCCGTGCGCCGGGCCGCTCATGATGGATTCGTTGAGGCGCGTCGGAAACCATCCCGGCGCAATGGCGTTCACCCGAATCGCATGCGACGCCCATTCCAGCGCCAGGGAGCGGGTCATCTGGCTGATCGCCGCCTTCGACATGGCATAGCCCGCCGACCCCTTGACCGGCGCATCGGCAAGGATGCTGGAGGAATTGATGATCGATCCGCCGACCCCCGCGGCAATCATCCGCTTGGCCGCTTCCTGCGCGATGAAAAACGCGCCCTCCACATTCACTTCAAAAATATGCCGCAGCTGTTCACGCGTCGTGGTAAGCGCCCGTTCCATCGTGGCGACACCGGCATTGTTGAAAACCACCGTGACCGTTCCAAGCTTCTGCTCGGCCTCGTCAAACGCGCGCTCGATATCGTCGGCAACCGTCACATCGGCAATAATATTGAGAATATTGGGGCTGTGCTCATTGTCCGGCGCGGGTGTGCGCGAAATGGAGACAACATTCGCGCCATGCGCGGCAAGCACATGAACCATCCTGAGCCCCAGACCTGAGGACCCGCCTGTTACCGCAATGGTCTTTCCTGCAACGGAAAGAGAAGAGGCACTTGTCATTACAATAAATACCAACCCCGGATTGTTTTATTCACTGTTAGACTGCCCGTGCAACGATGACAACCACCGAACGAGCACCTTCGTGAAAACGAAGGCCAGGCCGCAACATCCCGGGTTGCTGCACCGGTATGAGGCTGGTAACAGTTCAGATGGAATATCGGGAGGGACAGCCGAAACGAAGGCATTGCCGCCGTTTTGACGAGCGGCCAAGGGCTGTCCGGGTGCTTTTCCCGGCAACGGAGGGTTGCCGGACTGAGGGGGAGGAACTGCATGTCGGCTTTGCTTGCCGTATCGAGAGCCATTGACCGCTTCAACGAATTTATTGGCCGCAACGTCGCCTGGCTGATTTTCCTGGCCGTGGTGGTGAGCGCCGGCAACGCCATCGTGCGCAAGGTGTTCAACCAGTCATCCAATGCCTGGCTGGAATTGCAGTGGTTCCTGTTTGGCGGCGCGTTCATGCTGGCCGCGGCCTATACGCTGCAGCAGAACGAGCACATCCGCATCGACATCGTCTACGGCGCCTTTTCGCGCCGGGTGCAGCACTGGATCGATCTGCTCGGGCACCTGTTTTTCCTGATGCCCTTCGTCCTGCTCATGTGCTTTTACTTCGTCCCCTATGTCAGCCTGTCCTATCGCAGCGGCGAAGGCTCGCCCAGCGCCGGCGGGCTGGTGCAATGGCCCGGCAAGCTGATCCTGCTGGTCGGCTTCCTGCTTCTGGCCATTCAGGGCATTTCGGAAATCATCAAGAAGATTGCGGTGATGCGCGGCGATATCCCCGATCCCAATCCGCCCCTCAGCCTCGAAGAGATTGCGGAACAGGAAGTCGCCATGGCGGAGGCGCGCAATGATTGAATTTATTGCGCAGAACATGGCGCCGATCATGTTCGTTTCGCTGATCGTCTTCATGCTGATCGGCTACCCCGTCGCCTTTGCCCTTGCTGCAAACGGGCTGCTGTTTTTCTTCATTGGCGTCGAGCTTGCCCCCTATTCCAACGGCACGATCACCCTCGACTGGCCGTTTCTTTACGCTCTGCCCGAACGGTTCTGGGGGGTGATGTCGAATGACACCCTGCTTGCCATTCCGTTCTTCACCTTCATGGGCATCATCCTCGAGCGCTCCGGCATGGCCGAGGACCTGCTCGATACGATCGGCCAGCTGTTCGGTCCGATTCGCGGCGGCCTCGCCTATGCCGTCATCTTCGTCGGCGCCCTGCTCGCGGCCACCACCGGCGTCGTCGCGGCATCGGTCATCTCCATGGGCCTGATCTCGCTGCCGATCATGCTGCGCTACGGCTATGACCGCCGTGTCGCATCCGGTGTGATCGCCGCATCCGGCACGTTGGCACAGATCATCCCGCCATCCCTCGTCCTGATCGTTCTCGCCGACCAGCTCGGACGTTCCGTCGGCGACATGTATCATGGCGCGCTGATCCCGGGCCTGGTGCTGACGGGTCTCTACATGGTCTATGTCCTGACCCTGTCCATCTTCAAACCGAAATCCATGCCGGCTCTTCCCGTCGAGGCGCGCACATTGGGATCGGGCGTCACATCGCTTATCGTTGCTCTCGCCGTTGCCGGTGCGATCGCCTACGCCGCGATTGTCTGGCTGACACCCGTGGCGGGAACCAATGCCGACATCTGGGGCGCGACCATCGGCACCATCGCCGTCTACGCTTTCGCGCTGGCAGACCGCTCATTCCATCTCAACCTGATGTCACGGCTGGCGCAGCAGGTGATCATCGTTCTCATTCCGCCGCTCGCCCTGATCTTCCTCGTGCTCGGCACGATCTTCCTCGGCATCGCCACGCCGACGGAAGGCGGCGCCATGGGGGCCGTCGGTGCCCTGCTCATGGCCGCCTCGAAGGGCCGCCTCCGCTTCAGCGTGATCAATCAGGCGCTGGCGTCAACGACAAAACTGTCATCCTTCGTGCTCTTCATCCTGCTCGGAGCCCGTGTGTTCTCGCTCACCTTCTACGGCGTCAACGGTCAGGTCTGGGTCGAGCACCTGCTGGTATCCCTGCCGGGCGGACAGGTCGGATTCCTGATCGTCGTCAACATCCTCGTGTTTTTCCTGGCGTTCTTTCTCGATTTCTTCGAGCTGGCCTTCATCATCGTGCCGCTGCTTGCGCCTGTCGCGGACAAGCTCGGCATCGACCTGATCTGGTTCGGCGTGCTGCTCGGCATCAACATGCAGACCAGCTTCATGCATCCGCCGTTCGGCTTTGCCCTGTTCTATCTGCGTTCCGTGGCGGCCAAGGTGCCCTATATGGACAAGATCACGGGCAAGAAAATCCAGCCGATCACCACCGGGCAGATCTATTGGGGCGCCGTGCCCTTCGTCGGCATCCAGATCCTCATGGTGGCCCTGACGATCATGTTCCCGCAGATGGTCATGCATTACACCGGCCCTGCCAGCACGATCAATCCGGCGACCATCCAGATTCCCAATTCCGATCTCGGCGGCGGCCTTGGCGGCGGTTTGGGTGGTGGTCTCGGCGGCGGACTGGGCACCGACCTCAGTGCACCGCCGCTTGGCGGTCCCGCGCCCAATCCGGCGCCGCCCGCGCAACCGGCGGCACCGGATTTGAGCCAGCCGCCGAAAATGTGACGGCAGGATACGAAAAAGCCCGGCATCGCTGCCGGGCTTTTGTTTGCTCAAAACGGCTGGCTTAGAGCTTGCCGTTGCGCTGCTGGACCATCATGAACGTGTCGAAGGTGTATTCGGCCACCTGAGCGTAAAGGAAATGCTCGTTGCGGAAAGCCTTGATGGAGTCCCAGATCTTCTTGAACGGCGCGTTGGTCGCTTCGATTTCGGCATAGACCGTATTGGCCGCCTCGAAACAGGCATTGAGGACTTCCGGGGTGAACGGACGCAGCTGCGCCCCGCCGGCAACCAGCCGCTTGATGGCCGGAGGGTTCACATAGTCATACTTCTGCAGCATGTTCGCATCGGTTGCCTGGGCCGCCGTGCGGAACAGCGACTGATAGCTCGGCGGCAGCGAATCCCATTTCTGCTTGTTGACCATGAAGCTGACCGTCGGACCGCCTTCCCACCAGCCGGGATAGTAATAATAGGGCGCCACCTTGTGGAAGCCGAGCTTTTCATCGTCATAGGGGCCAACCCATTCGGCAGCATCGATCGTGCCCTTTTCGAGCGATGGATAGATGTCACCGCCGGCGATCTGCTGCGGCACGACACCCAGCTTTTCCAGCACCTTGCCGGCAAAACCGCCGACGCGCATCTTGAGGCCCTTCAAATCCTCGACGGTCTTGATTTCCTTGCGGAACCAGCCACCCATCTGCACGCCGGTATTGCCGCCCGGATAGGCTTGCAGGCCCTGCTTGTTGAAGAACTCGTTCATCAGGTCAATGCCGCCGCCCTGGTACTGCCAGGCATTCATGCCGCGGGCATTGAGCGCAAAGGGTACGGCTGCACCCAGAGCCCAGGTGGGGTCCTTGCCCCAGTAATAATAGGCAACGGTGTGGCACAGTTCGACCGTACCTGCGGCCGTCGCATCGGCAGCCTGCAATCCCGGAACGACTTCGCCGGCCGCGAAAGGCTGGATGACGAAATTGCCGTCCGTGGCTTCCTTCAGATATTTCGACAGAACCTCGGCGCCGCCATAGATCGTATCGAGTGATTTTGGAAATGACGACGCACAGCGCCACGTGATCTTCGGCATCGACTGCGCGATTGCCGGTGCGGCCAATGTGGTAGCCGCAGCCACCCCCGCGCTGGCATATCCGGCATTCCTGATGAATGAACGACGATCCATATACTCTCCTCCAGTATTTCGGTTCAGACCCCCCGGACAAACAGTCCATTTCTCCCGGTCCGCCGACCACCATACACACTCGACTCTTCAAGTCCAGCCGCTGAAAACACAAACGGGGCGCGGTGCAAAGCCGGCGAAAATCCAGGAAAACCTCACAGAAAAGCCGTCTTTGCGGCCGAAAGGCTCTCAGGGCCAGACCCATTGGAAACACCCCCGAACTGCACTACATTCTATCAAGATTTGTTTATGGAGCATCCCCATGCGGCAGCCACTCGTCGCCATCACATCAGACGTTCGCGCCTTTGAAAATTACACGTGGCACGCAGCGCCCGATCAGTATCTGAAGGCGGCCTACGAGGCAGCGGGCGTCATCCCCCTGATTGTCCCGTCTTTCGGCGAAGGCCTCGATATCGATGCCATTCTTGACGGCGTGGACGGAGTTCTGATCACAGGCTCCAAATCCAATGTCCATCCCGCGCTCTACGGCGTCGAGCCCACCGAAGCACACGAGCCCTACGATCCCGCCCGTGATGCGACCTCATTGCCCCTGATCCGGCGCGCCATCGAGCGCGGTGTGCCGCTGCTTGCCATTTGCCGCGGCATTCAGGAGCTGAACGTCGCGCTCGGCGGCACGCTCGCCACCGAGATACAGGAACTGGATGGCCGCATGGATCACCGGGCACCGCAATCCGAGCAGCAGGCGGAGCGTTTTGCCATCCGCCATCCCGTGCGCATCAAGCCGGGCTCGTGCCTCGCCAATGTCATGCAGGCGGATACGGTTCAGGTCAATTCCGTGCACCGGCAGGCCATCGACAAGCCGGCAGCCCAGTTGGACATCGAAGCGGTGGCAGAGGATGGCACCATCGAGGCCGTGTCGGTCAAAAACGCCCGCGGTTTTGCTGTCGGCGTGCAATGGCATCCGGAATATTGGGTAAAAAGCGACAGCCCGTCGCGCAAGATTTTTGCCGCTTTCGGTGACGCCGCCCGGGCGCACAAGGCCACCCGTGAAAGGCTTCAGGCGGCGGAATAACCCCGGCTAGAACAGATTCAGCCCGCTCGCCGACAGCGAGAGCAGGACGGAACGCGGCGCAACGCTGACATAGGCCCGTCCGTCGCCGGGGCTGAATTCAACGATGGTTTTCCCGGACTGATCCGCAAGAGCGATGGTTCCGTCCTGATTGTTGCGCCACTCCGTCGCGTCGGCCAAAGGCGCATACAGCGCCGCACATTCCCTGGCGACACGCAGCGCATCATGTCCTGCAATGCCGTTGCCTTGCGGGAATATCTTGCACTTTGCCGCGCCTCCCGGGCTGCTGATGAGAAAGGCGGGCCGGTCGAAATCTGTCAGTCCGATGGAAGCGGTCGTCGTCGGATCAACCTGCACGGGCGGCGCGCTGGCGGACGACAAAAAATCCCCAAGCACCGCAACGGCGGCGAAAAAGGCGGCAAGGCCAATCCCGGCAGGCAAACTCAGCTTCACGACGATCTCCCCGGGGATTACTGGCCTGGAGCGACCTTAGGCAAACAGCCTTAATCAAGCTTTAAGCCGCCTGTTGAAAACGCGGCTGTGAACCGGACTACCGTTCCTTGGGTTTGGATGTGGACTGCCGGATGCGCAGTTCCGGCTTGATCAGCTCCTGCCGTGCGTGGGTGTCGGCCCCGTTGAGCTGGTCGAGCAAGGCGCGCGCGGCGCGCTGGCCGACCTCGCGCTGACCGTTCCACACGGTCGTCAGCGCCGGCGTGGCAATCGCCGCTTCTTCCAGATCGTCATAGCCGGTCACCGAAATATCCACGCCGGGCACCAGCCCGGCACGGGCAATGCCGTTCATCATGCCGATGGCGGCCAAATCATTCCAGCAGACGGCCGCCGTCGGATGATCCTTCAGCGCCAGGAACTGCGGCGCGGCATCAAAACCGGCCTGTTTGGTGCGCGGCCCGGGAATGCGCCATTCCGGCTTGACCTCAAGACCGGCCTTCTGCATCGCCAGGAGATAACCTTCGTAGCGGTCACGGCCCGTCGACGTCTGGTCGGTGCCACCGACCATGGCAATCCGCGTGTGCCCGAGTGAAATCAGATGATTCGTTGCCAGGCTGATGCCGTAGGAATCATCGCCCCGGAACACGGGCACGTTGGCATCCTTGACCGTACGCGCAATCAGGACGACCGGCAGACCATTGTCTTCCGCCATGCGGATATCTTCGGCCGGGGTGCCGATGGCCGGCGACATGATCACGCCGTCACCGCCCAATTGCAGAACGGTCTCGATGAAGGTGCGCTGCTTGTCGAGCTGGTCGTAATGGTTCGACAGGATGAAGGTCTGGCCGGAGCGATCAAGTTCTCCTTCGATTGCCCGCAAGATTTCGGCAAAGAACGGGTTCATGATGTCGTGAACCACCACGCCGACAATGCCCGAGCGCGACGTGCGCAGGCTGGCCGCCCGGCGGTTGTAGATATAACCGATGGCGCGCGCGTGTTCCTTGATCTTTTCGCGGGTCTGATCGGCGACAAGCGGACTGTCGCGCAACGCAAGCGATACGGTTGCAGTGGACACTTTCAGCGCGTCGGCAATTGTCGATAGTTTGATCTTTTGCGCCAAAAACCGCCTCCCCGCCGTCTAGCCAGACAAATACAGTGTCATTCTCTGGCGTTATGCCACTGCAACCGGATAAATCAAAGCCCTTTCGCCGCCCGTGCCCCGCAAAGCAGCAATTGAACCGGTGACGGGCGGATGCGGACTGCGATCAGGACCGCCGCCGCAACCGGTGTTCGCGATGCACGACGTAAAGCCCGCTGCCAATGACGATAACCGCGCCAACAAGCGTGTAAACATCAGGAAACTGGCCGAAAAACACATATCCGAAGGCGAGCATCCAGACGATCTGCAGAAACGGATAGGGCGCAAGCGCGGCCGTGGTCGCGCGCCGGTAGGCCAGAATGATCAGATAGTGCCCCAACCCGCCGAAGAAACCGAGCATGAGCAGAAGCGCAATCTGGAACCATGTCTGCGGCATCACGGCTTGGGTGATGGCCGGCGAAATCAGCACGGCAGGCGCGAGCGCGGAAAAAAAGATCAGGCTTTCCGGTGATTCGGTGGCAGCCATGCGGCGGGTCAGCAGCACGTAGAGCGAATAGCTGAGCATGGCCAGTATCGAATAGGGCAAGCCGGGATTGAGCGTTCCGAAGCCCGGCCGCGCGATGATCAGCACGCCGATGAATGCCACGATGATCGCCGCCCAGCGGCGCCAGCCAGCCCATTCCCCCAGCAATGGTCCCGCCAGGGCGGCAATGACCATGGGCGCGGCGAAGGTGATCGTGATCGTCTCGCCCAGCTGCATGGTCTGCAGCGCATAGAAATTGAAATAGGTGGAACCGAACAGGCACAGGCCGCGCAGCAGCTGAAAGCGGATGCTCTTGACCCTGAACAGCGCCGGATTGGTCCAGCCGCGAAAGAAGATGAAAACCAGCACCGTATGCTCGGCAAACCGCATCCACGAAATGAATGCGGGCGGAATACCCTGGAGAACCAGATATTTGGCGCTTGAATCCAGGCAGGAAAACAGGATGCCCGCCGCAAAGATATAAAGAATTGCGGCAGCAGGAACGGCTTCCTGGGAGGAAGGAGCGGGTACAGGCAAGGAGCTAACCAATCAGACGGCGGGACGTGCCGTCATGTTAGCAATTTCACATCATTTGTAACGGTAAATCACCACGAGCGACGAGAAAATTACTCTTCTTCCCCCTCGTCCTCCTCGTGATCGTCCTCCGAGCCGGTCTGGCGCAGCAGTTCGGCAGCCGACAAATTGATCTCCAGCCGCTGCAGCATTTTGATCAGGGCTTTGCGCTCTTTTTTGTCGAAGCCCTTCATCGCATCCTTCTCGGTCTTGCGGATGGATTTTTCGATCGCCCGGATCGCCTCATTGCCGGTATCGGTCAAAAAGATATGGGCCTGGCGCTGATCGGTCGCCGACCCTTCCTTCTTGACGAAACCCTGCGTTTGCAGCCGGGAGATGGTTTTGGTGATCGTCGGCGGCCGGACACCCAGGCGTTTTGCCAGAACGCTCGGCGAAAGGCCGTCTTCATGGGCCAGTTGCAACATGACGGCATCCTGCCCGGCGTAGAAACCATGGGCCAGCAGCCGGGTTGCCAGTGCCGTTCGCGTCAAGCGAGCGGTTGATTGCAGACGATGAAGGATGAGAGGCTTGCGTTCCTTGACCATTCAAATTCCTGCTCGCTATGAACCCATTGTCCGGTTGATGATAAGGCGGCTAGCTCTTTTTGGTAAATGGCAATTATCAGGCGAAGAATATCGGCGCTGCGCAGTCCGGAATTGTATGGAAAACAGATCTTGGCGCCCCAACATTCAGCTCCGCACCATAAGTCCAATCCCCCCGATGAATCCGCGTTACAATTCTTATATGACATTCTGATGAAATTTGCCGACGAATTGCTGTTGCGCTTGAAATAAGCCTGTAAAAATCCGGCCTCCGGCGCCTATCCTCGTGGCATCGCGACAATTATGCTAACAGGGTCCGTCAAACCGCGTGAGTGCCCCATGCCCGCTTCTTCCGCCAGAACCATTGCCCTTCTTCCGCTTGGTGCCCACGAGCAGCATGGCCCGCATCTGCCCTTCGACACCGACACGCTGATCGCGCAAGGGTTGACGGAACGGCTGAAACGGGCGCTTCCCCCGACACTTGCCGTCGACATCCTGCCGGTTGAACCCGTCGGCTACTCCATCGAGCATATGGATGTGGACGGCACGAAGACCCTCGCCTTCGATGCGGCTGTCCGCCGCTGGATCGACATCGGCAGGCAGGTTGCCGGCCGCGGCCAGTCCAAACTGGTGATCCTCAACGCCCATGGCGGCAACGCCCCGCTGATGACCATCGTCGCGACGGAACTGCGCGTGCATTGCAATATGCTTGCCGTGGCAACAAGCTGGACACGGTTTGGTTTGCCGGATGGCTTGATTTCGCCGGAAGACAAGGCGCTCGACATTCATGGCGGCTTTATCGAAACATCGGTGATGCTGGCGCTCTACCCGGAAACAGTGGATATGACAAAGGCGCGGGACTTTGATTCGAACCAACGCGCCTATATCCGGGACTACAAGCACCTGCGCGCCTACGGCCCGCATGCCTTTGGCTGGAAGATGTCGGATCTCAACCGGCTGGGCGTTGCCGGCAACGCCGCCCGCGCCACCGCAGAAGCGGGCGAACAGATCATTGCGCACAGTGTGCAAGGCATCATTGAACTGCTTGAGGATGTCGACCGCTTCGACGTTTCGGCTTTGCGGCCTTGACAGGCTCAATCCGGTTGAACAAACCATTCATGCAATTGAATACAGTTGATGTAGCAAAAGCGGCGGCGATCACCTATATCCTGTGTTCATCCATTCAAAGAGGCACACGATGAGTGAAGCTCAAACGACCACCAGTGCTGCGCCGGATGCGGCGCGCATCCCCCAGATCCCCGTCACCGTGCTGACCGGCTATCTCGGCTCCGGCAAGACGACGCTGCTCAACCGCATTCTCAGCGAAGATCACGGCAAACGCTATGCGGTCATCGTCAATGAGTTCGGCGAGATCGGCATCGACAATGATCTGATCGTCGAATCCGACGAAGAAATCTACGAAATGAATAATGGCTGCATCTGCTGCACCGTGCGCGGCGACCTGATCCGCGTCGTCGAGGGCCTGATGCGCCGTCCCGGCCGTTTCGATGCCATCATCGTCGAAACAACCGGCCTTGCCGATCCCGTCCCTGTCGCCCAGACCTTCTTCATGGATGACGATGTGCGCAGCAAGACCATGCTGGATGCCGTCGTGGCGCTCGTCGACGCCAAGCACCTGCCGCTGCGCCTGAAGGACAGCCGCGAGGCGGAAGACCAGATTGCCTTTGCCGACGTTGTTCTGCTCAACAAGACCGATCTGGTCACGCCGGAGGAACTCGCCGCCGTCGAAGCCACGGTGCGCGCCATCAACCCCTATGCCGTCATCCACCGGACCGAGCGCGCCGACATCGACCTGACGCGGGTGCTTGACCGCGGCGCTTTCGACCTGACGCGTGCATTGGAAAACGATCCGCATTTCCTCGACCACGATCACCCCGATCATGCCTGCGGGCCCGATTGCGATCATGATCACGATCACGACCATGGGCATGACCACCATCACCACCATGATCATGCATCGCCGATTCATGACACCACGGTCGTCTCGGTCTCCTTGCGCGTCGGCGAGCTCAATCCCGACAAGCTCTTCCCGTGGGTGCAGAAGATCACCCAGGATCAGGGCCCGAATATCCTGCGCCTCAAGGGCATTCTCGCCTTCCGGAACGATCACGAGCGCTATGTCATCCAGGGCGTCCATATGATCATCGAGGGCGATCATCAGCGCGCGTGGAAAGACAATGAGAAGCGCGAAAGCCGCCTTGTCTTCATCGGCCGTGAACTCGACCATGATGCGCTGAAATCCGGACTTGAAAGCTGCCTTGCCTGATGCCGACCATTGCCCCGCTAGACCTCGCCGGCCATTGCGTTGACGCGCGCTTTATCCAGGATGTCCCGTTCTTCGCGCTTGCCGACGGCAGCGTGCATCGGCTCGACAATGGCCACAAGACCGTGGAAGCCCATGACGGCCTGCTTTGCGCCGTACCATCCACCGATGGTAAGTCATTGCTTACAAGTGGCGAGGACGGCCGGGTCTGTTCGATCGGCCTAAGCGGCGAAGTCACCGAACTCAGCAGGATACCGCGCAAGTGGATGACGGCGCTGGCGGCGGCACCGAATGGCGCCGTGGCCTATGCATCGGGAAAGACTGCCTGGGTGCGTGCACCCGACGGATCGGTGCGTGAATTCACCCATGAGCGCAGCGTCGAAGGGCTCGCCTTTGCGCCCAAGGGCATGCGGCTGGCGGTCGCGCGCTACAATGGCGTGACACTGCATTGGCCGGCGACCAACGGCACGCCGACCGAACTTGAATGGAAGGGTGCCCATGTCTCGGTGATCTTTTCACCCGACAACCGTTTTCTCGTTACCTCCATGCAGGAAAATGCCCTGCATGGCTGGCGCCTGGAAGACAACCGCCACATGCGCATGACCGGCTATCCCAACAAGGTCAAAAGCTGGTCGTGGAGCCCGAAGGGCAAATGGCTGGCGACATCGGGTGCCCCGGCAACAGTTGTCTGGCCGTTTTCCGGCAAGGACGGCCCGATGGGCAAGGCGCCGCTGGAGCTGGGAACCCGCGGCGACAGCGCGGTGACGGCAGTGGCCTGTCATCCCGTCGAGGATATCGTCGCCATCGGCTATGCCGACGGCATGATCCTCGTCGGCCGCTTCGGCGATCAGAAGGAAGTGCTGCTGCGCCGCCCCGGCAAGGGCGCGGTTTCGTCCATGGACTGGGACAGAACCGGGCACCGCCTGGTGTTCGGCAGTGAGAGCGGCGACTGCGGGGTTGTCGATATCACGGCTTAAAAAGTCGATCACTTTTCGCTTCGTGATTATCAATTGATTTGTTCGCTTTTTGTTCTATAATTCAAACATGCAGTATAGTTTGGATTTTGGAACTCCGAACCGGCTTGATATTATCCATAATCGCTTGAAAGCACATTATGGAAGCCCCGCTACCGGGTTAAGATTTTCGCCCATAGAGATGCTTGTTGTGGCGATGCTGGGGAGCCGCACTCGTGATCATGTATCGTTAAGAGCTTATCATAAGCTGCAAAGGAAGTTTAAAACGCTCCAAGTTCTGGCTTACGCTGATCCCGAAGATATCTATGGCTGTATTCACGAGATTACGTTTGCAAAGACATGCGCAGCCTACATTCCCGAAGCTCTTCAGGCCATTATCCGGAAATGTGGTGCACTGGATCTGGAATCATTACGCAGTATGGCAGTGGAACAAGCGCTGACGTGGCTTCAAAGCTTACGCGGCGTGGGGCCAAAAATCAGCGCATGCGTCCTAAATTTCAGTGAACTGCAGATGCGCGCATTGGTGATCGACACCCATTACCTACGCTTTGCGTTGCGCTTCCAACTTATTCATAGGGATATGCGGGCCAATACAGCAATACGCGCCATTCAACGCCTGGTACCAGACGCGTGGCTCGCCCCGGATACAGAACAGCATCATGTGCTGGTAAAGCGGTTGGCACAGGAATTTTGCGTTTCGGGGACACCCCGATGTCATGGCTGTCCTTTACAGGATGCATGCCCTTATGCTGTTTCCCGGGGCTTTGTGGGCCGCGCTCAGACTTCAGGTTCTTCGCCTGACGCGAGAAGTTTGTTTTGAGATGTATCTGAGAGATTGGTTGCGGGGACAGGATTTGAACCTGTGACCTTCAGGTTATGAG